>Ga0213837_1000027_pt1 | contig 395532 bp, 389 predicted proteins | sample SWPATP12_FD_160572 | JGI IMG/M metagenome (GOLD analysis project Ga0213837, IMG submission 160572) | Coastal seawater microbial communities from Marineland, Florida, United States - SWPA TP1 #2 | ecosystem: Environmental > Aquatic > Marine > Coastal | place: USA: Florida | collected 2016-08-06
TGCTGGCACAAGTCGCTGGAACCGCTGATGGCCGAAGTGCGCGAGAAAGTCGGCGGCGGCCCGGTGTACCTGAGCTTCGACATCGACGGCATCGACCCGGCCTGGGCGCCCGGCACCGGCACCCCTGAAATCGGCGGCCTGACCACCATTCAGGCCATCGAAATCATCCGCGGCTGCCAGGGCCTGGACCTGATCGGCTGCGATCTGGTGGAAGTCTCACCGCCCTACGACACCACCGGCAACACCTCGCTGCTGGGCGCCAACCTGCTGTACGAGATGCTGTGCGTGCTGCCGGGTGTGACGCACCGCTGACCTGACCATGTTGAACCTGTAGGAGCGCGCTTGCCCGCGATTGCAATTTACCTGAAACAACGGTGGTAACTGACACACCGCAATCGCGGGCAAGCGCGCTCCTACAAAAAGCTCATCCCTGCAAAACCCTGACAAGCCTTCACCGCTGACCGCCTGCGTGATTTCAGCCGGATGATTCGCGTTTCACTATAAAAACAATGATTGGAGACACTCCATGGCTTTAGATATTTTCGTCGTGCTGATCTACGCGGCCGGCATGCTGGTGCTGGGCTGGTACGGCATGCGCAAGGCCAAGACCCACGAAGACTACCTGGTCGCCGGGCGCAACCTGGGCCCGAGCCTGTACATGGGCACCATGGCCGCTACCGTTCTGGGCGGCGCGTCCACTGTCGGCACCGTGCGCCTGGGTTATGTGCACGGCATTTCCGGCTTCTGGCTGTGTGCGGCGCTGGGCGTCGGCATCATCGCGCTGAACCTGTTCCTCGCCAAACCGCTGCTCAAGCTGCGCATCTTCACCGTCACGCAGATCCTCGAAAAACGCTACAACCCCATGGCCCGTCAGGCCAGCGCGGTGATCATGCTCGCCTACGCGCTGATGATCGGCGTGACCTCGATCCTCGCCATCGGCACCGTCATGCAAGTGCTGTTCGACCTGCCGTTCTGGGTCTCGGTGATTCTGGGCGGTGGCGTTGTCGTGGTGTACTCGACCATCGGCGGCATGTGGTCGCTGACCCTGACCGACATCGTGCAGTTCGTGATCAAGACCGTCGGCCTGATGTTCATCCTGCTGCCCATCTGCCTGTACCGCGTGGGCGGTTGGGACCAACTGGTGGCCAAGCTGCCGGCGTCGAGCTTCAGCTGGACCACCCTCGGCTGGGACACGATCATCACCTACTTCCTGATCTACTTCTTCGGCATTCTGATCGGCCAGGACATCTGGCAGCGCGTGTTCACCGCGCGCACTGAAAACGTCGCCAAATACGCGGGCTCCATCGCAGGCGTGTATTGCATCGTGTACGGTCTGGTGTGCGCGCTGATCGGCATGGCCGCTCACGTGCTGCTGCCGGATCTGGCCAACGTCAACACCGCGTTCGCGGCCATCGTCAAAGCCTCGCTGCCGGACGGCATTCGCGGGCTAGTGATCGCCGCAGCACTGGCCGCGATGATGTCCACCGCCAGCGCAGGCCTGCTTGCGGCATCGACCACCCTGACCGAAGACCTGCTGCCCAAGCTGCGCGGCGGCAAGCAGTCAAGCCTGGGCATCAACCGCCTGTTCACCGCCCTGACCGGCATCGTCGTGCTGATCATCGCGCTAGTGGTCAACGATGTGATCAGCGCCCTGACCCTGGCCTACAACCTGCTGGTGGGCGGCATGCTGATCCCGCTGATTGGCGCCATCTACTGGAAACGCGCGACCACCGCAGGCGCCATCAGCAGCATGAGCCTGGGTTTCGTGACCGCGCTGATTTTCATGCTCAAGGATGGTCTGGACGCCAACACGCCGATCTACTACAGCCTGGCCGTCGGCCTGGTGAGTTTCATAGTGGTGAGCCTGCTGTCGCCGCAGCGCGCAGCAGTCGCCAGCGCCGCGTGATGGCAGCGTTACAGCGATGAAACAGATCGAGGGCGCCTGCGGGCGTCCCTTTTTATGCGCGGTTACAAAAATTCATCCTCGGCCGGGCAATCCCGCGACCCAAACTTGAACTAGCCTTGATCAGGACGGCCATGTGGCGAGGCGCCTGATCGGCATCATTTCAGGGAGCGGAATCTCTGGCGGTAACCCTCTGTTTGTGAAGTCGGGGTGATTTTCGAACGCGTCAACGCAGAGGCTTGCCATGAAACCTGCAGAGGTCAAACAGCACGTTATTGATACACTCGGAAAAATCCTTGTCGACAAGTCGCTGATTCAGGAAAAGGAAGATGCGATGTTGAGCGAACTGGTGCTGGACGAAGAAGACTTCGCGAATTTTTTCACTGAACTGCAAGCTGACTTCGACATAGTGCTACCCCGTCAGATTAAATCCGACATTTCTCACTTGCCCGAACATTCGCGGTACAGCCAGCTCACGCTGCAGGGGCTGGTGGATCTGATATTGGTGCAGATGAAAAATCGCAAGGCGCACTGATTGAACGCACATGCGTTCGATTTCCAGTCATAGAAAGGTTAAGGAGAGTGATGCGCGCGGTCTGGCGATCGCCAGGCGCATCGGGGTGTGCGATAAGCACGAGCGGGCTACCGGACGATAGCGCCGCCTGGTTGGGGTCGAGATGGAAGCCCGGGTTTAGCGACGAGGGCGGCGACGCTCGTCATCGTCAGTACGCACGGGAATGGGTTGCAGCTTCGGCCGTTCGATCAGCCCCAGCGCAACGCCCACATCGTGAAGCCACTCTTGCAATTTGCTGTTCATATAACGCCCCCTTCAGGGAAATGCCGGCAGCCAACTCCTGGTCCGCTTAACGCAGATCATAGTGCTAAGTCGCACTTTACGCCTGCTACCGAGTGTCGCGGCAGGAAATTTTCCTTCTCTTCACCCTGTATCGCCGCCTGCCGACAAACCCTGAGCTTCAGACGACCAACGGCGACGCCGCTGGCCGTCGCGCCTTAACCCGCTGTGGCCGGGGTCAGCACGGCACTTTCATGGGCCTGACTGCGTCGTGCGAAGACGTAGAACAGCGCGCCGCCCAGGAAACATCCTGTAAACCATGCGAAGTTGGCCATGGGCTGTAAGGCAGGGATGAAGGTGATCGCGATGCCCACCAGCGTTGCCAGAATCAGCGCCTTGACCGCCGTGTAGTTCACGCCACCGGTGTACCAGTAGCGCCCGCTCGGGCCATCGTTGAACAGCGCGTCGACGTCGATTTGCTGTTTCTTGATCAGGTAGTAGTCCACCAGCAGGATGCCGAACAGCGGGCCGATGAACGCTGCCAGCACGTCGAGGGTGTAGTGGATCACCGCCGGGTTGTTGAACAGGTTCCATGGGGTAATGAAGATCGACGCAACGGCCGCGATCATCCCGCCCACCCGCCAGCTGATTTTGCTCGGCGCAACGTTGGCGAAGTCGAATGCAGGGGACACGAAGTTGGCGACGATGTTGATACCAATCGTCGCGGTCACGAACGCGAAGGCACCCAGCAGCACGGCCACGTCATTGTCGATGCGCGCCACGGTGGCGATCGGGTCGTGCAGCATTTCACCGAATACCGGCAAGGTTCCGGAGACGATGACCACCGTCACCAGCGAAAACGCCAGAAAGTTAACCGGCAGGCCCCAGAAGTTGCCACGCCGCACCTCAGACATGCTGCGGCAGTAGCGACTGAAATCACCGAAGTTGAGTGTAGGCCCGGAAAAGTACGACACCACCAGCGCCGTTGCCATGATCACCTGGGAAACCGCTTCCCAGCCGCTCAGGGATTTTTCCGACAAGGTAAAGCTGATGTTCGCCCAACCCGCCTTCCAGACGATCCAGCCCGCCAGCAGAAACATCACCGCGTAGACCACAGGGCCTGCCCAGTCGATGAAGCGACGAATCGAATCCATGCCGGTCCAGAAGACCGCAGCCTGCACCAGCCAAAGGGCCAGGAAACCGAACCAGCCCAGGTAAGACAAACCCGCGAAGTGTGGCTCGGCGTAGATCGACATCTGTGGGAAGAATCGCAGTACCACGATAATCAGCGCACTGGACGCCAGATAAGTCTGCACGCCATACCAGGCCACCGCGATGAGGCCGCGAATCACCGCCGGAATGTTCGCGCCAAAGACCCCGAACGCCAATCGGCAGATCACCGGATACGGCACTGCCGCTTGCTGGCTCGGCTTGGCGAGCAGGTTGGCGATCACCTGAATGATGCAAATGCCGACAAGCAGCGCGATCAGCACCTGCCAACTGGCAAGCCCCAAGGCAAACAGGCTGGCGGCGAAAACGTAACCGCCGACGCTGTGCACGTCGCTCATCCAGAACGCAAAAATGTTGTACCAGGTCCATTTCTGCGGCAGCGGCCCCAGGTCCTGATTGTATAAACGGGGGCTGTAGCCTTTGGGCATTGGCTCGGTCATCGCATTTCTCCCTGAGAGGACAAACTGGCTCCCGAAACAGACCGTCTGAACACACTGCGTACGGGAGCGAGCGCGGGTTGTATACGAACCAACAGGCAGAATGCGTGCCATCGCTAGTTTCACGACTGTAAATTACCGCCAAATAGCGGTTTTAGAAGGCTTCAAGGCTGGGTTGATAGCGCAGGGATATCACTTTGGAAACAAGAGCGCGCGCCCGCTGACAGTGCAGCGGTGCCTGATCTAGGTGCGCTTTTTGTAGGATTCTCGGAGGGGTTAAATTATGTATACAACAATAGGCAGTTTTGTTCTGAGAGATTTGCAGCAGTCCGACTTGCCGACTTTGGCGCCTTCCAGATGGCCACCGCCGGCAAGCCGCATTGCTAAAGGCGCACCGCCCGCCACTCCTACTCCGGCAACTGCACAAATCCATTCTCATCGGTCATTGCCCGCTCCAGCAGATCGGCCGGCAAATTCTTGCTCGCACGGGCCCCGAGGAGCTTGAGCTGCTCGCTACGGCTAACCAGATTGCCGCGCCCTTCCACCAGCTTGTTGCGCGCCGCGCCGTAGGCTTTGTCGAGCTGCTGCAAGCGGCTGCCGACTTCGTCCAGATCCTGAATGAACAGCACGAACTTGTCGTACAGCCACCCTGCCCGCTCGGCAATCTCGCGGGCGTTCTGGCTCTGGCGCTCCTGCTTCCACAGGCTGTCGATCACCCGCAGCGTGGCCAGCAGGGTGGTCGGGCTGACGATTACGATGTTGCGATCGAACGCATCCTGGAACATGGTCGGTTCAGCCTGCAACGCCGCCGAAAACGCCGCTTCGATGGGCACGAACAGCAGCACGAAATCCAGACTGTGCAGCCCTTCCAGACGCTTGTAATCCTTGCCCGATAGCCCTTTGACGTGATTGCGCAAGGAGAGTACGTGCTGCTTCAGCGCGGCCTGGGCAATCACCTCATCGTCGGCGGACACGAATTGCTGATAGGCCGTCAAGCTGACCTTGGCGTCGACGACCACCTGCTTGTCGCCCGGCAGCATGATCAGCACGTCTGGCTGAAAGCGCTCGCCGTCAGGGCCTTTCAGGCTGACCTGCGTCTGGTATTCGCGGCCCTTTTCCAGGCCGGCATGCTCAAGCACACGCTCCAGAATCAGCTCGCCCCAGTTGCCTTGGGTCTTCTGGCCCTTGAGGGCACGGGTCAGGTTGGTGGCCTCGTCGCTCAGGCGTTGATTGAGCTGTTGCAGACGCTCCAGCTCCTTACCCAAGGAAAAACGCTCGCGCGCTTCCTGCTGGTAGCTTTCTTCGACGCGCTTCTCGAACGACTGAATGCGCTCCTTCAGCGGATTGAGCAACTGACCCAGTTGCTGCTGGCTGGTTTCAGCGAAACGCTGTTCACGCTCATCGAAGATTTTCCCTGCAAGTTCGGCGAACTGGGCTCGAAGTTCGTCTCTCGATCCCTGCAGATCGTTCAGGCGTTGCTGATGGCTTTCCTGTTGTTCGCGCAACTCGGCATTGAGCCCTGCGCATTGCGCATCCAGACGGCGCAGCTCGCTTTCCTTGAGGCCTCGCTCCTGGCTCCAGTCTTCCTGGGCCTGGCGCGCCGCATCGTGCTGCTGGCGCAAGAGATCGACTTCTCTGCGCAAAGCGGCGAGGTCCGCCTGCTTGACCGCATTGGCCTGGCTCAGGTCGCTGATTTCGTCGCGGCAGGCATCAAGCTGCGCGTTGAGGCCATCCTGGGCAAGCTGTGCGTTGCTCAAGCGTTCATCGAGCAACGCCGAGTCCGCCTCACGCTGCGCCACCTTGCGCTGCAGTTGCCACGCCAGTGCCAGCAACGGCACCGCCGCTGCCCCCAATCCCAGCAACAGGCTGGTGAGGTCCAAAGCCATAAACATTTCCCGCCTCCACAAACATGCTGGCGGCATTATGCGCAGAAGCGACGTCGGCGTCAGATTCCGATGAGAGGTCAGGGAGGGAAGGTAGAAAGCGTAGCGCACACTCGCAAAGGTGCGTACTAGAGCAAGCGCTCGGGACAATCCACAGAAGCTGTGGATAACTCAGTGGACAACACCCCTTAAGCTCCCGCAAACGCACGTGGAATGGGGCCTGCGTTCAAACTGACGATTTTTTCACCAACAAAAAAAAGCGATGATTTTCATTGACTTAATAATTCGTTACCGGAAATCAAACTGTTAGGACGCAATGTGACAGTGACATGGCAGCTAGCCGCGCTAATGTGCACAAGTCAATTTCCAATCGCTATAAGCCGTCGTTTGAAAAGTGCTCAAACGCTCTTAATGGACGGCAAAACAGCCAAATGCCATCAAGACCGTGCGCCATTTCACAACTTTCTCCCGCGCGCTCGACTGAATCTTTGCTGAGCAGCAGCGGCTGTACGCAAACTGGCCGACGAAATACACGGTAATTGACGTTGCACATCAAATCTGCCCTTTCCATAGCCGTCACAATCCGTTACCATCGTCGCCGTTAGTACCAAGCTGAAAGTCAATTCTGATCGAACAAATCCCCCATCCCGGTTTGGCATTCAAGCCGCCGGATTGAAAAACAGGGATCGATCACCTCGATGGTTTCCAGACATGAACTCGCACAGCCTGCCGAAAGATCGGAGGTGTGGAGAAGCAATCATGGCCTGCTCAAACCAGCCTGCAAATTGATCAGGATCTTCACCCCGAGCATCGAACCTTTGCTCCTGTTGTGTCGCCTGCCCTCCGAAGTACCTACCAGTCAGCCCAGCGCCACATGATAACCGCGCTTCCACTGGCTGCTTTTGTTCCAGACAGGTTCTGCGCCTTGCCCTGACTCGCTTTCGAGCACCGGCCCGCGTTTACTGGAACGTTTTTATTTTGCACGCCTCTTATTGCGTGTCGATTCAGGAAACACCATTACATGACTACTCATATCCAGACTCAGGATGCTATCCGCACCCTCACCAACGCCTTCGCACCGATGGACTGCCTGATCATGGCCGCCCGCAAAGGCTGCTTCAGCTTCACCATCGTCAACGAACACGGCATCGCCCGTCACAGCGAACGCCTGTATCCCGATCAGTACTCCAGCGCCGAACCGCTGCAGGCCGTGATCGAGCGCACGCGCCAGGCACTGACTGCCTGATACCGTTCGTCGGTAAAAAAATCGCGCAGCCAAGCCTCACCTTCAAACGGTGGGGCTTTTTTGTGTCTGTTTTTCATACAAAAAAGCGCGGCAGGCTCATTGCCAGATGAAATATGCGTACCACTTCGGATCGGGAAATATTTTAAAAACAGCCCTTTACACCGCAAATATGAGACTACGCTTCAACTCAAGCGGTCTGAGCCGCTTGCGGTGGGCCCGGATTTCAATTCCGCTGCCAAGCGTCAGGGTCCGCCGACTCATTAACCTCCCGAGGGTGTTATGGGAATCGCTGCCAGTGAACTGTGCCGATACGTGATCCGCCCCACGCTGATCTACCTCGGACGCAACCCGCCGGGCGCGGAGTCTTTTCTCCTCGCCGTCGCTGCAAGCCAGTCTGCACTGGGTGCCGAGCTCGACAGCCAGCGCGGTCACGGCCTCTACGGCATTTCCGACGCGCGCCATTATCAACTCTGGGAGGGTTATCTGGCCAAGGACCCGGACCTCGCCAGCCTGGTCCGAGGCCTTGCCAGCCAGCATGCCTTCCTCACCGGGCCCGACCTGGAACTGACCGTCAACCTGCGCTATTCCACAGCCATTGCCTGGATGATGGTCGAAGCCGGCCGATTTTCGATGCCGGCCGAAGATGACGTGATGGGAATGGCACGTATTTGGCGCAGGATATTTCAGCCTCATGGCCGTCTGGAGGATTTCGCGACGGCCTGGAATACCTCGGTTCGGCCCCTGTTCGCGGGCGAACCAGCCATTTTGTGACTCAGCAGTTTCGCTGAAGATCGCAGCAGTTTTACCCGGATTGTCCTACAAAAACTGCTCTAACTCGGGTGATCCAGCCTATAGCGCGTTATGAAAAATATTGGTAATTTCCGCGCGGTGATCAACAAGGAGTTCTAACAATGAAAAAAACAATGATCAAATCCAGCCTCAGTCTCGCCATCACTCTTGCCTCCACCCAAATCTTCGCATCCGGTTTTGCCCTCAACGAGCAAAGCATCAGCGGCATGGGCACCGGTTTCGCCGGCCGCTCTTCGTCCGTTGATGACGCCAGCATCGTTTATGGCAACCCGGCCGGCATGTCGCGCCTCAAACGCCAGCAAGTGACTGTAGGCGTGGCTGCGATCGACGCCAAGACTGACATCAAAGACGCCAGCGGCTCCGCCACAGGCACCAACAAGGGCGACATGGTCCCCTTCACTGCCGTGCCAATGGGCTTCTACGTCAATCCTGTGGATGATCACTGGGCATTTGGCCTGGGCGTCTACGCACCTTTCGGCCTCGTCACCGATTACGAAAGCAGCTTCCAGGGCCGCAATTTCGGCAGCAAGAGCATGGTGAAGGTCATCACCTTCCAGCCGACTGTCAGCTACGCCTTCAACGATAGGGTGTCGATCGGTTTCGGTCCGACCATTAACCGTATTTCCGGTGTACTGGAGTCGGCGCTGAACGTCAGCCCGCTGCTGGGTGCTCGCACCGGCGACGGTCGTGTTCAGGTCAAAGGCGATGACGTGGGCTACGGCTTCAATGCGGGCGTACTGGTTCAGGCCACCGACAGCACCAGCGTAGGCCTGACTTACCACTCGAAAGTTACTTACAAGCTGGATGGCCACACCGAAGTCACGCCAGGCGCGGGCGTCCCGGCCACCGTCCTCGGCGCAGGGCGCTACGACGGCAAACTGAGTCTGGATACTCCGGAATCGGTAGACTTCTCGGTCACCCAGAAAATGACCGACGACTGGAAACTCTACGCCGGCGCAACCTGGACTCGCTGGAGCCGTCTGCAGGACATCACCGTTCGCAACTCCGGGGTGACCCGCGCGGGCGGCGTGGCGGCACCAACCCTGGTCAGCACCATTACCGAAGAACAGAACTGGCACGACACTTGGGCTTACGCCGTCGGTACCTCGTACCAGTTGAACAAGCAGTGGGTTCTGCGCACCGGCCTGACTTTCGACCAGTCGCCGACCAACAACACTGATCGTTCGCCACGCATCCCGACCGGTGACCGCACCATCTTCAGCGTTGGCGCTGGCTACAGCCCGACTGACGACATCACCATCGACGTTGCCTACTCCTATCTGGACGAGGAAACCATCAAGGTCAACCGCACCAACGCACTGGGACAACGTTACTCGTCCAAGTACGACAACAGCGCCAACGGCTTCGGCCTGGGCCTGACCTACCGCTTCTGATGCCGTTGGCGGAACCGACCGACACCGGTTCGCCATACAGAAAACCCCGCAGCCTGCGATGTCTGCGGGGTTTTTCGTTTCCAGGCAAAGGTTGTTTCGGTCAGGGATCAGGGTTTGGACGCAATCGCCTTTTCCACCGCCGAAATCAGCTCAGGATCATCCGGCGTGGTCCTGCTGGAAAAGCTGGCGATAACATTTCCCTTGCGGTCCACCACGTACTTGTAGAAATTCCAGCGCGGCGGATTGCTCTGCTCGGCCAGCACCTTGAACAGGTGGATGGCGTCCGAACCACGCACCGGCTGCGGCTCGGTCATGGTGAAGGTCACGCCATAGTTGACGTAGCAGACCTTGGCCGTCTCTGCCGCGTCGTTGGACTCCTGCTTGAAGTCATCCGACGGCACGCCGAGCACTTCCAGGCCCTGCCCCTTGAATCGCTGGTTCAGCGCTTCGAGGCCTTTGAACTGCGGCGCAAAACCGCAAAAACTTGCGGTATTGACCACCACCATCGGCTTGCCCGCGAACTGCTTGCACAGGTCGATAGCCTGCTTTGCGCGCAGTTTGGGCAGCTCGCCCTGTAATAAAGGAGGACAGTCGGCGGCCATGGCCGCGCCGTTCATGGCCAGCAGAAGAACGGGAAGTGCGATCCAGCGAATGTTCATGACGGCATCCATTCAAGACAAGAAGTCGGGTGTCAGGACTACACGCTACTCTCTGCCTTCACGGATGCCTAGGGACGGCGGGCGTCAGCAGGTCATGCCCAGCTGCAAAGCGCCCAGGCCAACGCTGTGCCAGCCCCACCAGGCCAGTGCCAGCAGCGTCGCGACGATGGCGACAGCGGCCAGCCAAGGGGCGATGCGGGTCACAGCGCCACCGGTTGCACCTGCAGGCGCGCTACGGGCCGCTCGCGCACCGGCCAGTTCAGGGCAGCAGCCATCAGGCTCAGGGCAATGGATACGTGCCAGATCATGTCGTAACTCCCCGTGTGGTCATACACCACCCCGCCCAGCCAGCCACCGAGAAAGGCACCCAACTGGTGGAACAGGAAGACGATACCACCGAGCATCGACAGGTTGCGCACGCCAAACAGCGTCGCCACGGTGCCGTTGGTCAGCGGCACCGTGGACAGCCAGAGCAGCCCCATGGAAATGCCGAACAGGTAGGCGGTGGTCTGGGTCAACGGCGCCCAGAGGAAGCCGACGATGACCACCGCGCGCAATAGATAGAGGCCGGTCAGCAGGCGCGGTTTGGACATCCGCCCACCCAGCCAGCCCGCAATGTAAGTGCCGAACACGTTGAACAGCCCGATCAGCGCCAGCACAGTGGTGCCAACCGTCGCAGGCAGGTGCTGATCCACCAGGTACGCCGGCAAATGCACGCCAATGAACACCACCTGAAAACCGCACACGAAAAAGCCGAACGACAGCAGCCAGAAACCCGAATGGGTGCAGGCTTCATGCAGGGCCTCGCGCAGGGTCTGTTCGCCCACAGCCACCGGAACGGGTCTGTCCTTGAGCATCGCCACCAGCGGCAGAATGAACGCCACCAGCAAGCCCAAAGCGACCAGCGCCATGGACCAGCCCAGCCAGCCAATCAGGCCCAGGGTGCCCGGCAGCATGGCGAACTGGCCGAACGAGCCTGCCGCACTGGCGAGGCCCATGCCCATGCTGCGTTTTTCCGGCGGCAAGGCGCGGCCGACCACGCCGAGAATGATGGAAAAAGTGGTACCGGACAGGCCGATGCCGATCAGCAAACCAGCGCTCAGGGATAGCGTGGCAGGCGAGTCGGCCATGCTCATCAACGCCAGGCCTACCGCGTAGAGAATCCCGCCGACGAACACCACTTTCGCGGCGCCGAAACGGTCAGCCAGTGCGCCGGTGAACGGCTGTGCCAGGCCCCAGATGAGATTCTGCAAGGCAATGGCAAAGGCGAAGACTTCACGGCCCCAGCCAAACTGCGCACTCATCGGCGGCAGAAATAGCCCGAAGCCGTGCCGCGTACCCAGCGACAACGCGAGGATCAGTGCGCTGCCCAACAGAATCCAGCCACTGGTACGCCAGACCGAAGTCATGGTTGTTCTCCCGAGGTCTCGTGCGTGACGAAATTAGATGTATATGCCAATAAATCCGGCCCAGCGAAGCTACGCGCAGGGCCTGAAGGTGTCAATTGAGGTGGCGGGAACGGACAAGACAGGTTCGTTGCCCCGCCCGTGCGCGGGTCAAATCAGCGCCAGGGCCACCAGCACCAGCATTTCCAGCAGCTCCAGCAGCGCGCCGGCAGTGTCGCCGGTGCTGCCGCCCAGACGCTGAATTATCAGGCGACGCAACGCGAAAAACCCGACCGTCGCGATCAGCACCGACCACACCCCGGCCCAACCTGAAAGCAGCACACAAGCCAGTGCGGTCAGCGCCAGCACTTGCCCGCCGAGGGTGCGCGGCAGGTGATCGGCCAGCGCCTGCCCCAACCCGCCCAGGCGCACGTAGGGCGTGTTGAGGAACAGACCCAGCATCGCCGCGCGGCCAATGACCGGCGCCAGCAACAGCCCCGCAGTGTGATGCGCGTCGATCAACGCCAGAATCGCGGTGAACTTCAGCAGCAGCACCACCACCAACGTGACCACGGCAATCGGGCCGCTGCGCGGGTCTTTCATGATCGTCAGGGTGCGTTCGCGATCACCGAAACCGCCAAGCCAGGCGTCGGCGCTGTCGGCCAGGCCGTCCAGATGCAGGCCACCGCTGAGCAGCACCCAGGCCGCCAGCAACAGGGTCGCGTGCAGGAACAACGGCGAGCCCTGGAGGAGCAGGTTCAGCCCCATCAAAATGGAGCCAAACAGCGCGCCCACCAGAGGATAGAACAGCAGCGAACGCCCCACTGCCTGAGGCGCCGGCATGCCGGGCAGGCGAATCGGCAGGCTGCTGAGAAATTGCAAGGCAATCCAGAACGGCAGCATTCAAACCTCCGTCAGCGCGCCATGTGCGTCGACATCGATTGCAAACAGATCGCCGTGGCCGACGATCACCTGCAGCAGTTGTTCACGCGGCAAGCCACGGGCCTGCGCCAGCAACAGGCGCATGACGCCACCATGGCTGATCAACAGCGCCCGCTCGCCGTCATACGCCAACTGAAGACGTCGGACAGCGCCCAGTACCCGCTCGGAGAACGCCACCACCGGCTCACCCTTGGGTGGAGTGAAGGTGTAGGGGTTTTCCCAGAAGCGCCCGAGCCCTTCAGCATCGGTTTCCATCAATTGCGCCGTGCCGATGCCTTCCCATTCGCCGAAATGCAGCTCCTGCAGATCAGGCTCCAACTGCATCGGCAGGCCCAGACGTGCCGACAACTCGTCGGCGAAGCGTGCGCAGCGCTGCAAAGGCGAGCTGACAATGCGATCCCACGTTCGGGCTTGAGCCACGGCATCGCGCATCTGCTGCCAACCCAAGGGAGTCAGCGCATCGTCCAGACGGCCGCGCAAGCCGCCACCCTGCTCGGTTTCGCCGTGTCGCAGCAGGTCCAGACGCAAGGTCATGCCGGGCGATCCGCCACGGCGGCTTCAGCAAAGGTCGCCATGCCGTTGTGCAGCTCGCAGGCCAGACGCACCAGCGGCACTGCCAGCGCAGCACCACTGCCCTCGCCCAGACGCAGGCCCAGCTCAAGCAGCGGCTCGGCCTGCAGGGTTTCCAGCACATGGCGATGCCCCGGCTCGGCGCCACGATGGCCGAAGAACAGCCACTCGCGGCACGACGGATTCAGGCGCACCGCCACCAGCGCGGCGACCGTGCAGATAAAGCCGTCGACCAGCGCGGCGATGCCTTCCTGCGCACAGGCCAGGTACGCGCCGACCAGCGCCGCCACTTCAAAACCGCCCAAGGCGCGCAGGCTGCCCAGTGCATCACCGGTTTGAGCGGCGTGCAATTGCAGCGTCTGTTCGATGACCTGCGCCTTGTGATTGATGCCCTGGGCGTCCAACCCGGTGCCGGGGCCGACCAGCAAGGGCGCCGGGCAACTGAGCAACGAGCACGCCACGGCACTGGCCGCCGTGGTGTTGCCGATGCCCATTTCGCCAGCGATGAAAAGCTCCGTGCCCGCCGCTTTGGCGCGCAGCACGCTGTCGCGACCACCGGCCAGTGCGCCTTCCAGTTGCGCCTGGGTCATCGCTTCGCCCTTGACGAAATTGGCCGTGCCCGCGCCCAGATTCAAATGACGCACGCCCGGCAGGTTCAGCGGCGAAACCGTGCCCAGATCGACGACATCCAGCTGCGCCGACAACTGCCTGGCCAGCACGCTGATCGCCGCGCCGCCCATGATGAAGTTGTGCAGCATCTGCCCGGTGACTGCCTGCGGGTAGGCCGAGACCCCTTCAGCGACCACGCCGTGATCGCCCGCGAAGATGGCGATCCAGACCTTGTCGGCCTTCGGCTTCACGCGACCCTGCAAGCCGGCCAGTTGCACGGCGACGGCCTCCAGCTGGCCCAACGAACCGGTGGGTTTGGTCAGTTGCTGCTGTCGGGCCAAGGCCTGTTCGCGGCTGTCTTGATCGACTTCACGTGCGGGAGTGAGCCACCAGGTGTTGCTCATAGTGCGGATCCTTTGAGGGTCATGGGCAGTCCGGCGACCGTGAACACCACGCGCTGGCATCGCTCGGCCAGCGCCTGATGCAGCCAGCCGGCTTCATCGACATAACGACGGGTCAGCTCGCCGAGTGGCACGACGCCCAGCCCGGTTTCGTTGCTGACGAAAATGATTTCACCGGGCAGTTGCGCCAGGCAATCGAGTAACGCTTCGCGCTCCTGCGCCAGTCGCTGCGGATCGTCCAGCATCAGCAGATTGGTCAGCCACAGGGTCAGGCAGTCCACCAACAGGCAACGCCCCTGCCCTGCGTTTTCCTTCAATACACGGGCCAGTTCCAGCGGTTCTTCGACCAGGCCCCAGGTGTCCGGGCGCCGCGCTCGATGCAGCGCCACCCGTTGAGTCATCTCGCCGTCCAGCGGCTGGCTGGTGGCGATGTAAATGACGTCGAGGCCGCTTTCGCTGGCCAGTTTTTCGGCCAGCCGACTCTTGCCCGAACGCGCACCGCCGAGGATCAATTGCAGCATCACACAGGCTCCAGGCCGCAGAGTTCACGAAGCAGCTTGCCGTCCAGATGCGTCTCCACCAGGTCAGCCAACCGCTCGATATCGCGCTCGCGCAAGGCGTGGTAGTCGACCTGCTGCACGTTCTGCAAGCCGGCCCAACGCAGCAAGGCGCTGCTGGAGGCCGGGTTCTCGAACAGGCCATGCAGGTAAGTGCCGAGCACCTGGCCATCGGCACTTTGCGCGCCATCGCAACGGCCGTCACTGAGCTGCACCAAGGGCCGCTCCAGCGCCGGGCCTGTGGTCACGCCCGCGTGAATTTCGTAACCGCTGACGTCGGCGTCTTCAAGGGTCAAACGCCCGCTGACATTGCGCAGCTGCTTTTCCTTTTCCAGCACCGTGCTCATCGCCAACAGGCCTAAACCGGGGCTCGACCCCTCTGCGCCTTCCAGCCCGAGCGGGTCATGCAGTGCCTCGCCAAGCATCTGCAGCCCACCGCAGATGCCCAGAATCTTGCCGCCATAACGCAAATGACGGGCGATGGCGGTGTCCCAGCCGTTATTGCGCAAATAGGTCAGATCGCTGCGCACGCTTTTCGAGCCCGGCAGGATGATCAGGTCAGCAGGAGGAATCGGCTGGCCCGGCCCGACGAACTGCAGGTTGACCTGCGGATGCAGGCGCAGCGGGTCAAAATCGGTGTGATTGCTGATGCGTGGCAGGACCGGCACCACGACGTTGAGAACCTGCTCGGCTTTGTCGATCTGGCGCTGATCGAGGCCGTCTTCGGCCTCCAGATGCAGGTCCATCACGTAGGGCAACACGCCGACCACAGGCTTGCCGGTGCGCCGCTCCAGCCAGTCCAGGCCCGGTTGCAGTAAGGCGATGTCGCCCCGAAAACGGTTGATGATGAAGCCCTTCACCCGCGCCTGCTCGCTGGGCGACAACAGCTCCAGCGTGCCCACCAAGTGCGCGAAGACACCGCCGCGATTGATGTCCGCGACGAGCAAAACCGGGCAGTCGACGGCCTCGGCAAAACCCATGTTGGCGATGTCGCCGGCGCGCAGGTTGATTTCCGCAGGCGAGCCCGCGCCCTCGACCATCACCACTGACCAGCCTGCCCTCAGTCGCTCATGGGAGGCGAGCACGGCCTGCATGGCGATGGCTTTGTAGTCGTGATAAGCGACGGCGTTCATGGTGGTCACCGCACGGCCATGGATGATCACCTGCGCGCCGGTGTCGCTGTTGGGCTTGAGCAGCACCGGGTTCATGTCGGTGTGCGGCTCAAGCCCACAGGCCTGAGCCTGCACCGCTTGGGCGCGACCGATTTCGCCGCCGTCGGCCGTCACCGCGCTGTTGAGCGCCATGTTCTGCGGCTTGAACGGTACGGTGTGCACGCCCTGGCGGGTCAGCCAACGGCACAGCGCGGTCACGAGGGTGCTCTTGCCGGCGTCCGACGTGGTGCCCTGCACCATCAGGGTTTTGCTGGTGTGTGGCGCGTTCATGCACGCTCCCGGGAAAATTCCTGCAACGCCTGCTCCAGACGCTGCCAGTGCGCTTGTTCACGGGGCAGGCCGAACCGCAGGCTGCTGTGGTGCTGGCCATTGTTCAAGAAGATGCGCAGCAGAATCCCTCGCTGAGCGCAAAACTCATGCAGCTCCGCAGCCAGCGGCGTGATCAGCCATTGAAACAGCGCGCAGCCGCCTTGAGGGGCAAAACCATAACGGGTCAGCAATTCGACCAGCCGCTCTGAAGCCTGCTCGGTGCGCGCCCGCTGCAGCCGATGACCTTCGACGTCATCGAGACAAGCCTGACCCAGAATGCGTGTAGGACCGCTCACCGACCAAGGTCCGATCTGATTGGCGAGGACTTTGAGAAAACGCGACTCGGCCAGTACGAAGCCCAAGCGAACCCCTGCAAGACCAAAGAACTTGCCAAACGAGCGCAACACGATCAGGCCGGGACGCTGGGTTTCAGCCGCCAGGCTCAGGTGAGGGGTGTTGTCCATGAACGCCTCGTCCACCACCAGCCAGCCGCCGCGTTGGGCCAGGCGGGCGTGCCACTCGAGCAAGCGCGCAGGCGCAAGGCTCAGGCCCGTGGGGTTGTTTGGGTTGACCACCACCAGCACGTCGAGGGCATCGATGAAACGGTCGACTTCATGCTCCAGCACTTCGCGCACGAGAAACCCGTTACTGCGCCAGGCCTCGGCGTGCTCGGCATAACAGGGCGACAACACGCCGACCCTGCCTGATTGGCGCAAACGCGGCAGCGCCTGAATCGCCGCTTGCGAGCCGGCCACCGGCAACAGGTCCGGCGCGCCGTAATACAGGCGAGCAGCGTTTTCCAGGCCGTCTTCGGTTTCCGGCAGGCGCGCCCAGGCGGCCTCGGGAATCGGCGGGATCGGCCACGACCAGGGCGAGATGCCGCTGGACAGGTCGAGCCAGTCGGCCTCGTCGATGCCGTACTTCGCTACCGCGCCCCGCAACCGCCCGCCGTGCTCAAGCATAGAATTCAGTCCCCAGACACAAAATCAGCAACCACAGCCAGACCCCGCGCTGCACCAGTTGCCAACCACGATCGATTGAATGGGCATCGGCAGGAACGCCTTCGCCCAGTTGCGGGCGCTGATGCAACTCGCCGTGATAAATCGCCGCGCCACCCAGCTCGACCCCCAGCGCGCCTGCGCCAGCGGCCATCACCGGGCCCGCGTTGGGGCTGTCCCACTTCGGCGCCTGTGTACGCCAGCAGCGCAAGGCGAGTCGCGTTTTGCCCAGCAGCGCGTAGGTCAATGCCACCAAACGCGCAGGAATGTAGTTGAGCAGGTCGTCGATTTTCGCGGCGGCCCAGCCGAAACGTTCAAAGCGCTCGTTGCGATAACCCCACATGGCGTCCAGCGTATTGCTCAGTCGATACAGCACAACGCCCGGCGCACCGAGTACGGCGAACCAGAAGATCGCCGCGAACACCGCGTCGCTGCCATTTTCCAGAACCGATTCGGTGGCCGCGCGAGCGACCTCGGTGGCGTCCAGCTCAGCCGTCTGGCGGCTGACCAGATAGCCCACGCGACGCCGCGCTTCTTGCAGATCGTCGCTGCGCAACGCCTGCGCCACAGGTTCCACATGCTCGCCCAGGCTGCGCAGGCCCAGCGCGCAATACAGCGCAGCCACTTCCACCAGCCAGCCGATGTAAGGCAGCCAACTGAACAGTGTCACCAGCAGGGTCAGCGGCACCACCGCGATAAACCAGGCGGTGACGCCATGGCTACGCCAACCACGGCCGGCAGCATTGAAACGTTGCTCGATGCGCTCGGCATATCGGCCGAACGTCACCAGCGGGTGGTTTCGTTTTGGCTCGCCAAGCAGCGCATCCAGCGCAACCCCGGCGACGCTCAACAACGCCACACTCATGAATTCACTCCCCATGTATTTTCGAACAGCAGCTCTCGCAGCGGACGCGCCTGCGCCCAGCCTTCCAGTACCAGCATCGGCGCCGGATAGAATTCCTTGACCGGCCCCAGGCACAGAATAGCCAAGGGTTTCGAACCGCTTGGCATCTGCAGCAGATCGGCCAGCGCCTGCGGGTCGAACAGCGACACCCAGCCCATGCCCAAGCCCTCGGCGCGGGCGGCGAGCCACATATTCTGGATGGCGCAGGACAGCGACGCCATGTCCATTTCCGGCAACGTGCGGCGACCGAAAATGTGCTTCTCGCGGTCATCCATCAAGGCGGCGACCAGTACTTCGGCGCAATCGTTGATGCCTTCGACCTTGAGCTTCATGAAGTCATCGGAGCGCTCGCCCAGGGCCTCGGCGGTGCGAATTCGCTCCTCCTCGACCTGCGCCTGAATCTGCCCGCGCAACTGCCGGTCGCTGATGCGAATGAAGCGCCAGGGCTGCATCAGCCCGACGCTCGGGGCCTGATGCGCCGCTTCCAGCAGACGCGCCAGCAGCTGCGGCGCAACCGAGCCGCCGCTGAAATGGCGCATGTCCCGGCGCTCGGCAATGGCCCGGTAAACCGCAGCGCGCTCGGCATCGCTGAAGCCGTGGTCAGTCATGGCAAGAACAGCGCCGCCATCGCCTGTGGGTTGGAGGGGAAATAGAAGTGCACGTACGACGCGGTCATCCGCCCCTCGCGATACACCGCTTCGGCGCCGCGCCCGCCGTTGGGGCTGAGGCCGCGGGCGATCGGAGTCAGTTCGGTGCTGGTCAGCGAATGATGATAGGTGTGGCCGCGCAGCGTGCCCTCAGGCAGTTCAACCGATTGCAGGGCCAGCGCCGCGAGGCGTTTCTGCATGACGGCTTCGCCATCGAGCAGGCCCACCAGTTCGGCGCGCTGACCGTCGACATCGGTCAGGGCATTGAGCAGATAAAGCATGCCGCCGCACTCGGCCAGCAAGGGTTTGCCTGCGCGGTGGTGCGCGCGGATGGCCTGAAGCATCGAATGATTCTGCCCCAGCGCCACGTGATGCAATTCGGGGTAGCCGCCGGGCAGGTAAAGACTGTCCGCTGCGGGCAGCTGCTTGTCGCGGATCGGCGAGAAGAACAGCAACTCAGCGCCCATCGCCCGCAGCAGATCGAGGCTTGCGCCATAGGTGAACGCAAAGGCTTCGTCACGCGCGATGGCGATGCGCACACCTGCCAGCAACGGTTCGGCAGGCACCACATCGGGGGCCTGGAAGGCCACGGCAGGCGGCAACGTCGCATCGCAGGTGCTGGCCAGCGCGCCGGCGGCAGCGTCCAGACGCACGTCCAGATCATTCAGTTCGCTGGCCTGAACCAAGCCCAGGTGACGACTCGGCAGCTCGATGCCGGTTTCCCGCGACAACGCGCCATACCAGCGCAGGCCTTCGGTCAGGCTGCCTTCAAGCAATTGCGCGTGACGCACGGTGCCGACCCGGTTGGCTAGCACGCCTGCAAAGGGCAGGTCAGGCTGATAACGCGCAAGCCCCAACGCCAGCGCACCAAAGGTCTGCGCCATGGCGGTGCCGTCGATCACGCCCAGCACCGGCACACCGAAACGACGCGCCAGATCGGCGCTGGACGGCGTACCGTCGAACAGGCCCATCACCCCTTCAATCAGAATCAGATCCGCCTCGGCGGCGGCTTCCCACAACAGACGCCGGCTTTCGGCTTCGCCGACCATCCACATGTCCAACTGGTACACCGGGTTGCCGCTGGCCCGCTCAAGAATCATCGGATCGAGAAAATCCGGCCCGCATTTGAACACGCGCACCTTGCGCCCCTGATTGCGATGCAGGCGCGCCAGCGCGGCAGTCACCGTGGTTTTGCCCTGACCGGAAGCGGGTGCGGCGATCAATACCGCAGGACAGTGGCGAGCAGCTTCATTCATACGTGCAGCTCACAGCTCGATGCCCTTTTGCGCCTTGATACCGGCCTGAAACGCATGCTTGACCACGCCGATCTCGGAGACAGTATCGGACAAGTCGATCAATTCCTGCTTGGCGCCACGACCCGTGACGACCACGTGCTGCATCGGCGGACGCGCCTGCAGATCGCTGAGCACCTGCTCAAGGTCGAGGTAGCCGTGTTTGAGGGCGATGTTCAGTTCATCGAGAACGACCAGGCCGATCTCGGGATCACGCAGCAGCTCCTGAGTCACGACCCAGGCGGCTTCGGCGGCGGCGATATCGCGCTGGCGGTCCTGGGTTTCCCAAGTGAAGCCTTCGCCCATTACGTGATAGCGCACCTGCTCCGGGAAGCGGCGGAAGAACAGCTCTTCCCCGGTGGCGTTGCGGCCCTTGATGAACTGCACCACACCGCATTGCATGCCGTGGCCCATGGCCCGGGCGAGCATGCCGAACGCGGAGCTGCTCTTGCCTTTGCCGTTGCCGGTCAGCACCAGCAACAGGCCGCATTCGTTGGGGGCGCTGGCAATGCGCTCGTCCATCACCGCCTTTTTGCGCAGCATGCGCGCCAAGTGGCGTTCGTCACGTTCGGGGGATTCGCTCATCCGGGCTCTCCGCTTGAGGGCAGGTGTGGCAAACGGAGGACGCAGGCAAAGACTGGCAGCAGGCACCGGACAACGCCGAGCCTGCGCAGAGCATCGCCCTCCGTGATGCTGTTGGATGGATCAGGCCGGTCTCCGGACTCATGAAAAGCCACGCGCCTTCCCATGTTCATCGAACACAGTGGCAGTGTGCGGGACCTTGGCTCATTTACCGTTGCGGAGGCAGTGCCGGGATGGATCGCAAAGCGTTCGCACCGGCTTCCCTGTTTCACCCTTTTCTGCGGGCACCTGAAACAATCGGCGAAGGTTAGAGGGTTGACTTGCGAGCGTCAATCGAAGCGACGCAATGGAGAGGCGCGATCCGATCGAATATGCCTCCGGCCGAAGCACACCATCACGTGCAAGCGTGCTGCATGCGCAAGGTTATCGCGAGGAGGGTGACTCAGGTGTTTGCTGCGCAACAGTAACGCAGCAAATCAGAGGGGAATGATCAGTTACTGCGCGCCAGATTCGACGGCTGAATCACCCGTTTGGCGTTCAACCAGGCCTTCTGCCAATACGGCTTGTCGAGGCTGTCGAGCTTGACCGTGCCGCCCGTGGCAGGCGCATGGACGAAACGGCCCTCGCCCACGTAGATCCCGGCATGGCTGACGTTCGAACCGCCGCTGGTGGCAAAAAACACCAGATCACCGGTTTGCAGCTGACTGCGGTCGATGTTCGGGCCACGCAGGGTGATCATCTCGCGGGTCGAACGCGGCAGCGTGATGCCCGCAGCATCGCGGTACACGTAACCGATCAGACCACTGCAATCGAAACCCGAATCCGGCGTGTTGCCGCCCCACCGATAAGGCGTGCCGACCAGCCCGATAGCGCGCAACAGCACGTCATCAGCGACCGGGGAGGAAAATTGGGAAGGAGCGGAAACCACAGGCCTGGAAACGACCTTGGGCGGGGATGGCGGTGGATTGCTGGAACAAGCGGCCAGCAATACAGCCAATGAAGCAACAGCCAGGCGAACCGTAAACGACATAAACACAACAACCTTCCTAGGATGCGGCTTACTCTGCCGGGAGCCGGATCTAAGCGCAATCAGGGATTCCCCCTATTGCGCAGTCCGTAATTAACGGTGTTGGCGCTTGATTGTAGTCGAGGTCATCGCAGTCGTGGTTTCTGGAACCTTGGAAGGTGCCATGGCCAACGCGCGCTTGGCTTCGATGAACGTACGGGCCCAGTAGGCATCGTCGAGGCTGTCGACGCGCACACCGCCACTGCGACGGCTGCTGGAGTGGATGAACTGGTCATCACCCAGGTAGATGCCAGCATGGCTCACGCGACCGCGGCCCGCGGTGCTGAAGAACAGCAGATCGCCTGGCTTAAGGTCGTTGCGTTTGACCAGTGGGGCATCGATGTTGATCATTTCGCGGGAAGATCGCGGCAGGCTCATGCCGGCTTCTTCACGGAACAGGTAACCGATGAAACCGCTGCAATCGAAACCGGAAGTGGTCGAGGTGCCGCCGAAACGGTAGCGGGTACCGATCAGGGATTTGCCACGTTCCAGAATACTGTCAGCCAATACCGGCAACTGATAAGGCTTGTTGTCGGAGAACTGGGCCAATTCGTCTTCGGTCGCGATTTCATCGTCCAGAACGGACGAAGAATAGCCGGAGTGGCTGGCCGATTGCGCGGTGGCAGAGTCCTTGATGTGTGGATTCTGCGACTGCTGTTGCGACGCTGGCATCTGGGCCGCGCAGCCGAACAACAGGGTCACGAGTGCGAGAGGCACGAGGGGTGCGAAGCGATTTAGCATGGGCACGACCGTGGCTAATGTGTAAAGAAGCCGAGACTATGCCTTCTCTCGTCATCATTTGCAAATTCAATCGAAACAAATGTGACTTACGATGTCTCCCAACACATCTAAGGCTCTACACCTCAGAAACGCATCCATGTGGATGGACTGGTCGGTCGGCGAAGGGTTTATCTCAGCGGTAAAGCCACCCGTGACCCGCGTACGCAGCATCGGCTCGTGAATATACGGGAAGCTGGCAGTCGTTCCAATGCTGAGCACAGCATCGAAGCCTTTTGCCATCTCCTTGTACAGCACATTCAATGCCAGCTCTGGCAACATTTCCTCAAACAAGACGACCGGCGGCCTCAGCACGCCATGGCATTGCGCGCACAACGGCGGCAACGGGCGCTGCAGATGCTCGCTCAATTGCGGGTCTTCAGCGCCGCAGGACTGACAATAGAGCGGCGCAAGCTGGCCGTGAATCTCGATCAGGCGCTCGGGCGGGCTGCCCGCCGCACGATGGTAGCCATCGACGTTCTGCGTCAGCACCCAGCATTGCGGCTTGTGACGCTGCAATTGCGCGATCGCATAGTGCGCCGCATTGGGCTGCCCGCCCAGGCAAGCGTTGCCTAATTGGGCGATGTATTTCCAGCACAGGGCAGGATCGCGGCGCAGCATCGGTCCGGACAACGCCATTTCGATAGGCAGGCCGTCGTCGGTCAGGCCGTTGTACAGGCCACCCACGCCGCGATAGGTCGGCAGACCCGAATCCGCCGAAAGCCCGGCACCGGTGATGATCAGAATGCGTTTGGCACGACGCAGTGCGGCGGCCGTTTGCAGGACAACGGCAGGATCGACCACGGCCGGCTTTACCAACCCAGCGTCTCTTTAAGGAAGGGAATCGTCAGCTTGCGCTGGGCTTGCAACGAGGCCTGATCGAGCTGTTCGAGCAGATCGAACAAGGCGCTCATGCTGCGCTTGCCGCGGGTCAGGATGAAATGCCCGACCTCATCGGTCAGGTGCAAACCCCGACGCGATGCGCGCAATTGCAGGGCACGGAGTTTTTCTTCGTCGGACAGCAGGCGCATCTGGAATACCAGAGCCATGGTCAGTCGGGATTTGAGGTCGGCCAGCTTGACCGGCAGCTCGCGCGGCGAGCAGGACGCCGCGATCAGCAGACGACGGCCGCTGTCACGCAGGCGGTTGAACAGGTGGAACAGCGCCTCTTCCCACTCGGGCTTGCCGGCTACCACCTGAAGGTCGTCCAGACAGACCAGCTCGTACTGCTCCAGGTGATCGAACAATTCGACACCCTCTTCGAGCAACTCAGCCATCGGCAGATAAACCGCAGGTTCGCCCAGTTGCTTGAAACGCAGACAGGCCGCCTGCAAGAGGTGCGTGCGCCCTACCCCGTTCTTGCCCCACAGGTAAATGAGGCTCTCGGTCCACCCGGCGTCGGCCTCGCACAGGCGCTCGACGTAGCCGAGTGCAGCGGCATTGGCGCCTGGATAGTAATTGATGAAGGTGGCGTCATCACGCAGACGCACACTCAGGGGCAGCTGAACTGGTTTCATGCTGGCTGAACGGTTCAGTGACGAACCGCCAAGGGGCCTCTGTGTAAAGTGTGCAAAGTTTATACCCGCCAAGCGAGCCGCACAATGTGCCAGACGGCCTGCAAAATCAAAGGGTTGCGCCTACCTCGGGCAAGGCCACGGAATATAGGAGATCAGCGGACATAAAAAAGGCGTGGAAACACCGAATGTTCCACGCCTGATGATCTGTAGCCCATCCGTTAAAGATCCGGGTCTTCCATCCCGCCGTAGATATCCGAATCCTTGTACAGATCGTGCACATGACGCACCAGCACCATGATCACCGCTGCCACCGGCAACGCCAGCAGTATGCCGGTGAAGCCGAACAGCTCGCCGCCCGCCAGAATCGCGAAGATCACCGCCACCGGATGCAGGCCGATCCGATCGCCCACCAGCAGCGGCGTCAGCACCATGCCTTCCAGCGCCTGACCGACCATGAACACCGCCACGATGCCGAGCATCGGGTACAGGTCGCCGCCGAACTGGAAGAAGCCCGCCAGAATCGCCGAGCCAATGCCGATCACAAAGCCCATGTACGGCACGATGGCCGCCAGCCCTGCGATCACGCCGATCAACAGACCCAGCTCCAGGCCGACCAGCATCAGCCCTGCCGCGTAGATCACCCCCAGCGCGACCATCACCAGCAACTGACCGCGAATGAACGCGCCCAGTACTTCATGGCACTCATCGGCCAAGGCGACGATTTTCTTCTCGCGATGACGCGGCAACAGGCTGCGCACCTTGGCCATCATCACGTCCCAGTCGCGCAGCAGGTAAAAGCACACCACCGGGATCAGCACCAGGTTGGTCAGCCAGCCGATCAGCGCCAGGGTCGACGTGGTGGCCTGCGCCAGCACGATGCCGACGATGTCACCGGTCTGCCCCATGTGCTCGGAAATCGCCGCCTTGACCTTGTCGAACTTCCAGAAACCGTCAGCCAGCCCCAGTTTGGCCTGAGTCCACGGCAGCGCCGTGTGCTGCAGCCAGTCGAGGATCTGCGGCGCCAGTTCGTACAAGCGATACAGCTGCTTGGCGAGCATCGGCACCAGCACCAGCAGCAGGCCCATGAAAATCAAGGTGAAGAACACAAACACCGTGACCACGGCCCAGGTGCGCGACATCTTGAGTTTCTCGAGCCGATCCGCGAGGGGATCGCCCATGTACGCCAGCAGCAACGCCACCAGAAACGGCGTGAGAATGGCGTGCAGCAGCCAGATAAACAGGCACAGCAGGATCAACCCGCCCAGCCAGAACCAACGACGTGTATCAGTCATTACCGCCCCTTAATTCATTCAAACGACGTCGCTATGAACCCGCTCACCAGCGAAAGTACAGTGTTTGTGCAGCCGCTGGCGCAGGTATGGGTGCGCCCCCTGGCACGCCACCCGCAACCGGCACTTGCCCGGCGTCCACCGGCGCACTGGCGACTTCACCTGCCGGGACTTCCTGTAGCCTGGCCAGCGACAGCTGCGAGCGAAGCTGATCCGCGCTGCCGCTGACGTCGAACACCACGCGATCAGCATCGGCCGACTTCAAACGGCCGCCAAACGGTTCCAGCAAACGGCCCAGTTGCGCATAGCGTTCCAGGGTAATGCCCTGCACTTGCAGCGCCATGCTCGACGAAGCGCCCGGCTTGACCACAAAACGCGGCGCCAGACGCTGACTCACCGCCAGCAGCACGGCGTCGGCCAGTTCCGCCGAGCTTGCGCCACTGGCACTGCCCTGCTCCATCTTGTCGCCCAGCCACAGGTGCCACTTGCCCTGCCACTGACCGCCGTTTTCTTGCGCATGAACCGCGAGAATCGCATCGGAGCCGTAGCGCTCGGAGGCTTGCTTCAATGGGGTAACGTCGTTGCCGTCCAAGGTCTTGGCATTGCCGATGCTCTGCTCACCCAGGTCCGCCAACGGCAGACGCAGCGGCAGGCCGCGATGTTGCGCGGCGCGGCGCAGAGGTTCGGCAGAAGCCTGGCCGTCGCCGACCAGGTTGGCACCATCGGTCGCGTCATTCAGCCACCAGGCCATGATCACCGGGCGGTTCGAGCCCCACAGCGACAGGCCCGCCTGCCGCAGCGCACGATCGGTACTGGCCGGGTCGAAATCCACCTGCAGCGATTCAGGCGGGCCTGCGTCGTAACCGAACTGACTGATGATTTGCTGCGGGTCCTTGCGCACTTCGGCAAGGCCCGCGCCCTGGGCGGCTTTCGCATCGCCGGTCAGGCGAATGACCAAGGTATCCAGCGCCGCCTGAGTGGCGCGGGTCTTCTCATCGGGGGTTTGTCCGCTGACCGGCTCGCGCACCTGATAAAGATTGTTCACCGTCTCGGCCAGGGCCGGGAGACTCAAGAGGGACAGACAGCCCACGAACAGGCAGTTTTTCAGGCGCATAAAAATTCCTGGAAACGAAAAACGCAGCGTATAGATAGCTGCAGAAAAGATGACTGGCTCGACTCAGACCGCAACGCAATCCGAATCGCTCACTCTGCTGACGAACTTACACCTTTTATAGCGACCGACGAACGGCTCTGAGCTGAACAAGCCGCTTATTTTTTCTTCATGATGCTTCTGCCCGTCGGCCCAAGGATGGCCGCTTGGGCCCAACCCTGATAAAATCGCGCGCCTTCGCAGACCGGCGATGCTGCGGCCACGAGCCATCCCATTCCGGTCGTTACCCCGAATCCCCCCTAAAGGCCTGGATAATGAGCAAGCAACCCTCCCTGAGCTACAAAGACGCCGGTGTAGACATCGACGCCGGTGAAGCATTGGTCGAACGCATCAAGAGCGTTGCCAAGCGCACCAAGCGCCCGGAAGTGATGGGCGGCCTGGGCGGGTTCGGCGCGCTGTGCGAAATTCCTGCAGGCTACAAGCAGCCGGTCCTGGTGTCCGGCACCGACGGCGTCGGCACCAAGCTGCGTCTGGCGCTGAACCTGAACAAGCACGACAGCATCGGCATCGACCTGGTTGCCATGTGCGTGAACGACCTCGTGGTCTGCGGCGCTGAGCCGCTGTTCTTCCTCGACTACTACGCCACCGGCAAACTGAACGTCGACACCGCCGCTCAAGTCGTGACCGGCATCGGCGCTGGCTGCGAACTGGCGGGCTGCTCGCTGGTCGGTGGCGAAACCGCTGAAATGCCTGGCATGTATGAAGGCGAAGACTACGACCTGGCAGGCTTCTGCGTCGGCGTCGTGGAAAAGGCCGAGATCATCGACGGCTCCAGGGTCGCCACTGGCGATGCCCTGATCGCCCTGCCGTCTTCGGGCCCGCACTCCAACGGCTACTCGCTGATTCGCAAGATCATCGAAGTCTGCGGTGCCGACATCGAAACCACCCAGCTGGACGGCAAGCCACTGACCGACCTGCTGATGGCGCCGACCCGCATCTACGTCAAGCAACTGCTCAAGCTGATCAAGGAGACTGGCGCGGTCAAGGCCATGGCTCACATCACTGGCGGCGGCCTGCTGGACAACATCCCGCGCGTACTGCCTGAAGGCGCACAAGCGGTGGTCGACGTCGCGAGCTGGACCCGTCCTGCGGTATTCGACTGGCTGCAAGAGAAAGGCAACGTCGACGAGCACGAAATGCACCGCGTCCTGAACTGCGGCGTCGGCATGGTCATCTGCGTCGCTCAGGAACACGTTGAAGCTTCCCTGAACGTCCTGCGTGAAGCGGGCGAACAGCCTTGGGTCATCGGCCAGATCGGCGTCGCTGCCGAAGGCGCTGCACAAGTCGAGCTGAAAAACGTCAAGGCACATTGATGTCCGACGTGGTGATGCCGCAAGCGTTTAAGGCTGACATGCACGAACCCTGTGATGTAGTGGTGCTGCTGTCCGGCACCGGTGGCAACCTGCAAGCGATGATCGACAGCTTTCAGGACAACTCGAGCCCGGCTCGCATTCGCGCGGTGATTTCCAACCGCGCCGATGCCTACGGGCTTGAGCGTGCTAAAAACGCGGGCATCGAAACCCGCGTTCTCGATCACACTGCCTACGAAGGTCGCGAGGCCTTCGACACGGCACTGATCGAGCTGATCGACTCCTTCGCGCCGAAGCTGGTGGTACTCGCCGGTTTCATGCGCATTCTCACCCCGGGTTTCGTGCGTCATTACCACGCGCGCCTGCTGAACATACATCCCTCATTGCTTCCCCTGTATAAAGGCTTGCACACCCATCAACGGGTGCTGGAAGCTGGCGACGCCGAGCACGGCTGCAGCGTGCACTTCGTCACCGAGGAACTCGATGGGGGGCCTCTGGTCGTACAAGCTGTTATTTCGGTAGAGTTGCACGACACGCCCGCGACGCTGGCGCAGAGGGTTCACACCCGGGAACACCTGATTTACCCGCTGGCAATCCGCTGGTTCGCCGAGGGCCAACTGGCCCTGAACGAGCACGGCGCTACATTGAACGGCCAGCCACTGGGGCCTCGCGGCCACGTCATTGTGGCCAGTTAATTCGGCTCTTTATTTAAAGACAGGAGATATTATGCGTCGCGCTTTGCTCTTCGCTTTCGCTCTGTTCGCACTCCCTGCGGTCAATGCGGCAGACCTTCAACCTTTCTCCGCCAGCTACACCGCTGACTTCAAGCAACTGCCCGTGGGCGGCGGCAGCGCCACGCGCAGCCTGGAAAAAGACGCCAACGGCACCTGGACCCTGAGCTTCAATGCCTCGATGATGATTGCGAGCCTTACCGAAGTCAGCACACTCAAGGCCGACAAGGGCGCGCTGGTGCCACAGACCTACCACTTCGAACGCGGCGGTTTGGGCAAGAGCAAGACCGTCGACCTGGTGTTCGACTGGTCGACCAAGTTCATCACCGGCACCGATCGCAAAGATCCGATCAAGATCCCGCTGAACACCGGCATCCTCGACAAATCCACCTATCAACTGGCCCTGCAGAACGATGTGGCGGCTGGCAAGAAGACCATGAGCTATCAGGTGGTCGACGGTGATGAGGTCGATACTTACGACTTCCGCGTGCTGGGCACTGAAAAAGTGGACACCAAGGTCGGCTCGGTAGACGCCATCAAAGTCGAGCGTGTGCGTGACCCGACGCAGAACAAGCGCATCACCGTGATGTGGTTCGCCAAGGATTTCGACTACCTGCTGGTTCGCCTGCAACAGGTTGAAACCGACGGCAAGGAATACAACATCATGCTGCAGGACGGCACGGTGGGGGGTAAGTCGGTCAAAGGCAGCTGATCCCGCCTCCACCGCACGCCTTGGCCTCACCCTTGAAAGCCCGCTGGAGACAGCGGGTTTTTTATTGCCCGCGCGATCATCGAGACAAAGCTCACGCGTCACTTGCCATCGGATTGGCGCGATGTCATAAGGACATCAAAAAACCGACAAGGATCGTTATCTTGCGTATTTTTCACCGTGCAATGCTGCTGTTGCTCGCCCTGGTCGTACTGATACTGGCCGTTGTGATTTACTACATCATCAACCCCAGGCTGCCTGAATACACGCCCGTCGAGCAGGTGCAGTACCCGCCTCAGTGGAACGACAGCGACCGTCAGACCTATTACTTCACACCTCAGGGCACGCAAGTCAAAGGGCTGCATTACAACTGGTTCACGTCGCTGGAGATGCCGTTCTCCGAGGATCGCTTCGCGGCGCCCGAACACCTCGCCCGTTTCGGTTTTCTGGTAGACCCCAAGCAGGTCGCCACCGCGGTGAACCCCGGCAACCTGCCGGTCGGCTTCACGCGCCACCAGAACCCGGACCATACCGTCGAATACCTGGACATCACCTGTTCGGCGTGCCACACGGGCGAATTGCGTTTCAAAGGCCAGGCCCTGCGCATCGACGGCGGGAGCGCGCAGCATGTCTTGCCGTCCAGCGTGCCGACACTGCGCGGCGGCAGTTTCGGTCAGGCGTTGGTCGCCAGCCTTGTGGCCACCTATTACAACCCGTGGAAGTTCGAACGCTTCGCCCGCCGCGTGCTGGGTGAACGCTACGATGCCGCTCACAATCAGCTGCGTGACGAGTTCAAGCAGTCGTTGAACACCTTTGCCAGAACTGCCTGGAACGACACCCATCGCGACCTCTACCCCACCGAAGAGGGGCCGGGGCGGACCGATGCCTTCGGTCGCATCGCCAACGCCACCTTTGGTGACGCCATTACGCCGGACAACTACCGCGTCGCCAATGCGCCCGTGGACTACCCGCAATTGTGGGACATGTGGACCTTCGACTGGGTGCAATGGAACGGCTCAGCCAAGCAGCCGATGGCGCGCAACGTGGGTGAATCCTTGGGTGTTGGCGCGACGCTGACGTTCTTCGACGCTGCGGGCCAGCCTCTGAAGGTGGCGGATCGTTACCCCTCCAGCGTACGGGTGCGCGACCTCAATACCATCGAACAGGCCCTGCAGCGCCTCAAGCCACCGGTCTGGCCGGAACCACTGTTCGGCCCGGTGAACAAGCCGCTGGCCGCACAGGGTCGCGCGCTGTTTGCCGAGAACTGCGCGGGCTGCCACGTTCCTCCCAAAAGCGTGGTAGACGGTCGCACCGTGCAATACCTGCACATGATCCCGGTGGCGGAAATCGGCACCGATCCGAACACAGCCAATAACATTGCCGACAACCATTACGACGTGAGTGCGCTGAAATGGACTCAGGCCGAGCTTGACCAGCTCACCAACGTCAAACTCGACAAATCGGCGAACCCGCTGGACACCCGCAGCGTAACGTCGGCCAAGGCACTGGCGTACATCACCGCGTACGTTGAAAACAACGCCTACAACGCGGCCAATGTGCCCGTTGCCGAGCGCCCTGCCATGGACGGTTTCGGCCTGCCCATCGCCGTTCAGGAGTTGCGCGCCTATAAAGCCCGGCCGCTGGACGGCATCTGGGCCACGCCGCCTTTCCTGCACAACGGTTCGGTGCCGACGATCTATCAGTTGCTCTCGCCTCAGGACGAGCGCAGCACGACCTTCTATAAAGGCACCTTCAATTACGACCCGTTGCACCTGGGTTACGAAACCGGCGCCTTTAAAAATGCCTTTCTGTTCGACACGGCAATTTCCGGCAACCACAACAGCGGCCATGAATTTCGCGACGGCAAGCGCGGCAACGGCGTGATCGGACGCGGCCTGCTGCCGCAGGAGCGCTGGGCGTTGGTGGAATACCTGAAAGTGCTGGGCGGCCCGCTGGAGCAACAATTGCCATGATGACTCGACATCGCGACACGCAACACACCCTGCTCGGGCGACTCTGGCTGCGTCTGGGTTCGTTGCTGGGCAAAACCCTGCTGTGGCTGATCGGGCTGGGCCTGTTAGGCTGGGCGCTGTCGAGCGCCTGGTTCGCCTGGCAGCACAGCGGGCCGGTGCCCACAGAGGAACAGATCCCGCCCGGCGAAGCGGCCATGACCCAAGGCATCATTCAGACAGCGGTGCGTATCGTCGATCAGCACCGCGAACCCACCCGCTACCTGCGCGACGCCCATGCCAAGGCCCACGGCTGCGTGAAGGCCGAAGTCAGCGTGCTGAAAGATCTGGACCCGGCCTTGCGCCAAGGGGTATTTGCCGAGCCGGGCAAAACCTGGCAGGCCGTAATGCGCCTGTCCAACGGCAACGCCTACCCGCAATTCGACAGCATCCGCGATGCCCGTGGCATGGCGCTCAAACTGCTGGATGTGCCGGGCAAACAACTGCTGGCTGACCAGCAGACCCGCGCCGAGCAGGATTTCGTGATGTTCAGCCACCCGAATTTCTTTGTCAGTGATGTGGCCGAGTACGCACAGAACATTGGGGCTCAGGCCGACGGCCAGAAGGTCCTGGCGTTCTTCCCCAGCCTGGACCCGCGAAGCTGGCAGGTGCGTCACCTGTTCATTGCCCTGGCGACCCTGGCGCCCGCCCCCGCCAGCCCGACGCAGACGACCTATTATTCGGTCTCGCCCTATAAATTCGGCACAGCCAACGCCAAGTTCCGGGTTGCACCGGACCCGCAAAGCTGCCCGCCTTACACCCTGCCCAAACAGAACCGCGACCTGCCCAACTTCTTGCGCACGGCACTGAATCAGCAGCTGTCCACCGACCGCGTCCCTGCGTGTTTCGTGTTGCAGATTCAGCGGCAGGACACGCAGAAGTTCATGCCGATCGAGGACACCAGCATCGAATGGAAGGAAAGTGACGCGCCGTTCGAGACCGTGGCCAAGGTCAGGGTTGCGCCTCAGGATTTCGACACCCCGGCGCTGAATCTGGCCTGCGACAACCAATCCTTCAACCCGTGGTTCGGGGTCGAGGCACATCGCCCTGTCGGCGGCATCAACCGCCTGCGCAAAGCCGTGTACGAGGCTGTCAGCGACTATCGGCACAGCCGCAACGCACTGCAGGAAAAATGACGGTTCGGGGGCAGAAAAGCGTCGGTTCAGCGGCGTATTTTGTTCCCAGAGGCTTTATGAAAGATTCTTCATCCCGCTCAACTGCCTGCGACAAAACGCCGCACACCCTTCAAAAACAGGCAGTTACTCACTGTTGCCAAAACGGTAAAAAACTCTTACCAAAATCGACGATTTACCTGGCTAGCTATCAAATTCTATAAAGGAACCACTGCGACGTCCTGCCGCAGATATCAAAGAGTCAGGAGTTTTCAAGATGACGGTTACTGTTACTGAACGCGACGAGTCCCACCAATCCCACGAAAGCATCGCCGCTGGCATCCAGATGTGGGATGTTCGCCAACAAGACCAGTTGGTAGGAGTGTTTCACCAGGAGTCGGACGCCAAGCGTTACGCAGCAGAGCTCGCGGAGCTGGAAGCCAAAAAAGCAGCGAGCCACACGCAATAACGGAATCGCGAAAAAACAAAACCCGCCGAGGCGGGTTTTGTTGTTTATAGCGTTACCACATCAGATCATCAGGGATCTTGTAGGCTGCGTACGGATCATCGGCATCCGGCTCTTCGGTCGGCTCGCTGAGCATGACGATGCGCCGCGGATCACGCTCCTGAACCTTCAACGCCGCTTCACGCGGAATCACCTCGTAACCGCCACCGTGATGGACGATCGCCAGCGAACCGTTGCTGAGCTTGCTGCGCATCAGCGAGTTCACCGACAGGCGCTTGACCTTCTTGTCGTCGACGAAGTTGTAGTAATCCTCGGTGGTCAGCTTCGGCAGGCGGGTCGCTTCGATCAGTTGTTTGACCTGCGCGGTGCGGGCCTTCTGCTCGGCCTTTTCCTGCTGCTGACGATTCAGTTCCTGGTCGCGCCTGGCCTTTTCGGCCATGGCGTCCTGGGCGGCACGCTGGGCCGCGTCGTCGGCGACCGCCTGGCCTTTGTGCACCAGACGCTGCTCTTTCTGCTTGCTCTTGGCGACCTGTTTGGCCTGCTTCTCGTTGACCAGGCCTGCCTTGAGCAGTTGGTCACGAAGGGAAATACCCGCCATCTGTCTTCTCTCTCTGACGCTCTCGCTAAATAGTCGACTCAACCGCAGTTGGGCGTGTTCTTTTCCTGGCGCTTGGCTTCGCCCCAGAGCGCATCCATCTCTTCAAGGCTGCAATCTTCGATGGGGCGGCCGCTGTTGCGCAAGGCCTGTTCGATAAAACGAAAGCGCCGCTCGAACTTGCCGTTGGCGGCGCGCAATGCATTTTCCGGATCGACCTTGAGGTGGCGGGCCAGATTGACCACCACAAACAGCAAGTCGCCGATTTCCTCGTGGATGCCTTCGTTGTCGTTGCCAGCCATGGCTTCGAGGACTTCGTCGAGTTCCTCGCGCACCTTGTCGATTACCGGCAGCGCTTCAGGCCAGTCGAAACCGACCTGCGCCGCGCGTTTCTGCAACTTGGCCGCTCGCGACAAGGCGGGCAGCACATTCGGCACGTCGTCGAGCAGAGACAACTGTTCCGGCACGTGAGCCTTTTCGGCGCGCTCCTGGGCCTTGATCTCTTCCCAGCGATGCTTGACCTGGTCTTCACTCAGACGCGGCGTTTCCAGCGGGGCATACAGATCGCCTGTCGGGAACACATGGGGGTGACGACGAATCAGTTTGCGGGTGATGCCATCAACCACGCCGTCGAATTCGAAGCGCCCTTCTTCCCGCGCCAGCTGGCAGTAATACACCACCTGAAACAGCAGATCGCCCAACTCGCCGCGCAGGTCATCGAAATCCCCGCGCTCGATGGCGTCGGCGACCTCAAAGGCCTCTTCGAGGGTGTGCGGCACGATGGTCGCGTAGTTCTGCTTCACGTCCCACGGGCAGCCGTATTGCGGGTCGCGCAGGCGGGCCATGAGGTTCAGCAAATCATCCAGGGTATACATTCAAAAAATCTCTTAACACTTAGCGGCAAGCCACAAGCCGCAAGCTGTACACAGACAACTTGCAGCTTGCAGCTTGAAACTCGCAGCGGCTTCTAGGGCGTACGGTTACGCCGCGTCTCGATGATGTTCGGCAACTGCGAGATGCGCCCCAGCAGACGCCCCAGGGCATCGAGCCCCGGAATCTCGATGGTCAGCGACATCAGCGCGGTGTTGTCTTCCTTGTTCGAGCGGGTGTTGACCGCCAGTACGTTGATGCGCTCGTTGAGCAGTACCTGAGACACGTCACGCAAGAGACCCGAGCGGTCGTAGGCGCGAATGATGATGTCCACAGGGTACGTGAGCACCGGCACCGGCCCCCAGCTGACCTGAATGATCCGCTCAGGCTCGCGCCCGCCCAGTTGCAGCACGGAGGCGCAGTCCTGACGATGAATGCTCACGCCGCGGCCCTGAGTGATGTAACCGACGATGGCGTCCCCCGGCAACGGCTGGCAGCAGCCGGCCATTTGCGTCATCAGGTTGCCGACGCCCTGGATCTGAATATCGCCCCGCTTGCCCGGCTTGTAGCCCGAGGCCTTGCGCGGAATCAGCTCCAGCTGCTCGTTGCCACGCTCCGGTTCGACCAGTTGCTGCGCCAGATTGACCAGCTGCGCCAGGCGCAGATCGCCCGCGCCCAGGGACGCGAACATGTCCTCGGAAGTCTTCATATTGGCGCGTTCGGCCAACCGGTCGAAGTCCACCTGCGGCAGCGCCAGACGCGCCAGCTCGCGCTCCAGCAGCACCTTGCCGGCGGCGACGTTCTGATCGCGAGCCTGCAGCTTGAACCAGTGAACGATCTTTGCCCGCGCCCGCGAGGTGGTGATGTAACCCAGGTTCGAGTTCAGCCAGTCGCGGCTCGGCGTACCGTGCTTGCTGGTGATGATCTCGACCTGCTCGCCGGTCTGCAGGCTGTAGTTGAGCGGCACGATGCGCCCGTTGATCTTGGCCCCACGGCAGTTGTGGCCGATCTCGGTGTGCACGCGGTAGGCGAAGTCCAGCGGCGTGGCGCCCTTGGGCAGGTCGATGGCGTGACCGTCCGGGGTGAACACGTAGACCCGGTCCGGCTCGATGTCGACCCGCAACTGCTCGGCCAGACCGCCGATGTCGCCCAGCTCCTCGTGCCACTCCAGCACCTGACGCAGCCAGGAGATCTTTTCTTCGTAGTGGTTGGAGCTGGATTTGACGTCGGTGCCCTTGTACTTCCAGTGCGCACAAACGCCAAGCTCGGCCTCTTCGTGCATGGCGTGGGTGCGGATCTGCACCTCCAGCACCTTGCCTTCCGGGCCGATCACGGCGGTGTGCAGCGAGCGGTAGCCGTTTTCCTTGGGGTTGGCGATGTAGTCGTCGAACTCTTTGGGAATGTGCCGCCACAGGGTGTGGACGATGCCGAGCGCGGTGTAGCAATCGCGCATTTCCGGAACCAGCACGCGCACGGCGCGAACGTCGTAGATCTGGCTGAATTCCAGACCTTTGCGCTGCATTTTGCGCCAGATCGAATAGATGTGTTTGGCCCGGCCGCTGATGTCGGCCTTGACGCCGGTGGCCAGCAGTTCGTTTTCCAGCTGCGACATGACGTCGGTGATGAAGCGCTCGCGATCAAGGCGGCGCTCATGCAACAGCTTGGCGATCTGCTTGTATTGCTCAGGCTCCAGATAGCGGAAGGACAGGTCCTCCAGCTCCCACTTGATGTGGCCGATGCCCAGTCGATGGGCCAAGGGGGCATAGATGTCGAAGACTTCCCGGGCGACGCGGTTGCGCTTCTCGTCGTCGGTGTTCTTCACCGCGCGAATGGCGCAGGTGCGTTCAGCCAGCTTGATCAGCGCAACGCGCACGTCGTCGACCATGGCCACGAGCATCTTGCGCAGGTTTTCCACCTGCGCCTGAGTGCCGAGCACCAGCGACTGGCGCGGGCTGAGGCTGGCGCTGATGGCCGCCATGCGCTGCACGCCGTCGATCAGCTTGGCGACCGTGGCGCCGAAACGCTGGCTGACGTCAGACAAGGGAATCTTGCCTTCACGCACCGCGCGGTAAATCACGGCGGCGATGAGCGAGTCCTGGTCGAGCTTGAGGTCGGCCAGGATTTCGGCGATTTCCAGGCCCGTCTGAAAACTCGACGTGCCTTCCGCCCAGAGGTTCTTGGCGGCGTTGTCCTGTTGCTCGGCTTGCCGGGCAAATTCACAGGCTTCTTTCAACGCCTGTCGGTCCACTGCGAGATCGACGCTGACCACATGATCAAGCCATGCGTCGAGATTGATACTGCCGTCTGTGTTGATCGGCTGGTGTGCTCTCACCTGTACCATGTTGCTTACCTTCCCTACGGCGCGATGAAATGCGCCATCAGTCGCCGGCCTTCTTCAGCGCATGCTCCTTGCGGGCCTTGCAAGGGCTGGCATGCGCGGGCCAGTCGGATTAAACGAGATTCCCTGTGAGACGCAGGCTTGCTTCCTGAAGCCCTTTGGGTCTCACTTACTCGCTTCAAATAACGCCATCGCCTCGACATGCGCTGTCTGCGGAAACATATCGAGGATTCCGGCACGTTTTAATCGGTAGCCCTGCCTGATCAGTTCGACCGTGTCGCGCGCCAAAGTTGCCGGGTTGCACGACACATACACCAACCGTTCGGCGCCCAGTTTCCTGAGTTTGCCGACCACTTCGAACGCCCCGTCACGCGGGGGATCGAGCAGTACCGCCTGAAAACCTTCCGCTACCCATGACGCCTTGTCCAGCGGCTGCGACAGATCCGCCTGATGAAATTTCACATTGTGTAGATCGTTGCTCAACGCGTTACCGGCAGCCCGTCGAACCATGACATCGACGCCCTCCACTGCCACCACTTCACGCGCGATCTGCGCCAGCGGTAGAGCGAAGTTACCAAGCCCGCAGAACAAGTCCAGCACTCGTTCATCCGAACGAGGGGCAAGCCACGAAAGTGCCTGGGCGATCATCGCGGTATTGACCTGTGCGTTGACCTGCACAAAGTCGCCGGGACGGTACGCAAGCTCCAGATCCCACGGCGCCAGGTGGTAGCCCAGCTGTGCCGAAGCGTCTGCTGGCTGTGGCTCGCCTTCGCCGTGCAACCAGAGCTGCGCGTCGAATGTGTTGCAAAAGGTTTTGAGGGTATCCAGGTCTTTGTCTGCCAGCGGCGCGGTATGACGCAGCAACACGGCATTGGCCGAACCGCTGAACAACTCGACATGCCCCAGCGCCTGAGGCTTGCTCAAGGTTTTGAGCATGGCGGGTAACGCCGTCATGATCGGTTGCAAGGCCTGTACCAGCACCGGGCATTCATCGATGGCGACGATGTCCTGGCTCGACGCGGCGCGAAAGCCGACATCCAGCCGCCTGGCCCTGGCGTCCCAACGCACCGCGATGCGCGCACGGCGGCGGTAGGCGTATTCGGCGCCGGCCAGCGGCGCGGCCCACTCTTCTGGCTCGACACTCGCCACCCGGCTCAGCTGCTCGGCGAGCATGCGCTGTTTCAGGGCGAGCTGTTCGTCATGGGGCATCTGCTGCACGCTGCAGCCGCCGCAACGACCGAAGTGTTTGCACGGCGCCGGACGACGGGACGGGCTGGCCTGGAACACACGCTCGGTGCGCGCCTCGACCACCTTGCCGTGGGCGCCCAGCACGCGGGCTTCCACCTCTTCACCGGCCAGACTGCCGGCGACGAACCAGGTGCGACCCTCGACGAAGCCGATGCCTCGGCCGTCGTTGGCCAGCCGCTCGATGTTCAAACGTTGCTTTTTACCGGTCGGGACCTGCGCTGTCCGGGTGCCGCCACTGGGCTGGAAGCGCAGGCCTGTCTCACGCTTGGCCATCAGTTGGGCGCATCGTAGACACCGGTCGACAGGTAACGGTCGCCACGGTCACAAATGATCGCGACCATCACCGCGTTTTCGACTTCCTGCGACAGGCGCAGCATGCCGGCCACGGCGCCGCCCGAAGACACGCCACAGAAGATGCCTTCTTCACGGGCCAGACGACGCATCACGTCCTCGGCCTCGGTCTGGGCCATGTCCATGATCCGGTCGACACGGTCGGCCTGATAGATCTTCGGCAGGTACTCATGGGGCCAGCGACGGATGCCCGGAATGGCCGAGCCGTCCATGGGCTGCAGGCCCACGATCTGGATCTCGGGATTCTGTTCCTTGAGGTAACGCGAGGTGCCCATGATGGTCCCGGTGGTCCCCATGGAGCTGACGAAATGGGTGATGGTGCCGCCGGTCTGCCGCCAGATTTCCGGGCCGGTGCCGACGTAATGCGCCTCGGGGTTGTCACCGTTGGCGAACTGGTCCAGCACCTTGCCACGGCCTTCGGCCTGCATGCGCTCGGCCAGATCACGCGCGCCTTCCATGCCATCTTCCTTGCTGACCAGGATCAGCTCGGCGCCATAGGCGGTCATCGCCGCCTTGCGCTCGGCACTGGAGTTGTCGGGCATGATCAGGATCATGCGATAACCCTTGATCGCCGCAGCCATGGCCAGGGCGATACCGGTGTTGCCGGAGGTCGCTTCGATCAGCGTATCGCCTTGATGGATCTGGCCGCGCAACTCGGCGCGGGTGATCATCGACAGCGCCGGGCGGTCCTTCACGGAACCGGCCGGGTTATTGCCTTCGAGCTTGAGCAGCAAGGTGTTGCTGGTGTTCCCGGCCATGCGTTGCAGACGCACCAGCGGGGTGTTGCCGACGCAATCGGCGATGGTTTGATACTGCAGGGTCATGGCGTGTTCGCGATCCAGACGTGCGGGGGTCGCCTATCATACCGGCAATCGCCCCAAGCCCATATCACGCAAAGTGAGTTCGATATGGCGAAAAGGAATAAGCGGGTTTCACGCCACTACCGCTTCACTTCCCGCGCAGGCAAGCGCATGAACATCCGCAGGCCGTCATGGGTGTTTTCCGCCCACATGTCACCGCCCTGCAGTCGCAACGAATTGCGCGCGATGCTCAGCCCCAGGCCGAATCCGCCATCGCCTGGCCGGGCACCGTCGAGGCGGATGAACGGGGCAAAGATTCGCTCCAGATCGTGGTCATCGACGCCGCCGCCCTGATCCTCCAGCCAGATCACCCAGTCCTCGCCGTCGCGCCGCCCGCCCAGACGCACGAGGCCGTCAGCCGGAGAATGGCGGATGGCGTTGCGCAGAATGTTTTCCAGCGCCTGGGCCAGCGTATTGAGGTGCCCTCGCACCCAGCAGTCGCTGTCCAGATCGCAGATCAGCTGGCGCGACGGCCAGCAGCTCTCGAAACAGGCGTTGTCCACCAGCATGTCCCACAGCGCGGGCACCTGAATGTCTTCGTCGGGCAGTTTTTCCCGTTCGGCATCCAGCCACGCCAGATGCAGGGTGTCGTCGACCAGCCGACGCATGCCCTCGACCTCGCGGCTCAGGCGCTCGCGCAACTCTGGCAGGCTTTGCTCGCTGTCGCAGGCCACCCGCAGGCGGCTCAACGGCGTGCGCAGTTCATGGGACAGGTCGCGCAACAGTTGTTGCTGGGTCTGTACGGTGGATTGCAGCCGGGAGGCCATGTGGTCGAAGGCGCGGTTGAGCTCCCCCAGTTCGTCCTGGCGCGAGGTCATTTGCGGGGACAACCGATTGGACAGGCGATCGGCGCGCCAGGCATTGGCCTGTTCGCGCAGCTGGTTAAGCGGGCGAATCAGCACGCGATACAAGCCCACGCACAGTAGCAAGGTGAACAGCGCGGGGATCACCACGTTGGTCAGCATCTGCCACACCAGTGCGTAACGGCCGGGCGTGAAACGTGCGGGCAATTCGATGATCAGGCTGCCGATGCTGGGGTCATTGGGGAATGGGATCTTCAACCAGGGTGCGTTCTTCTGCCGACGGCTCATGGGCCAGTCGACGCCACGCATGAAGGTCAGACGCTGGGCCTGACGATCATCCAGCGGCACGCTGCTCAGGGACTGCAGGTCGCTGCCAATGACGCCCACCCAGCCTTTTTCGTGACGCCGGACTTCCATCAGCCAGTCGTCGATGCCCTTTTCATCGCCCACGCCCCACGCCTGTTCGGCCTCGGCGGCGTATCCGTTAAGCACCTGGCGTGCTTCGGGTGAAAGGTAGGCATTCTGGGTTTCGAGGTAGCGACCCCAATACCAGCTCAGCCAGATCATCAGCAGGCAAAAGCCCACCAGCAGAACGGCCAGCTTCCAGAACAGCGAATGCCTGCCCGGCAGGCGGGGGGCGCGCTCAGGCATCCACGTCTGCCGCCGTCAGCACATAGCCCTTGCCCCATACGGTGCGTACCTGACGGGCTTCGTAGCCGATGCCCTTGAGCTTGCGACGGATCTGGCTGATGTGCATGTCCAGGCTGCGGTCGTGCTGGGAATAACCGCGTTGCAGCACATGCTGATAAAGGAAGGGTTTGCTCAAGACGTCTTCGGGATTGCGCCACAGGGTTTCCAGCAGGCGATATTCGCTGCGGGTCAGTTGCGCACTCTTGCCCGCCAGACTGACGTCACACAGGCGCTCGTCGAATGCCAGTTCGTCGCCCTCAGCCACCTCAGGCTCCTGAGGCGCAGCTACCAGCGCATTGAACCGTCGCTCCAGCTCCACGCGCCGCAGAATGGCCTCGATGCGAACCCGCAACTCATCGACACTGAAGGGTTTGGGCAGGTAATCGTCGGCGCCGTTGCGAAAACCGGTGATGCGATCGGCTTCAGCGCCCAGCGCCGACATCAGGATGATCGGCATCGAGTGCCGGCGACGCAGGTGGGTGAGGATGTCGAGGCCATTCATGCCCGGCAGCAGGATGTCCATCAGCACCACGTCGAACGGCTGACTCTGGGCGCGCTCAAGACCTTCGGTGCCGCTCTGGCACCAGGTCACGTGAAAGCCGCAGCGGTCCAGTTGCTCATGGACAAACGCGCCGAGCACCGGGTCGTCCTCGATGGCGAGTATGCTGGGGCGATGAATGATTGCGGGATTCATTGGCGTCTGCGACTGATTCTCAAGGCCGCGATTATTCAAGATTGCGCAGTGGCGGGCAATGGTGACTGATCGGAGAACGTTGTAGGAGCCTTCGCTGATCGCCCATTTAGACGCCAAACCCGTCGTGCAAATGGCTACACTGCGCAAAGACCAAAGGGCTGTACTCAAAAATCAGGGCGACCGGGGCGCAGGTTCTGCCAGACACGGACAGGCCGCCAGGATTGCCGGAGAGAACGATGTGCTGAACAAACTGGGCATAAAAGGCCGCGTCTTGCTGCTGACGCTGCTCCCGACCTGCCTGATGGCGGCTTTGCTGGGCGGCTATTTCACCTGGATGCAACTGTCGGAGTTGCAGACCCAGTTGCTCAAGCGCGGCGAAATGATCGCCAACGAACTGGCCCCGCTGTCTGCCGCCGCATTGGCCACCGCTGACAAGCCGATGCTCGATCGCATCGCCGGCCAGGTGCTGGAGCAGGCCGACGTGCGCGCCGTGTCGTTTCTCGATGCCGACCGCGCCCTGCTGGCCCATGCCGGCCCGACCATGATCAATCAGGCGCCGATCGGCAACAGCACGCACATGCTGCAGCGCTCGGACAACGACGCCACCCGTTACCTGATGCCGGTGTTTGGCCGCAGCCGCCACCTGACCGGCGATATCATCCCCGAAGAAGCCGACCGCCTGCTGGGCTGGGTCGAGCTGGAGCTGTCTCACAGTGGCACGCTGTTGCGCGGTTATCGCAGCCTGTTTGCCAGCCTGCTGCTGATCGCCGCCGGGCTGGTGCTGACCGCCATGCTGGCGCTGCGCATGAGCCGCACTATCAACGGGCCGATTTCCCAGATCAAACACGTGGTCGCGCAATTAAAGGAAGGCAATCTGGAGGCGCGACTGCCGCCGATGGGCAGTCACGAACTGGACGAGCTCGGCTCGGGCATCAACCGCATGGCCGCCACCTTGCAGAACGCCCAGGAAGAGTTGCAGCACAACATCGAGCAGGCTACAGAAGACGTGCGCCAGAACCTGGAAACTATCGAAATCCAGAACATCGAGCTGGATCTGGCGCGCAAGGAAGCGCTGGAGGCCAGCCGGATCAAGTCCGAATTCCTCGCCAACATGAGCCACGAGATCCGCACGCCGCTCAACGGCATTCTCGGATTTACCCACTTGTTGCAGAAAAGCGAGCTAACCCCGCGCCAGCACGACTACCTGGGCACCATCGAAAAATCCGCCGACAGCCTCCTAAGCATCATCAACGAGATCCTCGACTTCTCGAAGATCGAGGCCGGCAAGCTGGTGCTCGATGCCATTCCGTTCAACCTGCGTGACCTTCTACAAGATACCCTGACCATCCTCGCTCCCGCCGCTCACGCCAAGCAGTTGGAGCTGGTGAGCCTGGTCTATCGCGACACGCCGTTGTCGCTGGTGGGCGACCCGCTGCGGCTCAAGCAGATCCTCACCAACCTTGTGAGCAACGCCATCAAGTTCACCCGCGAAGGCACCATCGTTGCCCGGGCGATGCTTGAAGATGAACAGGATGACAAAGTGCAGCTGCGCATCAGCGTGCAGGACACCGGCATCGGCCTGTCCAGTCAGGATGTGCGCGCGCTGTTCCAGGCCTTTAGCCAGGCCGACAACTCGCTGTCGCGTCACTCAGGCGGCACGGGGCTGGGGCTGGTGATTTCCAAGCGTCTGATCGAACAGATGGGCGGCGAAATCGGCGTCGAAAGCATCCCCGGCGAAGGCTCGGAATTCTGGGTCAGCCTGACCCTGCCGAAAACCCGCGACGACATCGAAGACCTGCCCGCCCCGCCACTGCTGGGCCGACGTGCCGCCGTACTGGAACACCATGACCTGGCCCGCCAGGCGCTGGAGCATCAGCTGGAAGACTGCGGTTTGCAGCCGATGGTCTTCAACAACCTGGAAAACCTCATCAACGGCGTGACCGTGGTGCATCAGACGCCTCACGCCATCGAGATGGCCGTGCTGGGCGTCACCGCTCACGAACTGCCGCCTGAGCGTCTGCGCCAGCAGATCTGGGACCTGGAAAACCTCGACTGCAAGGTGCTGGTGCTGTGCCCGACCACCGAGCAGGCGCTGTATCAGGTCTCGGTGCCCGACGCCTACACCCAGTTGCAGGCCAAACCGGCGTGCACGCGCAAACTGCGCCGCGCGCTGTCGGAGCTGATCAGCCCCAAACAACTGCGCACCGAATTGCCCGAACCGGTCTCCAGCCGCCCGCCGCGCATCCTGTGCGTGGACGACAATCCGGCCAATCTGCTCCTCGTTCAAACGCTGCTCGAAGACATGGGCGCCAAGGTATTGGCCGTCGACAGTGGCTACGCGGCCGTGCAAGCGGTGCAGGACGAACCTTTCGATCTCGTACTGATGGACGTGCAGATGCCGGGGATGGACGGGCGTCAGGCCACCGAAGCGATTCGCGGCTGGGAAACCGAGCGGCAGATTACTTCCTTGCCGATCGTCGCCCTCACCGCTCACGCCATGGCCAACGAAAAACGCGCGCTGCTGCAGAGCGGCATGGACGACTACCTGACCAAGCCGATCAGCGAACGGCAACTGGCGCAGGTGGTGCTGAAATGGACGGGCCTGGCCCTGCGCAATCAGGCGCCGGAACGTCATCACGAAATCAGCCAGGGCGGCGTCAACCTGCAGGTGCTCGATCACGAAGAAGGCTTGCGCCTGGCCGCTGGCAAAGCCGATTTGGCCGCCGACATGCTGGCGATGCTGCTCGCCTCGCTGGACACCGACCGCCAGGCCATTTGCGCCGCCAGGGAAGAACAGGACACCGTCGCGCTGATCGAGCGGGTTCATCGCCTGCACGGCGCCACCCGCTACTGCGGCGTCCCGCAATTGCGCGCGGCCTGTCAGCGCAGCGAAACCCTGCTCAAACAGGAATCCGCCGAGGCCGACAAGGCGCTGGACGAGCTCGACAAGGCAATCACCCGGCTGGAGACCGAGGCGCGGGTGAGTGCTTGATGTGAGTCACGGTTTTGTTGCAGATCCCGGATACGCTGCATCTGGCCGAAGGCCGTGGGAGCCGGCTTGCTGGCGAATACAGGGTGTCAGTCACCATTGAAGTGTCTGGCCCGACGCTTTCGCCAGCAAGCCGGCTCCCACATTGGGTCCTGCGGCGGCCGTGGAAACCTCATAAAGGATCAGCCATGCGCACCCTCCTCTACAGCAGCCAGAACTACGACCGCGACAGCTTTCTCGCCGCTCAAGCTGCAGCGGGCATCGAGCTGCATTTTCAGCCCGCGCGCCTGACACTGGACACCGTCGCCCTGGCCCATGGCTATCCGGTGGTTTGCGCCTTCATAAATGACGACCTGAGCGCGCCGGTCCTGGAACGCCTCGCCGCCGGTGGTACGAAGCTGATTGCCCTGCGTTCGGCGGGTTTCAACCATGTCGATCTGCCTGCCGCCAAGCGCCTGAATCTGGACGTGGTGCGCGTTCCGGCCTATTCACCTCACGCGGTGGCCGAGCACGCCGTGGCGCTGATTCTCTCGCTCAATCGCCACCTGCACCGCGCCTACAACCGCACCCGCGACGGCGATTTCACCCTCCACGGCCTGACCGGTTTCGACCTGGTGGGCAAGACCGTCGGCGTGGTCGGTACCGGGCAGATCGGCGCCACTTTCGCGAAGATCATGGCCGGCTTCGGCTGCAAGCTGCTGGCCTATGACCCGTACCCCAACCCGCAGGTCGAGGCCCTTGGCGCCCGTTATCTGCCGCTGCACGAGCTGCTGGCCGAGGCGCAGATCATTAGCCTGCATTGCCCGCTCAACGAGCACACCCGGCACTTGATCAACACAGCGTCGCTGGCGCGCATGCAACGCGGGACGATGCTGATCAACACCGGTCGCGGCGCGCTGGTCGACACCCCGGCGCTGATAGACGCGTTGAAAAGCGGCCAATTGGGGTATCTGGGGCTGGATGTGTATGAGGAAGAAGCGCAGCTGTTTTTCGAAGACCGCTCGGACCTGCCCCTGCAGGACGACGTGCTGGCGCGCCTGCTGACCTTTCCCAATGTGGTGATCACCGCGCATCAGGCCTTCCTGACCCGCGAGGCGCTGGGGGCGATTGCGCAGACGACGCTGGATAATATTGCGGGCTGGGCGAGCGGCAGCCCGCAGAATCTGGTGTAAATACCCATTCGCTTCTGCCCGGAGGGCGTAGGAGCCGGCTTGCCAGATCTGTTGCGAAGCGACAGCAAACCCCGGCAATTCAGTGCTTCAGTTGTTCCCGAGGCAGCAGGTTTTGCGACCGGTGCCCGGTCGATCGTTGGCAAGCCAGCCTCCTGCGCCCTCTGGGCCGAATCAAAAGCGGCGTCCGCCCTGCGGCAGCAAAAACGCCTGCGCTAAAGTGTTAGCATGCGCGCCTATTTGGAGACCCCCATGGCCGAACACGATTTCCGTTACAGCATGCTCACCCCGCAACACACCCTGATCGAATGCCGCAGCTTGGCGGTCGGGCGCTATCAGGTGACCGGCAACGGTGGCTCGATCAAGCACGACGACGTGCTGCTCGTCACCGTCAAAGGCAGCAAAGACCTGTACATGCGCCTGAACGTCGAGAAAGTCCGCCACCTGATCAACCCGCCAGGTCAGTGGGTTGCAGTGGCCAATGGCCCGGCATTCACCGAGCTGGCCATTCATCAGTGGAAGGTCAACTGCAACGGCTGTGGCAAAGAGCAGGACATCGAGTTCATGGTCGACGGCAAGGAGGGCAAGAAAGCCCTGAAACCTGCCGCCACCGCGCGCATTGCCGAACTGGGCTGGAAAACCGTCGGCGAGAACCACCTGTGCCCGGCCTGCGCCAGGAACGCCGCATGAAACGCCTGTGCCTGACCCTGCTGGCCGCCGCGCTGCTGAGCGGTTGCGCGACCGACACCGACGCGCTCAAGCGTGATCACGGTTACGTGCTGGAATGGATTGGCGAACGTCCGCTGATCGACAACAGCCACCTGACCATGACCCTGGGCAAGGACGGTCGGGCGTACGGCAACGGTGGCTGCAACCACTGGTTCGCGTCGTACACAGTCGATGGCGACGTGATCCACTTTGGCCCTGTCGGCAGCACGCGCAAGATGTGCGCCCCTGCCCTGATGGAGCAGGAGCACCGTTTCCTCGAAGCCCTTGGCAAGGTTCAGCACTGGGATGTGTCCGAAGTCGAGCAGTTGCAGCTGTGGCCCGCCCAGGGTTTGCCTCTGAGGTTCTGGCCTGAAGAAGGGTAATCAACCCTTCCCTTTCAACTCCGCCAGCTTCTGCGCCACACCGGCTGCGGTCTGCTCGCCCATCAGTTGCTCACGCACCTTGCCCTTGTCGTCGATGATGTAGGTCACCGGCAGCGCTTCGCTCCTGGGCAGGTCGTATTGCTCGGCCGGGTCCTGGGCCAGCACGGTGAATTTGATCCCCAGCGCGTTGCTGGCGTTTTTCAGGTCATCGCCCTGCAGGTTGTCGAAATTGACGCCGAACACGCTGACTTTCTGCCCGCTCAGTTGCTCGGAGAGTTTGTTCAGCTCGGGGATTTCCGTGCGGCACGGGCCACACCATTCGGCCCAGTAGTTGACCACCAGCCAGTGATTGTCGACCCGGTCGCTGGCGATTTTCTGACCGTTCTGGTCAGTGCCCAGGTCCACGCCGCAACCACTGAGCAACACACTTCCGATAAGCACTAACGCTACTGCCAACCGCCTTGCCATGATGCTTGTTCCTTTCGAAGAAAACCGGTGCAGGCGCTAACTTGGCCTTTACCATTACCGCTGTAGAATAGCCGCCACCTCACGAAAGATGCGACCCGCAAATGACCGATCTGACGCTTTATCACAACCCACGCTGCTCCAAGTCACGTGGCGCGCTGGAATTGCTCGAAGAGCGCGGCCTGACGCCGACCATCGTCCGCTATCTGGAAACCCCGCCGAACGCCGCGCAACTGCGTGAGCTGCTCGGCAAGCTGGGCATTAACGCACGTGCCCTGCTGCGCACCGGCGAAGACGAATACAAAACATTGAATCTGAATGATGCGAGCCTGGGCGACGACGCTCTGATCGACGCCATGGCCGCGCATCCCAAGCTGATCGAACGGCCGATCCTGATCGTCGGCGACAAGGCCGTGATCGGTCGTCCATCGGAGAAAATCCTGGAGATTCTGCCGTGAGCGCGCCGTATATCCTCGTGCTGTTTTACAGCCGCAACGGCTCGACCAGCGAGATGGCCCGGCAGATCGTACGAGGCATCGAAATGGGCGGCATGGAAGCGCGGCTGCGCACCGTGCCGGCGATTTCCACCGAGTGCGAAGCCGTGGCGCCGAGCATCCCTGAAACCGGCGCGCCGTATGCCACCCTCGACGACCTCAAGAACTGCTCGGGCCTGGCGCTGGGCAGTCCGACGCGCTTCGGCAACATGGCCGCGCCGCTGAAATACTTCCTCGACGGCACCAGCAACCTGTGGCTGACCGGCGCATTGGTCGGCAAACCGGCGAGCGTGTTCACCTCCACCGCCAGCCTGCACGGCGGCCAGGAAACCACGCTGATGTCGATGCTGCTGCCTCTGCTGCACCACGGCATGCTGGTCACCGGCCTGCCCTACAGCGAAGCGGCGCTGATCGAAACCCGCGGCGGCGGCACGCCCTATGGCGCCAGCCACCACGCCGGTGCCGACGGCAAGCGCCCGCTGGATCAACACGAAACCACGCTATGCCGCGCTTTGGGTCAGCGTCTGGCGAAAACCGCCTTGCTGCTGGATCCTTCCCGTGGCTAGAAAGCCCAAGGTGTTGCCCGCGCTCGAATGGCTGGAACCTCGGGTCCGCTTGAGCCGGGTGGCTGCCTTGATGTGCTTTCTGGGGCTGGTCGCGCTGCTGTGCATTTACTACCTGGTCTTCGCCGACCTGCACGGCGCGCGGCCCTGGGTGATCCTGTCGATTGAACTGGTGCCGCTGCTGGTGCTCTTACCGGGCATGCTCATGGGCAGCGCGCGGGGGCATTCGTGGACCTGTTTCGTGGTGAATCTGTATTTCATCAAGGGTGCGCTGGCGGCCTACGACCCTAGTCGCTCGCTGTTCGGCGTGCTTGAAATGCTCATGAGCCTGGCCGTGTTCACCAGCGAGTTGCTGTATGTGCGCTGGCGGTATCAACTCAACCGCAAGCTCGCCGCGTTGTAGAGGCGCGCTTGCCCGCGATGGCGGTGTGCCTGAAACCGATATTGGGTCTGACACTCCGCCATCGCAGGTAAGCGCGCTCCTACAAGGGTTGGCTATCGCTCAAATTTCGTTTTGGAGAGGGCATGCAAGACTACAAATGGCTCAATGAATACTGCCTCAACCGCTTTGGTTCCGCCGCCGCGCTGGAAGCGCACCTGCCGACGCCCGCCACCCCCAGACAACTCAAGGCCATCAGCAACGACCGTTACCTGTCGACCCTGGCCCTGCGGGTGTTTCGTGCAGGTTTGAAGCACAGTCTGGTGGACGCCAAATGGCCAGCCTTCGAGCAGGTGTTCTTTGGCTTCGATCCGGAAAAAGTCGTGCTGATGGGCGCCGATCATCTGGAGCGCCTGATGCAGGATGCGCGGATCATTCGTCATTTGGGCAAGCTGAAAAGCGTGCCGCGCAATGCCCAGCTGATCCTCGACATCACCAAGGAATACGGCAGCTTCGGCAACTTCATCGCCGAATGGTCGGTCACCGATATCGTCGGCCTGTGGCGCTACCTGGCCAAGCACGGCAATCAGTTGGGCGGGCTGTCGGCGCCGCGGTTCCTGCGCATGGCGGGCAAGGATACGTTCATCCCGAGCTACGACGTGGTCGCGGCGCTCAACGCGCAGAAGATTGTCGACAAGGTCCCCAGCAGCCAGCGCGATCAGGCGGCAGTGCAGGCCGCGTTCAACCAGTGGCATGCAGAAAGCGGTCGGCCGATGTGCCAGCTGTCGATGATGCTGGCGTACACGACCAACCACTGATCTTTTTTTCGTCAGGCGCACGCCGACACAGCGCGTAACAAATCGGAGGTCGTATACAATATCCGACATTCGCCCACAGCCTGAGTCATGCGCGTGCCCTTTCTTCTTTCTGACGCCCCCAACCTCGGTGTCGCGCCGTCTGCGTCCGAGGTCATCGCCAAGTTTCTGCGCGAGTCGATCATTTCCGGCCAGTTCGCCGAAGATGAGCCCATTCGCCAGGACGACATCGCCCGTGTCTTCAACGTCAGCAAGATCCCGGTGCGCGAAGCGTTGAAGCGACTTGAGGCCGAAGGGCTGGTGCAGTTCCAGCGCAACAAGGGCGCGGTGGTCACGCGGATTTCCGAGCCGGAACTGGCGCAGATCTTCGAGGTGCGGGTGCTGCTGGAAGTGCAGGCCATTCGCCTCGCCGTGCCCCGCCTGACCCAGGCGCAGATCGACCGCGCCAGCGCCATCTGCGATGAGTTCGTCGGCGATGACGACATCGGTCGCTGGGCCGAACTGAACTGGGCCTTCCACACCTGCCTGTACGAAGCGGCGCAGCGGCCGTTTCTGCTGAACATGATTCGCTCGATCCACGACAAGGTCGAACGCTACCTGCGCGTGCAGATGAGCTTCGAGGAAGGCAAGGAACGCGCCGACCGCGAGCACCGCGAGATCCTTACCGCCTGTGCCGATCGAGACGTGGAAAGGGCCGCCGAGCTGATCGAACACCACATCATCGGCGTCTGTCGCGCGCTCTACGCCCACCTGCCCAACGCCGTGCTCAGCGAAATCTGAGTCGTGCCTCACTGTGCCGATTTCGTCATTTTCACGGACGAAATCGGTCAAGACCCTGCCCCCTGTTTTCGTCACGCTGACCGGTAACGAGCTCGGCACCTTACTCAATCTGTGGGATTGGCGTATGCCGAGAAATCAGCGCTATCCGGCAGCTTGGGGGTGAACACATGAAACGCATCCAGATCCTCGATTCCCACACCGGCGGCGAGCCCACGCGGCTGGTGCTCGACGGGTTCCCTGACCTGGGCACCGGCAGCATGGCGCAGCGTCGTCAGGTGCTGGCCGATGAGTTCGATGACTGGCGTACGGCAACGGTTCTGGAACCTCGGGGCAGCGATGTGCTGGTGGGCGCACTGCTGTGCGAGCCGGTCGACCCCGAGGCCTGCGCCGGGGTGATCTTTTTCAACAACAGCGGTTACCTCGGCATGTGCGGTCACGGCACCATCGGGCTCGTCGTCTCGTTGGCGCACCTGGGCAAGATCGGCCCCGGTGTGCATCGCATCGAAACCCCGGTGGGCACCGTTCAGGCGACCCTGCACGAGGATCGCTCGGTCAGCGTCAACAACGTGCCGTCCTATCGCTATCGCAAGAACTTCATCGTCGACGTGCCGGGCCTTGGCAATGTGACGGGCGACATCGCCTGGGGTGGCAACTGGTTCTTCCTGATCGCCGACCACGGTTTGAGCGTCACCGGCGACAACCTCGACGCCCTCACCGATTACACCTGGAAGGTGCGTCAGGCCCTGGAAAGCCAGGGCATTCGCGGCGAGGACGGCGGCGTGATCGATCACATCGAGCTGTTCGCCGACGACGATCAGGCCGACAGCCGCAACTTCGTGCTATGCCCCGGCAAGGCCTACGATCGCTCGCCCTGCGGCACCGGCACCAGCGCCAAACTGGCGTGCCTGGCCGCCGACGGCAAGCTTGAACCCGGCGCGCTGTGGCAACAGGCCAGCGTGATCGGCAGCCAGTTCGAAGGCAGCTTTCAGTGGCAACACGGCGAGCGGCAAATGGGCGACCGGATCATTCCGACTATTCGCGGCCGCGCCTACATCAGCGCCGAAGCCACTCTCTTGCTGGACGACGAAGACCCCTTCGCCTGGGGTATCCGTTCTTGATTGCGGGCTCGGCAGCCGATGTGATCATCATTGGCGGCGGCATCATCGGTGCGGCCTGCGCGGACGAACTGGCCAGCCACGGCCTCAACATTCTGGTGCTCGACTGTCAGCGTCCGGCCGCCACGGCCGCAGGCATGGGCCATCTGGTGGTGCTCGACCACAGCCCCGCCGAACTGGCGTTGGGTGAGTACTCGGTGCGGCTGTGGCGCGAGCTGGCGCCGCAGCTACCGGACAACTGCGCCATGCGCAACAACGGCACCCTGTGGCTGGCCTGCAACGCAGAAGAAATGGCCGAGGCCGAACGCAAGCACGCAGCCCTGAGCGCGTTCGGCCTGGGTTGCGAACTGATCACAGGTCAAGCCCTGGCCCTCGCCGAACCTTCCCTGCGCCCCGGTCTGTTCGGCGCGCTCAAGGTCAGGGGTGACGGCATTATTTATGCGCCGAACGCTGCGCGCTGGTTGCTGCAGCGTCAGCCCGGGCGCGTGCGTCAGAAGAAAGCAGAAGTGCTGAATGTGGAGGGCAATCGCGTGCGTCTGGCCGATGGCCAATGGTTGCAGGCCGATGCGGTGCTGCTGGCCAACGGTATTTATGCCAAGGAGCTGTGCCTTGAGCTGCCGCTACAGGCCAAGAAAGGCCACTTGCTGATCACTGATCGCTACCCGACGCAGATTGCCCACACGCTGGTCGAGTTGGGCTACATCACCAACGCGCACAAGGGCGACGGGCCATCGGTGGCGTTCAACCTGCAGCAGCGTCCGACCGGGCAATTGTTCGTCGGCTCGTCGCGCCAGTTCGACGATCACGACCCGGCCATCGACGCCACAATGCTCGGGCGCATGCTGCGTCGGGCGATGGAGTTTTTGCCACGCCTGGGCGAGTTGAACGGCATCCGCAGCTGGACCGGCTTTCGCTCGGCCAGCCCCGACGGCCAGCCGCTGGTGGGCGAACACCCGAATCAACCCGGCTTGTGGCTCGCAGTCGGCCACGAAGGTCTGGGCGTGACCACGGCCACTGGCACCGCAAAGCTGCTGGCCGCGCAACTGCTGCGCACCCCGCCGCCTGCCGAGCTGCAAACCCATCTGGATGCGTACCTGCCACAGCGTTTTATCGGAGCCCACGCCCATGCCTGAATTGAGCATCGACGGCCAGCCATTTCGCTTTGCCCAAGGCACCACCGTTGCCGCTGCGTTGATGGCCTGCGGCGACCGGTGCAGCCGCACCTCGGTCAGCGGTCAACGTCGCGCGCCGTTGTGCGGCATGGGCATTTGTCAGGAATGCCGAGTGAGCATCGATGGCCTGCGCCGCCTGGCCTGCCAGACCATCTGCCGCGACGGCATGCAGGTGGAGACCCATTCATGAGCGCCCATGTCGACCTGCTGATCATCGGCGCAGGCCCTGCCGGGATGGCGGCGGCGCTGGCAGCGGCGCCCAGTGGCATCCGCATTGCGATCCTCGACGACAACCCGCTGCCCGGCGGGCAGATCTGGCGCGACGGGCCGGGGGCGAAATTCCCTGCGCAGGCTGCCGAAATGCGCGCCAAGTTTGAGCAATACGCCAACGTTCAACTGCACAGCGCCTGCAAGGTCGTCGCACTCGCAGGCCCCAAAAAGCTGTTGCTGGAGGACGCCGAGCGCGGCTGGACCCTGAGCTACGACCAGCTGATTCTGTGCACCGGTGCGCGGGAACTGCTGCTGCCCTTTCCCGGCTGGACCTTGCCCGGCGTCACTGGCGCGGGCGGTTTGCAGGCGCTGATCAAGGGCGGCTTGCCCGTGGCAGGCGAACGGATCGTGATCGCAGGCAGCGGCCCTCTCCTGCTCGCCTCGGCAGACACCGCGAAGAAGAACGGCGCCCAAGTCGTACGCATCGCCGAGCAGGCGTCGCTGGCGTCGGTCGGCCGTTTTGCCGCTGGGTTGTGGCGCTGGCCGAACAAGGCCAGGCAGGCAGTTGAGCTGGCCAGCGGCGCCTATCGAACCCGCGCTCATGTGCTCGCAGCCTTGGGCTCGGAGCGGCTGCAAGCGGTGCGGATTCAGGTCGGTGAGCGCATCGAGGAAATCCCTTGCGATCGCCTGGCCTGTGGCTTCAGCCTGGTGCCCAATGTCGAGATCGCCTCGGCGCTGGGCTGTCGGATCGAAGCCCGTGCTGTGGTTGTCGATGAGTGGCAGGCCAGCAGCCTTGCCGATCATTTCGCTGCGGGTGAATGCACCGGTTTCGGCGGCAGCGAGCTGGCGCTGGTGGAGGGGCAAATTGCGGGGCTGGTGGCGGTTGGCCAAAAGGATCAGGCCCGAACGCTTTGGCCTGAGCGTCAACGCTGGCAGGGGTTTGCCGATCGACTGAACCAGGGGTTTGCCCTCAACCCTGCGCTGAAGCAGCTGGCAACGGCGGACACGCTGGTGTGTCGCTGTGAGGACGTGGCCTATGCGGACCTCGCTGCACACGCCAGCTGGAACACCGCCAAGCTCAACACCCGCTGTGGCATGGGCGCGTGTCAGGGGCGCATTTGCGCAACGGCAACGCAGACGTTGTTCGGCTGGGAACCGCCGCTGCTGCGCCCACCGTTCAGCCCTGCGCGGATTGCGACGTTGGTGTGTCTGGATGAAACAGATTCCGCAGCCTGACGCTACTCTGCTTTTGATTCTGCCCGGACTTTGAAGCGTGATCCGACTAGGCGTTGAAGCGCGAATACCGCATGATCGGCCTCGTCCCTGAACGACGGTCACCTGCCCCCTGAACATGATTGACCTCATCCCCACCTCGCCCCTGCGCCACCTCGAACAGCTGCTGAGCAGCCTGGAACTGGTCGCGCCGTTGCTGGATGCAATCCCCGGTGTGGTGTTTTTCGTCAAGGACGCTCACGCGCGTTATGCGATGGTCAATCAGACGCTGGTGCAGCGTTGCGGTTTCAAAGACAAAAGCCAGTTGCTGGGACGCACTGCCGAAGACGTGTTCCCCGCGCGCTTCGGGCCGCTGTATATCGCTCAGGATCGTCGCGTGCTGGCCGATGGCAGGCAGTTGAGCGATCAACTGGAGCTGCACCTTTATTACGGCAACCAGCCGATCTGGTGCCTGACCCACAAGATCGCCGTGCGTGACACACAGGGCTTCATCATCGGCCTGGCGGGTATCTCGCGAGACCTGCAGATCCTGCAATCACACCCCGCCTACCAAAAGCTCGCCGAGGTCGATGCCTACATCCGCGAGCACTTCGCACGGCCCATCACCCTGCAGGAACTCACCGCTATCGCCGGGCTGTCCATCGCGCAACTGGAGCGGCACTGCAAACGCATTTTCCAGCTCACGCCGCGGCAGATGATCCACAAGGCGCGGCTGGGAGAGGCGTCGCGTTTATTGCGCGAAGAGCTGTCGATCACCGAGGTGGCGCTGCGGTGTGGCTACACGGATCACAGCTCGTTCAGTCGCCAGTTCCGCGCGCTGACCGGGGTGTCGCCCAGCGAATACCGCGAGTCCCAGGGGTAGCCGTGCAGCGTGCATCTATGAAGCACTCCTTGAGTTTTTGCTCCTTTATGTAACACCGCTTTTGCGCGCCGATCTGCGCGGCATCTGTAACTCACTGATCCCAAACCGCCAATGACATCCTGGCAAAACAGGCACGTCCCGTGCATATAAAATATCGTATACGAAATTACTTATCCGGCCGTTCCCTTACTTGCATCCATCGAGGCATCTATGAAAAAGCATGCTCTTGCAGTAGCCCTCCTCGCCGTCGTGAGCTCGTCCGTTATCAACGCCGCCTTTGCCGACAAGCTCGATGACATCATCGACTCCGGCAAACTGCGCTGCGCGGTCACACTGGATTTCCCGCCCATGGGCTCGCGCGATGACAAGAACAACCCGGTCGGATTCGACGTCGATTACTGCAACGACCTGGCGAAAGTGCTGGGGGTGACCGCCGAGGTGGTCGAAACGCCGTTCCCGGATCGTATTCCCGCACTGGTCTCCGGGCGTGCCGACGTGATCGTCGCCTCGACCTCCGACACCCTGGAACGCGCCAAAACCGTGGCCATGACCATTCCTTACTTCGCCTTCCAGATGGTGGTGCTGACCCGCGACAACACCGGTATAACCAAGTACGAAGACCTCAAGGGCAAGAACGTCGGTAACACCAGCGGCACCTATGAAGCCATCGCCCTGGAGAAAGACCAGAAGGCTTGGGGCAGCGGGACCTTCCGTGCCTACCAGACCCAGAACGACACCATCCTCGCCGTCGCCCAGGGCCATATCGATGCGACCGTGGTGACCAACACCGTGGCGGCGGCGACCCTCAAGTCCGGCAAATACAAGGGCCTGAAAGTCGCGGGCAACGCGCCGTATGTCATCGACTACGTGTCGCTGGCGGCCAAGCGCAATGAGTACGGCCTGATCCATTACCTGAACCTGTTCGTCAATCAGCAAGTGCGCACCGGGCGCTATGACGAGCTGTGGAAGAAGTGGGTGGGTGACGAAATCAAGCCTGCGAATCTGACGGTGCCGGGGGTTTATTACTGAGCCCGACATGACCACGGCGTTGGCGTCCGGCGATTTTTTTGCGCCGCACGCCCAACCTGTGGGAGCCGGCTTGCTGGCGAAGGCGGCAGTTCAGGCACTGATGTGTCGACTGCTCCACAGCTTTCGCCAGCAAGCCGGCTCCCACAGGGGTTCGGTGTTCGGCGTGACAACAATGCGCGTCGAATAGCCTAAGCCCTCATTCAGGAACCCACGATGTCTGAAGTCTCTTTGAACGGGCGTTGCCTGGTCGCAGGCAGTGCTCAGGGCGAGTTGTTATACGCCGACATGGCCTTAAGCTTCTGGGGCGGTGTAGAACCGTTTACCGGTGAGGTGATCGACCGCCATCACCCCCTCAGCGGCCAGATCATCACCGGGCGGGTGCTGGCGATCCCCAGCGGGCGCGGCTCGTGCACCGGCAGCAGCGTGTTGCTGGAGCTGATCCTCAACGGCCACGCACCCGCTGCACTGGTGTTCGAACGGGTCGAGGACATCCTTACCCTCGGCGTGTTGATCGCCGAGCAGATGTTCGGCCATTCGATCCCGGTCATCAGCCTCGGCGAAGCGGGTTTCGCCGCGTTGCGCGAAGTGAAATTCCTGCGGGTTGAAGACAGCCGTGTCACCACGTTCGACAGCACCCCGCCTGCCGTACCCGCCCCATCGCCACGCCACGCCAGCCGCGTGAGTCATGCCATCAGCCTCACCGAAATGGATCAGGCCTTTCTCGACGGCGCCTATGGCAAGGCCGCTCAGGTGGCGATGGGCATCATCCTGCGCATGGCCGAGCTGCAAGGCGCGACCGAATTGCTGGACATCACCCAGGCGCACATCGACGGCTGCATTTACACAGGCCCCGCCAGTCTGCGCTTCGCCCGGCAACTGGTGGACTGGGACGCGAAGGTCCGCGTGCCGACGACCCTCAATTCCATCTCCGTGGACAAACGCCGCTGGCGCGAGCTGGGCGTGGACCCCGCGCTGGGCGAGCCGTCCAGCCAGTTGGGCGATGCCTACCTGGACATGGGCGCACGGGTCAGTTTCACCTGCGCGCCCTACCTGCTCGACAGCGCGCCGGAGCTGGGCGAACAGATCGTCTGGGCCGAATCCAACGCGGTGGTCTACGCCAACAGCGTGATCGGCGCGCGCACCCTGAAGTACCCGGATTACCTCGACATCTGCATCGCTCTCACCGGCCGCGCGCCGAAGATTGGCTGTCACCTGACGCAACAGCGGCTGGCCACGCTGCGCATCGACGTGCCCGACGTCGGCGAAGTGGACGACAGCTTCTACCCGCTGCTCGGCTATCACGTCGGCCTGCTCTGCGGCGCTGACATCCCTGTAGTGTGCGGTCTGGAGCACAAGGGCCCGACCTTCGATGACCTCAAAGCCTTCGGCGCAGCGTTCGCCACCACCTCGGCCGCGCCGATGTTTCATATCGCCGGCGTCACCCCTGAGGCGACCACTGCGGAACTGGCCCTTGGCGGACATCCGCCAGCCAAGACCCCGAGCATCAGCGCCCTCGACTTGCTGCACAGCTGGCGTGAACTCAATAGCGCGCAAAGCCCCGAGGTAGACGCGGTCACCCTGGGCAATCCGCATTTTTCCCTCAGCGAATGCGCGACCCTCGCCCGCCTCTGCAAAGGCCTGCGCAAGCTGGACAGCGTTGCCGTGGTCATCACCTGCGGCCGCGCGACGCTGGAGCGCGCGCAACAGGCGGGCCATGTCGCGACGCTGGAAGACTTCGGCGTGCAGTTCGTCACCGACACCTGCTGGTGCATGCTCGGGGAGCCGGTGATTCCGCCGAAGGCGCGCAACCTGATGACCAATTCCGGCAAATACGCGCACTATGCGCCAGGCCTGGTGGGGCGTCGCGTGCATTTCGCCAGCCTTGCCGAATGCGTCGAGAGCGCCTGCACGGGAGTGGCCAGCGGGCGCTTGCCGCTGTGGCTGCAGGCGGCTGATCGCGCGGAGGCCCTGGCGCATGTTTGATTACAACTTTCACTGGCGCGCCGCGTTCAAGGCCCTGCCGGACATGCTCGATGGCGCTGTCGTCACCTTCCAGACCGCTGCGCTGTCGATGATCCTCGGGGTCATCATCGCGCTGTTTCTGGTGTTCATGCGTCAGGGCAAGAACCCGGTTTTCCGGGGCTTCGCGGCCACCTGGATCTCGATTGCGCGCAACACCCCGTCACTGTTTCAGGTGTACATCCTCTACTTCGGCCTGGGCTCGTTCGGGTTGCACGTGAGTTCTTGGGTCGCGCTGCTGGCGGGGATCACCCTCAACAACGCGGGGTATCTGGCGGAGAACTTTCGCGGCGGCCTCAAGGCCGTGCCCGACACTCAATTGCGCGCCGCGCGCTCGCTGGGCATGAGCGCACCCCAGGCCTATCGGCTGATCGTCATCCCGCAATTGCTGCGCATCGTCTTCTACCCACTGACCAACCAGATGGTCTGGGCCGTGCTGATGACCTCCATGGGCGTGATCGTCGGCCTGAACAACGACCTCACCGGCGTGACCCAGGACTACAACGTCAAGACCTTCCGCACCTTCGAGTTCTTCGCCATTGCGGCGGTGCTGTATTACCTGATCGCCAAACTGATCGTGGCCGTGGCGCGGCTGCTGTCGTGGCGCCTGTTCCGGTATTAAGGAGGGGTAGATGTTCAACAGCACATTCAGTTGGGGCGACCTGCAGTTCATGCTTCAAGGGGCGTGGGTCACCCTCTTGCTGACCATCGTCTCGATGATCATCGGCACCCTGGCCGGGGTGGTCTGCGGCATGGCCCGGGCGCTGTTGCCGCGCAGCACGATCCCGCTGGCCTGGTTGCTCGACGTGTTTCGCAGCGTGCCGTTGCTGATCCAGTTCGTGTTGTTCAACGCGCTGAAAAGCATCGCCGGGCTGAACTGGAGCGCCTTCACGGTGGCCTGCATCGTGCTCGGCCTGTACGTGACCGCGTACTGCACCGAGATCGTTCGCAGCGGCGTGCTCTCGGTGCCGCTCAACCTGCGCCGCGCCAGTCGCTCGCTGGGCCTGAGCTACTGGCAGGACCTGCGCCAGATCGTCATGCCCATGGCGACGCGGGTGGCCTTTCCGGGCTGGATCAACCTGCTGCTCTCGGTGATGAAAGACACCGCGCTGGTGATGTGGATCGGCATCGTCGAGCTGCTGCGCGCCTCGCAAACCATCGTGACCCGCATTCAAGAACCGCTGCTGGTGCTGTGCATCGCAGGCCTCATTTACTACGTCATGAGTCTGGTGATCGCCCGTCTGGGTGCCCGACTGGAAACAAGGTGGCAGGAAAATGATTGAGATCGACAACGTACACAAATCATTCGGCGAGCTTGAAGTCATCAAGGGCGTGAGCCTGCAGGTGCAGAAAGGCGAAGTGGTGTCGATCATCGGCGGGTCGGGCTCGGGCAAGTCGACGCTGCTGATGTGCATCAACGGCCTGGAGTCGATCAAGAGCGGCAGCATCCGCGTCGACGGCACCGAAGTGCACGCCAAAAGCACCGACATCAACAAGCTGCGGCAGAAGATCGGCATCGTCTTTCAGCAATGGAACGCCTTTCCGCACCTGACCGTGCTGGAAAACGTGATGCTGGCCCCGCGTACCGTGCTGGGCAAAAGCAAGGAAGAAGCCGAGGCGCTCGCGGTCAAGCAGCTCAAACATGTGGGGCTGGGCGACAAGCTCAAGGTCTTCCCCGGCAAGCTTTCCGGTGGGCAGCAGCAGCGCATGGCGATTGCCCGGGCGCTGGCGATGTCGCCGAACTACATGCTGTTCGACGAGGCGACTTCCGCCCTCGACCCACAACTGGTGGGTGAGGTGCTGGACACCATGCGCATGCTCGCCGAAGACGGCATGACCATGATTCTGGTGACCCACGAGATCCGTTTTGCGCGGGATGTGTCCGACCGCGTGGCGTTTTTCCGTAATGGTCTGGTGCATGAGATCGGCACGCCGGATCAGGTCATCGGCAACCCGCAACGGTCCGAGACGGCGGATTTCTTGCGGTCGATTAATTGAAGGAGGGCCTTGCGTCATGCGCTCATCGAAAGTGATTCACGTCGTCAGTTGTCACGCCGAAGGTGAAGTCGGCGATGTGATCGTCGGCGGGGTGGCGCCGCCACCCGGCGATACGATCTGGGAGCAGTCGCGCTGGATCGAGCAGGACAACGTGCTGCGCAATTTCATGCTGAACGAGCCGCGCGGCGGGGTGTTTCGCCACGTCAACCTGCTGGTGCCGCCGAAGAACCCGAAGGCGCAGATGGGCTGGATCATCATGGAACCCGCCGATGTACCGCCGATGTCCGGCTCCAACTCGCTGTGCGTGGCCACGGTCCTGCTGGACAGCGGCATCCTGCCGATGACCGAGCCCCAAACCCGCCTGATTCTGGAGGCACCGGGAGGCCTGATCGAAGCCATCGCTCAGTGCCGTGACGGCAAGGTGCAAAGCGTCGAGGTGCACAATCACCCCTCGTTCGCGGATCAGCTGGACGTGTGGATCGAAGTGCCGGGGCTGAGTTCGATTCAGGTCGACACGGCCTATGGCGGCGACAGCTTCGCGATTGTCGACTCGTCCAGACTGGGCTTTTCGCTGACTGCCGATGAGGCGAAGGATCTGGTGGAAACCGGCCTGAAGATCACCCAGGCCGCCAATGAACAACTGGGCTTCACCCACCCGCTGAACAAGGACTGGAACCACATTTCCTTCTGCCAGATCGCCGCGCCCGTGAACTACGACGGCGGTGTGGCCAATGCCGCCAACGCCGTGGTGATCCGCCCCGGCAAGATCGACCGCTCGCCCTGCGGCACCGGCTGCTCGGCGCGCTTGGCGGTGCTGCATGCCAAGGGTCAACTGAAGGTCGGCGAGCGCTTCATTGGCCGCTCGATCATCGGCTCGGAGTTTCACTGCAAGATTCAAAGCGCAACCGAAGTGGCCGGGCGGCCTGCGATCGTGCCAAGCCTTTCCGGCCGCGCGTGGATCACCGGGACCCACCAACACATGCTCGACCCGAGCGATCCGTGGCCAGAGGGGTACAAGCTGAGCGATACCTGGCCGGTGGGCCTCAAGCTTTAGATAACCCCAACGTCCGGCGTCACAGATTGTTAACCGGGCGTTTTACGCCCAAACCAAAACGTATACGAAATACTCTTAATCCCAAAAGGAGTCACTTATGAGCCAGTCCGTATCCTGGAGCGGGGTTTTCCCTGCCGTTACCACGCAATTCAACGAAGATTTCTCCCTCAACCTGGAGGCGACTCACAAGGTCATATCCAACTTGGTGCGCGACGGCGTGTCAGGGTTGGTCATTTGCGGCACGGTGGGTGAGAACACATCCCTCAGCGTGGCGGAGAAAATCAGCCTGGTCGAAGCCGCCAAGGATGCCTCGGCGGGGCGCGTGCCGGTGATTTCCGGGATCGCCGAATTCACCAGCGCCAACGCCAGCATTGTGGCCAAGGACGTGCAAAAGGCAGGGGCCGACGGGATCATGCTGATGCCCGCGCTGGTGTATTCCTCCAAGCCCTTCGAGACCGCCGCGCATTTTCGCACCGTTGCGGCGGCCTGCGACCTGCCGATGATGGTGTACAACAACCCGCCCATTTATAAGAACGACGTGACGCCGGACATCCTGATTTCCCTGGCCGACTGCGACAACATCGTCTGCTTCAAGGACTCCTCGGGGAACACCAACCGTTTCATCGACGTGCGCAACGAGGTGGGCGATCGCTTCGTGCTGTTCGCCGGCCTTGATGACGTGCTGGTGGAAAGCGTGGCCGTGGGCGCCGTGGGGTGGGTGTCGGGCATGTCCAACGCCTTCCCGAAAGAGGGCGAAACCCTGTTCCGGCTGGCCAAGGCAGGGCGTTTCGCGGAGGCAATGGCGCTTTATGAGTGGTTCATGCCGCTGCTGCATCTGGATGCGCGCCCGGACCTGGTGCAGTGCATCAAGCTGTGCGAAGCGATCATGCAACGCGGCAGCGCCCTCACCCGCCCACCGCGCCTGGCGCTGCCGGACAGTGATCGGGAGTACGTTGAAGGGCTGATGAAAACGGCGTTGGCGAACAAGCCGGTGTTGCCGGAGGTGGGGCTTTAAGTACGCCACCGTATTGTAGGAGCGCGCTTGCCCGCGACTGCGTCAGCTCAGGACCTGACACACCGCCTTCGCGGGCAAGCGCGCGCCTACAGCGTCATCGCTTGCGCTTATAGATTCACCACATTCACAAACCGCGACGCCGCGGTTTCGTCGATCTTCAGGCTTGTGAAGTCAAACAGATTGCGGTCCGCCAGTTGCGACGGCACCACGTTCTGCAGGCTGCGGAAGATCATTTCCGAACGGCCCGGGGTCTTGCGGTCCCATTCCTGGAGCATGTCCTTGACCACCTGACGCTGCAGGTTTTCCTGCGAGCCGCACAGGTTGCACGGGATGATCGGGAACTGCTTCATGTCCGAATAGGCCTGGATGTCCTTTTCGGCGCAGTAGGCCAGCGGGCGGATGACCACGTTACGGCCGTCGTCGGCGCGCAGTTTCGGCGGCATGGCCTTGATGGTGCCGTTGAAGAACATGTTCAGGAAGAAGGTCTCGACGATGTCGTCACGGTGGTGACCCAGCGCCATCTTGGTCGCACCAATTTCGTCGGCGAAGGTGTACAGCGTGCCACGACGCAGGCGCGAACACAGCGAGCAGGTGGTCTTGCCTTCCGGAATCAGCTCCTTGACCACCGAGTAGGTGTCTTTCTCGACGATGTGGTACTCCACGCCCAGTTCTTTCAGGTACGCAGGCAGCACGTGCTCGGGGAAGCCCGGCTGCTTCTGATCCATGTTCACCGCCACGATGGAAAACTGGATCGGCGCGACCTTCTGCAGGTGCAGCAGCACGTCGAGCATGGTGTAGCTGTCCTTGCCGCCGGACAGGCAGACCATCACCTTGTCGCCCTCTTCAATCATGTTGAAATCGGCCACCGCTTCGCCTGCGAGCCTGCGCAGACGCTTTTGCAGTTTGTTCTGATTGACTGAAAGGGTGCCCATGGCGCTGGTGTCCGCTCGCTGTGACTTGAGGAAAGGGGCGGTATTTTACGCATAAACGTTACGACTGGTAATGCCTGCTCATCCCTTTGATCACCTTCTGCTATTAGCAGCGCCCTTGAATGCGCCAATTACTCTAAAGCCCACGGTTTTCGGGGCTTGCAGCTTTCTATACTGCCAGTGAGGTCGCAGCCGTTTTCCTGACAGAGAGTGTGACCTTGCCCTGGCGGCATCAGGCCTTCAGGCGCGACGGGTTTCATCATGAGGAGTAAAGGGCATGATCCATCACGTTTTGGGGCTGTTCACGCACCCCGATCAGGAATGGCAACAGATACGTGGCGAACAAGAAGAAAGCATCAGCCACATGTACCTCACCCACACGCTGATACTGGCCGCGATTCCTGCGGTGTCTGCCTACATCGGCACGACCCAGGTCGGTTGGGTCATCGGCAGTCGCGCACCGGTCATGCTGACCAGCGAGAGCGCGATCTGGATGACCCTCATGTCCTACATCGCCATGCTCGCCGGGGTCGGCGTGATGGGCGGTTTCATTCACTGGATGGCCCGCACCTACGACGCCAGCCCGAGCCTGGCGCGCTGTGTGGCGTTTGCCACCTACACGGCAACCCCCCTGTTCATCGGCGGGTTGGCCGCGCTTTATCCGCACATGTGGCTGGGCATGATGGTGGGCCTGGCGGCGGTCTGCTACACGGTTTACTTGCTGTATGTGGGGCTGCCGGTGTTCATGAACATTCACCCGGACGAGGGCTTCATGTTCTCAAGCTCGGTGCTGGCGGTGGGGTTGGTGGTGCTGGTGGCGATCATGGCCTTTACCGTGGTGCTCTGGGGGATTGGCGTGGGGCCTGAGTACACCAATTGACCTTCAGCCCTCCCAAACCCTGTAGGAGTGAGCTTGCTCGCGATAGCGGTGTATCAGATACATTTGCGTATCTGACATTAACGCCATCGCGAGCAAGCTCACTCCTACACCGTTGCGTTGATATCAGGGGCTGCGGCAAATTCACGACCATTCGGCAGCTTGGGTTTTCGGCCTGCCCACGCTTTGCGGCATACTCGCCTCCTCTGGAGACCGATGAAGCATGCTCGAGCAACTCAATTCCCGCGTCGAATCCTGTTACCAACAAGCCGAAGCATTTTTCAAACGCCCTTTCAAACGCCCTGTCGTCAGCCTCAAGCTGCGCGGCCAGAAGGCCGGTGTCGCGCATCTGCACGAGAACCTGCTGCGCTTCAATGCGCAGTTGTACCGGGAAAACGCCGACGATTTCCTGCGCCAGACCGTGGCCCATGAAGTCGCGCACCTGGTCGCCCACCAACTGTTTGGCGACACCATTCAACCCCATGGCGAGGAATGGCAACTGATCATGCGCGGCGTGTACGAACTGCCGCCCAACCGCTGCCACACCTACGAAATCCAGCGCCGCAGCGTGACCCGCTACATCTACCGCTGCCCCTGCCCGGAGAGCGATTTCCCGTTTTCGGTGCAGCGGCACAAGCTGGTGCGCAAGGGACGCCGCTACCTGTGCCGCCGTTGCCGGGAGATTCTGGTGTTCAGCGGCGAGACGCGGGTCGAGTAACCCTCAGCCCACTGCGCCGGTCTCACGCAAGGCAGCGATTTGCGCTTCGCTAAACCCCGCCTCCTGCAACACCTGCTCACTGTGCGCCCCCGCTGACACACCGATATGCCGGGGCGCTGGCAGGCCTTGCGAAAACTTCAACGGGCAGGCCATCTGCGGCTGCGAGGTGCCGTCGCCTCGGGGCACCTGAGTCACGACCTGGCGCGCCTGCAACTGTGGGTGCCGAACGGCTTCGGAAAAGCTCAGCACCGGCTCCACACAGGCATCAATGTCGGCGAACAGGGCTACAAGTTCGTCGAAGCTGCGTCGTTCGAATTCAATTTCCAGCTCATGCTTCAAGGCCATCTGATCCGCCGGATGAGGCGACAGCCCGCGCTTGGCCAGTTCCGGCCGGCCCAACGCCTCGCAGAGCGCCCGCATGAATACTGGCTCCAGGCTGCCGACGGAAAACCAGCGGCCTTCGCGACTGCGGTAGTAATCGTAAAAACTGCCGCCATTGAGCACATGGCCTTCGGGCTGCGGCTCGACGCCTGCCGCGAGCGCCCCTGCACCGGCCAGGGCGTTCAGGCTGAACGCGCAGTCGGTCATGCTGATGTCGACGAACTGCCCCCTGCCCGTCTGCTGGCGCGCAATCACCGCCGCGAGCAAACCAATCACCCCATGCAACGAGCCTCCCGCCACATCTGCCACCTGCACGCTCAAGGGCAACGGGCCACTGTCCTTGCGCCCGGTATGGCTGGCCAGCCCTGCCAGCGCCAGGTAATTGATGTCGTGCCCGGCCCGCTCGCGATAGGGCCCGGTCTGGCCGTAGCCGGTGATGGCGACGTAGATCAGCTTCGGATTGATCGCCTTGAGCGCTTCGTAACCCAGCCCCAGCCGCTCCATGACGCCGGGGCGGAACTGCTCCAGCACGATGTCGTAATCGGCCACCAGCCGCTTGACCACTTCCACCGCGGTAGGCTGCTTGAGGTCCAGCGCCAGGCTGCGCTTGTTGCGATTGAGATACGCGTGACTGGATGACACGCCCTGATCGTGAGGCGGCAGCACCCGCAGCAGGTCCAGCCGGGTCGGTGATTCGATGCGCAGTACATCGGCGCCCATGTCGGCCAGCAACAGCGAGGCGAAAGGCCCGGGCAGGAGCGTGGAAAAATCGAGGACTTTGAGCGAAGACAGCGGACCTTGCATGCGAGGGCTTCCCTGGGCATCGGTGATGAGGGACAGCGTAGGTCGGTGAATTCAATGGGGCAATGACACAACCCATCATCAAGACTGACACCTGGACCCTGTGGGAGCCGGCTTGCTGGCGAAAGCTGTAGGTCAGTCACCTCATACGTGTCTGACAGACCGCATTCGCCAGCAAGCCGGCTCCCACACTGGATCGTGCCCCACAGAAAATCAGGCAACAAAAAACCCGCCCCCGGTTTCCCGTGGGCGGGCTTTTCTGTTCAGCGCGAGGCTAACCGATTACGAGCGACCTACCGGTGCAGGGCCTTCGGCCACGCCCAGGTCGTCCTCTGGACGGGTTTCTTCGATGGCGCGGCCACCGGAAGCCAGCTCGGCCTGCATTTGCGGCACGTCCAGCTCTTTCACCCACTTGGCCACAACCAGGGTGGCCACAGCGTTACCGACCAGGTTGGTCAGGGCGCGAGCTTCGGACATGAAGCGGTCGATACCCAGGATCAGCGCCAGGCCAGCCACCGGCAGGTGACCGACGGCCGACAGGGTCGCTGCCAGCACGATGAAGCCCGAACCAGTCACGCCTGCAGCGCCTTTGGAAGACAGCAACAGCACCAGCAGCAGGGTGATCTGGTGGGTGATGTCCATGTGGGTGTTGGTCGCCTGAGCGATGAACACAGCCGCCATGGTCAGGTAGATCGAGGTGCCGTCCAGGTTGAACGAGTAGCCGGTCGGGATCACCAGACCCACGACGGATTTCTTCGCGCCCAGACGCTCCATCTTGATCAGCATGCGTGGCAGGGCCGATTCAGACGAGGAAGTACCCAGCACGATCAGCAGTTCTTCGCGGATGTACTTGATCAGTTTCAACACGCTGAAGCCGTGAGCGCGAGCGATGCCGCCCAGCACGAGCAGCACGAACAGGATGCAGGTGATGTAGAAGCACAGCATCAGCTGGCCCAGTTGCACCAGGGTGCTCACGCCGTAAGCGCCGATGGTGAAGGCCATGGCCCCCAAGGCACCCAGTGGCGCCAGCTTCATGATCATGTTGATGATGTTGAACATGATGTGAGCGAACCGATCGATGAAGTCCAGCACCGGCTTGCCGTAGGCACCCAGGCGGTGCAGGGCGAAACCGAAGATCACCGAGAACATCAGCACTTGCAGGATGTCGCCGTTGGCGAAGGCGCCGACGATGGTGTTCGGGATCACGTTCAGGATGAAGCCGACCACGCTCTGATCCTGGCCAGCCGTCACGTAGGCCGCGATCTTGGAGGCGTCGAGGGTGGAAACGTCGACGTTCATGCCGGCACCCGGCTGAACCACGTTAACCACGACCAGGCCGATGATCAGCGAAATGGTGGAAACGATTTCGAAGTACAGCAGCGCGTAGCCGCCCGTCTTGCCCACGGATTTCATGTTCTGCATGCCAGCGATGCCGCTGACCACGGTGCAGAAGATGATGGGGGCGATGACCATTTTGATCAGTTTGATGAACCCGTCACCCAAGGGCTTGAGCGCTTTACCGGCATCGGGATACCAGTGACCGATCGCAATACCGATGATGATGGCAACGATCACCTGGGCGTACAGGGATTTGTAGATTGGCTGACGAGTCGTCATTGCAGTTTCCTCAAGAGCCTCGGGCTGGATCATTCCTGATACGCCGATGCCTAAAGTGCGAACCCTCCTGCTCGGAGGGATTTGTTTTTGTCGAGCTGCGCGCGGCAGACCTCTGCGCCCACTATCGCAAGCACCGTGCCAGTATCTGAAAATTCGCTGAAAGCCCCGAACGGCATGGACTGCCTGGTTAACGGTAGCTAAAAATCGACGTTCGGGATGGCGGATTTCCGCCCATTCCCGACAAAACAACCCTCGCACTGGCGGTAATCCGCCGTGTGGCCCTGCGAGATCAGGAGCAAGACATCCGTCCGCAGCGCGTGCGTCTTGAGTTGCGTGACAAAGCCACCCGTTTTCTTGACCTGAAAGACAGGCTGCGCCGCGACCTGGCGATTTATCGCCTCGCTCAGCCGGACCTGTGATTGCCGAGCTTGCTCGCTCCCACAGAACGGTGCCAGTGGGGTGAGTACAGGTTCAAACCGCAATGTTCAAATCGCAAACTGAATCCTGAACGCAGCCCCGCCCAGCATCGAATCCCCCAGGGTCAGCTGCGCGCCGTAGCTTTCGATGATGTCCTTGACCACCGCAAGCCCGATGCCCTGCCCTGGATTTTGCCGATCCAGCCGTTCGCCGCGTTCCAGAATCCGCGCACGCTGGCTTTGCGGCACGCCGGGGCCGTCGTCTTCGATGCACAGTTCATCGCCCATCATCGACGGTCGCCAGCTTACCCGAACCTCGCCCAGGCACAGCCGGTAGGCGTTTTCCAGCAGATTGCCGAGCATCTCCAGCAGCGCGCCCTCCTCCATCTGCACCTGACAGTCGTCCGGCAGATCGAGAGTCACGCCCACGCGTTTGTCGCGATAGACCTTTTCCAGGGTGTTGCACAGGCTCTCGACCACCGGCTTGAGCGCCACCTGATGACGCACCAGGCCGCTCTTGCGCAGGCTGGCGCGCTGCAACTGATAGCCGATTTGCTGGCTCATGCGTTCGATCTGCGACTGCAGAATGCGCGCCTGCTCAAGGTCTTCGGGGCGCTTGGCGATCTTCTCGCTGACGCCCTGCAGTACTGCCAGCGGGGTCTTGAGGCTGTGGGCCAGATCACCCAGCGAGTCGCGATAACGAATGCGCTGCTCACGCTCGCTGCGCAGCAGGCGGTTGAGCGAGTCGGTCAGGCGCAGCAGTTCGCTGGGGTGATTTTCGCTGAGGCTTTCCCGCGAGCCGACTTCCACTTGATCGAGCTCTTTGCTCATGCCGCGCAACGACCGCAAGCTCCAGGTCAGGCCGCCCCACAGCAGCACCAGCAACACGAGCAAGGCCCCGCCGAAGCCCAGATAGAGCTTCTTGCGCAGGCCCGAAATGGTTTCCTGATACTCGCGCACCGGTTGCACGGCGACGATGCTGAACGCGGCATTGCGCCCCCCCAGCAGCTTGACCTCGACGTCGTAGACGAAGAATTCTTCGCCACTGGGCTGGCGGATCTTGGCAAATTCGGTGCCCAGCCCGTCATAGCGCGGCTGGTACTCGATGTTTTCGTCCTCTGTGGCCCGGGAACGCCACACCAGCTTGCCGCTGCGGTTGTAGATGTAGCCCAGCAGGCGGCTGTCGGGCAGGCTGAATTGCTCGCCGGGCAAGAGACTGGGCATCAACAGCCGGTCGTCCTCGACCCGCGCCGCGGAGATCAGCGTGGTCACATCCGAGGCCAGGCGTTTTTCGATGGAGCTTTCCAGCGCCAGGCTGAACGCGCTCTGCAAGGCAGGCAGCATCAGCAGCATGAAAATGACCGCCAGGGTGGCGGCGGCCAGCATCAACCGGACGCGAAGCGATCGAATCATCGACAGCGCTCAGTGAACAGGTAGCCCAGACCGCGCACGGTATCGATGGGCTTGAAGCCGTCCGGGCCTTCAAGCTTGCGCCGCAGGCGGCCGACCAGTACCTCGATCACGTTCGGATCACGCTCGTCGTCATCCGGATACAGCTGCTCCATCAGGCGCTCTTTGGGCACCACTTGCTGGTGGTGGCGCATGAGGTATTCGAGAATCCGGTATTCGTAGGCCGTCAGCGCCAGCGGCTGTTCGTCCAGCGACGCCTGCTTGCGGTTGATGTCCAGGGTCAGCGGCCCGGCGATGATGGTCGACTGGGTAAAGCCGCTGGAACGACGCAGCAACGCATTGAGCCGCGCCTCCAGCTCTTCGAACTGAAACGGCTTGACCACGTAGTCGTCGGCGCCGGCGGCCAGCCCTTCGACCTTGTCCTGCCAGTTGCCGCGAGCGGTGAGGATCAGGATCGGAAACGCCTTGTTCTGGGCGCGCAGCTGACGAATCAGGTCCAGCCCGCCCATGCCGGGCAGACCCAGGTCGATGACCGCCAGATCATGATTGAACTGCCCGACCTGATACAGCGCCTCATCGGCATTGCCCACCGCTTCGACCACATGACCGCTTTCGGTCAGACGGGTCTGCAAGTGATGACGCAACAGGGCTTCATCTTCGACAACCAGCAGTTTCATGACGCTCTCCCAGGCACAGACATACCTCTCGATTGGTGATCCTTGAACGCAGACGGCTTACAACCGGTGGTGCACAGGCAAGTAATTGTCGGGACCCTCGCTCAGGCTAGCCGATTGCGACGCATAGGCGGCGCTCATCGCAGGGGCAGCCTGGGACAGTTTAGCCGTGCTCGACATCATTATTCCCGAGAGTTTTTTACTGTTGCGGGCCAGGTCGACGCGCGAGACGTCGGTGTTGCCCTCAGTGGCTTGCGCGGCGGCGCTGCCACCCAGAAAAGCCAGAGCCAGAAACAACTTGTTGATCGCCAGCATGTGCAGGTCCTCCGGCGCCAGGCGCCTTGGTGGGTACGGCACCGAGAATACGCAGCAGGCGCTGAACCCCTCCTGAACATCCTCTGAACCTGCGCTGAACACATCGGTAGCGCACGGGGTCGGAACCTGTGCGGCACAATCGTCTAGGCTCAACGCCAGACGAGCCCTCTATGTAAGGAGAAGAACATGCGTTACCTGATCGCCTTCGCCCTCATCTGCCTGGCGGGCCTTGCGCAGGCCCAAGTGCAGACCCGCACCATCAATTACCAGAGCGCCGACGGCACCAAACTGGTTGGCTATTACGCCTACGACGACGCCATCAAGGGGCCGCGTCCCGGCATCGTGGTGGTGCATGAATGGTGGGGCCTGAACGACTACGCCAAGCGCCGCGCCCGCGATCTGGCTGTACTGGGCTACAGCGCCATGGCCATCGACATGTATGGCGAAGGCAAGAATACCGAGCACCCGAAAGACGCCATGGCCTTCATGCAGGCCGCCACCGCCGATGCCGCAGCCTCCGCCAAGCGCTTTGACGCGGGTGTCGAACAACTGAAGAAACAGCCCGAGACCAACCCTCAGAAAATCGCCGCCATCGGCTACTGCTTCGGCGGCGGCGTGGTGCTGGATGCCGCGCGCCGTGGCGAACCGCTGGCGGCCGTGGTGAGTTTCCACGGCGCGCTGGCGACCAAGACTCCGGCCAAGGAAGGCGTGACCAAAACGCCAATACTCGTTGAGCACGGCAATGGCGACACCATGGTCACCCCGCAAAACGTCGCGGACTTCAAGAAGGAGATGGACGCCGCCAAGGTCGACTACAAGTTCGTCGGCATCGACGGCGCCAAGCACGGCTTCACCAATCCGGACGCCGACAAGCTGAGCCATGGGGATCACGGCGGCCCGGACATCGGCTACAACCAGACCGCCGACATGAGCTCGTGGGCAGACATGAAGGCGTTTCTCAAAGAGCAGTTCGCGAAGAATTCGACGTTGTAGTTGCCAAACTAACGCCGACAGGGGATCCACCTTACCTGCTTGGGTGGCTGACCCACCGCTTTCGCCAGCAAGCCGGCTCCCACATTGATCGCGCCGAACCGGACGTTACGATCAACGCGAAACCTGTGGGAGCCGGCTTGCTGGCGAATACGGTGGATCGGTTGTACGAAAATATCCAGAACAACCTCGGTTATCGCGCCAGCCCCACCTTCAGCAGCTTGCCGTCATCCTCGTCGGTGAGCACATACAGATAACCATCCGGCCCCTGACGCACATCGCGAATGCGCGATTTCAGCTCGCCCAGCAGGCGCTCTTCGTGCACCACCTTGTCATCCTTGAGCTCCAGCCGGATCAGCACCTGCGCGGAGAGCGCACCGATGAAGACGTTGTGGTCCCACGGCTTGAAGGTGCCCGAATCGTAGAACGCCATGCCGCTGATGCCCGGTGACTTTTCCCAGACGTGGAACGGGTTCTTCACGCCTTCGACGATCTTGCCCTTGGCTTCAGGGATCGGCTGGCCGTTGTAGTCGATGCCGAAGGTCGAAATCGGCCAGCCATAGTTGGCGCCGCGTTCGATGATGTTGATTTCGTCGCCGCCCATGGGGCCGTGCTCGTTGGTCCACAGCGTGCCGGACCAAGGGTTGAGCGCGGCGCCCTGCTGATTGCGATGGCCGTAGCTCCAGATCTCGGGGCGCACGTTTTTCTGGCCGACGAAGGGGTTGTCTTTGGGCACCGAGCCATCGGGGTACAGGCGCACGATCTTGCCTTGCAGCTTGTCCAGGTCCTGCGCAGTCGGGCGGTTATTGTTTTCGCCCAGGGCGATGAACAGATAGCCGTCACGGTCGAAGACGATGCGTGAACCAAAGTGGTTGCCCACCGACAGTTTCGGCTGCTGCTGGAAGATTCGCGTGAAGCCTTCGAGTTGGGTCAGGTCTTCGGACAGGCGCCCGCGCCCCGCCGCCGTGCCACCGGTCTTGCCATCCGGCCCCTCCTCGGCGTAGGTCAGGTAGACCATGCGGTCCTTGGCGAAATCCGGCGACAGCTCGACATCCAGCAAACCGCCCTGCCCTTGCACCCAGACCTTGGGCACGCCGGAAATCGGCGCCGACAGCTTGCCGTCAGGGGTGACCAGCCGCAGGCTGCCGGTACGCTCGGTCACCAGCATGCCCTTGTTGTCCGGCAGGAAGGCCACGGCCCACGGATGCTGCAAGCCCCCCACGACCTCGTCCACCGTCAGCGTGCCCTCCTCACTCTTGTAGGTGGCGGCCGTGGCCAGCAGCGGCAGACTAAAGAACACGGTGGCACACAGACTGGCAATCAACGTCGGGCGAAGCAGGGTTTTATGCAACATGGGCGATTCCTTTTGCTGAGGTTTGACGTGGGCTGTCGAGAAGACGTATTGCCCACTCAATGGCTGCCACGTTGAGTGCTGCCCGAAGGCCGTGGCGAGGTTTGTCGTGTGGGGTAGCCGTTGCCGATACCGCCGTTTTCCAGGGTGGGCGGACGCGACTGCGAAGGCCCCAGGTTCGGCCCGCGCAGGCTCGGCGAAATCGATTCGGTGCCTTGGCGGCTGTTGGGATTGGCTCGGCGGATGGCGCCGCTATCGGCGTTGTTATTGCTGCGATCGGGATAACTGGCCGAGGCCAGTACGAAGGAGGATTGCGCGCGGTTATCGTTGGCCTGGACCAGCCCGACGCTCAGCAGACTGCCGAGGGACACCAGTGCGAGACGTCGCAGAAAGCGGTTCATCATTTACCTCATGGGCATGGGTAGGAATGAGTGACGGTTCCGGTGTTTGATGACGATAGAGCGCGTAGGTTCGCGCCATGAGGGTGGATGAGCAACGCGTAGGAAGATTCACTTTGTAACAAGGATAGTCAGTCAACTGCCGGTCGGGTGCTGCACAAATGTTCCAGACCTGGCGTTAGGCTGCGCATTAACCTGTACGCCCTTGCTGTCATTTCATGAGGAAGCCCGATGCCCGAACGCAACTGGATCGATCTCAAGCAGGACCCCGCGTCCGGCATCGAGTCGATGCGCGCGCATTTCGAAGGGCATGCCTACGACCCGCACTGGCACGACAGCTATCTGGTGGGCATCACCGAGCAGGGAGTGCAGCAGTTCAACTGCCGGCGTCAGCAGTACAACAGCACGCCGGGCAAGGTGTTTCTGCTGGAGCCAGGGGACATTCACGACGGCCATGCGCCGCAAGCCGGCGGTTTCACCTATCGCACGCTGTACCTAGAGCCGCAGTGGCTGGAGCGTGAACTGCGGGCTCAATTCGATATAGCGCCGGACAACGCGCAACTGAGCTTCGCCGCCACCCTGGCCGACGACAGTCGCCTGGCAATCGCCACGGCTCAAGCCTTCGAAGCCATGCACAGCCAGGAACTGCGTATCGTGCGCCAGACCGCGCTGGACAACCTGCTGGCAAGCCTCACCAGCCATCTGCGCTGGCGCACACTGATCAGTCCCGACCCACGTCTACCGCTGGTGGCGCAACGGGCACGGGATTACCTGCACAGCCATTTGCATCAGGACATCGGCCTGGACGATCTCGCGCAAGCGGCAGGCGTCGACCGCTTTCGCCTGACCCGCGCGTTCAAGGCCGCCTTCGGGCTGGCCCCTCACGCCTACCTCATCCAGTTGCGCCTGACCCGCGCCCGCCGCCTGCTGGCCCAGGGCGAGGTGCCGGTGAATGTCGCGGCTGCCCTGGGCTTCGCCGATCAGAGCCACCTGGGTCGCTGGTTCCAGCGCGCCTACCGCATGACGCCTGCCGACTACCGCAGGCGCTGCTCAAATCTTCCAGACTGACAGCCCCCACGCCGCGATCATCAAAGCCTGATCAATCGCTGCCGAGTTGTCCCATGGAAACCTTTTTGCCCTTCGTCCTCTTCGCCTTCGTCGCCTCGATCACCCCCGGCCCCACTAACATCCTGGTGCTGACCAACAGCTCCCGGCATGGCCTGCTGCGCACCTTGCCGGTCATGGTAGGCGGCTGTGCCGGGGCGGCGCTGATGGTGCTTATCGTCGGCACTGGCCTGGGCGATGTGCTGGCCCGCCATCGCCAGGTGCAGACCGTGATGGCGTGGGTCGGCATCGTATGGCTGACCTGGCTGGCATGGCAGATTTTCAGTGCGCCGGCTGAAGCCATCGACCCCGACAAAACCTCTGAAGGCCCGCGACTGGGCCTGTGGAGCGCGGCCAGCCTGCAATTGGTCAACCCGAAAACCTGGATGATGGCGCTGGCCGTGGTCAGCGTGTTTGCAGGCACTGACGCCGATCGCATGCTGCGGGTGATGTGGCTGTCGCTGGTGTTCTTTCTGGTGGCGATCCCGTGCATGACCGCCTGGGCGTATCTGGGGGTCAGCGCCGCGAAATTCTGCCGCTCGGCGCAGAGCATGAAGCGCTTCAATCAGGTGATGGCCGTGCTGTTGCTGGTGTCGGCGTGGCTGACGTTGGTGGTGTGATTTAATGCGCGCTTTGCGACTTCGATAGCGGATCTGCCATGGCCCCCTTCTACGATGCACGCGGCAATATCTACGCCGTGATTTCCCCTGAAGCCCTGCGCGCGCTGGGTGTGAACGTGCCTGCGTCGGCTGCCGACGCGGCGCTGTCTCGGCTCAGCTGGGCGCCGCATGCGGTGGCGGCGATTTGCGATTGGCCTGAGGGGCAACGCCCGGCGGGGAGCAAGGCTCATCGCTCGGACGGTCTGCTGGTCGGGCCGTTTCAGCACGCTGCGCCGTTCGACGTGCTGATCGTCAATACCGACGCCACCCTGGCCGAGCGCAGTGGCAACGGCCTGACGATTTTTTCGCAATCGCTCACCGACTTAAACCGCACGCCCAGCGAAGGCAGCTTCACCCTGCACGTGCATCACGACCATGACGACTCCGCCAGCCCCGCGCCCACTGTCGTGCAAGCAGCGACCATCGAGGGCATTTCAGGCTTCTGGCTGGACATCGGCACACCGGGTTTCGGCCCCGCTGCCGTGGGTGCGAATGGGCCGGGCGTCAGCGACACCGTGCTGGGTGATACCCCGCTCAATCGCGTCGAGCGCCTGGCGGGTCTGCACCCGCAATGGCAAACCAGCGCGTTCGTGCGCGTCGGCAACCCTCACTGTGTCACGCTGGTAAGCGACGTCGCCGCGCTCCCCGATTTTGAGCAACTGCACGAAAACCCGCTCAACGACGCGCTGACCCGAATCGCCTTTGCCGCCGGCGAGTTCGGTGAAGGCGATCCCTGCCCTGCCGGCATCAACCTGCAATGGGCCGCGCGCGTGGCGCCGACCCGCATCATGGCAAGAGTGTTCGAGCGCGGCGAAGGGCCGACGGCGTCCTCGGGCACCAGCGCCAGCGCGGTCGCCTCGGCGGCCTGGCTCAGTGGCTGGGTGCAGGCGGGGCTGGTGGACGTGGTGATGCCCGGCGGCACAGCGCCCGTGCGTTTGATCGAGCAAGAGGGTCGCCTGCAGCAGGTCCAGTTGTTTGGCACAGCGCACCGTCAGCGCTGAATCGCCTCATCCTACGCGCTGCCTCCATCAGGAGGCAGCACGCGACGGCTTATCTGTTTGCGACAAACCACGCAATCGAATGTGAAATTGCCACTATCCGAATTGCATCCCGCCTGCCCTTGTCTATGCTTTGAACAATCGCTCAACGCCACCGACCTCGGCGGCGTGCGCGGGTTGCAGCATTCATCGACCACGGATGGCAGGCGCTCGCTATGGACGGTAGGAATTACCCCGCAAACCCGCGACCACTGATCGCTTCGACGGTGATCAGACGATCGGCACGTACACCTCAGATAGATAGCCCCCTGCTCTGGCCCGCACCTTTGAGCCATGCACCTCAATGCACCCTGCCCTGCGATGTCATTCCGCCATGACTCATGTCGGGACTTTCGGGGTCGACTTTCGTAACAGCCCATCAAGGAAGACGGTCATTTCGACCGCGTTTCGCAAACATTGAGGTAGGTGGCAGATGTTCAATTCACACCGCAAGGCCGTCGAAGCCGAGTTGCAGGTATCCACCGCTGCGCTGTGCCAGTCCAAGGCCAAGCTGGCGGCGATCAGTCGCTCCATGGCGCTGATCGAGTTCACCCCCGACGGGATCATTCTCGATGCCAATGAAAACTTTTGCCTGACCATGGGTTATCAGCCGGGTGAGCTGACCGGCAAGCACCACCGGATCTTTTGCGAAAAGTCCTTTTGCGACAGCGATGCCTACCGCAAATTCTGGGGCGATCTGGCCCGTGGCGAGCCGCTGTGTGGCGAAGTCATGCGTCTGGACAAATCGGGCCGCGAGATCTGGCTGGAAGCCAGTTACATGCCGGTCTACGACAACGACGGCGTGGTGCAGAGCGTGATCAAGGTCGCCTCCGACATCACCGCGCGTGCCTACAAGGACCACGAAAACCAGAGCATGATCGACGCCATCGGCCGCTCCATGGCAACCATCGAGTTCGCTCCGGACGGCCGGGTGATCACGGCCAACGAGAATTTTCTGCGCACCATGCACTACTCGCTCGACGAGGTCGTGGGCCAGCACCACAGCCTGTTCTGCACCCGCGCGGAAGTCGAATCCCCGGCGTATAAGGCGTTCTGGGCCTCGCTCAATCGTGGCGAATTTCACTCCCACCGTTTCGAGCGCGTTAACAAGCACGGCCAGACCGTGTACCTGGAAGCCACCTACAACCCGCTGTTCGACGTCAAAGGCCGGCTGTACAAAGTGGTGAAATTCGCCAGCGACATCACCGAGCAAGTGACCGTGCAACGCAATGCCGCGACCACCGCCCACGACACCTCGGTGCGCACTGATGCCTGCGCGCAGAAGGGTTCCAGCGTGGTGCAGCAGACGGTCGAGGTGATCGAGCAGATTTCCAGCGACCTCAACGAAGCGGCCCGCAGCATCGATGCGGTGAACAAGCAGTCGGAGATCATCGCCACCATCGTGCAGACCATCCGCAGCATCGCCGATCAGACCAACCTGCTGGCCCTCAACGCTGCCATCGAAGCCGCACGCGCCGGGGAACACGGCCGCGGCTTCGCCGTGGTGGCCGATGAAGTGCGAGGGCTTGCGGCGCGCACCAGCAAAGCGACGGTCGAGATCGTCGATGTGGTGAGGCAGAACAACGAGCTGGCGAAGAGCGCGGTGACGAGCATGCAATCGAGCCTGAGCCGAACGGGCACCGGGGTCGAGCTGGCGAACGAGGCCGGGGAAGCGATTCTGGAGATTCAGCAGGGCGCGCGGCATGTGGTGGATGCGATCAGCCAGTTCAACTCGACGTTGCGGCTGGATTAAAAACCACAGGACCCATCCAGGACTGACGGAACAGCATCGGACCTGTGGGAGTGAGCGTGCTCACGAATAAGGCGTTTCAGGCGCCGAGAATGCGGCGGATGTCACGGCCATTCGTGAGCAAGCTCACTCCCACAGGGTTTAGCATTTGCCAGCAAGTTTCAGCATTGGCAGCAGATGCAGACGGCAGCGCGCCTTACTCGCCAATATCCTCATTCCACAGCTCAGGCTTGTCCTGAATGAACTGCTTCATCAGGCCGACGCAGGTCGCGTTGTGCACGACGTCCACCTGCACGCCGCGCGAGCGCAGCAGCTCTTCTTCGCCCAGGAACGTCTCGTTTTCACCGACGATCACCTTGCCGATGCCATAGAGCAGGATCGCCCCGCTGCACATCGCGCAGGGCGACAGCGTGGTGTACAGCGTGGCCTCGCGATAGACCCTGGCCGGCTGGCGACCGGCGTTTTCAAAGGCGTCCATTTCGCCGTGCTTGATCGCGCTGCCTTCCTGCACCCGACGGTTATGGCCGCGACCAATGATCTTGCCATCGTGAACGATCACCGAACCGATCGGAATGCCGCCCTCGGCCAGTCCTTTTTGCGCCTCATCGATGGCCGCCTGCATGAATGGGTCCATGGTCTCTCCTTCCCGTGTCGATCAGAACGAATGCGTCGCAGCCTGCGATACAGGGCGAACGAGCGTCAAGGCTTGGCTTTTTTCAGCGCGTTGTCCAGTGCCGTGGAGACATAGACTTTAAGCAGGTCGCTGGAGCGGCGCTTCATGTCCAAACCGACGTCACGCTGCTTGCTGCGGAATTTATTGGCGACGTCGGGCGGCGGGTCGCCGACGTCGAGGGCGGTGAGTTCGTCCGGGGTGAAGGAAGCTGCGTAGGCTGCCGCGAGGTTGCGGTCCCACTCTTGCTGGTATTGCGGCTGAAGGTGCTGCAATTCGTCCTGGACGATTTCCTGCGCCTTGGTGCGTCCGACCGCCTCGACGATCGTGGTGAAGGTCACGGTGCGCGACGCCACCTGATAACCCAGCCAGCCCAGGCTTTCACCCAGATGACGATCCTGCACGAAAGCCAGCGCACTGGGAGCGACAGCGGGCGCGGCTGCCGTGTCCTCTGCCAGCGCAACCTGCACGTCCAGCAGCAGGCCCGAGAGCGCACCTGCCGCCACACTCAATACCGTCAACGCAGTCGATCTGCTATATCCCATGTCCTCTCCCCGGCGACTTTATATCGGTGATCAACGCACTGACTGCCCGGGTGAAGCTAGCATTTGAGCAAGGCTTTGCCAGTCATCCGGCCCCGACAGGACGTGAATTGTCACGACCCTGTCGCATCCGGTGTTCTGACCACATAAACCGACCAAGGTTGAAAGGGATCAGGGGCCCTTCAGATTTGAGTCAGATCTGAGAATGTCCGGTTACAGCCCGGCGGTGACTTTTTTCGCCACGTCAGCCGGCACCCACGGACTCCAGATTTCCGGGTGATCCTTGAGGAAGGTCTTGGCCACGGCATCCGGTTCCAGGCGTTTTTCGCTCATTTCGCCCAGGGTCTTGTTCAGTTGATCGATCGGCAGGTCGACTTTTTCGAAGAAGCTCACCAGATCCGGGTATTGCTCGCGGAATGGCTCGGACACGCCAATGGCCAGGTGCGCGGCCAGTGAGCTTGAACCAATCGGGTTGGGGTTATTGGCGTCGGCCAAGGTTTTCCAGGCAGCTTCATTGAACGGCGGCTCTTCGAGCTTGATCAGCTTAAAGCGGCCCAGCAGCGGGGTTGGCGACCAGTAGTAGAACAGCACCGGTTTGCCGCGACGAATCGATGAGGCGACCTCGGCATCCAGCGCAGCACCGGAGCCCGTGCGGAAGTTCACGTAGCTGTCGTTGAGCTTGTAGGCCTTGAGCTTCTGGGTGTTGACGATTTCCGAGGTCCAGCCGGTGGGGCTGTTGAGGAAGCGGCCCTTGCTTGGGTCTTCCGGGTCCTTGAACACGTCCTTGTATTTGGGCAGGTCGGCCACTGATTTGAGGTCTGGCGCCAGCGGTTTGATGCCCTTCTCAGGGTCGCCCTTGATCACGAATTCCGGTACCCACCAGCCTTCGGTGGCGCCTTTGACGATATCGCCCAGGCCATGCACCTTGCCTTCGGCTTCGGCCTTGACCCACGCGGGGCTGCGTCCTGCCCACTCTTCGCCGATCACCTGAATGTCATTCTTGGCCAGCGCCGCCTCAAGGCTTACGGTGCTGCCCGGCAGTTTGTCGGTCGGGTAGCCGTAGCCTTTCTCGACGATAGTGCGCAGGATTTCGGTGATCAGACTGCCGCTTTCCCAAGTGATATCACCGAAGTGAATCGGCGCCGTTTTTTCTGCGCTGTGGGCAGGCTGCGTCAGTACCGCCAGTGCCAGCAGCGAGCCGCCAAGCAGGTGTTTGATCGATGTCATGGTGGTCTCTCGTGATGATCTCTGGGGCCAGGGACAGAAACGGCTCAATTGGGTTTAGCACAGCACCCGCTTCATTCCAGACACGCGCGCAAGCAGCAGGTTTCAGCTTTTTGCATGTAGTCGCTGACCGAGCGCGAAGAAATGCCCAGCTGGGTGGCGATTTCCGGGTAGGTCAGGCCGACACTGCGCGCGAGCATGAAGGTGGTCTTGACCTTGGGCGGCAGGCGATTCAGACGCCGGTCAATGCGGTCGAGGGTTTGCAGGGTCGCGGCCAGGCTTTCCGGAGACGGCACGTGGGCATCCTCCTCAAGCATCAGGCCATCCCGGTAATCGCGCTCCAGGTCGCGACGGCGCCAGCGTTGGTAGATCAGGCGTTGAGCGATGGTGGTCAACAGCGCGCGGGGCTCACGAATCGCCACCACATTGGGCGATGCGAGCAGCTGCAGGAAGGTTTCAGAGGCAATGTCTTCGGCGCTTTCAGGGCCGTCCAGATGACGACGCAAACGCTCGCACAACCAGGCGTAATGGCGCTGAAAAAGCTCGCTGAGGAGGTGGCGATGGGACAGATCGACGCCAGACATAAGACTTCCCTTGGCATGAATGATTGTTCTGCCCGGTGTTCCGGTCGGGCCATGCTAGCAAGGGTTTTTATGCATTAATAATATTTAAAAGAGATTCTTATAGAGCAAAAGGAAATATAAAGCCTTGACCTTGGCGCTGATAATCCAGCAGTACCTCATAATCCGCTTCGCTCGCTGGCGAGACCTCAGCAATCGCCAATACCTGCGCCACCTCCGGCAAATCCTTGAGCGCCTGATTCATCGCTTGCCGAATTCCCTCGGCATCCTCCCCAATCCGCGTGATGTAAGGCAGACACGGCCCCTGCGCTGTTCGGCCAATCACTTTGACTCCAGCCACTTCTTCACTGCCATCGCGCGCCAGATAATCGAAGGTCACGCTGTCGATGGCCGCCAGATCCCCGACGCCTGCCTTGAGCGCCGCCAGGCTGTTGCGATGCCCGCCGGTCAACGACACCTGGGCGAAAAACTTCCCCTCACGCTGCAACGGCGCCAACGCATGGCGAAACAGATTCATCCCGGAATTGGAATCTTCTGAATTGATCAGCCCATGGCTGCCGCGAAAGTCATCAAGCTGCTGCCGAGGGTCATCGGCCCGCGCCACGATCAGGCTGCAATGATTGCCGCCGCCGCTGTTGGGCAGTTGATAGATCGGCCGCCCGACCACCTGCACCTGACCGCGCAGTTGCGTCATCAGCGGGTAGCCACAGGTTTGCGTGAGGAGCAATTGCGGCGAAAGCCAAAGCTGTTTGAGGTCCAGGCCTTGCGCATCCAGCCGCTCTGCCGCGAGCCAATCCAGCACACGGCTGAGCCATTTTTGCTGGGCTTCACGCACCCGTTCGGGGGCGACGTACATCAGTAATTCGGCGAAACCCTGAGCCATGTGCGGATACCGGACCTAGACGTGAGGATGTTGAGGGCTGTCGATGGGGTTGAAGCTGTGACGCCTGAACAGTTCAGCATACCCCGGCAACAGAAAACCACCGCTACGTGCCAGCCACTGTTCGCGGCGGGCGCGATACACCGTGGGGATGTGATACCAGGCCAGCCCCGGCAGATCGTGATGCACCAGGTGCAGGTTCAAGTTCAGAAACAGCCAACGCCACGGCCACGACGCTTCGTTGATCACCGTGCGCTGATGGGAATGCTCTGCCGGGCGATGTTCGTAATAAGAACGCACCATTGAAATCGCCAACGCCGGCACGCTGACCAGCAGCAGGTAGTGCAGGCTCGACAAGGCGCTGTAACGCTCGATAAACACACACATCAGCAGCAGAAAAAAGCCATGGGTCAGCCACATGGCCCAGGCCTGACGGTCCCCGCGCAACAGCCGCGTCGACTCCTCTGAAACCAGGCTGGCCAGCGCCAGCGGCACACCGAAAACGAGACGCCCCGGTGGGGTCTTGTCGAGCCAGCGCAACAGGCGCATGACCGGGCCGGTCTGCGCCCAGCTCGACTGGCTCAGGTAACGGCTTTCCGGGTCGAGGCCGGGAACGGTCAGGTCTTCATCGCGATGGTGCTGCATGTGCGTGTCGCGATACAGCGTGTACGGGTACCAGACCGCGAACGGCGCGTAGCCCAGCGCTTTGTTCAGCCACAGCCAGCGGGTCGGGTGGCCGTGCAACAGCTCGTGCTGCAGGGACATCCACAGCACGGTCAGCGGAATCAGCAACGCCGTGGTCGGCCACACGCCGAGCCTTGGGCTGAGCAGCAACAACGCAGGCCAGGCGCTGTACACGCCGATCAACAGCAGCCAGGTCGGCCATTCCGTGCGGCCGATAAGGCTCTCGCGCAGACGGGCGATGTCTTCGCGTTGGGCGTTGTCGAGATAATGAGGCATGGCCGCTCCTGCAACGGGCTGATACAAGCATGTGCATTGGCGACGAAGAATCTTGTAGATCGATTGGTTATGACGGTAGAACGAACTCCCGAATCCCTGCGCGAGCCCCCCTCCATGCAGTTCCAGCTTCTGCCCCCGCTTCAGCGCCCGCTGCTGGCGAAGTTCTACAAAACCCATCGCGCCGGCATGCGCGCCAGGGGCGAGGCGCAGATGTGGGTGGCGAAAGAGCAGGAGATCGTCGCGGGAATGTGCCTGACACAGGTTGCCGGCGGCCATTGGTTGAGCGGCCTGTTCGTCGCGCCCGGTCAACGTGGGCGCGGGGTTGCGGGAGGCTTGATAGAGGCTTCCCTGAAAACGGTCGAAGGCAGCGTCTGGCTGTTTTGCGACCCGGATCTTGTGGCCTTCTATCAGCGATCAGATTTTGTCAAAGCCCTCGATCTGCCACGAGAACTGGCTGATCGCCTCGCCCGCTATCGGCAAACAAAAGCGCTGCTGGCGATGGTTCGTACTTAGATTCTTTTGCACACATGACCAAACAAAATGTGCCATTGGCCGCTCAACCCTGCGTGCTAGCCTCGGCCATCACTTCCTGCCGTTGAAACGGGACGCACATGAAACCCACGCTTATCGCCTTCTCTCTCGCCGCGCTTTTCGGCTCGGCTCTGGCTACTGCCGCCACACCTGTCACGACCTCCAACATCAGCCACGAACAGTTCGCCAAGGTGCTCAAGGGCGACTGGCGCGTGCCGCAAAATGCCGCGCGCGATCAATACCGTCACCCGGAGCAGACGCTGCAATTCTTCGGCGTGCGCAGCGACCAGACCGTCATCGAAATCACCCCCGGCAACGGCTGGTACAGCGAACTGCTCGCCCCGCTGCTCAAGGACAAAGGGCACTACGTGGCCGCGATCGTCGACCCTGCGGTGAGCGATTCCGCGAAAAAATCCGCCGACAGCCTCAATCAGAAATACGCCGCCGACCGCGCCCATTACGGCAAGGTCGAGGTCGTGAAATACACGCCCAAGGCGCCCATCTTCGGCAAGCCCGCCTCCGCCGACACCGTGCTGACCTTCCGCAACGTGCACAACTGGGTCGACGCGGGCAACGAAGCCGCGACGTTCAAGGCGTTTTATGACGTGCTCAAACCGGGCGGCACCCTGGGCGTGGTGGACCACCGGGCCAAACCCGGCACCAGCGCCAAGGACAACGAAAACAACGGCTACCTGCCCACCGATTATGTGGTGAAACTGGCCGAGAATGCGGGCTTCAAACAGGCAGGCCAGAGCGAAGTGAACGCCAACCCCAAAGACACCAAAGACTACCCCGACGGCGTCTGGACGTTGCCGCCCGCATTGGTCAAAGGCGAGCAGGACAAGGCGAAATACCTGGCGATCGGCGAATCGGATCGCATGACGTTGCGGTTCGTCAAACCGGGGAAATAACCCCCGCCTCAATCATCCGCATTCGGGTCCATGTCGGGGAACAGCACCTCGGTGAACCCGAAGCGGGTGAAATCCTTGACCCGCGAGGGGTACAAACGGCCGATCAGGTGGTCGCACTCATGCTGCACCACACGGGCATGGAAACCCCGCGCCACGCGCTGGATCGTCTTGCCATCCGGGTCGAACCCTTCGTAGCGAATGTGCTCGTAACGCTCGACCACACCGCGCAAACCCGGCACGGACAGGCAGCCTTCCCAGCCCTCTTCCAGGGTCGGTTCCATGGGCGTGATCAGGGGATTGAGCAGGATGGTCTGCGGCACCGCTTCAGCATCGGGATAGCGCTCGCTGCGTTCGAACCCGAAGATCACCAGCTGCAGGTCGACGCCAATCTGCGGTGCAGCCAGACCCACACCGCCGACGCTGCGCATGGTTTCGAACATGTCGTCGATCAAAGCGTTCAGCTCCCGCGAACCGAACATCGAATGAGGCACGGGCGGTGCAACTCGCAGCAGGCGCTCGTCACCCATTTTCAGAATTTCACGAATCATGGCAGAACCTTTGGAAGGGGCGGATGCGCCGGTCAGAAGCGCATCCTGCCACAGGATCGATCAGGATTTGTCGGTTTTCAGAGGCGGTAACGGTTGCAGCGCAGGCTCGTAATCATGGGCGTGCTCGTCGTCGTGATCGTGGCTGTGATCACGGCCCAGACCCGAGACGTGCTTCTTCTCGTAGGCCACCTCAGGGTCGGCATCCTTGCCACCATCACCTGCGACTTTCTCGCCCTTGTCCTTGCCCTCTTCGGACATGTGCTCGATCACCGCATTCATCTCCGCGCCCAGCAAGAGCACCGAGGCCGAAATGTAGAAATACAGCAGCAGCACGATGATCGCGCCGATGCTGCCGTACATGGCGTCGTAGTTGGCGAAGGTTTTCACGTAGTAGGCGAAGCCCAGCGAGGCGAGAATCCAGACCACGACCGCCAGGACCGACCCCGGCGAAATGAAGCGGAATTCCTGCTTAACGTCGGGCATGACGTAATACATAGTTGCCACCGAGATCATCAGCAGCAGGATGATCACCGGCCAGCGCAGGATGGTCCACAGGGTGACGATGAAGTCTTCCATGCCGATCTGCGCGGCCAGCCAGCTCATCACCTGCGGCCCGGTGACCATAAGCCCTGCAGCGGCCAGCAACATGCACGCAAAGCCCACGGTGTACAGCACCGACAGCGGGATGCGCTTCCACACCGGACGCTCTTCAACCACGTCGTAAGCGGCGTTCATCGCGCTCATCATCAAACGCACGCCGGCCGAAGCACTCCACAGCGCGATGACGATACCGATCGACAGCAAGCCACCCTTGGACTGCTGCAACTGATCGATCACCGGGTTGACCTGATCCAGCGCCATTGGCGGCAACACCAGTTCGGACTGCAAGCGCAGCCAGCTGAAAAAATCCGGCAGATGGAGGAAACCGATCAGGGCGATGAGAAACAGCAGAAACGGAAACAACGAAAACAGCATCTGGTAAGCCAGCGCCGAGGCGTAGGTCGACATCTCGTCGTCAAGAAACTCTTTGACCGTTCTGACCAACACCGTCGTTAAACGCAGCTGGCGCAAATCCGGGAATATCATGGCGTCTCCTTTCGCGACGTAGACGTATCTGAAGCACATTTACCTATACGAGCGGGCAAACGCTTTGAAATTCCGTTCGCCCCGCACAAGGGCTGGCGTTCTACAGTGAGTTAAGCACTTTTGCCATGTCCGGGACGTTTCAGATGGCTGCAGGATCACTGCCTGGCAGACACGATAACGGCCATCCTGGGATGGCCGCCATCGTTCTTTTACATGTTCGCTTGAGGCGTTTCACACCCGAAGCGCGCAGACCGTCAGGCCTTGTCGACGCCTTTTTTCACAGCGTCCTTGGTCTTGCCGACCGCTTGTTGAGCTTCGCCTTTGAGCTCCTGCGCCTTGCCTTCTGCGCGCAGTTTGTCGTTATCGGTGGCCTTGCCGACGCCTTGCTTCACATTGCCGACGGCTTCGTTTGCTGCGCCTTTGATTTTATCGGTAGTGCTGCTCATGGTAATTCTCCAGGGTCAGTAATCAGGTGTCATAACCTCGACATAAGGATGGACCGGCCCCCGTTCCGCAGAGTTTCAAATATTTCCCAAGCGGTTTTTCCGCAGATGTAACGGCGCTTTTCATCGCGACGGTCAGTTTGGCCTTTATGTTTGCGCGCCAACCCCGGAGAATGCGCGGCCGATCCAGACCGTGCCTATGCTGCAATGTCAGCGGATACACACTCGGGTTCACGAGACAGGCTCAAGAGAAAGAGCGACACAGGAACGCTATGAAAATCGACAAGCAGCAGGCCATCGCGCGCCGCAATGAGCAACTGGGCGGCGCCGTGCTGGGCACCAACAACACCCATTTCGCCGTCCTGGACCACAAGCGCAACATCTGGTGGTTCGATCTTCCGGTCAGCCGCCTGGCGGTCGGTCAGTACGAATGGCTGCACCTGCTGCTGCACACGCCGAGCACCGACGAGCTGATCCACCTGAAGGTGACCACCAAGTTCCTGCGCGAGCAAAAGGACGCCGTGGTGATTCGCAACGAAGGCAAGCGCAAGTCCACGGTCAGCCTGGAGCTGTCGGCGGACAGGGACTCCTGGCTCAAGGACATGCGCCCGAACGGGGCGAATTTGAGCTTTGCGGCATTTGTACAGAAATAGCCGTCGGCAAAGTCTGTAGCAGCGCGCTTGCCCGCGATGGGGGTGTGTCAGTCAAGCATCCGGTGCAGAAAATGGCCGGTCGCGGGCAAGCGCGCTCCTACAGCGGGCTCAGGAACTCATCTTGCGAGCCACCTGATACCCCACCGCCCCCGCGACTCCCGACGCAAACGTGCCCCACGCCCAGTCCACCAGCGCCAGCTGCGAGGGCCAACCCTGCAAGGTCGCCCAGTTGGTCAGATCGTAGGTGCCGTAAGCCATCAGCCCCAGCAGCGCGCTGTAACCCGCTGCGTGTTTGAGGCTCCCGACCTTGAGCCCCGGCAGCACGCCGATCAGCACGATGCCGACGATGTACACCAGATAAAACAGCACTGCGGGGAAGATCACCGGCTGCGCCAGCATCAGCGGCCCAAGCCAGGCGCGGTAGGTCGGACCCATGAGCACGCCGAGCCACAGGCCATCGAGGATGATGAAGGCCACAAGGGTCGACAGATAAGCGCTGAGAAATCGTTTCATGCAGGAACCCTCGCAAGCCGAACGGCGCGTCATTTGACGCGCTCAATGGCTGTGACCTGCATTCATCGCCGATAGCTGCAAAAAACGTTGCGCTTTCGTTCGACGATGACGCGGGCCACTCAGGGCATCAGGAGACGTCAGACCAGTTCGATGCGGTCTGCGTGAATCACGATCTGGCCTTCTTTGTACAAACCGCCAATGGCTTTCTTGAAGTTGCCTTTGCTGACGCCGAACAAGTTGCTGATCACTGCGGGATCGCTCTTGTCGCTGACCGGCAGCACGCCATGGTTGTCACGCAACTTGGCCAGGATCTGCGCACTCAGCCCAGTGGCGAGCTGTTCACCAACAGGCTGCAGGCTCAGGCTGATGTTGCCGTCCTGACGCAGCTCTTTGATGAAGCCTTTTTCCTGTTTGCCAGAACGCAGGAACTTGAACACTTCGTTCTTGTGAATCAGGCCCCAGTGCTTGTTGTTGATGATGGCCTTGAAACCCATGGCGGTTTCTTCCACCACCAACAGATCGACTTCCTGGCCCACGGTGTAGTTGACCGGGGCCTTGTCCAGATAGCGGTCCAGACGCGTAGTGGCGGTGATGCGGCGGGTGTGTTTGTCCAGATAGACGTGCACCACGCAGTAATCTCCGGCCTTGAGCGGACGCTTTTCTTCGGAGTACGGCAGCAGCAGATCCTTGGACAGGCCCCAGTTCAGGAAGATGCCGATGCTGTTGACCTCAACCACTTTGAGACTGGCGAATTCACCGACCTGAACTTTTGGTTTTTCAGTGGTGGCAATCAACTTGTCATCGCTGTCCAGATAAACAAAGACGTTCAACCAGTCTTCATCTTCACTGGGAACATCTTTCGGAATATAACGATTGGGCAGCAATATTTCGCCGTCCTGCGCACCGTCAAGATACAAACCGAAGTGAGTATGTTTCACCACTTGCAAACTGTTGTAACGCCCGATTAAAGCCATTTCCAGATACCCTCATTGCGTGGGCGGCATTCTACCCGAGTTTGCCCCTGCGTTGCGGATCACGCGAAGGTCAGCAGACACGTGCGTGGGAGACCTTGGAAATCAAGGATTTGCTATAGGTGGAATGCTGAACAGTGCACCGTTCGTCAGGTTGATGGCTGAAGATCAGCTGATAATCATCCTGATTACCGGCTTTGTCTCATCCAGAACTTGGCAATCAAAACAGGCGGTTAGCCCACACTTTCTGAAAATGAAAGACGTCTTCGCGAATTATCGCCCTCTGTAACTGGGCTAATATAAGCCAAGCAATTGAACGAGAAATACGATAAGATGATCGGCCGTCCTGATTTTATGTAGGTTAATTAAAGCCATGCGCGTAAAAGCATCCCAGGCGAAAGCCAAGCCAGCTCCTGCGGTCGAAACCAGCGAATCGATCAACGATCAAATCGCAGCGTTCCTGAAGTCCGGCGGTGAAATCCAGCAGATCGCCAAAGGCGTCAGCGGCCAGACTTTCACCCAGTCCAAACAGATCTCCCTCGGCAAAAAGTAATTTTTCCCCGCCTCTGCGGTCGACATCCAGGCGCTTTGATCACAAGGCGCCAGGTCCATCGCGTCCTTCGATTCACCGCCTGATTTCCAGGCCTGCTTGCAAAGCTCTGCTTTACTGTCTCGTCATAGGCTGCTTATTGCTGCGCGTGCGCCGCGATGCCTAAAACGAATCGACAGACTGGACGATGCCTGATCACCCACCGTCTTTGCGGAAACCCGATATGAACAAATGGATGTTTTTCGGTGCCCTGCTGTACCTTGGCCTGAGCGGCTGTGCGTCACGCGGTTGCGATGTTTCAACCGTGGGCAGCGGCTGCCGGACGGACTACCTCCTCTATCAGAACGACATGTTGCAGGCGAAATGGATCATCAACGAGCGCCGTCAGGACAGCTACGAGCTGGCCAGCGCCCTGCTCAACCGCGCCGCGCGTGAGGACAAGACCGGTGAAGCCGAGTTTTACCAGGCTGTTTTGTTGCTGCGCCTGAACGCCGAAAACTCGCAGGTAAAGGGCCTGCTGCAGGATTCAGCTGACCGCAAATACCCGCTGGCCATCGCTCTGCTCGCGCAGATGTCGGGCTCAGTCGATCAGGAAAAGGCCCGGGCTTATCGTGTCAAATACGATCAGCTGGACGTCGCCAAAAGCGGCTACCCGTCGTTTCCACAGGCGATTGCGGTGGTCAATCAGCTGATTTCGCCGAGTAACTGATCGCAAAGTTCAAATTTTCTGCGACGAATCGACCAGCGGTCGACTCGTCGCTGCATTCGTCGGTATCCTTGCGAGGCTCTAGCTCGCGGTTCCTATCGGCCCTACGGCACTTCGATACGACACCTTCGATCCACTCCTCTGAACCTGAAAAGGAGTGAAGCATGCCTTTTGCTCGCATTGTTTCGCGCTGCCCCCGACGCTGCACCAGCGCTGTGTTCGTTTGTGCCCTGTTGACGTGCCAAAGCGCCACGGCCCAACTGATGGAGCGTGAACTGGGCGATTTCAGCCTCAAGCTCGGCACCACCCCCAGCCGCACCATGGCCCAGGGCCTGGTGACGCCGACCGCTGGCGACTCGAAATTCCACGGCGGCCTGGACCTGACCCACGACAGCGGTTTCTACTTTGGCCAGTGGTCGCCCAACGCGGGCCTGGCGCCGGACACCACGCTGGAAGTCGACTCCTACATGGGCTTCAAGAAACCCTTCGACAAGACCCTGGGTTATGAACTGGGCGTCATTCGCTACAGCTACCCCAACACCAGTCAGCTCGACAGCCATGAGCTGTACGCCGGTTTTCGCATCTTTGACAGTCGCATCGGCACCGCCATCAGCACCGATGCGGGGCGTCAGGACAGCACGCTGTTCCTCGACCTCGGCGGCCTGTCTCTGCTGGGGCAGACGCTAGGCGTGGATGTGCGCATGCAATACGGCAATCATCAGTTCGACACCCCCACGGCCATCGACGGCGGCGGGCTGGTCAGTGACTACAACGACTGGTCGCTCAACCTTTCGCGCCCCTGGCTGGGCATGGACATGAACCTGATGTACAGCGGCTCGAGCCTGAGCGGCGCCGATTGCAGCGCCTACAGCGGGCACAACGGCCAGTGCGAAAGCGCCGTGACCCTGAAAGTGGTGCGCTCGTTTTTCTGATGGGCTGAACCGGGGCCACCTGACTTGCTCTATAACTGGGAGGAAACCCGCAAGGAGCTGTCATGCGTACCCTGTTCAAGACCTGCATTTCGCTGTGGCTAAGCCTGTTCCTCGTCGCAGGTTGCAGCCAGATTGGTCTGACATACCGGCATCTGGACCTGATCATTCCCTGGTCGCTCAATGACTACCTGGACATGAACGCCACCCAGAAAGACTGGCTTGACGAGCGTCTCAAGGAACACCTGAGCTGGCACTGCACCACGCAAATCCCCAACTATCTGAGCTGGCTCGATCGCCTGCAGGGCATGGTCGAAACCAACCAGGTCAACGAAGAACAACTGCGCGCGCGCACCTTTGAGGCGCGGCAGGCCATCGCCACCATCTCCCGAGAAATCACCCCGTCCGCCGTCGAACTGTTGCGCCAGCTTAACGATCAGCAAGTGGCGGAAATGGAAGCGGCATTTGCCAAGGACATGGGCAAGCATGAAGCAGATTTCGTCGATCAACCGCTGGACAAACAGATCAAGGACCGCGCCCAGCGCATGGAAAAACGCCTGAATACCTGGGTCGGCAAACTCAGTCCGGTGCAACGCGATCGCGTGATGCAGTGGTCGACGTCATTGGGTGAACAGAATCGCCTGTGGATCGACAACCGCGCTCATTGGCAGTCGCTGCTGGTCACGGCGGTCAAGCAACGCCAGGCGCCGGATTTCGACCAGAAGATCGCCCGCTTGCTGCAGGATCGCGAAACCTTCTGGACGCCTGAATATCGCGCGGCGTATGACCATACCGAGCAGGCGGCGATTTCGTTGATTACGGATCTGATGCCGCAGAGCTCACCCGAACAGCGGCAGAAACTGTTGCAGAAGATCGCGGATGTGCGGCAGGACTTCACCAATCTGAGTTGCCTGAAAGGCGCGAAGAAAAATCAATCCTTGTAGGAGCGCTTGCTCGCGATCACGATTTGCCTGCACCCCATCGGTTGACTGACACACCGTCATCGCGGGCAAGCGCTCCTACAGGTCAGATGACGCCCGGCGTCACCTGAGGCTGGGATGAAACCCTGTCGAACGTGTCCGGATCCAGCGCATCAGCTTGTTCGTCCAGCACGGCCCGCGTGCAGGTTTCACCTGAAATCCCTCTGTCGATCATCGCCAGCAGGCTGGAACCACGCGGCGTAAGAATGAAATTACCGCCAACACCGCCCTCGTCCTGAGGCCTGGATTCAATGAATCCACGCTTGAACAGCAAGTCCTCAAGGTCGGTAGCCTGCTGTTTCAGCGCGTCAAGATTGCCTGTGTTCTCACCTTCGGCGGCCTTGGCAGCAGCGTGTTGTTCAGCGTATTTGCGCGGAGCAAATGTCTCGCCTGCACCGTTCTGTACTTCATGCAGCAGGCGCTCGATCAAGTCCCAGTCGTATTTGTCAGCCATGTCCCAACCTCCACAACGATGGTTACCCGTGACGTCCGGTCATCGGGCTTGGTGCTCAGCGTTGTGACCCAGCGTACTCAGCGGCGTTCAGCCCGGTCGCCCAGCGGTCGGTGCTGAACTTTTGCCGCCGCCCTGCCCTCCATTTCAGTAAGCCCGCAATGGAAACAGAGGCCGTCATGAAAACCCTGATGAGCATCACTGCCGCGCTGACGCTGCTCGCGGCCGCACCGGTCTGGGCCTGCACGCCCGAAGAAGCAGAAGCCAAACGCGAACAACTGGCGCAGGAAGTGCAAAAACTGACTCAGCAAAATCCGGCGAAAGCCAAGGAGCTGAATCAGGAGATCAAGGACATGCAACTGGAAACCGCAGCCAAGGACGTGCCGGACAAATGCCAGTTGATTGATCAGCGTTTGAAAGAGATGGATGAGACAGCGAAGAAAGCGCAGGGATGATTGTTGAATCCGATATCCGCTTCGAACGAACCCCTGTGGGAGTGAGCTTGTTCACGAGACTCAACTGAGGACACAGACCTACTCGTGTCTAAATCGGCCTCTTCGTGAGCAAGCTCACTCCCACAGTATGTGTTCCATGCACCGATTCCAATGCATGGATTCGGAGACGCTTACTCGGAAACCGGCGGACGGGTCACGCGCTTCTTCAGCGGCGCCAGACCGTCCTGGCTCACCAGCGACTCGGCCTTCGGACGGTTCACCGTCTTGCGTTTGGTCGGGCCTTTAGCGGCGGTTTTCTTCTTGTCGGCGCCTTTCTTGTCTTTGCCGTCGGTCTTTTTCTTCTTCACGCCCACAGCCTTGCCCGACGCCTTGACCTTCTTCGGACCGGTGTAGGTGCCCTTCACTTCCTTGATGGTGCGGCGCTCGAACTTCTGTTTCAGGTAGCGCTCGATGCTCGACATCAGGTTCCAGTCGCCGTGGGTGATCAGCGAGATCGCCAGACCTTCAGCGCCTGCACGGCCGGTACGGCCAATGCGGTGAACGTAATCGTCGCCGGTGCGCGGCATGTCGAAGTTGATGACCATGTCCAGGCCATCGACGTCCAGACCACGAGCAGCCACGTCGGTGGCGACCAGGATCTTCACCCCGCCCTGCTTCAGGCGATCGATCGCCAGCTTGCGGTCTTTCTGGTCCTTCTCGCCGTGCAGCACGAAGGTCTTGTATTCCAGCGCCACCAGACGGCCATAGATGCGGTCGGCCATGGCACGGGTGTTGGTGAAGATGATCGCTTTCTGATAGGTCTCGTTGGCCAGCAGCCAGTTCAGGACCTGCTCTTTGTGCACGTTGTGGTCAGCGGTAATGATCTGCTGACGAGTGCCTGGAGCCAGTTCGCTGACGCTGTTGACCTGCAGGTGCTCGGGGTTGTCGAGCACTTTGGCGATCATCTCGCGCAGGCCCGAACCGCCGGTGGTGGCGGAGAACAGCATGGTCTGCTGGCGGTTGGCGCATTCGTTGGCCAGGCGCTCGACGTCTTCGGCAAAGCCCATGTCGAGCATGCGGTCGGCTTCGTCCAGCACCAGCAGTTCAACGTGCTTGAGGTCCAGGTTGCCGGCGTTCAGTTGCTCCAGCAGACGACCCGGCGTGCCGATCAGGATGTCCGGCACCTTGCGCAGCATCGCGGCCTGCACCTTGAAGTCTTCACCGCCCGTGATCAGACCGGCCTTGATGAAGGTGAACTGCGAGAAGCGCTCGACTTCCTTGAGGGTCTGCTGGGCCAGTTCGCGGGTCGGCAGCAGGATCAGGGCGCGAATGTCGACGCGAACCTTGGCCGGGCCGATCAGGCGATTGAGCATCGGTAATACGAAGGCGGCAGTCTTGCCGCTGCCGGTTTGCGCCGTCACCCGCAGATCGCGTCCTTCCAGCGCCAGCGGAATCGCTGCTGTTTGCACAGGCGTAGGCTCGACGAAATTGAGTTCGGCCACGGCTTTGAGCAGGCGTTCGTGCAGGGCGAATTGGGAGAACACGGGTGGTACCTCGGCGGAATGCAAAAAAACAGTCGCATAGGTTACCGGTTTAAGCCGCTTTCGCCGAGTTTCTTTAGCTCAACGGGCCTATTTTGTTACCGGATTTACTCATTGCTGCGCGATGCGTTCCATCGATGCTCTAATCGCGCCCCCATTTTCTTCAGGAGATCATGTGCCCATGGACACCTCAACGCTTGGCCACCGCGCTCAGGAACTCTGGGACCTGCTCGAACACCAGCCCATTCTGCGCACCGGCCTGGGCCTGCTCATGCTGCTGATCGCGGCGCTGGTACTGGGCCGCCTGATGCGTTTTCTCATCCTTTACGCCATGAAAGCTCTGGGCCGTCAGCCCGCGCTGTTCTGGCTCAACGACTTTCGGCACAACAAGGTGTTTCATCGACTGGCGCAGGTCACGCCTTCTGTAGTGATCCAGTTCGGCCTCAACCTGGTGCCCGACCTCAGCACCACCGCCGCCCACGTGCTGGGCAACATCGCGCTGGCCTTCACCATTCTGTTCATGATGCTCACCGTCGGCGCCCTGCTCAACGCCATGCTGGACATCTACGCCCGCACCGAACACGCCCGCACCCGCTCGATCAAGGGCTATGTGCAATTGGCAAAAATGATTCTGTATGTGTTCGCTGCCATCATCATCGTCGCCACCCTGATCGACCGCTCGCCGCTGTTGCTGCTGTCGGGTCTGGGCGCGATGTCGGCGGTGATTCTGTTGGTCTACAAGGACACGCTGCTCTCGTTCGTCGCCAGTGTGCAGCTGACCAGCAACGATATGCTGCGGGTCGGCGACTGGATCGAAATGCCCCAGGTCGGCGCCGATGGCGATGTGGTGGACATCACGCTACACACCGTAAAAGTGCAGAACTTCGATAAGACGATTGTCTCGATCCCGACCTGGCGATTGATGTCTGAATCCTTCAGAAACTGGCGCGGCATGCAGCAGTCCGGCGGCCGACGCATCAAGCGCAGCCTGTTCATCGACGCCAGCGGCGTACGCTTCGTCGCCGATGCCGAAGAGCAGAAGCTCACCCAAGTGCGTCTGCTCACCGATTACATGGGCCGCAAGAAGGCCGAACTCAAGGCGTGGAACGAGGCGCAAGGCAACGTCGCCGAACTCTCGGCCAACCGCCGCCGCATCACCAATCTCGGCACCTTCCGCGCCTATGCGCTGGCGTACCTGAAAAGCCATCCCGACGTTCACCCGGACATGACCTGCATGGTCCGCCAGATGGAAGCCACCGCCCAAGGCGTGCCGCTGGAAATCTACTGTTTCACCCGCACCACGAGTTGGGCCGATTACGAGCGGATCCAGGGGGATATTTTTGATTACCTGCTGGCCGTGTTGCCGGAGTTCGGGCTGAGCTTGTATCAACAGCCGAGCGGAGCGGATATGCGGGTGGGGTTGGGGGTGCGGTGAATGGGGAAGTCTGATCCGGAAAATCCTATCCAGGAAGCGTTTCAAGACCCAGCCAACTTGCGAAAATCTACGTCAAAGACGTACACTCCACCCCTTCTGACGATCATTGAGTCGCCGCTTTTTTCCAGGCTTTGGCCCGATTACTGGACCGAACTGGAAAGAGGCGAGTTCATCACTTACCTCGCCGCCAATCCGGACGCCGGAGCGGTGGTCCCAGGCTCAGGTGGATGTCGCAAGGTTCGTTGGAGCACCGATGGTCGAGGCAAAAGTGGCGCCGTGCGAGTTATTTATACGGCACAACTTGCCAGCGGAGCACTTGTTGCGTTGCTCATTTATGGCAAAGGCGCCACTGAAAATATCCCTGCGCACGTTCTGCGCAAAATCGCCAAGGAGTTCAATAATGCCCCTGAGTGAAAAAGAACTGATGGAACGCGATGCGAAACGCAACCTTGGCGAAGAGCTTCTGAAGTCCATTCGAGATGTGAAAGCGGGCCGGCATGGCGACGTGCACTCGGTCCTCATGACTGAGGCAGCTGAGGCGCGGAGCAAAACGGGCCTTTCGCAACCCCGGTTCGCCGAACTCTTGGGCGTTTCGGTAAGAACGCTTCAGGAATGGGAGCAAGGTCGACGTACGCCATCTGGAGCAGCACGATCATTGTTGCATATCGCCGCGTTACGGCCCGATGTGTTTCGAGATGTACTGGCTGTGTAGGTTGGTTTGACTGACAACCGCAGACTCAACGTCGAACCTGTTGTTCTCGACGAACAAAAAGCCCGGCATCGGCCGGGCTTTTGATTTTGAGTACAACCGATCGTACTCAGTAGCGCTGGTACTGCGAACCGAACTCGCTGCGGTTGTCGGCGACGATCACGGTCTGGGTCGATTGGCTGGCCGGGGCTTTGACGCTGGCTTTGTCGGCAACGTTGGTATCGAGGGCGGTAGCGTGGGTGTAAGTCGGCTCAAGGACGATGGTCTGGTGAGCGGTCGATGCTTGCGGGCTGGCGAAGGCAGAGCTGGCGGCCAGAACGGTCAGTGCGAAGCCAAGGGCGATTGATTTCTTCATGATGGTCTCTCCGGTAAGTTGGGGTTGAATCTCTTTGTTGAGACCAATCTATGCCGATTGCCGACGTATTAAAAAACACCGCCATTTATGCCGGACATGACGCTCGCTGATTATAGAGAACCGCTATCCGCTCAATAAAACCACTCAATACACTTTTGCGCCGACATGAAAAAGCCCGGCATTAGCCGGGCTTTTTTGAGTGTGTTCAGGTTGGACTGAACTTATCTCGTTAGAGCGTGCACGCTTACTCGTAACGCTGGTAGCTGGAACCGAACTCTTTGCGGTTTTCAGCAACGATGACAGTGCTGGACGATTTGCTGTCGAAAGGTTTGACCGCCTCTTTGCTGGCCACTTTGCTGTCCAGAACAGTGGCGCTGGAAGTATCGACGACAGCGCGCTGGTAAGTCTTTTCAGGGCTGGCAAATGCAGAACCGGCTGCCAGGATCGAAAGTGCAAAGCCGAAAGCGATGGATTTTTTCATGATCTGGATCTCCGAAGAACTTTAGGTTAAGAGCGGTGTTAGTTGGGTAATTCGTTTCGATGGAGCCACGTTAACCGAGCGCCCGCACAATGAAAAACCAAGGCTGGGCATATTTGACATCAGCGCCGATGATGTTGGCGCGCAACGCCTCTAACTCAATGAGTTCAGGGCTTTCAAGCAGCTTATCAGCGCAGGGATCGGCACGTTTCCACCCGAAACCCTCCTTTGGGAGCAGCGTCATTGCCGATGCTCCCGACAACAGTTTGTTGTGCAGAAAGCGACAATCCAGACATCTACATAAATCAGCAACAACAAAAAGCCCGGCATCCGCCGGGCTTTATCAAGTGCGTTCAGGTGAGACTGAACTTATCCCCGTAGAGGGTGCACCCTTATTGGTAACGCTGATAGCTGGAACCAAACTCTTTACGGTTTTCAGCAACGATCACGGTGCTCGACGATTTGCTGTCGAAAGGTTTGACCGTCTCTTTGCTGGCCACTTTGCTGTCCAGAACAGTCGCGCTGGAAGCATCGACGATAGCGCGTTGGTAAGTTTTCTCAGGGCTGGCCAATGCAGAACCGGCAGCGAGGATGGACAGTGCAAAACCGAAGGCGATGGACTTTTTCATGATGTAGATCTCCGCAGAACTGTTGGTGAGTTTAACTGTTGGTAAGTGGGGTCATTCGTTTCGTTGGAGCCAATCTATTGGATTGCCCCCAACATGAAAAACCACCCGTGCAGATATCCAACATCAAGCCCAGTGATGTCATTAAGCAGAGCGTCTAAATCAACGGTTTCAACGATTCAATTGATGTTGGGCCAGGCCTCTGCGGCTGATCCAGACCGAAGAAACGATCACCAGACCGCCGAAAAACAGCTTGCCCAGGTCCTCGTTCTGACCCCAGATCAGCAAATTGATCAGCAGCCCGACCGGCACGTGCAGGTTGTTCATCACCGCCAGCGTGCCGCCGTTGACCAGGCAAGCGCCCTTGTTCCACCAGTACATGCCTAATGCGGTCGAGCACAGGCCGAGAAACAGCAGCACCACCCACTGCTGCGGGGCGTCCGGCAGGTGTTGCGCATTACCGAACAGCAGAAACGCTGGCAGTGCCACCGCCAGTGCGCCGAGGTAGAAATAGCCAAAACGCCGATAATGCGGCAGGTCGCTCGGGTGGCGCGCCACCAGATGCTTGTACAACACCTGGCCGGCAGCGTAGGTGAAGTTGGCGACTTGCAGCAGCAGGAAGCCGCCGAGGAAGTTCGCATCGACGTGGTCGTAACGAATGATCACCGCGCCCAGCACCGCCACGATCGCCGCCAGCAGGCCCCATGGGTTGAAGCGGCGGTTGAGGGCGTCTTCGATCAGGGTCACGTGCAACGGCGTGAGGATGGTGAACAGCAGCACCTCCGGCACCGTCAGCACGCGAAAGCTCAGATAAAGGCAGACGTAGGTGACGCCGAACTGCAGCGCGCCGATCAACAGCATGCCGCGCATGAACGCCGGTTCCACCTGACGCCAGCGGGTCAGCGGGATGAACACCAGCCCGGCCAGCACCACACGAATCAGCACCGCGAGGTAACTGTCGACATGCCCTGCCAGATAAACGCCGATCAGGCTGAAGGAAAACGCCTGGATCAGCGTCACAAAAAGTAGATAGCCCATGATTGCCCCTGTTTTGAAGGCGGCGACCTTAGCGGGTTAGCGCAAGGTTGTTCAAGCCACCTCGGAACCCTGTAGGAGCGCGCTTGCCCTCGAAAGGCTTCATTAGCCACAAGCAATGCGCTGAATGTCCGACCTATCGCGGGCAAGCGCGCTCCTGCAAAGCTGATGATGGCGGGCAATAAAAAGCCCGATGACCCCGCGCTGTCGGGCGGGTCGATCGGGCGATGCACTCAGGAGCGGTTCAAGTGCCAAGGGAGAGTCGATGAACGCGAGAATGATCACTCGCAGGCATTAACGGACGATTAAGCCTTTCTTTCGTAAATGGGCTGATTCTTCAAATCGGTTGGGCCATCAAGCCACTTGGGCGAGTTTGTGAATTCGTTGGAGAGGAGATTAATCGTGACTAAATCGATAAAAAAGCGTAAAAAATTGCTACTAAATATCTAATTATTTGTTTTGTTGGCAGGACCGCTTTAGGCTCCCCTGCCTGTCACTAACGGTTTATTGAGGGTCGCAGCTGAGCTTGATGCGCAGCTTGACGATCTCGCGGCTGAATTTGACGGTGATGTTGGCGCTGCTCTTCGGCGCAATCTGCACGCGACGTGTGCGAGGGGCCTCGGGGCCGTTGCTGAACACGGCGGTGCATTTGGCCGGGACGTCGCCGTAATTGTTCACGGTGATGTTGCCGATGTCGTAGGCGGTGTCGTGGCTGTTGTAGTCGATTTGCACGCCGTTGATGTGTTTCTCCACATCGATGGGGTAGGCAAAAGCGCTCAAGGGCAACATCGTCAGCAGCACACACCAGAATTTTTTCATGCGGCAGTCTCCATTAAGGGATGTCAGCTTAGGACAACAGGAGCGAAAGATGAAAGCGCCTCGCGTGACCCTTGATCAATGGCGCACGTTGCAAGCCGTGGTCGATCATGGTGGTTTTGCCCAGGCGGCCGAAGCGCTGCACCGCTCGCAGTCTTCTGTCAGTTACACCGTGGCCAGAATGCAGGACCAACTGGGCGTGCCGTTGCTACGCATCGACGGGCGCAAGGCCGTTTTGACCGACGCCGGCGAAGTGCTGTTGCGCCGCTCGCGGCAATTGGTGAAGAGCGCCAGTCAGCTCGAAGACCTGGCCCATCACATGGAGCAAGGCTGGGAGGCCGAGGTGCGTCTGGTGGTCGACGCCGCGTACCCCAACGCCCGCCTGGTGCGCGCCCTGACGGCCTTCATGCCGCAGAGTCGCGGCTGTCGTGTGCGCTTGCGTGAAGAAGTGCTGTCCGGCGTCGAAGAAGTACTGCTCGAAGGCGTTGCGGACCTGGCCATCAGCGGCTTCAATATTCCGGGTTACCTGGGGACGGAAATGAGCAGCGTCGAGTTCGTCGCCGTCGCTCACCCTGATCACCTGTTGCATCAGATGCAGCGGGAACTGACCTTTCAGGATCTCGAAAGCCAGCTGCAAGTGGTGATCCGCGACTCCGGCCGCAACCAGCCTCGCGACGTCGGCTGGCTGGGCTCTGAACAGCGCTGGACCGTGGGCAGCCTGGCCACGGCAGCAAAATTCGTCAGCAGCGGCCTGGGCTTTGCGTGGCTGCCGCGGCACATGATCGAACGGGAAATCCGCGAGGGCGTGCTCAAGCCGCTGCCGCTGGATAAGGGTGGCAGCCGCAACCCAACCTTCTACCTGTATGCGAGCAAGGAAAAACCGCTGGGGCCTGCGACGCAGATCCTCATCGAGCTGATCCAGACCTTCGACACCGCGCCGCTGGATGCCGCGTTCGCGGCGCCGCAGCAGATGTGACACCCGACACCGAACTGTATAAGCGCTTGCCCGCGAAAACCCTTTGTCTGCAACGAAAGTGCTGACTGACACACCGCCATCGCGGGCAAGCGCGCTCCTGCAAAGCTTGCGCGACGCTGACAAGGACGTAACCCATGCCCTACTTCGAACACGACGGCTGCTCCCTGCATTACGAGGAATATGGTCGCGGCGACCCGGTATTGCTGGTGCACGGGCTGGGCTCGAGCTGCCGGGACTGGGAGTACCAGATTCCGGCGTTGGCCGCGCAGTATCGGGTGATTGCCGTCGACGTCCGGGGCCATGGCCGCTCCGACAAGCCCCATGAACGCTACAGCATCCCCGGTTTCAGCGCGGACATCGAAGCCCTGCTCGATCACCTGCAGCCAGGCCCGGTGCATCTGGTGGGGCTGTCCATGGGCGGCATGATCGGCTTTCAGCTGGCGGTCGATCATCCGCAGCTTCTCAAGAGTCTGACCATCGTCAACAGCGCGCCCGAGGTGAAAATCAAAAACTTCAGCGACGTCCGGCAGTTCGCCAAACGCTGGCTGCTGGCGCGTTTGTTCAGCATGCAGGCCATCGGCAAGGCGCTGGGCAAGAATCTGTTCCCCAAGCCCGAGCAGGCCGACCTGCGGCACAAGATCGCTAAACGCTGGGCACAGAATGAGAAACGCGCCTATCTCGCCAGTTTCAGCGCGATTGTCGGGTGGGGGGTGCAGGAGCAGTTATCGCGAATTCAGTGTCCGACGCTGATCATCACCGCCGACCGGGATTACACGCCAGTGGCGTTGAAGCAGGCGTACACCCGGCTGATTCCCGACGCCCGCCTCGTCGTTATCGACGATTCAAGGCACGCCACGCCGCTGGATCAACCGGACGCCTTCAATCGCACCTTGCTGGACTTTCTCGGAAAGTGATCACGTGCACGCCTGACACGCTCCGCCTCTGTGCAAATGCCCGCAAACGTGTTTCCCTTGCCAGCGTTTGCAGTCGAATAACCCTTCAGGACCACTGCCCCATGCTGAAAAAAATCGCCCTCTCTGCCGCCGCCGTTCTGTTCGCTTCCAACCTGATGGCCGCGCCCGCGCCGCATGTCGTGCTGGACACCAGCTTCGGCCAGGTCGAGATCGAGCTGAACCAGGACAAGGCGCCGATCAGTACCGCGAACTTCCTCAAGTACGTGGACAGCAATTTCTACTCCAACACCATTTTCCACCGCGTGATCCCGGGCTTCATGGTCCAGGGCGGCGGTTTCACCCCGCAGATGGTGCAAAAGCCGACCAACGACCCGATCAAGAACGAAGCGGACAACGGCCTGCATAACGTACGCGGCACCCTCGCCATGGCGCGCACGTCCGACGTGAACTCGGCCACCAGCCAGTTCTTCATCAACGTCGTCGACAACGCCATGCTCGACCACGGCGTCCGCGACTACGGTTACGCGGTGTTCGGCAAGGTGGTCAAGGGCATGGACGTGGTCGACCAGATCGTCAACGTGCAGACCGGCAACAAGCAGGGCATGCAGAACGTGCCGCTGGACCCGATTCTGATCAAGTCGGCCAAACGCGTGAACTAAGCTGTCTGGGGTGCACGAAAGCCGGGCACGTGCCCGGCTTTTTCATTTCTGGAGGGCCGTTCACAGGAAAAACCGTGAGCAATCCCCACCACGTGTGGTCTGATTCGGGGACGCAGCCAAAGTCCCCCAAAAGGAGAGCCCGCTCAAGCGTGGGCGTCATAGCCAATGCTCTATCGTCGTTTCGAAAAGCTGATCGACATCTTCCGCGACGCCCCGACCGCCGCTCCGCCCAATCAGGTCGTGGCGTTTTACGTGTATTACCTCAAGCAGGTCTGGCCGAGCTTTGTGGCGCTGCTGGTGGTGGGCCTGATCGGCGCGCTGATCGAGGTGTCGCTGTTCAATTACCTGAGCCGCATCATCGACCTGGCGCAAGGCGCGCCCAACCCGAATTTCTTCAGTGACCACGCCTACGAGCTGGCCTGGATGGTCATCGTCGCGTTGGTGCTGCGACCGGTGTTCGTGCTCCTGCATGACCTGCTGGTGCACCAGACCATCGGCCCCGGCATGACCAGCCTGATCAACTGGCAGAACCACAGCTATGTCCTCAAACAGAGCGTGAATTTCTTCCAGAGCGACTTCGCCGGTCGCATCGCGCAGCGCATCGTGCAGACCGGTAACGCGCTGCGCGATTCCGCCGTGCAGGCCGTGGATGCCATGTGGCACGTGCTGATCTACTCCATCGGCGCGCTGGTGCTGTTCGCCGAGGCCGACTGGCACCTGATGATCCCGCTGATCTGCTGGATCATCGCATTCACGCTGTCGCTCTGGTGGTTCGTGCCTCGGGTCAAGGCGCGCTCGGTAGTGTCGTCGGAAGCACGCTCGAAGCTGATGGGGCGCATCGTCGACGGCTACACCAACATCACCACGCTCAAGCTCTTCGCCCATACCAATTCCGAGCAGCAATACGCGCGCGAGGCGATCAGCGAGCAGACCGAGAAGACACAACTGGCGGGTCGCGTGATCACCGAGATGGACACCGTAATCACCACCCTCAACGGCATCCTGATCGTCTGGACCACCGGCCTTGCGTTGTGGCTGTGGACGCAGTCGCTGATCTCGGTGGGTGCGATTGCCCTGGCCACGGGCCTGGTGATTCGTATCGTCAACATGTCCGGCTGGATCATGTGGGTGGTCAACGGCATCTTTGAAAACATCGGCATGGTGCAGGACGGTCTGCAAAGCATTTCCCAGCCGGTGGGCGTCGCAGACCGTGCCGCCGCGCCGACGCTTAAGATCAGCCGTGGCGAAGTGAAATTCGAGCACCTGAATTTCCAGTACGGCCCTGGCAAAGGGGTGATCAAAGCGCTGAACCTGGACATCAAGCCGGGTGAAAAAATCGGCCTGATCGGCCCGTCCGGGGCAGGCAAATCGACGCTGGTGAACCTGCTGCTGCGCCTGTACGACGTGCAGGGCGGACGCATCACCATCGACGATCAGGACATCGCCCAGGTGTCTCAGGAAAGCCTGCGTTCGCACATCGGCATGATCACCCAGGACACTTCATTGCTGCACCGTTCGATCCGCGAAAACCTGCAGTACGGCAAGCCCAATGCCACCGACGCCGAGCTGTGGGAAGCCATGCGCAAGGCCCGTGCAGACGGCTTCATTCCGCAGCTGTCGGATGCCGAGGGGCGCACCGGGCTGGATGCCCATGTGGGGGAACGCGGCGTGAAGCTTTCGGGCGGCCAGCGCCAGCGCATCGCGATCACCCGCGTGCTGCTCAAGGACGCGCCGATCCTGATCATGGACGAAGCGACCTCCGCGCTGGACTCGGAAGTCGAAGCGGCCATTCAGGAAAGCCTGGAAACCCTGATGCAAGGCAAGACCGTCATCGCCATCGCCCACCGCCTCTCGACCATCGCCAAGATGGACCGCCTGATCGTGCTGGAAAACGGGCAGATCGTGGAAGACGGCACCCACGCCGAGCTGCTGGCGCGCAAAGGGCTGTACGCGCGGTTGTGGGCGCACCAGACCGGCGGGTTTGTGGGTACGGAGGAGTTCCCGGTGGCGCCGCAAACGCTGTAACCACACTGAACCTGTGGGAGTGAGTCTGCTCACTCCCACAGTGGATGTGCGGGCATCACCGTTCTCATTCAGCCTGCCGATACGGCAACGCCCCTCGCGCCTCTTCGGCATACGCCAGAATCCCTGCCCGCTCCTGCTCCAGAAACCCCGTCACCGCTTCACGCAAGCCCGGATGAGCCAGGTAATGCCACGAGTGCGTGATCACCGGCTCGAACCCGCGAATCAGCTTGTGCTCGCCCTGGGCGCCGGCGTCGAAACGCTTGATGCCGTGGGCTATGGCGTAGTCCATGCCCTGATAGAAACAGGTCTCGAAATGCAGCCGGTCGAACTCGGCCAGGCACCCCCAGTAGCGCCCGTAGAAACTGTCGCCACCGATCAGGCTGAAGGCCATCGCCACCGGCCTCGAACCCTGCGTGGCCAGCACCACTCGGATCGCCTCGGGCATGCGCTCGGCCAGAAGGCTGAAGAAGTCGCGGGTCAGGTACGGCGCCTGGCCGCGGATCTCGTAGGTGTTGGAATAACAGGCGTAGACGAAATCCCAATGCGCCTCGCTCAGTTCACGGCCGTGCAGCCACTCGAACTCAAACCCCTGCCCCGCTACCTGCTCGCGCTCCTTGCGCATCTGCTTGCGCTTGCGCGAGCTCAGCGCGTCGAGGAAATCCTGAAAGTCGCGGTAGTCGCGGTTCTGCCAGTGGTACTGACAGCCGATACGCTGCAGCCATTCGGGGTGGCTCGCCAGCAGCGCGTCGGCCACAGGGTCGGTGAAGTTGACGTGCACGCTGGAGAGTTCTTCCGCCTCGGCGTAACCGGGCAGGCAAGCGATGAGTTCGCGGCCGTCCTCAGGCGTCTTCGCCAACAGGCGCGGGCCGCTGACCGGGCTGAACGGCACCGCCACCAGCAGCTTGGGATAGTAGGCAATGCCCGCCCGGCGACAGGCGTCGGCCCAGCTGTGATCGAACACATACTCGCCGTAGGAATGCCATTTGCGGTAAGCCGGCAGCGCCGCGATCAACTGGTCATTTTCGTAGTGCAGCAGGTGCTCGGCACGCCAACCGGAGCGCGGCCCCAGGCTGCCACTGTCTTCCAGCGCACTGAGAAAGGCGTGGCGCAGAAACGGTGAATCGCCCGGGATCAACGCGTCCCATTCTGCGGCCGCCAGATCCGACAACCTGTCCAAACGATGTAACGACATCGACCCCTCCCGGCTCGCGGACTGTCCGCGCCAACGTTTGCGCATTATCACTGAATGGAACGGTTTGCACATGAAACTCGCCGCGACAACGCTCTAGCCCGCGGGTTCCACGAATCATATAGATGTCATCGACATGCCATCACCTAGCCATCTCCCTGTCATAAACGCTGGTGATACTGGCGCCTGTTTTTAGAGCCCCCGGTTCTTAAAACCTGAATTTTTTCCGCCCGCCAAAACAGGCCGGCTGTTCTTTGGATGGCTTTGTCATCCCCTCTCATCTACGGAGATTGATATGCGTCTTGCTTCCACGAAAACTGCGGCAGCCCTGTGTGGTGGTCTGCTGCTGGCCGCCAGCGTTCCGGCCAGCGCCGCAGTCGACGCGAAACTGCTCGACATGCTCAAGGCAAACGGTTCGATTTCGCAAGCTCAGTACGCTGAACTGCAAACCGAACTGGCCAAGGATCAGCAGGCTCAGGCACAGGCTCAGAAAGCAACCGCCGACCAGATCGCCGCTGCCCAGGCTGCCAAGTCCTCGGAACTCTCGGCATTCGAACAGAAAGTGGCATGGGCCGCCAAGACTCAGTTCAAAGGCGACGTTCGCGTGCGTCAGGAAACGGTCAAGATCGACGACCAGAACAACAGCCAGGACAAGAACCGTCAGCGTATCCGTGTTCGTCTGGGCGCGTACACCGATATCAACCCGCAGGTCAGCACCGGTATTCGTATCGCCACCGGCGGCGACAACAAAGCCAACTCCACCAACGTTGACCAGAACGACTACTTCACCAAGAAAGATCTGTGGCTGGATCAGGGTTACATCGACTACCACCCGACTGCCATCCAGAACCTGCACATCATCGGTGGCAAGATGGCCCAGCCTTGGGTCAGCGAAGGCGACGTGATCTGGGACAGCGACATCAACCCGGAAGGTCTGGCCGCCACTTACAGCCTGCCAATCAACAAATCCTTCGAGCTGTTTGGTAGCGCCGGGACTTACACCCTCAAGGACAACATCAGCGGCGACGGCACTCAGTTCAAGAACGACCTGCGCCTGAACGCCGCTCAGCTGGGTACGCGTATCGGTGTCACCGATGCCATGAAACTGACCGTCGGGGGTTCGGTGTACCAGTACCAGAACTCAAACGACTGTAACCCTGCTGCGGCCAGCACCAGCACCACGTTCTGTGGCCTGAGCATCAACGGCAACAACACCAACGACTTCCGCCTGTATGAAGGCTTCGGTCAACTGGACTTCACCGGCTTGGCCGTGCCACTGGGTCTGTACGGCCAGTACGTCGTCAACAGCGCCACCGACAGCAACCAGGACACTGCATGGCTGGCCGGTATCAAGACCAAGGTCTTCGGCTTCGGTCTGGACTACAACTATCGCGATACTCAGCGTAACGCAGTGGTTGGCGCCTTCACCGACTCCGACTTCGCCAACGGCACCACCGGTTCGCGCGGCCACAAGCTGAGCGTTTCGTACGATGTCGACAAGAACTTCACCCTGGGCGCGACTTACTTCCTGACCAAGGCCGACTTCGCCTTCGCCAACGCCCCGCGTGATGAAGATGCCAACACTCTGCAGCTGGACGTGATTGCCAAGTTCTAAGAGGAGCAGCCGTAAGCTTCACGCTAAAAGCATCAAGCCTTGAGCGCTCCCTCCAGGCTTGATGTGACTCTCACAGCCCGCCGTTGCCCTGTCGGATCCCCATCATCCGTTCCGACAGGTCAGTGCCGGGCTGTTTTTGTTCATGACGCTACAGCGCGCTCCTACACAGGTCTGCGAGCATGTCACTTCCTGCGCAGAATCACGCTACCAATCGAATACCCCGCCCCGAACGAGCTCAACACGCCCAGCGCGCCACTTGGCAGGTCGTCCTGGTATTTGTGGAACGCAATCACCGAACCCGCCGAACTGGTGTTGGCGTAGCTGTCGAGAATCACTGGCGCTTCCTCGACGGTGGCGTCGCGGTCCAGCAGTTTCTTGACGATCAGATGGTTCATGCTGAGGTTCGCCTGATGCAGCCAGAAGCGTTTCACGTCGCTGACGTTGAGGCTGTTTTCGCTCAAGTGCGTGCCCACCAGTTCCGCCACCATCGGGCAGACTTCGCGGAACACCTTGCGGCCTTCCTGCACGAACAGCTTGTCTGGCTTGCCCTCGCCTTCTTCGGCGGTGCGATTGAGGAAACCGAAGTTGTTGCGGATGTTGTTGGAGAAGCTGGTCAGCAGCTTGGTGCTGACGATGTCGAACTGGTGTGCGGACGTCGCCAGATCGGCACGTTCGACGACCACGGCGGTCGCGGCATCGCCGAAGATGAAGTGGCTGTCACGGTCGCGGAAGTTCAGGTGCGCGGTGCAGATTTCCGGGCTGATCACCAGCAGGGCACGGGCCTGGCCGAGCTTGACGCTGTTGCAGGCGGCCTGGATGCCGAAGGTGGCCGAGGAACAGGCGACGTTCATGTCGAAGCCAAAACCCTGCACGCCGAGCGCGGCCTGGATTTCAATGGAGATCGCAGGATAAGCACGCTGCAGGTTGGAGCAGGCGACGATCACGCCGTCGATGTCGGCAGCGGTTTTGCCCGCGCGTTGCAGGGCCTGTTCGGCGGCCGCGACGCCCATCTGGCAGAGGATCGACCATTCGTCGTTCGAGCGCTCGGGCAGGCGCGGCTTCATGCGTTGCGGGTCGAGAATGCCGTCCTTGTCCATGACGAAGCGACTCTTGATGCCGCTGGCCTTTTCGATGAACGCGGCACTGGATTCGGTCAGCGCCTGAACGTCACCGGCCTCGATCGCCGCGGCATTTTCGGCGTTGAACTGCGCGACGTAGGTGTTGAAAGAATGCACCAGCTCATCGTTGGAAATGCTGTTGGCCGGGGTGTAGAGCCCTGTGCCACTGATCACGACGTCGTACACGGTCGTTCCTCTCTCTTGGATGGCAGCAGACAAGACGCCTGCGCAAGCATGGTGCTGGCTGTTTCTGGAACGACAGTACCAATGCGACGATAAAGTCCCGCGTTTACGGGAGATGACTATTTGTGACGCTTTGAGGTTTTAGCCGCGAAGTTTGCCATAACGGCCGGGATTTGGCGCTATTGATGCACTGAACGGCAGCCCGTTGACCTCGCTGGATGCTAACCCATCAGCCCTCTACCGCCGTCCACTGCTTACTCAATCGCTTGTCGGAAATCGGCACTTTGGTCCCCAACTGCTGGCCGAACAGCGACACGCGGTATTCCTCCAGCCACCAGCGGTACACCACCAGCTCTGCGTCGCGCTTGCCTTCCTGGGCGTGCTTGTCGGCGCGGGCCTGGTATTGCGCCCAGAGGTTGCCCAGCTCGATGCTCCAGACCCGGTCCTTCTGTACCTGGCTGCCCAGCTTCTCAAGGCGCAGCTCAATGGCCTTCAGGTAACGCGGCAGCTCCTTGAGCCACTGCGCCGGCGTTTCACGCACAAAACCCGGATACACCAGCTTGCCCAGCTGCGCCTTGATGTCGTTCAGCGCCACGGCCTGAGCCAGGTCAATCTTGCCTTTGAAGCGCTTCTGCAGGCCGTGCCACAGCTTGAGGATTTCCAGCGTCAGCTTCGCCAGACGCTCGGCGTGTTCGGTGAGGCCGCCGCGCTTGCGTTCGACCAGCGACATCAACCCCGCGCCATCGCGAGGCAACGTGGCTTCGCCTTCCAGAATGCAGGTGTCGAGACTCGCCAGCAGAATGTCTTCGATCAGCGCATCGACCCGGCCCATGTCGCGGTACAACAGCGCAAGTTCGGTCTGCCCCGGCAGTTTGCTGCGCAGGAATTTCGCAGGCTCGGCCAGTTGCTGAAGCAGCAGACGCTGCAAGGCGCGACGGTGCTGATATTCGGCTTCGGTCTGGGTCGAGAAGCGGCCTTCCTTGACGGCGCCGCCCTCTTCCACCAGCGCCGGATAGACCGTCATCGACAGCCCGGCGATCTTCTGCTGAGTCTTCTCTTCAACCTTGGCGAAGCCCTTGGCCTCCACCGGCTGCTGGCTTTTTTCGGTTTGCGGCACGGCCAGCGCGGCTTGTCCGGCTTCGGCGAAGCGCGCAGTCAGCTCATCCAGATCACGACCTTCGCCGAGGAACTTGCCGTTGGCGTCGACCACTTCAAGGTTCATCTTCAGGTGACTTTCCACCTGCTGCGCCGCTTCGGCCCAGGCTTCGTCAGTGACCCGCGCGCCGGTCATGCGCAACAGTTCGCGGCCCAACGCCTGGGGCAGCGAGCCGTCGGCGAAGACCATGCGCTGCAAGGCGGCTTTGACAAAGTCCGGCACCGGCACGAAGTTCTTGCGCAGGGCCTTGGGCAGGTTGCGCACCAGGGCCACACACTTGGTTTCCAGCAGGCCCGGCACCAGCCACTCCAGACGCTCGGCAGGCAGCGACAACAACAGCGGCGCGGGCACGCGCAAGGTCACGCCGTCGCGGGGGTGATTCGGCTCGAAGTGATAGGTCAGCGGCAGGGTCAGATCGCCCAGGCGCAGGGTGTCCGGGTACTGATTGGCCGTGACCTCGCTGGCCTCACGGGCGAGCACATCTTCCTCGCGCATGATCAACAGCTGCGGGTTCTTCTGGCTCTCCATCCGGTACCAGGCATCGAAGGTCGCGGTCTGATGAATCTCGGCGGGCAGGCGCTCTTCGTAGAAACGGAACAGGGTTTCCTCGTCCGCCAGAATGTCGCGACGCCGGGCCTTGGCCTCCAGTTCATCGAGCTGTTCCAGCAGCCTGGTGTTAGCGCTCAGGCACTTGGCGCGGGACTGAATCTCGCCGCGCACCAGGCCTTCGCGAATGAAGAACTCGCGCGACACCACCGGATCGATCGGCCCGAAATGCACCGGACGGCGCCCGACCACGATCAGCCCGAAGAGGGTGATCTGCTCGAAGGCCACGACCTGGCCGCGCTTCTTCTCCCAATGGGGTTCGAAGTGGTTCTTCTTGATCAGGTGGCCTGCCAGCGGCTCGATCCAGTCCGGCTCGATCTTGGCCACCATGCGTGCGTACAGCTTGGTGGTCTCGACCAGCTCGGCGGCCATGATCCATTGCGGGCGTTTTCGGCCCAGGCCCGACGAAGGGTGCACCCAGAAACGTCGCTGACGGGCGCCCAGGTAGTCGCCTTCTTCTGTCTTCTGGCCGATCTGGCTGAGCAGGCCCGAGAGCACCGCTTTGTGGAATTTCGGGAAGTCAGCCGGCTCTTTATTGACCGTCAATTGCAGGTCGCGACAGATCAGGCTGAGCTGGCGATGGGAATCACGCCACTCGCGCAGGCGCAGGTAATTGAGGAAGTTGCGCCGACACCAGTTGCGCAACGGGCTGGCCGTCAGGGCTTGGCGTTGCTCTTCGAAACCGCGCCACAGATTGACCAGCCCGGCAAAGTCCGAGTCCTGGTCCTTCCATTGTGCGTGGGCCTGATCGGCGGCCTGTTGACGCTCGGGCGGGCGCTCGCGAGGGTCCTGAATCGACATCGCACTGGCGACGATCAGCACCTCCTGCAGACTGCCTTGCCTGGCCGCTTCCAGCAGCATGCGGCCCATGCGCGGGTCCACCGGCAGGCGCGCCAATTGCCGACCGAGCGGGGTCAGCTGGTTCTCGCGGTTGACCGCCGAGAGCTCCTGCAACAGGTTGAAACCGTCGCTGATGGCCTTGCCATCTGGCGGCTCGATGAACGGGAAATCGGTGATCTGCCCCAGACGCAGGTGCAGCATCTGCAGGATTACCGCCGCAAGGTTCGTACGAAGAATCTCGGGATCGGTGAATTCCGGGCGCGAGAGGAAATCTTCCTCGCTGTACAGCCGCACGCACAGCCCCGGCTCGACCCGGCCGCAACGGCCTTTACGCTGATTGGCGCTGGCCTGGGACACCGACTCGATGGGCAGGCGCTGAACCTTGGCGCGGTAGCTGTAACGGCTGATCCGCGCAGTACCGGTGTCGATGACATAGCGAATGCCGGGCACAGTCAGCGAGGTTTCCGCAACGTTGGTGGCCAGCACTACACGACGGCCAGGGTGCGACTGGAAAATCCGCTGCTGCTCGGCCGGCGACAGACGCGCATAAAGCGGCAGGATTTCGGTGTGCTTGAGCTGGGCCTTGCGCAGCATCTCGGCGGCGTCGCGAATCTCGCGCTCGCCGGGCAGGAACACCAGCACATCGCCTGGAGACTTGCGTTCGCTGCGCTCCAGCGCGGCGAGTTCGTCGAGGGTCGCGAGAATCGCCTGATCCACGGTCAGGTCTTCCTCGACGCTGTTGCCCTCCTCGTCCTGCTCGGCGGTCATCGGCCGATACCAGGTTTCCACCGGGAAGGTGCGACCCGAGACTTCGATGATCGGCGCCTTGTCGAAATGCTCCGAAAAACGCTCAAGGTCGATGGTCGCCGAGGTGATGATGACCTTCAGATCCGGGCGGCGTGGCAGCAGGGTTTTCAGGTAACCGAGCAGAAAATCGATGTTCAGGCTGCGTTCGTGGGCTTCGTCGACGATGATCGTGTCGTAGCGTTCCAGGAAGCGGTCGTGCTGGGTTTCGGCCAGCAGAATACCGTCGGTCATCAGCTTGATCAGGGTGTTCTGGTCGCTCTGATCCTCAAAGCGCACCTGATAGCCGACCAACCCGCCCAACGGCGTGCCGATTTCCTCGGCGACCCTGCTGGCGACACTGCGTGCAGCGATTCGACGAGGCTGGGTGTGGCCGATGAGGCCGTGCTGACCGCGACCGATTTCCAGGCAGATCTTCGGCAGTTGCGTGGTTTTACCCGAGCCGGTTTCCCCCGCGATGATCAGCACTTGGTGCTTGAGCAGCGCGTCCTTGATCTCGTCGCGTTTGGCAGCGATTGGCAGGTTTTCGTCATAACGAATGCTCGGCACGCTCTGCTTGCGGCCCGTGGCCAGCGCGCAGGACGCCTGCACACGCTCCGCCCACTGCGCCAACTTGCCCTCGTCAGGCTTCTTGCGCAGGTCGTGCAACTGACGACGCAGGCGATGACGATCACTGATCATCGCGTGGTCGAGGTTCTTGAGCAGTTGGTCGATGGAGGGCGATTCGTCGGTCATCGGGGCGCGAAGTCTTGTCTATTCTGAATGCAGGGCGCGGATTGTCGCAGATTTAAAGGGCCTGATGCATATCTGCAGACATACGCAAATCCCTGTGGGAGCCGACTTGCTGGCGAAAGCGGTGTGTCATTCAATGCAGCGTTGCCTGATCGGACGCATTCGCCAGCAAGCCGGCTCCCACGGGATCGCATCTGGCTCACAAACAACAAACCCCGCACGATAGCGGGGTTTGTCGGTATTTCGGCGAATCAGGCCGGTTTTTTCAGCGCCAGCTTCTTCAACTCTTCATCACGCAGTTCGCGACGCAGGATCTTGCCGACGTTGGTGGTCGGCAACGCGTCGCGGAATTCCACGCTGCGCGGCACCTTGTACGCCGTGACGTTGGCGCGCATGTGTTCCATGACCTGATCCTTGCTCAGGGTCGCGCCCGGTCTGACCACCACGAAGATCTTGATCGCCTCGCCCGATTTCTCGTCCGGCACGCCGATGGCCGCGCATTGCAGCACGCCCGGGAGGGTCGCCAGCACGTCTTCCAGTTCGTTGGGGTAGACGTTGAAACCGGACACCAGAATCATGTCCTTCTTGCGGTCGACGATGCGCATGTAGCCGTCCGGCTGGATGATCGCGATGTCGCCGGTCTTCAGCCAGCCTTCGGCGTCGAGCATTTCGTCGGTGGCGTCCTGACGCTGCCAGTAGCCCTTCATCACCTGCGGGCCCTTGACGCACAGCTCGCCCACTTCGCCGAGCGGCAGTTCATCACCGGCGTCGTTGATGGTCTTGCACAGGGTCGACGGCACGGGAATGCCAATGGTGCCCATCTGAATCTTCTGGATCGGGTTGACGGTGGCCACCGGGCTCGTTTCGGTCATGCCATAACCTTCGCAGATCGAGCAGCCGGTCACCTCCTTCCAGCGCTCGGCGGCCGCCTGTTGCAGGGCCATTCCGCCGGACAGGGTGACTTTCAGCGCGGAGAAATCCAGGTTGCGGAAGTCAGCGTTGTTGCACAGCGCTACGAACAGCGTGTTCAGGCCCACGAAGCCGCTGAACTTCCACTTCGACAGCTCCTTGACCATCGCCGAGAGGTCGCGCGGGTTGCTGATCAGGATGTTGTGGTTGCCGATCAGCATCATCGACATGCAGTGAAAGGTGAACGCATAGATGTGGTACAGCGGCAGCGGCGTGATCAGGATTTCCGTGCCTTCGTTGAGGTTCGACCCCATCAGCGCCTTGCACTGCAGCATGTTGGCGATCAGGTTGCGGTGGGTCAGCATCGCGCCCTTGGCCACGCCCGTGGTGCCGCCGGTGTACTGCAGCACGGCGACGTCGCTGCTTTTAGGCGAAGCATCGCTGACCGTTTTGCCGTGGCCCTGAGCCAGCACGTCGTTGAACTTGACGGCCTTGGGCAGGTGGAACGGCGGGACCATTTTCTTCACGTACTTGATGACGCTGTTGACCAGCAAGCGCTTGAGCGGCGGCAGCAGGTCGGCGACTTCAGTGACGATGACGTGCTTGACGCCGGTCTTGGGCACGACCTTTTCGGCCAGGTGCGCCATGTTCGCCAGGCACACCAGCGCCTTGGCACCGGAGTCGTTGAATTGGTGTTCCATTTCCCGCGCGGTGTACAGCGGGTTGGTGTTGACCACGATGAGCCCCGCGCGAATCGCACCGAAAACGGCGATCGGGTACTGCAGCACGTTGGGCAGTTGCACGGCGATGCGATCGCCCGGCTGCAGGTCGGTGTGGTGTTGCAGATACGCCGCGAATGCACCGGACAGCGCGTACAACTCACCATAGGTGAGTGTCTTGCCCAAGTTGCTGAACGCAGGTTTGTTGGCGAAACGCTCGCAGGACTGTTTCAATACCGCCTGAACGTTTGGATACTCGTCCGGATCGATATCGGCAGCAATGCCAGACGGATATTTATCCTTCCAGAAGTTTTCGATCATGGAAGCCGACTCCTCAGCGACAGCGTTTCTACACACCGCTCAATGCGATGATTTCTTGTGTTTGGAATGTTTGTAGCAACCGCTTTCTGCTTATCGACAGAACAAAAAGCGGGCCGAGCGTAGCAGCTTTGCCAAGGGCCGACCAGAGGCAAAAGCAGCCCCTACAGTCATGAAAATGACTCTTGAACATTAACTGGTCATATTTAGAGCAATCAACCTAAAAGCCACAATTTCACAAGTTTATTCTAGGAGTGAGCTTGCTCGCGAGGCGTCCGTCCAGCTGTCTCCGCGCTGTCTGATCCAACGCATCGCGAGCAAGCTCACTCCTGCCAGGTGATGTTCGCAACCCCAAAAAAAACGGCGTGTTTCTCAACACGCCGTTTCAGTTTATAGCCTCTTCAGGCCATGTCGCGCAGCTCTCGCCGCAGGATCTTGCCCACAGGTGTCATCGGCAACGAGTCACGCAGCACGACGTGCTTGGGAATCTTGTAGCCGGTGAAGTTTTCCTTGCAGTAGGCCTTGAGCTCCTCGGTGGTCAGGCTCGAATCCCTCGGCACCACGAACAGCTTCACCGCCTCCCCTGAACGCTCGTCCGGCACGCCGATGACCGCGCAGTTGACGACCTTCGGGTGGCGGGACACCACGTCTTCGATCTCGTTGGGGTACACGTTGAAGCCCGACACGATAATCAGATCTTTCTTACGGTCGACAATGCGGATGAAACCGTCCGGGTCGATCACTGCGATGTCGCCGGTCTTGAGCCAGCCTTCACTGTCGATGACCTCGGCGGTGGCGTCCGGCTTGTGCCAGTAGCCGAGCATGATCTGCGGGCCCTTGAGGCACAGTTCGCCGCGCTCGCCGAGGGGCATTTCGACGCCTTCGTCATTGATAACCTTGGCCGTGGTGCCCGGCACCGGCATGCCCACCGTGCCCAGTTTCGACTGGTTGCCGTAGGGGTTGGCGGTGGCCACGGGTGAGGTTTCGGTCAGGCCGTAACCTTCGACGATCGGGCAGCCGGTGAGGCTCAACCAGCGCTCAGCCGTGGCCTTGACCAGTGCCGTGCCGCCGGAGTTGGTCAGGCGCAGGCTGGAGAAATCCAGACTCTTGAACTCCGGATGGTCCATCAGCGCCACGAAGAGTGTGTTGAGCCCCAGCATCGCCGAGAACTTCCACTTCTTCAGCTCCTTGATGAAGCCGCCGATGTCGCGAGGGTTGGTGATCAGCACGTTGTGGTTGCCGCTGACCATCATGCACATGCAGTTACAGGTGAACGCATAGATGTGATACATCGGCAGCGGCGCGATCATGATCTCGCTGCCCTGCTTGAAGATCGGCAGCCCGTCGGGGCCGTGCTGCAGCATGCAGGCATAGACCTGCTGCATGTTGGCCACCAGGTTGCCGTGGGTCAGCATCGCGCCCTTCGGCGAGCCGGTGGTGCCGCCGGTATATTGCAGGACCGCGACGTCGTCCAGATCCAGCTGCACCCGCTGCAGATGATCGCCCTGCCCCAGCTTGAGCACGCTCTTGAACGAGACCGCCTGCGGCAGGTGGTACTCGGGCACCATCTTTTTGACCTTCTCGACCACGGTGTTGATCAGCCAACCCTTGGCGGCGGACTGCATGTCGCCCATCTTCACTTCGATCAGGTACTGAATGTCGGTGTCGGGCAGCACTTCCTGCACGTTCTTGCCGAACACGTTCAGGTACACCAATGCGCGGGCGCCGGAGTCCTTGAACTGGTGACGCATCTCGCGGGCGGTGTACAGCGGATTGGTGTTGACCACGATCAGCCCGGCGCGCATGGCTCCAAACACGGCAATGGGGTACTGAATGAGATTGGGCATCTGCACGGCGATGCGATCGCCCGGCTTGAGCTCGGTCTGCTGTTGCAGGTAAGCGGCGAAGGCTGCCGACTGCCGTTCGAGTTCGGCGTAAGTGAGGGTTACACCCATGTTGCTGTAGGCGGGACGGTCCGCGTACTTCTTGCAATTGCGCTCGAAGACCTCGACCACCGACTTGTAAGCGTGCAGGTCTACCTCGCAGAGCACGCCTGCCGGGCGCTTGTCGTTCCAGAAATCAGGTTGCATGTTGTTTTTATCCTCTTACCTGAGCGTGCGGTTACCAAGCGAGTGCTTGCCGGACGTTAGCAGCTGGCACAAAGAAGGCAAATAGCGCTGCTGGCGTCATCAATGACGTGAATCTTGCAGGTGATCTGACCGTCATCCCACAACGGCTATACACTTCTGGAACGCAGCCACTAAAGCGCTTTTTCAAGACAATTTTATACAAGGCCAGGGAAACGCCATGAAACATGATGCTTTTTGGCTGGAAACATCCGATCACCATCGCTTGTTCGTCAACGCCTGGCTGCCCAGCGTGGTTCCCAAAGCGGTAGTGATGCTGTCCCATGGCATGGCCGAACACAGCGGGCGCTACGACCGGCTGGGCGCGGCGCTGGCTGAGGCAGGCTTTGCCTTGTATGCCCCTGATCAGCGGGGCCATGGCCGCACTGCCGACCACGGCGTGCTGGGGCACTACGCCGATCAGGATGGCTGGAACAAAGTGGTAGGCGACCTGGCGAGCCTCAATGCCTCGATCGCCCAGCGACATCCGGGCGTGCCGATCTTCGTGCTGGGCCACAGCATGGGCAGCTACATAGCCCAGGCCTACCTGATGCACCACAGCGCCAGCCTGCAGGGCGCGGTGTTGAGCGGCTCGAATTTCCAGCCAGTGTCGCTTTACCGCACCGGCGCCGTGGTGGCGCGCATGGAGCGCTGGCGGCAGGGCCCGACCGGGCGCAGCGCATTGATCGAGTTTCTGTCGTTTGGCTCGTTCAACAATAAATTCAAGCCGGTACGTACGTCATTTGACTGGCTGAGCCGCGATCCGGCCGAGGTCGACAAATATGTGAACGACCCGCTGTGCGGTTTTCGTTGCACCAACCAGTTCTGGCTGGACATGCTCGGCGGCTTGCAACAGATCAGCAAACCCTCGAACCTTGCGCAGATCGACAAAAGCCTGCCGTTGCTGATCATGGGCGGTGAATGTGATCCGGTGAGCGAAGGCAAGCGTCTCAAGGATCTGGCCGACGCCCTGACCGGTACCGGTCATCATGCCGTCACCTTGCAGATCTACCCGCAGGCGCGGCACGAACTGCTCAACGAAACCAACCGCGAGCAGGTCACTCATGATCTACTCGCCTGGCTCGACAGCGCACTGACCGAGCCGCGGCCACGTCGCAGTGAGTGACGCGCCGTTTTTTCACTTTTCATTTTCACGTCACAGGACCGCAACATGACTCAAGTCACCAACACACCGTACGAAGCCCTCGAAGTCGGCCAGACCGCCAGCTATAGCAAGACCGTCGAAGAGCGTCATATTCAGCTGTTCGCCGAGATGTCCGGCGATCGCAACCCGGTGCACCTGGATGCAGAGTTTGCGGCCAAGACCATGTTCAAGGATCGCATCGCCCACGGGATGTTCAGCGGCGCGCTGATCAGTGCAGCGGTAGCCTGCGAGCTGCCTGGTCCGGGCACGATTTATCTGGGGCAGAAGATGAGCTTTCAGAAGCCGGTGAAGATTGGCGATACGTTGACGGTGCGTCTGGAGATTCTGGAAAAGCTGCCGAAGTTTCGGGTGCGGATTGCGACGAATGTGTTCAACCAGAACGATGAGTTGGTGGTTGAGGGCGAGGCGGAGATTCTGGCGCCGCGTAAGGAGCAGACGGTGAGTTTGGCGCAGTTGCCGGTTATTACTGTCGGTTGATATAGCTGGCGTGTGCTCAGTGACTTTCGCGTTGTCGATATGAGTTCTTCCTAACGGCAGACCCGTTTCGCCTCCGGCGAGTTACTTGAAAAGACACCCAGTAACCCAGTGTCTTTGCTCCTGGCTTGGCCCGACTTCGTCGGACCAAGCCAGGAGCAGGGCCTTTTTGGTTACTTTTGTATGGTTCGGCATTCCGACTCTTGACAAAAGTGACCCGCTGTAAGAGCGGAACCACAATCCGCAACACCATAAATAATGGATATACACCCAAAAGCCAAAACCCAAAAAACACCAAAAAAAAACGGGCAACCGAAGTTGCCCAAAATGCCTTGCGTGCTCTTTTTATAGGGGACTCAATCCTTGCCGCGCTTGTGCGAGTCCCTCCAGATAAACAACGACAGGCCTGCAAAAAAGCTCAGCATCAACATCACCGTGCCGACACCCGCTATCACCGCATGATCGAGAAACATGAACGCCCTCTCCCGCTGTGACCCTGTTCGATAGGACACAGATTACGCAGAGAGGGCTTCAGGAGTGTTGATCCAAATCAATGCCGCGACGCGACACGCAACGGGATCAGAAAACACAGGAAAGGAGGTCTAGCGCTTTTTCGGTTTGTTCTTGGATTTCTTCTTGGCCTTGCCCAACGGCATCGCCTGCTCGAACGCCTGACGCACTTCGTTCAGACGCTTGTCGTTGAGGTCATGCACACGCTTGGCGCGCTCGACGCTCAGGTCTACCAGTTTTTCATCGCTCATGGCGTGCTGCTCTCGAATGGCCAATGGCGACAATAATGCGCAATCGCGCAGGCCCTGACCAGCACCTCAGACTTTCAGATCGACCCACAAGCCCTGACGCGGCTCGTCGTCGATGATCGGCACCACCGGCACGGTGTTGTCGGCATTGAGATAATCGCCTGGGATCGCAGGGCCGCTGTGGACCGGCTGCGGCGGGGCATCCTGCGCGTCTTCGTCCAGATCGGGATGGCGATCGGCTGTGCGTCGGTCACGGCGTCGTCGTTGCTGTCGGCGTTGTTCTTCGCGCAGCAGCAACTGAGCCTGCTCGGGGTCGCGCTCGCCCATGTTGATGGTGCTTTCATTGGAGCTCGGCTGCACGGGCGTCACTGGCGGGATGTCCGGCGTGGCTTTGACCGGGTCCTGCTGCGCCGTCACGGGGGCCGCACTCAAGGGAATCAGCGGTGGCAGCATGGTAATGGTCTCCTGTTATCAAGCTGTCGGCTGCCGTTTCGTCGACTTGAGCCGTTCGGTGCGCAAGTTTCGACTATGTTTTTCGCAACAAGTGCCCGGCAAGGGCCACAGACCCAATAAATACGGGGCTTTTTGTATTGTGGCTTTGGACTGGCGGCTTGTTCCGTTACCATAGTCGGCTTTTTCAAGGCGGGAGTCAGGCAGCATGGCGCAGCAGTATCAACCGGGGCAACGCTGGATTAGCGACAGCGAAGCCGAGCTGGGTTTAGGCACCGTTCTGGCACAGGATGGCCGCTTGTTGACCGTGCTCTATCCGGCCACTGGCGACACCCGCCAGTATGCTTTGCGCAATGCGCCGCTGACGCGGGTGCGCTTCTCGCCGGGTGACACCATCACCCACTTCGAAAACTGGAAAATGACCGTTCGCGAGGTCGAGGACGCCGATGGCCTGCTGGTCTACCACGGCCTCAACGCGCAGAACCAGCCGGTGACCCTGCCGGAAACCCAGCTCTCGAATTTCATTCAGTTCCGTCTGGCCAGCGATCGTCTGTTCGCCGGGCAGATCGACCCGCTGGCCTGGTTTTCCCTGCGTTACCACACGCTGGAACACACCAGCCGTCAGCTGCAATCGTCGCTGTGGGGCCTGGGCGGCGTTCGTGCGCAGCCTATCGCGCACCAGTTGCACATCGCCCGTGAAGTCGCCGACCGTATCGCTCCGCGGGTCCTCCTGGCTGACGAAGTGGGCCTGGGCAAGACCATCGAAGCCGGTCTGGTGATCCATCGCCAGCTGCTGTCGGGCCGCGCCAGCCGCGTGCTGATCCTGGTCCCGGAAAACCTGCAGCACCAGTGGCTGGTGGAAATGCGCCGCCGCTTCAACCTGCAGGTCGCGCTGTTCGACGCCGAGCGCTTCATCGAGAGCGATGCCAGCAACCCGTTCGAAGACACCCAACTGGCGCTGGTTTCGCTGGAATGGCTGGTGGACGACGAGAAGGCTCAAGACGCGCTGTTCGCAGCCGGCTGGGACCTGCTGGTGGTCGACGAAGCGCACCACCTGGTCTGGCACGAAGACAAGGCCAGTCGTGAATACTCGCTGGTCGAGCAACTGGCCGAGGTCATTCCTGGCGTGCTGCTGCTCACCGCGACCCCGGAACAACTGGGTCAGGACAGCCACTTCGCCCGTCTGCGCCTGCTTGACCCGAACCGTTTCCATGATCTGAAAGCCTTCCGCGCCGAGAGCGAAAACTATCGCCCGGTAGCCGAAGCCGTCCAGGAACTGCTTGATCAAGGTCGCCTGTCGCCTAAAGCCCACGAGACCATTCACGGTTTCCTCGGCGCTGAAGGCGAAGCCCTGCTGGCCGCCGTGGCCGATGGCGACAGCGAAGCCAGCGCGCGTTTGATTCGCGAGCTGCTGGACCGCCACGGCACCGGCCGCGTGCTGTTCCGTAACACCCGTGCCGCCGTGCAGGGTTTCCCGGAGCGCAAACTGCATCCGTATCCGCTGCCATGCCCGGCCGAATACCTCGAACTGCCGATGGGCGAACACGCCGACCTGTACCCGGAAGTCAGCTTCCAGGCCCAGGGCGAAACCAGTGAAGAAGAGCGCTGGTGGCGTTTCGACCCGCGCGTCGACTGGCTGATCGACACCCTGAAGATGCTCAAGCGCGTCAAGGTGCTGGTGATCTGCGCCCACGCCGAAACCGCGATGGACCTGGAAGACGCCCTGCGCGTGCGTTCCGGCATCCCGGCCACCGTGTTCCACGAAGGCATGAACATCCTCGAACGCGACCGCGCCGCTGCGTACTTCGCTGACGAAGAGTTTGGCGCGCAGGTGCTGATCTGTTCGGAAATCGGCAGTGAAGGCCGTAACTTCCAGTTCTCGCATCATCTGGTGCTGTTCGACCTGCCCGCGCATCCGGACCTGCTGGAACAGCGGATTGGCCGTCTGGACCGGATCGGCCAGAAGCACATCATCGAGCTGCACGTGCCGTACCTGGAAACCAGCCCGCAAGAGCGTCTGTTCCAGTGGTACCACCAGGCGCTGAACGCCTTCCTCAATACCTGCCCGACCGGCAACGCCCTGCAACACCAGTTCGGCCCGCGCCTGCTGCCGCAGCTCGAAGGCGGCGACGAGGACGACTGGCAAGCGCTGGTCAACGAAGCGCGCGCCGAGCGTGAGCGTCTGGAAAGCGAGCTGCACACCGGTCGCGACCGCCTGCTGGAGCTCAACTCCGGTGGCGCAGGCGAAGGCGAAGCGCTGGTCGAGGCGATCCTTGAGCAGGACGATCAGTTCACCCTGCCGATCTACATGGAAACCCTGTTCGACGCCTTCGGCATCGACAGCGAAGACCACTCGGAAAACGCGCTGATCCTCAAGCCCAGCGAGAAGATGCTCGACGCCAGCTTCCCGCTGGGCGACGACGAAGGCGTGACCATCACCTACGACCGCAACCAGGCGCTGTCCCGCGAGGACATGCAGTTCATTACCTGGGAGCATCCGATGGTGCAGGGCGGCATGGACCTGGTGCTGTCCGGTTCTATGGGCAATACCGCTGTCGCGCTGATCAAGAACAAGGCGCTCAAGCCCGGCACCGTGCTGCTTGAGCTGCTGTACGTCAGTGAAGTGGTCGCCCCGCGCTCGCTGCAACTGGGTCGCTACCTGCCGCCCGCCGCCCTGCGCTGCCTGCTGGACGGTAACGGCAACGACCTGTCGGGCCGCGTCTCCTTCACCACCCTGAACGACCAGCTCGAAAGCGTGCCACGCGCCAGCGCCAACAAGTTCATCCAGGCTCAGCGTGACGTGCTCAATCCGCAGATCAATGCCGGTGAAGCCAAGGTCGCGCCGAAACACGCCGAGCGTGTCTCCGAGGCGCAACGTCGTCTGGCCGCCGATACCGATGAAGAACTGGCGCGCCTGACCGCATTGCAAGCGGTCAACCCGACCGTACGCGACAGCGAACTGACCGCCCTGCGCGAACTGCGCGAGCAAGGCCTGGCGATGCTGGACAAGGCCGCGCTGCGTCTGGAAGCGATTCGGGTGTTGGTCGCGGGCTAATAAACACTCACCTCACTGTAGGAGCGCGCTTGCCCGCGACTGCGGTGTATCAGTCACATTCATCTTGACTGACACACCGCAGTCGCGGACAAGCGCGCTCTTACAAAGCTGAGTGCCCGGGCTTACGCCACCGACGGCTTCGCCCGTCCCGCCAATGGCTCGTCCGCCACCATCCCCGCTCGCATCCGCTGCGCATCGCGGCTGAAGCATTTCGACGCAATCACCAGAAACACCAGCGTGAAAAACAACGCGCCGGGAATCAGGTACATCATCGCGTCATGCAGCCCCACCGCCTTGAACGCCTCGGTCATCTGCTCGACCTGCGCCACCGCCATCGCCGTGTGGGCAAAGTGATCGGACAACAGCCCCGCAACCACCGGCCCCAACCCCCCACCCAGCAAATACAGCCCGGCAAAGAACAGCGCCATCGCCGTGGCCCGCAGTCGCGGCTGCACGACGTCCTGAATGGCGGTGTAAACGCAGGTGTAGAAGTTGTAGGAAAATAGCCAGCCCAGACTGAACACGCCGACGAATACGCCGATCTCGATGCGACCGGCATGCAGCGCGTAGCCCGTGCACAGGCAGGCGATGGTCATGCTCAGCGCCGCAAACATCAATCGGCCATTGGCCCAGCGCTGGTGCAGTTTGTCCGCCACCCAGCCGCCCGCCGTCAGGCCGATCAGCCCGGTCACGCCGACAATCAGCCCGGTGGCCATGGCCGCTTCCTGCAGTGGCAGCAAAAAGTAACGCTGCAGCATCGGCACCATGAACGAGTTGCAGGCATACGTGGCGAAGTTGAACGCCAGGCCCGCCAGCACCAGCCAGCGAAAGGTCGGGATGGCGAGTACGCGGCGGATCGGCCGGTCGATCTTCTCCTCGGACACCGCAACGCTTTCCGCCGCCCCTCGGGCCGGTTCGCGAATCATGAACATGAACAGCGCCAGAATCAGCCCCGGCACGGCGGCGATGAAGAACGGCGCGCGCCAGCTGTCGAAGGCCTTGACCATCGCGCCGATGGTGAAGAACGCCAGCAACAGCCCCAGCGGCAAACCGAGCATGAAAATGCCCATGGCCCGCGCGCGCTTATGGGCGGGAAACAGATCACCGATCAGTGAGTTGGCGGCAGGGGCGTAACTCGCCTCGCCAATCCCCACGCCCATGCGCACCAGCAGAAACGTCCAGAAACTGCCAACCAGACCATTCACGGCGGTCAGCCCGCTCCACACCGCCAAGCCCCAGCCCATCAACTTGCGACGCGAGCCATTATCGGCCATGCGTCCCAGCGGCAGGCCAGCGATGGCGTAGACCAACGTAAATGCGGTGCCGATGATCCCGAGCTGGAAATCACTCAGCGACCACTCCTTGCGAATGGGCTCGATGATGATGGCCGGGATGGTGCGATCAAAGAAATTGAACAGGTTGGCCAGAAACAGCAGAAACAGAATGCGCCACGCATTCGCCGCCTGAGTCGAATGATCCATGTGTCGTTCTCTTTTTTGTTGTTGTGTGGCCAGACACCAGCGCCGTGACCCTGAAATCTAGACAGCCGCGCCGAACCTGTCTGTGATCATTCGCAAGGTTGATACCTCTTCATTGAAAGGCGCTTCCGACACGGGGACCCTGCCTGTACACAACACTGAACTATATTTTCTCGACCCACTTCCCAGCCGCTACGGAAAGCCTAGAATGAGCGCCTTTCCTCCCACCCCTCCTCCCTTTTTCGCGGTTCGAATCTATGTCCGACGTCAGTCCGTGCCTGAATTGTGGTGCCTGCTGTTCACACTTTCGCGTGTCCTTCTTCTGGGGCGAGTGCGCGTCGTCGGGCGGAACCGTGCCGGATGATCTGGTGGAAAGCATCAGCCCCAGCCGCGTTGCCATGCTCGGCACCGACCGCAAATCGCCGCGCTGCGTGGCGCTGGAAGGCGAAGTGGGCAAGGCCGTGAGCTGTTCAATTTATGAACAGCGTTCCACTCCTTGCCGCGAGTTCGAGTCGTCCTGGGAACATGGCGAGCACAACCCGTCGTGCGACAAGGCCCGCGCGGCATTTGGCCTGCTTCCTCTCGAACGACCGGAAGGGCTCGCACAAACCCTCCGACTGGATACCCTCTGCGTTTCTTAGAATATTTGGCGATTGACGTTATTTCCAAATAGTTGGTACGTCTGTCTCCCAACAGCTGTTTAAAACCCGACGACTCCTATAATCATTCCAAAGTGCCATCAGTTACCCAGACTGAGATCACTCCGGCAGTGAACACATGGAGCGTGCTATGGATTGGCTGGGTTTGCATTTTCTGAGCTCGATGCCAGCGGATGGCCGGATGCTGCTCAACTGCAGCCACAACCCCCTGCTGATCCTCCTCGCCTACCTGGTGGCCTGCGCTGCCAGCTTCGCGACGCTGGACATTGCCGAGCGGGTGGGCCACGTCGAGAACTCCAACGCCCGCCTGCGCTGGCGCGCATTGGGTGCGTTGTGTCTGGCGGTCGGCATCTGGGCGATGCATTTCATCAGCATGCTGTCGTTCCAGGCGCCGCTGGACATTCACCACGACCTGCCTGTCACTATCGCTTCGCTGGGTATCGCTCTGGTCTCGGGCATGGTCGCGATGGAGGCCCTCAGTCACCGGCGATTGAACGTTGCTCAGTATTTCTTCGCAGCGATGTGCATCGGCCTGGGCATCATCGCCATGCACTACGTCGGCATGTCGGCGATGCGCTCCGGCGCTACGCAGTATTACGAGCCATGGCGCTTTGCAGGCTCCATCCTGGTGGCCATTGCCAGCAGCCTCGCCGCGCTGATACTGGCCATTCGCTTGCGCCGAGGCAGCGGCGCGCTTCATCAATGGCTTAAATACGGCGCCAGCCTGGTGTTGGGCGCGGGGATCGTCAGCACCCACTTCATGGGCATGTGGGCGCTGCATCTGATGGTGCCGGACGGCGCGCAGCTGCAGATGGACACCCGCGAAAACAGCCTGCACCTGAGCCTGACCATTGCCCTGATCGTGCTGTTGATCATCGCTGGCAGTGTCAGTGCAGCACTGGCGGACAAGAAACTCCAGGCCAAGGAGCGCGACCTGCACCGGGTCAATGCGCTGCTCAGCCAGCTCGATCAGGCGCGAGTCTCATTGCAGCAAGTCGCCCATTACGACGCCCTGACCAACCTGATCAACCGGCGCGGCTTCAACCAGATCTTCGCCGAGCGCCTGACCGAACAGAAGCTGGTCGACGGCATGCTGGCGGTAATGTTTCTGGATGTGGATCACTTCAAGCGCATCAACGACAGCCTTGGCCACGATGCGGGCGACGAACTGCTCAAGGTCATCGCCGAACGCATCCGTGGCGCAACCCGGGCCAACGATGTGGTAGCGCGTTTCGGTGGCGACGAGTTCTGCATCCTCATCGCCCTGGACAACATCGAAGAAGCCCGGCAGATGGCGCAGCGGATCATGACCAAAATGAAAGACCCGATCGCCCTGGCCGGCCGACGCATGGTGATGAGCACCAGCATTGGCATCAGCGTCTTTCCCCACGATGGCGAGACCTGCGACGAGCTGCTTAAAAACGCCGACCTTGCGCTCTATCAGTCCAAGGGCAACGGTCGCAACACCCTGCATTTCTTCAACGAAAGCTTGAAGACCAAGGCCAGCCTGGAGCTGCACCTGGAAGAACAACTGCGCAACGCCCTGACCGAAGAACAAGGCCTGCAGCTGTATTACCAACCCATCGTCGACCTGCGCACCGGCCACGTGGCCAAGCTTGAGGCCCTGATCCGTTGGCGCCATCCCGTCCATGGCCTGCTGACGCCTGACCGCTTCATCAGCATTGCCGAGAACAACGGCCTGATTGCCGAACTGGACAACTGGGTGCTGCGCCGGGCCTGTCAGGATCTCGCGCAACTGTGCGACGACGGCTTCGATAAACTCATCATCGCGGTGAACTGCTCGGCGTTGAACCTGGCTCGCGAAGAACTGGTGCAGGAGATGGACGACGCCCTGAAAGCCGCCGGTGTGCCGCCGCAGCGGCTGGAACTGGAAGTCACGGAAAACGCTCTGATGGGCAACATCAGCAACACGGTGCTGCTGCTCAACGATATCCGCAAACTGGGCGTGGCGCTGTCCATCGACGACTTCGGCACCGGCTATTCGTCGCTGGCCTACCTCAAGCGCCTGCCGCTGGACACCGTAAAGATTGATCGCTCGTTCATCATCGACATCCCCAAATCCCCGCAAGACATGGAAATCGTCCAGGCGATCATCGTCATGGCCCACACCCTGCACTTGAAAGTGGTGACCGAGGGCGTGGAAACCCCGGCGCAGCTGGAGTTTCTCAGCGAATACGGCTGTGATTATGTTCAGGGCTACCTGTTCAGCAAACCCGCGCCGCTGGAGGCGCTGCGCCCGCTGGTGCAGCAATTGAACCGGCGCAAACCTTCTCGACTGTGGCCGTCCACTCACCTGCTGGAAATCGTTGAAACGGGCACGGGCGATGCTGCGCCCGTGGATGGCAATGCGGAAAACGCCAATCCTCGCGCCGACCGATTTCGCTCCCGCCCCCTGCGTTGAGCGGTTAAGCACCGTTTAACCTTGGGCATCCGCCGTCAAGAAGTATCTGCCTCAAGATCGCTGGCTTTGGGTTGAGATCGCAACGCTGAGGCCACCCAACCTGCTACCCACCCCACCTCGGGGTTACCGACCTACCCACTTCGCCATCATCAGGAGCGCCAAAATGGTGCGCTAGAGACAGTCACGCCCTTTCCTGGATCAACACCCAAGGCGCAACCACCACCGCCCATAGCTCGGGATCCCGCTCCAGCAAGTCCAGAGCCGTTGATTCAGAGACCTTGCTGACCTCCCCGCTGTTCAGCCAGTCCGCCACCTTTGCCTCAGCGTTCTCGGCAAAAGCCTCGGCCACGGCGATCAGATCCTGCGAGGGCTCGACCCATAACAGGGCACCCTTGGCAAAGAAAGGTTGCAATTCTTTCCAGGTAATCGAAGCCGTTTCGCCAAGCAGTTTGGCATAGAGGGTGCTAGGTTCTTGCGTCATGGGTTTCACCGTTTGGAAAATCGGCGCAATGATAACGCCGCCTTTCACACGCTCAAACCCGGATTCAAGTGATTGATTGCAGAGAACTTCGCTCAAGCCGATAGAAACGCCGACCCGTTTGGGTATTCGACCGGCTTGATTGTGTATCTTTCTTTCGATTAAGCGACATGAACAGGTTTTGCCCCCCGCAGCCAGCTTTTCAAGCGCTCAACCGGCGCTCTAAACTGTTCCGGTACAGTTGCCGGGGGTAAGGTCTGGATATATCAATCCGGTCCTGCAGCTTTTGGCCGTCAGGATTATAAAAACTACAACGCAAGAGTGGAGCATCATGACTAAGGGTATTAATCAGATTTCCAAGTTGTTTGCCGCACTGGTTCTGGCGGGGGTTGCCAGCCATTCGTTCGCAGCCGACACTATCAAGATCGGCATCGCCGGCCCTAAAACCGGCGCGGTTGCCCAGTACGGCGACATGCAGTTCAGCGGTGCGAAAATGGCCGTTGCCGACATCAACGCCAAAGGCGGCATTGATGGCAAGAAGCTTGAAGTCGTGGAATACGACGACGCCTGTGACCCTAAACAAGCGGTCGCGGTCGCCAACAAAGTGGTCAACGACGGCGTCAAGTTCGTGGTCGGTCACCTCTGCTCCAGCTCCACTCAGCCAGCGTCCGACATCTATGAAGACGAAGGCGTGATCATGATCACCCCGGCTGCCACCAGCCCTGAAATCACCAACCGTGGTTACAAAATGGTGTTCCGCACCATCGGTCTGGACAGCGCCCAGGGCCCGGCCGCTGGCGAATACATCGCCAAGCAGGTCAAGCCGAAAATCGTTGCGGTCATCCACGACAAGCAGCAGTACGGTGAAGGCATCGCCACCGCCGTCAAGCAAACCCTGGAAAAAGACGGCGTGAAAGTCGCCCTGTTCGAAGGCATCAACGCCGGCGACAAGGACTTCTCCTCGCTGATCGCCAAAATGAAGCAAGCCAACGTCGACTTCGTCTACTACGGCGGCTACCACCCTGAGCTGGGTCTGATCCTGCGTCAGGCTCAGGAAAAAGGCCTGAAAGCCGGCTTCATGGGCCCGGAAGGCGTGGGTAACGCTTCGATCTCGCAGATCGCCCAGGACGCTTCCGAAGGCCTGCTGGTGACCCTGCCGAAATCCTTCGACCAGGACCCTGCGAACAAGGCGCTGGTTGAAGAATTCAAGGCCAAGAAAGAAGACCCAAGCGGTCCATTCGTGTTCCCGGCCTACGCCGCTGTCGAAGTGATCGCCGAAGGCATCAAGAACGCCAAGTCCGAAGACACCGCCAAGGTGGCCGAAGCCATCCACAAAGGCACCTTCAAGACGCCTACCGGCGATCTGTCTTTCGATGCCAAGGGTGACCTGAAAGACTTCAAATTCGTCGTCTACACCTGGCACAAAGATGGCACCAAGACTGAAGCCCCTGTGAAGTAATTCCGGACTTCATGCTTACCCGAAGCCCACTGCAACCGCAGTGGGCTTTGTTTTAGCTGGCACGCGGGGTTTCACAAGAACCCTGGTGGCCTGAACATCTTGAAACCGCACCAGTGAATCACTGGGCTCGTGCCGAACGCGGACGTAGATCACGACGCGCGAGCGGGAAAAAGACTTCACCAGTGAAACACCGAGAAGGTTTTTAGGAGCGCGGCAATGCCCGAGATAGATCTCTATCATTTTTTCCAACAGCTGGTTAATGGCATGACCATTGGCAGCACTTATGCCCTGATCGCCATCGGCTACACGATGGTCTACGGCATCATCGGCATGATCAACTTCGCCCACGGCGAGGTGTACATGATCGGTTCGTACGTGGCGTTCATCGCCCTGGCCGGCCTGACCATGCTGGGTCTGGACAACCTGCCCCTGCTGATCACCGCAGCGTTCGTCGCCAGTATCGTGGTGACCAGTGCGTACGGTTATGCCATCGAACGGGTCGCCTACCGTCCGCTGCGCGGCAGCAACCGTCTGATCCCTCTGATTTCGGCGATCGGCATGTCGATATTCCTGCAGAACACCGTGCTGTTGTCGCAGGACTCCAAAGACAAATCGATCCCTAACCTGATCCCCGGCAACTTCGTGTTCGGCCCGGGCAGCACTCATGAAGTCGTGATCTCCTACATGCAGATCCTGATCTTCATCGTGACGGTCATCGCCATGCTTGGCCTGACTTGGTTCATCTCCCGTTCCCGCCTGGGCCGCGCCTGCCGCGCCTGCGCAGAGGACATCAAGATGGCCAACCTGCTGGGTATCAACACCAACAACATCATCGCCCTGACCTTCGTCATCGGTGCCGCGCTGGCGGCGGTCGCTGCGGTACTGCTGAGCATGCAGTACGGCGTGATCAACCCTAACGCCGGTTTCCTGGTCGGCATCAAGGCCTTTACCGCAGCGGTGCTGGGCGGTATCGGCAGTATCCCGGGCGCGATGCTCGGCGGTCTGGTGCTGGGTGTGGCTGAAGCGTTCGGCGCCGATATCTTCGGCGACCAGTACAAGGATGTGGTGGCGTTCGGTCTTCTCGTCTTGGTGTTGTTGTTCCGGCCAACCGGCCTGCTCGGCCGACCGGAGGTTGAAAAAGTATGACCAGAAATCTCAAATCGGCTCTCTTCAGCGCTGTACTGGTGCTGCTGGTTGCCTACCCGATCCTCGGGCTCAAACTGGACATCGTCGGTGTCAATCTGGCGGTTGTCGGCGCCAGCACCACGACCGTTCTGGTGATTTTCGCCGCGGCCCTGCTGATGTTCCTGCGCGTGCTGTTCAACGAGCAGATCAGCGCCATGTGGCGTTCGCGCCCGCAGAAGCAGCTGGTGTCGGACAAGGCCAGCAATTTCCTGACCCTGCCCTCGACCCAGCGCTGGTTCCTCGGTGCCATCGTCATCGCGGCATTGGTCTGGCCGTTCTTCGGCTCACGTGGCGCGGTCGACATCGCCACCCTGATCCTGATCTACGTGATGCTCGGCCTGGGCCTGAACATCGTGGTCGGTCTGGCGGGCCTGCTGGACCTGGGCTACGTCGGCTTCTACGCCGTCGGGGCTTACACCTACGCCCTGCTGCAGCATTACTTCGGCTTCGGTTTCTGGATCTGCCTGCCTCTGGCCGGTCTGGCCTCGGCGACGTTCGGCTTCCTGCTGGGCTTCCCGGTGCTGCGTTTGCGCGGCGATTACCTCGCGATCGTGACCCTGGGTTTCGGGGAAATCATTCGCCTGTTCCTGCGTAACCTGACCGACATCACCGGCGGCCCGAACGGCATCAGCAACATCGAGAAACCGACCCTGTTCGGCCTGAGCTTCGAGCGCAAGGCCGCTGAAGGCATGCAGACCTTCCACGAGTATTTCGGCCTGGAATACAACTCCATCAACAAGGTGATCTTCCTCTACCTGATCGCCCTGCTGCTGGCGTTGCTGGCGCTGTTCGTGATCAACCGCCTGCTGCGCATGCCGATCGGCCGAGCGTGGGAAGCGCTGCGCGAAGACGAAATCGCCTGCCGCGCGCTGGGTCTGAACCCGACCGTGATCAAGCTTTCCGCGTTCACCCTGGGTGCTGCGTTCGCCGGTTTTGCCGGCAGCTTCTTCGCCGCGCGTCAGGGGCTGATCACCCCGGAATCGTTCACTTTCCTTGAGTCGGCGATCATCCTCGCCATCGTGGTACTGGGCGGCATGGGTTCTCAGCTGGGCGTGATTCTCGCGGCAGTCGTGATGATCCTGATGCCGGAACTGCTTCGCGAATTCAGCGAATACCGCATGCTGGGCTTCGGCGCCTTGATGGTGCTGATGATGATCTGGCGTCCTCAGGGCTTCCTGCCGATGCAGCGTCCCGTCATGAAACTCAAAGGGGAACGCTGATGAGCCGTCCACTTCTGCAAGCCTCGGGCTTGAGCATGCGCTTTGGCGGCCTGTTGGCGGTCAATGGCGTGGGCCTGACCGTTCAAGAGAAACAGGTCGTGTCGATGATCGGCCCGAACGGCGCTGGCAAGACTACCGTTTTCAACTGCCTGACCGGTTTCTATAAGCCAACGTCGGGAACCATCCTGCTGGACGGCGAGCCGATTCAGGGCCTGGCCGGTCACGAGATCGCTCGCAAGGGCGTCGTGCGAACCTTCCAGAACGTGCGTCTGTTCAAGGAAATGACTGCGGTGGAGAACCTGCTGGTCGCTCAGCATCGTCACCTCAACACCAACTTCCTGTCCGGCCTGTTCAAGACCCCGTCGTATCGCAAGAGCGAGCGCGAGGCCATGGAATACGCCGAGCACTGGCTCGAAGCCGTTGACCTGAAAGCCTTCGCCAACCGCCCTGCCGGTACGCTGGCCTATGGTCAGCAGCGTCGCCTGGAAATCGCCCGCTGCATGATGACGCGCCCGCGCATCCTAATGCTCGACGAACCGGCTGCCGGTCTGAACCCCAAGGAAACCGAGGACCTGAAAGCCCTGATCGGCGTGCTGCGCAACGAACACAACGCCACGGTGTTGCTGATCGAGCACGACATGAAGCTGGTCATGAGCATTTCCGACCACATCGTGGTGATCAACCAGGGCACGCCTCTGGCTGACGGCACGCCCGAGCAGATCCGTGACAATCCGGATGTGATCAAAGCCTACCTGGGGGAAGCGTAAATGCTGCAGTTCGACAACGTTTCCACCTTCTACGGCAAGATCCAGGCGCTGCACGGCGTCAGCATCGATGTGCAACAGGGTGAGATCGTCACCTTGATCGGCGCCAACGGTGCGGGCAAATCCACCCTGCTGATGACCTTGTGCGGCTCGCCCCGCGCCCACAGCGGCAGCATTCGCTACATGGGCGAGGAGCTGGTGGGTCTGGAGTCCTCGGTGATCATGCGCAAGAGCATCGCGGTGGTGCCGGAAGGCCGTCGCGTGTTCGCCCGCCTGACCGTCGAAGAAAACCTGGCCATGGGCGGTTTCTTCACCGACAGGGGCGATTATCAGGAGCAGATGGACAAAGTGCTGGAGCTGTTCCCTCGTTTGAAGGAACGCTTCAACCAGCGCGGCGGCACCATGTCCGGCGGCGAACAACAGATGCTCGCCATCGGCCGTGCGCTGATGAGCAAGCCGAAAATGTTGCTGCTCGACGAGCCATCGCTGGGTCTGGCGCCGATCATCATTCAGCAGATTTTCGAGATTGTCGAACAGCTGCGGCGTGAAGGCGTCACCGTGTTCCTGGTTGAACAGAACGCCAACCAGGCCCTGAAAATCGCCGACCGCGCCTACGTTCTGGAGAACGGCCGGGTGGTGATGCAGGGTACGGGCGCCGAGCTTCTGGTCGATCCAAAAGTGCGGGATGCGTACCTGGGCGGCTGATGCTGCCCTCAAAAAAACGGCCCTTGTGGGCCGTTTTTTTATGTCCGCGATTTACAGCGTTTCATGTATTTCCAGCGTTTGCAGCGTCTGCGTACGCCGCTCGAACCATTCGCTCACATAGTCAGCCATGACCCTCACCCGTCTGGGGACATGCCCCTCGAACGGATGCACAAGAAACAGTGAAGCCACTGGAGTCTGATAATCGCGCAGCAGCCGTTCGAGTCGTCCCTCGCTTAATTCATCCAAAAGCAGGTAGGACGGCAGCCGTACGATACCCTTCCCCGCCAACGCGGCCTTCATCAGCAAGCCCGGTTGATTGCTGAAAAATGCACCTCGGACGGTCACGCGTCTCGACTCGTGATGTTGCTGATAGAGCCAGGTTTCCCGACTGTTCTGGTGACTGCCCAACAGGCAGCGATGCACACGCAAGGCCTCGGGCGTCTGTGGCCGACCGTGTTGGGCAAGGTACTCGGGACTGGCGCACGTCAGCGCCTGCTGGGCGAACACGGGCCTGGCATTCAGCCGGTCATCGACGCCGATGCTGGTGCGGATGCCCAGATCGAAACCCTCGCTGCGCAAGTCGCGGATGCCATCGAAGAGGTCCAGCTCGACCTGCACATCGGGATAACGCGTGGCGAACTCGTTCAGCAACCCGTCGAACAGCGCTTCCCCCAACGCCACCGGCACGGTCAGGCGCACGGTGCCGACCAAGCGCTCATTGAGGCAGGCCATGGCATCGTGCACGCGGTCGCGAAGCACCACCAGCGCCCGCGCCTCGGGCAGCAGAACAGCCCCGGCGGAGGTCAGCGTGAGGCTGCGGGTGGTGCGATGCAAAAGCCGTGCGCCGAAGCTCTTCTCCAGCTTGCTGATGCGCTTGGACAGCTGGCTGGTGCTGGTGTCGAGCCACTGCGCGGCGAGGGTAAAACTGTTGGCCTCCACCAGCGTGGCGAACGCCGCCAGATCCTCCATTTCGCTCATGATTGCTTCCTTTCTGACAAACCGGCCAAGGGGCTGCGATGGTAGTGATCGGCCGGCGATCGGCAAACTCTGCGAACGGACAGGTCCTTTTGGCTGATCCCAGCAGGTAACAGGACATTTCGCAGCCATGGCGTCACGCCTGCGCTACAAAGCCGACACACTCAAGCTCTGCCAAATCAGCACTTGAGATGCGCGGCCAGCCTGAGTAACGTGGCGGCACTTGTCTGGAGACCGCCCCATGTTCACTGCTCGTTCTGTCCTGATGTTCGCCCTGTTGCCTCTGTTTGCCGGGTGCCAATTGCTGCCCTCGCAATCGGCCGACAACAAGGTCTCCACGGCAGGCATGATCCGCATGCAGGGCACCCTGACCGGCGACGGCGGCAAGCTGTTCTTCGAGCCCTGCAACGAGCAGCGCCGCTACGCGCTCACCGACAAGGGCAATACCGGCATCCTTCAGGAAGCCGCCTCCGTGGTGGATAAGAGCAACAAGGCCTTCGCCGATATCCGGGGCAATTTCGTCGCCAGCCGCGCCCAGGGCAGCGATGGCCAGGCTGATGTCTTCCAGCTGTACCGCGTCGAGCGCCCGGGCGGCGCCTGCGAAGACCCGAACTTCAAACGCCTGACCATTCACGCCAGCGGCAACGGCCCGAAATGGAACCTCAACGCCAGCGGCAAGGGCCTGGTGCTGGAACGTGAAGGCAAGGAACCGTTCGCCGTGCCGTACATGGAAGAGCAGATGCCCGAAGGCCGCTTCAACCTGATCACCGACGCCAACGACCAGCATGTCGAGCTGTACGTCGCGCCCCAGCGCTGCGTCGACCCGGCCAATGGCTCGGTGCAGCACCTGACGGCCGAGCTGCGGGTCAACGGCCAGGTGCAGCGTGGCTGCGCGTATTTCGGCGGCCTGCGCAACGATTGAGGGGACGGGCCACCGCTCTTTGGGCAATGTGGCTTATAATCGCCGGTTCTTGTAGCGCTGCCGGGCCGATCCTGCGGCCCGAAACCGGACCTTTCAATGTTACGAATCACCGAACTCAAATTGCCGCTGGACCACGCGGACGAAGAGCTGCGTCCCGCGCTCGTACAACGCCTGGGCATCGACAGTGCCGAGCTGCTGGATTTCACCCTGTTCAAGCGCAGCTATGACGCGCGCAAGAAATCCAGCGAACTGCAATTCATCTACACCATCGACTTCGAAGTGCGCGACGAAGCCGCGCTGCTCAAGCGCCTGAGCCACGACAAACACCTCACCCCGGCGCCAGACGTCAGCTACAAGGTCGTCGGCCACGCCCCGGCCGATCTGGCCGAACGCCCGCTGGTGGTGGGTTTCGGGCCTTGCGGTATTTTCGCCGGCCTGCTGCTCGCGCAGATGGGCTTCAAGCCGATCATCCTCGAACGCGGCAAGGAAGTGCGCCAGCGCACCAAGGACACCTGGGGCCTGTGGCGAAAAAACGTGCTCAACCCCGAATCCAACGTGCAGTTCGGTGAAGGCGGCGCAGGCACCTTCTCCGACGGCAAACTCTACAGCCAGATCAAGGACCCGAAATTCCACGGTCGCAAAGTGCTGCACGAGTTCGTCAAAGCCGGTGCGCCGGAAGAAATCCTTTACGTCAGCAAGCCGCACATCGGCACGTTCCGTCTGACCGGCGTCGTGGAAAACATGCGCCAACAGATCATCGCGCTGGGCGGCGAAGTGCGTTTCGAGCAGAAGGTCACCGACCTGTTGATCGACGACGGCCAACTGCACGGTGTGATGCTGGGCAACGGCGAGCGCATCGATTCGAAGCACGTGATCCTGGCCTTAGGCCACAGTGCCCGTGACACCTTCCGCATGCTTCACGGCCGCGGCGTGTACATGGAGGCCAAGCCGTTCTCGGTGGGTTTCCGCATCGAGCACCCGCAAGGCCTGATCGACCGCGCGCGACTGGGCAAATACGCCGGTCACCCGAAACTCGGCGCCGCCGACTACAAACTGGTGCACCACGCCAGGAACGGCCGCTCGGTCTACAGCTTCTGCATGTGCCCAGGCGGTACGGTGGTGGCGGCAACGTCGGAACCGAACCGCGTGGTCACCAATGGCATGAGCCAGTACTCGCGTAACGAGCGCAACGCCAACTCCGGCATCGTGGTCGGCATCACCCCGGACGAAGACTACCCGGGCAGCCCGCTGGCCGGTATTGAGCTGCAGGAGCGTCTGGAGTCTCACGCCTACATCATGGGCGGAGAAAATTACGAAGCCCCTGCGCAGCTGGTAGGCGATTTCATCGCAGGCAAGGCATCGACTCAACTGGGTGACGTAGAACCTTCCTACAAGCCTGGGGTGAAGCTGACGGACCTCGCCGATGCCCTTCCTGCGTTCGCCATCGAAGCGATTCGTGAAGCGCTGCCGGCGTTCGACAAACAGATTCGCGGCTTTTCGCAGCACGATGCAGTGCTGACCGGCATCGAAACCCGCACCTCCTCGCCGCTGCGCATCACCCGCGGCGCCGACATGCAGAGCCTCAACGTCAAAGGCCTGTTCCCGGCCGGTGAAGGTGCAGGTTATGCGGGCGGGATCATGTCCGCCGGTGTCGACGGGATTCGCATCGCCGAAGCGTTGGCCCGGAGCATGTTGGGCTTGGCTGAATAATGCTCAACCCGTAGCAGCACGGCTTGCCGGCGGTGGCGATTGCAATACCGCCACCGTCGGCAAGCCGGACAGCTACAGATTACTCGTTGCAACTTCCCACCTGAAAATCAGAAAAGTCCTACATCCCCCGCCGATCAAGCCTTGCAGCATCCTGTAACTAAAATTACAGAACCGTTGTATACAGGTTTTACATCAATTTTTAATAACAAAATCGAATATAACTTTTGTTTTCAGCAATAAGAACACACGGTACGGTGTCGCTCCCTGTGCACTTGTCCGTGGAGAGTGACCTTGCCCGTACGCAATACATTCAAACGTTTTTTTCAGCTCGAGGCGGCTGGCGGTCTGATTTTGATCGCTGCTGCCGCCCTTGCCCTGCTCATCAATAATTCGCCCTTGTCCTGGCTGTACAACAGCCTGCTCGACGTCCCGGTGGTGGCCCAGATCGGCGCGCTGAAAATCGCCAAGCCCCTGCTGTTGTGGATCAACGACGGCCTGATGGCGCTGTTCTTCCTGCTGGTGGGGCTGGAGGTCAAGCGCGAGGTGATTCAGGGCCATCTGTCGCGCCCTTCGCAAATCGTGCTGCCAGGTGCGGCGGCCATTGGCGGAATGGTCGTACCGGCGCTGTTCTTCTGGGCGCTGAACAACAACGACCCCGCCGCCATGAGCGGTTGGGCGATCCCCATGGCCACCGACATCGCCTTTGCCCTCGGTGTGCTGGCACTGCTCGGCAAACGCGTGCCGGTGTCGCTCAAGCTGTTTCTGATGACGCTAGCGATCATCGATGACCTGGGGGCCGTGATCGTTATCGCCCTGTTCTACTCGGGGGAATTGTCCAACCTGTCGCTGGCGCTGGCGGCGGGGTCGATCGTGACGTTGATCGCCATGAATCGCCTGGGTGTGGTGAAGCTGGCCCCCTATCTGCTGGTGGGGCTGGTGCTGTGGGTTTGCGTGCTGAAAAGCGGTGTGCACGCCACCCTGGCCGGGGTCATCCTGGCGTTCTGCATCCCGCTGAAAACCGCCAGGGATGCGCCCTCCCCGCTGCAAACCCTGGAACACGCCCTGCACCCCTGGGTCGCTTACGCCATCCTGCCGCTGTTCGCGTTTGCCAACGCTGGCGTCTCGCTGAGCGGCCTGACGCTGGAAAGCTTCACCCACCACGTGCCCATGGGCATCGCCCTGGGGCTCGTGCTGGGCAAGACCATTGGCGTGTTCGGGCTGACCTGGCTGGCGGTCAAATGCGGGATGTCAGCACTGCCTACTGGGGCGAACTGGGGTCAGGTCATGGGGGTGTCGATTCTGTGCGGCATCGGTTTCACCATGAGCCTGTTCATCGGCTCGCTGGCGTTCGTGCCGGGGCAAAGCGAGTTTGCCGGGATGGACCGCATGGGCATTCTGACAGGCTCCATTCTGGCGGCCTTCATCGGTTACGCCGTCACGGCGATGGCCAGCCGCAAGGCGCCTCAACACTGATCGGCAAGGTCTGAATTCAGCAAGGCCCGGACACAAAAACGCCCCGACAAAACGGGGCGTTTTTGTGTAAGCGGGTGTTACATCAAACCCGCTTGGAGCGCTGCCAGCAGATCAGTGACTAACGCGGCTGGTGCCGTTGACGGTCATGATGCGTACACGCTCACCGACACGGAAGATCTCGTTTTCCTGAACTTCCTGCACGTAGGCCCGCATGCTGCCGTCGTCTTCACGCACGGTGATCTCGACGCCTTGGGCGCGGGTCAGGCCGCCTTCAGCTGCCGAACCCAGCAGACCACCGGCCACGGCACCGATCACCGCAGTCACGATGCTGCCGCGACCACCGCCGATGGCGCTACCACCGACACCACCGACGATCGCACCGGCACCGGCGCCGATCGGGGTTTTGGTGCCTTCAATCTTCACCGGGCGCAGCGATTCGATCGTGCCCAGGCGCACAGTCTGCACTTGGCGAGCTTCATCGCGCGAATACGAGTCGCCGGTCAGGCTCGAAGTACAGCCGCCCAGCGTCAGCGCCATGGCGGTGAACGAAGCGACCAACAGAACAGACTTACGCATAACTTTTGCCTCCAGAGGAACAGGTGGTCATTAGACCCCGCGACGCCGAGCGGTGTCACGGCCCTGTACCGATAATTTACGTTTATTCAGGCGCTATACAGAATGCCATCAGCGTCTACCCATATGGACGACGGGCCTGTGTAGAGATTCAAAGAATTCGTGACTGCGCCGCCGGGCTGTCAGGGTGCCAGACGTTCGCGAGTCCATTGCCCGTCGATAAGACGATAGTTCAGGCGATCATGCAACCGGCTCGGACGACCCTGCCAGAACTCGATGCGGTCCGGCACCAGTCGGTAGCCGCCCCAGTGATCCGGGCAATCGGGCTGGGTGTCGCTGAAACGCGCTTCGGTGGCCTTGAGCAAGCCTTCCAGTTCCTCACGATCAGCGATCACGCGGCTCTGAGGCGACGCCCACGCTCCCAGCCGACTGCCCAACGGACGAACCTGAAAATAGGCATCGGATTCTTCGTGGGAGACTTTGGCGACGTGGCCTTCGATGCGTACCTGACGCTCCAGCGTTGGCCAGAAGAAGGTCATGGCCGCGAACGGCCGGGCCACCAGTTGCTGGCCCTTGGCGCTGTGGTAGTTGCTGAAGAAGGTGAAGCCCTGAGCGTCGAGGCCCTTGAGCAGCAGGACCCGGCAGTGAGGACGACCGTCGGCATCGACGGTCGCCAGGGTCATGGCATTGGCTTCGACCGGCGCCTGCTCGGTCTTGACCGCTTCGTCGAACCACTGATGGAACAACGCAAAAGGTTCTTGCGGTGCCTGCGATTCAGTCAAACCTTCGCGAGCGTAGTTGCGACGCATATCAGCCAGACGCTGGCTCATCACTGCCTTCCTTAATCGAAATCCGTGAGCGGGATGTCGATATTACCCTCAGTTGGTGCTCGCCTGCGCGTCGCTCGCAGGTTTCTTGGCGGCGGCTTTCGCAGGGGCGGCCTTGGCCTTGGCTGGCGCAGCTTTCTTGGCCGGAGCCTTTTTCGCGGCTGACGCCTTGGGGGCTGCAGCCTTCTTCACAGGTGCTGCGGATTTGGCCGGTGCAGCAGCTGCCGGGGCTGGCGCCACGGCAGGTTTGGCCTGCTGAACGGCAACCAGGGTTGGCGCGGGCGGCAGATTGTACTTGGCCATCAGCGCGACCATGGTGTCTTGTGGGGTCATGATGATTTCAACGCGGCGGTTCAACGCACGACCGGCCGTGCTGTCATCGGCTGCACGAGGCATGTCCGCGCCCATGCCACGCAGGTTCAGGCGATTACGCTCAAGGCCGCTCAAGCGGAAAATCGCCGCCACCGACTGGGCACGTTGCTGGCTGATCTTGAGGTTGGTATCGCTGGCCACGTCGCTGTGACCCAGCACCAGAATGGCGGTTTTCTGGTCGCCTTCGACCACCTTGGCCATGCGCGTGATCGGGCCCAGGTTGATCGGCAGTAGCATTTCCGGACGCGCCGGGTTGAACGTGCTGTCCACAGGAGCAATCACGACCAGCACGTCTTCGCGGCGCTCCAGCTGGAATTTGCTGTCCTTGATCGCTTCGCGCACTTTCGGCTCGTACTGGTCGAGCCAGGCCTGAGTCACTTTCGGGTCGACCTTGGGCACCGCAGGCGCAGCGTCTTTCTTGGCATCGCTACCACCGAACGGCCACCACCACTTGCTGCCGTCATCGGCTTTGGCCAATGCCGGATTGGCGACCGGTTGAGTCGCAGCCACTTCCGGCTTCTTCTCAGTGACGCCGTGGTCCGAACCGAACGGCCAGTACCAGTGAGTACCGCTTTGGGCTTCGGTCTTGGCGACTTCGGCGGCGGCCGGGCTCGCAGGCGGTTTTACCGGAGCGGCAGCGGGCGCGGCATCAGCGCTTTTGCCAGAACCAAACGACCACCAGTGATCGTTGCTGGCCGATTGATCCTGAGGGGTTTGCGCGCAACCGGTAACGGCCAGGCACAGGGCAAAAGCGAGACTTTTATTGGCAGACATGGGTGACCCACACAAATAATTGATCAGAAAATGAACGAAGCAGCGCCCATATAACACGGTTAAACGCTGAGTTGGAAAAGGAAACCGCCCTACGGTTCCGATATGGGCGGTTTAACTGACAGTCGGTAGAACAAGCACTTATCGACGATAGTTACTGCAAACACTCACCAAGCGCTCGAACCAGACCCTGTGCGCGCGGATCCATCAGCACGTATGGCCCCAGGGTGTTGGTGACGAAGCCAAAAGCCACATCACGCTCCGGATCGGCGAACCCCACCGAACCTCCTGCCCCCGGATGACCGAAAGACTTGCCCCCCAGGCCGAAGGTCGCGTTGGGCACCGTCGGCTGGTCGAGCATGCAGCCCAGACCAAAGCGAGTCTGGGTCAACAAGGTCTTGTCCTGGCCGATGCTGTGCTCGCGGGTCAGCTCGTTGACCAGATCGGCATCCAGCAGGCTGCCATCGAGCAGCGCGCTGTAGAACCCGGCCAGACTGCGGGCGTTGCCATGGCCGTTGGCGGCCGGTTGCTGCATGCGGCGCCATTCGGGTTTGTTGGTGCTGGTCATGATCGAAGGCGGGTTGGTGAAGGCCCGCGCGGTCATGGAGGTGGGTTCGCGCATCGTCGCCTGCAACAGGCGCTGGGCAGCTTCGTCACCGACATTGCCCTTGCCACGGGCGATGTGGGCGACGCGGTGGAATTCCTGGTCTGGCAGGCCGACGTGGAAATCCAGCCCCAGCGGTTTGCTGATCCGCGCAGCAATGGACTCGCCCGGCCCGCGACCGTCGGCGCGACGAATCACTTCGCCCACCAGCCAGCCGTAGGTGATCGCGGCGTAACCATGGCCCTGGCCCGGCGTCCACCAGGGCTCTTCAGCCGCCAGCGCGTCGGTCATGGCCTGCCAGTCGTACAGGGCCTCGGCAGGCAGCATGTCGCGAATCGCTGGAAGCCCGGCCTGATGGCAAAGCAACTGGCGCAGCGTGATGGACTGCTTGCCCGCCGCGGCGAACTCAGGCCAAAGACGCGAGACAGGCACATCGAGATCCAGCTTGCCCTCGCCGACCATTTGCAGCGCAGCGACAGCCGTAAAGGTCTTGGTGCAGGAGAACAGATTGGCGATGGTGTCGCTGTGCCAGGCTTCAGCGCCGTCCTTGTCTGCTGTGCCGGCCCACAGGTCCAGCACGGTTTCCCCGCCGACCTGCACGCACAACGCCGCGCCCCGTTCCTGCGGATCGTCGAACAACGCCGCAAACGCCTCGCGCACGGCTTCGAATTGAAGCTCGAAATGACCTTGAATCTGCACGGTTTCGCTCTCCGGACCGGGGCTGCACAAAATGGCGTGCATTGTTCCAGCGATTGGGGGTTTTGGGAACAGCCCCAATCGCCATGCAGCGTGTAGGAATGCGGATCAGGGCACCTTGGCCGGCGCTTCACCGATCACATCCACCACCTGCCCATTGGCCTTGAGCACGGCCTCGACAAAGCCCTGATAGGGCACGTCGGTAATGCCCACCAGGCCCAGATGACCGTTCTCGCCGTCGAGCATGCGTCCCGTCGCGGGCTGGTCCAGATACTGGAACCAGTGCACGCCGACGATGGAAGGCTCGGACAAGGCGCTCTTCAGGAAGTTGGCGTAGGCCGGGCCGCGATCTTCTTCGCGAGGGACTTCCAGCGCGCCACCCCAGAACGGGCCACGATCCCGCGAGCCGAAGTGGAACTCGCTGACCAGCACCGGCTTGTCGAGCACGCGCAATTTGGCGAAGTCCACGCCATCCTGAGGCTTGAGCGTATACAGATTGAAGCTGAGCACATCGCAGTACTTGGCGCAGGCCTCGATCGCCTCAGGTGTGGTCACGCCAAAACGGCCACCGAGCAGAAGCTGGTTGGGCGCGTGCCACTTGAGGGCGTCGGAAATGGTCTTGAAATAGGTTTCGGCGAACACCCGCTGAAAATATTTGAAGTCATTTTCGATTTCCGGATGCTCAGGGCTTGGCAGCGGCGGCTCGAAACCCGGGTCTTCCATCAACTCCCACGCCGGCAGATCGATCCCCCAGGCCTTCGACAACCCCTCCTGGTTGCGGTATTTGTCGCGCAGCTGCTTGAGGAAGGCACGCTTGGCCGGCACATCGGTGGTCAGCTTCAGCGTGCCGTACGCCAGGGCGTAGCGATCTTTCGGGTCATCGCCCGGCGCGGCCCAGGCCAGCTCGTTGTCAGCGAAATAGCCGATCAGGTAAGGGTCGTCGCGATGATCGCGCGCGGCAATGGCCACAGCCCGCTCGGTGGCCATGGCGAAGCGCGGGTCGAACGGGTCGGGCATGCCGCCCCACCAGTCATGGCCGGTGCTGATGCTGACGTAATCGCCGACGATGGACAGCGGCAACGTGTAGGGCACGCGCTCTTTATTGCCCAGCTCTGGCTCGCTCCAGTTGCCGATGGTGTTGAAGCCCCAGGCCTGAAGGCGCTGCAAGGTGTGATCGACCCAGCGCTTGCTGTCTAAAATGACTGGCTTGCACTCAACCACTTGGGCAGGCACTACCGGCTTATCCGACACCGGCGCCGGATTCGTCTGATCGGCTGTACTGTCGGCATCCGACGCATCAGCGTCCTCATCAGCGGCTGCCGGCGGCGCAGGTTTGACCACTTCGACACACTTGGGCACGCCATAGGTGCGCTGCAGGTTCGCCCCATAGAAATCAAACCAGCGGCCCTGATCGAACTGCCGGTCCTTGTTGGCGCCGGTGTCGCGGTTATCGTCGCCCTTGCCGTAGAAGGCTGCCAACGGATCGTCGTTGCCCGGCAGACCGGTGAACATCGATTCACGGCCTTCGACGTAGGTCTGGCTGTCGTCAGCGGCGATGGCGTTGACGCCCAACGAATAGAACGGATGGCCTTCGGGCGTCACCAGATACCAGCGGTCATCGCGCTTTTCAGTGCGGAAAAAGCCTTTGGCCTCGAAGCTCGGGCCCTTAAGCAGACCACCGTATTTATCGTGGGCCGGACGGTCCTTGAGCCACACCTTGAGCTGCTGTTGCTCCTTGCTGGCGAGGCTTTTGAGCTGATCGTCACTGGTGATTTTTTCCGGCCATTTGCCGCGGGTGTACTGCCCGTAACCGTCAAGCAGGTTGCTGTAAGCGGCTTTCTGGAGGGTGTCGTCTTCCTGTACGCCGAACTTCTCGATCAGCACGCTCTGGGCAACGTTGGGCTGGGACATGGACACCGTGACCGACGTCACTTGGCTCGCATTGAGCTCACCTTCGGTATTGGCCAGCAATACCCGCTGGCCGTCGTACGTCCACGGCATCGGGGGGCCGACGCGCATGCCCTGGCTCAATGGCGAACTGGCCTTGAGCGGCACGATCAGCGTTTGCGCGGGGCCGGCCGGCAAGTCGATGCGGCTGTTCAGGGTCTTGCCGTCGCTGCTCTGGATTTGCACGTACAGGGTGAGGGCCCAGTCCATCGCGCTTTGCAGGCGCAGGGTCATGGCGCTGTCGGCACTCCAGTCCCAGACGCCGGTTTGTGGGGTCAGGCGCAGGCTGGGGTTGGCGACCGGGTTGAAGGTTACACGGCGCAGGACTTCACCCTCGGCGGTCTGCTCGGCATTGGCCTGGGGCAGACTTGCGTCCTGCGTGGTGACCTGCACGACATCGGCGGGACGAACGAAATTGAACAGCGTCTGCTGGCCGTTGGGCGCGGCGTGCACAGGTCCTGCGCAGGCAATGGCGAGGACGGCAGACAATGAACGGCGAATCATGCGATCGGGTGCTCCCTGGTCGTTGGAAGCCCGGGCCCCAGCGTTTACGTCCAGGGCCCGGACAGACCGAGATAAGACCTGATCAACCGCGTTTCATCCCCGACCTGCGTCAGGATATTTCACGACGGAACGGCGGCAGCGCATTGAGGATCGCCTTGCCATAACGCTGGGTGACCACGCGCCGATCCAGCAAGGTGATGATGCCGCGGTCCTTCTCGGTGCGCAGCAGCCGCCCGCAGGCCTGAATCAGGCGCAACGAGGCATCGGGCACGGCGATTTCCATGAACGGGTTGCCGCCCCGCGCCTCGATCCATTCGGCCAGCGCCGCTTCCACCGGGTCATCAGGCACAGCGAACGGGATCTTGGCGATCACCACGTGCTCGCAATACGCGCCCGGCAGGTCGACACCTTCGGCGAAACTGGCCAGGCCAAACAGCACGCTTTCATCGCCGCCATCGACCCGCGCCTTGTGCTTGTTGAGGGTTTCCTGCTTGGACAGGTTGCCCTGAATGAACACGCGCTTGCGCCAGTCGCGCTCCAGGCCATCGAAGACTTCCTGCATCTGTTTGCGCGAGGAAAACAGCACCAGCGTGCCCTTGGAGCCCTCCACCAGATCCGGCAGCTCACGAATGATCGCGGCCGTGTGTTCGGCGGCGTTGCGCGGGTCGGCCTTGAGGTCCGGCACCCGCAGCACCCCGGCGTCGGCGTGGTGAAACGGGCTTGGCACCACGGCCGTGACCGCATCTCTGGGCAGGCCGGCGCGCATGCGGAAACGGTCGAACTTGCCCAGCGCCGTCAGCGTCGCCGAGGTCACCAGCGCGCCGTAGGCCACATTCCACAGGTTGCGACGCAGCATTTCGGCGGCAAGGATGGGGCTGGCGTTGACCTCGATGTCGAACAAAGAGCCGCTGTCGGCCAGGGTCAGCCAACGCGCCATGGGCGGGCTGTTTTCCGGGTCCTCGGCGGTAAAGGCGGTCCACAGCTCCCAGTTGCCGTGGGCCCGGGCCAGCAGGCTGCCGAACAGTGGATACCATTCCTCGGCCTGATGGCTGGCGATGCCGATGTTGACCTCGCCATCCATGCCTTCCTTGAGCAACTCGGTCAGGCGGGTGAACAGATCGTCCAGCCGCGCGAAGCCTTTTTTCAGCTCGATGCCCATCTCGCGCATGTGCTCGGGCACCACGCCGCCAATGAAGCGATGGCGCGGTCGCTCGCGGCCTTCCATGTCTTCCCCGGCCTTGAAATCGGCCAGTTGCTCGCAGGCGGTGAACATGAATTGCTGATGCGTCTTGATCTCGCGGGCCAGCTCCGGCACCTGCTCGATCAGCTTGCCCAGATCTCCCGGCAGCGGGTGCTGGGCGAGCAGCTTGGTGAGGTTCTTGGCGGTCTGTTCCAGCCAGTCAGCGGTGGAGCGCAGGCGGCTGAAATGGGCGAAGTGGCCGATGGCCTTGTCGGGCAGGTGGTGGCCTTCGTCGAACACATACAGGGTGTCGCGCGGATCCGGCAGCACCGCACCGCCGCCCAACGCCAGATCCGCCAGGACCATGTCGTGGTTCGTCACGATGACGTCGACTTTTCCCATGCCCTCGCGCGCCTTATAGAAGGCACACTGCTGAAAATTCGGACAATGGCGGTTGGTGCACTGGCTGTGATCGGTGGTCAGCCGCGCCCAGTCCTGATCAGCCAGCTCCTGGGGCCAGCTGTCGCGGTCGCCGTCCCATTTGTTGCCAGCGAGCTTTTCGATCATGGAAGTGAACAGCTTCTGGCTGGCCTCATCGACCTCGATCTTGAAGCCTTCTTCTTCGAAAAGCTGCGCAGTGGCGCTCTGGGCGTTGCCTTCTTGCAGCAGCACATCGAGCTTGGACAGGCACATGTAGCGCCCGCGCCCCTTGGCCAGCGAGAAGGTGAAACTCAGGCCGCTGTTGCGCATGAGATCGGGAAGGTCCTTGTGGACGATCTGCTCCTGCAGCGCAACAGTCGCGGTGGCAATCACCAGACGCTTACCCGCCGCCTTGGCCGTAGGGATCGCCGCAATCGCATATGCAACGGTCTTGCCCGTACCCGTTCCCGCCTCCACCGCCACCACCGCCGGATCGCCCGTACGGCGGCCTTCTTCGTCGGTGTCGATATCCCCCAGCACCTTGGCCACCTCGGCGATCATCAAACGCTGGCCGTAGCGAGGCTTGAGGCTTTTGGCTTCGAGGAAACGCGAATAGGCGCCCTGAATCTGGGATTTGAGTTCGGTACTGATCATGGGCTGGGTCGTTGGCTCGGCGTCACGGGTGCTGAATGAAAACACAAAAAACCGCTGGATATATCTTCAGTGGTCTCAGCGGGCGGCTATCATACCGCGCTAATTCTTTCTGCGCAGACCGGAGTTCTTGATGTCGCTTGTAGCCTTTGTCTACGTGTTGCATGTATTGTCGGCGGTTTTATGGGTAGGCGGGATGTTTTTCGCCTGGATGATTCTGCGACCAGCGGTCATCGCCGCCCTTGAGGGGCCTGCGCGGTTGAAGCTGTGGGTGCAGGTGTTTCCTCGGTTTTTCGTCTGGGTGTGGAGTGCGGTGATTCTGTTGCCGGTGACGGGGATCGGGATGATTCAGCTGAATTTCAGCGGTTTTCAGACGGCGCCGCGTTATGTGCAGGTGATGATCGGGTTGTATGTGGTGATGGTGGCTTTGTTTCTGCGGATTTCGTCGTTGAATCTGCCGCAGCTGCGTAAAGCGGTGGACGCGGAGCAATGGGCGGACGGGGCTGCAGCGCTGGGCGGGATTCGGCGGTTGGTGGGCATTAACTTGCTGGTGGGGATTGCGGTGGTGGGGATTGCGGCGGCTCGGCCGGGTTTTTAGGGCCTTTATGGTCTGAGCACATGTCGGTTGTTTTCTGGGATTTCTCGGTAGAAGAGCAAAAGCTGAAGCGTGAGGCTTGCGCGCTTTTCTGTAGCAGCACGGCTTACCGGCGGTGGCGCCCGTAAGATCGCTACGCTGGCAAGCCGTGCTGCTACGGTGCCTTTTCAGGTAACTCGCTGAAGGCGAAACAGCTCTGCCGTCAGGCAGAGCCCAAAACCACCTCAAATCTTACGAACACTCACCGCCCCAGCAGGCCCCACCGCCCCGGACTGCCCTTTCTCACCATTTTTCCCGCTTTTCGCGCCATCAGCCCGATAAACCAGGCAGCCCTTTGACACCCCACCCTTGCCACCGCGACCGCCCTCGCCGCCCAGACCACCGGCGCCGCCCTGCACGTTGACCTTTACGCGCTCGTCCGGAAACGACTGCGGCAGCTCAAGACGCACCAGCGCACCCGGCGCGCCATCGTGACCATTGCCACCGTTATCGCCATCAAAGCCGCGGCTCGCCGAACCCCAGGTGCAACCCGGGTCCTTGCCGTTGCCGCCGTCTAGGCCGACATAACCGGGCGAACCGGCGCCACCGCGTGCATCGATCGACAGCACATCAGCGTTCAACTGCTCGATCCGCAGGTTCAGGCTGCGACCCGGCAACGGGCCTTTCTCGAAGGTGCCGGGCGCGCCGCGCGCGGTGATCTGCGCACCCGTCGCCAACTCACCCTGCTTGACCTGCAGCTTGAACGGCTCGGCGCTCGGCACGATGGCGATACGCGACTCATGGCCCATCACCAGTTGCCCGACCTGTACTTCCGTCAGCCCCGCAGGAATCAGCAGCGTTGCGTAATCGGCCACTTGCAGACGATCCAGTTGCAGCACGCTGGTATTGCTCGGCAAGCGCATCAGCGAATGCGGCTCCACCGAAAGGGTCTGGGCCATCACCAGTGAACTGCCAAGGGCCGAGAGCAGGCCCGCCGTGATCATCAAACCGTTACGCATGCTGAACCTCCGCCTGACGGCGACCGAAAGATTGCAGGTGGAAAATACCAAAAATCAGGATTTGCACACGGTCACGCCAGGGGTGCGAACGCCCCCGCAGGCTGCCGTTGAAGAGAAACAGTTCCATCACATGGGTCAGCGCCAACAGGCAACCGGCCAGTTTGATCAGCATATCGAAGGGGATCGGCAACACCGCCACCTGGTTGAGCAGTACCACGGCCCAGAACCCCAACGTCAAGATTTTCCCCAACCCCCAAAACACCCTCATGACACGCCCCTACTGTTTTTTTTGGCTGTGCTGCAAATGCGAACCTGCGCACAGTGCGGTGACGGGGGTGACTATGCCAGAGGATGCGGGGAATTGCGTGAAGATATCCACGCGTCCGAGCGCTTAAAAAAGAAAACCCCGGCACAGAGGCCGGGGTTTTCGGTGAAGCCTGTCACTCAATCAACGATTGATCTTGATCTCGACGCGACGGTTCAGCGCACGGCCTTCGGCGGTTTTGTTGTCCGCTACAGGACGGCTCTCGCCATCACCTTCCACCGAGACAAACGCACTGCGCGAAATGCCCGAGCTGACCAGGTAGTCGGTCACCGAGTGCGCACGTTTTTCCGACAACTTCTGGTTGTAGGCGTCACTGCCCACGCTGTCGGTATGGCCGCTGACATGCAGCTGCACGTTAGGCGCTTCGGTTTTCAGTTTGGTCGCCACGGCGTCCAGTTGATGTTTGTCAGCGGGGGTCAGGGTGGCCTTGTTGAACTCGAAGTGCACGTCACGGATTGTGATGATTTCTTCTTTTGGCTGAACCACCGGAGCCGCTACAGGTTCAGGCGCTGGCGTCACGATCGGGCAACCCGTCGCATCCACCGGCGTGCCTTTGGGCGTGTTCGGGCACTTGTCGACGCTGTTCAGCACGCCATCGCCGTCGTCGTCGCCATCGCCGTGAGCGTAGCAATACGCGCCGGCCATCACGCCCACCGCAGCACCGAAGCCCGCCGCCACCGATGCCGTCTGGAAAGCGCCGATCGCGCCCCCCGCCAGAGCCCCCCCGGCCGCACATAAAGGCCAGTCGGTCTTTTGCAAGCCGGCACAGCCCGTCAAAACACTGGTAACCAAAATCAGAGGTAACGCTGTCCGAATCATGCTCATACAGTTCTTCTCCTTTGGTATCGGCTAAAACCGACTGAAATGGAGTAAAGACGCCGTTGGGGCCATTTGCCACCCGCAAACAGGGGCTTTTATGGCTTTTCGCGCGCGGCAGGCAGGTACTTTTAGGAATAGCCTTTTCAGGAATAGCCTTTTGCCTTCACTCCGTACGCTTTGTCACGAGCCACGATAAAAAAGTTCAGGCACTAGGCCACAAAGATTCGGCAGGCTAACCTTGCTGGCTCAATTGAGGGATTTCGATGACCGACAGCTTTTCCACCCGTACCCCGCAACAGGCCCTGGCCGCGCTGCTTGACCGCTACGCGCCCAAGCGCCTGCTGCTCATCGGCGCCGACAGTTTCCCGGCCCTGCAGGCCTTTCAGGAGGCCCATCCGGACACCGAACTGGCTCGGGCCGCACCGGGCGCATTGCCCGCTGAACTCGCCGGTCAGCGTTTTGATCTGGCACTCGTGGTCGATTGCCTTGAGCACATGCCCAAGCGTGCAGGCCTGGAATTGCTCGGCGGGATCCGCAACCTCAACGCCAGCCGCATCGCCGTGCTGGCCGACATGAACGCCTGCGGCTGGCAGACGACCGACTTTTATTCACTGGCCCTGCAAGCCAGCGAACGCTTCGCCCGGGACGAACAGGTGCTGACCCTCTTCACCTATGACCTGCGCGAATACAAACAGGTGCCGGACTGGCTGAACGCGAAGTTTTGGGCGAATCCGGAAAACTTTGGCAAGTATTGGTGGTGAGACCCGCATCATGAGCAGTGCAATTTGTCCCTGTGGCAGCGGCAACCTTCTGGACGGCTGCTGCGGTCGCTATCACGCTGGCAACCCCGCGCCCTGTGCCGAAGCCTTGATGCGTTCGCGCTACAGCGCTTATGTGCTGGGGCTGGTGGATTATCTGCTGGACACCACGTTGCCCAGCCAGAAGAGCGGCCTGGATCGCGAATCGATCAGCCAGTGGAGTGCGCAGAGCACTTGGCTGGGCCTAGAAGTCGAAGGCGCGGAGTTGCTCGGTGGCAAGCCGGAGCATGCCTTCGTCACCTTCACCGCGCGCTGGCACGATGCCGGCGGCGAGCACAGTCATCGCGAGCGCTCGGCGTTCGTGCAGCACGATGGCCGCTGGTATTTCATCGACCCCACCGTGCAGCTCAAGGTCGGGCGCAACGATGCGTGCCCGTGTGGCAGTGAGCAGAAGTTCAAGAAATGCTGTTCGGCTTATATGGCCTGAGTCAGATTTGGTGTCCCCGCTCCCGTAGGAGCGCGCAGCGTGCAAGATTTGCGTGCTACAAGGGGCGATTGACGGCGGTGTCAGGCGAGCTTGAGGTGCGAAATGTCTGGCACCACCACATGCGCCTGCTCTTTGACCTCGCCCATGTCACTGCCCGCAGGCGCCAGGCTCAGGCCTGACAGGTCCAGGCGCGGCGCCACCGGCGCGGCTTTCGGGTCCTGCACGTCCTTGCCCAGTTCGGAAATCGTGAAGTCTGGTGCTTCGACATCGACGAAAGCCGCCATGTAGACGTCCCGAGGTTCAAGCTTTGAGGTTTTTTCAGCAGGACGTTGCGGTGCCGTCGGGGCCGCAGGTTGCGCAGCGCGGCGCGTCCAGGTCGGTTCATCGGGCGGCGGGGCCAGCTCGACTTCTTCGACTTCCATCGGTTCTGACGCAGCTTGAGGTTGTGGCTCGGGCGCTGCCTGCACCTGGCCCGGCATTTCCACGACTTCGGCCTGCGCACCCGCGCGCTCGAGGGTCGAACGGTATTTTTCGGCGTCGGCCTGATCAAGGTTGTTCTTCAAGACCAGACGTCGCCCGGAGAACAACAGCGCGATGCGCTGCGCGTCTGCCTGGAACAGTTTGGCCAGGTTGGCCTGGACCCGATCAAGCTGTGCGCCAGGTACCAATTGGCCGGAAAAAACAATTTCGTGCAACTTCATGAGTCATAACTCCTTCGACACATGGCGTGAGTATGGCGCAGGCTCTGCGGATCAGCGAGTTGCCCGCCGGGGGCGACTTGCTAGACTCAAGCCCGACAGGGAGTGAACCCATGGTGTTTCAGGCAAGCGTTTTAAGAATCATCGGCCTCTTCATGGTGCTGACCGTATCCGGGTGTTCGTCGTTCATGAGCGGCGACGTCAGGGAACCTGAAGTCAAGCTGCTCAAGGTAGACGTGGTCAAGGCCCGGTTGCTCAAGCAGGACATGAAGCTGCGCTTTCGCATCGACAACCCCAACGACTCCAATCTCTGGGTGCGCGGGTTGCGCTACAAGGTCGTGCTCAACGACATCCTGATCGCCGATGGCGAGTACAGCGACTGGTTCATCGTCGAGGCCAATGGCCACAAGAACTTCTCGGTGCCGATCCGCACCAACCTCTGGGAACACCTCAAGGACGTGACCCGGATGCTCGGCAAACCCAGGCAGCCTATTCATTACCGGTTGGAAGGCAAGCTCAAGACCGGATTTTTATTTGGTGACAGCGTGCGTATTGGCCGCGATGGCGACATAATTCCCGGCGATTTGATTCCGGAGTAACCCCATGAGCAACCAACCCCACGTGCACGGCCCTGATTGCAACCACGATCACGACCATCATCACGATCACGACCATGGCCACGTGCATGGCCCGCACTGCAACCACGAACCGCAGGAGCCGGTCCGCAACGCGCTCAAGGACGTGGGTCGCAATGATCCTTGCCCATGCGGCAGCGACAAGAAATTCAAGAAGTGCCACGGCGCCTGATTGCGCGGTGATTCTGTGTAGCAGCACGGCTTGGGGGCGGCGACGTCCGCAAGATCGCCACCGCCAGCAAGCCGTGCTGCTACAGGATCGATGCCCGAACGCCCAATCCTCTGAAAAATCCTGAAATAAACTCCTGCCCCCCGCTTGCGTGGCGCCTGCCTGCTCTCTAACGTAGCGCGTTTCCAACGCCTACCCCCGCAGGAGCTCCATCATGGCCTCGCCAGCCCTCTCATCCGTGAAGACGCGACTCAGCACAGCTGCTGCCATGTTGGGGCTGTTGAGCCTCGCCGGCTGCCAACTGGGCGGCGAAGACCGTGACAACCTGCCACCCACCAGCGGTGTCTACGCCATCAAAGGCCTGGCGCAGAACGTTTCCGTGCGCCGCAACAACCTGGGCATGCCGCTGATCGAGAGCAACACCTTTCACGACGCGCTGTTCACCCTCGGTTACGTCCACGCCAGCGACCGCATCTCGCAAATGGTGCAAATGCGCCTGTTGGCGCAGGGCCGTCTGTCGGAAATCGCAGGCCCCGGCGCGTTGGATCTGGACCGCATGATGCGCGCCGCCAACCTCAAACAGACTGCTGGCGATCTTTACAACGCTTCGTCGCCACGTCTGAAGCGCTTCTTCGAGGTGTACGCGCGCGGCGTCAACGCCTACCTGTTCCGCTACCGCGACAAGCTGCCGTCGGACCTGGCCGATGCAGGCTACAAGCCGGAGTACTGGAAGCCTGAAGACTCGGCGCTGATCTTCAGCCTGCTGAATTTCAGCCTCTCGGTGAACCTGCAGGAAGAAATCTCCTCGCTGGTGCTGGCGCAGAAAGTCGGCGCCGACAAGCTTGCCTGGCTGCTCCCGACCTACCCCGACGAAGAGCTGCCCTTTGCCGAAGCCGAAAAGCTCAAGGGCCTGAACCTGGGCAGCCAGATGCCGGGCCTGAGCAATCTGGACAAGGCCGCCCTGCAGCTGTCGGACCTCAACCTGCTGGGCGTTTCGGCGTCCAACAACTGGGTGATCTCGCCGCAACGCGCCCGCGCGGGCAAGAGCCTGTTGGCCACCGACAGCCAGTTGCCGGCGACCCTGCCGTCGATGTGGAATTTCGTGCAGATTCGCGCGCCGAAGTATCAAGTCGCGGGCGCCACCGTGGCCGGTCTGCCGCTGGTGCTGTCGGGCTTCAACGGCAAGCTGGCGTGGGGCATGGGCCCGGCCATGGGCGACAATCAGGACCTGTTTCTGGAAAAGCTCAAGCGTGAAGGCAATCGCCTGATGGTCATGGCCGATGGCAAATGGGTCGCGGCCGGCGCCCACGAAGAAACCTATTTCATCAAGGGCCAGAGCCCGGTTCGCGAAGCCGCTTTTGAAACCCGTCACGGCCCGCTGCTCAACGGCAGCTCGGCTCAGTTGGCTAGCGGGCTGGGCATCGCCCTGCAAACCCCGAATGCCAAAGACGATAAATCCCTGGACGCGCTGTTCGACCTGACCCGCGCGCAGAACGTCGAGCGCGCCTTCGACACCACGCGGGAAATTCGTGCAATCAGCCTGAACATGGTTTTCGCCGACGCCTCCAACACCGGCTGGCAAGTCACCGGCCGCTACCCGAACCGTCGCGAAGGCCTGGGCCTGATCCCATCGCCGGGCTGGGAAGGCCGTTACGACTGGGACGGCTACGCCGACGCGATGCTGCATCCCTACGATCAGGACCCGCAGCAGGGCTGGATCGGCACCGCCAACCAGCGCACCGTGCCCAAAGGCTATGGCATGCAGCTGTCCAACTCGTGGGATTACCCGGAGCGTGCCGAGCGCATTGCCGAGCTGGCCAACAGCGGCAAGCAGGACACCCGCAGCACGATCTCGATGCAGTACGACCAGACCACCACCTTCGCCGCCAAGCTGAAGAAGATGTTCGAAGCGCCGGGCATGTCCAGGCCGCTGAAACAGGCCATTGACGCGTTGCCGCCTGCGGATCGTGACAAGGCCCGCGAAGCCTTGAGCCGCCTGATGGCGTTCGATGGTCGCCTGTCGCCGGTGTCGAGCGATGCGGCGATTTACGAGCTGTTCCTGCAGGAAAGCACCAAGCAGATCTTCCTCGACGAGCTGGGCCCGGAAAGCAGCCCGGCCTGGAAAGCGCTGGTACAAAGCGCCGATCTTTCCTACTCACCACAGGCCGATCACCTGCTGGGGCGTGAGGACAGCCCCTACTGGGATGACGTCAAAACCCTACAAAAAGAAGACAAGCCAACGATTCTCGCGCGCAGCCTGGCCGCCGCGATCACCGCAGGCGAAACCCAGTTGGGTGGCGATCACAAGGCCTGGCAGTGGGGCAAGTTGCATCAGTACAAGTGGACGTCCCAGAGCGCTCAGTTGACTGCGGCCCTGGGCGGCAGCAAAGCCAGTGTGATCAAGGGGCCGATGGCGGCCGGCGGCGACCACACGACGCTGAACGCATCGGGCTTCCACTGGGGGCAGGATTTTGATGCAGCGGTGATCCCGGCGATGCGCATGATCGTCGACTTCGCCCAACAGGAACCGATGATGGCGCAGAACGCTGCAGGGCAATCGGGAAACCCGGCCAGTCCGCATTTTGCCGACGGCATCGATCCTTGGGTGAAGGGCTTGTACATGTCGGTGCCGATGCAGCCGGAGAATTTCGAGCGGGTGTATGGCAAACAGCGGTTGACCCTGACACCGGGCAAGTAACGCCTCCCCACTTTATCGGGGGGCTGCGGCGTTCGCATAATCGGACACACCGCGAAACCTGTGGGAGCCGGCTTGCTGGCTCCCACATGGATCAACCGTGTGCCGATGATTGGTGACAACCCCACTGCTGCAGAAAACAAACCGAACTTCCCACAATCCTCATCGCTCTACCTGACAAGCCCTCCACCCCGGCCAAGCCCATGGACCTTGTCATCGCCCGCCCCGAAGGCCTGTACTGCCCGCCGGGGGATTTCTATATCGACCCGTGGCGTCCGGTCGAACGCTCGGTCATCACCCACGGCCACGGCGATCACGCCCGCACCGGCAATCAACACTACCTGGCCGCCTCCCCCGGCGAGGGCATTCTGCGTTCGCGACTGGGTCAGGACATCAACCTGCAAACCCTGCAATACGGCGAATCCATCACCCACCATGGCGTCAAACTCAGCCTGCATCCTGCGGGTCACGTGTTGGGCTCCGCTCAGGTCAGGCTCGAATATCAGGGCGAAGTCTGGGTCGCGTCCGGCGATTACAAAGTCGAGCCCGACGGCACCTGCGAACCCTTCGAGCCTGTGCGCTGCCACACCTTCATCACCGAATCCACCTTCGGCCTGCCGATTTACCGCTGGCAGCCGCAATCGGAAATCTTCACCGGCATCAACGACTGGTGGCGCGCCAACGCGGCGGTGGGCAAGGCCAGCGTTTTGTTTGCCTACTCGTTCGGCAAGGCCCAACGCATTCTCCATGGCATCGACCCGAGCATCGGTCCGATTCTGGTCCACGGCGCTGTCGAGCCGCTGAACCGGGTCTATCGCGAAGCGGGCATTCGCATCCCCGAAACCCACTACGCCGGAGACTTCAAAAAGACCGACCCGGCCCTGCGTCAGGCCCTGATCGTCGCCCCGCCTTCGGCCGGCGGCAGCACCTGGATGCGTCGCTTCGGTGATTTCAGCGATGCTTTTGCCAGTGGCTGGATGATGCTGCGCGGCACCCGTCGGCGGCGTGGCGTGGATCGCGGTTTCGCGCTGTCGGATCACGCCGACTGGCCGGGGCTGTTGTGGGCCATCGAAAACACCGGCGCCGAACGGGTGATGGTCACCCACGGCTCGGTCGCTGTGCTGGTGCGCTACCTGCGGGAGCTGGGCCTGGACGCTCAGGGCTTCATTAGTGAAATACGAAATGAAGATGTGGATGAGGACGGAGAGCTCATTGATTAATAAAGGAAAATTTTAGAAAAATGCAATTAGCTGTGTATACACACCGATGATGCCTAGGTCTTGCTAGGAACAGGACGATACACGCATCGCTAGTCACAAACTCCGAAGCCAGCTCTAAAAACAAGGGGATGTCGCACCAAGTCGATGCTCTCAGACCGTCTTGAATCCTATGGCCAAATCCGCCACAAAGTCAGCTGATATGCGCTAGAACTATTGTTCGAGGGAGCCCAATTGAATGCGACACTAGAAGCCTCAGTTACTAATTGAGTTGCGGTGACTGCCATCATCCACATGGCCACTCTGAAGATCTTCACTTGCCATCTCCACCGCCATACAGAGCCGTCTCCGAGCAGAAATACCGTTGGCCCCCTAGGCCTTCCATACGCGAAACTCCCCGCCAATTGACGCTCGCGCCACTTCCCTCGTCATCAAGACGATTCCCTTAAGGATTTGATTTCGTCTCTCACTTTCTTCAGGAGAGCATTGTCGTCGCCATCGAGGCCTATTTGCATCAGGACAATAAGCGTCGCAGGATTCACCCCAAGGCGCTCGGCGAACTCCTCCAACTTTTCAACTGTTGGACTGCGAATTCCGCGCTCTATAGTGGAAACGAATGATTGGCTTGCACCTAGTTGCTCCTGTGCGATCGCTTTTCGTAGTCGCACCTCCCTGAGCGCAGACCCGAATGCCAATTTGCGTTCCATTTGCTTATCCACAAAAGGAACGATGGAGCCTCAACAGCGGCATAGACACTATGCTGCATACAGCATATGTGGCAAAATTATTTTCCGCTTTTTACCAATCAGTACTCCACGTATCCGCCTGCAGTTTTAGATGAGAGCAATAGCCGTGTTTGTTTCAGACCCTCAAGACGAAGTCATCACCCTTTTCGGGAAGATGGATCCGACTTTCAAAAGCTGGCCTCGAGTAGATACAAGTGAAACGTTCTTTCAAGTACACACCAGACGACTGAGCGGCAATGACGAAACCGTTGGTGTTGTGCTCCTTGGGACCCCACGAGCGTTCCTGGAGTTTTTGGAGATCTGGCAGAAAGATGATGATCTGCGTATCGAGCAGATCGTCTTAAGCACCCCACCGCATGCCAACCGCAGCAAGGTTTGGCGTACGGAGACGCTTGTCGAACTTGAGGTGAGTGTTGATCGACAGGATCATCCGCGTGAAATCATCTATCACACGGCGAAAAACTGGTATCGCGAAGAGCGCGTGTACGGAGAAGGGGGAGGCCCGCTCAGCACAATATACAGATCCCGAAATCCCCGCCCAGCTCCGATGGCCTAGGACCATTCTGGTGATGGATTTTGAGCATGCGGTTAAGGCTGTGTCGAATGCCCGAGAAATCGTCATTTTCACGGGGGCAGGCATTTCTGCCGAGAGTGGCATTCCCACGTACGGTGTCCCAATGTCAGGTATCTGGGCTCAACAGGACCCGCGCGCTTTGGAAACGGCGAAGGCCTTTCGCGAAAATCCAGCGTTCGTATGGGCATGGTACCTATGGCGGCGCCAGCAGGTCGCGAAAGCCGAGCCTAACGAAGCTCACCTTGCGGCGCACCGACTGACCAGTTCAGACCGCACAGTCTCCGTGATCACTCAGAACGTGGATGATTTACACGAGCGAGCAGGATCCGTAGCTGTACTGCATCTCCACGGCAGCTTGGCTACGCCGAAGTGCTTTGCGTGCCATCGACCGGCAGAAATACCTCCACCAATAGTGACCAGCTCTGCCGACGGGGAACTGGTCGAGCCGCCACGGTGTGCCAGGTGCAATGGAAAGCTTCGCCCGGGCGTAGTTTGGTACGGCGAGGACTTGCCCTCAGACGTCTGGAAGTCCGCAATCGCATTGGTGAAGAACTGCGACGTGCTGATCTCCGTGGGTACCTCTGGAACCGTCACGCCAGCAGCCGACATTCCCAAGCTTGCACTGTCGCATGGCGCGACGGTGATTCACGTCAACACCGAGGATGTCAGCACCGGCGCACAGAATGAGCTGATGCTGATCGGGAAAGCGACCGAGGTCCTCACGAAGCTGTGCGCCCTTTTACCGAGCGAGGAGCAAGTGCTATGACCACCGCCTACGAGCGGACACGCAGCGTGATTGAAACAAGTGATTTCTTGCTCAGGCTGACCCGCAACAAATCCTTGCCTGACGCCGTTCGAAGTGAAGCCAGGCTGTTGCTCCGTCACTACCCGTCCGCTGACATCGTCAGGCTGGCTGGACGATGGGAAGCGATCAGACAGGATGAAGTTTCAAAGCTTCCTGGGAGCCCCAAAGCACTGCATCCAGCACTTGCGACGTGGCCTCTTCTCGAGCCTTTGTTTTGCGACTCGGAGCTCCCAGGCGCTCCTGAACTTGGTGCTCAACCGGATTGGGCAACCGTCCCCGCGCTGGAACCCATGCCTAGCGCTGCGGACTTCCGCATATTGGGATTGGTTGCACCCACAGGCATGGGGTGTTTGAGCATCGAGTATCGCTGCTTTACATCAGCTCGAGCACTGGTTCTCTCACGCGCCGCTGTGGTGTTGGGGTCACCAGCAAGCGCTAGCGGTTGGTTTGTGGGTCGGATTCGAGGCCTGGATAAGCGACCGCCCTGCACGCTGATGAGCACTGTCCATGGTTTCACTTCGGTAATGGAAATTCTGTCCTGCTTCGAGTACTGGATCCACTGGTAAGCCTTTCGCTTGCGATGCTCAATGCTATCCGCGACATTCGGAGGAAGAAACATGTCCAATGAGAGAATCAAGGTCCACAGATCCGCACCGAGCAATGATGGAGCGCTCGGAGCACAGAACTCCACCAAGCTCACCATCGACCTTGACAACCAATACTCCTCCATTGCGGTTGAGGCATACATCGATGCTCTCGACATCTTGAACCAGGTCATGCACGGCATAACATCGCCTTCGGCTTTAAAAGATGACGGACTGCCACTATCGTTGTCAGTTGCCACTCGAAATGCGAGAAATCTTCTGAGACAGGCCAGGATGCTCGCAAAAGCCTTGAACGAGGTCATCAGCAGTGGAGACTGGCTTACCGTCGACGACATGGCTGCAATGGCGAGTGCCGAACCGCAAGAATTTGGCGATCGACTGGCTCAATGGGATGCCGAGGGGCGACTCTTCAGTTTCAACCACAAGGGAATCCAGCTCTTCCCCAGCTATGCCCTCGACCCTGCCCACTCATACCAACCCGTTGAAAGATTGAGTGAAATCATCGCTGTGTTGGCCACCATGAATAACGGATGGTTGATGGCTTGCTGGTTCGCATTCCCTAACAGCTATCTGGGAGGAAAAGCGCCGAAGACTTCACTGAGTTCAGAACCCGATAAAGTCCTCGGTGCCGCTCACGATGAAGTCGAAGGGATTTTCCAAGGCTAGCGGATGGGCTCTTGAACAACGTCATTTGCCCAGCCCCACGCGCGATGAATCTGCCGAAGAAAAAGCAACTTCAAAATCCAAGAGTTCAATTTCGGGGGCATGGACACCACATGGCCTTAACACCTTACATCACACCGGATAGGGCTCCTGGATACCTCAAGGACGCGGCTGCTGAACTCCCACAGCTCGACGCTGCACTGAGTGAAAACATCCCTGAGCCACTGCGCATCCCGATGATCCACCTCCAGCGCCAGGTGAGTGCGTATTACAGCAACAGGATCGAGGGTAACTCGGCCACACCCGCCGAGGTACTGCATGCTCGGGAGGATTCAGCAGGCGATGCGGCAGCGCCGGATCTCCTGGAAATCAGGAGCCACATCGAAGCTCAAATCAGTCTGTCGAGGAACCCAATCGAGGCAGCCAGAATCAGCAACCGTGAATTGGTCGCGCGCATGCATCGCCAGCTTTACAGGGGAATAACCAAAAAACACCTGCGCATCAACGTCGAGACCGGCGGCCAACCGATCCCACTCGTACCGGGGGAGATTCGCACTCGCGAAGTGAGGGTGGGCCATCACATCCCGCCAGCCGCGGAAAAGATCAGGTCTTATCTAAAGTGGTTTGAAGATGCCTATCGGCTGGATCGACTGCATAGACTGGCGCCGCTTCTGGCTGCTGCAGGCGCTCACCACCGCCTGCTCTGGTTACACCCTGATGGAAATGGGAGGACCGGCCGCCTGTTCACCGATGAATATCTCAAAGCTGGCGGCCTGAAGGGCTGTGGATTGTGGTCAATGAGTCGCGGATTCGGCAGAGATGTCGATGCGTATTACAGCGCCCTTAGAGCTGCCGATCATGTGCGCAAAGGGGATCTGGATGGCCGTGGCGATCTCTCCGACAGCGGCCTGCTCAAATTCACCGACTACTTCATCAGGACGGCATTGGATCAGGTGCGTTACATCAGCGAGCTTCTGGAGCCTTGCACGCTTAACCGCCGTATCGACCACTACTTTCAGATGCGTCGACAGTCCGCGCGTCCGACGGCAAGCGGGCCGGCGTTGCCTATGCTGCGCATCGAAGCTCTGTACCTCTACCGCGGTCTGCTTAAGCGTGGCCCGATGCAGTATTCAGAGATCCAAGCCAGGCTGGGTCTTGGCGAATCCACAGCGCGTAATTTACTCGGTCAGATAGTCAGCGAAGGTTTGATCGCCATAGATGAGGACGGACAGGCCTCGCTAAGGTTGCCGGGGCACTTGATCATGCCCCTGTTTCCCGATCTGTTCGACTCATCCCAAGCACCAGGAAGTGAATAAATGAGCAACTCCATGCGAGACACACCAACCATGCGATCCACAATCCCCCTTAGTCAGGCACGCCGCCGAATACGCAGACTGATTGCTTTGGTGCCCACGGGACAAAGCTTCGTCATCACCAAAGATGGTCGCGAAATCTGCCGGCTGCAGGGAGAGTAAATGCTCGCGACAAGTCCTGCGGGTATACGACGTCGGGCGAGCCCAATACGAGCGCCTGCAGCCCGTTAACTTGAAATCGATGCCCGCTAGGCGGCCTGAGATCCGGTTATGGCCGTCGACGAATCAGGCAGCACACGAGACTTTCCTTCTTAGAAACGAAAAAGCGGCACGGGCCCGGGTTCCTCACCCCAGTGACCCGCGAACCGAATGACTCCGTAGCGACAGCTCCTCAAGGCCTACACGCAACGCTTACTGGTTGAGGGCTTAAAGTTCCAACGTATCGGCAGTGACTGAGCATCGGTCATCCGTGAATGAAGCTCTGCGAGGGGCGTGTTTGAGTGTTTCATCGTATCTGCCGCTATGGCCGAAACCTGCTCCAACACTTAGTATGATAGCTTCTGTGATGGCTTCAGATGGCAAATGCGAGCAGTGTTTTTGGTAAAACCAATTGGTGTGTGTCGTTTGATATTTTGTTTTAATCGGTACAATTGTTCTAAATCAGAATCGGACAGCGCTTCTCTTGGAGTTTCCTGGCTTTCGGGCGATGTTGATTATCCAGTATGGACGGAAATTCATGAAGCTAATCCAGAAGCATATCGCTAACGCTACGAGCTCTCTAGCCTCTGCATTTGATGTTTCGTCTTTGACGACCCACGGGGGCAGTAAGGGAAGTGCTCGGGAGATAATAGTTACAGAGTTTTTAAAGGCAAACCTTCCCAGCAATTTAGATTTTACAACAGGACAGATTTTTGATTCTAAAGATAATCTCTCAGGTCAAGCAGATATAATTATCTACCATAAGCATTCCTTGAAACTAAACTTTGGTAGGGATCAAGATATGGTCCCGGTGGATTCCGTTCTAGCATCAATAGAATGTAAGTCTTCATTGACTACTGGCTCGATGACTGAGGGGAGCTCATCCCTTAAGACCACACTTGATTCTTGCATTAAATCTAAGAGCTTGTATCGAATAAATCCAGCAGGTATAGATGATGGTTATTTGATGGAGCGGAATATTCCCGCTCATGTTGGAAGCATAGCAGAGCAAGTTACAGGTATGTACGCAACTATGCGGAAAACGCCATTCATAATCTTTAGTTTCAAAGGTCCTGATTAACCTACGCTAAGAAATTCGCTTTTTCAATATATGATGGGGAATGACATTGAGCTAGATGATATGCCAGATATCATCGCTGTTTTAGATAAAGGGTACTATCTGGTCAAAAATAACGGTTTTTTTATCAAAAAGGTTCCGGGTAACATCCACTATTCAACTGGTGATCGCGAAAGTAGTGCTCTGCTGGGGCTGTATGTCTGCTTAATTAAAATTGCGGAGTCTCAAAGAATCTCAAGGAACTTGTTTCCTATGCAGGCTTATTTGAAGTAGCAGAGGGTTGACGGTAAAGAATTAGGTGGTCACTTCCATAATTTCATGCTTCTTTTCAAGACGCTTGGGTGGAATGGCGTGGAATGGCGTGACTCGCCGCTGGCTCAATAAGAAGATTATGCAGTATTGCGTTGTCGGTTTTACTTCTCAGGGATGAGAACGAAAATCTCCGAAGGCTTTCCCCTGCGTTGAATTGCTTGTCTCGAGTCTTTGCAAGATAGCTCAAATGGTAAAAGCAAGCTGCAAAAGTCTGCGGATTGTTTCTTTCAATTTTGTGGTATTTGCTGAAGTGCACAGAGCCTTCTGTAAGTTATTTCCAGCGACGATCTAACAAGCCCCACGACTGGTATGCCTGCGCTTGAAATCACTCCCAGAGTGCGCTATAGGGCTTGGAATCTTAGGAAGAAATGATAGTGTGGCTTGCGACTAACGCCTATAGGCCTTTGCACTTCATGACCGAAATCACTATGAATATAAAAGACAGGGTGATTAGCCATAATGTCACGGCTTTTTCGCGTGACTTACGAATGTACTCGATATCTCTGTTGAAATCTTTGTCGTTGTTGAAGATTTGGTTCAGGTCCTCTCTACTTAGCAAGTCTGAGTATCTTTTGCGAAAGGTTTTGTATGAAGCCTTATATCTCCTTAGCTCTGCATTTGTTTCGCCAACGGCATAAAGCAGTACAATCAATGAGACTGCAAAAATTAGCAGGAATATCCAATATACACCTGAGTTCAAGATGGGAGTTTCTGGGACAGTGTTTTTACCTAGGGCTCTTATAAGGAAGGCAGTTAGCAAAAAAGAAAATAACGAAAATATGGAGGTTCTCAGGTATGCGTTAATAGTCTTGGCTACTTCAGATGCTTTTTCAGAACCTTTTTGTATCTGCTCCGATAATTTGTTTTTGACATCCACATATTGCTTTAGGTTATCTTTAAGATAAATCGCGTGATTCGATGCGATGGATTGAAGGCAGCCGGCCTTTAGTCTAAGTAAGCTGTCATCTGTTTTGTGAATTGTTATTAGGTTTCGGCATATCCCAAGCTTATCGACTATATTCCCGTCTGTGTATGCCCATTGGTAGATGTCTGTTGCCGCTGACCGAAAACTGACCCATTAAGGGCTGTTCTGCCGACTGAAAACTGACCCAGGTGTTCAACTGCTTCTGCTCACTTTCCGAGCAGGAGAACACCAGGTGATCAGCATGGAAATGATGGGAAAAATTCGGCGGATGTACTTCCGCGACAAGCTGTCGCTTCACCAGATAGCGAAGCGTACCGGGCTGTCCAGAAACACTATCCGAAAGTGGATCAGAGCCCCCGAAACCAAACAGCCGGTGTACCAGCGGCAAGCCGCTTTCAACAAGCTCAGTCCTTTCCACGAAATACTGGAACAGGCACTCAAAGCCGATTCGCTTCGGGCCAAACACAACCGCAGAACCGCCAAGGCTCTCTTCGAGCGGATCAAAGCCGAGGGCTACGACGGCGGCTACAGCCAACTGACCGCATTCATCCGCGCGTGGCGCGGCGAGCAGGGAAAATCCCTGCGAGCCTTTGTGCCGTTGACTTTCGCGTTGGGCGAGGCTTTCCAGTTCGACTGGAGTGAAGAAGGTCTGCTGATCGGTGGGCTGTTCAGGCGGATCCAGGTCTCCCACATGAAGCTCTGTGCCAGCCGCGCATTTTGGCTGGTAGCCTATCCCAGCCAAGGTCACGAGATGCTGTTTGACGCTCATACTCGCTCGTTTGGGGCATTGGGCGGCGTTCCTCGTCGCGGCATTTACGACAACATGAAAACGGCTGTCGACAAGGTCAGCAAAGGCAAAGGACGGACGGTCAACGCCCGTTTTGCCGTGATGTGCTCGCATTATTTGTTCGATCCAGACTTCTGCAACGTAGCCTCAGGTTGGGAAAAAGGTATCGTCGAGAAGAACGTCCAAGACAGTCGGCGACGTATCTGGCTCGATGCTCAAGACTGCCTGTTTCATACCTTCGATGAGCTGAATGTCTGGCTCGGCCAGCGCTGCCGAACTCTCTGGAGCGAGCTGCCGCACCCGCAATACAAAGGGCTTACGGTGGCAGATGTCCTGGAGCTGGAACGGGTGGAAATGATGCCTATGCCCAGCGCTTTCGACGGCTATGTCGAACGCACTGTGCGGGTCTCCAGTACCTGCCTGATCAGCGTGGCGCGCAATCGTTACTCGGTGCCTTGCGAACTCGTCGGTCAGTGGGTCAGCAGCCGTTTATACCCTTCGCGGGTTGTGGTCGTTGCTGATGAGACAACTATCGCCAGTCATGAGCGGCTTTTTGATCGAGACCAGGTCAGCTACGACTGGCAGCACTACATACCGCTAATCGCGCGCAAGCCTGGCGCGCTTCGCAATGGCGCTCCGTTTGCCGATTTGCCCAAGCCATTGCGCCTGCTCAAGCGTGGCCTGCGGCGTCATGTGAACGGTGATCGCGTCATGACCCAAGTCTTGGCTGCGGTGCCCATTACCGGTCTGGACTCCGTTTTGGTGGCCGTGGAACTGGTGCTTGAGTCCGGCAGCTTGAGCGCGGATCACATCCTGAATGTCCTGGCTCGACTCACGTCGACGGCACCGCCGCCTTCTGTAGAAACGAGTCTTCAGCTCAAGGTCGCGCCGGCTGCCAACACGGCTCGGTACGACCAACTGCGCGCCAAAGATGAGGAGAGCCGAAATGCGTGACTTGATGGCAGAACTTAAAGAGCTTCGCCTGCATGGCATGGCGCACGCCTGGGAAGAACTGGCAGCCCAAGGAGAAGCCTCGACAGCGTCCTCAAAATGGTTGCTGGAGCATCTGCTTCAGCAGGAACAAGCAGATCGTGCCGGCGCTCCGTGAATCATCAGATGAACATGGCCAAGCTCCCCATGCACCGTGATTTGGCAGGTTTTGACTTCAGCGCTTCCAGCGCTGATGCCCGTCTGGTCAAAGAGCTATCCAGCCTGGAGTTCACGAAAACGGCCCAAAACGTGGTGTTCATCGGCGGCCCTGGAACAGGCAAAACACACTTGGCCAGCGCACTGGCTGTATCCGGGATCACCGTCCACAACAAACGAGTCCGCTTCTTCTCCACGGTAGACCTGGTCAATCTGTTGGAACGTGAAAAGTACGATGGGAAAACGGGCCGAATTACACAGGGGCTGCTGCGCACAGACCTCGTCATCTTGGATGAGCTGGGCTATCTGCCCTTCAGCCAAAGCGGTGGAGCGCTGCTGTTTCATCTTCTGTCCAAGCTCTACGAGCACACCAGCGTGATCATCACGACCAACCTCAGCTTCTCGGAATGGTCGAGTGTGTTTGGCGACGCCAAAATGACCACAGCGCTGCTGGATCGACTGACGCACCACTGCCACATCGTTGAAACAGGTAACGAGTCCTATCGGCTGCAACACAGCACTCTAGCTGACCAGACAAAGATCAAGACACGAGAACGAAAGCGTAAGGAAGATGATGTTGCTGAGGACGATGAGCCATTTTGATCTTGATCGTAAGGTGCCCTGTCACATACATCATGTGGTGGGGCTTCGATCTTTAGAGGTCGAACAGGAATGCTACGCTAATCCACAATTGCTGATGACGAATCGGCAATCTGCCCTGGGTCATTTTTCAATCGGCAGGGTGGGTCAGTTTTCAATCAGCGCCAACAGATGAACAAGCCAAGCATCCGTGGGCTGCGCTGCATGACATCCTAGACCACGCGATAGGGTGAGTCGCCTGCTCGCTTCTGAGGCACGTCTTAAAGCGGAGCGGGTCGGAGGCGGAGACCTAAGTGCAACAATCGACCCAAAGCAGACATCCGGCTGCTTCTTCAGCTGGGAATCCTAATAACGGGATGCCAGCACTTCTCCTGCTGCGATGCGTGAGAAAACAACGTGAGGATCTGTTTGGCACCAGTATCTGAAGAAAAGGAGAGGTTCATCTTCTCCAAAAAACTGCGTCACTGGGCTCTCAATTGGTACCACCAGCTTGGGTGCCTCCCATTGCTGTGCAAGAACACCAATTGGTTGGCCTGACGCGCAGATAATCCAGGTAGCTTCATCTCCACTGATGCCGGGCAGGTAGTGCATTGTGTGTATGGCTTCTAACGCTGTACGCAATGTTGCAGTCGGATCGAGCCTGACAGAGTTGGCATGGCTGATCAGATCGTCACCCGCATGGACGCTGTCTCGATCAATGGCAAGTATCAGCATCATGATCCCTCAGAAAATTGTATTCAGACTAAACAGCGTATGGGGCTGAACGGGAAGCTGTCCACAGCCCGCTTCTGGCCGATTTCTGCCTCAATCCATGTCAATCTCCCTTCAACATTCGGTGCGTCGCGCTGAGGCGCGTTGCGTATACTCAGTGGCCTTTTCCAGGTTCACAACGGCATAATCGGGACACGGTGTTAAGCATGGCCGTTCGAATCGTTGAGCCACGAACGAACGGTTCGCACCGAGCATGGCCGCGCTGTAACCGCAGCTATAAATTTAGCGCTTTTGGCTTGGGTGATGCCGTAGGTATCGGGCACGATCACCGCGCCTCTCTACTGGCTCGGCCCAGCGGTTTCCTTAGTCGATTACCGGATTACTCAATCAAAATGAAATACATCCGAACCAGTCCCATAGGAATTTGTTTCTTTGCAGGTTTGCTTTTCGCCTCCAATGCTTTTGCGCAGTGCGCCACCGGCGTAGACACAGGAGGCGGAAATTGCATTCCTCCTGATGCGGCAGGCATGCCTGGCTACAACGAGGGAGGCAATTATGCGCAGCCCCCTAAGGCTGTTTGGGTGGATACTTGGGGTGCTATTTCAATCGACAGTGATTCGGGAAAAGCCGGAACTGTGACTGATATCGATAGTAAAGCGGCTGCTGCTGAGTCTGCGATGCACGACTGTAAAGAGAGAGGTGGCAAGCGTTGCCAGTTGGTGCTGACCTACAACAATCAGTGTGCAGCGGTTGGCTGGGCATCGGATGGCTACGGCGTCGCAAGTGGGTCTGATGTCGCCGTGGCCGAGAAAAGTGCGTTGAGTGAATGTCGCAAGGCTGCCAGAAGCGAATGCCGAGTTGTCTATAGCGCCTGCAGTCTCGCGAAAAGGGTCAAGTAACACCATGAGTTGATGCCCGTTTGATGTCCGGGGTAGCTGCCGGGATGTGAAGGATCGTTTTCCTCTAACTTTGAGCCCGGAGAGCAATGGAATAGCCAACCGACATAAGGCCCAGCGCACAGACGCCTAAACTCGGTTGTGGCTACTCGGCGTCGCCAGAAGCCGCAGTTCGCCGGACTTTTTCTTCATGCCATTTGCACTCTTTCGCTTCGAGATCGATGCCATCTACACTCAAGAAGAGTTCGTGCTGGCTGTAGCGCTTGATGCGAACGAGTTTGGGCACGTGCCGGCACGGCATCGTGAGATCAAGCGGATCGCCTCCGAGAGCAATTACCGCCTTGGAATGAAGTTGACCCACGAGCGACCAAGCATCGAAGGCCACCTCCAACAAGTCACGATCGGGAATCTGCGGTATCAGCCAGGTGCGCACGATGGCGGGTGCCGAGTCGCAGTCGGGTCCTATCCCACGCCAGAATTTGTGTTTGCGGCAGGCATCCTTGTAGCGCTCGTAGGCTTCGTCCGAACTCTCCCACGTCTCGACACGGAACGGAAAGCTTAGCTTCACTTTGCTGCCCTCCATGGTGTAGACGGCCCCCTTACTTTGCACTGCAAGCATCCCTTGATGGACGATGAAGTAGCGTCGTACTTTCAGCACGGAGAACAGCGGTGTCGCTTCAAGTTCCTTGAGCCGGGGCTTGATAGCTCGGCATGCAGTCTCGTGCCTTTCAAGGTTCTTGGTCAGCAACTCGGGTACGTCAGCGATCGCACGGATGAACGCGTTCAACGCATATCGGAAGGCGTCCGGCAGGTGATAGTTGCCCTCCATCTGGTGCAGATGCCAGTGGCATTCCTGCCAGTGATCGAGCGACGCTTCGAGATGTGTGTGAGCGCAAGCCACGGGCGACGTTTGTTTCACGACACACCTCCTTTGCTCAACGCCCGCAGCTCGCCGAGCGCGACGGCCTCCGGCACCGAGAACGAGTAGCGCCCAAGCATGTTGATGTGCTCATGGCCGAACGGTGATAGCTGTGCCTCATCTTCGGGCCGCACCGTGTAGCCCTCGCTGCGCAAATGCGTCGACACGGCGTCCATGTACAGCGTCTTCCCGGATTACTGCGCGGCCAGCCGCACGTCTAACCCTGAGTCGTCGTCAAGGTCGAGTTTGCGAAGCGCTTCAAGCACTGCTTCGGAATGGTCGCGGGTCTGAACACCATCAACCCATTTGCCGTCCCGGTACACGTCCTAACGTTTCATTGTGTCGCCTCCATTTAATGGATGTAGTGCCCGCCCATTTGCATCGGAACACAAGATGTAGTTTTAGCTAGATTTTTCGTGCCTCTATGCCCTAGTTGATCTTCCTCGGAAGATCGCACGAACTGTAATACACGACGCACTTCGAATTATGTACACCACACTGCGTCATAGCCTTATTCTGGGCAGCCGACTCAGATACACCATCTTGAATAACTTTTGTATTCTCGCCTACAGCCATGGCAATGCAGCCATTTTTTACAGAAAGCTGTGCTATGCAGACCTTGCCTCCTTTGGCTTTGCAATCGGACACGGAGTCACGCTCAGCCTCTTTTGATGAGCTGCGGTTCAGTGCGACTCCGAGTATCCCTAGTGGAGTGTCTGTAGCAATGGCTTGCCAGTTATCTTCCCACCGAGGCCCAGCTTCTGGGATACTTTGGTCAGCTCCAGGAATAGGCACGCAGGCTTGCCAACCTTGTCCCTGCTGGGGATATTGCCCTTGAGGGCACCCGCCTTCTGCAAAGGCGCTAACTGAAATTGAACTGGCGAGGACGAACATAAACAGTTTCATAAAATTTTACCTATGCATCAGCAATTCTAGCTTGAATAATGGTTATCTTGGATAACAGCCGCTTTCGGATTGATACACTTACTTCTCGCATTGCCTCCTCTACATTGGATCGAATCAGCCTGTCACGAGCGACACAAACGGTCTGTGGCGAAGGGCAATTTTCCTGTAGATGGACGTCTCAGCGTCACTCACCGGTGTTGTAGTAGTTGTCTACACGTATAGTTGTGGCGACACCCTTGAAGGCGGGCATCGGATCGATCGTCGATATTTCGGCAATATAGTGCCCGTTGCGCCTGGCGTAGAAACCGCAGACTGAAAGGTTCGACTCTTCATCAATAGCCCCGTAGAGATGGAGACGACACACCGTCGGATCCGCGCGAGGTCTTGGCTTGCCGGTGTTGCGGGCGATGATTGTGTCGGTGTCTTCGGTTTCGATTGGCACGTGTGTTCCCCGGTCGTCGTAAACAACACGCACACGCAAGAGCCGAACGTGGAGCCGGACGTCGTCGACCGCCGGGAAGTCCGCTGCGTGGGGTACATCCACGCCGATCATCAGATACCGCTTGGCATCAAGCTTGCCATCAATAACGTCGAACGGTACGGCGATGCTGCTGCCTGCGGCGTTGAGCGCGAACGGAACTGACACGGGGAACGTGCTAGCTGCGCTGCGGGATGCGCAGGAGGCATACGACGCTCGCTGTGGCGCGGTGGACGTATCGTCATGGACCGCTTCTGCGCTGCCCGATGCGAGCGTGAGGCAAATCGCGAGCATCATGATGTTGCCTTGGCGCCCCGACACGCGCCGGGGTGAATCAGTACGGTCTACGTCAAGCAAGATACCCTGCTCCTGTGTGAGTCGGGCTGGCATTGCAAGCCAGCGTCTGAACAGCGCCTGTCACCCACGATCACCGACCCGCAGGCAAAGCATAGGTCAAGGTGGTGGGGTCGAAGGCTACATCGAACTCCTCGGTCTGCCCGTCTTTGGAGGACTTGATGACATGAAGCGGAAAAAAATGCTTTGCGGCAGGGTCTTCCTTGACGTTGACGTCGTACTTGACGCCTGGGGCTGCTTCAGACACCTGCGCAATTGTGCTGATATCCCTGATACGGCCTTTAACGACAGTAACGATGTTGTAATCAGCGACCGTGACACCTTGCCAAGTACCTCCGCTTGCAAACAGCCAGCCGTAATCTCCCGAATTACTGAGCTTGACGAATCGAGCCTTTACGCAACCGCAGTCCCCGGCGCTCCCGTACTCGGTGCCGCTGTCAATGGCCTGAAAAGTCCAGCCTTGCTGGCCACCGACATGGATTTTGAAGGCGCCCATCAGTCCTGGTTCAAAATGACTGTAGAGGTAATGGGTATCACGTAGATCGGTTGCGTTGAACGTGTTCAGGTAAAGCATTGTGCCCGCGGGACCGTCAACCTTGTGCGGTGTGCCTGGGCGCATGCAGTAATCGACCGCTTCACCTTGGCTGTTCTTCCAAGTAAATGGCCAACAGGCATTACGCACATCGTAGTTCTGGCCATAAATGTTGTCCATGATGGACTTGACCAGATCGGCGCTGTCGTCATGGACCACTTCCTGGGCCGCGGCGTGCGCCGTGACGAAAGCCAGGCCCATGATTACCAGGGTTCTACTGCTCAAGTGCATCTCACTCTTCTCCAGCCAGTCGAGTCATGGCACGGCGCGCGTCGCCAGCGCGGAAATGAACCAAAGCTCCTCGCCAAGAGGAGAAAAAAATCGGGCGCCTGGTCGGCGTAGGGTATAGCTACTCATTTTTGACTTAGCGCTTCAAGCCCCATCCCACAGAACCGCATTCAATGAGACGTGCAGACAAAAGCTGGGACGCAGGGACAAGCAATTTATTTCTGGATTTTTTTCAAGGTCGTTATAATTTTCTACGTATGCCGTTTGCCATCCCCATACTAATAATCCATTCAAAGAGTGAAAAAAGGCCGTAATGAACATCATAAAACCGTTGGGCTATGGCGTTACCTGTTCCATCGCATTGGTGATGTCGGGTTGCGCCCTGATGGGAAAAAATGCCCCGACCTTGAATGATTTATATGCCGAGCGTCAATTGAAGGGGTCTGACATCAATGAGGCCTACCGAAAAATTGGCCCACCAGACCAGGTCGAGAAACTGCCCGGCGGCTTCTCCGTAGCAAGATGGGATGACGCCTATTCCTATACGTATGTGTCGGAGTTCAACGAACTGAGCGCAGGTCCTGGTGGTTCGACAATGGTGACACCGACGCAGTATTCATCCGTCAGTAATCACGAATGCATTCTTTCAGTGACGTTCAACGCGCAAAATATCGTGACAGATGTCGCGACCCAAAAAACTGATCAAGGAGCGTGCAGCCGTATCTACAGTGGTCATCGATGACCAGCCGCGCCCTTGAACCGCTCAGCGGCAACTCCACCCTTCGCTGATCCTCGAAAGGACGATGATGAAGCAGATCCGACGCACGAGTCGCATTCAACTGGCGACATTTTTTGCTGTCACGGCGATGAGCGCTACATCCTGCGCTGGGGCGAAAAAGCCATCGGGCGCAATAGAGATTCAAGCACTTCGTCCTTCCTTCGATAAATGCGTCGATGGGTCCGAAGGCGTCACGCTAACGCTCAATAACTGCATTGGCGCGGAATACGATTTTCAGGATCGACGACTGAACGTCGCCTATCGACTATTGCGACAGAAACTGCCTGCCTCTGCCAGCACAACCCTTCGCGATGAAGAGCGCGCATGGATTGCCTCGCGTGACAAGGATTGCGAACCCGATCCACAGGGCGGTACCGCAGCAATGCTTGACGCCAACCAGTGCCGGTTGAACAAGACAGTCGAGCGGGCGGTCGAGCTTGAAAAGCGTTCAGCCCGGTAGCATAGACGTATCGACTCGATGCCCTGTCAGACGCACACTGACTCACTGAGGCGTCTTCCGCGCATCCAGCGTGATGGAAAAGGTGGCTTTGGCTTCGTTCTCGTACTGGTCACGATTCGCTTCGCCCATGTCCACGCGATCCATGTGCCTTGTAGCGTAGGAGCGATTGGAGTAGTACCGCGTGACCGGGTCGCCCCGGAATACATCGTCGTGAAACAGAGGCGCGCTGAAGTTGACGTTTTCAATCCACAGATTCGCGCTCACCGCCACGACTGACCAATGGCACACACCTCTATCAAAATAATCCTTGTCCTGAATCAGGTCAGCGAAGAACTCGAACGTATAACGGTTATTTCCAGAGCGCAGCAGCGTGAGCGGTATACGCTTTTCCGGCGGGACGGTTGCCCCCGTCAAAGGTGTCAGGACGACACAGTCTTCATTCTTTACCCGGTAATCCGCTGTCGCTTCAATGCGGTCGAATGGACCAGGCGGGCCGTCCACCTTCACGGTGACCTCATATTTCATTCGTGGATGAGGGTTGATCGTGACGTTCGGTCGAGTCGTGGATTCGCCGTAAGCAAACGTATGAGTCGCCAGCAAAGCAATGGATAACATACAAAGGGTGTTTTTCATGGTGGACTCGTGTTCTGATCAGGTGATCAACGGATTGGCTATCGGAATGGGCACAGCGCTGACAGCACCCATATCAAGGCATGGTCACTGCGGGTAACTGCTCAGGGTCGAAATCGCTGAAAGAGATCTCGCCCAGATCCTTGACAGTAAGCTCAATCTGCTTCTGATCAGTTGAATCCATGTCAACCACTTTGCGTACAACCCTTGAGACCAGCCATTTCATCCTATCGGATGCATAACTAAAGCTGTATTCGTCCGTCCATCGCTCACGGCTGCCACCGCCTAAAACGATAGTGAAACTCCCCTTTTCAATCCGCGAATAAGCGTACGGATCACCTGCGGCCCCTCCGCAGGTAGCGCAAGGCACGATGTTTACGTTGGAAGCAGCTTTTTGCAAATCGCCTACACTGTCACGCACGAGAAGTACGACGCTGCGCTTCAGGCGTTCGCTCGCCATGGATTCATCATTCAACGGCGGATCGAGAACCAGAAGGACATCCGAATGGCCGGTCCCCCTCAGATCCCCCTTGACCGACTCAAGCACTTTGAAACCACTCGTGGCAAATCTGCCGAGATCATCATTGGCCTTTTTTTCAGCGAGGGTCCCAGAGGCAGGACGCGCATAAGGGTTGTCGCCTTGCGCCTCGGCGGTAGTGATGACACCCGCACATGTAGCCAGAAAAACGGCAAATCGCAGGCACCCTTTCATGAATGACGTTCCTCCGCAGCTTGAGCTGCAGCTCGATTTTAAAGTTGGTAAATGACGAGTGAAGTTAAACATTCAACATTGTTGACGGTATCGGCATGGGCAAAAGAAAATCGTCGAACGCCCTGCCCACTATCAGCCAGAGTATCGATAGCATGAGTTCGGTCCGTTACGCTGTGTTGAGTCTTCTCCTTTACACACTGGCCGGTGCGCACGCTCAAGCCAGTGCTCACCTGTGGCCGATGGAGATGCTGCCGATCGACTACAAGAGTTTCACACAATGCCTGGCGGTACTTCAGGAACAGGACCACGACGACCATCAGGGCCTTGCAACGCTTGAAGTGCTGGACAGTGGTGCAACCGTAAAAAAAACACTGCAAGGCCCCGGTCTAATACTTTCAGGCAAGGACGCTGCCAGCTATCAGGCCACCGTCGGCTGGAAAACCCGGCTACGGGTCGATGACCACATGGAGGCCAATTACACCTCAGAAACCCGAGACATGCGCTGTGAAGGCCCCATCCTCCACAGCAGCCCTTCCGGTGAAGCATTCCCCGCCATGCCAGAGTCCGAATAAACTGCGCCATCTATCATCATTCGATTAGCGAATTGACCGGATAATGCGGATCGGTCAGGCAATTGCGTAGCCACTTTTGCGAAGCTTCCTCCGGCATCTCCGGGTCTGATGCGGACAACGCAGTCGCGCCGAGTCGGTCGTACATCTGTACCGCGTCCGTCGGGAAGCGTTTTGCGCTGTCATTCCACCCCGATGCGTCTGCATTGTTACCGTCATCCGGGGAGCATCTGGTTTCGCCAGCCCTGCAGGTCGCCTGCAGTGTCGGCTTACCGTCAATCACATGGGCCACCGCTCGGATTTCGCTGACGCTACCACTGGCCCAGTCTATCGATACGCTGCAGATCCTGTCGTTATGCTGATAAAAATGCGTCCCGAAACATCCATAGGTGTATTTGCCTGACTGCGGCAAAAAATCACATGACACTGACGTGCCCGCGAAGGGCCCCCCGGAAAACTGGCCGGCAAATGCACGTTGATCCAGAACAGCCTGAATCAAACGCGGATATCGAGCGTTGCCAGGCACACGCTCCTCTAGTTGTCGTGTTCGCTGCTGCAGGGTACCCAGCAGGATTTCACGCTGGTCATCCTTGGTGTAGGAATCCCCCGTTTGCTCATCGGTGAGCGTGTCGAGGTCGCCGAATGCTTCGTCGCGGGCCTTGATCCAACGTCGTTGACTGCCGACAAGCAGGGCACGAACGGCCGCATCAGGAGCATTTTTCAACAACGCAGAGTAGGCTTTGCCCATTGACGCATCGGCACTGACAAGACGCTGGTCAGAACAGATAAGGTGATCGAGGTTACTCGCCGCTTTTTTACAATCCATCGAATACGCCGAGACTGGCAGCACGCCCACACCCACGAATATGCCCACGGCAATTAGATGCCTCATATCCCACGTTCTCGTCTGACCTTGGTCAAGGCAGCCGTGCGGGTGGCCGACTCTGTGGGTCGTAACGTCATGCATGGCGTACTCTCCATTTTTCTCAATGCGCCACAGTAGCGCGTCTTGGTTAGGATGCTTTACAGAAGAAATACCAAAAAATCGCATGGCGCGGTCATCGTCAAAAAAAAATTGAAAATTAGCCGACTGTCCCGAAAAAACTCTTTACCACCCATCATTCGACCTATCACCTCAATGCTTGGCCAGCGATCGTGCAAGGGCTCATGAGCGGATTATGAACAATATTTTTTGGCTATAAACCGTCAACGGGCAAGGCGCAGTCATGAGCCCAAACAGACATCATACTTATGCGGCAGCCAGGCTCTGTAGCCGTCGTTTTGATACGGAGGTAAGGCAAGGCTGGGTTCAATGCAGGATGACCGAGTAGCAAGACGTTTGTGCGGAGGTTAACCTCGGAGCACTTTAGGCAATGTGTCCCACCAGTCATCACGTAACTGCGAAATACGGGCCGTATAAGCCTTGGACAAGCACCAGGCATCCTTGCACTTGAGTTCGACGGCTTGACGCCATTTATCCTGTTCTGCGGGAAGCGGATCGATGATATCGCCCGTCTCTCCGTCGACCCCACGGGTTTCCTGACGCACCGCGGCGACAATATCGAGCATTGTCTTTTCCTGCACGCGCAGCTTTTGACTGCGGCAGGCGATGACCTCGAGGGGCTTAAGCCGTGTACCGTCCTCAGCGCAGCGCTGCGCAAAACCGAATGCCATGTCCGGCACATCGTTGCCAGCATTCGCTACGGCTGGCGAGCCGGCGGCATTAGCCAACGGAATCACGAAAGTCGTCGCTATTAAAAACAGTCGTAACGTCGTAACGGGCGAAAAGACTTTCATTGTAAGCGTCCTGAAGGGTTGATTCGTGTAGTTTCGCGTCCAGTTGTGCTTCTTTACTGACCCGATCATGGCTTTAGCCATTTCCATTTAAACGGTTTGTCGACTGAATAGCGCCGTTGATTAGTCTATATGGACGCGCGCTGGGGTGATCAGGCCAAAATCGAGATAGCAAATCGGCAAATATTGAATTGCTTGTACTCTGCCTTTTCTGGCACATGACAGAAGACTTTTCGCGGGGTAGCTTTATCAGGAATGGCGACTCACGCGCCTGTGTCCTCGGGCTTGAGCCCCATCGAATACTCCTCGATATCCTCGCCATTCACCCAACCAGAAGCACAATCGCCCGCGTAGTGACCATCCGATTCGAGTGTGCAGACGATGCCGGTCCTCGGGCGCATCCATTCGATCGTCGAGTCGGCGCCCTTACACACATCGTTGTCCTTGCACAGCTTCACGGTACGGGTTGGTATCGCCATGACCAAGGCACGAATCAAAACCCCATCCTTTCGTTGGGCAGCCTGCAGACAGAGCAACTGGTTCGCTCCGAGATGTGCGACGGGCTTGCCTGTAGAGGGCTGGAAGCTGTCTTCGAGCATGACGCCCTGGTCCGCTCCAACGGCGCCAAACACCATGTTCGAGGTACAGTCGTCGCCCGCTTCGATCTCCGTGCCATCAAGGGTACAGGCGATGTTGCCCTGCGTGTCGCGGGTGCAGATCGCGGTGGAACGCGGTGACGACGCCTGCAACATCGCCTGCACGGCAGGCGTATCGTCAGGCGCAGCGAAGGCCATCGCAGCGGTCAGCAGCACAACCACGCCAAGCGCTTGTCCGGAAGCGTCGATGACCCGCTGCGTGCTCAGAGGCCGCTTCACGCGGCATTTGACGGAACTGCCGAGAGTGTTGTGGCTGATGTTGACGAACTTGGTTGTCAAGGAGAGCTCCTAAGCGAGGTTTTGCACACTGGAACACATTTGGGCAATCAACTGCGACCAGGGTGTCGAATCACCAAGATCCTGGCGATCGGCGATCAATCGAAACTCCGATCCGGTGTATTCAACGTGAACGGAATCGCTTGTTCGAGTCGGCCATGAGTCGATAGCGGCCGCCGATGATTATTAGTTGGCCAGCTACCTTCTGTAGCCCCTGCGACCCCATGTCCACTCACGCATGAATGTCGCTACGACGCCGGCCGTTCCGCTCAATGCACATACAGATTCGCCTGTCGGCACTTGGCCAACCGCGATACAGCGGTTGGGGAAGTCAAATAATGCTGCATGATGCTCAATCCTTGTCAGCACAACGCCTAGACCTCCGCTTTATCGCCTGCGGACTACGATATCCCGCCCGGTTTCTGGCGTTGTCATCAAGCGCAGTCGAGAACCAACTTGATAACAGTCGAGTTGCCGAAAGGTACCGCAATCATGTTGTCCCACCGTTGCCGTAGCGCTGACGTAGACACGCACAGCATGCGCGACAAAACGCGAAAACGGAGCTCCGTCACCAACGCATCATCCTCCGTCAGAAGGTAACCCATAAGGTGCCCCCATCTTGACCCGGTCTGCTTTTACCCAACCTGTGTAGTCTTGGCCGTCTTTGGCGACAAAGTTCACTTCAAGCCAGGACTCGTCTTGCAGAATTGAGTAAATGATGAGGGCATCACCTGGGACCACGAAGACTTTTTTATTGGTACAGGCCTCATCCGGCGCCGTGTAAAAATATGCACGTCCCCTACCGATGACCTCGCCCCCCAGGACAGGATGAAACTCAGGCACCGTGCCCGAGATGTTTTCTGCCAGCACCGAGCAGTTGACAGCAGCTTGGCCGAGGCTGCTGACTACACCCAGGCAAATCAGGGTTAAACGCAGATGCATGGGTACGGATTCCGTAGTGAGGCTATCGAACGACCGAGGTCGGCTGGAGAGATACAGCCGAAACAATGGCTTTGGCAACTGCCGGTGTTAAATTGGCGTCATAAAGTTGCAGATTTCTCTACGTCCACCTGTACTTGGTCTCTCAAATTGTTTACGCCATATACTGGCTGGACCAGTATCATCCCCTGCCTGTCCGTTTTCGTCAGTTTTTACTGCAGTCCGAGAAAAAAATGATACAGTTTTTATACCCCGCAGTCCGACAAGTTGAGAGCGCGTTGTCCTCGGCCATTGTTCGAGTAGGCTTGCTGTTCACTGCATAGCCTGTATCACTGCCTGCCAACGCAACGCAAGCATTTTGATAGTAGGCTTCCAGCTTGCACGCGTGTCCGGACTTCCTTTTACAATCATCGAGGGCCATACGAGTGGCTGCCTCTTTATTAGAAGATCCTTTTGAAGTTCCTATAATCCCGCTTGGGACATACGTAGCCAAAGCCCCCCAAGACTCGTTGGCGGCGGGCATTTGTTGCTGCGCTGACTGATCCTCTTGACTTGCGCCTGGGGAGGGAACACAGGCTTGCCAACCATTCCCTTGCTGCGGATATTCCCCAGGGGGGCAACCCCCTTCTGCATGCACTACGCGAAACATTTGAAACAGCACCATTACCACAACCAATAAAGAGTTTCTCATGCTTGCCCTTCATCTTCTATCGACTATTACCAACATTAAAAAACTACTGTCATAGCCGTAAGACCCTAATCCGTCCATGCCTTGTTTCAGCTCAAAAAAGCGCGCCAAGGTCCGGTTTGAGGCAATTGCGTGTCTGTGGCGACAGCGCCGCAGCTAAAGGGAATTTTTGGCATTAGCTGCGACATTTTGGAGCCGTCTTACTCACCGAGCTTCGAATCTACGCAGCCGGTACTGGTGCACTCTCTTTCGCGTTCCTGCAGGAATGTCATTCGTTGCTGAGTCATGTCGATTGCACAGCCCAGGTTTACGAAGTAGCCGTTCGACTTTTCCTCACTGCATTGGTTATCGCGCCGTTTTATCCAGGCGACTTGACCATTTTTAAGCGAGGTCTGTTGTGTTGGATTGAGATGTGCACGCAAGACCGTGTACTCCTGATTCAAATCGCGGTCAGCCTGCGAGAACTGGCTGCCCACACAATAAACCTGATCAAAAGCGTTACGGGGCTTGGCGCAGCCTGCGGCGTGCGCGCCAAGAGGGAAAACAACAGCTAGGAAAATGACTGCGCTTGTTTTCATGATTATGCTCTCTCCATCGGGCAAAAGGCTAATTGATATTTGGCATGCTAATCGAAAAATGCCTGGGCGCGAACCAGCACGTGGTCAATCTTCATGTGCGGCTGAATTAAGGTTGACACGGGCTCACATTAGAGCTCCTCATCCCACGCAATCCTTCGTTTAGGCCACTCAGCCACACCAGCCAATGGCGGATTCAGGTATCCCGTCGGACTCATCCGGCAAAGGAGCAATTATACTGACCGCTCAACGGCGTCACTGGTGCCCGTGCGAATTTGCAGTTCCAATCTGCCTTAACGCGAGAGCGTGATGTACACCAGTTACGCGATCCCACAATAACCATTACACTCAAGCGTCGCGTAGATAAATGAATTGTCTTACGTGTACGCGCCCTTGCAAGCTTGGCAGTTGAGTTGCTTCAGCAGTTTTGTATAGCCATCTTGGATGATCATCCGAAAGGTTATTGGCCTTCAACACCAAGTAGCGGTTTATTAGACTCCGCGGGAGTGAGTGCATAAGCATCACCGCCGCTGCTACTTCTGGACATGAGGTGGGTACCTATTCACATTCACCTGGAACTCTCTTAGCAAGGTACCAAGTAAATAGCGGAACCATTATTCACGGAACACATACGCTGTTCTTCCTGCACGGGCTGAGGACGACTTGGAGACGGCGGATACTTGGCACGTTCTGCCTGTGCTTTTCTCAATTTCTCATCAACCACCTTTCCAAACTCTTGCGTGACCATGAGCTTCTTCTGTAGCAATTTCAGATACTCGGGGCTGTTGACTGGGACCTTTTCCATCTGGGCATCAATTTCTAAAACTGATGCTGGAAGAAAACCGTTAGCAACGCTCCTCTTGTCATGTTCAATGTTCAACAAGTGGTCGTCTAGTGAACCTCTATCGACATAAGGTCTGTCGTTACTGTTCAAAGCACATCCGACCAAAGCACTCACCGCTAATAACACTATTGTAGTCTTTCCCATCATGCCAAATATTCTCCATCAACGTAGCTAGAGAAAAAGCCAGATAAATATGTCCTAGCAGTTCCTGCTAGCGGAAGCAGCCTCCGAATAAGGAACTGGTTTTATCGCTGCGGCCAGCAGTGAATGCACCTAGAAAAGCAATAGATACAATTTTCATGCTGCTCACCGGCTCCCTCCACTTCGATAGCGACCCTATTTTAATCAGTTAGACCAATTACTAATGATTCCATTCTTATCAAACGTTATACGTAGACTGTCATTGTTGTCGCTCTGCGATTTGTTTCCCGCCAGCTTATTTACCGAGTTGCTAGCTTGATTCACATCATAGGTTTTACCTCTTACTGTGCCGATTGCATTTTGCACGGAACTGGCACCAGGTATTGTATTTGCCAAATCATAAAGAGAGTTCAAATCTTCATGGTAACTATGCTTTTTGTAATAATAGGTAGCTTCGCCGTCACTATAATTATTTTTTGAGTCAGGCTCTCCATACAGGCTAACCACTTCCGACTTACTCGTTTTACGCTCGACAAGATGCGCTCTAACATAACTATCTGAAAATTTATCTGCACTAGAAACGGAAGACAAAGTATTACATCCACTGAGAGCGGTCACCGTATAAATACCGAAAGCGAAAACTGCAAATGCTCTTTTCATAAAATATCCTCTTGCTTTTCGTTACTACTTCGTCATTCGACGGAATGCTCTGAATTTATCAGAGAGTATCTGAGTGACTGCGGCTGTACTTTCCACCGGCGTATAGATCACCTGCGGCCACCGTATATGCTGGATGCACGCATGCGTATCAGTTTTCTGAGTGCTAACGTCGGTCGCGGTATTTTTATAGTCGTACGTCAGTGAAAGGATGGATTTGTGATTCGTCATAAACGGGTATTGCGTTGGAGTCGCCATTGTCGACCCACCTGACCCTGCGCTTAGCTGATTAACCTCTTGCAAATATGTATAAGAGTGCTGATTTCGCATGACTTCGAGAGCCGTGAAATATTCTGCGTCGATTATAAGAGCAGTCTTGAGAGTCTAGAAAATTTTGCTTGACTAGGCGTCTCAATCTTCTGTCTGTGCGTCTCACCTTGCATTGATGTGGCCGAGCATTTTTTCGAGAGAAAAGCCCGTGTGCATGCCATTAGCTTTCGTTCCACTGTGAGGTTGGTGTACCGCACGATCTCGCGCCTCACGGGGGGAATAGCCGAATTTGGCTTTAAACGCTCTGCTAAAGTGCGCATCACTTTTGAACCCGAGCTGGAATGCCAGGCTAGAAATACGCTGTCGATTTCCAGCGTTTCTCTGAAGCTCCTCATTGGCCCTGATCAGCCGTTGAGACTGAATGTATGCCGCCACTCCAGATTCATGCGTAAAGAGCCGGTACAGACGGGCACGTGATAAACCCAGTTGATCTGCTAGCGAAGCAGCGGAAAGATTAGGCAGGGTCAGTTGCTGGTCAATGAGGTATCGAGCGCGATTTAGAAGAGACTGATCAATGTGTGGCTCAGCATTTTGAATATTTGAGGCGCTGGGGGCCAGTGCAGCGGTGACCATCGCCAAGGTTGCCTGGTAGACATGAGGAATTTCCTCAAGGGCTAAACTTGACATCTGGCGGTACAAGGCGCGCATGTGGTCGGCCAGTAAACCGCCCAGCGCGCCTCTAACCACGAGCCCATGCAGGTCTTTGTTACCTAGACGGGCACTCAACACATCGCGAGGAATTGTGAGAATTATGGTATCTCCCGCGACGATCACGCTGTCGAGTTCACGTGCTAGGTCGAGCACGTAAATCTCGGAGCTTTCGGTGGCGAGGGATATACTGCCGGCAGAGCCATGGATAGAATGAGAGACCCCTAAACAGATGTAGTAATGATCCAGATGATCACCGCGAATCATCTTTTGAGGTCGTTTTACATCGTAATGAACAGGTGGACATTGCCCTTCCCACGTACCGCAACCCATCAACAAATCACCTATGTAGCAGGTGGCCAAGCTATAGTTGAAATCCGAGGCGGCAGATTTACTGATATTTATGTCGAATAAAGCGTTCACTTCGTCACGCCAAACCTCAAATCGCGCTTTTTGTGGAAGCGACTGCGTACTGAAGGTAAAAACCGGATTCTTCATTGTTATGCTCCCTGATCATTCACTGCGGACCAAAACCAAATTAATTCGAAAGGTTCTATTAGGGGGAAAAGCTCTCAGAACTTCGTCCGCTGGCATGTTCGGCATCAAGGACTAGATGGTGCATGTGGTTAATATGCTCTACCGCTTTGTGCCCTTTCGCCAGATCAGCAATAACAATTTCACTGGTCTTGGTAAAGCGGTGGCCGATCCTGATGGTGTAGGAACGAAACAGCCAGCTGAAAAATCCCGTGAAGTACATGGCGTCTTCCATATCCCGCCATTTCACCCCGCGATAACCACGACTCCAAGGAAATACGCCGCGGAAGATCCACACACCCACAGAGTCTGTGTAGAGCTTAACGCTGCGCAAGTAGACGATGCGATAGATGAACAGTACCGCTCCGATTATCAGCAGCAACGAACCCAAGGCTACGCTGAGATTGGCACTTTGTACGGACCTGGATTTGTGAAAGGACCACCAGATGAGCCCTACTGCTGTTGCGACTAACAACAAAAACTTGAATACCACTTTGACATAAGCCAACCACGACAATCGGTAGGAGTTTTCTGCCGCCGTGGTTTGGGTGAGGAATTCGCTTCCGTTCATATCAGTCCTTGAGAAATGTTATCGCTGTTCGCGACTATGCCACACGCGCAGCAGAAAAATGCGTTGCTGGTTGATCTCGTAACGCAACTCATAGTCTCCGACAAAGAGGCGGCGCACATCGCGCGGGTTGAATTCCTCCAGCCGTTCGCCCAATCGCGGATTGGCGCTCAGTATGCCGGGCGCAGCGACTAACTGCTGCACGACCCGGGCCGCGGCTGACCGGTTCACGGGGGCGAGAAATTCGTAGAGTCGGGCCAGATCCGACAGGGCTTTCTCGGTCCACGTAGGCTGCATCAATTGGGGACTGGGAGTGGTGTTTCAGAGTCGAGGCTCAGCGCCCAGGCGCGGACCGCTTCATGGTCCACGAGCCGACCGGCATCCACATCCGCTAGTGCTTCTCGGGTGAGACGGCTGCGCTCCTCCTCCTGGTCCAGCCAATCGGTAAGCGCCTGCTTGACGATCCAGTTTTTTGAACGCTCCAGGCGTTCAGCGAGCAGATCGATGCGATCGGCCAGCTCGAGGGGAACGTGCGCGGTGACGGAGCGTGTTTTGCTAACGGCAGACATGATCGGTTCCTCATCAAAATGAATCACAAGCAATCATAGTAATTAAAAGCGATTGATCGTGCAGCAACTTGATGCCTTACCGAAAAGTAATGATAAAATAGGTTATCACCAGTTATCACCGCTTGTCGGCTTTAAAAGCGGCAGCCATATTGGACGTTGTTTTTGTGACCGATGACATGGTTAATGATCTCTAAAGATCCATGGGCGAAAACGCAATGCAAGAACTGACCAAAGTGCATCAGAATGATCAGCGCCGGCTCACAGCGGTCGAATTTCAGACGCTTGCCCAGGTTCCGGCCGCGGTTGAGTGGTTTGCCAACTTGGACAACCTTCGAACACGACGCGCTTACCAAAATGACCTGGAAGACTTCTGCGGTTTTGTCGGTTTGGCGTCGGCCGATGAGTTTCGGGTGGTGACCCGATCGCACGTTCTGGCCTGGCGTGCCCACCTCGAGCATCGCGGCTTAGCGGGAGCGACGATCCGGCGCAAGTTGGCCGCGCTGGCCAGCCTTTTTGATCACCTCCTGGAAAGCAATGCGATCGCCGGTGGCAATCCAGTGCACGGGGTAAAACGACCGAAGATTGAAAGCAATGAAGGCAAGACACCGGCACTGGGCGATCACCAGGCGAAGGCGCTGCTCGAGGCGCCGGATGAAGCAACACTTAAAGGTCGGCGCGACCGGGCGATATTGGCCGTTCTTCTCTACCACGGACTACGCCGCGAAGAAGCGGCGCTGCTGCAGGTGAGCGACATTCAAGAGCGTCGCGGCATTCAGCATTTGAAGGTGCATGGCAAGGGCGGCAAGGTGCGATACCTGCCGTTGCACCCGATCGCGGCTGGGCGTATTCACCAGTACCTGGAAAGCTCAGAGCATCATCTGGCAGAGCGGAAGGTGCCATTGTTCATGCCGCTACGAGGTAAATTGACCGGCGCCGGTATCACGGCCAACGGCATCTATGCCGTTGTCACGGCCTATGCGAAAAAAGCCGGGATTGAGGTCGACGGCCTAGGGGTACACGGGCTACGAGCAACCGCAGCCACCAATGCGCTGGAGCATGAAGCCGATATTGCCAAGGTTCAGGCCTGGCTGGGTCACGCCAATATAAGCACGACCAAGATCTATGACCGGAGAGAGAACCGGCCGGAGGATTCACCTACCTACAAGGTGAAATATTGAAGAATGTGTGCACCGCGAGAAGGCGAGTTTAGGTAACGTTACTATGATAGCCAGGCATTGAAGCGATGCGGGCTGCAGCTCGGGTGAGCTCGGGCTCAATTCGTGTGGTAGGGATCTTGCCGGTTTTGCGGTCGAGAACACGATAGGGTGGATCGTCCTTCCCCCCTTAATTATACAGGTAGAATACTCGCCCTTAATTTAATGGACTGATTGCATGATCACCTGTCACGTCAAGTACGTTATCGATCCTTACCAACTCGCTGCATTCGAACGCTATTCGCGCCAGTGGATCAGTCTGGTAACCCGTCTGGGCGGCGAGCACCACGGCTACTTTTTGCCCGCTGAAGGTGCCAACAACATTGCCTATTGCTTGTTCAGTTTCGCTACCCTCGCTGATTACGAACGGTATCGCGATCGGGCTGCGCAGGATGAGGAGTGTATGCGTCTGGTAGAAGAGGCGACGGCGTTGAAGTTGATCGTAAGCTACGAAAGAAGTTTTCTTCGTCCCATGCTTGGGTGAAGAAGTGGCCCACCTCTGACCATTTGAAAGCCCGCTAACGGAGGCTCGAACACTAAGATTTCCAGCTTCTCTCGGCGTTGCCGAACCACATGACAAGATTTGTCTGCTTCCGGACCGTCGCACCTACTCCGATCATTACGCGTGAGTCGAGAAGCTTAAGCGAAGCAAGCTGCCATCGGCTCTGGGAAGGACGACAGATCGCAAGGTTTGTTTACCGCCCGCTTACGGAACTTCATCGCATATTAGGCCTCAGATTGCCGTTCGGCAGCCCCACGAACGCGATGGCGTGCCAAAAAATCAGGGAGAGATTGATGTACAGGTTTCGGACATATAGTTGGTGCGTCGTGTTGGCTGGAGTAGCCGCAATGAGTGGCTGCAACTCGATCTTGTACGGTAAGCAGTATGTTGTTCCTCAGCCTGGTGAACCTTCAGCGACTGTGCGTATGAAATACGACCGCGACGCCAAGCTGGATATCATGACGTTCAACGACAAGGGTTGTTACGCGGGCTACACTACCCTGCTTGCCAGAGGTGATTTCGTCGAGTCTCCAGTGGCCGTAGATAAAGAGCTAATCCTGACTTATCAGCGCGTAGTCGGGGGTATGGAATGCAAGGTTCCGTTCTCTTTCATGCCTCAACGGGGCGCTACTTATACCCTGGTCAACGGATCTTGGAGCGAGCCAAGGAAAGGCGTCCTTTCCGTTATCAGCCCTGAACAGCATTTTTGCGGCGTAAATGTAGTCAAAAAAGTTGGCGATCACGAAACAGTCGAGCCTCTTCAGCAGCTGCGGATCGAGACTGGATTTGCCTGTCTCAAGTGGGTGAAATAGAGCCTAGGTCGTGTTTGAACGTTGGTCGTAATTACAGCTCAGGCTACATGTCCACAGAAATCTTGCGCCACTCTCGCACCTCGTTGCCCAGACCGGCTTAGGAACGCGCGTCTTCGCTATGAAAGTTGGAAGTTGTCACAGGTTCTCCCATACGGTCACCGGTCGTGGGTACGGCACCTCGAGGCAATCGTCTTAAGCATCCGTCGACGTATCCAACCGCTTATTGGACGGATCAGGTACCAGTAAGGTCGGAAGCTACTGAGCGCGTTGGCGTCGAGACAATGCACTCTTGTCTGGGTCTCTAGCTGAGTGACCATCGGCTTCACTGTCTGGCAGCTGAATGCAACCACGAGCTTCACTGATCCAGGTTCATTAAACACCACAAACGCCTCAGGCCCCTGAAGCTTCACTTGGCCAAAATCTGACTTCCAGAGCTTTCCAGCCAACGCGTAAACAAGCTCATCTTCGACACAACCCAGCAGAGTAAAATTGTCCATCCCGAAAGCAGCGGGGCTCTTTGACTGACCTCTACACCGAAGGCGCATTGGTAGCTCACGTAGCGCAATGGCCCACCGAAAAAATCGGTCGTCCTCGGGGCGGAATGCTTCAACGGCAGCCATGACAACCGGAAGCTCGGCGTGGATCTCTATTGAGTGGGTTTCGCTAAATTCGTATTTAGGCAAAAAGCCATTTGTAAGATGCACCTTTATGCTCCTAACCAACCTTTCGTTTTCAGCACATTCGTCTAGCCTGAAAATCGTTGAGGTTATAAAGACCTCGCCGTACATACGGGAGTAAAACCATGCACAAGCTCGTTTCTTCAGCCCTGATTACCTTACTGCTCACCGGTTCACTTGTCCCATTGGCGTCTGCCGAAGACGAGGTGGCGAAAGGTGTTCGTGATGAAAATCGAGAGCTGGACAAAGGCGCCGGCCATGACGCCAAAGAAGTCGACAAGGGAGTAAAGCACGACGCCAATGAGGTTGATAAAGGCTTGAAGCACGACGATGAGGAACGCCACAAGGCCGACAAGCATCTGGACAAGGAAGCCAAGAAGCATCTTTGAATAGGCCCCCCAGCTTGTCACAGTCCAAATTTCATAGGAGTTTCCCATGCGCGTACTTCCACTGTACTCACTTGCAGCGCTCGCCATCTCCGGTCTTGCGTTCGCCAAGGATGACCATCACGAATGCGAAGAGGCCCTTAGCAAGTTGAAGGCAACCACGGAGGCTGACTTCAGTTCCTCTGGACACCATGAACACCAGCAGGCCAAGGAGGCTCATGAATCTGGCGATTACAAAAAATGCGCAGACCAGGCCAATAAAGCCCTAATGCACCTAAAGCAGAAATAAACGCGCAATTGACGGAGATCGTATGAAAAAGCTCATAGTCATCATCGCGTTCTTGCTATGCGCGGGCTGCCAATACTTCAGCTATCAGGACAGTTGCACGGACGATTCTGATCAACTGGGTTGTGATGGTTCCCATCAGACTGACGGACATCGCAAATAGCCTCCAATGACGACGGTGAGCTCGTTCTCCTAAGACGAACCTGTGTTTTCCGTAAAGGTATGTGCGTAAAACACAGGTCAATCTTCACCGTACCTACTTGCTTGGGCGCCATTGCTAAAGCTTGAATTGGCCCACCAAAATATTGAATGACATAGCCAGCCGCGACAATTCTTGACTAGAGGCGCTGGTCTGATTAGCGCCTGCAGCCGTCTGCGTGGAAAGGTCCTGGATATTCACTAGGTTGCGATCCACCTCCCGCGCTACCTGGGCCTGCTCTTCTGCAGCGCTGGCAATGACCAGATTACGCTCGTTGATTTGGCTCACTCCATTGCTGATTCGCTCTAATGCCAATCCGGCTTCGGTCGCTAGCAGCTGTGTGGTGTGCACAAGAGTCCGGCTCTTACCCATCGCATGCACAGCTTCGTCGGCACCATTTCGCACACGACTGATCATGGCTTCGATTTCACCTGTTGAAGTTTGAGTGCGGTGAGCCAATGCTCGCACTTCGTCCGCTACTACGGCAAAACCTCGGCCTTGTTCGCCTGCCCGGGCAGCTTCGATCGCAGCATTGAGAGCAAGCAGGTTGGTTTGCTCAGCAATACCGCTGATAACGTCCAGAACCTTAGTGATGTCATGGATCTGTCCAGCCAATGCTTCGACACGCTGCGTGGAATCGTTGATTTCCTCTGTCACGGTATTGATGGCCGTAACCGCCTGCTGAACCTGTTTCTGCCCCTTCATTGCATCTTCAGCGGTTTGGTGGGAAATTTGTGACGTACTGACTGCGTTTCGTGCTACTTCCTCAACAGCCGCTGTCATTTCGGTGACAGCGGTGGCTGCTTGTTGGATTTCTCCGTTCTGCGTAACTAATCCGCGCGTACTGTCCTCTGTTACCGCGGTCAATTCCTCTGCCGCTGATGCCAACTGGTTAGCCGCATCGGCAATCTGATGTACAGTGTTTTTGAGGCCATTCTGCATGTCAGAAAGCGACTTCAGGAGCTGACCCGTTTCATCCTTACCGCGCACCTCGATGGCCTGGGTAAGATCACCAGTAGCTACACGTCCGGCTCCTTCCACAGATCGATAAATCGGTCGAGTAACCATCGCCGTTACAATCATGCCAAGACCGATCGCAGAGGATACGGCAATCAAACATCCGACGATCAGAATCCAGGTGGCATGCCATTTAGTGTTCGCGGCAGCATGCACGTATTCTTCTGCTTGACGAGAGTTCGATTCAATAATAATCGTTACCTCATTGATAAGCTTTTTGTAAACCGGCGTTACCACGTCGTTGGCAATTTTTTTTGCTGCCCCCGCATCACCGCGATTGAGCGCTGCGAAGCCTGCGTCGAGTGCTGCTATATAGGTCGGCCAATCTCGTTCAAAATTATCACCAGCCGCTCGTTCGTCAGCCTCCAGTTGGGTGGCCCGATACTCCTTGAACGAAGCCAAGGCCTCAGATTGATTCTGGCGATATGACTGGAAAACCGAGTCTATATCAGTTTGCTCCGCATTTGCGGTGGTGAGCACGATCGCTTTGTACAGATCCCGATTCGTTCCGATGAGGTTGGCCTTCACTATGCCGGTTTGTTTAATCGGCCTCAGACTATTCTCGGTGATGCCCTGAATCTTCTCGTAGAGTTCGGCAATGCCTGACTGGCCGAGCGCCGCCACGGCGATGGTGATCAATGCGCACAAACCGAAGGCGGTCAGAAGCTTGGGCTTTAAATTCAGATTGATTAACCACGACATGACGGTGCTCGCCGATAAGGAAAGGGGTTACCTAGTAATCGGCCAGCAGGGGAAAAAACTTAAAATGGTTAAATTTCAATGCAAGCGTCGGTGTAGCGGTCTAATGAACTCACCATGCATGTAGCGCTATTCCCTGAACACGGCCTCACACACTGCGCGGCGGGCGTTTTCCGTGACTATTCGCGTTCGATCAAATAGTGGTCTTGGTTGCGTGCGTATTGCTTGCTCAGTTCGTACATCTCCCGCCAATACCCCGCCCGGCCGTCCGGGTGATCATCGGGCGACGATGCCGCCAGTTCGTCCATCTTTGCTTTATTCTCAGCAGCCCAGCGGCGACGCTGCATTCTTGAAAATTGACGGAGCGGATTCAGGTATCAGGGGTGGCGCCACGCAACGCGGCCAGTCGATCGGTTGTGAGCGTGGTCGAGCGGGCTTTACTTTCCGTCCCGAGAAATCGGGACGTAAGCAGGCTGGCCCAGAAATCTGGTCAGCCCACCACATCGAGCCCCTGAAGCAAGCCGCCGAGCATAGTCCGATTCCCAATGAGGGTAGCGGCTATCGCCCTCAGGCCGACCTATTTGATGCTATCGCTCAGTGTTTTAAATACCTCTAAGCACCTAAGTGCTGCCCCCGACTAGCGCTGTGGCAACAGAACGATTCAACGGGACGGCTGCGGTCAAGGTAGCTTGGTAGACACGAAAAGACGGCGTTCCCGAGCCGTCGACCTCATGATGCCAACCGCCATTCTCACGATCGATGAGATGTAAGTCCGCGTAATCCCAAAAGTCTCCATACCAGTCAGCATAGGCCCTATCGCCAGTGCGTACGAAGAGTGCGTGGGCCGCCTTAGTAGCTTCAGCCATGACCCAATGGGGTCGATTGTGCACAACGGGGCGGTGTTGCCAGTCGACGGTATAAATCATCCCTGGCGTTCCGTCGACTGACCAGCCGATGCGAGTACCTGTCTCGAACAGTTTCACCGCACTCTCCAACAGCCAGTCCGGTGCCGAACCGTCTTGGGCCTCTAGCGCGGCCTCAAGCTTGAGCAATAGGAAGGACCATTCCAGAAAGTGCCCAGGGGTCAAGCCGTAGGGCCGCAGATCGTCGGCAGGTAGATCCTTGTGGTAATCGGTAAGCTGTCGCCATTGGCGATCAAAGTGTTCGGCCAGGCGGTAATCCTGCGCGCGTGCCAGTTGCTCCACGAAGCGCGTCGCAATCCGCAGAGCCCGCGACCGCCAGAGGGGAGCGTCCAGTGCGTCGGCTACAGCCAAGGCCATTTCCAGGCTGTGCATGTTGCTGTTAGCGCCGCGGTAGTCTTCTTCATCGGTCCAGTCAGCGGCGAAGCTATCGCGCATCACCCCCTCCTCTTCTGACCAGAAATGTTGCTCGATCGGGGCCAATGCTCGTTCCAGCAATATCGCTCCACCCGGCAACCCAGTGACCACCGCCGTCGATGCGGCCAACGCCACGAACGCATGCACATACGCCTGCTTGCGCCCAGCCCGGCCATCTGCGGCGGGAAACCATCCGCCATGTTCGGCGTCATGCAACGTGTTCATTAATGCGGTAACGCCGTGCAACGCCAAGGCATAAGCATGTGTCATGCGAGCGGTGATGATCGTCTGCGCCGAACCGCCAGACAATTGGCCCTTATCATCGAGAGCCGCGAAACCGTCCTCGACACGCGCACGCTTGGAAAAAACCAACAGCCATTGACCTTGATCGTCGAGCCATTGATGGTGCAAATGGCGTTTTAGCCAATCGACACTTGAGAAAGACCTATCCATTGACCGGCATACCCCATTCACCGGATGCTTACCTTTAAGATTCACACGCCAACAAGCAAAAAACCCCGCATTCAGCGAGGTCAATTTGGAATCTTCGTTAGACTAGATCGAGTGGCTATAAAACACTGAAAACGACTCGATACCGTCGTTGGGCTCTTTGATACCACCATTGGAGTAATGAATGGCACGAATGCCGACCTTTTGAGTTTCACCGAATTTAAACCCAGCTCCAATTCGATCTTCGAAATTGAATGCAGTGCTCATTTTCTGGTCCCCGGCATTCGTGCCAGAGAACACTGAGGCCCCAATGCCGGCCTCTATGAAAGGCTTGACCTGACCTTGGCCAAATTCATAGACGAATACTGGAGAAAGCGATACCGAATGACGACCGCCAGCCTGTTCACCAGCCTGCCAGTAGGTATAACCAATATCCCAGTAGCCGGTCAATTTACCTGATGAGCTTTCGAGCCAAGATTTGTCCCAGTTGAATCCGAGAGCGGTCCGGGCTGTTACTCCTCCCTGACTTGTGGAGCCAATTGCTGCAGAAAGGTCCGCTGCATTCGAGTTAGCTGTGATCAATGCCGTACAGAGGGCGAGCCCACCGAGAATACATTTCATTTGGAGAAGTCTTCGTGAGTGAATGGCGATATGACACGTCGTGTGCCGACGCTCAGAAGCAAATTTACGTCAAAAGTTCAGCCCTGAGGGGCTTTAATCATGAAACCTTTGAAAACGTGAGTACTCATCGTTAACGCCGAGGGCTGGTTATAGGGAATTGCGCGCGCATTGTGTCGAACATCGTACCATGAACGCAGCTGTAAAGACTTACTTCTAGAGCCCTAACCACATGTAGTCCCTTGAAACAGTCATTCGCCAATCCGGTTGGTTGCAGTCAGCACAGGCATATTCTACTAACAATGAGGGTCAGCTTTTCAATGGCAGCTGCAACTCAATGTCGAGGTCCGACCTGAGCCAGCTACGCACGATTGATCCCCTGCAGAGAAAGGCCAAACGATGGATGATGTGTCCCGAAACCATACTCGAGCGGAGGCCCATCTACAAAAGGTCCACCTATTCCTGCCAACTGATGATTAGCCAATCCCCCAACCTTATGATTGCAGTCGCTCGATTTTGGAGCCACTTTTATAACCCAGACAAGCCCTTTTTTTGTAATTTAGAAGGCGATTGAGCTAGGGGGTCCCACCCGCCACCTAGCGCGCGGAAAGCAGCGATCGCAGCTCGTGCCGATTCCGTTTGCGCTTGAACTTTTGCGTCAGAGGCGCGCAGCAGGGTTTCATCTGCATTGAGCACATCTATCAGACTGGCAGCGCCGGCTTGGTAAGCAATAAAAGATGACAGCCTAGCACTGCGCAGTGACGTCTCTCCTGCCGTCAAGATGGTGGCTTGGGCCTCGCGATTGACTAAAGTAGACAAGGCATTTTCGACATCTTCAGTAGCGGCTAGAACCGAAAAGCGATACGCCGCGAGGGCCTCCGCCTCCTGACCTCGGGCCTGCTCAATTTGAGCATTGATGCGACCGAAGTCGAACAGGCGCCATCGCAGGCCTAGCACGCCCGCCGATTGTGCAGCGCCGCTACTGAATAAATTTCCACTTTGGGTGGTGGCAGTGCCGAGCAGGCCACCGAGCGAGAATTTCGGGTAATACTCGCTGATTGATTCACCGATGTGGGCATTGGCTGCCTTCAGACGGCTTTCGGCAGCAATGAGGTCAGGCCGACGGCGTAGCAGATCTGCTGGCGAACCGGTTTCTATCAGCTGCGGGGCGCGTGGAATAACGCTCTCGCCGTTCAACTCAGCACGATGAGTGCCGGGGGAAGTGCCAAGCATCACATCCAGTGCATTAATGGCCGCGTCCAAGGCTGCCTGGAGCACAGGCATGCTGGCTCTGACCTGCGATAGCTCGCCCTCAGTCTGGTGCACCTGAAACTCCGCTGCAAGGCCCTTGCTTTGCAATAGACGCACTTTGCTCAACAAGTCCTGCTGAGTGTCGACCTGACGCTGAGTAATACGCAGTCGCGTCTGCAGGCCGCGGATCGAGATGTAAATATCGGCGGTTTGAGCCGCAACACTGAGCCGGGTGGCTGCAAAGCCCGCTTCGGACGCTTGATAGTCTGCAAGTGCCGCCTCCCGCCCGCGGCGTAGCCCTCCAAAGAGATCTAACTCCCAACTCGCGTTGAGGTTCATCTCGTAGTTATTTCCGTAACGGTTATAGTCGGGCGTGGCGCGCAAAACCCGACCGAGCGGCGTCTCAACAGATTGATATACACGTGCGGCTTGACCATTACTAGTGGCAGAAGGCAACAGCGCTGCATTAGCTGCACCGAGTCCAGCGCGTGCTTGGGTGACCCGTGCTTGGGCCCGCGCCAAGTCGAGATTTTGCGCAAGCGCCTTATCAACCAGAGCACTCATTTCGGGATCGTTGAAGCATTCCCACCATGTTTTAAAATCGGCAGTGGCTACGACGTTTCGGGCTCCTACCACTTGTCTGCCAGTGTAACGCTCGGCTAACGGAACAGTCGGCCTTTGGTAGTCTGGACCAACTGAACATCCGGCCAACAGGCTAGCGCTTGCTGCCAAAGCAACGACACGTAAAAAAGGCATAGCAGCGCTCGATAATCGAGTTGACTTGTGACCATAATACTCATTGGTCACTAGCTGTCAATTGACTCAGCACGGAGTTAAAATGTGAACATGATTGAAGCTATGAACATCTCTACCCCGCGCGGCCCAGTCACTCATGAGATCCGTGACCAGATTATCGAAGCGGCGACGCAGCACTTTGGCCATTACGGCTATGAGAAGACGACAGTTTCAGACCTCGCGAAAGCAATAGGTTTTTCTAAAGCCTATATATACAAATTCTTCGACTCTAAGCAGGCTATTGGAGAGGTAATCTGTGCTAATCGTCTTGCTATGATCAGTGAGATTGTCGAAGCAGCTATCAGCGAGGCACCCACCGCCTCTGAAAAGCTGAGGCAATTGTTCCGCTCTATCTCATTCGCAGGCAGCGATCTGTTCTTCCATGACCGTAAGCTTTACGATATCGCTGCGGTTGCTTCACGTGACGAGTGGCCCTCTGTGAAAGCTCATGGCCTGCATATTCGCGAGGTCATTCAACACATTGTCCTCTCCGGTCGAGAGTCTGGGGAATTTGAGCGTAAGACTCCCTTGGATGAAACGGTTAAGGCGATCTTTCTAATCTTGTTTCCGTACATCAATTCGGGTCAGTTGCAGTACAACCTTGACACCGTGCCCGAGGCCATCGTGCATCTGCCCGCGTTGATACTGCGTAGCCTGGCGCCCTAGCTAACCAACTGTGACCATTGACACAAATCGTCACTAGAACAAAAATATGGTTTCCTTATTACTGCTGAGTAACGGAACCCATGCGCCCCAAGCCCGCCACATTTGCCATTTGCTTATTCCCCTTCGTCCTTGTGGCGTGCGGCGACTCATCCACTCACAAAGACCCACGTAACAAACCGCCGCGAGTGAGGATAGCCACGGTCCAGCAATCTGCCGACGCTGCTCGATCGTTTACTGGCGTTGTTGTAGCACGAGTTCAAAGCGACCTTGGTTTTCGCGTTTCCGGCAAAATCTTGGCGCGATTGGTCGATACGGGCGAAGCCGTAAAACGTGACCAGCCGCTAATGCGGCTCGACCCTGCTGATTTGCAACTGCAGGCGCGTGCTCAGCAGGAGTCAGTCGCTTCCGCCCGTGCAAGGGCCAAACAAACGGCTGACGACGAGGCTCGTTATCGCGGACTGGTCACGGCAGGCGCTGTATCCGCGTCTTCCTATGATCAGATCAAAGCGGCAGCAGATTCCGCCAAAGCACGACTAAGCGCGGCCCAAGCCCAAGCTGATGTGGCTCGCAATTCCACAGGTTATGCTGTTCTGTTGGCCGACGCCGATGGAGTGGTGATGGACACACTCGCAGAGCCCGGACAGGTAGTTACGGCGGGACAACCAGTAGTCAGAGTGGCACGCGCGGGGCAGCGGGAGGCCATCGTGCATCTTCCCGAGACGCTACGCCCGGCGCCGGGCTCATCAGCTCTAGCAACGCTTTATGGAAGCAACAGCACTGCGGTAAAGGCAAAGCTGCGACTGCTATCCGACGCTGCTGATACTACCACCCGAACCTTCGAAGCCAGGTACGTGCTTGAGGGGTCGCTGGCAAACGCGCCACTCGGGTCGACCATAACTTTGAACATTCCCGAGGGCCGGTCCGCACACCCAGTGCTGCAAGTGCCCATTGGCTCTCTCTACGATCCAGGTAATGGCACGGGCGTGTGGGTAGTTGCTGGCGAGCCGACTAAGGCATCGTGGCGCCCGGTTCAGGTATTCGGTATCAGTGACGACTGGGCGCGCGTCGCTGGAAAGCTTGAAGCGGGTGAGAGCGTGGTGGCACTTGGTGCCCACCTGTTGCATGAAGGCGATGAGGTGCGGCTCACCATGGAGAGTGCATCGCCGGTAGCCAGGAGTCAGCCATGAGCAAGAGGGGGTTCAACTTATCCGCCCTTGCGGTTCGCGAGCGCTCCATAACCCTTTTTCTCATCCTGTTAATCGCTGTGGTCGGAACGCTAGCGTTCTTTCAGCTGGGCCGTGCAGAGGATCCTCCATTTACTGTCAAGCAGTTGACTATTGTCACCGCATGGCCGGGCGCTACCGCCCAAGAGATGCAGGACCAAGTCGCCGAACCGCTGGAAAAGCGCATGCAGGAGCTGAAGTGGTACGACCGAACTGAAACTTACACACGCGCAGGTTTGGCATTCACTATGGTGTCGTTGCTCGATAACACGCCGCCTTCACAGGTTCAGGAGCAGTTCTACCAGGCTCGCAAGAAGCTGGGCGATGAAGCCAAAACGTTACCTGCTGGCGTCATTGGGCCAGTCATCAACGACGAGTTCTCAGACGTGACCTTCGCCATATACGCGTTGAAGGCCAAAGGCGAACCTCAGCGTCAGCTGGTTCGTGATGCCGAATCACTACGTCAGCGTCTACTTCACGTTCCTGGCGTCAAGAAGGTCAACATTATTGGCGAACAGGCCGAACGTATTTTTGTGTCATTTTCACACGACCGGCTTGCAACCTTAGGCGTGACCGCGCAGGAAATCTTCACCGCGCTCAACAGCCAAAACCTGCTGACACCTGCGGGGTCTGTGGAAACCAGCGGGCCCCAGATTGTCTTGCGTCTGGATGGCGCTTTCGACAAGCTTGCGAAAATCCGCGAGACCCCGATTGCGGTTCAAGGCCGTACGCTGAAGCTTTCCGACGTGGCTACCGTTGAGCGCGGATATGAGGATCCGGCTACCTTCATGGTACGCAACGGTAATGAACCAGCCCTGTTGCTTGGCATTGTAATGCGTGACGGGTGGAACGGCCTTGACCTAGGCGAAGCGCTTGAAGCTGAGACAGCCAGTATCAACCACGCCATGCCCCTCGGCATGACTCTCAGTAAAGTCACCGATCAGGCCGTCAATATCAGCTCGTCGGTCGACGAGTTTATGATCAAGTTTTTTGTCGCTCTGATGGTGGTAATGCTGGTCTGTTTCTTTAGCATGGGCTGGCGGGTCGGTGTGGTGGTTGCGACAGCTGTACCGTTGACGCTGGCTATCGTCTTCATCGTAATGGCCGCGACTGGTAAAAACTTTGATCGCATCACTTTGGGCTCCCTGATCCTAGCGCTAGGCCTGCTGGTGGACGATGCGATCATCGCCATCGAAATGATGGTAGTAAAAATGGAGGGCGGCTATGACCGCCTAAAGGCATCTGCGTACGCATGGAGTCACACTGCAGCGCCGATGCTGTCTGGCACGCTGGTTACAGCGATCGGCTTCATGCCCAATGGCTTTGCACAATCTACCGCTGGCGAATACACCAGCAATATGTTCTGGATCGTTGGCATAGCTCTTATCGCCTCTTGGATTGTTGCGGTGGTGTTCACTCCTTATTTAGGCGTGAAGCTACTGCCCAATCTCGCACCGATTGAGGGTGGCCATGAGGCTATCTACAATACCCGTCGATACAATCGTTTTCGCAAACTCCTGACGCGGGTGATCGGCCTGAAGTGGTTTGTGGCAGCCGTGGTCATTGTCCTGCTTGTGATTTCAGTACTGGGCATGGGACTGGTAAAAAAACAATTTTTCCCTACTTCCGACCGCCCCGAGGTGCTGGTCGAAATACAGATGCCGTATGGCACCTCCATTGAGCAGACCTATGAAACGGCCATCAAGGTCGAGACATGGTTGCGGGCGCAGGAAGAAGCCAAGATAGTGACCTCCTATACGGGTCAGGGCCCACCGCGATTCTTCCTAGCAATGGCGCCGGAACTGCCTGATCCGTCATTCGCGAAAATTGTGGTACTCACTGACAGCCAGGAAGCTCGCGAAGCCCTCAAGCTTCGTATCCGTGAAGCTGCCTCCGAGGGACTGGCACCCGGGGCTAGAGTCCGTGTGACGCAATTGGTCTTCGGCCCATACTCGCCTTATCCCGTGGCCTATCGTGTGATGGGTCCAGATCCGACGCAGCTGCGTAAAATTGCCACCCGTGTACAGCGCGTATTGCAGGACAGCCCGCTGATGAGAACAGTGAACAGCGACTGGGGCCCACTGGTTCCCACGCTGCATTTTTCCTTGGACCAGGATCGCCTACAGGCCCTTGGCCTGAGCTCCAACTCGGTGGCCCAGCAGCTGCAGTTTCTACTCAGCGGCGTGCCGATCACTTCAGTGCGCGAAGATATTCGATCGGTACAGGTAGTGGGCCGTGCAGCGGGAGATATTCGTCTCGATCCTGCTAAGATTGAGGGTTTAACATTGGTGGGTTCATCTGGCCAGCGCATTCCCCTGTCGCAGATCGGCAACGTCGAGGTACGCATGGAAGACCCAATCCTGCGACGCCGCGACCGCACACCGACCATCACCGTACGTGGCGATATTGCCGAAGAGCTGCAGCCCCCAGACGTGTCCGCAGCGGTGTGGAAGAACTTGCAACCAATCATCGAAACGTTGCCAGCCGGCTACCGAATCGAGATGGCCGGCTCCATTGAGGAATCAGGTAAGGCTAGTAAGGCGATCTTGCCGCTGCTGCCCATCATGATTGCGCTGACGTTGCTGGTGATCATCCTCCAGGTGCGCTCGATCTCGGCGATGGTGATGGTTTTCCTCACCTCTCCGCTAGGGCTGATTGGCGTGGTCCCAGTGTTGCTGTTATTTCACCAACCTTTCGGCATCAACGCATTAGTAGGACTGATAGCGCTCTCGGGAATTCTTATGCGCAACACACTTATCCTGATCATGCAGATCCACCACAACGAACACGAAGGACTGGACCCTTTCAGTGCGTTGGTCGAAGCCACCGTACAGCGCGCGCGCCCCGTGTTGCTGACGGCGCTAGCGGCAATTCTCGCCTTCATACCCCTCACGCACTCCGTGTTCTGGGGTACCCTCGCTTATACGCTGATTGGGGGCACTTTCGTTGGCACCATCATGACCCTGGTGTTCCTGCCCGCGATGTACTCCATATGGTTCAAGATCAGTTTGAGCGACCGGGTCGATGATACTAATGGGGCAGCGAAGCCTGGCGGAACTTGATCGACTCATATTCGCCTCTGGGAAGCACCGCCTGTCACAGGATAGAGCGTTTCAATAAGCGTCTTTGAGCAGCAGAAACGCACTGTGGTGATCGACACGCGTCGTTTGGCCCATGGACTATGGGGAGATGATGTACGGCATAGCATGGCAATGCCATTAAGATTCTTGATTGCCCTAGTGCCGCTTAATTTTGGCCAATTCTGGCTAGAGCGCGTGGTTAAAAAAACTTCCGCGCGATGTTCAACATGGAGTTCTGACAATGAAAAAAACAATGATCAAATCCACTCTCAGTCTCACGATCACTCTCGCATCCACTCAAATACTTGCGTCAGGCTTTGCCCTGAATGAGCAGAGCATCAGCGGCATGGGGACCGGCTTTGCGGGCCGTACGTCATCTGTCGAAGACGCCAGTATCGTGTATGGAAACCCCGCGGGCATGTCACGCCTCAAGCGCGCCCAAGCGACAGTGGGGGTTGCCGCAATTGACGCCTCTACTGACATCACCGACACCGGCGGTCGTAGCGCGGGTTCGAACAAGGGCGACATGGTGCCCTTTATCACCGTGCCGATGGGGTTTTACGTGAACCCGGTCGACGATCACTGGTCATTTGGCCTCGGTGTCTACGCTCCATTCGGCCTGGTAACCGACTATGAAGACAACTTCCAAGGCCGCAACTTCGGCAGCAAGAGCATCGTCAAGGTCGTAACCCTACAGCCGACTGTCAGCTACGCATTCAACGACAAGGTGTCAATCGGCTTCGGCCCAACAATCAACCGTATCTCCGGTGTTTTGGAATCGGCACTGAATGTCAGTGGCCTGCTAGGTGCCCGCACAGGTGACGGCCGCGTGCAGCTCAAGGGCGACGACGTCGGTTACGGTTTCAACGTTGGTATGCTGGTACAGGCCACCGACACCACCAGTGTCGGCCTGACCTACCATTCGAAAGTTACCTACAAGATTGAGGGTCATACCGAGGTAACACCGGGTGCAGGTGTGCCTTCCGCCATACTGCCGGGCGGTCGTTACGACGCCAAGCTTAACATCGATACGCCAGAAATCGTCGACTTCTCTGTCACCCAGAAAATGAACGATGTGTGGAAGCTTTATGCCGGAGCATCGTGGACACGCTGGAGCCGTCTAGAGGATATCACCGTTAAAAACTCCGGTATTACACCAGTGTCTCGCCGCGACGCCACCCAAAGCTTATTTGGCATAATCAATGAGCCGCAGAACCAGCACGACACCTGGGCCTACGCTGTGGGTACGTCATATCAGTTGAATAAACAGTGGGTACTGCGTACTGGTCTATCGTTCGACCAGTCTCCAACTAACAACGAAAATCGCTCGCCGCGTATCCCAACAGGTGATCGTACCATTTTCAGCATGGGCGCCGGTTACAGCCCCACCAACGACATCACCATTGATGTGGCTTATTCCTACCTGCAAGAAGAGAAGGTCAAGATCGCCGATGCGAACGCTTTGGGTCAAAGCTACAACGCCAAATACGACAACAGTTCCAACGGTTTTGGGGTGGGCATGACCTATCGCTTCTGATGCAGTCAACAAAAAGTAGATCCACTGTCCCCTACAGAAAAACGTAAGCGTCCGGCGAACTCACCTTCCGAACTCCAGCATTAAGGGCGATGGTGTCCGCGTATTTTTAAGCGGACGCGATCACCCTTATCGCCAGGATTTCCATGCGCCAACGAAGCTCTTATCCAAAGCCTTTCAAAGCCCAGGTCGTTCAGGAATGCCTGCAACCTGGCGCAACCGTGTCCAGTGTCGCCATCAGCCACGGCATCAATGCCAACGTCATCCGCAAATGGATGCCGCTCTATCGAGATCAGCCCGCAGCGACTTCACTGCCGGCATTCGTCCCGTTGAAGGCCGCACCTAAACGGCCAGTCGAAGCGTCAGTGATCATCGAATTGTCCATGGCCGGGCAAGTGATCACGGTGAAATGGCCAATCTCAGATCCCGAGGGCTGCGCACAATTTGTTCGGGCTGTCGCTCAATGATCCGCATCGATGCGATCTGGCTGGCCACAGAACCGATGGATATGCGCGCCGGCACCGAAACGGCATTGGCCCGAGTGATCGCGGTGTTTGGTGCGGCGAAGCCGCACTGCGCTTATCTTTTCGCTAATCGCCGGGCTAACCGGATGAAAGTGCTGGTGCACGACGGCGTTGGCGTCTGGCTTGCAGCGCGTCGACTGAACCAAGGCAAGTTCTACTGGCCCGGCATTCGCCATGGCGGGGAGGTCGAACTCGACAGCGAACAACTCCAGGCGTTGGTACTGGGCCTGCCATGGCAACGCGTTGGTGCAGGCGGTGTGATTACCGTGCTGTAAACGCCGGTCATTTGGCTGGTCTACTTGTCGTTGTCCCGCGTCTGCTCTGGCACAATCGGCGGCATGACTTTCTCGCCCAACCTCGACCAGATGACCCCGGAACAGCTTCGTGCCTTGGCGGCACAGGCGTTGCAGCTGCAATCCCAAGTCGAGGCGATGAGCAAGAAGATCCAGAACGATGAAATCCTCATCGAACAGTTCAAGTTCGAAATCGCCCTGCTCAAACGCCACAAGTTTGCAAAGCGCAGCGAGCAGATCAGCCCGGCGCAAGGCAGCTTGCTGGATGACCTGCTCGATACCGACCTTGAAGCTATCGAGGCCGAGCTGAAACAGCTTCTTCCCGCTTCGTCACAGGCCGAACCACGGCAGTCCCCGAAACGTTCACCATTGCCACCGCAGTTTCCACGCACGGTGATTCGTCACGAACCTGAAAACACCCAGTGCGTCTGCGGCTGCCAACTTCAACGCATCGGCGAAGACGTCAGCGAGAAGCTGGATTACACGCCGGGCGTGTTTACCGTCGAACAACATGTACGTGGTAAATGGGCCTGCCGTCAGTGCGAAACACTGATCCAGGCGCCAGTGCCGGCGCAGGTTATTGACAAAGGTATCCCGACCGCAGGCCTGCTGGCTCACGTCATGGTGGCCAAGTTTGCCGATCACTTGCCGCTGCACCGGCAGGAGAAAATCTTTGGGCGCGCCGGGCTGGCCACCGCTCGCTCGACCTTGGCCCAGTGGGTTGGACAAACTGGTGTGCGACTCCAACCACTGGTCGATGCACTGCGTGAAGCGGTGCTGAGCCAGGGCGTGATTCATGCCGATGAAACACCGGTGCAAATGCTTGTGCCGGGCGAGAAGAAAACTCACCGAGCCTATGTCTGGGCCTACAGCACGACGCCGTTTTCGGCGCTTAATGCGGTGGTTTACGACTTCAGTCCAAGCCGTGCAGGCGAACATGCGCGCAACTTCCTGGGCGACTGGAACGGCAAGCTGGTTTGCGATGACTTCGCTGGCTACAAAGCCGGTTTTGAGCAAGGCATCACTGAAATCGGCTGTATGGCTCATGCTCGTCGCAAGTTCTTCGACCTGCATGTCGCGAACAAAAGTCAGCTGGACGAACAGGCGCTGCACTCGATTGGCGGTTTGTACGAGGTTGAACGCCAGGCTCGGGATATGAGCAACGAAGACCGTTGGCGAATACGTCAGGAAATGGCGGTACCGATCAGCAAAACACTGCATGACTGGATGTTGGCCCAGCGCGATCTGGTGCCCAACGGATCAGCCACGGCCAAAGCCCTCGATTACAGCCTGAAACGCTGGGTAGCGCTGACGCGCTACCTGGAGGATGGGGCCGTGCCCATCGACAACAACCAAGTCGAGAACCAGATACGGCGATGGGCACTCGGTCGCTCGAACTGGTTGTTTGCCGGGTCGCTGCGCAGTGGCAAGCGGGCGGCTGCAATCATGAGCCTGATCCAGTCGGCGCGCATGAACGGGCATGATCCGTATGCCTATCTCAAGGATGTGTTGACGCGCCTACCGACGCAGCGAGCCAGTGAGATTGATCAATTGTTACCCGATCAGTGGCGACCAGCATAGTGGTGAACGGTGTCCACATAGCATCGTATCAGTTGATTTTCTAGTCTTTATGCGGCAGATTCATGCCATGAACAGTCACCGTTTCCAGTGCGCAAATTCAATTATTACCACCTTCACCTAGGTGGTGGGATTGCGCACGATTTGCCAAACCCCGCCTCAGCAGCGGGGTTTTTCATTCCTCCTCTGAGGCTACTTCAGGAGCGCAGGAATGGACGCACTTACCCGAACCCTCAAAGAGACAATCGAGGCCGCTGATCGAGCCATCACAGCCGAAGACTTCGACGAGCTAATGAAGTTTTATGCGGATGATGCCAGTCTCGTGGTCAAACCAGGACTGACCGTCGCAGGTAAAGAAAGCATCCGCCGAGCTTTTGTCGCCATTGCGGAGCATTTCAATAACAGCATCGTTGTCACACAGGGGGAGATGCAGGTTATACAAGGGGGTGATGTAGCTCTCGTTATCATGGAGACCCGGCTACAAGCCACGGACAAGACGGGAGTGAAAACTGAGATTTTGCGTAGGGCGACCTACGTGTTTCGTCAACTTTCAGAAAAGTGGCTATGCGTGGTGGACAACTCCTACGGAACGGCGCTACTGGATAGCGGTGTCGAATCGTAGGATATCAAGAGGGTGGAGCCTACCCCGGTAAGTAGGCTCCATCACCCAAGCGGAAGGCAAAAGTTTTGCTATCCGCAAGGTGCGTCGGCCAGACGCTTACAGAAAAACCCCGCGGCCATGGCTGCGGGGTTTACTCTTTGCTTGTATGCGTCCGGGCAAAGTGTCTTGCACGGCTAAACTGAGCGTCATCTGTGTGCCGGCAGGCTTACAATTCTGCTTGCCCGCTGCGTCGACAGCAGCGTCAGCACATCCTACAGGTAGGCTTATGGATGTGCCTGAAACGTGGATTGTCTTATCTCGAACCCTATGCAAGATAACCCAGCAACAATTGCCGCACATTTTCCACTAGCACAGACTCCCCCTTACGCGGAGGAAGTAGCAGGAACCTGGCTTGCGCCAACGCAGGTAGGCCAGCCCTGTAGGGCTCGACACCAAGCGGTATGGCACTCGCGTTTAGGCAGGCAATGCCAAGCCCTGCCTTCAATGCCGATTGCAACCCCGCCACCCCTGAGGTCGAGTAAACGATCTCATATCCGACATGGTCGCGTTCCAACACTTGGCAACTGTATTCTGACAATCCGCACCCGCTGATTGCGAGCAGTGGTAGCGGCTGCCCAGGCTCTGGAACCCAGCCAGAAGCGGCTACCCATTGCAGTGGTTCCCGCCTCACCTCAAAGGTGCTGGATGTGAACACGCGATCGTTGAGACGCATAGCCAAGCCAATGTCCAGGTAGTCACTTGCATGGTCAATTTCCAGACTCTTTTTCATCACCACATGAAGTCGAAGCCGTGGATGCCCTTCACGTAGCTTTTTCAGCAGTCCGGCAATGTCGTCAGGGCGGAAGTAATCGGTTATCGCCAAGCGTATCTCACCTTCGAATTGTTCGCCTCGAACATCAGACAGCGCCCGCTCCCCCAGGGTGAGGATCTGCTTGGCGTGGCGCAAAAGTCGTTCACCCGCAGGGGTGGGGTGAACGCCTTGCTTGCTTCGAATGAGCAACTCGACTCCGATAGCATCTTCCAGCTTCCGTAGTTGTTCACTGATGGCGGAGGTCGAGCGAAACAGGGCCGGAGCGGCTGCAGAGATACTACCTGCGTTACAGACCTCCAAATAGGCGTGGAGCTGGGTAAGATCGAAGTGGTACATGCAGGTTCCGGATAAACAGGAAGATGAACACTGATTTTCCCGCTTTTCAGGATGATGTTCAAAGACTAAGTTACGGGTACATCACTTACGAGGATTACTGAAATGCCTGGTATCACCCTGACCTTATCTGGGGCGCCTGATGCTGCCCTAGCGTCCCAACTCAGCCACGAGCTGACTGAGCTGACTGCGCGCATTCTGGACAAGCAGCCATCTCAAACGATGGTGATCGTTGGGTTCGTTGATCCTAGTTTGTGGTTTATCGACAGTAAATCGCTTGCGAGCTTGGGGCGAAATAGCTTCCGCTTGGAGATCACGATTACCGACGAGACGACCACAGTAGCGCAGAAACGGCGCTATCAGCGTGAGTCGTATGATTTGATCTCAGAACGCGTCGGGAATGTACACCCTCATTCGAACGTCCACATCATAGACGTGCGAGCTACGGCTTATGGCTACGGCGGAGTGCCGCAAGCAGAGAAACTATGGGGGTGAGTCCCCGCCCAGCTTATCTTGCGTAAGCCAGGCACCCACTGATGCGGCAGCAATTGCCCGGTCTCACTCGCCCGCTGCGTCGGCAGCCGCGTCAGTACATCTTCGAGGTAGGCATACGGATCATGCCCGTTCATGCGCGCTGACTGGATTAAACTCATGATCGCCGCCGCCCGTTTTCCACTGCGCAACGACCCTGCGAAGAGACAGTTCTTACGCCCAAGAGCCCAGGGTCGGATCTGATTCTCTGCCCAGTTATTATCAATGGGTACGGCCCCGGTATCGAGGTAGCGCGACAGTGCTGCCCAGCGTTTGAGGCTGTAATCGAGTGCTTTGCTAATGGCTGAGCCTTCGGGCACAAGATCGCGCTGGGCAATCATCCAGGCATGCAGCTTTTCCATCACCGGGACGGCTTTTTCTTGTCGTATTCGGCGTCGCGTATCCTGCCAGAGCTGCGCGGGTTTGGTGGTCATATGGTTTCCAGGCTGCTGGTGGACGCTTTCGGTAAGCTTGCCATCCAGGTCGAAGATAAAGGAAGTCGTCGAGCTAATGGTGTTGCTTCAATACAGTGGTAGGCATACCCATGCGAGAACCCCAGCGACTGGGCTTCCAACGTTTCGCTCAAGTACCGCCGCTACCGTCGATTGGGTTGTGGCACTCTTTCAACACTTTGGAAACTATGCGGCGAACGAGCTTAAATTCAGAACGTTCGGGTTGGACTATGGGTCTTTAAAGCTGACTTCTTATGGGTAGATAGGATGATGGTTAACGCTCTGGTGTTTCTGATCACGCTAATTGGCATGGAAGGATTTGCCTTCGTCGCGCACAAGTACGTCATGCACGGCTGGGGGTGGGGCTGGCATCGTTCGCACCATGAGCCCCGTGACGGCTGGTTCGAGAAGAATGACCTGTACGCGGTGGTCTTCGCGCTGTTTGCCATAATGCTCATCGCCTTTGGCAATCAAGGCGTGCATCCGCTGGAATGGATCGGCGCAGGCATGACGGCTTACGGGTTCCTGTATTTCCTTGCCCACGACGGTTTGGTGCACAAGCGCTGGCCGTTGCGATATGTGCCCAGAAATGGCTACCTGAAACGCCTTTATCAAGCACACTTGATGCATCATGCCGTCGCAGGCAAGGAGCGCTCTGTCTCTTTCGGCTTTCTGTACGCACCCTCTATTTCAAAACTTCGGAACCAGCTTCGGGCGTTGCACGGCGGTCCGCTGGACAAGCGTGCCGAGGACGTTGCCACAAGTCCGCAGGGCGATCGGGCCAGCGGCGGCCACGGGACATGATCGCACGCCACAGCCCTGTCACGACCAGCCGGATTTTGTCGGACTTCGACGTCGACACCCGTGAATCCCAGGCCCGGCTGCCCCTCTGTTTGACCTTGACGCCGATTTCCCGGTAGACGCCGCTGGCTGTCGCAACCGCCCAGGCCGAGCGCCACGGCAAAGCCGTCAGGCCCGCCTCAGCACTGAGGTAGAACGGCTCGGCCAGATCAACCAGCCGTCGCGCCAATACGGTCAAGGCTTCCCGGTACTGAAGCTCTGCCAAGCGCTGTTCCGGAATCGCGAGTTCTTCAAGCCAGGCTCGCGGCAGGTAACAGCGACCCACGCCCGCGTCCTCGACGATGTCCCGAGCGATATTGGTCAACTGAAACCCCATGCCCAGATCGCAGGCGCGGTCCAGCGTCCGCTCATCACTCACCTCCATGACCTGCGCCATCATCAGCCCGACGACGCCTGCGACGTGGTAGCAATAATCCAGCGTATCCTCGATATGCACGTACTGACGCTGCTGCACATCCATCTCGAACCCGGCCAAATGCTCCAGTGCATAGGCCTGCTTCAGCCCATGACGGATCACCACATCGCGAAATGCTGCAAACGCTTCGGTCTGGGGCGGCATCCGGGCGTATACCGCTCGCGTCTGGGCCTCCAGCCCTGCCAGGCGTTGATTGACTTCCTCTTGGCTAACGGGCCTTGCATCGTGGCCGGCTTCCTGGCCGTCGATGACGTCGTCGCAATGACGGCACCACGCGTAGAGCATGACCGCGCTGCGACGAGTCGCGGGGTCGAACAGTTGCGCGGCGGCGGCGAAACTTTTCGAGCCGACGGCAATGCTCCGTGTCGCGTGATCGAGCAGTTCCCGATCGTTTCCTTCCACGGCTGTCACGGGTGCAAATCCTCCAGCATCAGACCGGCGGTGGCCGTGGCAGAACCGATGACGCCCGGCACGCCCGCTCCAGGATGCGTTCCCGCACCCACCAGGTAGACATTGCGCAGCGTCGCGTCGCGGTTGTGCGGGCGGAACCAGGCACTCTGCGTCAGGATGGGTTCAAGTGAAAACGCCGAGCCAAGGTGTGCGTTCAGCTCAGCCTCGAAGTCGTCCGGGGTGAAGATGCGGCAGGTGACCAGATCCTCGCGCAGCCCCGGTATGTAGTGCTTCTCTAGATAGTCGAAAATGCGGTCCCGATAACGCGGCCCTTCAACCGCCCAGTCAATCGGCGCGTTGCCCAGATGCGGGACCGGCGATAGCACGTAATGGCTGGAGCACCCCGGTGGCGCAAGGCTTGGATCGGTCACGCACGGCGCGTGCAGGTAGAGGGAAAAATCCTCGGCCAATGCCTGGCCCTTGAAGATCTCCTGAATCAGCGCTTGGTAGCGTGGCCCGAAGCATACGGTGTGATGTTGCAACTGCGGTTGCGGGCGTTTGAGCCCGAAATGAATGACGAACAGCGAATTGCTGAAGCGCTTGCGTTTGAGTCGGGCACTCTCCTGCTTGCCTCGCGGATGTCCGCCCAACAGCTTGGCGTAGGTGTGAACCACGTCGGCATTGGAAGCGACGCAATCGGCATCGAAGTGTCGTCCGTCAGCGAGACGCACGCCGGTGGCGCGCTCACCCGCGGTCTCGATGCTGGCCACGTCGGCATTGAGCTCCAGATGGCCGCCGATGTCTTCGAACAGCTTGACCAACCCGTTGACCAAGGCCCCGGTTCCCCCTTTGGGAAACCACACACCCCACTCCCGCTCAAGCGCGTGAATCAAGGTGTAAATCGATGATGTCGCGAACGGATTGCCACCCACCAATAATGAGTGGAACGAAAACGCCTGCCGCAGCTTGTCATCTTCGATGAACGACGACACTTTCGAGTACACACTGCGCCAGGCCTCGAGCCGAGCCAGTTGCGGCCCGGCCTGGATCATGTCGCGGAAGGACAGAAACGGCACTGCCCCGAGTTTCAGGTAGCCCTCGTGGAACACGGCTTTGGAGTACGACAGAAATCGCTCATAGCCCGCCACGTCGCGAGCGTTGAACTGCGCGATCTGCCGATCCAGGTCTGCTTGGTCGTTGGCGTAATCGAAACGCGAACCGTCCTCCCAGCACAGCCGATAAAACGGCGCCACCGGCAGCAGTTCGACGTAGTCCGCTATCTGCCGACCGGCCAGGGTGAACAGCGCCTCCATGGCCGTCGGGTCGGTGATGACTGTGGGACCAGCGTCGAAGGTGAACCCCTCGTCGCGATAGACGTATGCGCGTCCCCCAGGCTTGTCGCGCTTCTCCAGCAACGTCGTCTGCACCCCGGCCGCCTGCAGCCGGATCGCCAGGGCCAGCCCCCCAAATCCGGCGCCAATCACGATGGCTTTCTTTGCGTCGGTCATTCTCGATTCTCGTAGTGTCTGGGGTGGTAACGGGACATGGCGTGCAGGGCTTCGCCGAGCGGCACTGGCGGCTTACCCGACACGATTCGCAGCTTGTCTGCAACGCTGCTGTCGCCGGAGTAGAAACGGCTAATCAAGCCATCGGAAAGCCCATAAAAACGCTGCATCACCTGCCATCGATGCTCAGGCCGTCCGGCCAAAAATAGCATCCGATTGAGCAGCCGATAGAAACGCTGGCGTCGCCAAGTTTGCTGAGCGACGGTCTGGATGCCGATCGCAAGTCGGCCCGCGTCGAGATCGGGCTGTTGCGCGATCCAGTCGGCCAGGCGCACGGCATGGGGCAGCGAATACCCGGTGGTGCAATGAAACAGACCCGCGCGTAATCCTGACAGAGGCTGTCCCTTCGCGTCGCTCCAGAACCTTGGGAAATCGCCCGCGAGGGTGATGGGCAACACGCCTTGCTCCTCGCGCAGACAGGCCTCGACCGCCCAGCCTCGTCCTTTCATGTATTCGGCGATGTGGGCACGCAGCTGGTCAGCGGACAGCGCATGTCGGTCCACATAGTGGGTGTCTTCGACCAACACTGTGTCAGGGGTGAACGGAAGGACATAGACAAATCGGTAGCCCTGTTCCTGAGGCACACGAGCGTCCATGATGATCGGCGCGTCCAAGCCATGGGGGGCCTGCAACTTGAGCAGCTGACCCAGAAATGCCTGACGACCCAGCACCATCTGCGCGCTATCCCGCACGCCGCGTCCATCGATCACCGCACGGGCCTCCAGACGCTCACCGTCGGACAGAGAAACCGATCGCGGGGTGACCTCAGTGATGCGCTGACCGATACGCAGGTCGGCGCCGAGCGCGGCGCCGATGACCTCGGCAAAACGCTCCGACGTGATGCTGGTGTAGCCTGAAGGCAGGCGGCGGGAGCGCTCCGGGAAATGCACGTCGTAACATGGCCAGCGCTGCACCACCAACGGCGCGATCCAGCGATGCTGCGCCGGGCTTAGATCGCCGTCGTGAAACGACCAAGTGTGATTGCCGCCGATGTTCGAGTGCGCTTCAGCGCACAGCACCCGCCATTCGGGACGCAGCTGCTTCAGTCGCCACGCGATCAAGCCGTTAGCAAGCCCGCAGCCTGCGAGGATCAGGTCATAGGTCATTAATGCGTCCCCATCGGCACCGACCGACCGGTTTGGACTACCTGTTCGGCGATGTCGGCCGCGCGTGACGTCCCTCCTGCCTGTTCCAGCGCCGTTGCCAGCCGATGCAAAGGCTCGGCAGGAGGATGCTCAATTAGCCGCGCCAATGAGTCGTGAATGGCGGTCGACCGTGCGTGACGACTCAACGACATCCCCACTCCCGCGTGTGTGACCCGCGCCGCCACGCCCGGTTGGTCGAAGCCGATGGGCATGACCAGCGACGGCGTGCGGGCCTTGATCGCATCCATCACCGTATTCAACCCACCGTGGGTGACCACAGTATCCGCTTGGTCGAGCACCCATTGTTGCGGCGCGAAATCGGTGACCCATGCTGCCCCGTTGCGACGCAGGCGTTCTTCCTGCGCGGGACTGAGGCCGCCGCAATGGGCGATCAACAGTTGCGCATCGAGGCGCGCGCAGGCCTTGGCGATCTGCCGAAAAATACCCATCCGCCCGCCCTGCAGCGTACCCAGGCTGGCAAACACGAACGGGCGTTGAGGATCGATCGGCCACGGTCCTGTCGAAACGACAGATGGCCCTCTCAAAGGGCCGACGGCGTGAAACGTCGCTGGCAAGTGTTGCCGAGGAAGGTCGAACGCGGTGATCGTCTGGCTGATTTGCGCATAGGGCGACAGGCAATCGTGAAGGCCGTCGCGGGGTTCAATTCTGAACTGAGCACTGGCGCGGCGAATGACCTCGCGCAGGGGACGCATCAGCCAGTCATACACGCGTTGACTGCCCTCGTATATGCGTCGACTGCGTTCATCTTCGCCATAGGCGAAAGGCATGACGGCCAGCGGGATCTGAGGCTCACGGTTGACCGGCAAGGCACACGCCATTGACACGAACGGCATCCCAAGCGCCTCAGCTACCAAGCCCCCGGCGGCCTCCATCTGATCGCACAGCAGCGCATCGACTCCCTCTTGACTGAATGCGGGCGGCAGCTCGTGGCAAAGCATCCGGGTAGTGGTACACAAATCCCGAATGACGCTGTGCAGCTTCAGCGGATTATTGGACGTCGCAGCTCGACGCAATACTACGTCGAGACTGCCCGGCGGGTGACTTACGGCGCCCAACGCGTGAAACCCGACGCGTGGGTCGGTCAGCCAGCGGCGTGCGTCGGCCTGTTGAAAAAAAGTCACGCGATGCCCGCGGTCGATCAACACCGACGCCAGCGACTGTAGCGCCTGAAAATGGCTATAGAACGCCGGGGCCACGACACCGAAGTGATTCATGCGAATAAGGATAACGTTGGATCGGCGGGCAGCAGACGCGCATTGCGTAACGCAGCCAGGTTTGCCGAGCCGGTACAGAGGCAGGCGATGCGAAGCTGCCGGATAACGATGTCGAAATGCTCAATGACGGCCTCTGTCGACAGCGTGGCCTGATGCAGAACACCAGCCGCCTGACCGATCACGTCAGCACCGAGACACAGAGCTTTTGCCGCATCGACGCCATTACGAATACCTCCGGAGGCGATTAAAGGCATGTCAGGCAGTGCGCGCCTGACACTCCGCAAACTGATGGCCGTTGGAATTCCCCAGCCGCTGAACGCTTCGGCCACTCGCCGATCCTCTGCCCGCTCAGCCCTGGCCGCTTCGACCGCCGCCCAGCTGGTGCCACCCAAGCCTGCCACGTCAATGACATGCACACCGGCGTTGGCAAGTGCCACGGCGACCTGCGGCGATATCCCGGCACCGACCTCCTTGACCACGACTGGCACGCCGACCGTTTCGACGGTGCGTCGGATCGCCTCCAGCACGCCACACCAGTTCCGGTCGCCTTCTGCCTGAACCGCTTCCTGCAAAGGGTTGAGGTGAATGATCAGGGCGTCGGCTTGCAAGGTCTCTACCGAGCGGAGCGCCAAGTCGAGGCCGTCCTGTTCCAGCAGTTGCGCGGCGCCGATGTTGCCAAGCAGGGGGATATCTGGTGCTAGTAGGCGCAGCTCACGGGTGAGTCCCTGGTCGTTGCCGCTTCTTAAGCCGACTCGCTGGGAGCCTACGCCCATGGCGATGCCTAATGTTTGGGCAGCCTCAGCCAGATGGCGATTGATTGCGGCAGACCGGTCTGCCCCACCCGTCATGGAGCTGATCAACAGCGGCGCACGCAGCGGCTTGCCAACCAGGGAACTGCCTAGGTCAATGCTGTCCAAGTTCAGCTCGGGCAATGCGCAGTGTTCAAATTGCAGCGCGTCGAGCCCCGTGCCCGAGCCACCAAGGCCCGCGCGCCGGTCGAGCACGATGTTCAGGTGATCGTCCTTGCGTCTGCTCAGATCGGCGTCGCTCATGAAAAACCCCAGATTGCTTGAATCATTTAGTATCCGGCATAGTCATCTACGGATGAAAACTTGTACAAAGGTGCGCTCCACGCATGTTTTGTACAATATTTGCCTCACACTGAGGCAGCTCCGTTAGAGAGTCGTTCCCCCGACTTTTAACGTGGCAGGGATAAGAGTCGATTCAGACGCCTATTGACGACAGCAGAGGTAAATACCCCGATGATCACTGACTCTGGCGCTATCCTCGGCCTCAGCTTCAACGAACGTCTTGCTCGAATACGCTCGTCGATCGAGAAGCGCTTGGACGAAATACTTCCAGAGAGCGGCAACGAGCGTGATCTGGTTGCTTTGGCGATGCGCGAATCAACGCTAGCGCCCGGTAAACGTATGCGTCCTATCCTGCTGACGCTAATCGCCGATGGACTTAACTATCGAGGTATGGCGGCATTGGATCTGGGTTGCGCGGTTGAGCTGATCCACGCCGCCTCTCTGGTTTTGGATGACATGCCATGTATGGATAACGCTTCACTTCGGCGCGGCAGGCCAACGGTTCATCTGAAGTTTGGTGAGGATGTGGCAATCCTCACGGCCGTAGCGCTGTTAAGCCGTGCATTCGGCATTATTGCGTCCATCAACGATGTGTCACCAGCAATCAGAGCCCAGCTTGTCGAACTGGCAGCTAATGCTGTGGGTATGCAGGGATTGGTGCGCGGGCAGTTTCAGGACCTGCGCGATGGCCAGCAAACCCGCAGCGCGAAAGAAATCGCTGTGACCAACAATCTGAAGACCGGAGTTTTGTTTGGAGCCATAGTAGACATGGCTTGGTTGATCAGTGACAGCAACGAAGGTGCCCGAGCGACGCTGCAAGGTTTTGCCATGGAGTTAGGTCAGGCGTTTCAGATGTATGACGATCTGTGCGACACCTGCATCGACACCGGTAAGGATGCAGGTAAAGACAGGGGTAAATCGACCTTCGTGTCGATCTACGGTACGGAAAAAGTGCGAGCCCAGCTGCACATTCATCTATCCAACGCCGAGTCGAATCTTCGCCGGGTTGTTGGTGACGCCGATCTAATCGCAGCATTTATGACCATGGTGTTCAAGAAAGCCGCAACCGCAGTCTGATCAGCGCGTCGGCCTGTCGGCAATGGCCTGTTTGAGCGCCGCGCCTTCAGCGAATCGCTGCTCTTGCACCACCGCGCCACCCTTCAATGTCAACCACTGAACCGAGTCCCGATCGCCGTTGTACCCGCTCGCGACTCTACCGTCGCGATCCAGCAAGATTCGGTATTTGGCCGAACGCATGGCAGGCACGGCCACCAGCTTGATCAACGAGGGCATTTTTTCAATGTCCGCGACATAGACGATACAACGGGCCTCAAGATAGCCCGCAGGCGCGTCCTCTATAGCAGCATTGAGCAGCTTTGCCGCTTTCATGCTTCTGGCAATCAGCAACACTTGAGCATCGTCATCGAGGGTATAGGCTTTGTCGTTCTGATCCAGCAATGTCCATTTCTGGACGGGCTGAGCCGTACTGTTGGCCAATGCGTTGGAACACAAAAGAAGCCCTGCTATGAGAACAAGACGGCGCATCGTAAAAACTCTTTATAGCTAAATGAGCGCTTATCTTAGGCCAGAATGTCAGCGCGTCTGGTCTTTGTCAGATCGATTTTTAAAATTCGGTTGAGAAGCCCGCTGCCTGAGCAGGCGCTCTTTCCTACACCGCTTTAGCAATCGCTCACGGGGGCCCGCGGGTCTAAAGGCGTGCGACAATGAGCGGCAAAGCGTACGCCAGTAGGTAATCGGGGAACGCCATAGAGTTGACAATTTTTCTACAAAAGGTTCGTCTTGCATGGGTCACCTGATTTTCCAGTCGTTCGTTGTCGAGAGAGGTACGACTAGGTTTCGAGGCTCTTATCAGCATTGAATTCATTCTATTAGAACGAGTCATCTTCTTCTGTGGCCAGAGCCCCGAGAAGGTCGGTGAATTCATATCCTTCTGCTTCGCTTGAGCTTTCTTGAATGGTTTAGCGCGGTGTGGATGACATTTGTTGCAATAGTTAGAGGCGATCATAGGCAGCCCTATGGTGCCTCTATGGCCTGGGTAACGTTGGTGAGTTCGTTGCACAACCGACCCATAAAAATAAGCCAAAGCTTCTGAATGTATTTCTTTTCTGCCTACTCTTATCTACCCGTTCAAGCGGCCGATAACCCGGCATGGTCTCGGTAGGCGAGCCCACTGCCGGAACCGCACTGATGAACATACGCTCATTACATTGCCCCTAGAGCCTCGCTGTGTTTTGGCCTGATCACCCTGTTGGTGGTCGCCCTGGGCGGGTTTGCCTACCTGCAATTGGGCAAGCTGCGCGGCACCGAGCAGGATATTGAAACCAACTGGTTGGCCAGTACCCAAACCGCTGGTGATCTCCAGGTCGCGGTGCTCAAGGCGCGGCTGGAGAGCATCCGGCTGTTGGCAGCCACCCGGCCCGAAGACCGCACAGCCGCAATCGACCAGTTGAACAACGCCCGCGACGTGCTTAACGAGCGCACCAACTATTACCGCAAGCACCTGGTTTCGGACGAGCAAGAACGCCAAACCTTCGAGGTAGCCGCTATGCGCATGGCCACCTTTCTTGACGGCCTGGCGCATATCGTCACGCTAGATGCCACGGACCACGACCAGGCGGTTATTTACGCCAATACTGAACAAAAGGCGCATGCCGAGGCTTACCAGGCAGAGCTCACCCGCCTGCGCGAGCATAATGTGACAGGCGCAGCCGCAGCCGGGGCCGAAGCTACCGACGTGTATACCCACAGCAACGAAGTGATTGCCGTGGTTGTGGCTACAGCGCTGTTACTGACCGTCATCCTAGTAGTGTTGCTTACGCGCAGCATCGTGGTGCCGCTCACAGCTTCGCTATCAATGGCCGAGAAGATCGCTAAGGGCGACCTTCGCGCGACCGTGGCGGTGATCGGCCTCGATGAAGCCAGCCGGCTGATGACGGCGCTGAATGCTATGCAAGGCAACTTGCGCAGCACCATTGGCGAGATTTCTGATGCCTCAACGCAATTGAGCGCTGCTGCCGTGGAGATGACGGCTATCACCGAAAGCGCAAACCGCACCTTGCAGCAGCAGAACAGCGAAATCGAACAGGCGGCGACGGCCGTGAACCAGATGAGTACCGCCGTTGAGGAAGTAGCTCGCAATGCTACCTCCACCTCACAGGCGGCCAAGGACTCGACCGCAGCGGCGCAAGCCGGTAACCAGAAGGTCAGCCAAACCCTGGTGGCCATGCGTAGCCTCAAAGATCGCGTCGACCTCACCGCTGAACAAGTGCAGCAATTGGCCGGGCAAACTCAGGACATCAGCAAGGTGCTCGGCGTGATTGGGGCCATAGCCGAACAAACCAACCTGCTGGCCTTGAACGCTGCCATCGAGGCTGCCCGTGCAGGCGAGCAGGGTCGTGGTTTCGCAGTGGTCGCAGACGAGGTGCGCGCGCTGGCACACCGTACGCAAACGTCTACCGGTGAGATCGAGGGCATGATCGCCTCAATGCAGGCACGCAGCACGGCCGTGGTCACTGCAATGGGCGACAGTTTGCGGGAAGTGAATACCACCCATGGCACGGCAGACGATGCCGGCCAATCACTGTACGTGATTACCCATGCCGCGCAGATGATCGACGATCGTAACCAACAAATTGCGACCGCTTCCGAGGAGCAAGCCTATGTCGCCCGCGAGGTAGACCGGGCTTTGGTCAGCATCCGCGACCTGGCGCTGCAAAGCAGCGAAGGAACACGGCAAACCCTAATCGCCAGTGGGGAGTTGTCCCAACTGGCGATCAACCTTAACCAAATGGTGGCGCGATTCCGTATTTGACTCTTGTATTCCCTATTCGGGTCCGTTAGAACCCGTCTTTCTGATGGTAGCAATCCACAAAAAAGGCCCCGAGACTGTTGGAAAGTCCGGGGGCCTATTTTACGGAATACCCGTTGTCGGTAGCGCGTCAGCCCTTTTTTTCTGCTTTCCTTAGCTTCGTCGGAAGCTCATTTCATACAGCTATAACAACGGTTGTCCTCAGTATCTTCACCCTCAATTTCGATGATCCATCGCATATCTTCAGGACGGGCCACGTCTTCAACTACGCACTGATCGCACAGACTCTCGCGCAGGTCCTGATCGGTATAGCTATCGGACGACAGATCACCGCTAATGGTGCAGAACCATTCAAACGACCCTCAAACATGACCTCATAAAAAATCCCTGCCCGGCAAGACCGAGCAGGGATTGGACCTGCCACCAGCCCAATGATCGTACTGACGAGACTGCGCAGACTGTCGGGGTTTACTGAAAGGGCACTCACCGACTAACCCCCGCTAGAGGTCTGCCTAAGCAGCCGGTCTGGCTCCGGTCACCAGAACCCGAGTGTAGCGGGCTTATGGTAGATCACTGCATTAACCAACGGATTGAGCTGAATCAGCCCCTGAGCAGGTTCTGACATCCTTCGTTTCCTTGATCACTTGGGCAAACACCAGATCATGGCTGGTAGGCCTCTTACGCCACGGCTTGCGCTCAGGCAACGGCTCGGGGGCATAAAGCTTGATCGCGTCAGGTTCTACTTCCAGGTAACTGCTAACCTGGTGCTGGAGCATGGCACGCAATTCGTCTTTCGATAACACGTGAAACCTCGACGCTTGAAAATGACTTAATTCACATGTTGCTGGTGGCGTCCTCGGGCTTCCAGCACACGCATGGATTCGACCGAGTAAATAGACTCGGGCACCAACAATAGGCGCTGCACACCGATTGGCTCGCCCGTCTCGTGACAGAAGCCGTAATCGCCTAACCTGATCAGCTCCATCGCGTGCAATACCTGGTCAAGGCAGACCTTGTCCCTCGCAATCATTTTCAAAGCCATTGAACGCGCTTCCTCGTCCGAAGCAAAATCGCCCTCGTCAGGATGTCGCTCTACTTCGCATCCAGTGCGATTGCGACTGATCCGGTCACGTAGATCAACAGCCCGGATCTGCAGACGAGCTTTGAAGAACTCCAGCTGACTGGGATTCATGTAGTCATCAACGGGTAACGCACAGACATCTGCTTCAGTCAGCATAAGGTCAGACTCATTCAAAGGCTACCGGCGGACAGCATGTCCACAGCGCATCGATTAAAGACCGCGCCAAACCAACGGACGTTCCAGCCGGATGCTAAATCAACGCTGTGGGAAACTACTTTTTGCGTCTTTGAAAAAGAGCGAAGAACTCTGTTGTTGCCACACGCCGCTTCTCATTCCCGAGGACTCGAACAAGCGCATTTTCACCTCCGCATGCAGACAGAAAATCAGAGCTTTGGTGAGTTGTTGCTACCGTGCATATGTCGTCATGAGCTGCATTTAATGATGGCAACTGGGCTGAATCGCAAACGTAAATGCAGCCACGTGGTCAACGTATACATCTGCATTAACTGAGCTCTGGCCATGTTGAACCGTCAAATCGTTGGTGGCACTGACCAAGAACTGGCGCAAATGCGCCGTCTTAATAAAGCCCTAGCTTGGCTGCCTCGCTTTCGCATCCCCCACAGACTTATCCTCCGAGGCATTCAACGACTGCTCAAACTGAGCCATATTAGGAAGACCAAACTCGTTCGGCATGGGGTGCGTGCTGAGTGCAAAACAGTCAGCGTCGAAGGCGCAACCGTTTCAGTACGCGTCCTGCAGCCCAAGGGTGCGCCCAAAGTCGTAGTGCTCGATATCCACGGCGGCGGCTGGGTGATCGGTAGCCCGAGCATGAATGATGCCCTGAACTTAGGGCTCATCAATGCCTGCGACGCGGCGGTGGTGTCCGTCGATTATCGCCTTGCACCAAGTACGTCCCTCGAAGGACAGATACAAGACTGCCTCATAGCTGCACGCTGGTTGCTGGATGCTGGCAACCCGACCTTCCAGGGGTTGCCAGTGATCGTGGTGGGAGAGTCAGCCGGGGCGCACCTTTCGGCCGCCTGCTTACTAGGCCTTAAGACATGGCCCGAGCTGCTGCGACGCATCCAAGGTGCGGTGCTCTACTACGGTGTATACGACCTCACCGGCACGCCAAGCGTGCACGCTGCAGGTCCTGAAACTTTAGTGTTGGATGGGCCAGGAATGGTCGACGCGATGCGCCGATTAACCCCAGATCTGAGCGATGAACAACGTCGGACGCCGCCACTGTCGCCGCTGTATGGGGATTTGAATGGCCTGCCACCCGCATTACTGATAGTCGGTCAGCTCGACCCTTTGCTAGACGACACGTTACAGATGGCGACGCGCTGGGGAGAGGTCGCGGCGGTTGATCTTTGGGTGGTTCGAGAGGCCCCGCATGGCTTTGTGCATTTTGGGGTAGGACAGACAATTGTAGAGGGAGTGTGGCGGTGGATGCTTTCTAGTAAAAGCGCGAACAATTGGTGCACGAACGATAGTTCTGGTGACGCTCAGCCTAGGGCATAGAACGACACTTCATACGGTGCGAGATGTTTGGCCTAAATACCGTTTGCGGCCTAGGCTTTGTCCCGAGATATCGGGACGTAGGCGGGCTGGCCCAGAAATCTGGTCAGCCCGCCACATCGAGCCCCTGAAGCAAGCCGCCGGGCATAGTCCGATTCCCAATGAGGGTAGCGGCTATCGCCTTCAGGCCAACCTATTTGATGCTATCGCTCAGTGTTTTAAATACCTCTAAGCACCTAAGTGCTGCCCCCGACTAGCGCTGTGGCAACAGAACGATTCAACGGGACGGCTGCGGTCAAGGTAGCTTGGTAGGCGTGATAGAGGTCAGCCTTGCCTTGGTAGACACGAGAAGACGGCGTTCCCGAACCGTCGACCTCATGATGCCAACCGCCATTCACACGATCGATGAGATGTAAGTCCGCGTAATCCCAAAAGTCTCCATACCAGTCAGCATAGGCCCTATCGCCAGTGCGTACGAAGAGTGCGTGGGCCGCTTTGATAGCTTCAGCCATGACCCAATGGGGTCGATTGTGCACGACGGGGCGGTCTTGCCAGTCGACGGTATAAACCATCCCCGGCGTTCCGTCGACTGACCAGCCGATACGGGTACCTGTCTCGAATAGTTTCACCGCACTCTCCAGCAGCCAGTCCGGTGCCGAACCGTCTTGGGCCTCTAGCGCGGCCTCAAGCTTGAGCAATAGGAAGGACCATTCCAGAAAGTGCCCAGGGGTCAAGCCGTAGGGCCGCAGATCGTCGGCAGGTAGATCCTTGTGGTAATCGGTAAGCTGTCGCCATTGGCGATCAAAGTGTTCGGCCAGGCGGTAATCCTGCGCGCGTGCCAGTTGCTCCACGAAGCGCGTCGCAATCCGCAGAGCCCGCGACCGCCAGAGGGGAGCGTCCAGTGCGTCGGCTACAGCCAAGGCCATTTCCAGGCTGTGCATGTTGCTGTTAGCGCCGCGGTAGTCTTCTTCATCGGTCCAGTCAGCGGCGAAGCTATCGCGCATCACCCCCTCCTCTTCTGACCAGAAATGTTGCTCGATCGGGGCCAATGCTCGTTCCAGCAATATCGCTCCACCCGGCAACCCAGTGACCACCGCCGTCGATGCGGCCAACGCCACGAACGCATGCACATACGCCTGCTTGCGCCCAGCCCGGTCATCTGCGGCGGGAAACCATCCGCCATGTTCGGGGTCATGCAACGTGTTCATTAATGCGGTAACGCCGTGCAACGCCAAGGCGCGGCAGCCAGGCAAACCGCGTGCAAACGCCAAAGCATAAGCATGCGTCATGCGAGCTGTGATGATCGTCTGCGCCGAACCGCCAGACAATTGGCCCTTATCGTCGAGAGCTGCGAAACCGTCCTCGACACGCGCACGCTTGGAGAAATCCAACAGCCATTGACCTTGATCGTCGAGCCATTGATGGTGCAAAGGGCGTTTTAGCCAATCGACACCTGAAAGGGACTTATCCATTGACCGGCATACCCCCATTCACATGAATCGTCTGACCGGTGATGTAGGAAGCGTCTTCACTGGCCAGATAAACGTAGGCTGGTGCTACCTCGCTGGGTTGGCCAATACGCCCTAGCGGAACGGATTTGCCCATGTCGGCGACCAATTGCGGATCGATCGGACCGAAGCCTGCAGGTTGGATCGACGTCCAGATGGGACCTGGTGCGACCTCGTTGACGCGAATTCCACGGCTTGCCAATTGTAGTGCCAGTGCTCGGGTGAAGCCGACTTGTGCACCTTTGGTGCTGGAGTACGCCACCAAGCTGTCGTTACCCACATAGGCATTGACCGAGGTGGTATTGATGATGGAAGCACCCGGGCTGAAGTGAGGCAGCGCCGCACGGCTGAGGCGAAACATGGGGTGCACGTTAGTATCGAAGTGCCATGCCCAATCCTCGTCGCTGACAGAAGTCAGGTCATCGGCGACCTTCTGAATACCCGCGTTGTTCACCAAGATATCTAGGCCTCCAAAGGCCGAAACTGCCTCATCGATGACCTGGCGGCAGAAGGCCGGATCGCGCAAGTCGCCGGCAATCGCCAGCGATTTTACACCTTCGGCCTCCACCAGCGAGAGCGTCTGCTGGCCGTCGTCTGCTTCCATGGGTAGATGGACGATCGCGACATGAGCGCCCTCACGCGCAAAGTGCAAGGCAACAGCACGTCCAATTCCGCTGTCACCGCCTGTGACGACGGCTCTCTTGCCCGCCAGACGTCCACTGCCCCTATAGTTCGGACGAATGTGTTGCGCAGGCGGGTTGAGTTCGGACTCACGGCCCGGCATGCGATCTTGCGACTGAGGTAGTGGTGTGACCATGGTTGTTTCCTTAAAAAGCGCAGGTTTGAACACAGTATCGAGAACAGTTCGAGCATTAGGGGCTACGAACCGAATCCCACCAGTGAAGGGCACGACGCTGAGCGATCACTGCTCTCACATTGCATACAGAGCAAAGCAAGAATATTTGGTTGCATCGCGATGCAATAAATTTGCATCGCGATGCAAAACCGTTTGATGGCACTCGCTATTGGTGCCTATGATGAGACTCGACCCCACACTTGAAGGCCGTCCCATGCGTGTATTCCTCTGTATCGCTTTGTCGTTGATGAGCAGCGCGACATTGGCTAACGGGGCATTATTTCTAGATGCCCACGAAGCAGAACAAACTGACCCACCGTCAGCAAATGTCGAGATCGTCGCCCGTCTCCCAGACCTAGATCCATCGGGCGTAGCCGTCATCGGTAATCGGCTGTTTCTGAGCTTTCCGAAACACGATGCCGATCACAAAGGGCCAGTGCTAGGTGAATGGCGTGACGGTCGCCTGGTGCCGTTCCCTGACGTCGCGATGGCCAGCAGCACGACCGGAGATCCTGCGCAGAGACTAGTTTCGGTCCACGGCATCACGACCGATACAAAAGGTCGGCTGTGGGTGATCGACGATGGCAAGATTCACGGTCAGGCCATTTTGCCTGGGGGAGCCAAACTCGTAGGCTTTGATCCCTCAACAGGGCGGGTCGTGGCCAAGGTGATGATTGAGTCGGCGTTGCTGCCGGGCAGCCATCTGAACGACCTGCGAATTGATTTGACCCATGGCGATCAAGGTACCGCCTATATCGCAGACAGCTCGTTCGACGGCCACCCTGCGCTGGTCGTGATCGACATTGCCAGCGCCAAGCAGCGCCGGGTTCTGGCGGACGATGCGCGCATCAAGGCCGACCCTGGTTACCAGACGGTTCTGGAAGGTCGTGTGCTGCAGCAGTCCGCAAAGCCTCCTGCCTTTCCAGGTGGAGGAGTGGATGGCGTAGCGTTGTCAGCTGACAACAGTACGCTGTACTTCGCGGCCTTATCCAGCCGCAGACTCTATTCGTTACCAACTGCGTTGTTGGCCGACTTCGGACAAAGCGATGGCGCATTGGCCGGTGCAATCGTCGACCTGGGCGAGAAAGGCGCGGCGGATGGAATGGCGACCGATCCCTGGGGCCGCCTGTATACTACCGCGGCGGATCACGATGCCATTTTTCGCCGCAACCTGGATGGCAACTTCGATAAAATTGCTCAAGATTCTCGCTTTATATGGCCTGATGGGATTTTTGCTGATGAACACTATGTGTATGTCGTACTGGGACAGTGGACTCGTCTGCCCCGATACCACAACGGCGTTGACCGCCGCCAACCACCCTACCTCGTCGCACGTGTACCGATCAGCCCACCATGAGTGAACGGCCGCCCACTTCACACGATGTTGCTCGCGAAGCGGGAGTTTCTCAATCTGCGGTTTCGCGCGTGTTTGCCCAAGGTACGAGCGTGTCGCCTGCCATGCGCGCCAGGGTCGAATCTGCTGCCGCGCGGCTGGGCTATCGACCCAGCCGATTACCCGCCATCATGCGATCAGGAAAGAGCGACATCGTCGCTGTCGTCATTGGTGGGCTCTATAACCCTTTTCACACGATGACGTTGGAGTCCTTCACTCTAGCGCTGGCAGAGGCCGGTAAGCAGACACTGGTTGTCAGGGTCGACAACGACCGTGACCTCGATGAAGCATTGGGCGAGTTGGTGTCGTTGAAGGTCGACGGCGTGTTAAGCGCACTCTCCGTCTCATCGACCGTAGCGGCACAGGAGCTTGATCGATATCGCCTTCCAATCGTCACGCTGAACTCGTCCGTCCAAAGCCGTTGGATATGTGCAGTCAACTCGGACAATACCGAGGCAGGCCAACAAGCTGCTCAGTTGCTGTACGCTAGCGGCAGCAGACACTTCGCAGGAATTCTAGGTCCAGCAGATACGCTGAGCCATAATGCCCGTGCCTTCGGCTTCGCAACTGGAGCGCAGTCGTTTATCGACTCGTCTCTGCAGATCAGCCATGGAGGCTACGACTACGAATGGGGTAGGCAGGAAGGCGCGCGATTGCTTGACTTCGCTCACCGCCCCGACGGTATTTTCTGCGGCAATGACCTCATTGCATTCGGTCTCGTCGATCGCTGGGCTGAAGCCGGGCTATACGCGCCACGGGACTTCCGGATCATCGGCTTCGACAACATGCCATCAGCGGCTTGGTCGCGCTTCGCGTTGACCAGCTACGATCAGAACACCGATCTGATGGCACGTTCAGCCATCGAGCTACTATTGCGTTTCGACGAATGTGCGCCCTGCACTCGGGTCATTGAACCTCGACTGGTACGGCGTACTAGCTGCTAGATAACGTGTAAAAAATTTGGCTCAAATGTGAGGCGGAAGAAACGCATCGATGTAGACAGATTGGCCTTCTAGTGTTGAAAATAGGCCAGAACTTCACATCCGTTAGCGGTGCGGCTTGGCACCTCCCAGTGATCTCGCTGCTCTTAGCAAAGCAAGATGAGTCAAGCCTTGAGGCAGGTTACCGAGATAGTGACCTGAATCTGAATCAATCATCTCCGAGTAGATACCCACTCCGTTGTCCAACCGCTTCACCGCTGAGCGGAACGCTTCGTTAGCGCGATCGATCTGTCCTAGCAGTGCCCACGCCTCGATCAGCCAAAACGTGCATGCCAGAAAGCAGCCCTCCTCCTGATCGACCTGGCTATATCGATAATGAAAAGGAGCGCTGGCGAGTTCGTCCTCAACGGCTTCAAGGGTACTCCTCAAACGGTCAGTGGCCGGATAGCCGAATCGCACCGCCAGTGCTATCGAAGCGTCAAGCCGATCGCTACCTGAATAAAACAGATACGACTGACGCTCTTCGCTCCAGCAATGGCTCTCAATCCAATCTTCAATGCGTTGTCGCTCGCGATGCCAGCGTTCACGACAGGTCGTGGGGAGATGCCCACCATCGGCAAGTTCAATCGCACGGCTGAGGGCCTGCCAGCAACTGATTTTGGATTGGGTGTAGTGCTGTTTTTCAGGTAATTCCCAGATCCCGCAGTCGGCTTGCCGCCAAATATCGGCACATTGATCAGCAAGCGCTGAGAGAGTGGCTGCGCTGGTCGAATCCAGAATGTTGCCGCAGTCTATGAAGCATCGCGCTGTCTCGAAGATGTCTCCGAACACCCCATGTTGTAGCTGGTCTGTCGCATCATTGCCGACCACTGGTGCCGAGTGCTTATAGCCCGGCAAGTCGATCTTGCGCACGCCTTGCCCTACAGCCCCATCGAGGGTATAGAACACGTGTGCACCATGCTCCTCCAAGCGCTTGAGCAGCCAAGTGAATGCGGCTTTCGCTTCTGGCAACGCGCCGATACTGAGGAATGCTTCGATGGTATACCCGGCGTCACGTACCCAAGCAAAACGGTAATCATAGTTCTTGTCACCACCGATCCGCTCTGGGAGCGAAGTGGTTGCGGCGGCCATAATTGATCCACTGGGTGAGCACAGCAATAACTTCAGCGCTAATGCACTGCGGGTTACAAGTGACTTGTAGGGGCCCTCATAGAGCAAACTCTCAGACCATTGTTTCCACTCCCGATCAGAGCCATCAATACGCGCGTCGATCAAATCAGTTGACGGTACTACCAGCGGTTCGTTACGGCCGGCAATGATAGCCAAGATAGTCTTCTCGTCGGCGCGAATATCAACGGTGGCACTCACCCCCAGATCATCCTGACGATCAATGCGTAACTTGTCGTCGTGGACAAACATGCCCAAAACATCGCCCGCATGGAAGACGCATCCATTGCCTGTCGAGTCCAGATAAGGACTCACCTTGTCCGCTTGGGTACCAAAAACCACGGATACTTTGAAGGTCACCTCCCCCTCGACGCCTTCAATTCGCCTGGCGAGCTCTGCCCAAGGTAGCCGACCTGCCGGCCCGCTGTTGAGCGACTCGACCACTCGCGCTCGTCCATTGGCCGTGATGAAAAGGGTTTCCAAGACATTGCTGTCACGTCGGTATAACCGCTCTACGCTGAACGGTTCGGCAGGCGTGATGCTGAAGCAACCCCCAGTGTCTGGCGCGAGCAAGCGGTCGAACAGCGGTGGGGAGTCCATTTGTGGCACGCACCACCAATCTATAGATCCATCCCATCCCACCAGGGCAACCGAACGTCCGTCCCCTAATGCGGCATACGCTTCGAGAAACAACCATCCCTCAGCATCTCGTTTCGGCTCACCTTGTTGAGGCCCAAGAACAATATCTGCGTCCACTGTTTGCCTCCGAAGATGGTGTCTATCTCCGACACAGGCGCAGACAGCTGGTTCGATCAAATTCATGCCACTAATGACTTACCCATCATGCAGGATGAATCCGTCATAAAATGAATGAACATCTCACGCGCCTGTATCTCACAGTTAAGACTTATCACTTGATTGGAGCAAGAAATGGCGACTGTTAACCAATACTCAATGCAAAACCCGCTTACCCAATATCCGCAGCCTCAATTTCCGAAACAACCGCAAACGGCTCCAGGTACGGTCCATGATCTGCAACCCAAGGCCGATCATGGTGAAACAAGCTACAAGGGACTGGGCCGTTTGGTTGGACGAAAGGCATTGATCACCGGAGCTGACTCAGGCATCGGTCGTGCTGCGGCAATTGCCTTTGCCCGTGAAGGTGCGGATATTGCTTTGAATTATCTGCCCTCGGAGGAGGCTGATGCACGAGAAGTAATCGAGTTGATTGAAGCTGCAGGGCGCAAAGCTGTACCTATTCCAGGCGACATCACCAGCGAAGAATTTTGCCAGCAGATGGTCGAGCAAGCGGCCAACGCATTGGGAGGGCTCGATATACTCGCCAACGTTGCCGGTAAACAGACGGCGCAGAAGGATATCGCCGACCTCACTACCGAGCAGTTTGAGCAGACCTTTCGAACCAACGTCACCGCAATGTTTTGGATTTGCAAAGCTGCCCTGCCTTTGATGCCAGCAGGGGCGACCATCATCAATACTGCCTCTATCCAGGCTTATCAGCCATCAGAAACTCTTCTGGATTACGCTCCGACCAAATCCGCAATTGTCGCTTTCACAAAAGCACTCTCCAAACAGGTCATCTCCAAAGGGATCCGTGTCAACGCTGTAGCGCCCGGCCCATTCTGGACGCCACTGCAACCTAGCGGTGGCCAGCCTCAGGACAAGATTCCCGCCTTCGGCTCTGAAACCCCTTTTGGTCGTCCTGGTCAGCCTGCCGAATGCGCTCCGATCTACGTACTGCTCGCCAGTCAGGAGTCAAGCTACATCACAGGCGAAGTATTCGGAGTAACCGGCGGGAACACCCTGCCCTGAACGTGTATGGAGAAAGCCATGTTGCCTCATAGTTATCAAGGTCAGGGTGATCTGACTTTCGTACTGATGCACTACCTGGGCGGATCACATCGCACCTGGTTTCCGACATTGCCTTATCTGGATCGCTTTCACCGCTGTGTAGCGCTCAATACGCCAGGCTTCGGAGATGCGGCCGGGATAGAAGGCGGCTATGACGTCAGCGCGATGGCCGATCAAGTGGACGCCACCATTCGAGGGCTTGATCTTGATCAGTGCATTCTGGTGGGCCACTCCATGACTGGCAAAGTGGCCGTAGCATTGGCCTCACGTAAGCCGAATTATCTGCGCGGTCTGGTGTTGGTCGGTCCCTCACCCACCACACCGCAGCCCATGACCGAAGATGAACGTGAGCAGCAGCTGCGCTACGACAAGAGCCTTGGGGAGGCGCAGGCGTTCGTCGATCAGGCCAGCGCTCATCGGCTGCCTCACGACGTTCGAGAGGTGGCTATCGCTGATGCTCAGCAAGTGAATCTAAACGCATGGCGTGCATGGGTAGCAGATGGCAGTCGCGAAGACTGGAGTCAGCGGCTGGCCCTGATGGACTATCCGACGTTGCTCATTTGCGGCGCAGACGACCATCAGGTACCAGCGCCGGAAGAACAGCAACGAACTACGCTGGCGGCTCTGCCAAATCATCAAGTGAAAGTCATTCCTGGAGCGGGTCACCTGATGCCAATGCAGACCCCACAGGTCCTGTCGGAACTGATGCTGGACTTCGCTCAACACATTCGGTCAATCAGCTAATCAAAGAGGTGTCACATGGATCTTGGAATCAAAGGGCGCACAGCGCTTATCACCGGTGCAAGCGGTGGTATAGGCCTGGCCACAGCCAAGCTGCTCAGTGAGGAAGGTGTGCAGTTGGTATTGAGTGATTTGGATCAGGCAGCTCTGGAAAAAGCAGCAGCGGATCTACCTGGGGAAACGCTGCTGATGGCGGCCGATATGACGCGGCAAGAGCAGGTCGACCAGCTGGTAGCGAAGGGCGAAGCGCGTTTTGGCAAAATCGACATCGTCGTGCACACCGCAGGCGTCACGGGTGCCAAAGGCGATCCGCTGGAATTGTCGGATGAAGACTATCAGGAGGCTTGGGGTACCGACTTTTTTTCAGCCGTGCGGGTGGCCAGAGCCACTATTCCTGCGATGCGTAGCCGCAACTGGGGAAGGTTTGTTGGCATCACCTCGGAGAATGCCGTTCAGCCGTATTGGGAAGAGGCGGTCTACAACGTAGCCAAAGCCGCACTTGCCGCATTTATCAAAAACCTTTCCTACAAAGAAGCCGCGCACGGAGTCCTGTGCAACACAGTCGCACCCGCATTCATCGAGACTGGAATGACTGACGGGATGATGGAAAAGCGTGCCGAGGAAAAAGGAGTTTCATTTGACGAGGCCGTCAAAAGCTTTCTCGATGAAGAGCGTCCCGGCATCGTGCAGAAACGTCGCGGCACCGTGGAAGAGGTAGCGGCGGCTATTGCGTTGCTAGTGTCCGAACGTGGGTCTTTCATCAATGGGAGCAATATCCGAGTAGATGGAGGGTCGGTGCAGGCAGTGCAAAACTGAAGACCTTTCCCCTTGAAGCCCCGGGAACCCGGGGCAGCGCTTCGACTGCTTCCATGCTTGCCACTTTCATCTCATGGCGCGAGGAACGCCTTGCCCTACGAAGGCCGGCAGTGATGACATTTCAATTTGGGTACGTTGAATAGTCTAGAACGTCGAATTCGTAACATCGATGATTTATAAATTGGATGGAGGAATTTTTACCGCGCCGTTTGGTCCGAACGAAAAATTCCTTGCGAAACTGTATGTTATGAACTCAATCCTGGTTGTTGAAGACGAGCTGATCATCCTGGAACTGATTACTGAGGTTCTGGAAATGTACGGCTACAGAGTCCGGGCCTTCTCGAGTGCAGACGCCGCCTGGACATTCATCAAAAGCCAGGACCACCCTCCCCGCCTCTTGATCACGGATTTGCGCATGCCGGGCAATATGGACGGAATCGAACTGGTTAAGCGTGTCCAAGACATTCAGCCCCAGACGCCTATCTTGGTCGCCTCCGGCTATCACGGGCACTCCGAGTTATTGAACGATCGTAAGGTCTTCTGGCTGCCCAAGCCCTTCAACATCAATGAGCTGCACGCCATCTGCAGAAAACTAGCACCTCTGTCAAAGGATTAGGTCATCAAGTCGTTCAGCGGAGCGACCCCATGACCATTGGCCGGAGCATTAATGGCAAATCACCCAACACGTGTAACGGAGCGGGCATGCCCGCTGCAATTGTAAACCGGGTCATGGACCCATTCTTCACCACCAAGGAAGAAGGTAAAGGCTCAGGCTTCGGACTTTCCACGGTGTACGGCTTCATGAAGCAGTCCGGTGGTACAGCGAGGATTTATTCTGAAGAAGGCATCGGCAAGACGATCCGGATGTACTTTCCAGCTGCCGACAGCTAGTTGTACAAAATTATTGCCGTGGAAAGTGCCTCTGAGCAGACCGGACACGAGCGGGTCTCGATTGTCGAGGACAGGCCCGACGTAGCAGAACTGGCCAGAATGGTACTTGAGGAGTACGGCTACGTTTGTGAGATGGCCTACAGCGGCAAGGAAGCCCTGTCTGTTCTGAAAGGCGAACCGTTCGATCTGCTTTTCACTGACCTAATCATGCCGGGCGGGATTAACGGGTCATGCTAGCGCGGGAGGCCAAGCGTTTGTATCCGAAGCTTCGCGTGCTACTGACCACAGGCTATTCGGAGAACTCCTGGAACGCACTGATGCAGGAGGCCAGGAATTTGACGTGATTTACAAGCCCTACGTGCCCACCGACCTTGCAAAAAAAGTTCGTCAGGTCCTCGAAGGACCCAACGGGGTACGCTAGATTCCTGACCGTTTAGCTGCATCTTAAACCAAGCGCAAAGCTGCTCCCTATCTGTTTCGCGTAGCACTCCAGAAAATAGTCCCACTGCGCGTCGCTCCAAGCGAGTGGCGACGCAGTTGACGTAAGTCGTGGCGCGCTGCTCGTTGGATGGATAACCTGGCCCGGGATTTTTCCAGGTCTAGCAAGGCCAAGTCGAATGTTGGAACGCCATCTATCTCGTTCGCATTGATGAACAAATGTTTGGCACGCATGCATCCATGCTGCTGATGTCCTCGATGGAGCTTGGCCAGCATGATGGCAAGGTTGTGCAGGATTCGAAGGTGATCTTCAGACGGAAGATCAACCTGTGCTTGATTCACTAGCCATGTCGCAAGATCCTGGAAGCCAACCAGCTCATGAGTCACCAGCAACCCTTGCCATTGTCCTTCAATTTTGCGCGCGCCGTAGTACAGCGGTTTGGGGGCAAGCACGCCCATCCTGTCCAGTCTGGAAAGTGCGAGCCCTTCCCTTAAAGCCGTGGGACGGCCCAGAGGATAGCGAATACTGCGGAAGGTATGTCCGACCTGGCGCTTCACATAAACGGTATTGCCCTCATGGCTGACGCGCTGCACCCCACTTGTACCTTCGCGGCGGACGTTAGGCTCCTCGACCCAAGGTCCATTGGTATTCCACCAGTGATCGAAGCGATCTTCTGCGATTTGCCTCAACGTCCCTTCCCGATGCTCGCTCTCGATCCAATCTCTAGAAAGGTGGATTGACTCTAGTTGAAGTAAACGAATAATGACTCGACAGAGCTCTCTTAGCGTTCCACGCTTATCCAGCGGCATGTCCATTTTTTTCCTATTGCGCGTCAGGAGATCGCTAACCACGCTTTCGCACCATCGTGGTGATCGCCACCGATAATTGACCCCGAGCACTGCTGCTGGCCTAAGCCACTGCTTACAGGATCTCCAGAGTACCTCAAGGAATAGCTCAGAATTCTGGGCTAGCTGACGACGCTTTGAAGAAGAGTTTGTAAGCCTTTGCGCTGTTTATTTTCGGCAAATTCGCTCGAAGAAAAAGCGGTGCGCCTCCCCCAGAGCGAGTAGGTACCAAAACTCTAGAAAGTACATGAGGTAGCTTGCTGCGTTACCCCATCCATCATCGGGGAGGTTCTTGTGGACGTAGCACACCACGACTGCCCCTGACGCCCAACACGTTACTGCATAGGCCCACGCACGTCTTCGGCAGGCGCCCAGCCCATCCTGTGTCACAAGCAGTTCGCTCCGTAGTGTCAACCCGTTCGGCTAATTGGGCCTCAGGCACGCTCAGGAGTTTCAGGCCTAAGCCCATTCCCTCGCCAATTTGCTAAGTCCCTCATTGTGGTAGTCAAGTCACTGCTCCGAGGTCAAGACGAGTGACGCGTCATAACAGTGAGCGGGACTTGCGAAAATCGCTGAACTGTTGACCGCACTGACCTTCTATCGATAGACCGTCTTGGTCGTCTATCGAGCCTATGCTCTCTAATCCGGAGTTTGATCATGAGTGATCAATCAGCGAAAAAGGGTAATCCAAACCTGTATCAAACGAGCCGCATCAACGAGGGGCTACCCTATCCACTTGGTGCGACCTGGGACGGCTCAGGGGTCAACTTCGCGATTTTTTCGGCCAATGCCACCAAGGTGGAACTGTGCTTGTTCGATGCGGACGGGGTAGAAGAGATTGAACGGATCTCCTTGCCCGAATTCACCAACGAAATCTGGCACGGCTATCTGCCTGACGCTCGTCCTGGCACTTTATACGGCTATCGAGTACACGGTCCTTACGACCCAGCCAATGGGCATCGCTTCAATCCCAATAAGCTACTCATCGATCCCTACGCCAAACAGATTTCCGGGGAATTGAAGTGGGATGATGCTCTGTTCGGATACGTTGTTGGCCACCCTGACGCGGACCTTTCCTACGATGAGCGCGACAGCGCTCCCTTCATGCCTCGCTGCCGGGTGATAGACCCAGCTTTCACGTGGGGGAACACTGAGAAGCCGAAAGTACCGTGGGAAAATACCGTTTTTTACGAGACTCATGTGCGCGGTTTTACCATGCGCCATCCTGGTATCAGGGATACAGAAAAGGGAACATTTGCGGCGTTTCACGATAAAGACGTCGTTGACTACATCCGGTCATTAGGCGTGACCTCGGTTGAGTTGATGCCCGTGCACTACTTCCTCGATGACAACCACCTTTTGGAAAAGGGACTGCGCAATTTCTGGGGCTACAACACGCTGGGCTTTTTCGCACCCCATGCCCGCTATATGGCTGGTTCATCGATTGGCGAGTTCAAGGTGATGGTCTCGCGGTTTCACAAGGCGGGCCTGGAAGTGATTCTGGACGTGGTTTACAACCACACGGCAGAAGGCAACGAGATGGGGCCGACGCTCTCACTCAAAGGCATCGATAATGCTCACTACTACCGCCTGATGCCAGACGATGCTCGGTACTACATCAATGACACCGGCACCGGTAACACCCTGAACATGAGCCACCCCTGCGTGCTGCAGATGGTGACTGACTCCCTGCGCTACTGGAGCACGGAGATGGGTGTGGACGGCTTCAGGTTTGATCTGGCAACAATCTTGGGCCGCGAAGCTGATGGTTTTAATGAGGGTGGGGGATTCCTCGATGCCTGTCGTCAAGATCCAGTTTTGGCCAAGGTCAAATTGATCGCTGAACCCTGGGATTGCGGTCCGGGTGGGTACCAAGTGGGCAATTTCCCTCCGGGTTGGATGGAGTGGAACGATAAATTTCGAGACATTTCACGGGCCTTTTGGAAAGGCGATGACGAAATGCTCGGCGATTTCGCAAAAATCTTTCTGGGGTCAGGGGACCAGTTCAATCGTCGGGGCAGGAAGCCCGCTTCCTCCGTCAATTTCATCACGGCACATGATGGATTCACCCTGAACGACCTCGTGTCCTACAACGACAAGCATAATGAGGCCAATGGGGAAGATAATCGCGATGGACATTCGGATAATCGATCGTGGAACTGCGGGGTCGAAGGCCATACGGAAGATCCTGAAATCTTGGAGTTACGCTACCGCCAGATGCGTAACCTTTTGGCCACGCTGTTTTTGGCCCAAGGCACGCCGATGCTGCTTGCAGGTGACGAATTTGCTCGTACGCAAGGTGGCAGCAACAACGCCTATTGCCAGGACAGCGAAATCGGGTGGGTGGACTGGAACGTCAGTGACAAGAGCAAGGGTCTGCAGGAATTCGTTCGGTATCTGATCGAGTTACGCAATCGCTATCCCCTACTGCGCCGCAACCGCTATTTCACAGGAGCCTATGATGAGGCTCTTGGTGTGAAAGACGTGACCTGGTTGCAGCCTAATGGTGACGAGATGGGGATCGGACAGTGGCAGGACTCAAGCAGCCGAAGTATAGGGATATTGCTTGATGGCCGCTCTCAGTCGAGTGGCATTCAAAAGCCCGGAACTGATCACTCACTCTTGATCCTGATCAATGCACATCATGATGTGGTCAATTTCCAACTGCCCGCTGTGCCCGAAGCTCATCACTGGACGCTGCAGCTCGATACCAACCAAGCAAATCTAGATCCTGGATCAATGTTTGAATTTGGCTCGGAGTATCAAGTGACAGGCCGTTCACTGCTGCTGTTTGAACTGATCAAATCGGTCGATAAAAAGGGACGTTGATCGGCGGTGCTGCTGGCGGATCGTATTAGAGGCGCCGGCAACATCTGCGCATCGACTATCGCGCACATTCTCAATTCCTAAGCCACCTCTCAAGGACTGCAGAAAAAAATCCCCGTCCGGCCTAAACCGGACAGGGATTGCATCTGCCACCAGCCCTATGATCGTGCTGACGAGACTGCGCAGACTGTCGGGGTTTACTGAAAGGGCACTCACCGACTAATCCCCGCCAGAGGTCTGCCTAAACAGCCGGTCTGGCTCCGGTCACCAGAAAACCAAGTGTAGCGGGCTCACGGTAGATCACTGCATTAACCGACGGATGTCACTGACTCAGTCCCTGAGCGTGTTCCTTCTTCCTTAGTCTCCTCTAACAATGCAGCTCTGTGTGAAGACCTTGATAAACCATATCACGCACCCTGCCGCAGCAGCGGGGAGTAGGCGTTGTCTCTGGAGCGTCTTGCAGGATTGGTTACAGGAACTGTTTTTGGCAAAGCTGCACTTGCACTTGAAATGGATAGGCTTGGTGGTCATGGTCGTTTTCATTAGTCGCGATGCTTGAGGCCCACTGAAAGCCGACAGTTGCGGGACTCAATACTCCCCTGCCTGTAAGGCCAGCACACTTGATCCTTCATACTGGGCGCTTGCGGGACGATTGTCAGCTTAACTTTCTGCGGAGACTTAATCTGCTGAAGGTTAGAGGAGCTGCGATGGAAGGTGACAATGTTATGAGCGCCCGTCGGGATAAAGTTCTGGTCATTGAAGCTGGTTTGCCGAGACCCAAGGTTAGGCCCCGTGTCCAACGACGCTGGATTCGAGCGTATGACAGAGCCTCTGTCCACTTCTGCGTTCAACACCCGAGCTTTGGATTCCGTCGTCGCGACTTTTCGACTGGGCTCCGATCGGGTTGCCCACAGCAAAGCGCTAATTCCAATAACACTACCTATTGGTAGGCACGCGAAAAAGCTTTGCACGCCACACCTTTGGCCTCGTTGGGTAATTCGCTCCGGGGCATCACTGAGTTCTGCTTTCATCCATGACCTACCTGAGATCTCTTTTTGCACATCGGCAACATTCTGGAGGCGTTTTTTTCTATTCCCCAGCAAGGTAGCTGGCTACCTGGTTGGAATGCTTGATCTTGCCCTTGGTTGCCGTCACCGTCATGGTGGTGCGCTCAACGGACACTGCTAGCTTGTAATGGTCGCGGTAAGGCCTGCTCTTGAACAGATCAGCCAGGCTCTCCGCGAACCTTTCGGCCAACTCTTTACTGTCCAGGTACAGCGTTTTGTAACTGAGACGCCCGTACGGTGAGACTGAAAGACCTTTTACAAAGTCTTCGTCTTCGTAGTGCTCGTTGCGCAGATTGCTCGGCACCAACCTGTGCGGAATCTCAACTTTGATGGTCGCGTACTCGACAACCGCTTTGTTGGGGAGGTCTCCCGCTTTGCGAAGCGCATTCATAGCGACTTTTCCGTTGACAGGGAAACTCAATAAAACTCGACGCCCAAAGTACGGCGACTAGGCTTCTCGGCATTACGGACAGGGCTTAGTCCTTCAGGTCGACAATGTCATCGCAAGAATAGGCGTTCGAGAAAAGTGCTGCCCCATTATTGACATTGGAGCACTGGTAGGCAGAAGAGCCCTTTTGCAAAATCAGATAATGGGCAGTCCTCGCCCCGCCTGGTCCGGGTGCGGAGTAAGCACCTTTGACCTCATAGCCAAGCTTGAGCAGCTCTTGAACTCCTTTCGTTCCGCCAGCGGTGGCGTCCAAGCTTAGGACAGATAACGCAAAGGCAACGAATGCCCCAGGCTTAAGAGTGATTTTCATGTGTTGATCTCCTTTTTTCTGTGATTCTGTGCTGATTGCGTAGGGCTGCTTTCGGGGCATCTTTTTCGATAGCGCCTGTGTACTGAGGATCGGGAAAAAACCTCCCAAACCTGAATCGCTCACAAGAGTGTTACTGCATCTAGGGCATTCGTAAATGCAGTACCCCTGTTCTCCTCGAACTGGTCAGCCAAAATTAATCGGTGCGTCGACAGGTACGTGAAACGGTTTACCGCATTCGTTGCAGTTGAAATTGCCGCCGCCAGGATCGTTCACAAAACCGGTTTCGGAGCTTCACAAGTCGGACAGTCGATATGGGTGATGAAGGCGGCAATCACCGGCTTTTTCTGCTCTTCGTCACGGCGTAATTCCAACCAGTTTCGCGGACGCGAAAAGCGCGCCCTGGTACTGCAAAAGCCCGCGACCGGGCGGGCTAGTGGGACAGGGTGAATTCCCTCAACTCTTTGCATCAGGATCTTGCGCGGCTAAAAGGCGCTCGTCGCACCAGAGGTCCAAACCCCCGGCACGATGCACGGTGGTCCCTTCTTCGATCCGCAACCAATGCTCGCGCAGTACGCGATATCGTTCTGCGTCGCGGCGCAGCGCGTCCAATTCGTTGTTTGCGGCCTCGATCATGGAAGCAGGGCTGTTGGTGTTTTTCATCAGTCGAATTCCTATTGCTTAGGCCCTTGCTGACAGCTCAAGAATCGCTATCTTTCGATTCAGAAAGTCATTGAGTTGGCGCATTTCATCGTACTTCCGTTCAAGATCCAGCGACCCGTCAATCCGGGCGATGATTTCACCGTTCATACTTCGATGATTAGAATCCGCGGCTTCCGAAATACGCTCACGCAGGCCATCGGGCAGACGTATCACAAACTTATCAGCCGTCCTGGAGTTGTAGGACGAAGGTGATAGGGTTAACTCCGATTTGCTTGGCATTTGGTTTCCTCGATTACGCGACTGGGGCGACCCAATCCTCAACTCTCAAGCCTGGTACGCGGTCGAACTCGCGGCAATTATTGGTGACGACGATCAGGCCCTGAGCGCGGGCGTGCCCTGCGATCATTTGGTCATAGGGGCCTATCTGTTTGCCAAGGCGGGCCAGCTCAGCGCGGAGCTGGCCGGTGTGGGCGGCAGCTTCCTGGTCGTAGTTGAGTACTTCAAGGCGAGCGGCGAAGCCTTCAACGTCCGCAAGATTGCGAGAAGGGTTCGAGGACTTCTCAGCGCCGTAGATCAGCTCCATCAGGGTCACGGTACTGATGCACATTTGGTCGTGGTGACGCAGGAACGCCTCGCGCACCTCTTGCGGCCGGTTCTTGATGGTGAAGATGCAGATGTTGGTGTCGAGCATGAACTTGAGCATCAGAAAGTCTCGCGCTCCTGATCTGCCGGCTGTTCACGCTCAGCCATGAAATCAGCGGCAACGCCCTCACCGTCGAACCAGCTATCCCACGATTCGCCAGCCGGAGTGATGATTCTCGCCCGGCCAACAGCAACAACATCGACGCGCTTCACGTCATCAGGAAGAGCGACCGCCTTGGGCAGCCTTACAGCCTGGCTACGATTGCTCTGAAAAACAGCACCTTGGTCCACGGCTCACCTCGCGGGATATATCAAACGTATATCCCATAGTATCGGGCTGGCGGGATATGTCAATGGGATATACTGAAATTAGCCAAGGGCGCTCCGGCGATTTCCTAGGCATCAGTGTGCAGAGCCTGAGTTCTTTTCGATGACTCGTACAGCTTACTTACCTCTCGCTTAATCGCAGCTAAACCGACCTTCTGGCGGTCAACAATGTGAAGCTCAACCAGCCTGATCAGCTTGCGCAGTTCGTAAAGCCGATCAAAAGGAAAGGAGATTGCATACTGCAGGTGCAGCGCAAGCTCTTCTGCCCCATCCACTTCTCGAATTGTCACCGTTTCAAAGGCGTTTTCGTCGTTATGAGCGACGAAGGTATTGCGCAAATCGCCGTCCCACACCAACACGACGCTGTCACGGTGCTCCTGGTTGCCTGCTCGCCACTTCGCTGAGGTCGAGCATAGCGCCTCGATCAGCTGTGCCATGGTCACGATTAACTGGATGAATTCGTTGCTGGCCGGGGCAAAGCGATCGCCGCTTGCTAAATGGAAAGTGCCAGTGGCAGTCGCGCCCATCGACCTTGCCTGTGCGACGCCTCTGGAAAACGTGGCCACTCAAAACCTGAGCGAGTTTGCCAAGCTCAGCCAACTCACCCGAGGGCTGCTTGAAAGCGCCCGTCTAATGCTGCATCAGCACGCCGAATGAACGCCTCATGGGTACTAAGCCTCTCCGCGCCGTCCCAAATCAAGTCGAGAACGGCAATTATGAAATTTTTTTCACGTTCTGAATGCTAAAAACCATTCGTCCGCGCTTGGGTCGTAACAAAGGCAACCTCAAATACCAGGGCCTCAGCATTTGCCATCGCCCTCTAGCTAGCGGCTTTTTCGCGCACTCCCATAACCTCGTGTGTTAACGAATGGAGAGGACAGAGTGACTCAATCGATCACATGGGTGCATGTGGGTGATCTCCATATGGACGAGGAAGACGGCTGGCTAAGCCGTGACCGACTGAAGGACATTGTCGCAGAGGTCAATACGCATATCGCCGACGCAGCAGACTTCGTCTTCCTGCCCGGCGACAACGCCAATCACGCGACACACGAACAATACTGCGCAATTACCGAAGCTCTGGCTCCCCTGCAACTGCCGTATCGAGTGATCGCCGGTGATCACGATTATGAGCTGGGCGACTTGCGCAACTTCGACGCGGCGTTCCCGGAGCAGAACCGCCCTGAAATGGAGGTAATCGCCGGCTATCGCTGCATATTCGTAGATATCGTCTCCGCGGGCGCAGGCGGCCCGGATTTTCGGCTGACCATGCATCATCGCAATCGTCTGCTGAACGAACTGGCCCGCGCCGAGGCAGAAGAACAGACGCCGCTGGTGTTCATGCACGCATATCCCGGCGACTTGGCCGCCGACGGTGAGCTGATTGCCAGCGCCTTGTCTGATGCGCGCGTTCCTTACGTGGATACCGGTCACACGCACTACAACGAGCTGCTCAACGACGGTCGCGTGGTCTACGGCGCGACCCGCTCGACAGCGCAGATCGAGGAAGGTCACGGCAAACCGGGCTACTCGCTGATCAGCGTTTATGGGCGGGTGCCCAGCTGGCGTTTCAAGGCGCTCGGCACGTCATGGCCGTTCGTGCAAATCGTTTCACCGGCGGACCTGCGCATGGTCACGCGCCCCGCCGACCTGCAACAGGTGCCCCACCCGGGGGAGATCGAAGTCATCGCCAAACGCTTCGGCGAGACAGATGACCCCATGATTCTGTCGTGCGATAGACAGACAGGCATCGTCATGACCGCGCTCGAAGGCACGCACTTCTGGCGCGGCGTCGTCCATCTTGGGTCTGGCGCGCACAACGTGACAGTGACCTGCGCCGATGACAGCGACACCGTCAAGCTGCTGGTTCGCGAAGCCCACGATATCCCGCGGCGCGGCGCGTCCATCGCACCCGGCTGCCACGTCCATAGCATCGGCGCATGGCCAGAACACGGTCTGGAGGGCACACAACTCGGCCCGAATAGAAATGGAGCGCACATATGATCATGGCTCACGCTTTAAGCTGGGCCATCTGCGCGGTGTCGACAGCGGCGGTGATTACCCGGCCCTTTCGCCTGCCCGAAGCAATCTGGGCGGTGGCGGGCGCGGTACTGCTGCTTATCCTCGGACTGATGCCCGTCGATGCAGCGCTCGGCGCGGTCGGCAAAGGCATGGATGTCTATCTGTTCCTGATCGGCATGATGCTGTTGAGCGAGATCGCCCGTGAAGAAGGTCTTTTCGACTGGGTCGCCGCAACCGCTGCGATTCATTCCAAGGGCTCGACCGCGCGATTGTTCATCCTGATCTATATTGCCGGCATCGTGATCACCACGTTCCTATCGAATGACGCGACTGCCGTCGTCCTGACCCCGGCCGTTTACGCCGCCGCGAAGAAAGCCAAGGCTGACCCGATCCCGCTGCTGTTTGCCTGTGCGCTAATCGCCAACGCCGCGAGTTTCGTGCTGCCGATCTCCAACCCCGCTAACCTGGTCATGTACGGCGGCAAGATGCCTCCGCTCGGGCAATGGTTCAGCTCCTTCGCCCTGCCCTCGCTGGCATCGATCATCGTTACTTACCTGGCCTTGCGCTGGGTCCAGCGCAAACACTTGGCGGGCACCTGCGAAAGCGCGGTCGAGCGTGAACCTTTGTCCAGGGGTGGCAAGGCTGCGTTCGGGGGCATTGCCTTGACTGCCGTTCTGCTGATCGTGATGTCTGCGCTGGACGTACCGCTGGGCTTGCCCACCTGCCTGTCAGGCGTGGCCACAACGCTGGGCGTGTGTACGCTGGCCAGGCTTTCGCCGGTCAAAGTGGCACGTTCGGTGTCGTGGTCGGTACTGCCACTGGTAGCCGGACTGTTCGTGTTGGTGGAATCCCTTGATCGCACCGGCGTGATCAAGCTGGTGGCCGATGAGTTGCGCCAGTTGTCAGCCGATCCGCTCTGGGCAGCTGGTGTGTCCGGCACGGTGCTGGCGTTCGCGTCGAACCTCATGAACAACCTGCCTGCCGGTCTGGTGGCCAGTACCGCCGTTGCCCAAGCGCATCCGCCTCTGGTGGTGGTGGATGCATTGTTGATCGGCGTGGACCTCGGTCCGAACCTGTCGATCACAGGCTCGCTTGCCACGATTCTGTGGCTAACCGCCATTCGCCGGGAAGGTGAAGACGTTGGCTTCTGGGCGTTTCTGAAAATCGGCACGGTGACCATGATCCCCGCGCTGGCAACTGCGCTTGCCGTCAGGCTTTGGATTGGCTGAGGGCTTGTTTTGGGCTGAAGAGTCTTCATGACGTGCTGAAAGCTCTTCACGGTTAAATTTTTCTCATCGGCTGACAGGTAAACACCATGAACGCAACTTGGGCTTTTCCTTTTATCTTCTTCGCCGGCATGTTGCAGGCGGTAGGTGCCGCGATGGGCGGCGAACTCAACAAGTCACTGCACAACCCCTGGCTTGCGACGTCCATTTCATTTTTGCTGGTGCTGTTCCTAACCGTAGCGCTGTTCGTCTGTATGCCACGTCAATTGCCGACTAGTGATGACTTCGCAGTAATGCCATGGTGGGCGCCGCTGGGCGGCATCACGGGCGCGGTCGCGGTATTCGCCGGATTTATCTTCATCCAGAAACTGGGCGCTGGCCCGGTCAACGGTGTGACGATCACGGCGAACATCATCGCCAGCCTGGCCATCGACCATTTCGGCCTGCTGCGTATGGAACAGCACTCCATCAGCCCCGGACGAATTGCGGGTGCATTGCTGATGATTGCTGGCGTCACGATGATCACCAAGTTCTGAAAACGCACTGCCCTGCCGGCGCGTTAATACGCGCGGTCTGGTCAACCCGCATAGCAACCGTGCCAGGCATCGTGTGTTTTCGCTACTTTCGTTCACCGCCTGTACCCACTCCAGCCCGACAGAGATGATGCGGCCAACCTGATCGCTGCTGAGGCTAATCTCATAGCATCCTCGGCGTAGGCATTGACGTTGCCCGGCTCAAGCGCAGCTTACGCAGAGGAACGGTCGCGGAGCTTATCGCCAGCACTATCAGTGCTTGCGTCGAGGATCGGGAAAATGTTCATGGTGCAGCCGTGATGTTGGATGTTGCCTTCTCGGCAGCAGTTTCCTCTAACAATGCGGCTCTGTGTGAAGACCTTGATAAACCATATCACGCACCCTGCCGCAGCAGCGGGGAGTAGGCGTTGTCTCTGGAGCGTCTTGCAGGATTGGTTGCAGGAACTGTTTTTGGCAAAGCCTGCACTTCCACTTGAAATGGGTAGGCTTGGTGGTCATGGTCGTTTTCCGGTTATCCGCGTGCGATGGTCGAACCGTTGTAACCAACGTCTGACGCCAAGCAAGGCGGATGCCCGCCAGTTGCCACGTAGGTCAGACCCCAAATCAGCAAAAAACCTGCGATTAGTTTTATTTCGTTTACCTACTTACACAAAATACTCGCAATGGCATCTAGTTCGCGGTCGTAACTGGCCTTCTCCGCAGCACTCAGGAAACCCTGTTGCTGTACAAATCGGTTGGTTTGATACCGGATGTCTTCTACACGCTTCACCATGCGTTGTGCTTCAACCTCGGTAATCCGACGGCCTTTCGCGAGGTGCTTATATTGGCGCTCAAAACATTCGCTCGTACTGAGATATGTGCTTGCCTGGGATCAGTGATCTGGCCACCGATCTCACCAACCACTCCTCGTTGGTTTTGTATGTCACAGCTTGGGAGATCCAGGCTTTGCTGTGCGGCTGTGGCATTCACGTTGAGAGCAAGCAACGATGTGAAGACCATGTACTTCATGATTCTTTCCGTTGTTCTTGGAGCTGGTGGTGGACGAGGTGGCTGTCGCCCTGGATAGCAGCAGCCAGCAAGCTTGGGCGCGCGAGCCAATTTTCCCCGCACTAAAGCGAGCCCATTATCTCTATCACTAATTCGCGCACCCAGCTCTGACCGCTGTGACCATGATTTCGCTCATGCCACAGCATGCTCACAGTGAAGCCCGGTACCGGGAACGGGCACTCGACGATCTTGAGTTGGTCGCAACGATCGCGCACCAGCCGTTCCGGCACCAGGGCTACAAAGTCCGAGTTACTGACGATCTCAGGCACGATCAGAAATGACGCGGCAGACAGCGCCACGTTGCGTTGGTAGCCCAGTGCTGTCAACCCATCGTCCACCGGAGTCGTAAAGTCGCCGCCGCGCAGCGAGACAATGACGTGATCCAGACGTGCGAACTCATCTACCGTCAGGCCGCGCCGCAATCTGGGGTGGCGTTTGCGACCGATGAGTACATAGCGTTCACCGAACAAACGCCGTGCGCGCAGGCCGCCTGGACCCTGCTCAGGCGTCATCAGTGCCAAGTCAACATCGCCCCTGGTCATCTGTGCCTCCAATTGCTGTTGGTCCAGATGGCGCACGGCGATTCGCACGCCGGGCGCCCGCTTGCGCAACGCCACCGCCAAGGGGCCGACCACGACGGCCTGGAGATAGTCGGTGCAGGCAATGGCCACGGTGAGCTTGGCATTGCCAGGATTGAAATGGCGGTGCTCGGCCAGCACGGCGCGAACCTGGTCCAGCGCTTGGCGCAGCGGGTTGAGTAGTTCAAGGGCCTTGGCCGTAGGGGTCATACCACGCTGTGCCGGGATCAGCAGAGGATCGTCGAACAAGTCGCGCAGGCGGCTGAGCTGCGCGCTCACCGCCGGCTGGCTAAGGTGCAGTCGATTAGCGGCCCTGGTGACATTCTGTTCGGCCAGAAGAGCCTCCAGCGTGACCAGCAGATTGAAATCGATGCCTTTGGTATCCATAGCATGGATGATAGGCCATAAAAACTGTGATTTCACGTATACATGGCGCTGGCCGAGACTATGAGCTTCATGACGGGCATCTTGCCCGTCCTCGTCCGGAGAAACTGCATGTCCATCACCTCAGTCAAGCCCTTGATCACAGTGGCGGGGGCTTCCAGTAAGCAGGGGCGTAGCGTGGCGACGACCTTGCTGGCCAGCGGTCGTTACCGCGTGCGTGCGCTGAGCCGACACGCTGGCAGCGCACCTATGCGCCAATTGGCGGCGCTGGGTGCCGAAGTTGTGGTGGTCCCGTTGGAGCTGGGCCGCCAGGGCGAACTCACTGCCGCGCTTCGTGGCTCACATGGCGCTTATCTAATGACGCCGCCGACCAAGCCGGTTCAGCCGCCCGATCAGCCGGAGTTGGCGCTCGGCTACGAGCTTGCCGATGCGGCGCAGGCTGCGGGTGTTCAGCACGTCGTATGGAGTGGCCTTGAAAATGTCGATATGCGTACCGCTAGTGCATTGTGGGTGCCGCACTTCACCGAAAAGGCTCTGGTTGAGGATTACATCCGCACGCTGCCCATGCGTAGTTCCTTCATACACCTGGCGTTCTTCTACAGCAATATTCTGGAATACTACGTTCCCCATCGTCGCGCCGATGGCAGTCTGACCATCGCCATCTATCTGCCACCCGACATTCCCATGCCGTTCGTCGATCCGCTAACCGCTACTGGTCCGGCTGTATTGGAGATGTTTGACCACCCGGAGACTTATGCGGGCAGGTCTCTGCCAGTGATCGGCGAGGTGCTGACAGCACGGCAGATGGTGGACACGTTCGTTCGGGTTACCGGGCAGAAGGCGCACTACGCGTCAGCTTACGCGCGCGAGGAACTGTTGCGGCACTTCCCCTCATTCGGTCAGGATGATTACCTCGTGCGTGAGCTGGTGGGCATGACGCAGTACGCAGTTGAATACGGCTACTACGCACCTGGACGCGACTTGGGATGGAGTCGCAAGGTTGATCCCGCCGCGTTGACCTGGGAGAAGTTCTTGCGACGCAGCAGGTGGCAGGGCGAAAAAGTCAGCTATGGGGTTGCACCTTCAGCGCTTGAATGAAACGTGCTGGCCGGTATCGATGTTCTCGGCCAGAAAGTTCAGAAAGGCGGCACACTCAACGGTAGGTAGCGGTTTGCGATGAACAGCGCTCCGCCCGCGTCAGATCCGGAAACTGCCCACCAGCTGCGTCAAACGCACCGACTGGCGTTCCAAGTCGGAACAGGCGCGCAACGTGGCCTGCAGGTTTTCCACGCCTTCCTGGTTCAGTGTGTTGATCTCGGTGATGTCGACGTTGATCGCCTCGACCACCGAAGTCTGCTCCTCGGTGGCGGTGGCGACCGACTGGTTCATCGCGTCGATCTCGCCGATGCGCACGGTCACGCTTTCCAGGCTGGTACCGGCCTGATTGGCAATGCTGACGCTTTCATGGCTCTTGCGCTGGCTGTCGTTCATGATCGCCACCGCTTCACGGGCGCCGTGCTGCAGCTCCTCAATCATTTTCTGCACCTGACTGGCCGACTCCTGGGTGCGATGGGCTAGGCTGCGGACCTCGTCAGCGACCACGGCAAACCCGCGCCCGGCTTCTCCTGCGCGTGCTGCTTCGATGGCAGCGTTGAGGGCCAGCAGGTTGGTCTGCTGGGAGATCCCGGTGATGACTTCCAGAATCTGCCCGATGTTGGCGGTCTTGGTGTTGAGTTGTTCGATCTGCTCGCTCGCGCCGCTGATGCGCGTCGACAAGCGATTCATCGCCTGAATGTTCTGACCGACCACGGCTTGACCACTGTACGCCATATTGCGCGCATCGCTGGAATGCCCGGACGCCATGGCGGCGTTCTGCGCGATCTCCTGCGCCGCAGCGCCCAGTTCGTTGATGGCCGCAGCGACACTGCTGGTACGATTGGCCTGCTGATCGGAGTTCAGCATCGAGGAGTTCGACGCGCTGACCACGCGCAGCGCGACTTCGTTGAGCTGCACGGTGGATGAGGCCACTTCGCGCATCGAGTGATGGATCCGCTCTACGAACATGTTGAATCCGTTGCCCAGGTAGCCGAATTCGTCCTGGCTGACGATCTCCAGGCGCTTGGTGAGATCGCCTTCACCTGCAGCGATGTCGTGCATGGCGCGGCCCATGGTGTTCAGCGGACGCATCAGCACGCTGAGCAACACGCCCAGCAGCGCAATGATCAGGAGCACGGCGATGATCGTAGCGACGATCGCCGAGTTACGGAAATCGCCCAGTGCGGCGTAGGCCTGGGCCTTGTCCACTGCGATGCCGACGTACCAGTTGACCGATGGCAGACCGTCAACGTGAGCAAAGGTGACGACTTCGGTCTTGCCGGCTTGCTCGCTTTCGTTGACGTCTTCGGACAGGCGCGGCGTAGCGTTTGGGTAGACCTCGGCTAGGGTTTTCATCACCAGCGAGGTGTCCGGATGCACGAGGATGCGGCCGTTGGCGTCGACCAGGAAAGCATGGCCGTCGTTCTGCAGGCGCAGCGCGCTGATCATCTTCACCAGCACTTCCAGGCTCAGATCGCCGCCCGCAACGCCGGCGACGCCGGAGGGGCCTTTCACCGGCGTGGCGATGGTTACGATCAGGCCTTTGGTCACGGCGTCCAGATAGGGCTCGGTTAAGGTGGTCTTGCCGGCCTTCAGGGCGTCGGTGTACCACGGGCGTGTGCGCGGGTCGTAATCGCCGGGCATGTCGTCAGGCGGTTGCGTCACAAATGAGCCATCGGCCTTGCCCAAATAGATGCTCATGAACGTCGAAATCAGCGTCGGCTGACCTAGCAGACGGTTGAACACTTCAGGCGACGGCGAGACGGCGGCGCCCTCGGCGACGTTTTCCACCAGCAGGATGCGTCCCGACATCCAATTCTGGATATTGCTGGCCGTACTTTCGCCCGTTTGGTTCAGACTTTCCCTTAACTGATCCCGGATGGCATTGCGTTGCAGATAATCGTTGTAGAGGGTGAACAAGGTAAATGCGGCGATCACCACCAGCGATGCCGCCAGCAGGATTTTGTGGCTGAATTTCAGGGATTTTGTCATGCCGTACGGGCCTTCAAGCGATTGCAGGGAAAGGATTGCAGTCTGTCTGCCGGTCTATCGGCGGGCGGCACCATAGATGAATCCCTTCCTGCGCAATCAGGCCTCTGTTTGATTGGAATCTGACAATCGGTCGTGGATGTGCGGACGGCCTGTCTTGTAAGGGTGGTAGGGGAAGATAGCGGAGGGCGAAGATGTGGGGCCAATGGCACACCTCTATCAAAATAATCCTTGTCCTGGATCAAGTCAGCGAAAACTTGAACATATATCGGTTACCATTAGTTTTTGATGCGTTGTATTGACGTAGCCGCCATTCTTACCAAATGTCCAGTAATAGCCCTTTTCCTTGAATCTGGTAACCCATGTCGCCGTAATTCAGTAGTTGGGTGACGCGTCAATTCTTCTTTTTCGGCACCCAATCGCCGTCGACGTATTCACCCTCCTCCTGCTCGGCTGGCTTGCTCAGATAAAACAGCGTGCAGGGCGTGCTGTCGCTGGTCCAGCCCGGCACGATCTGTAGCAGCTCGTGCCCCGCTTGGATCAGTCGGTTGGCTTCGATGACATCACTGACTTCGACAATCTCTTTAACGTGCACAAAGCTCATACGGACTCCTTGGTTTTGCAGGTGGCCATTCCAAGGTCGGCAAGGCCGGGGGATTGGTTACAAATATTCGGGCGCGTCGTCGGCAGCGGGCACGCCCAGGGCCTCCAGCCGCGCCCGTCGTCGAGCATAGGCATCCTCGCGGTACAGCTGGGCACCGTCGAGGCTTATCAGCTGTTCGTCGCATAAGGCGTCGATGTAGCCAATGGCATAAGCCACGCAGAAACGGGTCCGCAGCGCGTCCTGCGCTTGATCGATCATGTCCAAGGCGGCATTGACGCGGATCTGGGTTTTCTGGGCGGCGCGCAGCGTGCTCATTAGACGTTTTCCTCAGTGAACCCAGTCTTCGTAATCCAGTCCGGCAACTCGACTGAATTCACGCACATTGTTGGTGACCAACGTACAACCCGAAGCTATCGCATGCCCTGCAATCGCAGTGTCGTTCTCGCCAATGATCAAGCCTGCTTTAGTGAGTTTGCCCTTCACTTCGACCGTCTCGTCTACCGCGTTTTGATCCCACGGCAAGACCTCATCCAAACGTTTCACAAACTCATCAACCAGCGTTTTGTGCTTAGCCGATGCTTTCTTTCCGATCTGGCCATAACGCATTTCGGCGTAGGTAATCGCGGAAATCACAATATGATTATTGCGGGCAACTTCAGTGGCCAGGCGCTGCAAAACCGACTCGGGATGCTCACGCATGATGAATGAGCAAATGCAGGTATCCAGCATGAACGTGGTCACAGATTGAACCTGCCTTCATCACTGACAACGGTAGGACGCTCTTGCAGAAAATCCGCATCAGCCTTGGGCAGTTCGGCCAGCGACAGCCAGCTAGGCCGCACCGGGCGCAAGGTGATAGTGTCACCGTTACGGGTAATCTCCAGCTCACCGACACCCTCGTAGGCCATATCGGTTGGCAAACGTATCGCTTGATTCTTGCCGTTCTTGAATATTGAGACAGTGCGCATGAGGTCACCCCTACATATGTATGACATATGCAATATAGCAAGGCAACTATGCATATGCAAGGCATATGCTATCTTAAAGAGCAACCTCAAAAGCCCGACGTGTCGTCGATTGATCGACGGTTAGATAGGGCTTGCTGTGGTCGAGGCACGCGTGGCCGAGGATGGTCTGCACCGTTTCAACATCGCCTGTAGCGGCCAACACCTTTGCTGATAGGGATCGCCGGCCGCTGTGCAAAGACCCCTGCTTGATACCTGATCGCCGGTCGAGCCTGGTGATGGTCTGCTGGAGCGAATCACAGGCCCGGTATACCTCTGGCCCACTGTCCAGCTCGCGGTGCTTGAACGCCGGTTCAAAGGCTTGACCCTTGTGTGTGGTGACCAGTTGTGAACTTGGGCGCAGGCCTCGGTATTCAACATCGCCAGACAGGCCCCATCGGCGCTGCAAGCGAACTGCTATCCAGCTGTCTAGGGCGGCAACGCATAGTGGATGGGTCAGGTACACATTACGCGGTCGACAGCCTTTGGTGATCTCTGCGCGAAGATAAACCTCGGGCTTGATAGCCCCGCTGGGATACAGCACGTCTGCGACCTCCACAAAGGCCAGCTCGGTTACGCGGACGCCAGTGGTGTGGGTGAGCCACAAAAGCATGACGCCGCGTTCTGGTAGACGGCCAGTCACGGGTGTTACGCGGATTAAGTGCTTGAATTGTCCAGGACGAAGGGATGTTGCTCGGCGGATAGACGCAGTCATGGTGGTTCTCTGTCAGGATTGGTAACGAATCGCGAACGATCCTGAGAGAGTTGGCAGCGGGTCTCCTGCATAGCATATAGGCCCGCGTGCCGGGGTGTTCACGGAAAATGCTGATCCTGTGACATATTTTTGCCGACATTTCCGCATGGACACTTAGCAGCACAGTTGAATAGCAGCACAGTTGAAAATGCTTCCCCTCAGAACTTATTCACCGCCTCACGTTTACGCCAGATCTCCTGGAGAAAGGGATCGGTCACGCCATATAGCCCATGGCCACGGCTCGTGATCAGGTTGGCAGCGAGCAATTCGTTGCCTCGGGCTGGATCTCATCACACGAACCTCGGGCCCATGACTTCAGAATACTCGGCAACAGCCTCATTTGAGCGCCTCGAGCGTCCTCTTCAACAAGCGCAATACGATCAAAGATTGCCTGGGGCAAAGCCCTAAGCTCCTCGACTTTCTCCAACTCGTGATCTGCTGCAGCAGATCGCAGCATGAAGGCCGATACAGAGCTGTCTGTTCAATACGGACAACGATGCAGCTGAAGTTTTGCACTTAGCAGCCGCTAAGCTTATAGACGAACCTCCGTCCTAACCCAGCTCTGGAAACATTATGAATCTTCGCTCCTACATGATTGCCACCAGAGCTTCGCTGTGCTTCGGCATAATCACGTTACTGGTGATCGCCCTGGGGGGATTCTCATACCTGCAACTGGGCAAATTGCGAGACACGGAACAGGATATTGAAAAAAACTGGTTGGCTAGCATTCAGACCACTGATGACATCCATATCGCAGTGCTTGAGGCTCGTCTCGAAAGCATTCGCCTGTTAGCTGCAACCACGCCAGAAGCTCGCTCGGCCGCTATTTCACAGCTGTCCCAAGCACGTAACCTTCTCAATGAGCGCACGGACTTCTATCGAAAAAATCTGATTTCAAGTGACAAGGATCGACAGGCATTTGAGACGGCAGCTACCCTAATGGCGCAATTCCTCGAGGGCTTGCAACGGATCGTCGATCTTGACGCTTCTCAGCATCAGTTGGCCGTCGATTATGCCAATACCGAGCAAAAGCAAAGGGCCGAGGCCTATCAAAACCAAGTCATGCAATTGCGCAAATACAATAACGACGGCGCCGCAGTCGCCGGTGTTCTGGCCTCAGAAGTGTACGATAACAGTAACTATGTAATTGCGGCAGTCGTGGTCGTCTCGTTACTGCTTACCATCCTTCTAGCCGTGCTGTTGACTCGCAGCATCGTGGTCCCGATCAACTCGGCGCTAACTATGGCAGAGGAAATTGCTAGTGGCGATTTGAGAACCTTGCTGCCGACGACTGGATCAGATGAAACGAGCCGATTAACAACCGCGCTCAACGCAATGCAGAGCAATCTACGCGGGACAATTTCTGAAATTTCTCATGCATCGACGCAGCTGAGTTCTGCCGCATTGGAAATGACAGCGATTACCGAAAGTGCCAGTCAAACTCTGCAAAAGCAGAACAGCGAAATTGAACAGGCGGCAACTGCGGTCAACCAGATGAGCGCTGCCGTCGAAGAGGTGGCACGCAATGCAAACTCTACTTCGAAAGCCGCCAAGGAATCAGTCAAGGCCGCAGAAGCAGGTAATGCAAAAGTTGGAGAAACTCTCAACGCGATGTACACGTTGAAAAGTCGAGTGGATGTGACGTCAGTGCAGGTGCAGCAATTGGCCGAACAGACTCAAGATGTCAGCAAGGTCTTGAACGTCATCGGTGCGATTGCGGAGCAAACCAATTTGTTAGCACTGAATGCCGCTATTGAAGCTGCGCGGGCGGGCGAGCAAGGCCGCGGTTTTGCGGTCGTTGCTGATGAGGTACGGGCACTCGCACATCGCACCCAGAGCTCCACCGGAGAGATCGATACAATTATTGCGACCATGCAGGTACGCAGTTCGCAAGCCGTCACGTCGATGACAGATAGCAAGCAGGAAGTTGACAACACTCAGCGTATGGCTGACGAGGCAGGCCAATCACTGAGGTCAATTACTGAAGCCGCGCAACGGATCGATGATCGAAATCAACAAATCGCAGCTGCGTCAGAAGAGCAGGCGTACGTCGCCCGAGAGGTGGATCGTGCTCTGGTTAGCATTCGAGACCTCGCTCTGCAAAGTAGTGAAGGTGCTACTCACACGCTCGTAGCGAGTGGAGAACTATCGCGACTGGCGATCAGCTTGAATCGTATGGTGGAGCGGTTTCGCACCTGATGCGGTATGCAAGCGGTTCAGCGCTTAGGTCGAGAAATACCTTGTACGGATCACCCTCAGACGCCGGAGAAAAGTTCTTGGGCATCGTCATAAGGGTGTCCCGGAGCAACGCTCAGCGATCGCAAACCATGCTCTGCAGGAGCGCTATAGCCAGTTTATCGCCGTGGATTGGCCCCAAATGTCGACTGCCGAGGCTACCCAGACCCGCGATCACATAGCCGAAAGCAACTTTGGAAACTGTACTTTGAGAAGCGATTTTTCTTTTTCCCCGCCGAACACCCTACCGCTTGAGCTTGAAGTGCGCGGAAGAGCGATGCGGGATAATTGGTTAAATAACGCTGCCAAGCTCCCAGCCATCCGCCGAGGCCGACCTTTCATCTTGGTATACACATCAAGTGATGGCAATAAGATATTATTCCCGCCATATCCATCAAACAGAGGGCATCCGCGATGAATTGTCCGCTGGAAATTGAGCAGAGGCGCCTGTCCGCTGTTCACGCATTACAGTGGCTGGAGACAGCCCACAACGAGAATTTCGATCGCCTATGCCGCTTAGCGGCCGCCCATTTTCGAATGCCGACCGTGCTGGTGTCACTGGTGGAAAAAGACCGCCAGTGGTTCCCTGGCCGAGTAGGCTTCGACGCGAGTCAGACGCCCATTGAGCAGTCTTTCTGTCGGTATACCATTCAAGGTTCCGGCGTGATGATGGTCAACGACGCCCTGTCTGATGTGCGATTCGTCGACACGGAGTTGGTGGCCCGATCCGGCGGCATTCGTTTTTACGCCGGTGCACCGCTGTTCAATCAGCATGGCGAAGTGCTTGGCAGCTTCTGTCTTATCGATACGGTACCTCGTCACTTGTCGTCTGCTGAAACGGCCGACCTTGCGGAATTTGCACAGCTAGTCATGTGTCAAGTCGAGCAGTGTCAGCTTACGCGCTACCGCGATCCGGTGAGCAGGTTGCCAAACTTGCATCAATTTTTGCTGGATACACAAAACGTACCCTTGCCGGATAGCCATATTCGGCTGATGGCAGTGATACGAAATCACCCTGCGTCAAACGCTGCACACTTCAGCGTCACCAGTAACCTGCATGCGCAGCAGAAACTACGCGACATGGCGCAGTGCTTGCACCGTCGCCTGGACGGTGTTGCAGAGCTCTACCACGTCAACAACCAAGAATTTTGCCTGCTCATGAGCTGCGAGAGGCATCGTCGGGATGAGTTGATCCGAGTGCTCCTGACACTCGTAACCGAGCCGTTCATCGGTGAGCAGATCACGGTTGGCTTGGCCTGGTGTGACGATGACAAGCATTGCGCATCCGCCCTGATGGGCAAAGCGACTCATGCAGCGGCCATGGCGCTCCACCGTCAGTTGCAGTGGGCGGCTTATGACGAAGCGGAGGATTGCGCCCAACGTCGTGCGCTGACGCTCCTCAACGGATTCGGTGATGCGTTGATCAGTGGCGACATCTATTTGGAGTACCAGCCGCGCTTCAGCCTATCGGACGGCAGCATGCTCAGCGTCGAGGCGCTGATCCGATGGAACCATCCTGTGCTAGGCAAGATTGCGCCCGTCGAATTCATTCCTTTGATAGAGAGCGCAGGCAAGATCAGCACTGTGAGCCGCTGGGTGATAGATCGCGCGCTGAAAGACCTTAGTGTTTGGATCGATAAGAGTGTCCGCTTATCGCTTAATCTATCGCCACTGGATTTCGCAGAGTTGGACATCGCGCTGACGTTGCAGACCGCATGCCTTCAGCACGGTGTGGAGCCTGCTCGCCTGGAGGTGGAGATCACCGAAGGCGAGTGGATCCGTGCGAACAAGCGCGTGATCGAGCAGCTCAGCCAAATCCGTGAACTCGGTGTAGACGTGGCGATCGACGATTTCGGCGCGGGTTACAGCAACTTTGCATATCTGCACGAGATCCCGGCGAACATCCTGAAGCTGGACAGGTCATTGGTCACGGACCTGGAAAGCAATCCACGCAATCGCACCATCGCCCGATCGGTGCTGCAGCTCGCTAATGAATTGGGTTATCACACTGTTGCTGAAGGTGTCGAAACGTTTCACTGCATGAGCTTGGTGCGCGAGTTTGGTTGCGAGGCGGCGCAAGGATACTTCCTGAGCAGACCGCTCACCTTGGCAACACTCAAAGAGCAATATCAGAATATCGCTTTGGTTTTCGCCGCGCCGGACTCAGAGGCTCAAGTTGAAGACGATTGGGCCCTACGGGTTAGAGGTCAAGGGCCAGCAGCAGCGTGAAGACGTATTGATCCCGTCAGCTCACCTGGAAGGTCAGACCACCGCCGAACACCGCTTAAGACGATGGCTGAAGCAATGATACCAGAGGTAACGGTTCGAGCATCGGCATGTCAATATGCAATCAAGTACGGCACTATTGATGCCGATAAGCTTAAGACGAGTGCGTAAGCCCAGCTCTCGATATCATCACCCTCCGAGAGCGCTAAGCGATGTTCAAAAATTTCAAACTCAAGTCAAAAATGCTGCTCGCATTTGGTCTCTGCGCGCTAATTGCTGTGGCCGTCGCGTGGCTGGGCTATTCGGGCGCATCTCGCCTGTACGGGATGCTTCAGGATACGGTCAACAACAATCTGATCTCGATTCAGAAAACTGACGCGGTAAAAGCAAATGCGATTGCTACGAACCGCGATTTGTACAAAGCCGTGAACCTTGCATTCAGGAAGTCGAACAGCGAAGCCATCGAAACCGCAATCCAATCATTCGCAGAGAACCAGGCTGAAGCAGAGAAAGCATTCAAAATCTACCGCTCAACCCCGCTTGAGGAAGATGAGAAGCTCGCGGGCGATAGCTTTGAGCAAGATTGGCCAGCTTACATAACGGCGGCGAACGAGGTGTTTCAACTGCTCAGGGCCGGTGACGTTGATAAAGCGGCGTTGTTCACTGACACGAGCGTGCTGCCTGCGTATAGAAAGACTATTGCCGAAATGAAGGTGATGATCGACTCCAACGCGCGCCAAGCGATCGGGGTAGATCAGGTTGGTCTACAACTGGGCAATCAGGTCTTGTGGGGGCTGATCATTGGTGGGCTTTTGGCTGCCGTAAGTGCCATCGTTTTAGGTTTACTTATAACGAAAATGATCCTGGGGCCACTCACCACGTCTGTTCAAAGCGCGGCCCGCATAGCAGATGGCGATCTAACGCAATCCATTTCTTCAGCAAGCAGAGATGAAACAGGTGATCTGATCAGAGCCATTTCGGACATGCAGGGCGGTCTCAAAGGAACAGTTCAGCAAATCGCTAATGCATCGGACCAACTGGCATCCGCAGCTGAAGAACTCACTGCAGTGACGGACGAAAGCCTGCGTGGCTTGACTCGGCAAAACGATGAGATTCAGCAAGCAGCGACTGCGGTCAATGAGATGACAGCGGCAGTTGAAGAAGTGGCTCGCAACGCGGCGAGCACCTCGGAAATATCAAGCAAAACTGCCGAGGATGCTGCGCAAGGTCGACGCCAGGTGCAGGAGGCCGTCAGTGCGGTGAATCTCATGGCCGGTGAGATTGGGGAATCGGCGCAGCGGGTTGACTCCCTTGCTGAACAGGTTCGAGCCATCAATACAGTCTTGGACGTCATCAGAGGCATCGCCGAACAGACCAATCTCCTGGCATTAAACGCTGCGATTGAAGCAGCACGCGCAGGGGAGCAAGGTCGTGGTTTTGCTGTCGTTGCAGATGAGGTTAGAGCTCTCGCTTACCGGACACAGACATCGACGGGCGAGATCGAGGCAATGATTAAAGGGGTGCATACCGGCGCTGATGAGGCTATAGAGTCAATGCAAAAAAGTCAGGTGAGTGCTAAGAAGACCCAAGCATTGGCCACTCAAGCTGGAGAAGCGTTGGACCGGATTAGCTCAGGGGTTGAGCAGATCAACGAACGTAACCTGGTCATCGCAAGCGCAGCAGAACAGCAGGCCCAAGTCGCCAGAGAAGTGGACCGAAATCTCATGAACATTCAGGATCTGTCTGCACAGACCTCTGCGGGTGCCAATCAAACCAGTGCATCGAGCCAAGAGCTCTCCAGATTGGCTATTTCGTTTAACTCCACCGTTGGGAAATTTAAGCTCTAATGCTGCGCACATAGTCACTTTAGAATCTACGATTTGCAGTTGGAAACTCATCCGGCCATGGGGTCAGAAGACGTCCAACGCAGCCGAGAACGCCTCGCAGCTCTGAAGAATGCCTAAAAGGTCGCTACAGGCTTGATCCAGTTGTTGATAAGCGTGTTGCACCATAGGTCGCAGAGGCTCGAGATGGGTCAGGTCTAAATCGTGCTCGAGCTGAATTAGCGATAAACGTGAGGCGTCCAGAGCATTGCCAGCTTCACCCAGACCCTGCATACAGACGCTCTCATGAGTAGCTAACATCTCTCTGATGGAGGCGCGAATCTGACTGAATGCGTTGATATCCGCCTCAGTTCTCATCAGGCCCTCATGAACGACCAGCGATTGAGCAGCTTCAAGCGAAGCTTTAACCTGATCACGCACCGAATCCAAGTCTCGACGTATAGCTCGGATATGCCCGCTCATCAGCAGTAAAGACTTCTCAGCACCCTGCATTTAATTTTTGCCTTTATAGATAGCCAAGACCACGCAACCAAAGCTGATGGAGAAAAACGTCGGCGGTAGGTGATCACAAGGCCACATCGCTGTTGGGAAGAACCCGATGCAGGCAATCTGAAGGGCAAGCGCGATCAAATCATCGTGCGGCTCTTCACTGCAACGACCTGCCATATGAAAAAGCATGCCATAGATAATGGCGAATTTGTGGGAGCGCCGCAGGAGCGGTATTACGCAAGCATGGCGAGGACGGTAAGGGGACTGAAAATCTGCACTGCAGGCAGTGGTCATGCAGCACAACTCTCGACCTTGGCGGCATAGAAGGGAGGATCTGCTTTATGCATTATAGAAATCGTCATTTCAAGCAAAATGCCCGACTGATGGAGTATCAATCAGTAATAGCACATTGAATCTAAAGGATTTGCTCGAAAACGAAAAGATAGCATGTACTCTGCAATATCAGCTGTATTGTTCAACCATGCAGCGAAACTCAGATGAACTAGCCTATCGAAAAATTGTTGGCCGCCTTTTCGAGCTTCCAAACCAGCACTCAAGCCCGACCTGACGGCGGGCTTCTCTTCCGATTGCGAGATACCAGCGGTCGGACTGTCGCCCGCGTCCTGTCGAGCTCACAATTGAAAAGCTCGCTGCAGATTGAGTGGTTCATTGGCTCGATCAGGCGTGACCTCGCGATGATACCGGAGGACCTTCCAGCAATCGCAACCCTCCAAAGCCAACACCGTTTCGATATGCCCACTTATATCTCTAGATAGTTCTGAACGACGGTGTCCATCATCTCTCCTTCAACCACGGGTCTCCCGTGTTTTTTTTGCTCGACTAGAGCCGGGCTCCGTTGAGCAAAGATGCTCGTGCCATACGTCAATTTGCTAGTAACTCTCTAACCTTGTTGCACAATGATTCGATTGCAAAAGGTTTCGTCAGGATAGACATCCCCGCGCCTAGCTCCCCTTCATTGAGTAGCGCAGACTCCGCATAGCCGGTGATGAAAAGCACTTTAAGATCGGGACGGACCAGCCGCCCGGCGTCGGCCATCTGACGACCGTTAATGCCACCAGGCAACCCGACATCGCTGATCAAAAGGTCCACACGGGTGTTTGATTGCAGTATGCGCAACCCACCGATACTGTCCGAGGCCTCTATTGCGGTGTACCCCAGCTCTTGCAGAACGTCCGTGACGAGAAGGCGAACGGTAGCCTCATCCTCAACTATGAGAACTACCCCGCCATCAACCGGCGCGATAGGCGGGTCCGAAGGTTCGATATCCCTGGTCACATCAAGAGCGCCGTCGAATCTAGGCAGGTAAATGGAGACCGTCGTGCCCTGCCCCTCCGTAGACTTGATACGAACCTCTCCACTTGATTGATTTGCGAAGCCATAGATCATTGAAAGGCCAAGACCTGTACCCTGACCAATAGGTTTGGTCGTGAAGAACGGCTCAAACGCTTTTGCAGCAACGTCTGCGGCCATGCCAACGCCATTGTCTGTGACACTCAGTATCAAGTACTGCCCTGGCTGGAGTTCTTGGTCACCAGTGCCCTCCGACTCCGGGATTGAGATATTGGCTGTTTCGATGACTATGTCCCCCCCACGGGGCATCGCATCTCGGGCGTTGATGCACAGATTTAACAAAGAGTTCTCCAGCTGAGACGGATCAACCTTGACAAGCCAGGGGTCGCTTGCAGGTTTCACACTTATTTGAACGCTCGGGCCGACTGTACGCTGAATCAGCTCACACATACCGTCGATCAATTCATTCACATCAATTGTTTTCGGGTCGAGAGTCTGACGACGGGAAAACGCCAGCAAACGATGGGTCAATGCAGCAGCACGCTTAGCCGCGCTCTGCGCGGCGCCCATATATTTGCTAAGTTCGGTGAATCGTCCTTGGCTAACCCGCACTGCGATCATGTCTAAGCTGCCAAGGATGCCCGCGAGAAGGTTGTTGAAGTCATGAGCCAGCCCGCCGGTGAGTTGCCCTACTGCTTCCATCTTCTGAGACTGACGCAGCTTCTCTTCGGAGCGAATCAATGCCTCTGTGCGCTCAGCTACGCGCAACTCAAGCGTGTCGGTAAGAGCACGCAGCGCTGAGGCGGCAGAATCGCGCTCAGCCTCGACGGCCCGACGTTCCTCGATGTTGATGAGCACACCGGGAAAGTTTAGCGGCTCGCCTCCAGGACTATGAGTGACATGCCCATTGGCTTCGAGCCAATAATAGCGACCGTCCTCGCGAAGCGTGCGATATTGATGAGCATATGGCCCTCCTCGGTGGATAGCCTCTTCGATGGCGGCAACCAGACCGGGCTTGTCATTCGGATGAACTGTCTCAATGATCTTGGCGAGGGGTATGCCATCAAGGCCGAGCTCTGGATCCAGGCCAAACGCTCGGGCGAATGCTTCGTCCACGGTGAAGCGATCCCCCTTCAGATCCCACACCCAAGTACCAATGATAGCGCCGGCCGCCAAAGCCAACTGGACTCGCTCGATGTTCGCTTTGGCGAGGGTCTCTGCTTTTTTTCGGCCGCTGATGTCCCTGAACAATACCGAAACTTGCTGTCGGCTAGCAGGTTCGATCCGGGCAGCCGAAACCTCGATGTCGCGTTTTACTTTTTGGAAGTAGCGCTCAAACCTCAATGGCTCACCGGTTTCGAGGACGCGGCGATAGATATCTACCCAGCCATCGGCTTCGAGTGGGGCCAGTTCACGTACTGTTTGACCCACTATTCCTTGAATTCCAGTCTGCCGTTCATACCCTGAATTGGCCTCGACATGAACGTAATCGCTCTTTGGCCCATGAGGACCGTCGAGGAATTCAATAATGCAAAAACCATCATCAAGCGCTTCAAACAAGGCTTGATATCGAGCATCAATTGCAGCTCTCGCGCGATGGGCTTCCAGCTCTGGGGTGACGTCTCGTGCTACCCCTGAGAAACGGTGCGGTCGTCCTCCGACGTCCAGTTCCACTTTCCCAGCATATCGGACCCAGCGCGTGTCCAAGCCATCAGCCCTCCCAACGCAGATATCGAATTCAGAGGTACAATCTCCCTGCATTCTCTCGATAACAACAGCGGCCAGATCGAAGCGTTCTGCAGCTGACAGTGATTCAAGTGAGGCGACTGGACAGGTGTCTGCAGGTGGCATTCCAAAGAGCTCAAAGAATGCTCGAGTGCCGTGCACGACACCTTGGCCAAAGTCGCAACTGAAGTAACCAAGCCTACCTAACCGCTGGATCTGGTCGGAAAGCTGTTTCTGACCACCAAACACTAAGCCGCTGACGTCGGCCTGGTTTGACTGAGCTCGCCAGCGACTTACCTCGGCTTCAAGCTCTTCACGCGTAAGCAGATCTAAACGTTGATCAACCAATCTGCATGCTCCAGTCAGAAAGAGAAAACGTGCAAGCACAAGCCCTGCGTCGGAGAAGTGGGACATTGGAGGACGACGAGAGTGCCGCTCTTGGGAAGTTCACAGGTGAAATCCAGAGCGAGCTTAGGCCCTCACGTCAGTGGTTGAGATCGCCACTTGCCAATAAACACTCTGTGATCAACGTTCACCGCTGAGCGTCCCACTAGAATTGCGTCCCATCTCGACCGCTCTGCCCTGTATTTAACCCAGTTCGGGCGAATCATCGCTGGGGAAAAGTTTACACGTTGACAATTCAATCAGCCGCTCCAAAGCATGGGCACGAACCAGCTTCTCATTGATGGCGATATTGATGAATTTGTTGATCGAGACGAAATCTTCATCAGCGGCCGCAACCACCGCTTCACGCAGCTCAATTGTTGAAAAGCGCAGCATGGTCTTTGGCTTGGACTGCGAGTGTTGATCGGGCTGAAGCGCAGAAGGCTTGGCCGAACGGTGTTCAGGCAGCTGAGCGTTTGTAACCACCCGTGTGGCTATCTTGATCAACTGATCCAAGACAGCGCCTCTGCCCAACTTTTCGATGAGTGCCAGGTTGACAAACGAATTCCTGGAGATGAGGTGCTTAGCCGTGAACTGGGTGACTGCATCTCGCTGTCGGCAGCTCATGTAAGTCACAACGAATTTGAGGCCGTTTTCTAAATCCTTGGACATTCGGGCCCTGCTGGTAGTGGACATCTAAAAGTGTAGGGGCACTGTCAACTCAGCACGTCAATACAGAATGCTGAGACAGTTGGGGTATGGCGCCAAGCACTTTGCACAGAGGTCAAAATTGCGCGCCTGTCACGCTAAAAAATCATTATCTCGCGCTGAACCTTTGCGATGGCAATTTGCCTACACAACGCGGAAAATTCTAGCTCTTTACTAGTCTGAAGTATCAACAATATGAAAAAAATGCTGATTGCTGCCGCATGTCTCTGCTGCAGCACCCTGAATGCCCAGGCAACTGAAATTTCTGGCGCCATCGGAGCGACGAGCCAAGGCGGTCTGACGGCTCGGGCAGGGCTGGGGTATAACTGGGATAAAGCCTGGTTGGAAAGCTCAACGGGCAAGCTGACAGGCTACTGGGATCTGGGATACACCTATTGGGAGGGAGGTGATGAAGCCGGCGGGCGCCATTCGCTGTCATTCGCGCCCGTATTTGTTTATGAGTTCGGCAGCGGCCAACTCAAGCCTTTCTTGGAGGCAGGAATTGGAATATCTGTTTTTTCAGGTACCACTGCAGGCGATCAAAAATTTGGTTCGGCCTTTAACTTCGAAGATCGGATCGGTGCAGGCTTGAAAATTGGCGACACCCAGAAGGTTGGTCTCAGGGCGACGCACTACTCCAATGCCGGCATCAGCGAACCCAATGACGGTATTGAGTCCTACGCTTTGTTCTACAGCCATTCAATCTAAGCTGATCTTCGATCGTTTAAAACAGCATTAGTCCTCCATCCAGCACTGTGTCCTTCGCCACATAAAAAATCCCTGCTTGGCCTACACCAAGCAGGGATTTGTCTGCCACCAACCACTGAAACCGTGCTGACGGTTGCGCAGGCTGTCGAGGTTTACTGAAAGGGCACTCACCGACTAACCCCTGCCAGAGGTCTGCTTTAGGCAGCCGGTCTGGCTCCGGTTACCAGAAACCCCACTATAGCGAGCTTCCGAATAGTTGCGCATTTAACCGACAGACTGCCCTCAGCTGCTTTCAGTTGGCACTGCTCCTTCGCCCAGTTCTTGCATCATCTGAGCGTATACACGGTCGTGACCTGTGGTCCGCTTACGCCAAGGCTTGCGCTCGGGTGACGGCTCCGGGGCATATAGCTTAATGGCTGCCGGTTCGCGCTCAAGGTGACACTTGACCTGGTTTTCTAGCAACGTGCGTAAATCATCTTTGGATAGCACTGCAAGATATCCTCTGGAATTCGAAATTCAGGCGACTAGGAGGTGATGACGGCCTCGTGCCTCAATCACCCGCATGGACTCCACCGAGTAGATCGACTCGGGAACGAGCAGCAGACGCTGTAGGCCTATCGGCTCGCCCGTGTCGTGACAAAAGCCGTACTCTCCTAGTCGAATAAGATCCAATGCATGTAGCACTTGGGTAAGGCTGGCTTTATCGCGCTCAATCATTTTCAGCACCAAGGCGCGAGCCTCTTCATCGGATGCAAAGTCGGCTTCGTCAGGGTGACGCTCGATTTCACAATCTGCGCGATGCTGGCCCAGTCGAGTACGCAACTCAGTGGCTTTAGTTTCGAGACGTGTCTGGAAGAACACTAGTTGGTCGGCGTTCATGTACTCGTCACTAGGCAGTGCGCTCAGTTTGACTTCGGACATCATTGGCTACGCTCCATGGATGGGAACTACGTGACCAGCGGGTCACAATCGGTATAAATCCACAGACCTCGGTTTACCAACATATGTTCCACTGGCTAACCGGACTTCACGCTTTTCTATAGGTTTAAGTTTGGGAACCCGGCACCACCGAGCAGTGCTTTAAGCACCTCACGCTCATCTCGATACGCCAATGCTCTTGGATGAGGAATTGCGGGATTCCGCGATTCCTCCTGCCAAGAGCTGTACCAGCTGCCTCCAGCGGCTCGGCTCAAACTGGCCCACATGGAAATCGACCTATTAAGCTATAGAAAAAATACCCCCGGCATGCTCGATACCGGAGGCCGGAGACCATTTAATGGAGTACCCGTTATGAATAACGCCGTTCAGCGCCGTGGGTCAGTCGAAATAGCCCTTCCCTTGCTCCGCGGGCTTGCCCAGCATAAACCATAGGTGCGTCTGGCCATCCTGACTGCCATTGCCAGCACCCACCACGGTCAGGAACTGCCAACTCTCATTGAGCCTGCCATTGCCATTGGTTGCGCCGACCACCTGCATCACTTCCGCCACGTTATACCGGTAGCGCTGATTAGGTACTTGAGTTGACTAGGGCGAAGGGATGTTGCGCGGCGGACGGGTGTAGGCATAGGGCTTTCTGTCAGGATTGGTGATGAATCGCGGACGATCCTGAAAGAGTTCTCAGCTGGTCTCCTGAATACCTTACAGGGCCGCGGGCCGGGTGTTCATGGAAAATGGGTTTTCCCCTACTTCTGCAGCCGCTTTACCGGAAGTCTGTAACGGCTTTCCATAAAAAAGGCCCCCGACCCTTTGGAAAAGGTGGGGGCCTATTTAACGGAACACCCGTTATGCGAAACGCTCGTAGGCTACTCGTTAAGCAAATGCCGCGGCATCGTCGCAGACCTGCCACTGCTGGTAGACCGTATCGGTCTGATCCAATAAGGCCTGGTACTGGTTAGCGTCGATGATGCCAACATCATGTAATGCCCCGCAGTAGGCCAAGATTTCGATATGCAACCGATCACTGCTGGCTTGGCTATATGCTCTACGTAAATCTTCAATACTGGCCCGAACGCTCTCGATAGCGTGGTCGGTCGTCACTGGCATACAAGGGTTCCTTTCTGTTTGTTATTCGTGGCGCGGGGTCAGTCGTAGATCTCCCGCTTGGCCGGTGGCATCCATCGGCGCCTGGCCAGATCGACGGCCGCTTCCAGTTGCGTATGCCCTTCGTTATCGATCAGCTATTCAAAGAACAGGGCCAGCAGGTAGCCGATGGTCAGGTGCCGGGCGATTTGAGCCTGTTGATCGGTTTCCGCGTTCTTGATCATGTCGATCTACTGCTGCACCCGGCTCAGGGTGGTCGGGATATCGTGGTCAGCCATTTCAAAATTCGAAGCTCGGTCTTGGATTGCTCTGTCATTTCGTTCCTACCGAGGCCCCGGCTACCTTCCTCAGCAGCCTACACGTACTTCTCGTGAGGAAGTTGGGCCATATCGCAATGTTAAATCAGGATGGAAATTTACGATCATGGGTCTTCACACACCACACATCGAGGTACCCGCTCGAAAAGTAATGCACTACGGTTGAGATGAGATCATGATTAATTGACGATGACGATCAGGTTTTCAATGGCAGCTTCAACTCGACGTTGAGGCCCAACTTGAACCAACTCCGCACAACAGAGCCACCTGCGGACGATATCAGGCGATCAATCATGTAAATCCCGAACCCCTGTTCGGTCGGAGGTCCTTCTATCGGAGGTCCACCTGATTCTTGCCAACTGATGATCAGCCACCCGGCAGCGCTTTGCCAGCCGATGTCCACATGACCTTCCTCAGCCCCCAGCGCGCCGTGCTTTAGTGAGTTCGTAGCAATCTCGTGAAAAAAAAGCGCCAAGGTGCTTGAAAGCTCAACGTGCACCATCTCATCGAGCCCCTCAACACTGAATTGAAGGCCGAAAGGTTGCATAACGGAGGTTATCAGCCGTTTAAGCTGAAGAGATTCGTGGCCAGGCCGCTTGAAAACGGGGTCTGATGCGCGCGCCAAGGCATCGAGTTTTCCCGTCAAGATAGGCAGCAGACCCGAGGAATTACCACTAAGTCTGGCCTCCTTGTCAGCCATCATCACAACTGCGTTAACAACGGTAAAAACGTTCTTTATGCGATGTTCCATTTCAAAAGAAAGCAGCTGCTCTCTGGCTAATGCCTCCTCTAGCTTCTTTTCCAACAGGATCTTTTCGGTAACGTCTCGTGAAACGCAGATGATGGATTGAACTCTGCCACTCGCGTCCAAAATTGGCGTCAGTCGTATCAAAGAGTCGGCGCAAGCAATACAACGGGCATGTCCAAGAGGAGGTTTTCGACGTCCTTGAAGGTCACGCCCAAGCCCTTCTGGCAGAGGTCTACACAGAGCCCAAAGACCAATAGTCTAGCGACCGTGACGGTCGAACGAGCAATGGCGGATGCCAGCGCGAAGCCATGTCCATTTCCGCACGCCATCTCCGCGGGCCGGTAGGCGGCACTCCCCTTCAACTCTTTAGAAATCAACATGACCAAGCGCGTAAAGCTGCCACGCAGCAACGCAGAAGAATTCTGATGAGCCTTTGAGTTGTTCGATTCTCCCCTACCCTGTTAATCTGAACGGCTCTGCAATCCAGGGCAAGCACGCAATCGCGCGCTTCATCAGCCTTGGCCACATCATGAGCAGAAGCCGACGCAAGACTCCGGTTTGCGGCATCACCACCGCAGTTAGCGAACATTTCGACATGCAAACCTGGCATAGGCGCTATCGCAAGGCTGTACGCCAGCGGCTAGGGATGCCCCCCATGCCGAGCCTCCTCACCTGCGCGAGTTCTTCGACCCCTGGTGCATGCACAAAGACGGGAAGCGTTACTACGGGGTGGACCGGCTGAATGAGAAGTTTCTGAGGAAGTAATGCCTCCGTCATTGTCCCATGTTGTGTGACCGCACCGACTTGCCCATACGCCGAGCCCCAGGCTGACCAGTCGGTTGCGTTCGTTTACTCGCCAGACACACATAGCGTACTGAAACAAAAAAACCGCCAAACTGGGCGGCTCTCTGCATTAGCGCGGTCGATCAACGAGCAAGCCAAGACTCAACTTCGTCACTGCCGTGCTCAGCTTTCCAAGCCTTCAGTGTCTTATGGTTTCCACCTTTGGTTTCGACGATTTCGCCGTTGTGCGGGTTCTTGTAAACCTTAACCGTGCGTGCGCGGCGCGCCACTTTCTCGGCCACAACTGGAGCCCCTTTGCGGGTGGCAGCTTGGGGATCAAGAATGTTGATCACGTCTTTCAAGCTGCATCCGTATTGAGCAAGCAGGTCACGCAGTTTGGTTTCAAACTCGATTTCCTTTTTCAGGCCGTCATCATTTTTCAGCGTTTCCAATTCAGCCAATTGGGCGGCGAGTTGTTGCTCGAGTTTACGGAATTCGGCAAGACGCGACATGTGAAGCTCCAAGTGTTCAGATGATGTCGGTGATGTTAGTTGATCGCGGGTGCCGAGTCATTGTACGAAAGAGAAAGATTCATCGGCCACTCAGCTCGAGCAGGCCATCACAGCTCAGCTCAGCAAGGCTTGCAGCTTTTCGCCATCGCGTCCAGAGGCACGGTCCACCAGTGTGTTGCGGTATCGTAGCGATTGCCGCCGAGCAACTAGTACGTTCGATTCCCTCAAGCGTTCTGGTGTCTCGCAAAATAGTCAGCCACTGATTTTTCGATGAAGGCAGGGTCCTCATTGGGACAGTTCATCTTGTAACTGTCGTCGCCACATCCTGCCAGGACCAGTATGCTCAAAACCGCCAAACTCTTTGCGAGGCTCATCCCTGCTCTCCTTCCATATCTAACCGGTGTCCGCTCAACAAATTCGTGTCGTTACTTGGGGTCGTCTACACTCCGGGTCCGATTTCATCAGGCATCACCATGAACCTTACAGACACTGTTCTGATCCTGCTACTGGCTGCGCGCATTCATGGCACAGAGGAAGGGGTTCGCGCAGCCGCCAGAACGTGGTGAAAAAGCTTCCTCGTAGCAAGCGTCATGGAATCTACAAGGTCATCGACAGCAAAAGTCCTCTGCTGATGGTAGCCCTGATTGCTGAAAATCTCGAACCATGAGGTGGGCACGCTGGACTAGAGTACTCCCCCTCATTATCACCTTTCTGAATCGCATCTAAGAAACGGAAGATCAAATATGAGGCTTTTTTTAAATCAGCCTAATCGAAATTATAGTCCCTATCCGGAAGAACAGCCGAAATACAACGCTCAACCTTAATTCGATCAGCAAGGTACAAACGATCAAGATCATTTCTCATATTTTTTAAATATCTTTCTCCGCCAGGCGGCCTCAATAAAAGCTTGAATATTTTATCTATATCTCCACACCGAAGCGCAGTGAGAGCCAAATCACCTGGCTTCCAAATTGAAGCTGACAAAAATGAGTCGACGAGTTTCTGACGTGCAGTTTTGCACCGATCCCAGTCAACAAAAGGTAAAAATTTCAAGAACACAGGTGCCTCGTCACCCTTTGCCAATTCACGATAAAGCACAGGAAATAGCGCTGCAATTAAGGGAGACACAGGCCTATAAATAGCCTCAATTAAAGATGGGACTAGTTGCCCAGCTGCGTAAAGGAGGGATGTTGGAGATACCCGCTCCGAATCGAACATTAATCGAGCGCAGGCGGAGCTAGCGGCCTCATCCAAATCCACGACGCCTCTTCTTTCCATCACAGCTGCAAGCTCGTCAACATGAGCGACAAAGCGATCACGAACGGCAGAAGACGCCCCCTCAAATACTCTAATATTGCGACAAAAAACTACAGCATCAACATTACGGCCCAACCCAGCGCCAATAACAAACTTGACATCCAACTTAGAGCCAAGCACCTCAACCAGCATGAACAATAAATCCTCCTCTTTCTTTCCAAACCTCTGACTCAAACAAGCTGTCAAAGCCCTACGAGCGATTTGAAAGTTCTGAGGACTGTCAATCTTTGGCAAAATCAACCAAACAATCTGAGCCTGAATATCTACCGGGACATTCTGCTGAAGAAGAATTCTGGTCCAAAGCTTCACAGATCTAGCCGGAACACTTTTTAGAATACTTCTACCTAACTCATCATCACCTAACAACAACGAAATCTCGTCGTCAGTCGCTCTCCCCAACGTGTTAACAATGATCTTAACAACAACTGACCTAGCTACAGGGGCCTCTCCTAGTAACCATCGCAAATCGTCAACATTGGGGCAAATCGAAACTGCCAGTAAATAATCTCGATCTTTAGACGTATTTAATGAGACTAATGCCTCACGAATCATAGGTAAGGAATTAGTGCTACGCGCCCGCTCTATCAGCAAATTGCAGAGCTGAGGAGCTTCGATTTTGTCGACCTCCAGCAACTCTTTGAATTTTTTGGTGACAGCGGGCGCTGAGAGAGTCTTAAATACAGGCTTGGCTACCGGCGCTTGCCAGTCGTAAACTAGGAATGGGAGAAGAGCCGTACCGGCTTTTTCCATCACTTGGCTACTCATCTGTACAAAGGCAGGCGCGATCAATTGGAGGAGATCGCGATCATTAGCAACCCGGCTAGCCAGTCTATAACTTTGCGATATAAGAATTGCCATAAGAGGCGCAGAAACACTCCCCAGAGCAACTTCTACTTGTTTTTTAGCACTGCGACTAATCCCCGTTGCAATTATGGTAATGAGATCGGCATCAGCAACTTTATTGTCAGTCTGAACTAACTGGTCAATCGCCTCTACAGGCGATCTAGCGGCCAGTTCCTCGGCAAGTTGCAAAATTGCAATTTGCCCAGACGGCATATCTTGCGCACGTATTTTTCGGACAGTCGCACCAATAAAACTCCAAGCATCTTTAGCTGACAAAGTATCGATAGCCTTACGAGCAACTTGAGCAATAACTGGTTCTAGCAGCTTCAAAGCTGTCTCTCTGTTCACCTTTCCTGAATTGGCTATATCTAACAATCCTAGAACTGCGACCGGAACCTGATGCAGCTTCTCTATCAATTCGTCCCATAGCAATGCAATACGAAGCGTCGACGCATCTTCAGAGTTACGCCCATTAAGCAATCCCGCCTCTCTGTGAAGCAGCAACCTAGGCTTGGGCTCGGTAAACACGCGCTGAACGATTGCACCTGTCCATCTGTGCCTATCAATCTGTGCTGAGCGGGAGTCAACCCGACGGCCTGGCCAATCACTGAATTTGCTTCTAGCATTCATCGGCGCGAAGACCAAATCAAGATCACGGCCATCTATCTTTCTAGGAGACAGCGCGAACGTTGACATTGAAAACCTACGCCGCAAATCTGGCCATAACGCAGTGAGCAAACGGACGGCAATTAACTCAGGTTGCGGCGCATCAAACACTACAACTGGCTTTACATCTTCTAAAAAAAGCGCCTCAAGAAGCTCACTACCGCCGAACGATTGAACTGAAGGAAGGGGCTTTTCAAAGGGCTCTTCCAAGGTTATTCGAATAGCATCCTGCACATCCGGTAATTCTGGCGAATCCAGCAGGCGAAGAATTGGTACCAGGGGCGGGGTAGCAGCCCATTGCTCGGTGTTTACAAGAACGCTCATGGTCCTAACGCAGCCTGCTCGGGCAACGCCATGATCCTGCCACGTTCTGGCAACGACATAGTATTGGCCGCTGGGAAGCGGATAGGTTGAAAGATACGGCGCGAAATGCTCCTTCGGACGAAGAGGTCCGGCCACATCTGAAAGTCGATCAATAACAGCTTGATCATCTTTAGGTAACATAACTGACGATGCGAGCAGTTGATGCCCATTTCGATAGCCATGGATTTGAATGTCAGCGATGATCACGGAATTAAAGCCCTATCGCCCAAGCAATCGGGAGAGTTATATCAGAGTTTTTAACCCAGATCCCTCCTTCCATTATCGAGACCCAACCCTGATCTCGAGCACCGGCCTCCAAAAATGCTTTACGATAGCCAGGATCATTTTTCAAATCTCCCCCAACACTACTCAAGCCAAATATATTAACTTCGAGGTTGTCCAAGTGCGCTAGTTTGCCTGCGAGCAACGGATATTCTCGCTCGAGGTAACTCATCGGACCTGCCCGGAACGTACCGGGATCAACTCTATCCCATGCGGTGACTACGACGGAGAGCCGTGGCAACGACCCATCCTCTCTGTTCGCGAGGGTAATTTGCAAAAAACGAATCAACTCACAGAGCATAACTTGAGTAGGCAACCCAAGCTCCTCATCATCCCCAATCCGCTCTATAAAAGCTCGAGATGTAACCCAATCAAGAGGTCGAGAATCTTGGTCGGAATCGACTCTAACAAAGAGCAAAGCACCACTCGCGCTCTCGAGTTCATCCATCCAATCAGAGGCAATTTCGCTATTCATCACGGCATTACGCCAAAGTTCCCCTGACATGTCCGGTACAACAATTTTGGCTTGAGGGCCGTCCTCATCTGCTGCGACTATGACCTCGAAGTCTCGCCGGGCATCGCTATGCTCAGTTCGAGGGGCAAAATCTCCTGCAAACAGATGATCACTGACTTCCAGCACAAAACTGATGTCTTCAGGCTGCTCAGCGGCAAAAAGCGCACCGTTACCTGTATCAAGCGCTTGCCATAGAGGGCCGATGTAGTTGGTCTTTCCTGAGTCTGGTCCGCCCAGCAAAACGATTGAACGCGTCATGGGGCTCTCCTATAGCTCAAAAAAGAACGCACATTCTCTGCTGGCTCCGAAACTCCCCAAAAAATAGGACGATCCGGGGTGACGCCGACAGTTCGATCAATTAGTTCCGACAACCCATGGCCAGCGGCGACATCATTTGGCTGGTCGCTGAACGGGGCAACCCCAATGATTTCTATTTCAATACCACGGCGACTTGTCTCAACTCTCAATCGCTGGGCAATAGGCTCAGCCAGAGCATGCGAATCGTGGTGGGTTACTACCGCCAGCAATCTCGGTTTGCGACCATCAAGCATGGTGTCCAGGCGTGAAGCTAGTTGCCCTACACGCGCAATCAGTCCATTTCTCTTTTCGAGGTGCGCTAATGAACGCCCATCAAGGACGATCCATATGGTTTCTGCCGATTTGAGAAAGTCGAACCGATCTGCCCGTGCGCTGCTAATGAGTTCCTGCGTCCACTCCCCGGGAATATCTGGCAGCGCCAGATCAATTTGATGCCCATCCGAGCGCCTCACCAAACGAAGGTGCATGAATCCAGGCCGTCGATCATCTGCCATCTCTGTATGCACTGTCATTTGATCTGGGGCGCTGCCCTCATTCCAAACACGTGCTCCACGAGCAATTTCTTCCAAAGCCGTCAAACTTTCACTGTCGGCAAAAGACCAACCGACCAGTTTCGCATGGGAAATGAGCAGATAGAGACTGGCAAGGCAGGCAGTCTTGCCCGATTCAGGATCACCCAGGATGCCCACAACGTTGACGTATCGCGCCCCCATCATCCCGTTTAGATCTTCAAGTCCCAGAGTGCGACTGGACGTGAAAGATCTAACATGGGTCGGTTGGTCCAGTACCGGCGCACCTAGTCGATCACCGAGTACTGAAGATTCTTCAGTAATGCTTTGTGGCTGTTCTTCAGAGTGCCCATAGCGTGCGTCGTTGGCTGAACGGTTGACGCACACAAGTGGATCACGTTCAAAAGCACAAATACCTGTCTCATCGACAGTGCAGCCCTCAAATGTGCAGGATCCACTCATAATTTTGCGGGTCCGTTTGCAAGTAGTTTCGCGAATCCTGCCTCTAGCAGGGCTCGCTCGCCCCACTCAGAAATTTGCCTTTTTACCGCACCACCATGGCTATCGACCTGACCGGTGGCAAGAGCGTGAAGTAGCGGAAAAACGGTTGGGTATTCGACTGCGTAGTTTTTACCAAACGCACTGCTGAGCGCTTCGCGATCATCTCCAATAGCTGTAAGCAACTCTTCCAGATTGAGCTCTGGATTCTTGTCCAAGGTTCGTAAAACCAGTTCACGGTGGACCTCGCATGGAAGGCGGCGTAACAGCTTCGCGCCTTCGAGCGCGGCGGCAATGATGCGCGTGGGCTCTTTGATCTTAGGAAGCTGCTTGTTCAGTAGCCGGCTTCTGCCTAGTTGGGACCACCAGACGAAATCCAACTCTTCGCGATCCAGAGCCGCGTTGCGACGTAATGCGTCCACGGTCTTCGCCATCGCCTCAGAAATGTTATGAGTCACCCCATTTTCTGCAGCAGTAATTTTGACCGTTGCAGGATCGGGAACATCCAACCGCTCCCTGGCCTTCTCAGCTGAGAGTCCGCTTCGGTTGAATGAAGCGTCCAAAACCTCACGTCTCAAGTTCTCTCGCCGCTCGGCTCTCAAGACAGGTTGGTATGCGAGAGCGGACCATAAAGCCGCAGCATAGACGTCAGCGATCATATAGCCTGACGTGCCCGGTACGGCGTTGATGACAGAGACGATCGCCATCCCGGCGCAGACTCCGATTTCGAGTGGACGTTCTTCGTAGAGGTATGAGGACGCTTTTTTCTGAATAGCTTTCTGAACTTCTGCGCCCAACTCGGGAGGTGGAGTGCCATCACCGCCCAGTGCGCTTGCGATTTGTTCCGCCTTGGACATGAGTTTCGCAATGGTCCCATCTTTGGTCCAAGCTGACGCAAGACTCACAGCCGCCCCGCGCCGAGAATCCACCTCTGCATCCCCCACCGAGACCCCTGAAACCCTCATGTGAACTGCAATATTTTCCATTACTCCACTCCGTCCTTTCGCTCTTCAACCAGCTGATTAATCATCTTCTCAACTTCAGCGAGTTTTCCCTGTCGCACAAGCCGCTCTAACAGCCTTCGCTCAAGCCCTTGCGACATCAGTTCGTCGAAATCCGCCGGGATTGCGTCGAGCTCCACGAGAATCCTAAGGCGCTCGCCTTCCAGTAGGTCGCGGAAAAATCTCAGCCGGGCGATTTCATAACCATCCACGGAAAGAGGCATGATTTTTTGCTCGCCATCAGGGGGTGCGATCGGGACCATCTCAATGGTCGGTGCTACAGTCGGTAAGTCGGCAACGGCAGCCGAATCATTTTTCGGTTGGTCGCCAACGGAAACGTTCGGCCACTCAACCCTTCGAGAATTTTGGCATCTCAAACGGTAATTGGGATCAGATCCCCCAAGACGTTTTTCATCCGCCTCAAAACAAGTTCGCTCTGAATTCCAAGCCCTAGGGTGGATCGTCACCGACAAGCCGTCTATCTCTGAATCCCAGTCGAACTCGATAATGTTATAGGTGAAGGTATAGACCTCGTCTGACTGAAAAGGAACCGTGGCGCCGGCCGCCAGCATCATCAGGTCGCAGTCTCCGGCAACTCTCTCAACGGACACCTTTGGATCGTGCTCATGACCAGAAATGAACACCCTCGCCCTGCTTCTGACGTAATCACGGACCTGAGCCTGGTCCTTGTACCAGCTCAAAGGGTGGTGAACGAGAATGACGTTCTCAACCCCGGGCGTCCGCGGAATTGTGAACTGTCTGCTGCCAATCATCAGCTCAGGATGTTCATCACGCTCTTTACCATGGCAGAGCAGGGAAGAGTTAAATCGAATGAACCGTATGGAACGCCTGGGAGCGAGGGTGACCACCATCTCCGATGCATAAGCGGCCTCTGCATTGAGAGGGCACTCATAGCCAAAGCTGAAGTTGTCGTAATCCTTGAAACGTGCAAAAAGCGCTTGGCGAACGAGAGAATCACTCAGTACGGCCTCGTACTCTGGCTCCCCCCCCGCTCGGATCTGATCGAGCATATTCTTGACAGCTGGAGTTAGTTTCGAGCGATCAAGATCATGGTTACCAGGCACCATCTGGACGCAGTTGATGGGTACTCCAATGCTGTTGGCGAGCGCATCAAGCCATTTCCCTGCTTCGTCATACTCAGCCTTAACGCCGGATTGAGCGATGTCACCTGTCACCAGAATGCCTTGGGCGATACCTCCAGGGATTTTTGCCACCACCTCTCGAGCATCTTCGATTAACTGCTGCTTGACATCGTTATGAGTGTGTAGCCGATGATCCCGCTCCTGACCGAAGTGGATATCGGATACGTGGACAAAAACTGCAGACATTCGCTCTCCCTAAGCTGCTGGCTGGCGCTTTTTTTTGTTTTTAACGTTCCCGCCCACATTTTACGATAAATCGTCACCTCACAGACAGCGACGCGTGAGTAAAGCTGCATCAATGCAAGCATCTGAGATGCCAATGTAACGCATGCCCCCAGCGTAAAGGTCATACTGATGAAGTTTTGCAGTCTGAGTATCCGAATGGAGGCGTTCGACATGAACACGTCATCTGTCACTGCGGGGCGTCGGGAAGCGATGAGCATCAGGCAATCCTGATGCTGTCCTCAGACTACCGATCGTGAATTGCTCTAAACCGGGCTTTCAGCGGACAAGCGCAACGCCGACGGATCGCCGATGGCAGGTCTCCCGCGTCACGAAAAATGTCGCGACGACCCGCGGCATCACGGGAAATTACTGTACCAGTCCAGGGACCGAACGATGTATGAAGAGATAGCTTTCCTGTCTGAGCTCAGCTACGCGACAGGGCTCATAGGTTTGGCGGAGCTCAAAGAGCGTGGCGAGGTTGCGCGGTGGCTCACCAACACTGACAACAGGCTGCGCGATCCGAGACAACGTTGTGACGAGCCGCGGGAACACCAAGAGGCAAGAGAGCCAGAGACTTCTGATGCAGCCTCTCCCGTGGAGGGTGTCAGGAAAGATGATTCCACAGATCAATGGACGCACCTTGTTGTTTTGAACAAATGGGTATTCACGATTGGCGATGCTGATTGTTACCCCTCGGTGCCACACGGTCACTTTCAGCGTAAAACCAATCCATGGCCCAAACTCAATCCATACACGGGTCGGGTGTTCGTAGCGCCTCATGAGGAGGACAAGCTGCGACGCCTCACGAGAATAGACATGCAGATGCTCTGGAACGATGAGCAGTTTTTGAGCTTCTGCCGCAGCCAGATCGAGTGGTACAGCCGTTTCGCTCCGCAATTTCAGTTTGCAAATGCCAAGTCTGGCAGGTATCACTTTCCGCGCTGGAGGCTCCCTTGAACTCAGATTATCTCTACAGCGCCAAGCTCATTAGCGCGTCCCTATTCACGCATGGCGGTATTCTGCAATGCCCATTCAACAGGGTGGGTAGCGGAATGAGGGTAACCACTTGCAAACACGCGCAAAAACCGCCCTAAAACAAGCGGCTTCTCGATAGCCTGTAGAGCTCTTACCTAATCAAGATTTACTTAGGGCTGATTAAAAACCCTTCAATATCTTTCATGCTTTTCGGACTGAATCTTATACTGCCTACCTTCCCCTTAGGCCATCGCCCTCTAAGTTTTTTGTCGACTATAATTTCATTATACCCCCCGGAGAGCTTAGCGGCTCGGTATACGCATTCACCAAGTGCCCTTGCTTGCATTTCCCCTTTTAAACCTACCAAGGTCACCAGTGCAGGACTCATGGCCATACCGACCCCTATCACAAGGGGTGGCAGGGAATAGCGTCTTTCCAGCTCCGAGTTCACAATATCAAGCGTGTCGGTGATACAGTTTTTTGCAGCATTGTGAGCCGCGTAAACAGCCTTACGATAATCTTCGAAGTCTGAAATTCGGAAGAGCGCCAATGCACCATCACCTAGATACTCAGTGACCTTACCGCTCTTGAATCCAATGGTTTTGGCTACTGCGGGAAGTAAAGCACTGGTCTCATAATACACGCGCTTAAACTGACTCACCTTAGCTTTTTTCATACTGATGGCCTGAGTCAAGTGCTTGCTGGATCCTCTGATATCAACCATCAAGGCGATGAAGTTCTCAACCTTTGGATTATTGAGGGATACGAAATCATGACCGGGTATCGTCGACTGGGCAGATTCGTATTTTGAGTCCGCAGCATAAGACTTAAAGCTCTCCATTGCAGTGACGGAGTCAAGCAGCTCGCCATGCTCTCCCCATACTCGCTCGGCTCTATCAAGTGACTCGGTCACAATCTTGCTGACTTCGGCCTTCTCTATGCGCTCCAGCATCAAGCGGCCCTCCACACATCAACTCCGATCAGTACGAGTGCGCCGATCACCCAAAATATGGTTGCGCGTAGGCACGCAACGAATCTTGCAGCTTTCATATCTCGCACATAAGATACTTTCAGAAGTTCGTAGATTAGCTCCTTTTCAAGATCGTCAACTTTTCCAGATATTTCACCGTTCAGCTCGTCAACAGTCTTCTCGGACCTCACCCTTGAATTGGTAAACAGATCGAGAAAAGATATCTCGTACAGACCAGAACCATGATAGATACCAGAGGGCTTGGGGCCGGTCACTTTCGTTGAGGGATTGGATATCGCTCCGACTGACATGAAGAGCATATAAATAGAGAGCACCCAGGCGGCCATGATAATCAAAAGCAGCGTGTCCTCCCACCCCATCGTCCGACCGGAAGCTTGTATGTAGTCTTTCAAAGGAGCCGCTTGAGTGGACGGCAGGAACACTAAAACAAAAAGAAATCCAATTTTTACGTCAATTGCTCGTATGGTTGACTGCACATCGTTGATGGCTTGGGTAAGAAAGGTGAATCTATCTGACATGGGTCCATTTCCACGCAAAACGAAAGGAAGGCACAGTGCCATCATTACTGAAAATGTCAACCCTATCATGACAATCATTGACCTCACCGTGCTCGATGCTCAGTTCCCAAACTCTCGCCCCACGAAGACAAACCTATGCACGTTCAGATCAACTCGCCAACCAGGATTCAGACTTTCCGAAGATGCGGCAATTGCGGCATCCGCCGCACAGCTCGGGAGCCTTGATGCAGCTTCCGCCGACGGCCGCGACCTACCGGAACACTGGCCGTGCATCCCAACTGTCGCTTTGCTTAGCGAGTGTAACCTCGGCGGGCGTTGGCATAGCAATACGTCCAAGGGCACAGGACTGGCTTGGAACCGATTACTCCATCCCCGCGCGAGTGCCTCGGACGGCTGCAGGCGAACGGCACCCATCCTGGGCCATTGCGATAATTCGCAGATCAAATCGTCAGTATTGGCGTCAGCTACTTCAGCTCGGACTGGATAATGATACTGTCATTCGGGACATCAATCTGATTTCTAGACGCGCCATCTTTGAACGAGATCACTGTGCTGCTCCCAAACCCCTGAAATTCTACAGTGACGTGAGAAAAAGCTTTATACCCGGCTACCTGTTTGGCATCGGTGGCCGCCATCGCCGAAGGCAAAACGTCGCTGTATGGGGATTTGATATATACTAGTGATTTTTCAACTCTGATATGCGCGAGGCGCATTGCGCCATCCATGAGTAAACCAGATACACCGCCCACTGCAAGCGGAGTCAACGCAAGGAAGGCCAGCACCATAATATAAACATTTTTCTGTCTACTCGCCTTACCAGAGGCCAATAGTCGAGTTTTTTCTGGGGTCTCAATAGGGCTGACAAGCGTTCTTTCCATCTGCCGATACTCCGCCCCGGTTGACCTGGCCAGCGAGTAGAGGAAATACAACATGACCGACAAACAAAGCAGATTCAAATACAGAATAGGCTGTTGTTTTCCGAACACATATATAAACGCTATTGAGGGAAGACCGAAAAGAATCGCCAACCCATGAAATTTCGCCCATTCAAAAGGTTTATCATCCGGTTTGCTACTGGAGGAGAATTTCCGAGCCAGCCACCCAGCCAATTTAAAAACCGGTCTAATGACGGGAGACAGAGTGATCCCCAAGCAGGTCAGAGACACTGCAAAAATGCTGTATACAATACCAAAGCAACCGGCTGCTAACAAAAATAATAAACCGTCTCCGAGGGTCAAGCCTTTTGGAAAATGCCCAACACGAAGCGCGTATAACATCACGCAGACGCTGCCAATAGCGATACTGCACTTAAGTGCACTCGCTCCCAGCTTCAAAATCGACTCAAAAACCGACCCGACAGAGGTCATAACACCATTCATCTAAACACTCCAATCCTTCCATTTATAAGCCCCCCTTCGGCTATCGACCGCCAAAGCTCATTCCGTTTGGTTGGATGTGATGTCACCAATTACTTCGAGAGCTAAAGCAGCACACTATCTTCATCTTGATAGTGCTTTGGGGGGTGCCTGGAAAGCCCTTATAAAACGGCGCGCACCGGGCAGTTGCTCTGCATCTAGCCTGCACCGCCAAAGGGATCCAATCTGCACAGACCAATGATGGCCATTTAATTGCATCGTTGTCCAGCCCTCCTTGCGCGTAACACCGATTTTTCCGTAACTTACCCTGCAGAAACAAACGACTTGAAGAGCACGCAGCGTCAATTATCGACGAAGCTCAAGGCCTCCCCGACACCGGACCTCAGCGCAACCTGTCTCCAAACGAAGCAGTGGTATCGATGTAACGCATAGCGGACGTCACATCTCGCCATCCCACATAATCCATCAATTCTTTGGTACTCCAGCGCTCGGTGCTCGCCCATGTTGCGAAGCCCCGCCGCAGCGAATGCCCCGTATACCTGTCCCCCTCTACCCCGCCACGCGCAAAGGCGCCTCCCAACACATAGGTAACGCCATCCGGCTTGAGACCTTGGGCGCTGAGCAGCCCCACTGGTTGATCGGGCGAAACACCGGGCCTTTCTGCAGCTCGCTGATTGCCAGCCAGTCCTTGTAGGCCTGTACCGGACACAGACGTTTCAGGGCGGGCAACACGACGACCTGCCCCCGATGCTCGCGATCGGTCTTGCTGCTGGCAAGAAACACCTCCAGCTGCCGACCACTGCGCACGGTAATCTGCTCCACCCGCAGACGGCACAGCTCATCAGCGCGAAACGCCCGCCAGAAGTCCATCAGGATCAGCGCCTGATCCCGCGCAGCCCGCAGGCGCACAGCCAGGTGCTCGCTGCAGATGCGCTGCTGCAACGCCGCCACGCACTGCTCCAACTCCGCCAATGGTAGAGGCTCAGCCTGCTTTGCTGGCCGCGGATGTTGCGCAACACCTGGCGCACCTGCGTGCTTTTGGTGGGGTCATCAAAGCTGCGGCTGAGATGCCACTGCGCGAGCGCCGCCAGGTGCAGGTCCAGCGTATTGCTGGCCGGAGACTGCGCAAGTTCCGCCAGATACCGCACCGTCATCTCGCTGGACGCCGGCAGCCGACCGCCCCACTCCTGCTCGAAGTGCCGCCACACGCCCTGGAAGCGCCGCAACGTGCTGTCGCGCTGCACGGGTCCCCTGTAACGATCCTCTGGCGAAGTCATGGGCTCACCCTCCACGCGTACCGCGAAAAAGCCCTCATCTGGAAAAATGCCGGATCACCCCGGAGAAATCAGCATCCTCTCGAGCTACTTCTCCGCCTCACTTGGCAACCTATCTGCAATTGTATGCCTATGCCGCATACTGGATAATGTCTACATGCCGCATTCTGGAAATTTTCATTTATCAAAAACGACAGATACAATTTTTCTGCTTTCTTTAACCTGCTCTTGCAATGCTCTGTAAGCCTTAAGCCATTTAGCTGATTCTCGCTCAGCCCTAACCTTTTCAAAAAGCAACTGAGCTTGGGCCTCAAGGGACAGTTCTAGACGCTTTTTAAGATCAAAATTTTCAGCCTTGATTTTTTCAAGCCTACTGCCGTTATTTTTGCGCCGGGAAGTTACCTTATCTCTATAACTTAGAATTAGCTCTCTAATATCACGATACTTATTATCAGATCTTGCAATTAGAGAACGAGATCTTCCGGCCTCGTCTGCCACTGAAGACACAGTAATCTCTAGCTTTCCGTCGCGCATTCGCTGAATATTTCGAGCACTGCGAGGCATATTGTTAACCAGTCTATCCAGCGCCTGAATAAAATCATTCTTAATGATCTGAAATTCATCAGGGGAACGCTTCTTAACACCCGTATCTTGCATATCAATCCAGTTCTTCTTTCTCGGAAACTGTTAATAGCTTGATAATTTTCAAAGCTTGATCTGCCCTAGCACGGATGACGCCAAACGAGTGATTACCAACCGCAAGGGGAGAGCTCAAGAAATCTGAGTACTCTTTGTGCCTTCCCCTCCAAAAATCTAAATGACTTCGATTAATTATAAAGCATTGGCATCCCAGGCATATGCTCGGTTGTTGCCCTCTGTAGTTAGGTGCTCGCCCCACCAACGGTCTAGTTCCACAAGCTCGATGACACTGCATCTCTGAGTCATCCAAAGGGAGGCAACTCCCATGTGGAGCAAACCAAACAACTATACCCTTCTCAAATAAAAAGGTGCGAATATCCGACCAACTTTCGGCTTTAGACTTACCGTTAATTAGCTCCTTAATATCGGAAATCCAAGCCCTGATAACGGTCGCCTGCCTACCAGCAGCCAGGCTGTCACCAGTAGCCATTTCGTACAGCATTAAGGCGGTGCGTTGCTGCTGAGCGGAATGGATCGAATCTACTTGAGTCCGAAATCGCCCCCAATAATTGGACTCGGTAACGGCAACACTGACATGATGAAACTGCATTTGCACTGCAGGTAATAATTTAGAATCCACTCCAAGGGCAAAACTCGCAAATGTTTTTCGAAACTGATGAGACCTAATTATTTCTCCACGACTCTTCTTCCACACGACCAGATCATTTGGCTCAACCCATTCCTCAGACTGATCAGGTAAACCTTCGAGTGGAACCCAAGAGAATACAAATGACTTAATCGACCTGACGAGAGTTTTGTTTGTAAATCGTTTAAGCCCGCCCTCACTCCGTGGAACCGTCGGGCTAACCCATGACGATAGTAAAAACTTGCTAACATTAAACTCGGAAAAGCTCTCATAAAACTCGTACAAAATACCAAGCGCAATAACAGGGAGTGGATAATCAGTATCACCTGACACTCGTGCTCCCAGTAACCACTCCACGGGTCTCGGAACCGATTGATCCTTTGATAAGTCACTCACTAAGATGAAGATCTCAGTGTTTCCGCTAATACTGCTTTCAATTCTCACATTTCCGGGAAGCCCACATTCATCTGGCGCGCTAGCGAGCAGCCCACATATCTCACTTGACCTCATTCCCGTTGATGCTTGTAACACTACCAGACAAGCAGAAACTAGGCTTCGACACAGGCGTCCAAACTGACGATGAACACACTTAGATGGTAGCCACTCAAACCAACTCTTAGCACCCGCTGAAACTACTGAAAACTCGAAATTTAATAGAACCTCTCCAACAATCACAGACTTTCGAGCATCGCGCAACGTTGTCACTGTCATAGACTGCTTTTGCTGCATCAGATCATTGTACATTTTGTCCGATACGGACTTTAACTTTAAGATATCTTTATGAGGACCACTCAAAAACCACCAAGCTTTGTTCAAAACTTGAGCTGCGACCTCATCCGGCAACTGCGGAATCCATCCATCCGCCTTATCCGCAATGCTTTTCGCAATTTTTTTCCCGGAAACTCCGCTCCACGGCCGATCTCTCATCGGCTCAATACCCAATAAAACTAGAGCTTGACTTTGCTTCCATAGCAAGAGTAGAGTCCTAATACTACGCCATGCAGTACCTATACCTACGCCATCTTCGTCTTCTGTTTCCCGAGCTAATATTCTGGGTAAATCTTGGATATAGGACTCTACACAGCCTCTATCTAACTGTTCCACCCTATTGAGAGAGTGTTCAACCATCCACCGCACAAGCGAGCACAAACCTAAGAATAAAATCCTGGCAGATCCCGCCTTAAACACTTTCACACCGGATTGTGGAAATACGAACAAAGATATAATGAAAGACTTCATCCAAAATAATAAGTCAGCATTATGCTCATCCAAAAGACAGCTTCCATTACCCAAAGGCAATGCCCAATGGATTGTAGAGCTTGACCTACCTTGTCCATGAGTGGGGTTATCCAAATACCAATCTTCGTCGACAAAGCGACTTACAGTGGATATCTGCAACTGCTCAAGCCAAGCCCTACTCCACTTCACTGAGCTGTCAATTTCTGCTTCAAGCTCCTCTAATCGCATATTATCCAACCTTCGGAAGTTTTATATTAATTTCACTCGCTTTGTCTTTTATGACATCAGCAACCAAATCAAGTAAATCTAGAAGATCAGCGGCCACCTCGCTCCAGGTAGCCTGCCACGCTTTAGAACTCATAGTTCCACGCGCGTCCATTATCGACTTCAATAGGGCAAGATAGTAAGCAACTGAGATTGTATCTTCGACGTTAGCTACTGCAAGCGGACACGATGGGCACTCCCCATAAGCCTGACATAACTTATTAAGACGCTGACCGGATCTGGGACTATTTAACGGATCCAGACACAAAAAGCCAGGGGTTGCAGAACTCACGTCGAGTGTAGATGCACGCTGACGCTTTCTAGGATCAATAACACCAGAGGTGTTGATCCATCGCTCTCTTAGCAAGACCATCTCTGCAAGCTTTTCTCGATACCATTTCTTTGTCCCGTCACTCGTATAATGGTTTAGCATCGTCTCTGTGCTTCGATGCCCCGCCTTTCGGCTAACCGCTAGTAAATCACCGCTCTGCCGTAGCTCTTCATCTAGCACAGTCTTTCTGATATTAACCAAAGTAAACTTTTCTAGACCATGATCTGAGATAAACGAATTTAACGAGTACGTAAACGAGCGCCCCGCTTCATCATATATAAATAGCGCGGGAGAGCCGTCTCCAGAAAAAAAACTAAAAACACGATCTTCGTACTTATCTGGCAGTTGCTCCCTTGAATTTAACGTATACTTACTTAAAAAGTCAAACCTAGGCTTCCATATCTCCAGAGACAAATTGGCATGAGGCGGGACTGTAGAGCGAGGCTTAGGCGGCGATACATCTATCATCTCATCATCGAGAGCCTGATCGACCTCCAGCTCACTGCCCTCGATATAGAGCTGATCAACTCCGAATACGCTTTTAATCTGAATATCACTAAAACTCAAACGCAGTAACGATTCCGGGTTAAGCGCTGACTCAATAGCTAGCTGAACAACAAAAGGTGCTAACCGTCGGGATCCTGGGTATAGATAATCCACAATTCTGCCCAAGCCTATATTTTCAGAATCATTACTTCTGTACACATATCTATAAACCTGAGGATCTGTGATTTTTAACCTCTTATTTACAGGAACGCTATTTGGATATTTTGTAGAAAAATAGAGCAATGCGAACCCAATATTCCTGAGCTCACTCACGTCATACTTCGCTCTAACTTCTTTCTGTAAAGAAATTACTTTATCCTTCAGTTCCCATGTGTGCATCAGCAGATCAATCTCTTCCTCGGCGGCCTCCCATATTTTAATCAGTGTTTGGGTATCTAACCGCTCCAAAGGTTTTGACGCTAGATGTGCTCCCCTCCATTGATTATCTGGAAAGCTATCCAAAACCCGCCTGGCGTCTGAATCACGTAACTTGTGCCCAAGAAGGGCTTTGAAAGGTTTTATCGCAGCATGGTACAACCCTTGCTTAGTGCCGACGCTCAACGACGCATCTGGTTTGTTATAATTAACTAGCCCATCTAGCCACTTCCTATAGCCAATCCAAAAAAAACGATCATATTGGTCAACACACTTAACACCTGTAAGATCGGAGTAAGCAAATAATCCTCGCTGCAACAACACACATGTACTTTCAAAAGTTCTCACACTAACAGTTCGACTGTAATCTATTAAACCATCATAACACAGTCCATATAAATCGCTGCCCGAATCCAGCCAGTTTAGGGATCGCGCGATTTTTATCCGAGCATTCAACAACGACTCTTCTAGCAACAATAAAGAATCGCCTTCAACATTGCTTTCATTGTAAAAATCAGAAGTACCCTTTCTTCCGTTGAGAAGCTTTTGCGCCAAGGCCTGGGCTGGGGTGAGAGGTGTGTTGTCCATATTTTTCTACAACTCAAAAACAGACACATAACGGAGGTATGTGTCGATGGTTGTCTGCATATCCTTGTGGCCAAGTTGAGCCTGTATTTTTTTCCAAGGCTCTCGATTACCTTGTTTCATCTCAGCGTGGTAAGTCATCACCGCATAGGTATGCCTTAGATCATGCACACAATGAAGTGCCTTCTGCGTAACTACTGTACCTTTATCGGGGAATTTTCTCTTCACAGTCGCTACCTGCCCCGCAGCTACGCAAGCCGCTTCAACAACTTGCAACGTTCTCCTAGTGGAAATTTTTCGCCCAGGGATTCGTGAGCTTTCATCAGAGACTACTAGGTAATCGCTGCCTCCCGGATCTTTAGCTTTCTTTATCGCTACAGCCCTTTCTCCATTTATGTAAGCTTGAGCGTCTAGAACGAGCCAATTTGGTACAGCCACAACTCTTCGCTTACTACGCTTACCTAAGATTTCTACGCGTTGGTGATCTCCGGGAAAATCCTTTTCGGGCTGCAAGTCTGAAAACTGAGAGGCTCTTAGTCCTGTTATCTCAAAGTTTCTCAGACCGACGGCCCAACCCAGATCAACGATTAACCTATCCCTGGCTCGCCGACCATCCGAAGTGTCTTTGAGGCTTGCTCTAGGCCCAATTACATTCAAGAAAGATTGAAGATTTTTTCGCGAGAACGGGGCTATCCTCATTCGACCATCGTCTACAGGTATATAGCCTCTCTTTTTGCTGTGACCTTTCCTGCCCACTCTAGAGTTTGCGAACGAGCTACAGCCATCGTAAATCTTGTCATCCTGCATATCCGCGATATCGCTAACCAGAATGTTTCTGTCTTTCAGATATCTATACAGCATAATCACAGCGATCATTCGAGTTGCGACAGTCCCTCGCGCGTAAGGCCGACCGGTCCTCAGACTCAGTGTCGTCAACATCAAATCACGATAATCAAGCAACAACTGAACATCAGCTTCTTTCCAGTTAAGCCTCGCCGCCGCGTTAAACTCGAGCCACTGCCATATAGCGTTCGCCACATTTACTTGAGTAAGTACACTGCTTAGCTTCAGGAAGTATTCGTCATACAAGAACAGCGCCACTTCTCGAATAATAGCTTGCGTCGCGACGAGATAAATGTAAGTCGCCCCGACCACTAGCCTGCTGTTATCGACGGCGTGTTTTACCTTTTGCAAGCAATACACACTCATATCAGTAAACCCCACGTTGATATTTTATCGGCAATGCCCGCTGACCAAGCGTATCCACTCACACTCAAATCATGATCACAAGTATGAAAAAAAAACATCAACCAATTCAGATATCTAAGCGTGTATCGGATACACGAAACAATGCACACCCATTATTTGAAGCGAAAATCAAGCACATTTGATGCGATCGCCAGAAATGAGAAACTATGCACTTGATGGCGTCTTGGCGGTCCTAGCCAGAAGAGAACGCATAGAGATCATTGATATGTACACACTTGGCGTATTTCTTATTTCCACCGAATACGGCGATGAGGAAGACGACGCACTCGCCAAGGCTGAGTCGCAGACAGAAGAGGCGTCGTCATGAATGCCTTCGCCGAACTCTACGGCCTGCTGGACGCCACCACCTCCAGCAACGCCAAGCTTGCCGCGATGCAGCATTACTTCGCCCATGCCGCGCCAGAAGATGCGGCATGGGCGGTGTATTTCCTCTCCGGCGGGCGACCTCGGCAACTGGTGCCCACGCGCTTGTTGCGTGAACAGGCGATGCTGCTGTCGGAGCTGCCAGAGTGGTTGTTCGAAGAGAGCTATCAGGCGGTGGGCGACCTGGCCGAGACGCTGTCCCTGCTGCTGCCGCAAGCCGAGCACAGTTCCGAAGAAGGCCTGGCCAGCTGGATGGAAAACAAACTGCTGCCCCTGCGCGGCCTGCCCCCTGAAGAACTGCTCGAACGCCTGCCGACCTTCTGGGCGCTGCTGGACCGGCAGAGCCTGATGGTCTGCCTGAAGCTGATCACCGGCAGTTTTCGTGTCGGAGTGTCGAAGCTGCTGGTCACCCGCGCCCTTGCCGCGCTGGCCGATATCGACAGCAAGCGCGTGGCGCAGCGGCTGGTGGGTTACACCGATTTGTCCCATCGGCCGAGCGCCGAGGGCTATCTGAAGCTGATCGCCGAAGAATCCGAAGACGAACACGCCCAACGCGGCGGCCAGCCGTACCCTTTCTTTCTCGCCCATGCCCTGCAACAGCCGGTGGATCAATTCGAGACGCTGCTTGGCTCGCCCGAGAACTGGCAGGTGGAATGGAAGTGGGACGGGATTCGTGCGCAGGTGGTCAAGCGCGAGGGGCGGTTGTGGATCTGGTCCCGGGGCGAGGAGCTGGTGACTGATCGTTTTCCGGAGCTGCACAGCCTCAGCCAATGCCTGCCCGATGGCACGGTGATCGATGGCGAGATTGTCGTGTGGAAAGCGCCTACGCCCTCAGCTGAAACAGGCGACACCTTCGAGCTGAGCACCCCTGCGCCGGGCACGCCGGACGAATCAACGCCTTCAGTCCAGCCCTTCGCCCTGTTGCAACAACGCATCGGCCGCAAGACGTTGGGCAAGAAAATTCTCGAAGACGTGCCGGTGGTGATCCTCGCCTACGACCTGCTGGAATGGCAGGGCCACGACTGGCGCAACCGCTCGCAACACGAAAGGCGCACGCAACTGGAGCAGGTCGTTGCTGACGCCCAAAGCCCCGTGCTGATGCCCTCCCCGGTGTTGAGCGGCAAGGACTGGCTCGACCTCGGGCAACAGCGCGAAGCGTCTCGCAGCCTCGGGGTCGAGGGCATGATGCTCAAGGCGCGGGACGCGATGTACGGCGTGGGTCGCACCAAGGACATGGGCGTGTGGTGGAAGTGGAAGGTCGACCCGTTCAGCGTCGACGCCGTCCTGATTTACGCCCAACGCGGGCATGGCCGTCGTGCCAGCCTGTACAGCGACTACACCTTTGCCGTGTGGGACGGTCCTGAAACGGCCAGCGAACGTACGCTGGTGCCCTTCGCCAAGGCTTATTCCGGACTGACCGACGAGGAAATGCGTAAGGTCGATGCAATCATTCGCAAGACCACCGTAGAGAAATTCGGCCCGGTGAGAAGTGTTACCCCGTCGCTGGTATTCGAGCTGGGGTTCGAGGGCATCGCGCTGTCCAAACGGCATAAAAGCGGGATCGCCGTGCGCTTCCCCCGGATGCTCAGATGGCGCCAGGACAAGCCCGTGGCCGAGGCGGACAGCCTGGCGACGCTGCAGGATCTTCTGGGCTGAGCACCATTTTGGTGCTCTATGACCCAATAAGGTCATGCCCAGTGCTTCATGCCCGTGCACAGTTATTTCAAACGCCGAAAACCTGTGGGCGTGAGGTTGCTCACGAACAGGTTATGCCAGTCGACACCAATGTAACTGTAACGCCGAATTCGTGAGCGAGCTCACTCCCACAGATTCAAGCGTGCTACCAATCGCTCCACTGCTGCCTCTTGTAACCATTTTTTCCCGCGCCCTTTTGGGTCGTTTCGGCTACTCTCCCACTGCCTGCGGCGCCCTGAAAAAAGACAAGAGATGGCTCTAAGTCATCATTGCGACAACTCCGTACATTTAAAACGCGCGTTCGTCTCTTTGGTTCGGAAATTGCTATCTTTTTGCGGTCTGGCACCTGCCGGTAGCAAGCCTTCGCGTGTTCCCAACGCTCAATTTGGTTTTAAGGACTGAACGATGAAAAAAGCATGGCTGACCCTTTCCGCACTCGCCATCTGTCTGGCCGCTGGTAACGCAATGGCCAAGGAGTACAAGGAGCTGCGTTTCGGCGTCGATCCTTCCTACGCTCCTTTCGAATCGAAAGCCGCCGACGGCAGCCTGGTAGGCTTCGACATCGACCTGGGCAACGCGATCTGTGCAGAACTGAAGGTCAAGTGCAAATGGGTCGAAAGCGATTTCGACGGCATGATTCCTGGCCTCAAAGCCAACAAGTTCGACGGCGTCATCTCCTCGATGACCGTTACCGAAGCGCGCGAAAAGGTCATCGACTTCTCCAGCGAACTGTTCTCCGGCCCCACCTCACTGGTCTACAAGAAAGGTTCCGGCCTGTCGGCTGACACCGCATCCCTCAAAGGCAAAACCGTTGGCTACGAGCAAGGCACCATCCAGGAAGCCTATGCCAAGGCCGTTCTGGACAAGGCTGGCGTGAAAACCCAGGCCTACGCCAATCAGGACCAGGTTTACGCTGACCTGGTGTCCGGTCGTCTGGACGCTTCCGTACAAGACATGCTGCAAGCCGAACTGGGCTTCCTGAAGTCGCCACAAGGCGCTGACTACGAAGTCAGCAAGCCAATCGACGACCCACTGCTGCCAGCCAAAACCGCAGTCGGCATCTCGAAAGGTAACAAAGAGCTGAAAGCGCTTTTGGACAAAGGTATCAAAGCGTTACACGATGACGGCAAGTACGCCGAGATCCAGAAGAAGCACTTCGGCGATCTGAATCTGTACAGCGGTAAGTAAGAAAACAAACGCCTGTCCTCGTCAGCGGTCGTCCGAATCCCCCGCTGACGTCGATGGGCGTTTTTATTGACTGTATAGGTTCCACATGTTCGAAACTCTCCTGCAAAACCTGGGACTGTCCGCCTTCAGCCTCAAGGGCTTTGGCCCGCTGCTGATGCAGGGCACCTGGATGACCGTCAAACTGTCGGTAATGTCGCTGCTGCTGGCCATTGTGCTCGGCCTGCTGGGCGCCAGTGCCAAACTCTCCAAAACCGCCTTGCTGCGCGTACCGGCACAGGTCTACACCACGTTGATCCGCGGCGTACCCGACCTGGTGCTGATGCTGCTGATTTTCTACAGCCTGCAAACCTGGCTGACGACCTTTACCGAAGCGATGGAATGGGACTACATCGAGATTGATCCCTTCGCCGCCGGTGTCATCACCCTGGGTTTCATTTATGGCGCCTATTTCACCGAAACCTTCCGTGGCGCGATCCTCGCGGTGCCCCGTGGACAGGTCGAAGCCGCCACCGCGTACGGCCTGAGCCGTGCCCAGCGTTTCCGCTTCGTGGTGTTCCCGCAGATGATGCGCTTTGCCCTGCCGGGTATCGGCAACAACTGGCAAGTGGTGCTCAAGGCCACCGCGCTGGTGTCGATCATCGGCCTGGCCGATCTGGTCAAGGCCTCTCAGGACGCCGGCAAAAGCACCTATCAACTGTTCTATTTTCTGGTACTCGCGGCGCTGATCTATCTGGTCATCACCAGCGTCTCCAACTTCGCCCTGCGCTGGGCTGAACGGCGTTACGCCGCAGGCAGCCGGGAGGCTCAACGATGATCGAACTGCTGCAAGAATACTGGCGCGCGTTCCTGTATACGGACGGCCAGAACATCACTGGCCTGGCCATGACCCTGTGGTTGCTCAGCGCGTCCATCGCCATCGGTTTCATCGTGTCGATTCCGCTGTCCATCGCCCGGGTTTCCCGCAACCCGCTGGTGCGCTGGCCGGTGCAGTTCTACACCTACCTGTTCCGTGGTACGCCGCTCTACATCCAGCTGTTGATCTGCTACACCGGCATCTACAGCATTGCCGCGGTGCGCGAGCAACCGATGCTCAACGTGTTCTTTCGCGATGCGATGAACTGCACGATCCTGGCCTTCGCCCTCAACACCTGCGCGTACACCACCGAGATCTTCGCCGGTGCGATTCGCAGCATGAACCACGGCGAAGTCGAAGCGGCCAAGGCCTACGGCCTGACCGGCTGGCGCCTGTACACCTACGTGATCATGCCTTCGGCCCTGCGCCGCTCGCTGCCGTACTACAGCAACGAAGTGATCCTGATGCTGCACTCGACCACCGTGGCCTTCACCGCCACCGTGCCGGACATCCTCAAGGTGGCGCGCGATGCCAACTCCGCGACCTTCCTGACGTTCCAGTCGTTCGGCATCGCCGCGCTGATCTACCTGACAGTCACCTTCATTCTGGTGGGCCTGTTCCGACTCGCCGAACGCCGCTGGCTGGCCTTCCTCGGCCCGTCTCACTAGGACTCGTACATGCGACACCTGACTCATGACTTGCTGTCGCCGGTGCCTGGCACCGCGCGGCAGATCCACAGCTTTCACTACGGCCCGGAAAACGGCGCCTGCAAGATCTACATCCAGTCATCCCTGCACGCCGACGAACTGCCCGGCATGCTGGTGTCCTGGTACCTGAAGCAGCGTCTGGCCGAGCTTGAAAACGCCGGCCAGTTGCTCGGCGAAATCGTCGTCGTTCCGGTGGCCAACCCGATCGGCCTGGAACAGGTGCTGATGGACATCCCGCTGGGCCGCTACGAGCTCGAGAGCGGGCAGAACTTCAACCGCTGGTTCGTCGATGCGGCGCAACAGGTGGGCGATGAAATCGAGCCATTGCTGACGGACGATGCCGATCACAATGTCGGCCTGATCCGCAAACACCTGCGCGCCGCCCTGCTTGCGCGCACCGGTGCCACGCAGCTGGAATCCCAGCGTCTGGCGCTGCAATGCCTGGCCTGCGACGCCGACATGGTGCTGGACCTGCATTGCGATTTCGAATCGGTGGAACACCTGTACACCACGCCCGAAGCCTGGTCGCAGGTCGAGCCGCTGTCGCGCTATCTGGGCGCTCAAGCGAGTTTGCTGGCCACCGATTCGGGCGGTCAGTCGTTCGACGAGTGCTTCACGCTGGTCTGGTGGCAACTGCAGCAGCGCTTCGAAAGACGCTTCCCGATTCCGCTGGGCAGCTTTTCCGTGACCCTGGAACTGCGCGGTCAGGGCGATGTGAATCACGCCCTGGGCAGCCGCGACTGCCAGGCGCTGATCAGCTACCTGATGCAATACGGCGCCATCGCCGGTGAACCTGCGCCGGCCCCTGAACTGATTTATCCGGCGACGCCCCTGGCGGCGGTCGAACCGGTTGCCACGCCTGTCGGCGGCCTGCTGGTGTTCTGCACACTGCCGGGCGAATACGTCGAAGCGGGGCAACTGATCGCTGAGGTCATCGACCCCATCAGCGACGTGGTGACCCCCGTTCACGCGGCCAACGCCGGCCTTATGTACGCCCGCTCCTTGCGACGCATGGCAACCGCCGGCATGGTCATCGCCCATGTCGCCGGTACCGAGCCTTTCCGCAGCGGCTATCTACTTTCTCCTTAAGGATTGCCAGTCATGTACAAACTGACCATCGATGGCCTGCACAAAAGCTACGGTGACCACGAAGTGCTCAAAGGCGTGTCGCTCAAGGCCAACGTCGGTGACGTGATCTGCCTGATCGGCGCCAGTGGCTCGGGCAAGAGCACCTTTTTGCGCTGCATCAACTTCCTCGAACAACCCAACGACGGCGCCATGACCCTCGACGGCCAGCCGATCAAGATGGTCAGCGACGCCACCGGCATGCGCGTGGCCGACCCCGCCGAGCTGCAGCGGATCCGCACGCGTCTGGCCATGGTGTTTCAGCACTTCAACCTGTGGAGCCACATGACGGTGCTGGAAAACATCACCATGGCGCCGCGCCGCGTGCTGGGTGTGTCCAAGGTTGAAGCCGAAGACCGTGCGCGCAAATACCTGGAGAAAGTCGGTTTGCCTGCTCGCGTGGCCGACCAGTACCCGGCGTTTCTCTCCGGCGGCCAGCAACAGCGCGTAGCGATTGCCCGCGCGCTGGCGATGGAACCGGAAATCATGCTCTTCGACGAACCGACCTCGGCGCTGGACCCGGAGCTGGTGGGCGAAGTGCTGAAGGTGATTCAGGGCCTGGCCGAAGAAGGCCGCACGATGATTCTGGTGACCCACGAAATGGGCTTCGCCCGCAAAGTGGCCAATCAGGTCGTGTTCCTGCATCAGGGTCAGATCGAAGAAATGGGCCATCCGGATGACGTGCTGGGCAGCCCGAAGAGCGAGCGGCTGCAGCAGTTCTTGAGTGGCAACCTGAAATAACCCGCTGCACTCATCGAATCTGCAGGCGCGCGCTTGCCCGCGATGGCGGTGTGTCAGGCAGCATTTTCCTGCCTGACACACCCTTATCGCGAGCCAATACTGTAGGAGTGAGCTTGCTCGCGATAGCGTTACGTCAGTGATGCATCGTTAATCCGACACACCGCCATCGCGAGCACGCTGACTCCTACAGGTTCTGCGAAAACCCAACCAAACTAATCCCCTCCCCCAACGGTCTCTGACTTAAACGCCTTCAGAGCCCGCGCATGCCCAAAACCGTGAATTTTGCCCAGCGCTGGTTCGACACTCGCGGCTGGAAGCCCTTCCCGTTTCAAAAAGACGTGTGGGCCGCCGTTGCCCGTGGCGAGTCCGGGCTGCTGCACGCCAGCACCGGCGCCGGCAAGACCTACTCGGTGTGGTTCGGCGCACTCAACCGCTTCGCCAGGCTACCCATTGAAAACGCCGAAAAACCGCGCAAACGCAAAACGCCGCCAGCGCCTTTGACCGTACTGTGGATCACCCCCATGCGCGCTCTGGCCGCCGACACCGCTCGCGCGCTGGAAGCGCCGTTGCTGGATTTGCAGATTCCCTGGAGCGTTGGCCTGCGCACCGGCGACACCAGCAGCAGCGAACGGGCCAAACAGGGCCGTCGCCTGCCCTCTGCACTGATCACCACGCCTGAAAGCCTGACCTTGCTCCTCACCCGCGCCGACGCCGAGGCCACCTTCTCGACCCTGAAAATGATCGTCGTGGACGAATGGCACGAACTGATCGGCAACAAACGCGGCGTGCAATTGCAACTGGCAATCGCCCGACTGCGCAAATGGAATCCGGCACTGATCGTGTGGGGCCTTTCCGCGACCCTCGGTAATCAAACCCACGCCCAGCAGGTGTTACTGGGCGAAGACGGCACAGCGGTGCAAGGCAAGGTGGTCAAGGAGTTGATCGTCGACACCTTGATCCCACACGGCATCGAGCGCTTTCCCTGGGCGGGACACATGGGCTTGCGCATGCTCCCCCAAGTGCTGGCCGAAGTGGACAGCAGCACCAGTTGCCTGCTGTTCACCAACACCCGTGCGCAGTCGGAAATCTGGTATCAGGCGCTGCTTGAGGCCCGGCCGGACTGGGCGGGGTTAATTGCGCTGCATCATGGCTCGTTGTCGCGAGAGGTACGGGACTGGGTTGAGCGCGCGTTGAAGGAAGGCCATCTGAAGGCCGTGGTCTGTACCTCAAGCCTGGATCTGGGGGTGGATTTCCTGCCCGTTGAGCGCGTGCTGCAGATCGGCTCGGCCAAAGGTGTTGCCAGGCTGATGCAACGGGCCGGGCGCTCGGGCCACGCGCCCGGTCGGCCCTCTCGCGTGACCCTGGTGCCTACTCACAGTCTGGAACTGGTGGAAGCAGCAGCCGCCCGAGATGCCGTCAACGCGCGGCTGATCGAACCTCGGGAATCGCCCCACAAGCCGTTGGACGTTCTCGTACAGCACTTGGTGAGCATGGCCCTTGGCGGCGGCTTCCTGCCTGACGAGCTGCTCGCCGAAGTCCGCACCGCTTACGCCTATCGCGACCTCACCGATGAGGAATGGCAGTGGGCCCTGGCCTTCGTGCGTCATGGCGGCCTGTCCCTGACCGCCTACCCCGACTACCGCCGCGTCGAGCCTGATGAATACGGCATCTGGCGCGTGCCCGATGCGCGGCTGGCGAGGCGCCATCGTATGAGCGTCGGCACCATCGTCAGCGACGCCAGCATCAACGTGAAGTACTGGAGCAAGGGTGGCGGCGGGGGCTCGTTGGGCAGCGTCGAAGAAGGCTTCATTGCTCGACTGAAACCCGGCGATGGCTTCCTGTTCAGTGGCCGCCTGCTGGAGCTGGTGCGGGTGGAAAACATGACCGCCTACGTGAAACGGGCGACAACCAAAAAAGCCGCCGTCCCACGCTGGAATGGCGGGCGGATGCCGCTCTCCAGCGAATTGGCTGACGCCTTGGTGGCCAAGTTCGACGCCGCAGCACACAACGTGTTCGACAGCCCGGAAATGCACACCGTCAGCCCGTTGCTCGACGTTCAGCGCCAATGGTCAGCCTTGCCACGCAAGGACACGCTGCTGGCCGAGGTGCTGAAATCCCGCGAAGGCTGGCATCTGTTTCTCTATCCCTTCGCCGGTCGGCACGTGCATCTGGGGCTGGCGAGCCTGCTGGCCTGGCGTTTGAGTCGCGACACGCCGCTGACCTTTTCCATCGCCGTCAACGATTACGGCTTCGAACTGCTCAGCGCCACCGAAGTCGATTGGTCGCAGCACCTGACCTCAGGCCTGTTCAGTGAGGAGCATCTGCTGGCCGACATCATCGCCAGCCTCAATGCAGGTGAGCTGGCCTTGCGCCGCTTTCGCGAGATCGCACGCATCGCCGGTCTGGTGTTTTCCGGCTACCCCGGCGCGCCGAAAAGCAATCGCCAGCTGCAAGCCTCCAGCGGCCTGTTCTTCGAGGTGTTCAAGCAATACGACGCAGGCAACCTGCTGCTGACTCAGGCCGAAGAAGAAGTGCTGCGCCAAGAGCTGGACCTGGGCCGCCTGGAACACACCCTGCAACGCATCAACGAGCGAACCCTGGATTTGCACCTGATCAAACGCCCCACACCCATGGCCTTTCCGCTGCTGGTCGAACGCATGCGCGAGAGCCTGAGCACCGAAAAACTCTCCGACCGAATCGCGCGCATGGTGCGCGACCTGGAAAAAGCCGCAGGCCCTGAGGTGAATGCATGAGGCCGTATCTGGCGATTCAACTGGCAGGCGCCGAGCTGTGGCTGCTGGCAGAAAAGGCCATCTATTACCCGGCCGAGCGCGCCCTGCTGATCGCTGACGCCCATTTCGGCAAGGCGGCGGCCTATCGCAAGCTGGGCCAGCCCGTGCCCCATGGCACCACAGACGACAACCTGCGGCGTCTGGATCATTTGCTCGGGGCCTACGATTGCCAGCAGCTGATATTTCTCGGCGACTTCCTGCACGCCCCGGAATCCCACGCTACCGGCACACTAGAAGCCCTGGAGGCCTGGCGCGCGCGCCATGCCGAGCTGAGCATCACCCTGATTCGCGGCAATCACGACAAACGCGCAGGGGATCCGCCTGCTTATCTGAACATTCAAGTCGTACCCGAGCCACTGCTGATGGGGCCTTTTGCGCTGCAACACGAACCCGACTCACATGCCACGCACCATGTGTTGGCAGGCCATGTTCACCCGGCCTACAGGCTGTTTGGGAGAGGCCGACAACGCCTGCGACTGCCCTGCTTTTACCTTCAGTCGCATGTCAGCCTGCTGCCAGCATTTGGCGCATTTACTGGCGGGATGAATATCGACAGGGCGGAAAACGCAGAGGTGTACGTAGTGGGAGATGGCGCGGTGTGGCAAGCGCCCTGACCCGTCATCAAATTAGAAGCTGAAACGTTTGATCACCGAGGTTTAGCGAAAATCCCTGCCGATGCGGGGCACCGACAGGGATGTTGGGTCAGGCGACAGGCGCGGGAGGCGGCTCGTCGGGCAACGTAGGCTCGCCGGGCTCTTCAGGCTGAGGGTAATCGTTGGGAGTGTCGGGATTCGGCTGACCAGGGATGCCGCCGGCGACCATGTTGTTCAGATGGGGATGCGCTAACAGCGACCATGCCAGCAACCCGACTTGATTCTGTCCGGGGTCGGCTTCCTTGCTGCTGGTCTTGACTTGTCTCTTCATAGGGCACTCCTGAGCGTTGGTCCCACCCGCATGGTGCGGATGGGAACAGTTCAAGCAATAGAGTGCGCTTTTCGAGACTAATTCATTTTCGAGATGACCAACGGTGCAACCACGTTGGAGACTCAGGTGCGAGGCAGGGTGACGCCGCGCTGACCCTGGTACTTGCCGCCACGATCCTTGTAGGACACTTCACATTCCTCGTCAGACTCGAGGAATAGCATCTGTGCGACGCCCTCGTTGGCGTAGATCTTCGCCGGCAGCGTGGTGGTGTTGGAGAACTCCAGGGTCACGTGGCCTTCCCATTCCGGCTCCAGCGGGGTCACGTTGACAATGATGCCGCAGCGCGCGTAGGTGCTCTTGCCCAGGCAGATGGTCAGCACGTTACGCGGAATGCGGAAATATTCGACGGTGCGAGCCAGTGCGAAGGAGTTTGGCGGGATGATGCACACGTCGCTCTTGATGTCGACGAAGCTCTTCTCGTCGAAGTTCTTTGGATCGACGGTCGCTGAGTTGATGTTGGTGAACACCTTGAATTCATCGGCGCAGCGCACGTCGTAGCCGTAGCTGGAAACGCCGAAGGAAATCAGACGGTCGGCACCTTCGCCGCGCACCTGGCGTTCCACGAAGGGCTCGATCATGCCGTGCTCTTGCGCCATGCGGCGAATCCACTTGTCCGATTTGATGCTCATGGCGATGTCCTGAATAGCGAGGTGAAAAAGATGTCCGGCATCTTACCGGTCCCGGGCGTCGGGTTCAAAGACTGCGCGCCGCGCGGGGTCCGAACCGTTTGTCATCCACCGAAATAAACGTCGAACAACCATTGGCACACTCTGGAAAAAGGGTTAAGGTGGCGCCACTGTGTTGCTTGTGTCACTGAGAATCTCTACACGATGTTGAATTTCGATCCAACCATCTCCATGAATTTTCCTGCTCTTTGCACTCAGTCTCGGCCAGGGCTTTTCCTACGCCGCAGTTAACTTTGTCCAAGGAGATACACCATGTCCAATCGCCAAACCGGTACCGTTAAGTGGTTCAACGATGAAAAAGGCTTCGGCTTCATCACCCCACAATCCGGTGACGACCTGTTCGTACACTTCAAAGCTATCCAATCTGACGGTTTCAAAACCCTGAAAGAAGGCCAGCAGGTTTCTTTCGTCGCTACCCGCGGCCAGAAAGGCATGCAAGCTGAAGAAGTAACAGTTATCTAACTGTTCTGCTTCGCTGAAAGACCCCGCCCTTAAAAGCGGGGTTTTTTATGCCTGCAGATTGTGTCAGGCAAAAAAATGTGGGAGCGAATGAATTCGCCCCCACAGGGTTCAGCAGGTTGCCAGCAATCAGTCGTCGCTGATGGAAATGTTCGGCATCGCCGGGTTTGCCGCTTCCTGCAACACGATGCGCGCGCCAACGTGGCGGGCCAGTTCCTGATAGACCATGGCGATCTGGCTTTCAGGCTCGGCGATTGCCGTTGGCTTGCCGCCGTCGGCCTGTTCGCGGATCAGCATCGACAGCGGCAGCGAGGCCAGCAGCTCTACTCCGTATTGCGAGGCCAGTTTCTCGCCGCCGCCTTCACCGAACAGGTGCTCGGCGTGACCGCAATTCGAGCAGATGTGCACGGCCATGTTTTCCACGACGCCCAGCACTGGGATGTTTACCTTGCGGAACATCTCGACACCCTTTTTCGCATCCAGCAATGCCAGATCCTGAGGGGTGGTGACGATGACCGCGCCCGCGACCGGGACTTTCTGCGCCAGGGTCAGCTGAATGTCGCCTGTGCCTGGCGGCATGTCGATGACCAGATAATCCAGGTCATTCCACGCGGTTTGCGTGATCAACTGCAGCAACGCGCCAGAGACCATCGGGCCGCGCCAGACCATCGGCGTGTTGTCGTCCGTGAGGAAGGCCATGGACATCACCTCGATGCCATGGGCCTCGATGGGCACGAACCACTTCTGATCCTTGACCTTCGGACGAGTCCCCTCGGCGATGCCGAACATTACGCCCTGACTCGGGCCATAGATGTCCGCATCGAGAATGCCCACGCGCGCGCCCTCGCGGGACAGCGCCAGCGCCAGGTTGGCCGCGGTGGTGGATTTGCCCACGCCGCCCTTGCCCGAAGCGACGGCAACGATGTTCTTGACGTTGGCCAGGCCCGGAATCTGGCCCTGAGCCTTGTGCGCGCTGATCAACGTGTTGATGTGCACCTTGGCCGATGCCACGCCGTCCATGCCTTCGATGGCCATTTGCAGCATCTGCGCCCAACCGTTCTTGAACAGATCGGCGGCGTAACCCAGCTCCAGCTGCACGCTGACGCGGTCGCCCTCGATGTCGATGGCACGCACGCATCCGGCGCTGACCGGGTCTTGGTTCAAATAAGGATCGGTGTACTGGCGAAGGACGGCTTCCACCGTTGCGCGATTCACAGCGCTCATGGGTCACTCCCGAAAAAGACTGAGCAAAACAGGCGGCTATCCTACCGCGTCTGTCGGATAACGGGGGCCGGGTTTTACTTTCGCCCGGCGGGGAGTATTCCGACACGCCGTGTGGGATGAAAAAAAACGCTCAGACCTTTATAGTGGCCGACCTCCGTTTCACTTCAAGTAGCCGAGCCCCATGTCCGAGCCACGCAAGATTCTCGTCACCAGCGCCCTGCCCTATGCCAATGGTTCCATCCACCTTGGCCACATGCTCGAGTACATCCAGACCGACATGTGGGTGCGCTTCCAGAAGCACCGCGGCAATCAGTGCATCTATGTGTGCGCGGACGATGCCCACGGCTCGGCCATCATGCTGCGCGCGGAAAAGGAAGGCATCACGCCAGAGCAACTGATCGCCAACGTCCAGGCTGAACACAGCGCCGACTTTGCCGACTTCCTGGTGGATTTCGACAACTTCCACTCCACCCACGCCGAAGAAAACCGCGAGCTGTCGAGCCTGATCTACACTCGTCTGCGCGAGGCCGGGCACATCGCCACTCGCTCCGTGACCCAGTATTTCGACCCGGAAAAGAAAATGTTCCTGGCCGACCGCTTCATCAAGGGCACCTGCCCGAAATGCGGCACTGAAGACCAGTACGGCGACAACTGCGAAAAATGCGGCGCCACCTACGCACCGACCGACCTGAAAGACCCGAAATCGGCGATTTCCGGCGCGACTCCGGTGCTCAAGGACTCCAAGCACTTCTTCTTCGACCTGCCCGCCTTCGACGCCATGCTGAAAAGCTGGACCCGCAGCGGCACCCTGCAGGACGCCGTGGCGAACAAGATCGCCGAATGGCTGGACTCCGGCCTGCAGCAGTGGGACATCTCCCGCGACGCGCCGTATTTCGGTTTCGAGATTCCAGACGAGCCGGGCAAGTATTTCTACGTCTGGCTGGACGCGCCAATCGGCTACATGGCCAGCTTCAAGAACCTGTGCGACCGCACGCCGGGTCTGGATTTCGATGCGTTCTGGAACAAGGACTCGACCACCGAGCTGTACCACTTCATCGGCAAGGACATCGTCAACTTCCACGCGCTGTTCTGGCCAGCCATGCTCGAGGGTTCGGGTTTCCGCAAGCCAAGCGGCATCAACGTTCACGGCTACCTGACCGTCAACGGCCAGAAGATGTCCAAGTCACGCGGCACCTTCATCAAGGCGCGTACCTACCTTGAGCACCTGTCGCCGGAATACCTGCGTTACTACTACGCTGCCAAGCTGAGCCGTGGCGTCGACGACCTGGACCTGAACCTCGAAGACTTCGTGCAGAAGGTCAATTCCGATCTGATCGGCAAGGTGGTCAACATTGCCAGCCGCTGCGCGGGCTTCATTCACAAGGGCAACGCAGGCGTGCTGATCGCAGGCAATGCCGCGCCGGAACTCATCGACGCCTTCCTCGCCGCCGCGCCAAGCATCGCCGAAGCCTATGAGGCTCGCGACTTCGCCCGTGCCATGCGCGAAATCATGGCGCTGGCCGACCGTGCCAACGCCTGGATCGCCGACAAAGCGCCGTGGTCGCTGGCCAAGCAGGAAGGCAAACAGGATGAAGTCCAAGCCATCTGCGCGCTGGGCGTCAACCTGTTCCGCCAGTTGGTGATCTTCCTCAAGCCGGTTCTGCCGAACCTGGCGGCCGATGCCGAGCAGTTCCTGAATGTCGCGCCACTGACTTGGGACGACCATCTGACGCTGCTGAGCAATCACCAACTCAACCCGTTCCAGGCCCTGATGACCCGCATCGACCCTGCAAAAGTGGAAGCCATGACCAGCGCCTCTAAAGAAGACCTGACCGCCAGCGCCACCGATACCGGCGCCGCTGCACAGGGCAATGGCGAGCTGACCAAGGACCCGCTGTCGCCGGAAATCGACTTCGACGCCTTTGCCGCCATCGACCTGCGCGTGGCACTGATCGAGAAAGCCGAGCACGTTGAAGGCGCCGACAAGCTGCTGCGCCTGACCCTGGACATCGGTGACGAGAAGCGCAACGTGTTCTCCGGCATCAAGAGCGCTTACCCGAACCCGGCTGAGCTCGAAGGTCGCCTGACCATGATGATCGCCAACCTCAAGCCACGGAAAATGCGTTTTGGCATTTCCGAAGGCATGGTGATGGCAGCCGGTCCTGGCGGCGAAGAGATCTACCTGCTGAGCCCTGACAGCGGCGCCAAGCCAGGCCAGCGCATCAAGTAACCGTGAACGTGGCCGATGCCTGCGGGCGTCGGTCTGGTCAAAGCATGAACCTGATCCAGCGTATCGACGCCCTGTTGCCACAGACTCAATGTGGCAAGTGTGGCCACCCCGGCTGCAAGCCTTACGCCGAAGGGATTGCCAGCGGCGAAGCGATCAATAAGTGTCCTCCCGGCGGCGATGAAACCATCGCTGCTTTGGCGTACCTGCTCAACGTGTCCGCCATCCCCCTCGATACCGAACGTGGCAGCGCTCCGGCGCAGGTCGCGTTCATCCGCGAGGCCGAGTGCATCGGCTGCACCAAGTGCATTCAAGCCTGCCCCGTTGACGCCATCGTTGGCGCCGCCAAGCTGATGCACACCGTGATCATCGATGAATGCACCGGCTGCGACCTCTGTGTGGCGCCCTGTCCGGTCGACTGCATCGACATGCTGCCTCTGCCCTCACCCGCGATTGTTCCGATAATAGGCGGCCTGGCGTTCGATGAGGCCCAGCGAGTGGCGCGAGCAGCGAAACGCGGTCATGCACGCCAGCGGTTCGAGGCACGCAACGCCCGATTGCAGCGCGAAGAACGACATCGCCAGGCAGAAAGACAGGCCCGTCAGCAGAAAGCCGAGGCACCCACCCTCGTCACGGTCGACCCTGTGCAGGCTGCGCTCGAGCGGGTTCGCGCGCAAAAACCCGCTGACAGCGATGCAGCGCTGAAACGCGCACGCATCAAGGTGGCTATGAGTCGGGCGCAGTTGCACAAGTCACTCAAGGCTTTCGGCCATCCGCCAATTGCAGAACAGGCCGCGCAGCTGGTGACGCTTGGACAGGAGCTCGACGAAGCGGAACGCGCACTGGCTGCACTTCAGAACTCGGCAGCCACAAACAGCCCACCCCCTGAGTCGCAGGCGATTGAAGCCGGCGCAGCGAAGCCTGATAAAGCAGCACTTAATCGCGCCAAGATTGAGCTGGCCATGAGCCGCGCAGCGCTGAAAAAGGCTCAGACGGCCGGAGCGCCTGCAGATCAGATTGCTGCGTTACACGCCGAGGTCACGCAAGCTGAGCAAACACTGCAAGCCCTCGATGCCTTGTAAAAACGCAGATCTGCACCGCGTTCTGCACAGCCTGACGCCACCCATTGACCTGAACGTTTCCCTGAGAAAGCGCACTTCATGAACGCAGCAAAACGTCTGGAAATCTTTCGCCGTCTTCACGAAGACAATCCCGATCCTAAAACGGAGCTGTCCTACAGCTCACCGTTCGAGCTGCTGATTGCCGTAATCCTCTCGGCACAGGCCACCGACGTCAGCGTCAACAAGGCCACCGCTCGCCTGTACCCGGTTGCGAACACGCCTCAGGCGATCTATGCGCTGGGTGTCGAGGGCCTCTCGGAGTACATCAAAACCATCGGCCTGTATAACAGCAAGGCCAAGAACGTCATCGAAACCTGCCGCATGCTTATCGAGCTGCACGGTGGCGAGGTTCCGCAGACCCGAGAAGCGCTGGAAGCCTTGCCCGGCGTAGGCCGCAAGACTGCAAACGTGGTCCTTAACACGGCGTTTCGGCAACTGGCGATGGCAGTCGACACACACATATTCCGCGTCAGCAATCGCACCGGCATCGCCCCCGGCAAGAACGTGGTGGAAGTCGAAAACAAGCTGATGAAGTGTGTGCCCAAGGATTATCTGCTCGACGCCCATCACTGGTTGATCCTGCACGGCCGCTATGTCTGCGTGGCCCGCAAGCCCCGGTGTGGCAGCTGCCGAATCGAAGACCTGTGCGAATTCAAGCAAAAGACTTCAGATGATTGAGCGATCGCGTTCTTACAGGCTGATCGATTGAAAAAATCTTTTTTACCCGGTCGAGATTTGCCGTTATAAGGTGCGCCAATGACAGTCTAAGCTGGAGTCAACTTTCATGAGTACTGACAAAGAGCAGATGGACGTAGATGACGATTTTGTGTCCACGGACACAGACGAAGCCGCGCAAGTACCCGTAGAAACTGCAAAAACCAACCTCAGCAAACGTCGCACCATCGACAACCTCCTGGAAGAGCGTCGCCTGCAAAAGCAGCTGGCGGACTACGACTTCGACTTCTGATCCCTTCGCCTTCAAAGCCTCTCCACGACCTGAGAGGCTTTAGCCTGTCGGCAAGAATTCAATTGAAGCGGTGCGCAACACCTCGGCAAGTACGGCGATAACAACGGCCTTCATGACGCGCGGTTAAACCAGCCCGTTGCGCTGGGCGAGTTCAATCAGATCAACCAGCGAGTGGGCATTGAGCTTGAGCAGCAGACGCGTCTTGTAGGTGCTGACGGTCTTGTTGCTGAGGAACATGCCGTCGGCGATCTCCTTGTTGGTTTTTCCCCTCGCCAGCTGCTGCAGCACCATCATCTCCCGACCGGACAGCCGATCGACCATCTCTGCTTCGCTGGCGTTGCCCAGGCTCGAGCGCACCGTGTGCAGGGCCTGATTGGGGAAATAGCTGTACCCCGACAACACCGCCTTGATGGCGCTCAACAGTTCGGTGAGGTCCTGTTGCTTGCAAACGTAACCGGCCGCCCCCGCCTGCATGCAACGCATGGAAAAATGGCCCGGCGCCTGGGAGGTCAGGATCAGGACCTTGAAGGGCAGCGTCATCGCCGCCAGTCGAGCGATGACCTCCAGGCCATCGAGTTTCGGGATGCCGATGTCCAGAATGACGATGTCGGGCAAATGTTCTCTCGCCAGTTGCAGCGCATCCACACCATTGTCGGTTTCGGCGATGACTTCGTAACCATGCCGCTCCATCAGCATGCGTACGGCGAGCCGAATCACGGGGTGATCGTCCACGATCAACACTTTATTCATGTGCAGTCCATTCTTTGCTGTTCGAAATTTCAGAGCCCGCACAATAGCTTAGTCGTTTACCGCTTTGCATGGCGCTCCTCCCTTTGGACTAGCAGGCAAAGACCTTTCCCACTCAAGCAACAGAAAAGTCCTACAAATCCTGACTTATCCATCGACCTTCTCAGATCGGTCATCCCTCTTTTGCAGAGGCGTCTTCATACAGCGCCCTACAGGGAACAGCGTTATGGAAAACGGCAACGTGCATGAAGCCACTTTGTCAGCATGCCCATTCATCATTCAAATACCTCTTCAAACTGTTCAATTTACGCAAGACGACTCCTTGCCTGGACTCTCATCCGCGCCAGCGGATGGTCGAGACGCAGGCAGTCTTTCGCCTCGGTTGGCAGGCATGCTGCCGACTGCCGATTCACGCCCTGCGCTTTCCACGAATAAATATAGCCCCACGGGAGCGTATAGGCATTCAGCATAAGCCTATCTTTCGTACATGCCACTCAACTTCAATCAGAAAGCATTGCAAATTACAACTCTTGCCCTACAGGAGAGGCCATCGAAAAATACACATTTAAAAAATTCATTCTCCATACATATTTATTTAAAGAAATGGCCTACATAACATTCGGAAAATTCCGAAACCTGACGGTTGCCTGCGTGCTCAGGGCCACTTGCATGGTTGCGCGCCGTGTTCGACCACCTCACGACATCCACCATTTCCAACTATTGCGCGCACATACACATCGATAGCAAAACATGATTATTGCAAACAAGGCCCGTGCGCCCTTCACGTAATACCATATGGCTGGTCAAATCCAGAGAACTTCCGACAAAGAAGAAAAGTACTACACAACTAGCAGACCAGAATTCTCAGGGTGTAAGAATTCAAAACTCAAACTAGCTTAAATGATCAAAAAAACATTTTTTACTTGCCAAACCTATTTCCAGTCGTTACTTTTTTCTTCAATCATTCACGCAAGCTGGCAACTATCATTGCGACGCTATGTCGTAGGCATTGCCTTATTATTTACGGTGATACATTTAATTTCCTTGCCTGGACTTCAAGCGCGAGCAGGATGAGGACGCGCTGAACATGCCTGCCAGCGTGTAAAAGTTATTTGATCAAAGACGCAAACTGGCGTCGGATCGTATATATCAACGTGTTCAAAGGAATAAACCATGACCCAGAAAACAGGGGTGTATCCAGCAACCAGTTACTCGCCGGTCAGACTCGCCGAAGCCGTGGAAGCCTACGTCGCCGAGGGAGGCATCATTAATGTGGTGCCTGAGGGAGAAACCCGTCACTGCCCCGCCGAAACAAAGCATCCACTTGAAGAGGCCGACAGCGACAGCCAATTGCGCGCCAAGATCGAGCAACTGAAGGGCCTCGTGGCCAAGGGTGCCGGATTTTCTGCGTTGCAGTATTCATTACGAATGAACCGCAAGGAGATCAAGCGCCTGGCCAGCGAACATGGCGTCAAGATCCTCTACAGCCGGCCTGTTCGAGGCGCGCGAAACCAGCGCGATCGCGACCCCGTTACCGTCGACGACGCTGTCGCCGGCCATGCGATGCACTATTCCACGCTGGGGTATACGGTCCCTGAGATCGCGCAGTTGCTGGGACTAAGCGTAAGAGATGTCTTGAATCTGGGTAAGGCTTATCGCTTTGAGCTCAACAACACGTCCGTGCAGGAAGCACAACAACCGGACAGCTCACGTGGCGCCTCATGTTCTCCTGCGCATGATGAGGATGACACGAACTAACGATCAGGCCGGCGTCGCCACGAACTGCCGCAGGCTACGAGGCGACATCATTGGAAAGTTGAACCGACAGGATAAAAAAAGGTGCAACCCAAAATGGGTTGCACCTTGGATGCTAGTTGGCGCGATCAGAACAACTTGCGGTTCTTGTTCGCGGCAATACGCATGCGCAGTGCGTTGAGCTTGATGAACCCTGCTGCGTCAGCCTGGTTGTAAGCACCGCCGTCTTCTTCGAAGGTCGCGATGTTGGCGTCGAACAGCGAATCGTCGGACTTGCGGCCCGTCACGATCACGTTGCCTTTGTACAGCTTCAGGCGAACCACACCGTTCACGTGGGCCTGGGAGGCGTCGATCATCTGTTGCAGCATCAAACGCTCAGGACTCCACCAGTAGCCGGTGTAGATCAGGCTGGCGTACTTGGGCATCAATTCGTCTTTGAGGTGAGCGACTTCGCGGTCCAGGGTGATCGACTCGATGGCGCGGTGAGCCTTGAGCATGATGGTGCCGCCCGGGGTTTCATAGCAGCCACGGGACTTCATGCCAACGTAACGGTTCTCGACGATGTCCAGACGGCCGATGCCGTGTTCGCCACCGATTTTGTTCAGGGTCGCCAGAACGGTGGCCGGGGTCATGTCGACGCCGTCCAGCGCAACGATGTCGCCGTTGCGGTAGGTCAGTTCCAGGTACTGCGGCTTGTCTGGCGCGTTTTCAGGGGAAACGGTCCAGCGCCACATGTCTTCTTCGTGCTCGGTCCAAGTGTCTTCCAGCACGCCGCCTTCATAGGAGATGTGCAGCAGGTTGGCGTCCATGGAGTACGGGGATTTCTTCTTGCCGTGACGCTCGATCGGGATCGCATGCTTCTCGGCGTAGTCCATCAGCTTCTCGCGGGACAGCAAGTCCCACTCGCGCCACGGGGCGATGACTTTCACGCCAGGCTTGAGCGCGTAGGCACCCAGCTCGAAACGCACCTGGTCGTTACCCTTGCCGGTGGCGCCATGGGAAATGGCGTCGGCGCCGGTTTCGTTGGCGATTTCAATCAGACGCTTGGCGATGAGCGGACGAGCGATGGAAGTACCGAGCAGGTACTCGCCTTCGTAGACGGTGTTGGCGCGGAACATCGGGAACACGAAATCACGCACGAATTCTTCGCGCAGGTCGTCGATGTAGATTTCTTTAACGCCCATGGCTTGCGCCTTGGCGCGTGCTGGCTCGACTTCTTCACCCTGACCCAGGTCAGCGGTAAAGGTCACCACTTCGCAGTTGTACGTATCTTGCAGCCACTTCAGGATCACCGAAGTATCCAGGCCACCGGAATACGCGAGAACTACCTTGTTAACGTCCGCCATGCCATCACTCCAACGCGTTGTACGGAAAACCGCTGATTCTACCGTTCAAACACGTGGATTTACAGTGTCGCGACAGCTTCTGACGACGAAGCGACAGAATCTGTCGACCATACGACTACTGAATGAGCTCAGGCCTTGGCCGCTGGCGCAGGCGCAGCGGCTGGCGGTGCTGCAGGGGCGGGAGCCGGTGCCGATACCGGCGCGGCAGCAGGCTTCTGCTCGGCGACGCGATCCAGATGAATGTTCACCCGACGGTTGCGCGCACGGTTGGCGTTGTTGGTGTTGGGCACCAGAGGGTACTGCTCGCCGTGGAAACGCACGGTGATCTGCTCTTCCGGCACACCCTGGGCCTTGAGGTAGTCCATGACCGCCAGCGCGCGGCGGCGCGACAGATCACGATTGGTCAGGCGATTGCCGCTGTTGTCGGAGTGCCCGTCCAGCTCGACATGATTGACCGTTGGATCGGCCTTCATATAAGCCAGCACGGTATCGAGGCGACGCCTGGCCGGCGCATCCAGATCGATGCCGCCGCCGGGGAAGCCGATCTCGGCCTGACGCACTTGATCGAAATTCATCGGCAACAGTTTGGCCGTGCACAGCTGAAAATCGCTGTAGGCCTTGCTGAACTTGACCGGCAGCAGGCGTACTTCCATCGCCCCGCCGCCATCGCGCAAGGCATGGCGGATGACCGGGCTGCGGCCTTCCATCAAGCCTGCGATGAGTCGTCCGGCCTGAGCCTGATTGGTATTGAAAGGAATCTCTCCGTTGCCGACTTTCACCGCGCCCAGATTAAGATCGCCCCGACCGGGCTGCCAGGGCGCAGCGGCCGCAATGAGCGTGGCAGAACCCGACGCCAGGCTGTAACCGTTGGCCTTCAGTCGGAAAGTCGCCTGTTCACCGGCACGACGCACGAACTCGCCTGCGCCGAAATCGGTGATTGGCTGGCTCAAACGGCATTCGAACTGGTCGCCTTCTACCTTCCACTCGATATTCTCCAGACGGGTCTGGAAAGTGAGAGCCATGGCCGGCAGGCTGGCAAACACGCTGAGCAGGGCTAGATATCGCTGGCGCACGGGAGGCTCCACTAAAAATTTCACGCGAAACAAATTTATCGCTTACACGTGTCTATCGGTAACTTCCTACAAAACTTGATAGCGAGTGCCTGGACGAGTCTTTTCCGGTAGCATTCCCAGCGAGTTTGCCCGCCTGGAATCCCCCAATGTCCGACCGCCTGACCCTCCTGCGCCCCGACGACTGGCACATCCATCTTCGTGATGGCGCTGTTTTGCCCCATACCGTCGCTGACGTTGCGCGCACCTTTAGCCGCGCCATCATCATGCCGAACCTTGTGCCGCCGGTACGCAACGCGGAGCAAGCCGATGCCTATCGCCAGCGCATCCTCGCTGCCCGCCCGCAAGGCAGCCGTTTCGAGCCATTGATGGTGCTGTACCTCACCGACCTGACCCAGCCCGAAGACATCCGCGCCGCCAAGGCCAGCGGTTTCGTCTACGCGGCCAAGCTGTACCCGGCTGGTGCCACGACCAACTCCGACTCTGGCGTGACCAGCGTCGACAAGATCTTCCATGTGCTCGAAGCGATGGCCGAAGTCGGCATGCCGCTGTTGATCCACGGCGAAGTGACCCGCGGCGACATCGACGTGTTCGACCGCGAAAAGATCTTCATCGACGAGCACATGCGTCGTGTGGTCGAGCGTTTCCCGACCCTCAAAGTGGTGTTCGAACACATCACCACAGGCGATGCCGTGCAGTTCGTCAACGAGGCTTCGGCCAACGTCGGCGCGACCATCACCGCCCACCACCTGCTGTACAACCGCAACCACATGTTGGTTGGCGGGATTCGCCCGCACTTCTACTGCCTGCCAATCCTCAAGCGCAACACCCATCAGGTTGCCTTGCTGGACGCCGCCACCAGCGGCAGCAGCAAGTTCTTCCTGGGCACCGACTCGGCGCCGCACGCCCAGCACGCCAAGGAAGCCGCCTGCGGCTGTGCCGGCTGCTACACCGCTTATGCGGCCATCGAGCTGTATGCCGAGGCTTTCGAACAGCGCAACGCCCTGGACAAGCTCGAAGGCTTCGCCAGCCTCAATGGCCCGGCGTTCTACGGCCTGCCGGCCAATACCGACACCATCACGCTGGTGCGTGAAGAGTGGACCGCCCCGACCAGCCTGCCATTTGGTGAGCTGTCGGTTATCCCGCTGCGCGCCGGTGAAAAACTGCGCTGGCGCCTGCTGGAGGAAAACGCGTGAGTGAAGACCATTACGACGACGATCAGGAAGGCTCTGGCGGCGGCACAGGCTCCAGGCATCCCATGGCAGCGCGCTTTCGTGGCTACCTGCCCGTCGTTGTCGACGTAGAGACCGGCGGTTTCAATGCTGCCACCGATGCGTTGCTGGAAATTGCAGCCACCACCATCGGCATGGACGAAAAAGGCTTCGTGTTTCCTGAACACACCTACTTCTTCCGCGTCGAGCCTTTCGAAGGCGCCAACATCGAAGCCGCTGCCCTTGAGTTCACCGGGATCAAGCTCGATCACCCGCTGCGCATGGCCGTCAGTGAAGAAACGGCGCTGACCGACATCTTCCGTGGCGTGCGCAAGGCGCTGAAGGCCAATGGCTGCAAACGTGCGATTCTGGTGGGGCATAACGCCAGTTTCGACCTGGGCTTCCTCAACGCCGCTGTGGCGCGACTGGACATGAAACGCAACCCGTTTCATCCGTTCTCCAGTTTCGACACCGCAACGCTCGCAGGCCTGGCGTACGGCCAGACCGTGCTGGCGAAGGCGTGTCAGTCCGCTGACATCGACTTCGACGGTCGCGAGGCCCACTCGGCTCGCTACGACACCGAGAAGACGGCCGACCTGTTCTGCGGCATCGTCAATCGCTGGAAGGAAATGGGCGGCTGGCACGACTTCGACGATTGAGGTCTGAGCGTCGCTGACAAAAAAACCGGCCCCTGTGGCCGGTTTTTTTATGACCGAATGACGGCCTCATCCGACCATTCATCGGGCTTCGGTAGCGGTTCAGGAAGTAGTTTTGACAAGCATTCTCATTAACATTAGTATCCGTCGCACATGAGCCAATCACTCAGCGACGGTCCTTTTTTATGTATGTCTGCCTCTGCCAAGGTGTAACCGACGGACAAATCCGCGAAGCAATCATGGAAGGATGCTGCAGTTATCGTGAAGTGCGCGAGACCTTGGGTGTCGCCAGCAAATGTGGGAAATGTGCCTGCCTCGCGAAGGAAGTGGTGCGTGAAACCCTGACTGAACTGCAAACGACCCAGGCCGCCCTCGCCTATCCCGCAGAATTTTCTGCCGCCTGAACTAGCGAATTTTAAAGAACCGGACCTTGTGTCCGGTTTTTTTATGCCTGTAATTCAATTGCTTAGCGCTAAGATGCGGAACACAAACATTCTTATTCCTATTTATTTTCACTTATTATTCAATAACTTAGGTTTGACAGCGGGTTATTCGAAGCTCAAACTTGCGGCCTATATACGAACATCTTCGACAGGACCTCGATCATGAAAGGCGACATTACAGTCATCCAGCATCTCAACAAGATCCTCGGGAACGAGCTGGTCGCCATCAACCAGTACTTCCTGCATGCGCGCATGTACGAGGATTGGGGCCTGAACAAGCTGGGCAAACACGAGTACAAAGAATCCATCGACGAGATGAAACACGCTGACAAGCTGATCAAGCGCATCTTGTTTCTGGAAGGCCTGCCTAACCTGCAGGACCTGGGCAAGATCCTGATCGGCGAGCACACCAAGGAAATGCTGGAGTGCGATCTGAAGATCGAGCGTAAAGGCCATGCGGACCTGAAAGCGGCGATCGCGCATTGCGAAACCGTTGGTGATTTCGGCAGCCGCGAGATGCTCGAAGATATCCTGGAGTCCGAGGAAGAGCACATCGACTGGCTGGAGACTCAGTTGGGTCTGATCGACAAGGTCGGTATCGAGAACTACCTGCAATCGCAGATGGGCGAAGAAGACTGATTTCAGTTTTCGCCTGAGAAAAGCCCCGCCTGGTGATGAGCCAGGTGGGGCTTTTTGTTTTTGATGTGTTTCAGCTCATTTGTCGGCGGTGGTAATCAGTGCGTTCTGCCTGACGGCAGAACCCGCTGTAAGAGCGGAACCGATATCAGCAACACCGCAACAACGGACATGCCCCATAATCAAAAACCCAACACCCACAAAAAAGCCCCGAATCTCAAACGAAACCGGGGCTCTTCTTATAGCCAACAGCCAAATCAGGCAGTCGCGTTCTTCTCGACAGCAGCCTTGATCAGCGGCTGCAGCTCACCGGCTGCATGCATCTCAACGATGATATCGCTACCGCCAACCAGCTCACCGTCAACCCACAGTTGCGGGAAGGTCGGCCAGTTGGCGTATTTTGGCAGGTTGGCGCGGATCTCAGGGTTCTGCAGGATATCGACGTACGCGAACTTTTCGCCACACGCCATCAATGCCTGGGACGCCTTGGCCGAGAAGCCGCACTGCGGGGCATTCGGAGCGCCTTTCATGTAGAGCAGAACGGTGTTTTTGGCAATCTGGTCTTTGATCGTTTCGATGATATCCATGGAGCACCTCGGCTGAACTTTACGACTGTATGTGTCGACACGGTGGCGCATTCTAACCGATTACCTAGCGTAACGCTCGGTCTTGGCTTTAATCGATCCGATAAATATGATGAGCGTCATGCCGCTGCAACCGTCACTGGCACTCCGTTCAGCGCAGCGTTTCCAGACACCGCGTCCATCTGCCGCTCGTCGGTCAAGTCGTTGGCGCTCTCCCCCGGCTGATCCCGGGCGATGTCCATCTGCACGCCCGGCCGCCCATGCCCCCAGCCGTGAGGCAGGCTGACCACGCCCGGCATCATGTCGACGCTGCCCATCACCTCGACCTCGATCATCCCGACCCGCGAACTCACCCGCACTCGCTGCCCGTCGCTCAGGCCGCGGCTGGCCAGGTCGTCCGGATTCATCAGCAATTGATGTCGGGGTTTGCCTTTCACCAAGCGGTGGTAGTTGTGCATCCAGGAATTGTTGCTGCGCACGTGACGACGACCGATCAGCAGCAGTTCGCCCGCGCGTGGAAACTCGGCAGCAGCGAAGCGCACAAGGTCCCCAAGGATCACTTCCGGCGCTGCCTGAATGCGTCCATTGGCCGTTTTCAAGCGCGACGCCAGGTTGGGCTTGAGCGCCCCCAGGTCCAGGCCGTGGGGATGCTCGAACAAGGCTTCCAGCGACAGCTTGTACTCCGACGCATCGCCATACAACCCCGCCCGCAAGCCGCGATCGACCATTTGCGCGGGGGCAATCGTTGGCTTCAGCTCCCGCTCGGTTTTCAATGCGAAGGCCTTGGCCAGGCCCACGAAAATCTCCCAGTCGTGCAGCGCGCCTTCAGGTTTGGCGAGGATCGCGCGGTTGAATCGGGTGACGTTGCGCACCGCGAACATGTTGAAGGTCGTGTCGTAGTGATCGTTCTCCAGCGCCGAGGTCGACGGCAGGATCAGGTCGGCGTGGCGGGTGGTCTCGTTGATGTACAGGTCAACGCTGACCATGAAATCCAACCCTTCCAGCGCCTGATCCAGCCGGCGCCCGTTGGGGGTCGACAGCACCGGGTTGCCTGCCACGGTGATCAGCGCCTTCACCTGCCCTTCGCCTTCGGTGAGCATTTCTTCAGCCAGCGCCGAGACCGGCAACTCGCCACTGTATTCGGGCAGGCCGGAGACACGACTCTGCCAGCGATTGAAGCCGCCGCCAGAGGTCGACGCCACGAGATCCAGCGCAGGCTCGGTGCACAGCGCGCCGCCAACGCGATCGAGGTTACCGGTGACCAGATTGATCAGTTGCACGAGCCAATGACACAGGGTGCCAAAGGTCTGGGTCGAGATCCCCATGCGCCCATAGCACACGGCGCTTTCGGCGCTGGCGAAGTCCCGCGCCAGTTGGCGGATCTGCTCGGCAGGTATGCCGCAGCGCAGGCTCATGGCATCGGCATTCATGTGCGCGATGGCGGCGCGGACCTCTTCCAGGCCATCGACCGGCAAATGACTGTCGCGAGTCAGCCCTTCGTCAAACAACGTGTGCAGCAGGCCGAACAGCAGCGCCGCATCGCCGCCAGGACGGATGAACAAATGTTGATTGGCGATGGCCGCCGTTTCGCTGCGACGGGGGTCGACCACCACGACTTTGCCGCCTCGCGCCTGAATCGCCTTCAGACGTTTTTCCACGTCCGGTACGGTCATGATGCTGCCGTTGGACGCCAACGGGTTGCCACCCAGAATCAACATGAAATCTGTTTGATCGATATCGGCAATAGGCAGTAACAAACCGTGGCCGTACATCAGGTAGCTGGTCAGGTGATGGGGCAACTGGTCGACCGACGTGGCCGAAAAACGATTGCGGGTTTTCAGCAGCCCCAGGAAGTAATTGCTGTGGGTCATCAACCCATAGTTGTGCACGCTGGGGTTGCCCTGATACACCGCCACCGCGTTCTGGCCATGACGCTGCTGGATGTCGACGAGCCGCTCGGCCACCAGATCGAACGCATCCTGCCAGGCGATGGGCTGCCACTCGCTGCCGATGCGGCGCATGGGCTGGCGGAGGCGATCCGGGTCGTTCTGAATGTCTTGCAGGGCCACGGCTTTTGGGCAGATGTGTCCTCGACTGAAGGTGTCCTGCGTATCGCCCTTGATCGAGCTGATCCGCACCGACGCGTCGTCTTCAAGGGTGGTCTCGATGGTCAGGCCGCAAATGGCCTCGCACAGGTGACAGGCACGGTGGTGGAGAGTCTTGGTCATCGCCAGTCTCATGTTCTTGTATGGCAATCGATACGATCGCGGAAACAAAACTATGGAGCCTGGAACGGCGCTGCGCCAGAAACGTCAATGCCGTGAATCGGACAGCATCAGGTGAGCCAATAGCTCACCTGCGCGAAGAAGGGATCAGGAAGCCGAACCGCCGATAGGGGTGACCACCTTGCGTTGCATCTGGATCTCGTGAACGGTTTCGACCTGTTCCTGGGACACCTGCACGCCGGTCAATTCACCGATGAGGCGCCAGTGATCGTCAAGGCCTGCGCTGATGGTAGCCATGCGATCGATCATCCGGCGACCTGCCGAGCGGGTGACCTCATCTTCACTGCGCATCAGCTCGAACGACATTGATGTCATGGAGGCTGTGAGGTGCGTGAGGGTGCGAGCCGTGAGCCCGAGCAGTTCCGTCAGTTGTTTCTCTTTTGAATCCATTCCCCACCTCTTCTGGAGGACATAAGCGGCCTTTATAACCCACGCCAGTGGTTTAGGAAACGTCCGGGTCTCCGCGGCGTGAAGCATGTCGCATAAGGTTTCGCAGCATTTTGAAACTGTTGCAGAATTAGCAGTAATTGCCATCAGCGGATACGCCGGTGTACAACCTCTGCCTGCCAACCGTTCAACTATGGCTAAATGCCTTCGTTGTGTACGCAACTGTAGCACTTCGATACATGAAAAGCGTCTCAAGCACGCCATTTTCAAGCTACCGAACGTCTGGCAAATAGTTTCAGCTACGCCGGGCCTTGGCATGAGGCGACATTTTCTTATACCCTCGCGCCTTCCCTATTCGTCGCCCCGTGCGGCTTTCGCCGCAGGTCTCGCCCGTTTTCCCGATAAAACCCGGCTTTGAGGATCTGCGGTCTGTTGCAGACAAGGTAGTTAATGATGATCACCAGGCACTTTCTCTCGATGATGGATTACACGCCAGATGAGCTGGGCGCCGTGATCCGTCGAGGCATTGAGCTGAAGGACCTGCGAAATCGCGGCGTGCTCTTCGAGCCGCTCAGAGGTCGTGTGCTGGCCATGATCTTCGAGAAATCTTCGACTCGTACCCGGGTTTCCTTCGAAGCGGGCATGATTCAGCTCGGTGGCCAGGCTATCTTTTTGTCACCTCGCGACACTCAATTGGGCCGTGGCGAGCCCATTGCCGACGGCGCGCGCGTCATGTCGCGCATGGTCGATGCCGTGATGATCCGCACCTTCGCCCACAGCAACCTGACCGAATTCGCCGCCAACTCCCGCGTGCCCGTGATCAATGGCCTGTCCGACGATCTGCACCCGTGCCAACTGCTGGCTGACATGCAGACCTTCCTCGAGCATCGCGGTTCGATCAAGGGCAAGACCGTGGCCTGGATCGGCGATGGCAACAACATGTGCAACAGCTATATAGAAGCGGCGATCCAGTTCGACTTCCAGCTGCGCGTCGCCTGCCCCGAAGGCTACGAGCCGAGCCCGCAGTTCATGGCCCTGGCCGGTGACCGCGTGACCCTGACCCGCGACCCGGGCGAAGCGGTCAAGGGCGCGCACCTGATCAGCACCGACGTCTGGACCTCCATGGGCCAGGAAGAAGAAACCGCCAAACGTATCGCGCTGTTCAAGCCGTTTCAGGTCACCCGCGAGCTGCTCGATCTGGCGGCCGATGACGTGCTGTTCATGCACTGCCTGCCCGCCCACCGTGGCGAGGAAATCAGCGAAGACCTGCTCGACGATGTTCGTTCGGTCGCCTGGGATCAGGCTGAAAACCGCCTGCACGCGCAGAAAGCCCTGCTCGAGTTCCTCGTGGCACCGGCCTACCAACCTGCCTGAGTGACCCCATGCTGCTGAAACTGCGTGATCTGGCTTGCGGCTATCAGGACCAACGCGTGGTGCAGAACCTCAATCTGCACCTCAACGCCGGCGACATCGGTTGCCTGCTGGGCTCCTCGGGCTGCGGCAAGACCACCACGCTGCGTGCCATTGCCGGTTTCGAGCCGGTGCATGCAGGCGAGATCGTGCTCGCGGGGGAAGTGATTTCAAAGCCTGGCTTCACCCTCGCCCCCGAGAAGCGCCGCATCGGCATGGTGTTTCAGGATTACGCGCTGTTCCCGCACCTGACCGTTGCCGACAACATCGCCTTCGGCATCCGCAACCATCCGCGCCTGACGCAGGTGGTCGATGAAATGCTCGAGCTGGTCAATCTGGGCGCGCTGGGCAAACGTCATCCTCATGAACTCTCCGGCGGCCAGCAACAACGCGTCGCCCTGGCCCGTGCGCTGGCGCCCGAGCCGCAGTTGCTGTTGCTCGACGAGCCCTTTTCCAACCTCGATGGCGAGCTGCGCCGGCGTTTGAGCCATGAGGTGCGCGACATCCTCAAGGCCCGCGGCACCAGTGCGATTCTGGTGACGCATGATCAGGAAGAAGCCTTCGCGGTCAGCGACCATGTGGGGGTTTTCAAGGAAGGTCGGCTTGAGCAGTGGGATACGCCCTACAACCTGTATCACGAACCGGCTACGCCTTACGTCGCCAGCTTTGTCGGTCAAGGCTATTTCATTCGCGGGCAATTGATCGACGCGGAGTCGGTGCAGACCGAACTCGGCGTGCTGCGCGGCAATCGTGCGTATGCGGGTGTCAGTGGCGCGCCGATGGATGTGCTGCTGCGCCCTGACGACATCATTCATGCGCCGGACAGCCCGCTGAAGGCACGCGTCACCAGCAAGACCTTCCAGGGCGCCTCCACGCTGTATCGCCTGCAACTGCCCACCGGCACCCAACTGGAAGCGCTGTTCCCCAGCCACGCCGATTGGCGCACCGGGGATGAAGTCGGTATTCAGGTGGCGGCCGAGCATCTGGTGCTGTTTCCAGCAGTCGGCAGTGTGCCAGTGCATCAGGACGTTGCGGTCTGACTCACCCCAGCGTCAACGTCCCACTCGCCACCAGCGTCGCATACCCACCGATTTTCACCCGGTCCCCTTCCAGACGGCAGAACAACTCCCCGCCCCGTGCCGAACTCTGGTGAGCATTCAGGCTGAATTTGTTCAGCCGCGCCGACCAGTACGGGATCAGGCTACAATGGGTCGCACCGGTTACCGGATCTTCGGGAATGCCGATGGCGGGCGCGAAATAGCGGGAAACGAAATCGTAGCGCTCGCCGTCGCCCTTGGCGGTAACGATCACCCCAGGCCACGGCAGGCGGGCAATGGCGGCCAGGTCAGGTTTGCAATCGCGCACGGCCTGTTCGGACTCCAGCACCACCAGCAACTCTGCCGCCCCCAATACGTCCACCACTTCAGTGTTCAGCGCGCGCTCGATATCGACCGTAACCCCCACCTCGCTCGGCGGCATCGCCGGAAAGTCCAACAACAGTCGGCCGTTTTCCCGGGTCACGCTCAGCGGACCCGATTTGCTGATGAACGGGATGGTGTCTGAAGTTTCTCCATACTTTTCCAGCAGCACGTGGGCCGTGGCCAGCGTCGCATGTCCGCACAACGGGACTTCGTGGGTGGGGGTGAACCAACGGATATGCCAGCCCTGCGTCTCACGCACCACGAAGGCGGTTTCTGACAGGTTGTGTTCCGTGGCGATGCGCTGCATCAACTCATCCGCCAGCCAGGCATCGAGGCGGTAGACCATCGCCGGGTTGCCCGCGAACGGCCGGTCACTGAAGGCGTCGACCTGATGAAATTCAAGCTGCATGGAAAGCATCCCCAATCTTTATTATTCGGCAGCCCTGCCCTGACAAAAGACTGCTGCAGGGCACAGACATTTCTGACGATGCATCCGGATCATTCACGCCCAATCTGCGCAAACGTCGCACTGGTGTGTTGTGCAAGTACCTCGGCCGACAGCTCGACCTCAAGCCCGCGTCGACCAGCACTGACAAAAATCGTCGCGAACGGTTGAGCGGAGGTGTCTATGAAAGTTCTCAGTCTTTTCTTCTGCCCAAGCGGACTGATGCCGCCCAGCAGATAACCCGTGGCGCGTTGTGCAGCCGCAGGGTCAGCCATTTCGGTTTTTTTCGCGCCTGCGGCATGGGCCAGGGCCTTGAGGTCCAGCGAGCCCACCACCGGCACGACGGCCACCAGCAACTCACCTTTTTCAGTGCTGGCCAGCAGGGTCTTGAACACCTGCGCAGGCTGCAGATTCAGTTTTTCGGCAGCTTCCAGACCATAGGAAGCGGCCTTGGGGTCATGCTCATAGCTGAGTACACGGTGTTCGGCGCGAACCTTTTTCAGCAAATCCAATGCGGGGGTCATGCAGCACTCCAGACGACCAGGGTGTTTCGTGTTGGCTGCCGTTACTTTAGGCCATCTGCCATCGAAACGCCTCTGCTGCGCAGGCCGCGCGAAAAGAAAATCCGCGACATCCGCCAAACCTCGGCACATTCGTTTCCGGCCTTTGACAATGTTCGTTTACGTCTATATTTTTTCGAATACGAATATTCAGCTGTCAGCGGCAATGTCACCTGAGCACATCTCGGGCTTTCGCACGTAAACTGGTGGCAGCTCCCGGATTTCCGCTTTATCACCAGGCAATCGACATGACCGACAACGACAACAAGAACTACATCATCGCCCTCGATCAAGGAACCACCAGCTCGCGGGCGATCATCTTCGATCGTGACGCCAACGTGGTGAGTACCGCCCAGAGCGAATTCGTTCAGCATTACCCGCAGCCTGGCTGGGTCGAGCATGACCCGATGGAAATCTTCGCCACTCAAACCGCCTGCATGACCAAAGTGCTGGCCCAGGCCAACCTGCATCACAACCAGATCGCTGCCATCGGCATCACCAACCAGCGTGAAACCACGGTGGTCTGGGAGAAGGACAGCGGGCGGCCGATCTACAACGCCGTGGTCTGGCAGTGCCGCCGCAGCACCGAGATCTGTCAGCAGCTCAAGCGTGACGGGCTTGAGGACTACATCAAGGAGACCACGGGTCTGGTCATCGACCCGTACTTTTCCGGCAGCAAACTGAAATGGATTCTCGATCACGTCGAAGGTAGCCGCGAGCGCGCCCGTCGTGGCGAGCTGCTGTTCGGCACCGTCGATAGCTGGCTGATCTGGAAATTCACCGGCGGCAAGGTTCACGTCACCGATTACACCAATGCTTCGCGCACCATGATGTTCAACATCCACACCCTGGAATGGGATCAGCGGATGCTGGACGTGCTCGACGTACCACGCGAGATGCTGCCGGAGGTCAAATCGTCATCTGAGGTCTACGGCCACAGCAAAAGCGGCATTGCCATCGCTGGCATCGCGGGCGACCAGCAATCGGCACTGTTCGGCCAGATGTGCGTGGAACCCGGCCAAGCCAAAAATACCTACGGCACCGGCTGCTTCCTGTTGATGAACACCGGCAAGAAGGCGGTGAAATCCAGTCACGGTCTGCTCACCACCATCGGCTGCGGCCCTCGAGGCGAAGTGGCCTATGCCTTGGAAGGCGCAGTGTTCAACGGCGGCTCCACCGTGCAGTGGCTGCGTGACGAACTGAAAATCGTCAATGACTCCATGGACACCGAATACTTCGCCACCAAAGTGAAGAACAGCAACGGCGTGTATCTGGTGCCCGCCTTCACCGGCCTCGGCGCGCCGTACTGGGACCCCTACGCCCGTGGCGCGCTGTTCGGCCTGACCCGTGGCGTGAAGGTCGATCACATCATTCGCGCGGCGCTGGAGTCCATCGCCTATCAGACCCGCGACGTGCTCGACGCCATGCAGCAGGACGCGGCCGAACCGCTCAAGGCCCTGCGCGTGGACGGCGGCGCGGTAGCCAACAACTTCCTCATGCAGTTCCAGGCCGACATCCTTGGCACGCCAGTCGAACGGCCGAAAATGCGCGAGACCACGGCGCTGGGGGCAGCGTATCTGGCGGGCTTGGCCATCGGTTTCTGGAGTGGGCTGGACGAACTGAAAGACAAGGCAGTGATCGAGCGCAAATTCGAGCCACAATGCGACGAAGTCGAGAAGGAAAAACTGTACGCGGGCTGGCGCAAGGCTGTCGAGCGCACGCGGGACTGGGAGCCCCACGAAGACGCGGAGTAATACGACGGGGTGTTTCATGACTTTTCCGGCTGACAGGTAATGGCTGCCTGCGGCATCATGGGCGCCATTGCCCGAAGGAAGAAAAATGAATCTGCCACCCCGTCAACAGCAGATCCTCGAGCTGGTCCGTGAGCGCGGCTACGTCAGCATCGAAGAAATGGCCCAATTGTTCGTCGTGACCCCGCAAACCATTCGGCGCGACATCAACCAACTGGCGGAAATGAATCTGCTGCGTCGCTACCACGGCGGCGCGGCCTACGATTCCAGCATCGAAAACACCGCGTATGCCATGCGTGCCGACCAGATGCGCGACGAGAAACAGCGCATCGCCGAGGCCATCGCCGCGCAGATCCCCGATCACGCATCGCTGTTCATCAACATCGGCACCACCACCGAATCCATCGCCCGCGAGCTGCTCAACCACAACCACCTGAAGATCATCACCAACAACCTGCATGTGGCGTCGATCCTCAGCGGCAAGGACGACTTCGAAGTGTTGCTGGCCGGTGGCAACGTGCGCCGTGACGGCGGCGTGGTGGGTCAGGCGAGCGTCGACTTCATCACCCAGTTCAAGGTCGATTTCGCTCTGGTCGGTATCAGCGGCATCGACGAAGACGGCAGCCTGCTGGACTTCGATTATCAGGAAGTGCGCGTCTCCCAGGCGATCATCGCCAACGCGCGGCAAGTGATTCTGGCCGCCGACTCCAGCAAATTCGGCCGTAATGCGATGGTCCGCCTGGGACCGATCACCCTGATCGATTGCCTGGTGACCGATCAGGCCCCGGTGCCTGCGTTGGCGCAGTTGCTGGCGCAGAACAAGATTCGCTTGGAAGTCGTGTAATCGCCGTCAATGTGTAGGAGCGCGCTTGCCCGCGATTGCGGTACGTCAGAGACGAACGACGTGTCTGACACTCCGCTGTCGCGGGCAAGCGCGCTCCTACAGCGTTAACGTGAGACGAAACTACCTTTTCGCCCCCCTAATGTTCGCTTTTGTTCCTTTCCTGTCGCTCTAATCAGTATTTTCAATCATTACCGAGTGGTGAGGGGCGCCTTATTGCGTTACTATTTTCGGAAATGAACTCAAATGTTCGATTTCGCCAAAAGCGAACATGGTCGAATTTACCGACAGGAGGCCCCGATGGCCCATTCCGCCTTGCCCACCCCACCCCTTTCCGAGGTCTATGACATTGCCGTGATCGGCGGTGGCATCAATGGCGTCGGTATCGCGGCGGACGCATCGGGGCGCGGTCTATCGGTGTTCCTTTGCGAAAAGGACGACCTGGCCAGCCACACCTCCTCGGCCAGCAGCAAGCTGATCCACGGCGGCCTGCGCTACCTGGAACATTACGAATTTCGTCTGGTGCGCGAGGCACTGGCCGAACGCGAAGTGCTGCTGGAAAAAGCCCCGCACATCGTCAAACCCATGCGCTTCGTGCTGCCTCATCGTCCGCATCTGCGTCCGGCCTGGATGATTCGCGCGGGTCTGTTTCTTTATGACCACCTCGGCAAACGGGAAAAACTCCCCGCATCGAAAAACCTGCGCTTCGGTGCCAACAGCCCGCTGAACAGCTCGATCACCCGAGGTTTCGAATATTCCGACTGCTGGGTCGATGACGCGCGTCTTGTCGTGCTCAACGCCATGGCCGCGCGGGAAAAAGGCGCACACATTCATACTCAGACCCGCTGCCTCAGCGCCCGCCGCAGCAACGGCTTGTGGCACCTGAACATGGAGCGCACTGACGGCAGCCTGTTTTCCATTCGCGCCAAGGCACTGGTCAACGCTGCGGGGCCATGGGTGGCCAAGTTCATCCGTGAAGACCTGAAGCTCGATTCGCAATACGGTATCCGTTTGATTCAGGGCAGCCACCTGATCGTGCCAAAACTGTACGAAGGCGAGAACGCGTTCATCCTGCAAAACGAGGATCAACGCATCGTCTTCGCCATTCCGTATCTGGAACGTTTCACCATCATCGGCACCACCGACCGCGAATACACGGGCGATCCGGCCAAGGTGGCGATCACTGAAGGCGAAACCGACTACCTGCTGAAGATCGTCAACGAGCACTTCAAGAAGCAGCTCAGCCGCGACGACATCATTCGCACCTACTCGGGCGTGCGCCCGCTGTGCAACGACGAATCCGACAACCCGTCGGCGATCACCCGCGACTACACCCTGTCGCTATCGGGCAGCGCGGAAGAAGCGCCGATCCTGTCGGTGTTCGGTGGCAAGCTGACCACGTACCGCAAGCTGGCTGAATCGGCGATGCAGCAACTGGCGCCGTTCTTCACTCAAATGAAGCCGAGCTGGACCGCCAAATCGAGCCTGCCGGGTGGCGAAAACATGACCACTCCGGCCGCCCTCGCGACCGAACTGCAACAGCGCTGTGCCTGGCTGCCTGCCGAGATCGCCAAGCGCTGGGCCATCACCTATGGTTCGCGCAGCTGGCGCATTGTCGAGGGCGCGCAAGGCCTGGCGGATCTGGGTGAACACCTGGGTGGCGGGCTGTACAGCCGAGAGGTGGATTACCTGTGCAACGAGGAATGGGCGAGCAAGGCGGACGACATTCTCTGGCGCCGGACCAAGCTGGGCCTGTTCACCACGCCGGAAGAACAGCAGAACGTGCAGGCGTATCTGGACAAGGTGGCGCGTAACAAAAGCGCTATAGAAGCGGCCTGATCCGCGGTCTGCTCAAAAATCATTGTGGGAGCGAGCTTGCTCACTCCCACAATGATTAAACGACACCGCTTGCATCCCCATTCGGATTTCCGAACACCCCTCCCTCGCCTATTCGGCATTCCGTACGCCCCACTCTCTCCTCGCGGTATAAAACAAAATAAATCCCTTTATTTTCAGCCTCTTAGCCGCTGTCACGTGCTTGGCATGACTCATGCTCTACACTCAATCACGATTGCTCCGATGTAGCGTGCCGCCTGGTTGGGCCGCCGTTGTAGCGTTCTGAAACGATAGGGCCGACCCAACACCGGACCCATAAGAAAAACAAAGTCGAGGATTAACAGATGCGTATCGTTCCCCACATTCTGGGCGTGGCCATTGCAGCCGCCGCTTTGATCAGCACCCCGGTTTCCGCCGCCGAACTCACCGGCACTCTGAAGAAAATCAACGATTCGGGCACCATCACCCTGGGCCACCGCGACTCGTCGATTCCTTTCTCCTACATCGCGGACGCTTCCGGCAAACCGGTTGGCTACTCCCACGACATTCAGCTGGCCATCGTTGAAGCCATCAAGAAAGACCTGAACAAGCCAGACCTGAAGGTCAACTACAACCTGGTCACCTCGCAGACCCGCATCCCGCTGGTTCAGAACGGTACCGTCGACGTTGAATGTGGTTCGACCACCAACAACGCCGAGCGCGCACAGCAAGTCGACTTCTCGGTCGGCATCTTCGAAGTCGGCACTCGCCTGCTGGCCAAGAAAGACTCCGCCTACAAGGATTTCGACGACCTGAAAGGCAAGAACGTCGTGACCACCGCAGGCACCACGTCCGAACGCATTCTCAAGTCCATGAACGCCGACAAGCAGATGGGCATGAACGTGATCTCCGCCAAAGACCACGGCGAGTCCTTCCAGATGCTGGAGTCGGGCCGTGCCGTTGCCTTTATGATGGACGACGCGCTGCTGGCAGGCGAAATGGCCAAGGCCAAGAAGCCGGATGACTGGGCCGTGACCGGTACGCCGCAATCCTTCGAAATCTACGGCTGCATGGTTCGCAAAGACGACCCTGCGTTCAAGAAGGCTGTAGACGACGCCATCGTCGGCCTCTACAAGTCCGGCGAGATCAACAAGATCTACGCCAAATGGTTCACCCAGCCAGTCCCGCCTAAAGGCCTGAACCTGAACTTCCCGATGAGCGACAAGCTCAAGGCTCTGATCGCCAATCCGAACGACAAGCCTGCACCTGCGGCAGAAGAAAAGAAGGCCTGAGCCCTCGCTCAACCTCCTAAAAGCCTGAAAAGCCTGATTCCCGGGAAAGCCCTGCTTTCCCGGGAGCCGCTACCCCGCGTATGCGTGCATAACGATCGATCAGAGGGGAGCCCCTGATGAATTACAACTGGGACTGGAGCGTATTCTTCAAGTCCACCGGCGTCGGCAGCGAGACCTATCTGGACTGGTATGTATCCGGTCTGGGCTGGACCATAGGTATCTCCATCGCCGCCTGGATCATCGCGTTAATCCTGGGTTCGATCCTGGGGGTCATGCGCACGGTGCCCAACCGCATCGTCTCGACCATCGCCACGGTCTACGTGGAAATTTTCCGTAATGTGCCACTGCTGGTGCAGCTGTTCATCTGGTACTTCCTGGTGCCGGACCTGCTGCCTGACAACCTGCAGGAGTGGTACAAGCAGGACCTGAACCCGACCACCTCGGCTTTCCTGAGCGTCGTTGTGTGCCTGGGTCTGTTCACCGCCGCACGGGTTTGCGAACAAGTGCGCACCGGTATCCAGGCGTTGCCTCGCGGCCAGGAATCCGCCGCACGCGCCATGGGTTTCAAACTGCCGCAGATCTACTGGAACGTGCTGCTGCCGCAGGCTTACCGGATCATCATTCCGCCGCTCACCTCCGAATTCCTCAACGTGTTCAAGAACTCGTCCGTGGCGTCGTTGATCGGCCTGATGGAGTTGCTGGCCCAGACCAAACAGACCGCCGAATTTTCCGCGAACCTGTTCGAAGCTTTCACCCTGGCCACCCTGATCTACTTCACGCTCAACATGAGCCTGATGCTGCTCATGCGCCTGGTCGAGAAGAAAGTCGCAGTGCCTGGCCTGATTTCCGTAGGAGGTAAATGATGGACTTCTCTGGAATCATTCCGGCCATCCCGGGCATGTGGAACGGCATGGTCATGACCCTGCAGTTGATGGTCATGGGCGTGGTGGGTGGCATTGTCCTGGGCACTATCCTGGCGCTGATGCGCCTGTCGTCGAGCAAGTTGCTCTCGCGTATCGCTGGCGCCTACGTCAACTATTTCCGCTCGATCCCGCTGCTGCTGGTCATCACCTGGTTCTACCTGGCGGTGCCGTTCGTGCTGCGCTGGATCACTGGGCAAGACACTCCGGTCGGTGCGTTCACCTCCTGCGTCGTGGCTTTCATGATGTTCGAGGCAGCGTACTTCTGCGAAATCGTCCGCGCCGGTGTGCAGTCGATCTCCCGTGGCCAGATGGGCGCCGCTCAAGCACTGGGCATGACCTACGGCCAGATGATGCGCCTGATCATCCTGCCGCAAGCCTTCCGCAAGATGACCCCGCTGCTCTTGCAGCAAAGCATCATTCTGTTCCAGGACACGTCGCTGGTGTACACGGTCGGCCTGGTGGACTTCCTCAACTCGGCCCGCGCCAGTGGCGACATCATTGGCCGCTCCAATGAATTCCTGATCATTGCCGGTCTGGTGTACTTCACGATCAGCTTCGCGGCCTCGCGTCTGGTCAAGCTCATGCAAAAAAGGTTAGCCGTATGATTTCCATCAAAAATATCAACAAGTGGTATGGGGACTTCCAGGTGCTGACCGATTGCAGCACCGAGGTCAAGAAAGGCGAAGTGATCGTCGTGTGCGGGCCGTCCGGTTCGGGCAAATCGACCCTGATCAAGTGCGTCAACGCGCTGGAGCCGTTCCAGAAAGGTGACATCGTGGTCGATGGCACCTCGATTGCCGATCCCAAGACCAACCTGCCGAAACTGCGTTCGCGCGTGGGCATGGTGTTCCAGCATTTCGAGCTGTTCCCGCACCTGACCATCACCGAAAACCTGACCATCGCGCAGATCAAGGTGCTGGGCCGCAGCAAGGAAGAAGCCACCAAGAAGGGCCTGGCGTTGCTGGAGCGCGTCGGCTTGTCGGCCCACGCCCACAAGCATCCGGGCCAGTTGTCCGGCGGTCAGCAGCAGCGTGTGGCGATCGCCCGTGCGCTGGCGATGGACCCGGTGGTGATGCTGTTCGACGAACCGACTTCCGCGCTGGACCCTGAAATGGTCAACGAAGTGCTCGACGTGATGGTGCAGCTCGCCCACGAAGGCATGACCATGATGTGCGTGACCCACGAAATGGGCTTCGCCCGCAAAGTGGCCGACCGCGTGATCTTCATGGACAAGGGCCAGATCATCGAAGACTGCGTCAAGGAAGAGTTCTTCGGCGACGTCACCGCCCGCTCGGAACGCGCTCAGCACTTCCTGAACAAGATCCTGCAGCACTAACCCGATCTGCCTCACGAGGGCAACGCCCCAAAAGGGCAAAAAACCACTGGCTGTCTGTGTCGCTATCAATGACACGGGCAGCTGGTCGGTCCAGGACGACTGTGATGAAATGCGATCCACCTCTTAGCGCGCCGCCATCACTTGCCGTGAAACCCCGCCTGATACGCCACCTGTTTCTGCCGCCGCTGATCATCCTGCTGATGATTGCGCTCGGCTACGTGACCTACCTGTACAGCGAAAAGAACGGCATCAAGGCCCTCGGCGAAAACGGCGAGCGGCAACTTGAACTGCATGCCCGCACCGTCGAAAGCGAAATCAACAAGTACAACTACCTGCCCAGCGTGCTGGAGCTCGAATCCAATGTCTCCGAGCTGCTCAATGACCCTTCGCCGCAGCTGCGAAGCAAGGTCAATGACTACCTCGAAGGCCTGAACCGCCGCAGCCGCAGTCGCGCCATCTACGTGCTCGACACCACCGGCCGCGTGCTCGCCACCAGCAACTGGCGCGATGCCGACAGTTACCTGGGCGAAGACCTCTCCTTCCGCGCCTATTACCAGGACGCCATTCGCGGGCTTGCGGGCCGCTTCTACGGCATCGGCAGCACCACCGGCGAGCCCGGTTATTACCTGGCCCACGGGCTGGAAGAGAAAGGCAAGATCATCGGCGTTGCCGTGATCAAGGTGCGCCTCGAAGCGCTGGAAGAACGCTGGCAGCGGGCGCGGCTGGAAGCCTTCGTCAGCGACGAAAACGGCATCATCATTCTGTCCAGCGACCCGGCGCGACGCCTGAAATCGGTGCGCCCGCTGACCCCGCAGGTCAAAGAGCGCCTGGCCCGCAGCCTGCAATATTACTGGTGGCCGCTCAACGAGCTGGTGCCGCTGGAGCGCGAGCTGATCGCCGAGGGGGTCGAGAAGCTGACTTTCCCCGCCAACAGCAGCGTCGATCACGACCACACCGTCGTCAGTTACCTCGCGCAGACCCGCGATCTGGCCGACACGCCCTGGCACCTGACCCTGCTCACGCCGCTTGAAGACTTGCGTCGTGAAGCGGCCAATCAAGGGATGCTGGTGGCCGTGGCCTGTGCGCTGGCAATGTTCCTGCTGATCGCCTGGAACGAGCGGCGCAAGGTGATTTCCACCCGTCTGGCCGCCCGCGAAGCGCTGGAAGCGGCCAACAACGAACTCGAACGTCGGATTACCGAACGCACCGCCGACCTGCGCGCCAGCAACGAACGCCTTAAGGGGCAGATTCGCGAGCGGCGTCAGGCCGAGCAGACGCTGCGTCAGGCCCAGGACGAGCTGGTTCAGGCCGGTAAACTCGCGGCCATCGGGCAGATGTCCACCAGCATCGCCCACGAACTCAATCAGCCACTCGCGGCATTGCGCACGCTGTCCGGCAATACCGTGCGCTTCATCGAGCGTGGCGCGCTGGACACCGCCAGCACCAACCTGCGCACGATCAACGATCTGGTCGACCGCATGGGCCGCATCACCGCCAGCCTGCGCGCCTTTGCCCGACGTGGCGAAGACAAGGGCCAGGCTTCGCTGAACAAAGCCGTGGATGCCGCGTTGCAGTTGCTGGCCGGACGTCTGGAGAACAGCGCGCTGGAGTTGCATCAGGTCTTCGATGACGTTGAGCTTGCGATCGATCAAACGCGTCTGGAGCAGATTCTGGTCAACCTGATCGGCAACGCGCTGGACGCCATGCAGGCGCAGCCGTTGCCGGTGCTGTGGCTGCAGGGCGATGTCTTCGAAGGCCGCTACCGCCTGCGCGTACGCGACAACGGTCACGGCATCGACGCCGAAGCGCGCAAGCATTTGTTCGAACCGTTTTTCACCACCAAGCCGGGGGAGCAAGGGCTGGGATTGGGCTTGACCCTGTCCGCCAGCCTCGCAGCCGCCGCCGGCGGCAGTTTGAACGCCGAAGACCCGGCCGAAGGCGGCACGATGTTTGTGTTGGTGTTGCCGTTGGTGACCGCTGGAACGAATGTATGAATTTTCAAGATGAAGGTGCTCCTGTGGGAGCGAGCTTGCTCGCGAATGAGTGGATACAGACCGGCACAGATGCGTTAAACGTACCGGCCCTTTCGCGAGCAAACTCGCTCCCACAGGTCCGTTTGCTGGATGAGCAAAATCATGAACACTGAACTGACCGTCCTCATCGTCGAAGATGACCCGCACGTCCTGCTCGGCTGCCAGCAGGCGCTGGCGCTGGAGGACATTCACAGCCAGGGGGTGGGCAGTGCCGAGGAAGCGCTGGCGAGGGTGGGCGACAATTTCGCCGGCATCGTCATCAGCGACATTCGCCTGCCAGGCATCGATGGCCTGGAATTGCTCAAGCGCCTGAAGGAGCGCGACCGCACGCTGCCGGTGGTGCTGATCACCGGCCACGGCGATGTGTCGATGGCCGTAGGTGCCATGCGCGACGGCGCCTACGACTTCATGGAAAAGCCCTTCTCCCCCGAGCGTCTGGTGGACGTCGCGCGACGCGCCCTGGAGCAACGCGGGCTGGCGCGGGAAGTCTGGTCGCTGCGCCGGCAATTGGCCGAGCGCGATTCGCTGGAAGGCAAGATCATCGGGCGCTCGGCGGCCATGCAGAACCTGCGCGCACTGATCGCCAACGTCGCCGACACCTCGGCCAACGTGCTGATCGAAGGCGAAACCGGCACCGGCAAGGAACTGGTTGCCCGCTGCCTGCACGACTTCAGCCGTCGCCACGCCAATCAGTTCGTCGCGCTGAACTGCGGCGGACTGCCGGAAAACCTGTTCGAAAGCGAGATCTTCGGCCACGAAGCCAACGCCTTTACCGGCGCAGGCAAGCGACGCATCGGCAAGATCGAGCACGCCCACAACGGCACGCTGTTTCTCGATGAAGTGGAAAGCATGCCGATCAACCTGCAGATCAAACTGCTGCGGGTGTTGCAGGAGCGCACGCTGGAGCGGCTGGGCTCGAACCAGAGCGTTGCGGTGGATTGCCGGGTGATCGCGGCGACCAAGTCGGACCTCAACGACCTGAGCCGCGCCAATCAGTTTCGCAGCGACCTCTATTACCGCCTTAACGTCGTGACCCTTGAGCTGCCGCCGTTGCGCGAGCGTCGCGAAGACATCCTGCAACTGTTCGAGCACTTCCTGCAGTTGTCGTCCCTGCGTTTTGATCGCGAGCCGCCACAGCTGGACGCACAGACAATGTCGGCACTGATGAGCCACGACTGGCCAGGCAACGTGCGGGAACTGCGCAACGTCGCCGAACGTTATGCACTGGGTTTGCCGGCCTTCAAGAAGACCGGTGCTGCGGCGTTGAGCCAGAGCCTGGGGTTTTCCGAGGCCGTGGAAGCCTTCGAAAAAAACCTGCTCAGCGAAGCATTGCAGCGCAGTGGCGGCAACCTCAGCCAGGCCAGCCAGGAATTGGGCATGGCCAAGACCACATTGTTCGACAAGGTGAAGAAATACGGGTTGGGTTGAGCATCATTCAGCCCCCGTTCAACCCCTTGGCCCACCCTTTGCAATCCCCCTGAAAGGCCCGCCCGGCCGGTGTTCATGGCCATGATCCCGGTGTCCGGGGCGGCATTGGATGGGTGAAGGCAACCTTGAACATTCTCGATCTCGATCACAGCCTCACGCAACAGGCGCCGATCAAGGACCGGCTGCATGACGGCCGGGCGATACGCCTGGACCTGCTGGCTCTGGGGCCGGTGTTGCGGCTCTGGTCCACGGAAACCAATTACCAACGCTTTGCCGGGCATCTGGGCCATCGCGCCCGGCCCATGGGTGATCGTCCGGAAATCTTCTTCGTGGGTTCCGGCGACTACCACCACCTGACCCCTGCCCTGCTCTGCGACCTGCAGGAGCCGGTCACGCTGATCCACTTCGACAACCACCCGGACTGGGTGCATTTCGCCCCCCGACGCCACTGCGGTTCCTGGGTCAACCGGGCGCTGAAGCTGCCCCACGTCAAACGCATCATCACCCTCGGGCCGTGCAGCGATGACCTGCAGAGCCCGCAGCTCAAGGGCGGCAACCTTGGCGCGTTGAAGCGTGGCGATCTGCAGCTGTTCCCTTGGCGCCATCCGCCCTCGAAGGTCTGGGGCAAGATCGGCGACGGTCCCGGCCACCGGCAAGTCGATGGACACCTGCACTGGCACAACCTGGCCGATGTGGACTGGCCGGCGTTCCTCGCACAACTGGTGGCGAGCCTGCCCACCAAAGCGGTGTGGATCACCATCGACAAAGACGTGCTGGCCAGCGAAGACGCCGCCACCAACTGGGATCAGGGCGGCATGCGCCTGAGCCATCTGCTCGACGCCATCCGCGCGCTGGCGGCGAACAGCCGAGTGCTCGGCATCGACGTCTGCGGCGAGTTCGCCCCTCCGGCTTTCAGCAATCCGCTCAAACGCTGGGAGGCAAAATCCGATCAGCCTCCTGCCGAACGCTGGAGCGAGGCGGACATTGCGCGCAATGCCGAGACCAACGCAGCCTTGATCGCGCTGTTCGAGGAGCTGTTCCCATGACCCCGACTGTCGTGCTGTTGACTGCGTTTTCCATCCTGCTCGACGTCATCGGCCAGCTGGCATTCAAGCTCGGCCTGGACCGTTTGCCGGAGCACGAAGGCGGCTTTCGCCTGCGGCGCTTCTGGGTGCAGATCGCGGGCGCGCCGATGCTCTGGTTTGGCGTCGGCGCCTACGTGGTCGAGTTCATCACCTGGCTGCTGGTGCTGTCGCTGGCGCCGCTCTCCCTGGTGTTTCCGGCCGCGAGCCTGAGTTACGTCGGCGTGGTGCTGGCCGGGCGGCTGGTGCTGGGCGAACGCGTCAGCCGACGTCGCTGGATCGGCACACTGGTCATCACTGCCGGCGTCATGCTGGTGTGCGCCACCGGCGCGTGAGGTGCTCATGACACAGATTCAATCGGTTCCTGAAGGTGTTTCTCCCGTCACCCTGAGTGACGCTTCGACGCTGAGTGTGGAGGTCAGCCACAGCATTCATCGGGTCAGCCGCACCGACTGGGCGCAGCTCGACAGCGATGAACTGGAGGGCTACGACTATTACGCGGCCATCGAAGACGCCGGCCTGCCGGGCATCGAGCCGCGCTATTTCATGATTCGTGACCGCCAGCGCCTGATCGCCGTGGCCCCGGCGTATCGGCACAGGCTCAAGCTCGATCAGGTGCTCACGGGCCTTACGGCGAAGCTGTTGGGTCATCTGTCGGTGCCGATTCTGGCGGTGGGCTCGCCGGTGACGGAAACCTGCTCGATCGCCTGCGCCCCGGACTGGCTGGCGCGCACGCCCGAGCTCCTGCAGGTGTTGGTCACCGGCCTGCATCGCCAGTCGCGCCTGGAGGGCACCTGGCTGTACCTGTTCAAGGACGTCGGCGAAGAGCGCGTGACCTTGCGCAGCACCCTTGAGCACTTGGGTTTCGCCCGTATTGCGGGCATGCCGAAAACCCTGTTGCCGCTGCCCTACGCCGACGTTGAGGGTTACCTCGCCAGCCTCGGCCGGGTGACGCGCAAAGGGCTCAAACGTAAGATCAACGCGCCGTCCAATCTGCGCATCGAGGCGCGGCAGTACCAAGTCGAGGATGTGATCGAGCGCATGCTCGCACTGTATGCCGACACGGTGGCGCGCAGTGGCGAGGAGATCGAACCGCTGACCGCCGACTACTTCCGCTCGGTACTGGCCAAGCTGGGCGAGCGCGCGACCTGCTACCTGTTCTGGTCCGACGACAGGCTGATCGGTTTCAACCTGCTGCTGGGCGACGGCACGCGACAGATCGACAAGGTCTACGCCTGCGATGGTGCTGCCGCCCGCGAGCACAACCTCTATCACCGAACCTGGCTGGCCCATGTGCAGCGCTGCATCGCCCAAGGCATCCCGGCGCTCGAAGCCAGCCAGGCGGCCTATGCCGAGAAAATGCGCCTTGGCTGCACGCTGCTGGGCAATGACCATTACCTCCATCACCGCCGTGCGTGGGTCACCCGATTGCTGGGGTGGCTGGCGCGCAAGGCCGGGCTGGATCAATCGACTGTCGTGAGCGGGAAAGCTGAAGATGAGTGAACAGACCTTGAATCAGAAACCGGCCTGGCGCTGGCTTGAAGGCCGCGCCGCGAGCGTCGGGTTGTGGTGCCTGCTGATCGGCACGGAAAGCGGGGCGCAACTGGCGTTGAAGGTCGGCGGTGACGGGCTGGCGGCGATGCCGTTTGACGTGGACTGGCTGCTGGCGGCGCTGACCAACGTCGCCGTGCTGGGAGCTGTGGCCTGTTACATCGGATCGTTTCTGAGCTGGATGCTGATCCTCAGGCGCAGCAGCCTGTCGCTGGCGTTTCCCCTGAGTTCACTGGTGTTCGTGGTGGTGCTGCTGGGGTCGTGGCTGGCTCTCGGGGAACACATCAGCCCCCTGCACTGGCTGGGCGTGTGGGTGATCATTGGCGGGATTGCGTTGATGGCGGAGGGGGAAGGCTGAAGAGATTCAGGCTTTTGATTCTGGCCAAGAGACCTTGGATTGCCTTCTATTCAAAGCGTGCTCGATCTGCTTCTGGCCGAAGGCCGTAGGAGCTGCCGGGGTGGCGTCCCACCTTGCCGACGATCTGCTGAGAAGCAGCAGCAAAATCTGACGACCCGGTATACCTGACACACCGCATGCTCAGGTTTTACTGCCGCTACGCGCCAGATCGCTTGCAAGCAAAGCTCCTACGGCCTGCGGCCAGAATCAAAAACACCAAACGCCGCGATTCGGTTCTACCCTCAAAAGCGCTATCCGCGCTTGGAATGATCCAACAAAAAACCCAACCCATGGGACACCGGAATCTCCTTCACGCCCATCATCCGCTGCTGGTCCTTGATCTCCTTGTGAAAGGCCTTGACCTTGGTCCAGTGCATCTTGGGCCGGTAATGGTGTTCGGCGTGGTAGCCGTTGTTCATCCAGATGACGTTGTACAGCGTGCTGTACGAGCTCACGCCCCAGGCGATTGGCAGGTCGGGGTTGCCGCCAAAGTGCTCGTAGTAGCCGTTCAACGATGACAGCGACTGCCCCAGGTACCAGAACGGCAGCAACAGCAGCACCGCGTGCCAGTCGTAGAACGCCAGGGCGATGTAGGCCGCGACGGTCACGTAGATCTCCACTTTCGCCCAGCGCGCATCGTCGGGGTGTTTGCGCTTCATGTCTTCGTAATAGCTCTTGGGCTCGTCACGAAAGGCGCTGAGGAACACGTAGCGCCACAGCGCTTCTGGCTCGCCGTTGTGGCCGTAGCGGTAGATCGACAGCGGGTCGACCGTTTCGCCCTTTTCATTGGGCCGGTCGGAGTTGCCGCGATGGTGGCGGTTGTGGATGTCGCGGTACATGGTCTGGGAGAAACCGATGGTCACCGACAGCAGCAGGTCGAACGCGCGGTTCATGCCCTTGTGGGTGAAGTAGGGGTTGTGGATCTGGTTGTGCGAGATGCTGTTGATGCTCCACGACAGGCTGACGGCATACACCAGCGCCAGCGGCACGATGGCCCACCACGACAGGCTGTGAAAAGCTGTGACCAGCCACAGCACGAACGCGAAATGGGCCAGCGCCAGGGCAATCGGAACGATGTCCCAGAGTGAGTACGCGAGCCAGCGGTAAACGGGACGAGCCATGAAGAACTTCCTCGAAAACGATGAGTGCGTTGGCTCATTGCAAGGGCCAGACCAACCCGTCCGCTACTTGAAGTGATACGCCACGGCGACGTCCAGCTCGCCTTGATTGACGCGGCCTTGCTGGCGAACGATGGTGCTGTCGGCGGCTGAGCCCACCAGGTGAATCCAGCTGGCGCTGGTGATCAGCGACCAGTTGGGCGCGATGGGGAAGGCCACGCTCTGGGTCAGGGTCAGGTTCTGGAAACCGCCGCTGGCGTTGTAGGCGCGAATGCCGGAGGCCTGTGATTGCGCGCCGCTGACGCCGAAAAAGGTCTGCGCCTGCTCGGCGTTGGCGTAGTGCGCGGCGAGGGTTGTGCCGCCAAAAATGCCGTGGCCCAGCGGGTAATCCACCTCGCCGCCGACACGTCCCAGCACGCCGCCCTGGCCGTTGCTGCCGCCAAACGTGCGTCCCACTTCAGCGAACACCCGCCAGGCATCCGTTGGGCTGTACTCGATGAAACCGCCCGCCTTGCCCATGTCCGAGACATCCCGCAGGCCATGCAGTGCGCCGTTGGCCGTGCGGCCTTCGACGTAGTTGACGAACGGCCCGGCGCTCCAGCCATTGGCCTTCAGCGCATCCCAGGACAAGCCCTCGTCGGAGCTGAGATTGACCCGCCCCCAAGACAGGTCCAGATAGGGAATCGGCCGGGTTTCATAGCGCGTGCCGGTGGGGTCGTGGGGCTGATAAGCAACGCCCACGCCGGCATCGCCGGTCAGTGAATCGGCAGGGCACGCGGGGCTGAAATACGCGGCGCAGAGCAGGCCGGCGATACACAGGTGGCGTTTGAAACAGGTCGGCAGGAGGGTCATTGCACAAGTCTCGGGGCAGCGAACATGCGCGCATCAATCCCCAGAGGCCACCATCCGCGCAAGCACTGATGTTGTTTGTAGCAAGCTACAAAAATTGTAGCTCGCAAGCCTGGCCACTCCCCCGGATGTCCCTCAAACACCCCGCCCGCAAGGGTTTGCGTCCGTTGGCACAGTCCCTGCTCTTGCCCTGCCACGAGCAACACGGCGAGCCCCTCGCCCCGCTCTCTCTTTGGACAAGACAGGCAAACGCAGATGATGCATTGGCATATCGTGTGTGATTTCGACGGGACGATCACCCCGACCGACGTGATCGACAACATTCTCGAGCGCTTCGCCCACCCCAGCTGGGCCGACATCGAAGACGAATGGTTCAGTGGTCGCATTGGCTCGCGTGAATGCCTCAGCCGCCAGCTGGCACTGGTCAAGGCCTACCCCGCGCAGCTGCTGGAATACTTCGACAGCGTGACCATCGACCCGGACTTCCCGGCGTTCGTCGAACACGTCATGGGCCTGGGCGCCACGCTGGACATCGTCAGCGATGGCCTGGAGCAAGGCATCGCGCGGATTCTCTCGCGCCACCAGGTGCCGCTGCTGCCAATCATCGCCAACGGCCTGCGCCAGGTCGACCAGAACAGCTGGCGTATCGTCTTCCCCCACGCCAGCGACGCCTGCCGCGCGGCCTCCGGCAACTGCAAATGCAAGTCCACGCCTGCTGACAAGCGCGTGCTGGTGATCGGCGACGGAAAGTCCGACATGTGCGTGTCCGGCACCGCCGATTTCGTGTTCGCCAAGGGCCGCCTGGCCGATCACTGCGCGCGCAACGGCATCCCCCACGCGCGCTTCAAATCCTTCGCCGAACTCCCCGCGTTGCTGGCCCTGCTGCCACACAGCCTGCCGACACCGGTCGTTCAACTCTCCAACGAATCCCAGGAACTCTTCCACCATGTCTGATATCCGCATCGCCACCGCCGAAGACCAGATCCTTCTGGAAAAAGAAGCCAAGTACTGCTCCTTTGGCGACACCGTTCACTACATCGACCCGCCGCGCATCTTCAGCCGCTGCGAAGGCTCGTACGTCTACGACACCAGCGATCAGGCCTACCTCGACCTGCAGATGTGGTACTCGGCGGTGAACTTCGGCTACGCCAACCCGCGCCTGAACAACGCCCTGAAACAGCAGATCGACACCCTGCCGCAGATCGCCAGCCAGTACCTGCACAAGGGCAAGATCGAGCTGTCGGAGCGCATCGCTGTCGATGCCAAGAACAAGTTTGGCCTGGACGGTCGCGTGCATTTCAACGTCGGTGGTTCGCAGTCCATCGAGGACTCGCTCAAAGTCGTGCGCAACGCCAGCAACGGCAAGAGCCTGATGTTCGCCTTCGAAGGCGGCTACCACGGCCGCACCCTGGGCGCCTCGTCGATCACTTCCAGCTACCGCTATCGCCGCCGCTACGGCCACTTCGGCGAGCGCGCGCAGTTTATCCCGTTCCCGTACCACTTCCGCGGCCCGAAAGGCATGAGCAAAGAGGAATACGGCAGCTATTGCGTGAAGCAGTTCGCTCGCCTGTTCGAGACCGAATACAACGGCGTGTGGGACCCGAAAGTCGGCCAGAGCGAATACGCCGCGTTCTACGTCGAGCCGATCCAGGGCACCGGCGGCTACGTGATCCCGCCGATGAACTTCTACAGCGAACTCAAGCACGTGCTCGACCAGCACGGCATCCTGATGGTGGTCGATGAAATCCAGATGGGCTTCTACCGCACCGGCAAGCTGTGGTCGATCGAACACTTCGACGTCAAACCCGACGTGATCGTCTTCGGCAAGGCGCTGACCAACGGCCTCAACCCGCTGGGCGGCATCTGGGCGCGGGAAGAATTGATCAACCCGAAAATCTTCCCGCCAGGTTCGACCCACTCCACCTTCGCCTCCAACCCGCTGGGCACGGCGGTGGGCTTGGAAATGTTCAAGATGACCTCGGAAACCGACTACGGCGCGATGGTCATGAACAAGGGCAAATACTTCCTCGAAGGCCTGCGCGACCTGCAGAAACGCTACCCGATCATCGGCGATGTCGACGGCCTGGGCCTGGCCCTGCGTGCGGAAATCTGCAAGCCGGACGGCTTCACCCCGGACAAGGCGACCCTGGATTTCATGGTCGATGAAGGCATGAAAGGCGACATCGAGATCGACGGCAAACGCCTGGGCCTGGTGCTCGACGTGGGCGGTTACTACAAGAACGTGATCACCCTCGCGCCGTCGCTGGAAATCAGCTACCCGGAAATCGATCTGGGCATCGCCCTGCTCGACCGCCTGCTGCACCGGGCCATGCAACGATGAGTCCGACGCCCTCGCACACCGCGATCGACATGGGCGAAGGCGATGCCGGGTTCATACTCGGCAACGGCGCCGTGGGGGTGTTGCTGATCCACGGCCTGACCGGCACCCCGACGGAGTTGCGTCGGGTGGCCCAGGGCCTGGCCGACCGGGGCTGCACGGTGTACGTGCCGACCCTGGCCGGGCATTGCGGCGACAACGCCGACCTGCAGCGCACCCGCTGGAGCGACTGGTACGAAAGCGCCCGACGCACCTTTGTCGGCATACGCCAGCGGCACAGCCAGGTGTTTGTCGGCGGGTTGTCGATGGGCGCGGTGATGTCGATGCACATGGCCGCGCAACACCCCGGTGAAATCGCAGGGCTGTTGCTGTATTCCACGACCTTGCGCTACGACGGCTGGAACATGCCGTTCGTGGCCAAGTTCACCCACATTTACATGATGGTGCCGTTCGGCGTGCACGTGTGCCGCTTCAACGAAAAGCCGCCCTACGGCATCAAGAACCCGCGCCTGCGCGCCATCGTCGAAAAGCAGATGAAGGAAGGCGAAAGCAGCAACGCAGGACTGTTGACCATGTCCGGCATCAGCGTGCGCGAACTGCATCGGCTGATCGCCGTGGTCAAGCGCGACATGCACAGGGTGACCACGCCCGCGCTGGTGCTGCACTCGCTGGAAGACGACATCACCAGCCGCTGGAACGCCGATTACGTGGAGCGGCATCTGGGCGGGCCGGTGGTCAAGGTGCTGCTCGACAACTGCTATCACATGATCACCGTGGACCTGGAGTACCGCCAGGTCATCGACCTGAGCGCATCGTTCATCGAAACCCGTGTGCAAGCGGGTTCGTCACTCGACCTGACGATGGACAGCGCATTGCAGGACCCACGGCTCGGCAACGACGACCAACCTCAACTGGCCTGAATCATGATCAGCACCCATGCCTTTTCCAGCATCCGGTTTATCGCGCGTGACGAGTGGAACGACTGTTTTCCCGATCAACTGGAAGACTGGGACTTCTATCTCGCCGTCGAGCAGGCGGGCATCGAAGGCTTCACCTGGCGTTATCTGACAGTCTTCGACGGGCCACGTTTGCTGGGTGTCGCACCGGCGTTCGTCACGCGCTACAGCCTCGATACGACGATGCAAGGTGTGGGCAAGCGGGTGACCGAACAGATCAGCCGCCTGTGGCCAAGAGTGTTTCAGTTGCAGCTGTACGCCTTGGGCTCGCCCGTGGCCGAACGCTGCAACGTCGGCATCGCTCGCCATGTGCCCAAAGATCAGCGTCCGGCGGTGTTCGAGCGACTGCTGCAACGGGCCCGACACGACGCCGACGGCCTGGGCGTAGGCCTGTTGGCGGTAAAGGATGCACCCAGCGAAGAACAGCTCTGGGCCGAAACCTGCCGCAACGCAGGCTTGCAGGCCATGCCGAGCCTGCCCAGCGCCCTGCTCCCGGTGAACTACCCGTCGATAGACGCCTACCTCGGCTCGCTGGGCAAATCCACGCGCAAGGATCTGCGCCGCACCTTGCGCGGCCCGGCACCGCGCATCGAGTGGCGACGGGAGATCGACGACGTGCTGCCGGACATCATGCAGTTGTATGAAGCAACGCTGGCGCGCAGTGATCTACAATTCGAACGGCTCGGTCCGGCTTATTTCACCGGCATTCTCGAACAGCTCGGCGAACGCGCGGTCTGCGTGCTGTACTGGATCGACAACCAACTGGTGGCGTTCAACCTGATGCTGCTGGACGAGCGCCGCCTGATCGACAAGATCTTCGCCCACGACCCCAGGCGCACCCGCGAGTACAACCTCTATGCACGCAGCTGGCTGGCCAATGTCGAGTACTGCATCCACAATCGCATCCCGGTGTACGAAGCCGGCCAGGCCGGTTACGCGAGCAAGATCCGCTTCGGCTGCCGCTTCGAACCCAACCTGCTGTTCTTCCGCCACCGCAACCGGTTGCTGAACACGGTGCTCAGACTGGCCAAACGGGTCATCCGCCCCGACCGATCCGATCCCGCCCTGGCGGCGGCATTAAGCGACTATCGATGACTGAATTTGCGCAACGCTCTGTCCGCTCACTGTTCTCCCTCTCGCGCTGGAGCGTACAGCGCAAGCTGGTGCTGGCGTTCTGGCTGGTCAGCGTAGTCCCCACCATGATAGCCGCCGAACTGGCGGCCTCCACGCTGTCGCAGATTTTCGAGAGCAACGTACGCATCTGGTTGCAGGAATCGACCAAGATCGTCATCGACGAAACCACCGAAATCATGCACAACAACGCCCGCGTGGCGCAGTTGTTCGAAGCCTATGCCCGGCCCAACGCCGAGACCGGCAGCAAGCGCGACAAGCTGATTGCCGATGTCGCCGACGCCATGGGCATCGACGTGGTGGCGCTGATTCGCAGCGACGATCACAAGGTCATTTTCTCCACCGCCGCCGACGACATCGTGAGCCAGATCAGCCTGGCGCCCAAGGCCGTTTTGCAGACCATCCACGAAGGCGGCAGCGCCGTCGGCACCGTGGTCTCGACCTTTCACACAGTGCAGGGCGGGGTCGATTACGAGCTGGTGATCGCGACCTACCTGGACAGCAGTTTCCTCACCAGCGTGGCCGATGTGCACTCCCTGGACCTGCGTCTGTACCTGCGCAACAACGAGGGCTTTGGCGAGATCTTCTCGACCCAGCGCTTCGAGGATCACCCGCCACAGGTGCCTACGCGCATCGAAGACATCCTGCGCACCACCAAGGCCCCCAGCGAACAGTCCACTTCGCGCTACAGCGGCCTGTACTCGCCGATTCTCAACGACAACGGGGAGCTGCAAGGGGTGATTTTCAGCGGCCTGCTGCGGCATTCGTCGCTGGTCGGGCTGGTCAATCAGACCAATCTGTTCCTGGCGATTTTCCTGGTCGGTTCGGCGTTGTCGCTGGGGGTCGGTTCGCTGGTGTCCCAGCACCTGACGCGCCCCCTGCGCGGCCTGCGTGAAGGTGTGAAAGCGGTGACGGCGGGCGACTATCATCGTCAGGTCGAGGTCATTGGCGGCGATGAACTGGCCGAACTGAGCGTGACCTTCAACCACATGACCGAACGCCTGCGCGAGTTGCAACACCTGGAAGCGCAACTGCGTCGGCGCGACCGATTGCACACCCTGGGCGAAGTCGCCATGGGCCTGGCCCACGAAATCCGCAACCCGCTGGGCATCATCAAGACTGCCACGCAGTTGCTGCATCGCCGCGCCAGCCTGCCGGAAACCGACATGCGCCATCTGGAGTACGTGATCAGCGAGGTGACGCGCATCAACGACCTGATCACCGAATTCCTCGACTTCGCCAAACCCAGCGCGCCGATTCGCTCGACCCAATCGGCCCGCGCGCTTCTGGAAGACGTGCTGGGCTTTTGCGCGCCGGAGCTGGCCACCCACAACGTGGAAGCGGTGATCGACGAACAGGCTCCCAACGCCACGGTATACGCCGACGCACGGCAGCTGACCCAGGCCTGCCTGAACCTGATCCTCAACGCCATCGACGCCATGCCCGAGGGCGGCCGGTTGACACTGTCCATCGCCCATGGGCAGGCTAACAGTGAACGCCCGACCACCCTGATCAGCGTGGCTGACACCGGCCTTGGCATCGACCCGCAAGTGCGGGCGCGCATCTTCAACCCCTTCGTTACCACCAAGGCTTCCGGCACGGGGCTGGGGCTGGCGAAGGTGTTTTCAATCATGGAAAACCACGACGGCCGGGTCGAGTGCCTCAGCGAACCGGGTGCCGGCGCGACATTCAATCTGTACCTGCCGGCCGATGAAGGAGAACAGGCATGAGCCATAACGTGCTGGTGGTCGACGACGAACCCAAGCTGTGCGACCTGCTGGCGTCGGCCCTTGGCCAGAACGACATTCAGGTGTTCACCGCCGGTAACGGGCTGCACGCGCTGACGGTGCTTGAGCGCGAAGAGATCGATCTGGTGATCAGCGACTGGCGCATGCCCGGCATGGACGGCCCGCAGTTGCTGGCCGAGATCAAACAGCGCTTCCCGCACCTGCCGGTGATCGTCATGACCGCCTACAGCACGGTCAAGAACGCCGTGCAGTCCATGCGCAACGGCGCCTACGACTACATCAGCAAGCCGTTCGACATCGACGAGCTGGACATCACCGTGCACAAGGCGCTGCAGTTTGGCGACATCCTGCGGGACAACCAGCGCCTGCGCGCCGAGCTCGACGAGCATCAACAGATCGACAGCCTGGTGGGTGAAAGCCCGTCGTTTCGTCGCGTCTTGCAGGCGGTGGATTCGGTACGCGAAAGCAGCGCGACGATCCTTTTGACCGGCGAAAGCGGCACCGGCAAAGAGATGGTCGCCCGGGCCATTCACAAACACGGCAACCGCGCGGACAAACCGTTCGTGGCGGTGAACTGCGCGGCGATCCCCGAGGGCCTGCTGGAAAGCGAAATGTTCGGCCACAAGAAAGGCGCGTTTACCGGCGCCGTGTCCGACCGCATCGGGCGCTTTCAACAGGCCGACAAGGGCACGCTGTTTCTCGATGAAGTGGGCGACATGCCGCTGGCGTTGCAGGCGAAGATTCTGCGCGCCTTGCAGGAGCGGGTGATCGAGCCGGTGGGTGACCCGCGCGAACGCAAGGTCGATGTGCGAGTGATCGCCGCGACCAACAAGAACCTGCTGGAAGCGGTGGCACGCAAGGAGTTCCGCGAGGACCTGTATTACCGCCTCAACGTGTTCCCGATCCCGCTACCTGCGTTGCGCGAGCGGGTCGAGGACATCCCCTCATTGGCCCGACATTTCGCCCACGTACTCGGCGCCACGGCCGGCAAACGCATCACCGGCTTCAGCCCCGAAGCGCTGCTGGCGATGGCCAATTACCCTTGGCCCGGCAACATTCGCGAGCTGCAGAACTGCGTCGAACGGGCGACCATCGTCGCGTCCTCGCAGACCATCGAAGAATCGGATTTGCCTGCGTATCTGTTTGGCTCCAAGCCGTTGGACAGCTCGACGTCGAGCATTCTCAGCGACGGGCCGGGCATCCCCAAGGACCTCGATGCCGCGCTGGCAGAGGTGGAAAAAGCCTACATCCTCGCCGCGCTGCACGAGACCAACGGCGTTCAGGCCGCCGCCGCGCAGTTGATCGGGATATCAGAGCGCAGCCTGTGGTATCGGCTCAAGAAGCTGGAGATTCATGTGGACAAGATTGTGCGGTGAGCCTGCATGCCGCGGCGCGATGCTTACCTTGCAGATCCCGACAGGTGCCTGACGACTGATGACGCCTGGTCGAATCTTTTTCAGTGACGTTCAAGTGCGCTAAGTGAACCTGCATTTGATTGCGCTCAAAAAACCCAAGAAATTTCCTACAACCTCATCAGACGCGGCTGGCTAACGGTCCCCGCTCGATCAGCATTAAGTGACGTACAGTTTTCAACCCGTGAGACAACTGTATGTCAGAAAAAAACATCCGACGGATACAGACAAGCGGTATTACACCCATGAGTTGAGGGAATTGGAGAGATATCGGGAGTTGGGAGTGGCGGATGGGACAACACCGGATGACGACGAAAAATCCTCCGAAGTCTGGAATAACGCACACACTGGAGCACTTGAGGACTATAAAATCAAAGACGACGTCAATCTGCTTTATACCCCCGAAGCTTTAAAATCAGTGAATAAAAAAACAGCGAACTAACAAACATGATAGATCTAAAATCAATGATTCAAAACGAATCAGTATTTGACGTAATAGCATTCCTCTCGGGGCGCAATGAAGGAATCAATTACATACACTTGGACCGTTTTTATGGACAGCACCGATTCGATGCTATCGCTGAAGGAGAACTTTTACTTACGTTTCAGAAAATGTGCCGAGAAAAAATCGTTCAAGGCAACGGGCGACCGATGACGGTCGGAAAAGGACCTCATTGGGTAGAACCTAAATTCATGACCGAAAAAAAATACGGCATCGAATAGTTTCAATGTGGCGACAGGCCCGAGTTCTCACGTCTGTCGCCAGTGATACATCTATTCATCTCATCGCCCCGTTTTTTTTTACCGGAACACTGCCGATGATTCTGCCTCTGTGGCGTATTCAAGTTGATCGCGGCCGCAAAGCCGGACTACAGGTTATAAGTGGATCAATGGGTCAGGCTTCGTCCGATGGCGGCCCCGACCAAGCTCACGTCCACAGGATTCAGGTAGAAAGGGCGACCGGGACAGCTCTCAGCAACTCGTCGACTTCAGCCGCCACAGGCGCGGTTGCCGGGCCCCAACGGGTCACCGCGATTGCCGCTGCCGCATTGGCGCGCAACGCCGCCTGATCCGCCGAAAGCCCTGCGGCCAACCCTGCCAGCAACACACCGGCATGGGCATCGCCCGCGCCGTTGGTGTCGATGGCCGTCACCGGAAAGCCGCGCACATGCTGTGCATCATGGCCCTGACGAATCCAGCAACCCTGCGGGCCGTCGCGCACGACAATCAGCGCGTCATCGTTCAACCACTGCGCCAGCTTCTCAAGGGCATCGCCGATTGCCTCGCACCCGGTAAACCGCAGCGCTTCTTCGCAATTGCTGGTCCACAGCGTGATCAGCGGCAAGACCACCTGCATCTCGGCGCCCTCCGGCGAGTTCACCAGCGGTCCCGGGTCGAACACCACTGCCGCGCCTTTGGGCAATTGCCCCAGCCAGCTGAGCAGCGTCGACACCTTGTGCTTGTGCAACAGGCTGTAGCCGCTGACAAACACATAATCCTGTGGCCCCACGCTGACGCTGTGCAGATCCTCGGCAGACAGCCCGCCCTCGGCGCCCACATAGGAGATGAACGAGCGCTCGGCTGACGGCTCGATCAGCGCCACCGAGAGACCGGTGTCCTGATCGCTCGACGCGGCCGTGGCCATTTCGATGCCTTCAGCGGTCATCGCCTGACGCGCCAGATCACCAAAACGCCCCTGCCCGTGACGCCCGAGATAGACCGTCTGCAGGCCATTGCGGCAGGCAGCGGCCATCACGTTGAAACCACCACCGGTCTCGAACGCCGCCGAACGGGCGAGCACATCGCCTCCCGAACGGGGCAGCGCGTCGAGGGCCATGACCAGGTCAACCACGACCTGGCCGGTGTAGAGCATTCTAGCGGGCATGAGCAGCCTCTTCAGTGGCAACGCGGCGGTCACGGGCACCGCCGAGAATAGCGTACAGGCCGCCGGCAACCACGAAGGTCACGATCCAGCCCAGGCCGTTATGGCCGAACCAGGAGTCGGAAAGGAAGCCCTTGAACAGCACGTTTTCTGGTGTGGTGGCGACGGTGGTGAAGCTCAAGCCCAGCACGATGGCCAGCGCCCACGCACCCAACGCGCGCCATTCCACGCCGCCGCTGTACCAGTAGGCGCTGCGCGGCGAGACGTCCATCAGGTCCTTGGCCGAGTACACGTGGCGATGAATCAGGTCGACGACGAAGATCCCCACCCACGCGGTGATCGGCACGGCCAGCATCGAAATGAAGGTGATGAACGGGCCGTAGAAACTGTCGGCGATCAGCATGAAATAGATGGAGCCGGCGAAGATCGCCACGATGTCGACGATCACCGCATGCACGCGCTTGATCTTCAGGCCGAGGGTCAGCGTGGTCAGGCCCGCCGAATACACCGACAGGTTGTTCGACAGCAGCAGGCCGCCGAACGCGGTGATCAGGTAAGGCACGGCCATCCAGGTCGGCAGCAGCTCGCGAATGGCGATGATCGGGTCGGTGGCCGAGGCCAGATGGTCGTTGCCCACCGACAGCAGGCCGCCAAGGGTGATCAACAGCACCAGCGGAATCCCCGCGCCAAAGGCTGCCGAGGCGACCAGGCGTGTGGCCTTGACGCTGGCGTGCTGGTAGCGCGACATGTCGGCCCCGGCGTTGGCCCAGCCAATCCCGGTGCCTGCGGCCATGGTGCCGACGCCGATGATCATCGCGCTCAGGGGTGCAGGTGTGGCGGCGAAGACCGCGTTCCAGTCGATATGGGCGATCAGGAAGCCGCCAACCACGATGTTCAGCGCGCCGAAAATGTAGGTCGCCCATTTCTGGATGACCAACAGCGTGGCGTGGCCGAGGCCGGAAACCGTGAGGGTCATCAGCACGAAAATGGCGATGAACAGCAGGGTCAGGCCCGGTGAGTTTTTCGCCTCAACCGCTGTGCCGAACAGAATCGAGCACAACGACAGCAGTACGAAAGCGGCCGTGGTGGTGTTAACCGTTTCCCAACCCAGGCGCGACATCAGCGAAACGATGGTAGGACCGATGTTGCCGCGTACGCCAAAAATGGCGCGAGAGAGGGTAAGACTCGGCGCACGGCCACGACGGCCAGCGATGGAAATCACGCCGACCACGGCAAATGAACCTGCCGCGCCGAGGATCGCCACGATGATGGCCTGGCCGATCGACAACCCGCGAAACGCGACGAGGGTGGCGCCCAGCGGCAAGCCGAGAATGCTGATGTTGGCCGCGAACCAGACCCAGAACAGCTGCAGCGGATGGCCGTTGCACTCGTTTTCCGGAACCGGCTCGATGCCGCGTGTTTCAAGCTGTCCTGCGCCCTGACTGGCGTTGGATGACGTCATGTGAATGCTCCTGTTGCCGTTTGTTCTGGTTGTGGGCAGTACGTAAAGCAAATGACGTCCCTGTCGGTTGAGGCGCCCGCCGCCGATCAGAGCGCGAGCCAACCCCGGATCGCCGCTGCAGTGAGGGCGATGTGTGTCTTATTCAAATCAGTTGTCGTGGCGTCGGTCAGACCGCGCGCAGGGACAGCAAATGCTCGACCAACGGGGCCAGGTCCAGCCCGTTCACATCCTTGACCTGCGCGATCAGCTCGCGGGGCCAGGCCGTCATGCCTTCGCAGGCGCCCAGCATCGCGCCGAGAATCGCGGCGATGGTGTCGGTGTCGCCGCCAATGCTCGCCGCCATGCACAGCGCATCGAACGCGGTGAGCTGACCTGACGCGACCTGATGGGCAAGGGCGAATGCTGCAATCACCGATTCCTGGGACGCCACCGAAGTACCGATCACGTCGTAGATCAGTGTCGACAATTGTTCGTTGGACACATCGGCACACAGCCGTTTGGCCCAATGGATGCGCGCCGAAATCCGCGCCCCGGCGATCCAGTGGCCATGCCCCTCGGCGCGCTTGGCGACCCGTGCGCCGATGTCCAGCGCATGGCCCAGGCTGACGCCGTTGATCCCGGCCGAGACCACCGCCGCTACCGCCGCTGCGCTGGAAATCCCGAGTGTGGTGTTGTGCGTGACCTGACAGGCCTGGATCACCGATTCGACGAACTGCTGCTCGTCGGTCACATCCGACGCGATGCCCACCGGCGTGATGCGCATGGCCGCGCCGTTGGTGGTACCGAAGCGGCCGGCCTCTTCAGGGCTGTGGCCTGCCAGAATCATTTCAATTGCGCGTTTGGTCGACGGGCCAAGCAGGTCCTGCGATCCCTTGGCCTGCATCACCACTTCCCAGTCGATCAGGCTCTGGGCCAGATCCGACGGGTCGATGCGCCCTGCCCCGGCCACCAGCAATTCGGCCACCAGGACAGCCTGCTCGGTGTCATCGGTGATCGAGCCGGCAGCCATGTTCGGGGCAATGGGCTGATCGGCGTCGGCGGCGGTCAGCGTGGTGATGCGATCAAAACGGTGCTTGATCTGTTCGCGACTCAGCGACTGCGTGGGCATGCCCAGCGCGTCGCCCAAGGCCAGGCCATAGAAAGCGGCCAGGGCGCGGTCGCGGATGTCGATCAATGCGGTCATGTAGTCGATCCAAATGCCAGATGCAGACGAAAATGCACGGGGTCAAGAAGGCTTTCCACGTGCTCCATGAAGCGCTCGCGGCGATCGAACGTGGTTCGCGTCGCCTTGAGAAATACAGTGCCGGGCTCGCGCAACATCAGCGCGGCGTCGTCGTTGTTCAGCGGTTGCGCGCCGATCCACTGATCGCCGCGATCCCCCACATAACCATGGGCGGCCAAGGTCACGGTCAGCGAGTCGTCGATCAGGCCGTCGCGCGGGAGGTTTTCCAGGCCATCGGCCGCGGGAATCACCACCCGTTCCAGCGAGACCACATTGCCATCGGCGGCTGTGCGGCGTCGGTCCAGGGCGATGAAGTGCGCGGTACCAAACCGGACAGCCAGATCAGGCCGCTGTACCGCCACCAGTCGCAGGATTTCGGTGCTGACGCGGGCGCCGGTGTCAGCCAGTGCCTGCGCCCAACCGGCACGCTGGTCCAGCGAAATGCCGTCGTAAGTCACGATCGAGCCGACGCCGGTCTGGGTCGCGATGTAGTTGCGGCGCTTGAGTTCGGACAGCGCCTCACGCAGCGTGCCGCGACTGACGTTGAACTCCTGGGCCAGCAGGTTCTCACCCGGCAGCAATTCGCCGGAGCCCATCTGACCGGTTTCAATGCGCCGCGCGAGTTCGTCGACCACGCGTTTTTTCTTGTCAAATCGAACCTGTCTAATCATGTACAAATTGATATCCGAAAAGGGTTGATGGGAGCAAGTGATTTTTAAATCGCAACCGAAGATTTGTTACATCCGTAACGTCGCGTTGCGAGCAATTTCGCCTCCATCGCCAAGGTTGAAAACCCTGTGGGAGTGAGCTTGCTCGCGAAGGCGTCAGTCAGCGTAGCTCATCAATCAGCGGGGCTGATCAGGCTTGATTGCTCGCTGACGATCTGACGAATGGCACCGACGAACACGTCCACCGGTTGCCCGCCGGACACCGCGTATTGGTCGTTGAAGACGATGGTGGGCACCGAACTGACACCACGGGAGACCCACAGCTGTTCGAGTTCGCGCACTTCGGCGGTGTACTCGCCGGAGCTGAGAACCGCCTCAGCGCGCACGCGATCCAGGCCGACTTTCTGGGCGATGTCGGCCAGAACTTTGTGAGAAGAGACATCGGCGTGCTGACTGAAATAGGCCGTGAACAGCGCTTCCTTGAGTGGCTGTTGCTTGCCCTCAAGCGCTGCCCAATGCAGCAGACGATGAGCATCAAAGGTGTTGTAGATTCGCCGCTCGCCTTGCGTGAACACAAAGCCCAGCTCGGCGCCGCGCTGACGAATGTTCTCGGCGTTGGCTTGATACTGCTCGCGGGTGGAGCCGTACTTTTCCGAGATGTGCTCGAAGATTTCCTGCCCCTCCGGGCCCATTTTCGGGTTCAGTTCGAACGGCTGAAAGTGGATCTGCGCCTGGACTTCATCCCCCAGATGCTCAAGCGCCTGATCCAGCGCCCGCAGGCCGATGATGCACCAGGGGCAGGAAACGTCGGAGATGAAGTCGATTTTCAGCGCAGTGCTCATGGCAGCCTCTTAATGGCAGTTTCAAGCTACAAGTTTCAAGCTTAAAGTTGATCGAAGGTTCGCCTAGGATCCTCTTGCCGCTTGAGGCTTGCAACTTGGAGCTGCCTTTCTAAAGCTGAGCAACGTGGGAAATATCCTCGCGGTGCTCACGCAAATATGGCAACACCGCCGCCAGCAACGGCGCCTTGAACGCCTCCTGAAAACGATGGGCCAAACCCGGAATCAGCTTCAACTGGCTGCCCTGAATGTGCGCCGCCACGTGAATGCCGTGCATCACCGGCAGCAGCGGGTCCGCGGTGCCGTGCACCACCAGCGCTGGCACACGCAGGCGGTTCAACAGCTCGACGCGGCTCGGTTCGGCAAGAATCGCGAGAATCTGCCGTTTCACCCCTTCCGGATTGAACGCCCTGTCGTAGGCAATCGCCGCTTGTTGCAGCAGCTTTTGCCGATCGTCCTTGACTTGCGGGCTGCCCAGCGCCGCCAACAGGTCCGCTTGTTGCTCCAGCGCTGTTTGTCGATCCGGCGCGCCACGGCGGGCCAGCAATTGCAGCAGCGCAGGGCTTGGCATCGGCAAACCGGGGGCGCCAGAACTGGTCATGATCAGGGTCAGGCTTTCAACGCGCTTGGGCGCCATGTCGGCCAGGTGCTGAGCGATCATCCCGCCCATGCTCGCGCCCAACACATGAAAGTGTTGAATGTGCAGGGTGTCCATCAGGCCCAGCGCATCCTGGGCCATGTCGGTCAGCGAATACGGCGCCGACACCGGCAGGCCGATCTTGTAGCGCAGCACTTCGTAGGTCAGGTTCGCCGTTGCAGGCGGCTGCACCCAGGTCGACAGACCGACATCGCGGTTGTCGTAACGAATCACCCGAAACCCTTGCTGGCACAGGGCAACGACGACCTCGTCCGGCCAGTGGATCAACTGCCCGCCAAGGCCCATGACCAGCAGCAACGCAGGGTCGGAATCACGACCGATACTCTGATACGCCAGGTGCACTTCATCGAGCTCGGCCACTTGCGTGGGAACGTTGACATCGCATCGAGAGGCCGCAAAAGACGGCAAGCTGCACAACAGCGCAGCCAGGAAAAATACAAACCGCATGGAAAACACCGAAACGCAGAACCCCAGTAGCCGCGAGTCTGATGAAGTTTTCCAAAGCGCGCTGCCACAGTTGCGTGACATTTTGATGAAGGGAGCTGAGCGGTCGAAAATGGCTGGCGACGCGCGTCTGCGTCGCAGTTCGACCGGACGCAGGAATTTACGCCGCGCTCAGGCTCACCGGGCTATGCAAGAGCGAACCCGAACCTGCCACCCACAGGTTGTCGCCAAAGCGCAGTTGCGCTTCGCGGAGCAGCTCGTTCGCCGTCTCCTGATCGCTGCTCTCGATGTTGCGATCATTGACCCCTTCCAGAGACAGCACTTTGTAAGTTGGCAAGCGGTCCAGCAGCGTCGGCGCCTGCTCCGGGGCGCGCAGCAGATCGACGTGCAAGCCCTGCACGGGCAGGGAAACCGCCAGACCCAGGTTGGCACCCAGGCCACCAGAACACGTCGCGATCAGCTTCTTCAGCGGCGAGTATTGCAGGCTGTGATAGGCGCGCTCGAAGGCATTTTTCCAGTCCTGTGGCAGGTCCAGGCTGAGGATCGGCTCTTCGATCTGAACCCATTCAACGCCCTGCCCGGCCAGACGCCCGAGCAGTTCGCCATAGATCGGCAGCAGGCGGTCGAGCAGTTCGAGCTTGTCGAAGCTGTTGTCCTTGGCCTTGCCCAACCACAGGTAGGTCAGCGGGCCGATGATCACCGGCTGGACCTGATGGCCCAGCGCGCGGGCTTCTTGCACATCGTCGAGCAGTTGTTCCCAGCTGAGCGACAAGGGCTGATCCCGAGTGAATTCCGGGGCCGGGAAGTCGTGAGTGGTGTCGCCTTTAAAGCAGGCTTCGAGGGCATTCTTCAATTCGCGATCAGCGCCGATACGCGCACATTCAAGGTTTTGGGCCAGAGTCATGATGACGTTTCCTACAAAAGATGGCGCCATTGTCGACACTGACCCCGGCATGAGACAAACTCATTGTTTTCGTGTTGATCACAAAATTTATTCATGGAGCGCCCCGGTGCTTGAGATACGCCACCTTAAAACCCTGCATGCCCTGCGCGAGGCGGACAGCCTGGTCGACGCCGCCGACCGGCTGCACCTGACCCAATCCGCTCTGTCTCACCAGTTCAAGGAACTGGAAGAGCGCATGGGCATGCCGCTGTTCGTGCGCAAGACCAAGCCGGTGCGTTTCACCAGCGCCGGGCTGCGTCTGCTGCAGCTGGCCGATTCGGTGCTGCCGCAATTGCGTAACGCCGAGCGGGATATTTCGCGTCTGGCCGGGGGCGTCGCGGGGCGTCTGCACATGGCGATCGAATGCCATAGCTGCTTTCAGTGGCTGATGCCGACCATCGATCAGTTCCGCGATGCCTGGCCTGAGGTGGAGCTGGACCTGGCCTCCGGCTTCGCCTTCGCGCCCCTGCCCGCCTTGGCCCGCGGCGACCTGGATCTGGTGGTGACATCCGACCCGGTGGATCTGCCCGGCATCACCTATGTGCCGTTGTTCACCTACGAAGCCATGCTCGCGGTGGCCAATCAGCACCCGCTGGCGGGCAAGCCGTTCGTGGTGCCGGAGGATCTGATCAGCGAAACCCTGATTACCTACCCGGTAGAGCGCGACCGGCTGGATATCTTCACGCGGTTCCTGGAGCCGGCCGACATCGAGCCTGCACAGGTTCGCACCTCGGAGCTGACAGTGATGATGATGCAGCTTGTGGCCAGTGGCCGCGGCGTGTGTGGGATGCCGCACTGGGCGCTGCATGAATACAGCTCACGGGGCTATGTGAAGGCCAAGCGACTGGGTGAGAAAGGGCTGTTCGCCACGCTGTACGCAGCGATCCGCTCGGACATGCTGGATGCGCCGTACATGCGCGATTTCCTGCTGACGGCGAAGGACACGTCGTTTTCGACGCTGGATGGTGTTAGCGCAGTCAGATAAGCAGATCCACATTGCAGGAGCACGCTTGCCCGCGACAGCAGTGTGCCAGTGACGGCATTTGGCACAGATAAACCGCCGTCGCGGGCAAGCGCGCTCCTACAGCTATGTGTCAGGCAGTCAACTGGCGATACAACGGCAAGATCGAATCCCGCGTCAAAGGTGCCAGCTGCAGGTGGTCGAGGTTTGCGCCATCGACCCAGACGACTTCTTCAATCTCTGCTGCTGGCAGCACATTCTGATCCACGTCCAGCCGGTACAACTGGCAGTTCACTTCAAACCCCGGCTCATTGGCCGCCACAGCAGAAAACTCGCCGAGAAACTGCGCCTGCTCTGCTGCGACAACCAGGCCCAGCTCTTCGTGCAGCTCGCGAACCAACGCAACGGCCGCAGTTTCACCCGCGTCGATCTTGCCACCCGGTTGCATGAACGCCTGAGTGCCGCGCTTGCGCACCAGCAGGGTCCGGCCATCGGCGCCGATCAACAGCGCTGCGGCGATACGGATGACCTTCACAGCACCACCTCGGTTTTCAGCGCGCGGTTTTCGTCGGCGCGCTCAAGGGCCAGGCCGATCAGGCGATCGATCAGCTGCGGGTAGCCAAGGCCTGTGGCCTGCCAGAGTTTCGGGTACATGCTGATGGAGGTGAAGCCCGGCAGGGTGTTGACCTCGTTGATGATGATTTGCCGCGCCTCGGTGACGAAGAAATCCACCCGCGACAGCCCCGCGCAACCCAGTACGCGATAGGCCTGTAGCGCGACTTCACGCACCTCGTCGCTCAGATCGGACGGCAGGTCGGCCGGAATGGCGATCCGGGCCTGGCCGTCGTTCAGGTATTTGGTGTCATAGGCGTAGAACTCGTCGTTAGCCACCACTTCGCCGCACACGCTGACCTGCGGCTCGTGGTTGCCCAGCACGGCGCACTCCACTTCACGGCCGACGATGCCCTGCTCGATCAGCACCTTGTTGTCGTAGTCGAACGCCAGTTTGATCGCGGCCGCGTAGCTGGCCTCATCGGTGACCTTGCTCACGCCCACCGACGAGCCCTGGCTGACCGGTTTGACGAACAGCGGCAGGCCCAGTTGCGCCGAGACGCTGACGAAATCCACCGACTCACCGCGATGCAGCACCGCGAACGGCGCCACGGCAATCCCGGCGTCGCGCAGCAGGCGCTTGGTCACGTCCTTGTCCATGCACACCGCCGAGCCCAGCACATCCGGGCCCACGCACGGAATGTCGAGCAGGCGCAGCAGGCCCTGCAGCGCGCCGTCTTCGCCGGTGCTGCCGTGAATCAGCGGGAACACCACGTCGATGCGCGGCACTTCCAGACCGGTTTCCACTTCGACGAACTGCGGGCCCTTGGCGCCCGGCAGCAGAGACAGCAGACGCCCCGACTCGCTGAGCTTGATGTGCGCAGGATCGGTGGCGTTCTGCAGGTAATCGCGCTCGTCGAAACGCAGCCAGTGGCCCTGCTTGTCGATGCCGATCAGGGTGACGTAGTAGTTGTTGCGATCAATCGCATTGATCACGTTGCGCGCCGATTGCAACGACACTTCATGCTCGGAGGATTGCCCACCGAAAACGATGGCGACTGACTTTTTCAAAGGGGGAGACTCCTGGATTTCAGGTCGCAGAGTCAAAAGCAATTTGCGCCGTTAGTCCAGTCCCCGAGGCCATCCGATGGACAGAATGCAGGCTAAACAGACAAAAAATCTGACAAGTGCGCGGCGACTTTTTTGTAACAGTTACAACTTAAATCTTTGCTCAGGCCACCAGTGCCGCTAACGTGCGCGCCGCTGTCAAACGCTCCACCCCGACGCCCGTCGGGAACGGAATGAACTGTCACCACCAGGAGGTTGTGCAATGCACTTGATTGATCGCTATGAACTGTCCATCCCCGGCCACATGCGGCTGGTCGATGCCCGAAGCGCCCTGAATTATCTGGAGCGTTTCGTAAACGACAGTGAAGGACCTGTCGACTGCGAGGCCCTGGCCGAGAAGCTCGAGCCGCTGATTGAAGCCCTTAACGATGCCGCCGACAACGCGCGCCCCGTGAACGGCGATGAAGCGTTCGAACTACAGGCCTGTCAGTGGGGCTACATTGCCCTGTCGCCCAGAGAGCGCAGCGTGCTGCAGCAGATCCGCAGCAGCAATCAAGAGGGTCAGGAAGAGATTTTCCAGATGATCACCGAGATTCAGGCGCGCAAGCCTCTGCTCGACTCTCAGTAACGGGGGGTGCAAACCCGCATCACCGGGTTCAGGCAAAGGGACGCGCCCTTGCAGCGCGCCCCGTTTTTCGTGTCACGCCGCTTCCTGGAAGTCCATTTCAGGGGGCTGGCGACGGAAACCGCCGGTCAGCCAGGCTAGGTACACGCAGCCCAGCACCAACCAGCTCACACCCAGGATGATCGCCAGTTTGTCCAGGCTGATCATCAGCCACAGGTCAGCCACCAGGCCGATCAGCGGGCAGATCAGAAACAGCGCCAGCTCGCGCAGGCCGCGTTTCTCGCCACCGATCCAGTAGTGGAAGATCACCGACAGGTTGACCAGGCTGAACGCCAGGAACGCGCCGAAGTTGATGAACGAGGTGGAGGTGGTCACGTCCAGTTTCAGCGCCAGCAAGGCCACCACTGCACACAGCAGAATACTGTTCACCGGCGTGCCGAAGCGCTCGCTCAGGCCTGCAAAGAACGACTTGGGCAACACGCCGTCACGACCCATGGCGTAGAGCAGACGCGAACCGCTGGCCTGAGCCGACAGGCCCGAGGCGAACTGACCAACGATCAGGCCGATGAGGAAGAGGGTCACGAACACGTCGCCACCAATGTTGCGGGCGATTTCATAGGCCGCCGAGTCGACGTTCTCGAACTGCGCCGAAGGGTGCGCCAGCTGCACGAAGTACGACACGCCGACGAAGATCAGGCCGCCAATCAGGGTGATCAGCATGATCGCCTTGGGAATGGTGCGACGCGGGTCCTTGGTTTCTTCGGTCAGGGTGCTGACGGCATCGAAGCCCAGGAACGAGTAACAGGCAATCGCCGCACCGCTCATGATCAGCGGCATCTGCATGTCACCGTTGAAGAAGGGCGTCAGGGTCCACAGCGGCTTACTAGCGTCACCGCCGATGTAGTGAATGCACAGCGCTACGAAGGCGCCCAGCACCAGAAACTGCACGATCATCAGCAAGGCGTTGACGGTGTTGGCCAGTTTCAGGCCGACAATGTTGATCAGGCTGGTGACGACGATGAACGCCAGCACCCAGACCGGCTGAGGCACCGACGGGAATGCCGAACCCAGATATGCCGCGCCGATCAGCCAGATGGCCATGGGCAAGAACAGGTAATCGAGCAGCACGGCCCAACCGGCAATGAAGCCCAGCTTGGGGCTGATCGCCTTGCGCACGTAGCTGTAGGCGGAACCTGCCACCGGAAACGCCGAGGCCATACGGCCGTAGCTCATGGCGGTGAAAAACATCGCCACCAGTGCCGCCAGGTACGAGGCTGGCACCATGCCGCCGGTTGACTGTGCAAGGATGCCGAAGGTCCCGAGCACGATGATGGGGGTCATGTAGGCGATGCCAAACAGCACCACCGACCCTAACGAAAGGGTGCGTTGCAAACGAGCCATGAGCGACTACTCCGAATTTATAGGTTTTATGGCAGAGAACAGTTCGGCAGAACAAAGGCGTTTCTTTTAATTGGAAACTGCCGGGCACTCGCCGCAACGGCGCCCGGCAGGCACTGCTTTTATTGGTTTTGAGGAATCAACAATTCACGCACGCCATCGGCATGCTCGATCACTTCGCCCGGCAGACGCAGGCGCTGGTCGTCCAGGTAGCGATAGTCGCGACGGGCAGCCTCAAGCTGAGTCAGGTCCAGCTCGGCGCTGAACTGGCATTCATCGCGCCCGGCTTCCTTGAGCAAGGTGCCGAACGGGTCGACCAACGCACTGCCGCCAGCGAACACCAGATCGCCGTCGCCTTCGCCCACGCGGTTGACCATCAGCGCAAACGCCTGGTTTTCCTGGGCGCGGGCCATGATCGCGGTGCGATGGGTGGGGCCGTAAGGGTCCATGTTGCCGTTGGTGACGATGATCAGCTCGGCGCCCAATTGCGCCAAAGCGCGGGCCGACTCGGGGAATTCGATGTCGTAGCAGATCAGCATGCCGACCCGCAGGCCGTTCCACAGGCAGGTCGCGTAACGATCGCCTGCCGAGAACACGCCCCGGTCCGAGGCCCACAGGTGGGTCTTGCGATAGCGCAGGGCGATGCCTTCAGGGGTGATCAGCAGCGTGGTGTTGTAGAAGCGGCCGTTGTCGTTCTCGGCCATGCCGATCACCACGGACACATTGCGCGCTCGAGCGGCTTGCTGCACGGCTTGAACGGTCGGGCCGTCTAGCGGTTCGGAAACATCGGCAACGGTGTCGCTGGAAGGAAAGCCCATCAGGTGAGTTTCCGGGAACACGATCAGCGCGGTGTCGCTGGCGCAGGCGGCAATCGCATTCAGCGCGCGTTTCAGGTTATGGCTCGTGCCATTGTCCTGGCCCGTGATTTGGGCGAATTCGACCTTCATGGGTTCTCCTTATAGATTTTTGAAACATGAGCCGCGTAGCCGATCAGGCACAAAGTACTGGCCTGAGCATTGGCTCTGCGGGCAGTATGCGCATCAGCACGTGTAACGGGGTATTACGCAGCTGTAGTAACCCAATAGGGGTAGATCAATGACAATCGCACTTCAGGACATCGCCTGGCATCGCTCGGTCGCGCAGTTGATCGAAGCGCTGGACCGGCCGAACTTCTGGGCTCAGTTGGTGCGCCTGCTCAATCAATACGTCAGTTTCGATAGCTGGGTGGTGCTGCAATTCAGTTCTGGCCAGCGCCCGCTGGTGTTCGCCGAATCCCCCGGCGAGGACGGCAGCCCCGACCAGCTGTTTCAGGACTACCTAAAGGGCCTGTACCTGCTCGACCCCTTCTACATCGCCAGCCGCGAGCGCGCGCAGAGCGGCCTGTATCGCCTGGCGGAAGTCGCGCCGGAGCACTTCGAGCTGACCGAGTATTACCAGCGATACTTTCGTCTGAATGTCGTGGCCGATGAAATCCAGTTCAATTGCCAGCTCGACCACGACCGCACCCTTTGCCTGTCGCTGGGCTCGACCACACGCTTCAACACCGAACAGATCGCCCTGCTGTCGCTGATCCAGCCGTGGGTCACTGCGCTGCTGCGCCAGCGCCTACCCTTCGAACTGGCCGAGCCGGCATCCGAGCATGAAACGGTAGCCGCTCAACTGCCGCTCAATGACTGGCGCACCCAGCTTGAGGCCTCGGTGCAGCAAAGCCGGGGGGCTCAATTGACCGCCCGGGAGCTGGATGTGGGTCGGCTGATGCTCAGCGGCTGCTCCAGCAAGGAAATCGCGCGCAAACTGGAAATTTCTGCCGAGACCGTGCGCGTACACAAGAAACATATCTACAGCAAACTGGGGATCAAATCGCAGTCCGAGCTGTTTTCGATTTTCCTACAGGCGCAGAGCGCTTGAGACCACACAAGTCTTGCCGAAAAAAAGCGCGGCACAGCGCTAACCATTCAACCGTGTAAAGACCTAAAGGATCGCCTATGAGCCTGTCCCTTCTCAGCCGTTACGCCTTTTTTGTCGGCTGTGTGCTGTTCACCCTGTTCAGCCTTCCGTTTCTGCATCACGAGTGGCTCTGGCCGTTCACCCTGGCCACCGCGATCCTCAGCCTGATCGGCATTTTCGACCTGATCCAGGTGCCGCACTCGGTGCGCCGCAACTACCCGATCCTGGGCAACATCCGCTACGCCGTGGAAACCATTCGCCCGGAAATCCGCCAGTACCTGCTCGAATCCGACAGCGACGCCCTGCCCTTCTCCCGCGCCCAGCGCTCGCTGGTGTATGCCCGCGCCAAGAACGAATCGGCCGACAAACCCTTCGGCACGCTGATCGACGTCTACCAGCCAGGCTTCGAATTCATCAGCCATTCCATGCGCCCTGCGCCGCTGTCCGACCCGAACCTGTTCCGCGTCACCGTGGGCGGCCCGCAGTGCACTCAGCCCTACTCGGCGTCGATCTTCAACATCTCGGCCATGAGTTTCGGCTCGCTCAGCGCCAACGCCATTCGCGCGCTGAACAAGGGCGCCAAGCTGGGCAACTTCGCCCATGACACCGGCGAAGGCAGCATCAGCCCTTATCACCGCGAAAACGGCGGCGACCTGACTTGGGAGCTGGGCAGCGGTTATTTCGGTTGTCGCGCCGCCGACGGCCGCTTCGATCCGGAAAAGTTCGCCAAACAGGCCCAGGACCCGCAGGTGCGGATGATCGAAATCAAGATGAGCCAGGGCGCCAAACCCGGCCACGGCGGCATCCTGCCCAAACACAAGGTCACCCGCGAAATCGCCGACACGCGCGGCGTTCCCATGGGCGAAGACTGCATCTCGCCGTCACGCCACAGCGCGTTTTCCACCCCGACTGAAATGATGCAGTTCATCGCCCAGCTGCGTGAGCTGTCAGGCGGCAAACCGGTGGGCTTCAAGTTCTGCCTGGGCCACCCGTGGGAGTTCATGGGCATCGCCAAGGCGATGATGCAAACCGGCATCCTGCCAGACTTTATCGTCGTCGATGGCGCCGAAGGCGGCACTGGCGCGGCCCCCGTGGAATTCACCGACCACATGGGTCTGCCCATGCGCGAAGGCCTGTTGTTCGTGCACAACACGCTGGTGGGTCTGAATCTGCGCGACAAGATCAAGGTCGGCGCCAGCGGCAAGATCGTCAGCGCCTTCGACATCGCCAGCGTCCTGGCCATCGGTGCCGACTGGGCCAACTCCGCGCGGGGCTTCATGTTCGCCATCGGCTGCATTCAGTCCCAGAGCTGCCACACCAACAAATGCCCGACCGGCGTCGCCACCCAGGACCCGCTGCGCCAGAGGGCCCTGGTGGTGCCCGACAAAGCCCAGCGCGTGTACAACTTCCACCGCAGCACCCTGCACGCTTTGGCCGAGATGATCGCCGCCGCAGGCCTGGACTCACCGACGCAGCTGGAAGCCAAACACCTGGTGCGCCGCCAGTCGGCCACCGAAGTGAAACTGTTCTCCCAGTCCCACGTGTTCCTGCAACCGGGCCAGCTGCTCAACGGCATCGTCGACGACAGCTTCTATTCGCGCATGTGGCGCATGGCGCGTGCCGACAGTTTTGAGCCGAACGAGATCTGACGCCGTTCAAGGGGTCGAGCAGGCTTTATCGGTTGATGAGGCCTGCCCAGCCACGGCGTCAAACAATCGAAGCCGGTTATCCCCCGTCGTCAGGGTTTTCCTGAGCTGCCAGTGGCAGGGAATCTCCAGGCCGACATTGGCATCATCGCCATGATCCACCAGCCATACGCGCACTGTTCCGGCGGGCACTTGGTCCAAACGCGCGATTTGAACATCCTCAAGCCCAGCACCGTAAGGCGCGCTGAAATGGCGGGGTGCCTGGCAGCTTTTCGGCGCGCCTGCCGGGGCAAACGGGGCGTAAAACAAGGGGCGTATCGGGCTGCGGTTGTAATAGTCAAAGGCGGGGTAATAGAAAAGATTCAGTACGACGATCTGATCACCCCGGATGTAATTGGCATTGATGACATCGGCAATCTGGTTGACGCGCTCTTGCGTCGGCCCATCGTCGGAGTTGGTGTAATCCTGCAACTGATGCAGATGGCTGAGCCCCACACACTCAATGCCCATGATTGCAACGGCAGTGACAGCGGCGAGTCCGAGATGCTCACGCGCCACCCGCTCGATTCCCACGCCCAGCAGTAACGGCAAATACACCGCCGAGAACGTCAGATAGCGGGCCATCAACATCGGTACATGCAGCGACACCACGAACACGACGATCAGTGGCGCCAGCAAAAAGATGACCAGCAATCGCGGAAAATGCTGATGCTGCCTGTCGCGAAAGAGGCAGTAAGCGCACACGGCAAGGGTCACAGGCAGGACACCCCAAAAAACGCCGACGGGCAGTCCCTGGCCTTTTTCCAGTGTCAGGTATTGCCACAAGACGGAAGCAATAGCCTGCACGGTGACGGGCTGAATCCAGCTCAAGTTGCACGAAAGGCTCAGTTGCCTGCTGAACTCAGGCAACCAAGGCAGGAACAGCAATGCGGCGACGATATTGGCCGCCCACCATTGACGGGTCAGGCACGGCCGTACACCCCACTCATTAGAAGACCTGGGCAGCGTCATTACATACAGCCAATGAGCGATCACTCCTGTGATGGCCAGGTAATGGGTGTAAAGGCCCGCAGCGATCAGCAACGCGTAGGCGCCAAGGCAAGGGAACCGGCGCGGCTGCCTGACCCAATACACCAACGCGATCGTGGCGCCGGTCATCCACACCGCCAGCAGCGCGTACATCCGCACCTCCTGGCTGTAACGCACGGCGATGGGCAGCATGGCCAGCAGCACCCCTGCCAGCATCGCCGCACGCCGGTTGGCCACGAGCGCGACCAGCCAGATGCCCAATCCTACGGTCACCACGCCCGCACAGGCACTCAGCGAGCGGACAGAAAACAGACCGTTGCCAAACAGCTCAATCCATTGGCCCAGCAGGAAGTAATACAGCGGCGGGTGCACATCCAGCACGGCAACCGCCAGCAGCGTCGGAGCCGGGTGAGCGCTCATCACCACACTGAATGCTTCGTCAGCCCAGAGCGTTGCACTGTCGAGTCGATAAAACCGCAACACGGTGGCCAGCAACAGCACTGGCCCCCACCACACGTGCTCCCGCACGGCAATCGCCAGGCGCGTCAGTGAATCCTGGCCCTTACTCATCGTGCGCCTCCTGCCTGACCACATGCTTGACCACATAGCGCGGCCGGTGTTTGCTCTCCAGATAAATCCTGCCGATGTATTCACCCAGGATGCCGATACCGATCAACTGGACGCCGCCCAGAAACAGGATTGACACCATCAGCGAAGCGTAACCGGGGACGATATTGCCGTTGAGGCCGTAATCGACGATCAGGTACAGCGCATACGTCAGTGTGCACAGCGAGAGCGCGGCGCCGATGTAGGTCCACACCCGCAGTGGCACCGTGCTGAACGAGGTGATCCCGTCCAGCGCCAGATTCCACAGTTTCCAGGGGCTGAACTTGCTGTTGCCGGCGGCTCTGGGGGCGCGATCGTACTCAACCGTGACCGTGTCGAACCCGGCCCAGGACAGCATGCCTTTCATGAAGATCTGTTGCTCGGGCATACCCTTGATCACCTCCACCACCTTGCGATCCAGCAGCCTGAAATCACCGACATTCTCATCGATCCGCGTCGCAGAAATCCGCCGCAGGACCTTGTAGAACAGCCCCGCCGAGTGGCGTTTGAAGAAGCTGTCGGCGCGGCGATGACGACGCTTGGCCAGGACGACTTCAGCGCCGTCACGCCACGCCTCGATCATCTGCTCGATGACATGGATCGGGTCCTGAAGGTCGACATCCACCGGAATCATCGCGTCGCCCGTGGCGTGTTCGAGCCCCGCAAACAGTGCCGCTTCCTTGCCGAAATTTCGGGACAGCGTTAGCAGCACGACATGACGATCAGCGCTTGCGATGCGGCGGGCAATGGGATTTGTGGCGTCCTGACTGCCATCGTCGACCAGCACGATCTCGATCAGCCAGCGCCGCAACCCGGGGTCCTGCCGGATTGCCCGGTAGAACGATTCAAGGGCCTGCTCTTCGTTAAACAAGGGCGTAATCAGAGAGATTTTCAAGATATTCTCCCGGCGAACACCACATACCGGGAAAACAGGAAACCGACGATTAGACTGAAGGCGCAGAACCCGATCAAGGTCACGGCGGGCGACCAGACCAGATAATCACCGAACGCGCCCACGCCCAGGCTGACGAATCCCATGAACCCCACATACACGCAATAGCGTTGCCATGAGCGATAACTGTCGAAGGTGAAACGCGCATTGAGGCAGAAAGACAGCGTCACCGCCGCCATGAATCCGGCCAGGTTGCTGCTGGCCTGCGAGGCGCCCCACAGTGAATGCAACGCGAAGAATACCAACCCATGAACGGCCGTATTGGCCACGCCCACCGCGCAATAGCGGGCGAAGTGTCGTCGTGTCGACATGATCACATTCCCTTGTCATCAACCCGCACGGCCACTGCTGATCCGGTCTGACGCCGGTTCAAGACCTCCCCTTTCCTACAGTGAAGACTGATTTTCAGGCTACTGGCAGACCGGCTGTCGGCAAGCGCCCGCTGTCACACCTTGGTCACAATTAGAGACATTCTGCCCTATCGAACCTTTGCAATTACCCGGCAAAACCGCCACCCTGCGCGCCGCCGATCAGCCCCGACTGCTAACGTTGAACCAAGGCTGAGTCCGACCCTCTTCTTTAAACAGACTTTCAGAGCTCACCGTCATGACGAACGGACGCGACCATCGAATCGACTTTTTTCGAGGCTTGGCGCTGATCTTCATTTTTTGGGATCACGTACCGGAAAACCCTTTCGCGCAGCTGACCCTGCGCAACTTCGGCTTCAGCGACGCCGCAGAAGTCTTTGTCTTTCTGGCCGGTTATGCCGCTGTGCTGGCCTACGGCCGCGTGGCCCAGCGCGATGGTTATATCGTCGCCTGCCTGCGCATCCTGCGCCGCACGTGGGTGCTATACGTCGCGCACATTTTTCTGCTGACCCTGCTGATGGGCATCGTCTTCGTCGCCAACAACCACGTCGACACCCGCGACATGGTGCGCGAGATGGGCCTTGAGTATTTCGTCGGCAACCCGCAGCAGGCGCTGGCGGACGAACTGCTGCTGCGCTTCAAACCCAACCTGACCGATCCCCTGCCGCTGTACATCCTGCTCATGGGCGCGCTGCCGCTGATCCTGCCGATCATGCTGCGCAACGCCGCCGTTGCCGTGGGCCTGTCGATTGCGCTGTACCTGATGGTGCCGCTGTTCGGCTGGAACCTGCGCGCCTACGAAGGCGGCGGTTACTGGTATTTCAACCCGGTGGCCTGGCAGCTGATCTTCGTCCTCGGCGGCGCGTTCGCCATGTACACCCAGCGGCCCGCAGTGCCTGCAGCACGCCCTCGTGCAGTCTGGCAGCAGCCGCTGTTCCTGATCGCAGCGCTTTACATGCTGATCGCCGGCACCATCACCTTTCTGTGGAAATTCCCGGCCATCCACGACGCCCTGCTGCCCAAGGCGTTCACCGACCTGATCTACCCGATCAGCAAGACCGACCTCTCGCCCTTGCGCCTGCTGCACTTCGTGGCGCTGGTCTACGTCGTCGCCAAACTGCTGCCCGCCTCACACGCCTGGCTCGACAACTGGCCTGCGCAACAGACCTGCCGCATGGGACGCTATTCGCTGGAAATCTTCTGCCTGGGCGTACTCCTCGCACCATTGGCCGATGGCCTCAACGCCCTGGCCGGCGATGTCTGGCAGATGCGCGTGATCACCGCCCTGCTGGGCATGGGGCTGATGCTGCTGTTGTCTAACTGGCTGGAGCTGAACAAGCGTCTGGGCAGCCCGAAGGTGCCGCGGGTGGCGCCGGTTTGAGAACGGGTTATCAATAGGTAGACGCTTCGGAGATTTCCTACTGGTTTATCAGGCAAAGCTTTTTCGCACGCGGCCGTTATGCGGAAGGTAGGGATAAACCAGTGAGGAAACTAAAGTGGACATCAGCGCCGTAAACCAAGCATATCTGACCAAACTGCATCAGTTACCCGCCAAGCCACCTGTCGCGCAGGCGGTTGACCACGCGAAACCTGACGATGGCGAAATCAACGCCCTTCTTGGTGAAAAACCCTGGCTTACCGAGCCCGGACTGGAATGCATCGATTCGATGGAAGAATATATATCCTTCAAGAAGATGGATGCTCATATCACTCTAGAAATTATGAAGACCCACTATGAAGCGTTCATCGACAAGCTTAGGAACACCCGCCCGGAACTCGTAAATAAAAATTTCAGCTTCACCATCAATGACCAGGGAGGTCTTGAAGTTTTAGACCCAGACAATGTTTTATCCTCGGACGAACGTAGCTACCTGACAGAACAATTAAATCTTCACGAGGGACTGACAGCCAACGCAGCTTCGCTGCAGGAAATCGCCAAAACGCTCTTACAGTATGGTTCCAACCGCGAAAACGGAACACATTCCAAACTTTCGAACAGTGGCCATGTTCGACTGGATTTCCTGAAATTATTAAAAAGTGAAGACGCAAACAAGACGCTCCAGGAACAGATTTTAGTATATTCCGGGCCACGCTCCTCGCGAATTTCAGAGCAAGCCTGACGCCGCTCGACCCTGGCCGGACTTTCCAGCCAGGGTCGATGACGCTTAGATAGATCCCCGTTCAGTTTTGATGAGTTCCTGCCTACAGATATGGCCGAACAGTCGCAGATCCTGAGCGGCGTCTGCATCCGCTGCCGGGCCTAGCAGTGCGTTTGAAAAAGTGTAGCCACCGACGTAGTAATAACTTCTCCACGTATGAGTTCCTAAGTGGTAGGTCACGTAATCAAGCGCCTCATGACCTCCTGTGCAACGGCCAAACGTAATAGAAGTCTTTACCTTCCCCTGATGATTGCTGACCACTTCCTCAACAACCGGTTTGAGCCGAGACTCTGAAAGACCCAGTGTAAATCGCCCAACCGCACCTTTCAGCGGAGCCCCGACGGAGTCGGTAAAATACGCTTCCAAATTCGCCTGAGTGTAACCTTGTGTCCAGAACCACGACGGCTGAGTATGCCCTGTCGGAATCCTGTTAACGCCGACTTCACCATGCAATTCATACTTTTTCAGCACCGGGTATGATCCCAGGATAAGGCGATACGCAGCGGGAGTGCGAGGAGCGCCCATTTTACTCATCAACCTGACAATGACCGAGCCATTCGCACCCAGCCCCGAAAAAACCTTTGAGTCACCAACCAGTTCTTCGCATTTATCACCCGTCAGATATTCGACTTTAAAGGCAGCACGCTGGCCGTCACCAGAATGCGCCAGCAGCACCATTTGTCCACGCACCGCAGTGAAGCTGTAATAATGAACAGCAGTCGCACTTTTTGGAATCTGTTGAAGCACATGAACCTGGTCAGATAAATCAGTGAACACGAGCTCCCCATCCATATGTGTTTCGGAAACGCTCTGTTCAAGACCATAACTGTATACATTTGATTGGGCTTCACTCTGCGCCTTAAAATCAGCGGCGTGTAAAAGCTGACACTGCGAGCTCAGCAGTAACAGTACAACTACCATAGACTTCTTAACAAGTTTCATACCATCATCCTCGGTCATTAATTTTATTTTTGTTTACCTCACCATTGACGTAATTATCCAGACACCTCCATGTCAATCCCATCAACAACAAAAAGAACATTCCTACAAATCAACGCTGGACTCATCAGAATTAAGCGAAATGAGAACGACTGTGACCATTTAACTGACATACACCATCGTGACCCGCCCCATCGGATCTAACCTTGAGTGGGCTCTACCACTTCAGTGACCCAGTCTCGTTTCACGCAGGACCTTCACAAATTTTTCACCCTCCCCGCCCAGCGTCTAAGCTTGTAGTCAGGTGCGATTAACAGGTTTAACCGGGCCAACGATATGGGCGCTTTGTGGCATTCAGACGGGAAAAAGGCTGCGGTCGAGGCTGACAGTCGGGGGGACGCTCCAATGCCTGCACGCCCACACCAAAGGCGACACGTGTGGCGGGCGTTGCTGGTGATGGTGCTGGTGGCGTTGGTGATCCTGGGATTTATGGCGGCCTCGGAAGTGCGCAGTTCGAAGCTTCAGGCCCGAGAGTTCAGCCAGTTCGCCCATGACCTCAGCTACGCCGTGGAGCCCGGTGCCAGCGACGACATCCTGTACCCCGGCGATGGCCCGTTCGACAAACGGCTGGGCTATTCGGCGCTGGGGGAGTTCCTGCCCCGCCTGCTCAAGCGCGATTACCGCATCACCGAACAATCCCGTTTTTCTCCCGAGCTGATGGCTTATGCCAAAAGCGGCTTTTTCGTGCCGTATCAGGAGAAGAGTCAGTCAGGGTTGACCATTGCCGACTGTCGCGGCGATGCGCTGTATCAATTCACCTATCCACAGCAGCTATACCCCAGCTTCTCTTCGATCCCGCCGGTGCTGGTCAACAGCCTGTTGTTCATCGAAAACCGCGATCTGCTCAACACCCGGCAGCCCATGGCCAACCCTGCGGTGGACTGGCCGCGCTTCTTCAAGGCGGCGATTTCCCAAGTGGCGAAACTGGTGGGGTTGCCCGGTCAATCGGCGGGCGGGAGCACCCTGGCCACGCAGCTTGAGAAATACCGCCACTCCCCCGATGGCCTGACGCAGTCCGGGGGCGAGAAGATCCGCCAGATGATTTCGGCCAGTGTGCGCGCCTATCAAACGGGGCCGCAGACGCTGGAAGTGCGCCAGCGCGTGGTGCGTGATTACCTCAACAGCGTGCCACTTTCGGCCGTGCCGGGGCATGGCGAAGTGCATGGCATGGCCGAAGGCTTGCGCGTCTGGTACGGCGCCGATTTTGATCGCAGCAATCAACTGCTGGCCTCCCCCGCCAAGGACGCCAAGACCCTCGCCGCCCAAGGCCTGGCCCTGCGCGAGGTGCTCTCGCTGGTGATCGCCCAGCGGCGCCCTTCCCACTACCTGGCGAAGGGGCGCAAGGAATTGGCAGACCTGACCGACAGCCATATTCGTCTGCTGGCGCAGAACAACGTGATCGACCAGCCTCTGGCCGACGCCGCTCTTGGGGCCACGGTCACCTACCGCGACTGGGTACAGCAGCCAACCGTGCAGCCCATCGAGACCAACAAAGGCATCACGGTTGCGCGCACGCGCCTGTCGAACATGCTCAACCGGCCGCTGTACGATCTGGATCGCCTCGACCTGTCCGCCACCAGCACCCTGCAAAACGATCTGCAGGCCAGCGTCGGCCAGTACCTGCGCGATCTGGCCAATCCCGAATACGCCGCCAAACTGGGCCTGCTCGGCGAGCATCTGCTCACGCCCACCAGCACCCAGGCCGTACGCTACAGCTTCACGCTGTTCGAGCGCGACATTGATGGCTCGAGGGTGCGGGTGCAGACCGACAGCACCGATCAGCCGTTCGACATCAACGAAGGCAGCAAGCTGGAACTGGGCTCCACGGCGAAGATGCGCGTGCTGACCACCTATCTGCAGATCATCTCGGAGATTCACGACAAATACGGCGCGATGAGCAACTCGCAGCTGAAGAAGGTGCCCGTGGAAGACCCCGACCGGCTCAGCCGCTGGGCGCTGGATTACCTGATGCAGAACCCCGACCGCGACCTGTCGAAAATGCTTGCTGCGGCCCTGGATCGTAAATACTCGGCGAGCCCCGGCGAGAACTTTTTCACCGGCGGCGGCATGCATCACTTCAACAACTTCCGCCGCGAAGACAACGCGCGCAACCCCACCTTGCGCGAGGCGTTGCGCGAATCGATCAACCTGCCGTTCATCCGCCTGATGCGCGATCTGGTGCGCTACGTCACGTATCAGGGGCCGAACAACAGCGCGGTGCTGATGAAGGACGACAGCGACCCACGGCGTCAGGAATACCTCGCCGACTTCGCCGACCGGGAGGGCACTTCGTTCCTGCTGCGCTTCTGGAAACGCTACAAGAACAAGACCACGCAGGATCGCCTCGACACCTTCCTCGACGGTGTGCATCCCTCGGCCAGCCGCATGGCCGCCGTGCATCGCTACCTGCTGCCGGATGCCAGTCAAAGCGCGTTCAACGCCTTCGTCCGCGCCCACACTGTGGCCGACAAGCGTCAACCGCCATTGAGCGAAAAACGTCTGGACGAACTGTATTACGCCTACGGGCCGGGCAAGTTCGACCTGCCGGATCAAGGCTATATCGCCCGGGTCCACCCGCTGGACCTGTGGCTGGTGGGCTACCTGCTGCAGAACCCCGAGGCGAAGTTCAAGGAGGCCGTTGCCGCCAGCCGCTTCGAACGGCAAGAGGTGTACAGCTGGCTGTTCAAGAGCCGACACAAGAGCGCGCGGGACAGCCGGATTCGCACGATGCTGGAGATCGAGGCCTTCCTCGACATTCACCAGCGCTGGCAGAAACTGGGCTATCCGTTCGACCACCTGGTGCCTTCGCTGGCCACCGCCATCGGCAGCTCGGGGGATCGTCCGGCAGCGCTGGCCGAGCTGATCGGCATTATCCAGAACGACGGCGTTCGCCTGCCGGTGTTGCGCATCGACAGCCTGCATTTCGCCGCCGACACTCCTTATGAAACCCGGCTCAGCAACAATCCGGAGCTGGGCAAACGGGTCCTGCGCTCGGAAGTCGCGACAGCCATGCGCGAGGCGTTGTCGCAGGTGGTCGATGCCGGTACCGCGCGGCGCGTGTCGGGCAGTTTCAAGACCGCCGACGGCACAGCCCTGGCCATGGGCGGCAAGACCGGGACGGGGGACAACCGCATCGAAAGCTTTGGCTCGGGCGGCCGGATTCTGGCCTCCAAGGCGATCAACCGCACTGCGACGTTCGTGTTCTACATCGGCGACAACCACTTCGGCACGCTCACCGCCTACGTGCCGGGGCGCGCGGCCGAGTCGTTCAAATTCACCTCGGCCCTGCCTGTGCAAGTGCTCAAGGGCATGGCGCCGATTCTCAATCAGTACCTTGAACCCGGGACCTACACCCAGTGCAAGGCGCCGATTGCGGCGCAGGTGGCGAGCGTTCGTTGACCGCAAGCAAGCCCGCCAGACCCTGAGTTCACCTCTCCAGTTGGTGTAGCCAGCACCCGCCCGATCTACCGCAATGGCCTATCCACTCAGGTGAGCACCGTTCGTCTTAACACGTCTTGCATCTTTTATAAGATATATCTTAAGGTATATCTAACACGTAACGAGAGATGACAAACGATGAGAGACCACTCACACCACCACCCCCATCACCACCGCCCGCATTTCGGTGACCACGGCGACGGCCGCGATGGCTTTGAAAAACGCACCGGTCGCGAACGCGGTGGACGCGGCCCTCGGGTGTTTGCCCCAGGCGATCTGAAAATTTTGCTGCTGGCCCTGATCGCCGATCAGCCTTGCCACGGCTATGACCTGATCCGTCAGATCGAAGGCCTTTTCGACGGCGCCTACAGCCCAAGCCCCGGCGTGATCTACCCGACCCTGACCTTTCTGGAAGAAAGCGAGCTGATCACCGGCGACGCAGAGGGCGGCAAGAAGCGCTACCAGATCACCGAAGCCGGCCAGCAGTTTCTGGTCGAACAGGCGGTTGCGCTGGACGGCGTGAAGATGCGCATCGAGGTCAGCAAGCGCTCGCTACGCGGCCATGACCGCCCGCCCGAGATTCACGAAGCCGTGCACAACCTGCGTCACGCCTTGCAGATGCACCACGGTCGCTGGACCCCGGAAGAAATCATCCGCGTGCGCGACCTGCTGAACGAAACCGCCAAGGCCGTCGCGGATGGCCCACACACTGCGTCGGAGAAGTCCGTATGAATTCACAGCAATCGATTCATCGCGTCAGCCACGAAATCAAACGTCGCAAGTTGCAGGTGTTGCGCGTCACCGACCTCACCCCGCGCATGCGCCGCGTCACCCTGCATGGCCCTGAACTGACCGGTTTCATCAGCCTGGGCACCGATGACCACGTCAAACTGCTGTTCGCCACGACTCCAGAAGAACAGGCAGCCCTGGATAACTTCGTGCCTGGCTCCAATGCCTCAGACGGCCCACGGCCTGCGATGCGCGATTACACGCCGCGTCGTTACGACGCCGAATCGGGCGAACTGGACATCGACTTCGTGCTGCACGGCGATGGCCCGGCAGCAACCTGGGCCGCTCAGGCGCAAGCAGGGCAATTCCTCTACATCGCCGGGCCCCGCGGTTCGATGATCGTGCCGGACATGTTCGACAGCTACCTGCTGATCGGCGACGAAACCGCCCTGCCCGCCATCGCTCGCCGCCTGGAAGAACTGGCCGGCAATCGTCGTGCGCTGGTGGTGGTCGAAATCGAAGACAACGCCGAGCGTCAGGCGCTGGCGAGCAAAGCGCAGGTTGAGGTGATCTGGGTGGTGCGCGGCAAGCAGGATTTGCTCGACGTGACGCGTCAATTGACGCTGCCTGAAGGCGATCTGTATGCCTGGGTGGCGACGGAATCGGCGCTGTCGCGCAAGGTTCGCCGCGTGTTGCTCGATGAGCTCAAGCTCAATGAAGCGGCGGTCAAGGCTGCCGGTTACTGGCGTCTGGAAGGCTCGGACGAGGAGTAACCCGGAGCCCAAAGCCTGTAGGAGTGAGCTTGCTCGCGATGGTGTCGGTTCAGACGACATCACTGTTTCTGCTCTGCCGCCATCGTGAGCAAGCTCACTCCTGCAAGGTCGGCCCGCCGCGAGCCATGACTTTGTCGATGATCAGTATCCCTCCCCCGATCCCGACAAACCCCGCCAACACCCCGAACGCGTTGATCAACGCGCTTTGAACTCCCAGCGTGCCAATGTCCAGAAACGGATACAGGTAATCGCCGAACATGTTTGCGCGAAACAGCAGATAGCCGAAGTACAACGTCGGGTACAACATCCACGCCAGCACATGTTTGAGCCGCAGTACACCCTTGCGCTGGTACAGCCACCAATAGCCGAGAAACGCCAGCGGCATGACGTCGTGCAGCAGTTCATCGGTGAGTTTTTGCCAGCCTTCCGGGCTCCACAAATGCCGCAGCAGCAGGTTGTAAGCGATGCTCACCAACAGAATGCTGGTGGTGATGCCCGCGCAGACCACAGGCGAACGAAAGAAGCGGTGCCCTGCCGAATGCCGGTCGGTGATCGCGCAGGTCAGCGCTGTGGCGACGAGGGTGTTGGTCAGCACGGTGAAGAAGCTGAAGAACTTGACCAGCCCGCCCACCAGACTGGCCTGATCGGTCCAGCGTCCCCAGAGAATCAGGTACAGCTGCACTGCCAGGGCGAACCAGCCGAGCAGCGCGGCGATGGTCGCGTATCGACGCTGTCCGCCGGTCAGGTCAAGGGTTGGGCTGTGCATGTTCGGCTCGATTTTAGAAGGCGGCGGGTCATCACCAACGCTTGGTGCGCGCCAGTTTTACGTACAGGGTTTCGACCTTTTCCCGCGCCCAGGGCGTTTTGCGCAGGAACGTGAGGCTGGACTTGATGCTCGGGTCGCTCTTGAAGCAACGAATGTCGATGCGCTCCGCCAGCCCCGACCACTCGTAATGCTCGACCAGCCGGTTGAGGATCTGTTCCAGCGTCACGCCATGCAGCGGGTTGTCGTTCGGTGTGGTCATGCCGGGCCTTTTGCGTTGGGTGTGGGGGACGTTGTCGCGAGGTGCGCACCTTAGCGGAGCGGGGATGAGGTGTGAAGAGATTGTAGAACCTGAAGGAGCGCGCTTGCCCGAGATAACAGCCTCCCTGACCCTGATGAGTTGACTGAAAAAACCTGTCGCGGGCAAGCGCGCGCCTACAAATCGCATCCGGCGGGCATTCAGGGATGCATAGATCGATTCCAAAATGATTGCATTTTTATTGTTATGTTATAACACTGCACAGCTGAACCTTTGAGTCCCACCCTGCCAAGGAAACGCTGTATGTCCCGCTCCTTCCTCTCCCGACGCTGGCGCCTGACGCCGCTGGCCGCTGCCCTGCTCGTTGCTTCTCCTGCCTTCGCCATCGAACTTGAGCAGCAAACCATTACCGCCAACCCGCTGGGCAGCGATCAGTTGGCCTCCCCCAGCACCGTGCTGACCGGCGATGACCTGACCCTGCAACAGAAAGGCAGCCTGGGCGAAACCCTGAACAAGCAGCCGGGTGTGTCGTCGTCGTATTTCGGGCCGGGCGCGAGTCGCCCGATCATTCGCGGGCTCGATGGCGATCGCATTCGTCTGCTGCGCAACGGCGTGGGTGCGCTGGATGCCTCGTCGCTGTCCTATGACCACGCGGTGCCGCTGGACCCGGTCAACGTCGATCGTGTTGAAATCGTGCGCGGCCCGGCTGCGCTGCTGTACGGCGGCAGCGCCATCGGTGGCGTGGTCAACACCTTCGACAACCGCATCCCGACCGAGGCCATCGAAGGCATTCATGGCGCAGGCGAGTTGCGCTATGGCGGCGCGGACACCACACGCAGCAGCGCGGGCAAGCTGGAAGCGGGCAACGGCACCTTCGCCCTGCACCTTGACGCCAACGCCCGCGAGTTCAACGACCTGAAAATCCCCGGCTACGCCCGCACTGCCGACGAGCGTGCCCGCGACCCGGATGGCGACGACAAGAAACATCGCCTGGGCAACAGCGACGGGCGTCAAGACGGCGGCGCTGTCGGCGGGTCCTACACCTGGGACGACGGTTATGCGGGGCTTTCCTACAGCAATTACGACTCCAACTACGGATCGCCCGCCGAGCAGGACGTGCGCATCCGCATGAAGCAGGACCACTACGCGTTCGCCTCGGAAATCCGCAACCTGTCGGGGCCGTTCAGCTCGGTGAAGCTCGACGCCGGTTACACCGAATACAAGCACATGGAGATCGAGGACGGCGAAGTCGGCACCACGTTCAAGAACAAAGGCTATGAGGCTCGCGTCGAGGCGCGCCACCAGCCGATCGGCCCGCTGAACGGGGTGGTCGGCGCGCAAGTGACCCGCAGCGAATTCTCGGCGCTGGGCGAAGAAGCCTTCGTGCCGCAGACCGATACCGATGCCGGCGCGTTGTTCATTCTCGAAGAACTGCAGGCCACCGATCGCCTGAAACTGAGCCTGGGCGGGCGCCTGGAGCACACCACTGTCGACCCGGATGGCAAGGGCAACGAGCGCTTTGCCAACGCCGATCGCTCCAGCAGCTTCACCGCTGGCAGCCTGTCGTCGGGTGCGGTGTACACGCTGACACCGATCTGGTCGCTGGCGGCAACATTGGGTTACACCGAACGCGCACCGACCTTCTACGAGCTGTACGCCAACGGCGCTCACGTTGCCACCGGCACTTATGAAGTGGGCGACGCCGGTCTGTCGAAAGAAAAAGCGGTGTCCAGCGACCTGGCCCTGCGTTTCGACAACGGCACCCACAAGGGCAGCTTCGGCGTGTTCTACAGCCACTTCTCCAATTACATCGGCTTGCTGGGGACAGGTCGTACGCTCAACGACGAAGGTGAGGAGGATGCCGACGGCATTCCGGAATACACCTACTCCGGCGTGCGGGCGCGATTTGCCGGATTCGAGGCGCAGGATCACTGGAAACTGGGCGAAAGCCAGTACGGAAAATTCGCTCTGGAGCTGTCAGGCGATTACACCCGTGCGACCAACCTGGACACCGGTGAAGCCCTGCCACGCATCGCGCCGCTGCGCCTGAACAGCGGCCTGCTGTGGGAACTGGACAAGTGGCAGGCGCGTATCGACGTCGAGCACGCGGCTTCGCAAGGTCGCGTCCCGGACAACGAAACCGGCACCAATGGCTACACCACGCTGGGTGCAAGCGCCGGTTACACATTCAACGTCGGTGAGAGCCAATGGCTGGCGTTCGTCAATGGCGAGAACCTGACCAACCAGACTGTGCGCTATGCCAGTTCGATCCTGCGCGACATCGCACCGGCGCAAGGCCGGAGTATTGAAGTGGGGCTGCGTATGACGTTCTAACGGCCTGCCGCCGAATTTCGGAATTGCGCAAATCCTGTGGGAGCCGGCTTGCTGGCGAAAGCGGTGGGTCAATGACCGATGAGTTGACTGACCCAACGCATTCGCCAGCAAGCCGGCTCCCACGGATTTGCGTCACCTCTTGCCTTCCATCTGTACACCCTCTGTAACGGTTTCCTTCCCCGCATCACACCCAGCAATCTGCACCTCCCCTACAGACGCTAAGGGATAGCGCTACCCCACTTCCTCACCACTGTTACGCTGCATGTAACTATTCATGTCGCGAAATCGTCTTTTTTAAAATTCATTAGCCCCCTATCATCGCGCCGCGCTGACAGCTGAATCGTTTTTCTTGTCCATCTGTCAAGTTTTGCCACGCGGCCTATCGACGCAGCACACGCCTGCCCCGTACCCAGATCACTAAAAAGAATCCATGCCCTATGCCTTTTCAATCGCAACGCTGCCCCCGTATTCACCCGCTTCGTCATCGCCACGCACTGGGGTTGCTCGCCCTCAGCCTGGCCACGTGCGCCCAGGCGACGCCGGCCTTTGACAGTGAATCGCCGTGGATGCTGGGGGATTGGGCAGGCAAGCGCAGCGAGCTTTCGCAGCAGGGGTATGACTTCAAGCTCGACACCGTGGTGGAAGTCGGCTCGAACCTGCATGGCGGTTACAAGCATGACAAGGCGACCCGTTACGCCGACCAGTTCGCCCTCGGCGCGCACATGGACCTGCAGAAGATCCTCGGCTGGCCCGACGCCGAATTTCAGGTGACGCTGACCAACCGCAACGGCGACAACATCAGCAACGACCGGGTTTCCGACCCACGCGTGGGCACCCTTTCGTCGTCCCAGGAGGTCTGGGGCCGTGGCAACGTCACCCGCCTGACCGACCTGTGGTATCAGCAGAAATTCCTCGATCAGGAGCTGAGCATCAAAGTTGGCCGCTTCAACGAAGGCGAAGACTTCAACACCTTCCCGTGCGACTTCCAGAACCTGTCGTTCTGCGGCTCGCAGGTCGGTAACTGGGGCGGCGGCATCTGGTACAACTGGCCGATCAGCCAGTGGGCCATGCGCGTCAAATACCAGCTCAACCCCGAGCTGTTCGTGCAGGTCGGGGCGTTCGAACAGAACCCGTCGAACCTGGAAAACGACAACGCCTTCAAGCTCAGTGGCAGCGGCACCAAGGGCGCCGTATTGCCGGTCGAGCTGGTCTGGTCGCCGAAGGTCAATGACCTGCCGGGCGAATACCGCGTGGGCTACTACTACAGCACCACCGACAGCAGCGACGTCGTCAAGGACAGCAATGGCGGTTACGCAGCGCTGAGCGGCGAAGACTACGCCGCCTCGTCGAGCAAACACGGCATGTGGCTGACCCTGCGCCAGCAAGTGACGAGCCAGGCCAGCGACAACAGCCGCGGCCTGAGCCTGTTCGCCAACGGCACGCTGCACGACAAGAAAACCAACATGATCGACAACTACGTGGCCGTGGGCGCGACCTACACCGGCCCGTTCGACGCGCGTCCCAAGGACGACGTTGGTCTCGCGGTCGGGCGTATCCACGTCAACCCGGCGTATCGCAAGAACATCAACCTGCGCAATCAGGCCGATAACGTCAGCGACTACAACGACCCGGCCTTCCTGCCGGTGCAGGACACCGAATACAACGCCGAGCTGTATTACGGCGTGCATGTCGCCAACTGGCTGACCGTGCGTCCCAACCTGCAATTCATTCGCCATCCCGGCGGTGTGAATCAGGTGGATGACGCGCTGGTGGCCGGTCTGAAGATTCAATCCTCGTTCTGATCGGCTTATTTCACCTTTCTGAATCCGCTTTCAGGAACTAGCGTCATTGAGACGGATTCAAACGGTTCGAGTCGACAAAGCGAAAAGAACAAAGCGTCAATCACTTAATCGTTACGGAGTACGACACTATGAGCACTGACGGTGCTTTCAGTAAGGGTCGCCGGCTACCGAGCTTGCTCGGACTGGTGATTCTGATCATGGGCCTGGCCTTGCTGGCCGGGGGTATCAAGCTGCTGACACTGGGCGGGTCGCTGTACTACCTGCTGACCGGCATCGGCTTCGTCATCACCGGCATCCTGCTGATCATGGGCCGTCGTTCGGCACTGGGTCTGTTTGCCCTGGTGCTGTTCGCGAGTACGGTCTGGGCGCTGTGGGAAGTGGGCCTGGACTGGTGGCAGCTGGTGCCACGTCTGTCGCTGTGGTTCGTGCTCGGCATCGTCATGCTGCTGCCGTGGTTCCGCCGTCCCGTGCTGCGTGGCCAGCCTGGCGGCCTGCCGACCGTGGCCCTGAGCATCGCCGTGGTACTGGCCGGCCTCACCGCCATTGCCAGCCAGTTCACCAGCCCCGGTGAAATCAAAGGCAAGCTGGACCGCGACGACGCCGGTGTGGCGTACGATCCGCAGCCGATGCCTGATGGCGACTGGCAGGCTTATGGTCGTTCAGAGCACGGCAATCGCTATTCGCCGCTCAAGCAGATCACCCCGGAAAACGTCAGCACGCTGAAGGAAGCCTGGCGCATCCGCACCGGCGATCTGCCGACCGCTGAAGACCCGGTCGAGCTGACCAACGAGAACACCCCGCTGAAGGTCAACGGCATGATCTATGCCTGCACCCCGCACAGCAAGGTACTCGCGCTGGACCCGGATACCGGGAAAACCATCTGGTCGTACGATCCGCAGATCTCCAAGGAAGGCGCGAAGAACTTCACCGGCTGGGCGCACATGACCTGCCGTGGCGTCTCGTACTACGACGAAGCGGCCTACGCCAAATCAGACGTCGGCGCACCTGCGGCCGAACTGTCCGACGCGGGCAAAGCCATCGCCGCAGCCTGCCCTCGCCGTCTGTACTTGCCGACAGCCGACGCCCGCCTGATCGCGCTGAACGCCGACACCGGCAAGGTCTGCGAAGACTTCGCCAACAAGGGTGCAATCGATCTGCGCGCCAACATCGGTCCGTTCACGGCAGGTGGCTACTACTCCACCTCGCCTGCGGCGATTACGCGCAACCTGATCATCATCGGCGGCCACGTGACCGACAACGAGTCGACCAACGAGCCATCGGGCGTGATCCGCGCCTACGACGTGCACGACGGCAAGCTGGTGTGGAACTGGGACCCGAACAACCCGGACGCCACCGCGCCGATCGCAGCCGATCAGTTCTACTCGCGCAACGCGCCGAACATGTGGTCGCTGGCCAGCGTCGACGAGAAACTGGGCCTGGTATACCTGCCTTTGGGCAACCAGATGCCTGACCAATACGGTGCTGACCGTACCCCTGGCGCCGAGAAGTTCAGCGCCGGCCTGGTCGCGCTGGACGTCAACACCGGCAAGGTGCGCTGGAACTACCAGTTCACTCACCACGACCTGTGGGACATGGACGTACCGAGCCAGCCAACGCTGATCAACCTGAAAACCAAGGACGGCGTGAAGCCGGCCGTGATTCAGCCGACCAAGCAAGGCAGCCTGTACGTGCTGGACCGCCGCGACGGCACCCCGATCGTGCCGATCGACGAAGTCCCGGCGCCGACCGGTGCTGCGCAGGGCGACCACACGTCGCCAACCCAGGCCCGTTCGCGACTGAACATGCTGCCGCCTGAGCTGACCGAAAAATCCATGTGGGGCGCCACCGCGTTCGACCAGATGCTGTGCCGCATCCAGTTCAAGGAACTGCGTTACGAAGGTCAGTACACGCCTCCGTCCGAGCAGGGCAGCATCATCTACCCGGGCAACGTCGGAGTGTTCAACTGGGGCGCCGTGTCGGTCGACCCCGTGCGTCAGCTGATGTTCACCAGCCCCAACTACATGGCCTTCGTCTCCAAGCTGGTGCCTCGCGCCAAGGTGGAAGCGGGCAGCAAGCGTGAAAGCGAAACCAGCGGCGTGCAGCCAAACACCGGCGCGCCATATGCTGTGATCATGCATCCGCTGATGTCGCAGCTCGGCATGCCGTGCCAGGCACCTTCGTGGGGTAACGTGGCCGCTGTGGATCTGACCACCAATCAGGTGGTGTGGAAGCACAAGAACGGCACCAGCCGCGACAACACGCCTGTGCCGATCGGTCTGCCGGTGGGCGTGCCGAGCATGGGGGGGTCGATGGTGACCGCCGGTGGTGTTGGTTTCCTGGCGGGTACGCTGGATCAGTATCTGCGTGCGTATGACGTGAAGACCGGTAAAGAGCTGTTCGCCGGGCGTCTGCCAGCGGGTGGTCAGGCGACGCCGATGACGTATACCGGTAAGGACGGCAAGCAGTATGTGCTGATCGTGGCCGGTGGTCATGGGTCGCTGGGGACCCGGATGGGGGATTACATCATTGCGTACAAACTGCCGGAGTGATTGAGTCTGGCGGGCTTTGAAGTAGCCCTGTAATGCGAAAGGCGGTCATCGAGAGGTGGCCGCCTTTTTTGTGGGCTCGGTTTTTATGTGGCTCGGAGGGCGGTGGGAATATCCGGTTTTCGCGTGGCGCTGAGAGGGTTCTGCCTAACGGCAGAACAATCGGCGCCACCCGAATACCGGATACACACAAAAATCCCAGCGCCGACAAAATCGCTACTTCTCAATAACCTCACCCCGCATCGGCGCCAATCTCGCCAGCAACCGATTCTGGGTCGCGACCGGAATCTTCAGTTCGTCCATCGCATCGATCAAATCTTCCACCAACGCATTGAAATCACTGCGGGTCAGGTTTTGACCCTTGTGCGACTCCGCCATCGAGTCGCCGGTATAACGACATGGCCCGCCTGCCTCAACACAGAACTGCTCTACCAATTTATCGCGCAACCGCACGATGTCGACCTTGCGGAAATGCTCGACGATCCGCTCATCCTTGGCGATGTGTAAAAGCATCCCCTCAACGATCTTCTGAATTCCCGCCCGCTCGCCGAGAGCGTGATACAGGCTGTCATCCTTGGGCGGTTGTTGAGCGCAGGCCGCCAGCAGGGCCAGGCTCAAAACACACAGCCAGCGCAAAGACCGCATCATCAAAAGCTCCCCTGCACAGACAGATACGTGCCGTTCTGGTTATCCAGCATCGCGATTTCGCCCAAGCGTGCGTAGGCCAGAACCACCGAAACGTGCTTGTTAGGGAACCAGCCGATAAAGGCGTCAGCCCAATCGCTTTCGCCGGCGAACGACAGGTTGTCAGGCTTTTCCCGGTACTCGACGCCCACGGCCCAGCGCGGGTTGAACAGTAGCGCCACCGAGCCTTCTTTCAACACGCTGCGGGTGTCTCGGCGATCGCCGCCAAAGCCCAGCAGGCCGGTCTCGTTGGCGCGGCTGTAACGCACGCCGCCGTTGACCACCACGTTGTAGCCGAATGCTGCGCCCATGAACAAACGGCTGGCGGTGAGATAGCCTTCGACGTCGGCATCGCGTTTGGCGCCGACCAGGCTGGGGATGAGGAAATCGTTCTGATGTTTGTACTCAAGGCCCGCCGACACCTGCGGCAACTGGTCGTAGATCAGGTCGCCGAACAGACGCACCTTCACACCGAAGATGTCCTGAGAGAGGTTGTCCTCCGGCAGGCTCAGTTTATGAACCAGCGAGCCTAGGTCGAATCGCTGATGAGCGTAGGAAAGCTCCACGCGGTTGCCGTAGGACATCGCCATACCAGCGACGTCCAACGTGTAGTCCGGCAGGTTGATGTGGGTGGCAAACAGGTTGGCGCCCCACTCGCCCTGCTCGTCGTAACCGGCAAGCACCGCCCACGGGATGATCCCGCCACCGGCTGCGCCTTCGATACTGCTGGCGCCTCCTGTCGCGATCAGACGCCCCTGATCGGCTTCGGCAACGCAGGCCATACCGGACATGCAGCCGCCCACCACGCTGGCTAACACCACAGGGCTGAACACAGCCGAGAGACTACGTGTCATAAACTCAAACCCATCAGTGAATCATCAAGCTCGGAGAGCGGTGAGACTTGGCGATCCATGCCTCGAAAGCGACCGCGGTCAGCGGCCGACTGATCAAATAACCCTGCGCGGTATCGCAGTGCCAACGTTCCAGCAGACGCAGGCTGTGCTCGTATTCGACGCCCTCGGCGACCACCTTTAGGCCCAGGTTGTGGCTCATCTCGATGGTCGAGCGGACGATCACCGCGTCTTCACTGGTTTCATCCAGATTGCGCACGAAAGACTGGTCGATCTTCAGTTCCTGCACCGGCAGCCGTTTCAAGTGCGCCAGCGAGGAGTAACCGGTCCCGAAGTCATCCACCGACAGACTGATGCCGCACTCACGCAGGCGGTTGAGCACGTTCAAGGCATGCTCGGGCTCGCGCATCACGGCGCTTTCGGTAATCTCGAATATCAGTTGTTCGGCCGGCACGCGGTACAGCTTGAGCAGATCGGACACACGGTCAGCCAGATCGCCATCGAGCAAGTCGTCGGCGGAGATGTTCACCGACAACTGCACGTGCAGGCCGCGACGGTTCCATTCGGCCAATTGACGCATGGCCTCCTCGATCACCCAGTTGGTCAGCAATTGAATGCTGCCGGTGCGCTCGGCGAGCACGATGAATTCAGCGGGCGAAACAGTGCCGAACTGCGGATGCTGCCAGCGCAGCAGGGCTTCGGCCTGGCGCACACGGCCGTTGCGGATGTCCAGCTTGGGTTGGTAATGCAGCATCAGTTCGCCGTTGCGCGCGGCGTGGCGCAGGTCGCGAATCAGGCTGATCTGGCGTTGATGCGCCAGGTCCCGGCCATCTTCGTAGACTTGCAGACGGCCCGGCATCTGCGTGGCGTCCTGACGCGCAATCGCGGCGCGCTTGACCAGCTCCGAAGGCGAATCGCCATTGGCCGGGTAAGCGGCGATGCCGATGCAGGCGTCCAGGGAAAGATCGTGATCATGAATGCGCTGGGGCTTGAGCAAAAGGCGTTGCAGGCGGTCGGCGACGGCGACGGCGGCGTCCACTTCGGCGTTGTGCACCAGCAGCAGGAATTCGTTGCCCGACAGGCGCGCAACGGTATCCCCCGGACGCAGCGGCAACTGCAGTTGTTCGCCCATGACTTGCAGCAGTTGCTCGACGCCTTCAGGGCCAATGCTGTCGTTGATCGCGCGGAAGTTTTCGATGCCCAGATACAGCAGCGCCACGCCCCGCTCGGCGGCAATCGCACTGCCCAGACGCTCCATCACCAGCGCGCGGTTGGGCAGCCCGGTCAGGCCATCGTGCAAAGCATTGTGCGCCAGTTGCTTCTCGCGCTGGGCGATGCCGCTTTGCATCGAGTTGATAGCGCCCGCCAGCTTGCCCAGCTCGTCGCTGCGCTCAAGATTGACCGGGGTGCTGTAGTCGCCCTCGCCGATACGTTCGGCGGCCAGGGCCAGGGTCCGTACCGGCCCCGACACGCTGCGCGCCAGCAGCAAGGTACCGACCAGCGAGGCCACCAGCGCAATGATCGTGATCCAGAACAGCTTTTCATCCAGCGGGGCGAAGGCCTGCATAGCTTGGTCCAGCGGGCTCTGCAGCAACGCCACGACCTGATCGCCATTGCTGTCGCCAGTGTTGCCCAGGTTCAGACGTGCGCTGAGGTAACTGTGTTTACCGTGCTCGGTCATCTGCATCTGGTCGTCGGCCGGCTTCATCATCAGCCCGCGCAGGCTGTCGTACAGCGGCTGCGGCTGGGTGCTGATGATCTGACCCGGCACCTGGTTCACCACCGACAGGAACGAGACCTGCAAGCCGCTGAGCGAGCGCAATTCCTGGGCGAGGTCGTCGTCCATGCTGAAGCCCATGACCACCCGCGCAATCGGCAACGGCGCCAGCACGGCGCTCTCGACCAGCAGGTGCGGCGTGCCTTGCAGGGGCACGATGAGCATCGACTGATTGTGGGATTTCAGGTCACGCAGGGCCTGGTAATACGGAAAGGGCGAACCTTCGGGAATCTGATCGATGGTGCTGGAGAGCACCTTGCCATCCATGCCCAAAAGAAACATGTCGTTGGCATTGATGCGCGCGCCATGGTTGAGCAGCACCGAGCGAATGGTCGCCGAATCCGCCGACGCCACGGCATCGCGAAAGCCGAAATCGCTGGAGAGCAGCTGAACTGCGTCGCGCAGGCGTTTGCCGCGCATTTCCAGCAAGCCCTGAAACACCCGCGTACCCACTTCCAGTTGCGCCTGAGCCTGCTTGCGCACAGCGTCCTGGGTCGCGGCCTTGACGGCAACAAACACCGCACCGACCACGACCAGCAACAGCAGGATCAGCACGCCGGCAATGCGCGCCTGGAAGCTAAGGGGTCTTTTCATTCATGGGCAGCTTTATGAAAGGCATCGCCAAACGCGCTGGGCGCTGGCGCTGCTGGCACGTCGTCACCCTTGGGTTGCACGGCAATGCTGAAGCGCCGATGCAGGCCCGCGGCCGGAATGTCGAAATCGCCGCCTGCCAGAGGCTGCATATCAGGGGCCTGAGGGTGCCAAAGCGTTGCCGTGTAGTGGCCCGCTGGCAGTTGATCGAGGGTCAGTGTGCCTTTGTCGTTGCTCACGCCGAACCAGGGATCGTCGGTCACGTAAACATAGCCCAGCATCCAGTCGTGGATGTTGCAGCCCAACACCACGAGGCCCGGCTTGTCGAACAGCACCGGGTCCGATGGCGTACCGCCATACAGGCGCAGTTCGAAACGTTTTGCCGCAGAAAAGGAGTACACCTGATGGCGGATGTTGTCGCTGTTGGGGAATTTGATCTGGGTGCCCGTACGCACGGCCAGTACATGGGGCGCGAAACGCTGATCGCGCTGGTCCATGTCGGCCTTGGGCGCAGGATCCGGCTTGCCGGCAGGCCCCTGGAGCGTCAATACGGCATCGCTCAGAGGCTTGCCCTGGGCATCGACGAATTCGGCCGACAATGAGGCGGCGTGGGCGGCGGAGCCCAGAAGAACGGTTGCGGCCACCAACAATGAAGAGACTACGTGGGTCATACAACATCCAGAACGGCATGGTCGAAAAAAGGGTAGCGCCAGCCCTGGCATTTTGCTGAGTCGTTTCACGCAGACTACGCCCCGCTTGGGGAAAAGTGCACGCGCTTAAAGCAGGCACAAGGCCACTACATCATGATTACTGACGACAGGTACAAGCCACCTATATTTCTCTATCGGCGTCCCTGTTTATTGCTATCGGCCATAACTATTGAAACCTGAGGCTGAGTGCCCCATCTAAGGCTCATCCCCATTTGTGCAGGTGCCCCATGAGCGACCAGCAAACCGACTCTTCCCATCCCCACGACGACGATCACGAACACGAAGTGATCGGTTCAGACAGAAAAAGCCTCGCCCTGCCTGGCCAGAACCTTCCGGATCAGGTCTACATCATCCCGATTCACAACCGCCCGTTCTTCCCGGCGCAAGTGCTGCCGGTTATCGTCAACGAAGAACCCTGGGCCGAAACCCTTGAGCTGGTGAGCAAATCCGATCACCACTCCCTGGCGCTGTTCTTCATGGACACGCCCCCTGAAGATCCGCGCCATTTCGACACCAAGGCCCTGCCCGAGTACGGCACGCTGGTGAAGGTGCACCACGCCAGCCGCGAGAACGGCAAGCTGCAGTTCGTCGCCCAGGGCCTGAGCCGCGTACGCATCAAGACCTGGCTCAAACACCATCGCCCGCCGTTTCTGGTGGAGGTCGAATACCCGCACCAGCCCAACGAACCGACCGACGAGGTCAAGGCCTACGGCATGGCGCTGATCAACGCGATCAAGGAACTGCTGCCGCTCAACCCGCTGTACAGCGAGGAGCTGAAGAACTACCTCAACCGCTTCAGTCCCAACGATCCGTCGCCACTGACCGACTTCGCCGCTGCCCTGACCTCCGCCACCGGCGTCGAGCTGCAGGAAGTGCTGGACTGCGTGCCCGTGCTCAAGCGCATGGAAAAAGTCCTGCCGATGCTGCGCAAGGAAGTCGAAGTCGCGCGCCTGCAGAAAGAAATCTCCGCCGAAGTGAACCGCAAGATCGGCGAGCACCAGCGCGAGTTCTTCCTCAAGGAACAGCTCAAGGTCATCCAGCAGGAGCTGGGCCTGACCAAGGACGACCGCAGCGCCGACATCGAGCAGTTCGAGCAGCGTCTGGAAGGCAAGACCCTGCCGCCACAGGCGCGCAAACGCATCGATGAAGAGATCAACAAGCTCTCGGTGCTGGAAACCGGCTCGCCGGAATACGCCGTCACCCGCAATTACCTCGATTGGGCCAGCTCTGTGCCGTGGGGCGTCTACGGCGAAGACAAGCTGGACCTCAAGCACGCGCGCAAGGTGCTCGACCAGCACCACGCAGGCCTGGACGACATCAAGAGCCGCATCCTCGAATTTCTCGCGGTCGGCGCCTACAAGGGCGAGATCGCCGGCTCCATCGTGCTGCTGGTCGGCCCGCCGGGCGTGGGTAAGACCAGCGTCGGCAAGTCGATCGCCGAATCCCTGGGGCGTCCGTTCTATCGCTTCAGTGTCGGCGGCATGCGCGACGAGGCCGAGATCAAGGGCCACCGCCGCACCTACATCGGCGCCCAGCCGGGCAAGCTGGTGCAGGCGTTGAAGGACATGGAGGTGATGAACCCGGTCATCATGCTCGACGAGATCGACAAGATGGGCCAGAGCTACCAAGGCGACCCGGCCTCGGCGCTGCTGGAAACCCTCGATCCGGAGCAGAACGTCGAATTCCTCGACCACTACCTGGACCTGCGCCTGGACCTGTCGAAAGTGCTGTTCGTCTGCACCGCCAACACCCTGGACTCGATCCCCGGCCCATTGCTGGACCGTATGGAAGTGATTCGCCTCTCCGGCTACATCACCGAAGAAAAACTGGCCATCGCCAAGCGCCATTTGTGGCCCAAACAGCTCGACAAGGCCGGGGTGGCGAAAACCAGCCTGACCATCAGCGACAGCGCCCTGCGTGCCGTCATCGAGGGCTACGCCCGCGAATCCGGCGTACGCCAGCTGGAGAAGCAACTGGGCAAGCTGGTGCGCAAGGCTGTGGTCAAGCTGCTGGACAACCCGGACACGGTCGTCAAGATCGGCCCCAAAGACCTCGAAGCCTCCCTCGGCATGCCAGTCTTCCGCAGCGAACAGGTGCTTTCGGGCACCGGCGTGATCACCGGGCTGGCCTGGACCAGCATGGGCGGCGCGACCCTGCCGATCGAAGCGACGCGCATCCACACCCTTAATCGCGGCTTCAAGCTCACCGGTCAGCTGGGTGATGTGATGAAGGAATCCGCGGAAATTGCCTACAGCTACGTCAGCTCCAATCTGGCGAAGTTTGGCGGCGACAAGGGATTCTTCGACGAAGCTTTCGTGCACCTGCACGTCCCGGAAGGCGCGACGCCTAAAGACGGCCCGAGCGCCGGCGTGACCATGGCCAGCGCCCTGCTCTCGCTGGCACGCAACCAGGCGCCGAAGAAAGGCGTGGCCATGACCGGCGAGCTGACCCTCACCGGGCATGTGCTGCCGATTGGTGGGGTACGCGAGAAAGTCATCGCGGCGCGGCGGCAGAAGATCTTCGAACTGATCCTGCCAGACGCCAACCGCGGCAACTTCGAAGAGCTGCCGGATTACCTCAAGGAAGGCATCACCGTGCACTTCGCCAAGCGCTTCTCGGATGTGTCGAAGGTGTTGTTCTAAAACTCGTCGCAACCCGGCTTTCACAGGCTGTACGCAATACCTGTGGGAGCCGGCTTGCTGGCGAAAGCGGAGTGTCAGTCGACTCATTCATCACAGACAAATCGCATTCGCCAGCAAGCCGGCTCCCACAAGGCCTGATTCAGGCCACATTATTAGCATCCACCCCATCTTCAGTTATGCTCGGTCTCACGTTGCCCAAGACCGGAGCCCTCATGACCGCTGCCCGCCTGTTTGTCCCGTTGAGCCTGGCCCTGCTGGCCGCTTGCGCCCAGCAACCGAAACAGATCGTCTCCCTCGAAGATCAGAAAGACTGCCCGATCACCCTCAAGGCCGGCCAGACCCTGATGCTCATGCTGCCCAGCAACCCCACCACCGGCCACCGCTGGCTGATGCAGAACCCTGCCCCATCGATCCTCAACGCCCTGGGCCCGGAAGTGTTCAACACCCCGGAAGACGTCGGCATGGTCGGCACGTCAGGCCAGTCAGTGTGGCGCTACAGGGCCGCCAACCCAGGCAGCGGCCACCTGATGATGGTCTATCAACAGCCTTGGGCGCCGGAAGTACGGCCCGAGCGCACGTTCGATTGCGCGATCACGGTGAAGTGAGCGTCGCTACCCGATGATCAGATGAGGTTTCAGCATCGCGGCACATTTGGCTAAAATGCCGCACTTTTCGCCTCATCCTTCGGAATCGCCGTGAGCCAAGAACCCGACCGCATTTTCGCCCAGCCGCTGGCCCAGGTGCCCGACTTCGCCTTCAACGAGGACGTGGTGCGGGTGTTCCCGGACATGATCAAGCGCTCGGTGCCGGGTTATCCGACCATTGTCGAGAACCTTGGCGTGCTGGCGGCGCAGTTCGCCCAGCCCCACAGCGTGCTCTACGACCTGGGCAGTTCGCTGGGTGCGGTCACCCAGGCGCTGCGCCGTCACGTGCGCACCGACGACTGCCGGGTGATCGCCATCGACAACTCTGCCGCGATGGTCGAGCGTTGCCGCGAATACCTCAACGCACAGAATTCGATGTTCCAGGAGCTGCTGCCGGTCGAGGTGATCGAGGGCGACATCCTCGCCCTTGAGTTCCAGCCTGCCTCGGTCGTAGCCCTGAACTTCACCCTGCAATTCATTGCTCCCGAGCAGCGTCTGGAGCTGCTGAGCCGGGTTCGCCAATCGCTGCTACCCGGCGGCGCGCTGATCCTGTCCGAGAAGCTGCGTTTCGACGACAACGAAGAACACGCCCTGCTCACCGACCTGCACGTGGCCTTCAAACGCGCCAATGGCTACAGCGAGCTGGAAATCGCCCAGAAACGCAGCGCCATCGAGAACGTAATGAAACCCGACAGCCTCGAACAGCACCGCGAACGCCTGCTGGCTGCCGGCTTCAGCAAAGTGGTGCCCTGGTTCCAGTGCCTTAATTTCGCCTCCTTGATTGCCCTGCCATGATTGATCTTGCCCCTCTGGTCCGCCGTCTGGCGGGCACCCCTCTTTCTGCCTGGGCCCAAGGCCTGCAGGCGCAACTCGACGCGAAAATGGACAAGGGCCACGGCGACCTCGAACGCTGGCAAGGCGCGCTGAACGCGTTGCCTGATCTCACCCCCAGCCGCGTCGAGCTCAAGGACCGTTTTGCCCTGGACATCGACTGCGACGACGCCACCCGCGAGCAGACCCGTGCGGCGCTGATGGGCCTGTCGCCGTGGCGCAAGGGGCCGTTCGATGTGTTCGGCGTGCATGTCGACACCGAGTGGCGTTCGGACTGGAAGTGGTCGCGCGTCTCGCCGCACCTGGATCTGGTCGGCAAGCGCGTGCTCGATGTCGGCTGCGGCAACGGCTATTACCAGTGGCGCATGCTCGGTGCCGGTGCCGACAGCGTGATCGGCGTCGACCCCAATTGGCTGTTCTTCTGCCAATTCCAGGCGATGCAGCGTTACCTGCCTGATCTGCCCGCGTGGCACCTGCCCTTCGCGCTGGAAGACCTGCCTGCGCGGCTCGAAGGCTTCGACACCGTGTTTTCCATGGGCGTGCTGTATCACCGCAAGTCGCCGATCGATCACGTGCTGGCGCTGAAGGACTGTCTAGTCAAGGGTGGCGAGCTGGTACTGGAGACCATGGTGGTCGAGGGCGACGTGCATCAGGTGCTGGTGCCTGAGGATCGCTACTCGCAGATGCGCAATGTCTGGTTCCTGCCGTCAGTGCCTGCGCTGGAACTGTGGCTGCGTCGTGCGGGGTTCGTGGACGTGCGCTGTGTGGACGTCAGCACCACCACGGTCGAGGAGCAGCGCAGCACCGAATGGATGAAGTATCAGTCCCTGAGCGACTTCCTCGATCCGAATGATCACAGCAAGACCGTCGAAGGCCTGCCAGCGCCGCGCAGAGCGGTGATTGTGGGGCGCAAGGCCTGACTGAGGAGTTCCCTCACGCCGATCCCCACTGTGGGAGCCGGCTTGCTGGCGAAGGCGGCGTGTCAGTCGAAGCATCTGTAACTGACCCACCGCTTTCGCCAGCAAGCCGGCTCCCACAGGTCCGAGGTGTACCAGCGCAATCGGGTAGCGGATCAGGCCTTGGCCGCAGCCGCCAGAATCAACGCCTTCATTTCCGACACCGCCGACTTGAACCCGACAAACAGCGCATGGGCCACCAACGCGTGGCCGATGTTCAGCTCGTTGATGCCCTTGATCGCTGCCACGGCTTCTACGTTGTGATAATGCAGCCCGTGACCGGCGTTGACGATCAGGCCCTGCCCAATGCCAAAGGCCACGCCGTCGACGATCCGCTGCAGCTCTTCTGCCACGTCCGTCGGCGTCTGTGCGTCGGCATAACGACCGGTGTGCAGCTCGATCGCTGGAGCACCCACGCGCGCGGAGGCCTCGATCTGACGCTCGTCGGCATCGATGAACAGCGACACTTCGCTGCCAATCGCGGACAGACGCTCGACTGCCGCCTTGATTCGCGCTTCCTGGCCTGCGACGTCCAGGCCGCCTTCGGTGGTCAGTTCCTGACGGGTTTCCGGGACCAGGCAGATGTGCGCCGGACGAATGCGCTCGGCAAACGCCATCATCTCTTCGGTGACACCCATTTCGAAGTTCATGCGCGTCTGCAGCACGTCCTTGAGCAGCAGTACGTCGCGCTCCTGGATATGACGGCGATCTTCACGCAGGTGCACGGTGATGCCATCGGCGCCCGCTTCTTCAGCGTCCAGCGCGGCCTTGACCGGGTCGGGATAGCGGGTGCCACGGGCCTGACGCAGGGTCGCGACGTGGTCGATGTTCACGCCGAGCAGAATGCGGGTGCTGTGGGTCACTTGGGTCTCCTGAAACGTGATCTGGACAGGCAATCGGGCCTGTCAATGGCTGAAAAAAGGTCTTGTCGTTAGGGCTTGCGAAACAGTTCCCGGCTCACCAACGGGCGGCCACCCAGATGAACCGCCAGCGCCTGACGCATCAGCCGCTTGGCCGCCGACAGTGCGCCAGGCGCGCTCCAGTCGGCTTCGGACATCGCCAGCAGTTCGGCGCCCTGAAACAGGCCGGGCTGCAACAGATACACCCGCTCAAGGCCGGCGTCTACTTGCAGACGATACATGCCGTCGGTGTCGAGCGGATCGCCATTGACGTCGGCGTCGAGGGCAAAACCGTAACCCAGGTCGTCCAGCAGGCGCCACTCGAAAGAGCGCAACAGCGGCTCCAGAGCGCGGCCTTGCGCAAGTGCCACGAGGGTTGCGGCGTAATGCTCGAATACGCCGGGATGCGGGTCTTCGGCGGGCAGCAGGCGAATCAGCAATTCATTGAGATAGAGGCCACTGAACAACGCCTCCCCTTCCAGCCAGGCGGCAATGCCCGCGCTCTCCATGCGTCCCACGTTCTTCAGCTCGCCACGGCCGCGAAACTCGACGTCCAGCGGCACGAACGGCCGCGCCAGCGAACCCGCCTTGCCACGGGCACTGCGCAGCACGGCACGCAAGCGGCCTTGGGGCGTGATGAAGTCGACCAGCGCGCTATTTTCGCGGTAGGGCCGGCTGTGCAGCACATAGGCGAGTTGGCTGGCGGGAGGGGTTTGCGACATGCACTTCTCGATGAGCGAACATGAATTCATGGTCAACTGAAACCACTGTGGGAGCGAGCTTGCTCGCGAAAGCGGTGTGCCAATCAACATCGATGTTGAACGTTACACCCTCTTCGCGAGCAAGCTCGCTCCCACACGTGAAGCAATAAATGCTTAGAGGTCGCCGTAACCCAGGGAACGCAACGCGCGCTCGTCGTCGGACCAGCCGCCTTTGACCTTTACCCACAGGTTGAGCATGACCTTGGAGTCGAACAGCACTTCCATGTCGCGGCGCGCGTCGGAACCGATGCGCTTGATGCGCTCGCCCTTGTCGCCAATGATGATCTTCTTCTGGCCATCACGCTCGACGAGGATCAGCGCGTGAATGTGCAGGGTCTTGCCCTGCTGCTTGAATTCTTCGATCTCGACGGTGATCTGGTACGGCAACTCCGCGCCCAGCTGACGCATGATCTTCTCGCGCACCAGCTCGGCGGCGAGGAAGCGGCTGCTGCGGTCGGTGATCTGATCTTCAGGGAAAAAGTGGTCATTCTCTGGCAATTGGTCAGCAATGACCTTTTCCAGCGCTTCGAGGTTATGCCCCTGCTGCGCCGAAATCGGAATGATCTGCGCGTTGGGCAACTGCTCCTGCAGCCAGGACAGGTGCGGCATCAGATCAGCCTTGTCCTCGATGCGGTCGGTCTTGTTCAGCGCCACGATCAGCGGGCCCGTCACGTACTGCACACGCTCGAGCACCATCTGGTCTTCGTCGGTCCACTTGGTGCGATCCACCACGAAGATCACCACGTCGACGTCTTTCAACGCCGCCGAAGCGGTCTTGTTCATGTAGCGGTTCAGCGCCTTGTCACTGCCTTTGTGCATGCCCGGAGTGTCGACGTAGATCGCCTGCACGGCGCCTTCGGTCTTGATGCCCAGCATGTTGTGGCGTGTGGTCTGTGGCTTGCGCGAGGTGATCGCCAGTTTCTGGCCGAGGATGTGGTTCAGCAGTGTCGACTTGCCCACGTTTGGCCGACCAACGATGGCGACATAGCCACAGCGTGTTGCAGTTGAATCAGTCATTGCCATTCTCCACACCCAGGGCGATAAGGGCTGCGGCCGCGGCTACCTGTTCGGCAATGCGACGGCTGACACCTTGTCCCCGGCTTTTTTCGTTCAGTAAGGTCACTTCGCATTCGACGAAAAACGTTCGGCAATGCGGCTCGCCCTGAATGTCCACCACTTCGTAGCGTGGCAATTCACAGGCGCGGGACTGCAGAAATTCCTGCAGTCGGGTTTTCGGGTCCTTGTTGGTGTCGACCAGCGTCAAGCTGTCGAACTCGCTGGCCAGCCAGGACAGCACGCGTTCGCGCGCCATTTCCATGCCCGAATCCAGGTAGATCGCACCGATCAATGCTTCCAGGGCATCGGCCAGAATCGATTCACGGCGAAAACCACCGCTTTTCAATTCACCGGAACCCAGACGCAGGTATTCACCCAGATCGAACCCCCGCGCCAGCAGGGCCAGGGTCTCGCCCTTGACCAGGCGGGCACGCAGGCGCGACAGCTGACCTTCGCGGGCCTGAGCGAAACGCTCGAACAGCGCCTCGCCGGCCACAAAGTTGAGGATGGCATCACCGAGGAATTCCAGCCGCTCGTTGTTACGGCCGGCGAAACTGCGGTGGGTCAGGGCCAGAACCATCAGTTCCTGGTCCTTGAAGGTATAACCGAGCTGACGCTCCAGACGACTCAATGACGCGCTCACGGTGTACCCACGCTGAATTCGTGGTCGAACTTGACCACCAGATCGATATTCTGGATCAGTGGTTCACGTTTTTCGTATTTCAAATGGGCGAGGAGCCTGTTGTTCTCCGTCGTCACGCTTAACGCCTTGTTCAAATCCAAATCCCGAATGTTATTGACCTGCATGCCTTTGGCGACATAGTCGTAAAGCTCACCGCTGTTATTGATATCTGCGGCCTTGTCGGTGCCCGCAGCCTCGATGATCTTCTTCAACGACATGTAATCGAGGTAATGCGGCACCACTTTGGCGGCGGTACTCGCGGCAAATGCAAGGACAGCCAGCAGAAGCAGCCATCCAATGAACGACAAGCCTCTTTGCGAACCGGCAGATGTCATGTGTGACCTCAAGAATAGTCTTTCCCTGTTGCATGCAAGGTAAGCCTTGCAGCATAGCCCGCCGAAATGACATACGGCGCTGTGTCAGACAGCGCCGCATGGGTGTTACTTGATCAGGCCGACTCGCGAGAAGTTCGGCAAGTGGCTCAGCTTCGGCTCAGGCCAGCTCATCCACACGGCGAAGGCCTTGCCGACGATGTTTCTGTCGGGAACCATGCCCAGCTCATCCTTGGGAATATTGGGGTCATCCCAGTAGCGGCTGTCGTTGGAGTTGTCGCGGTTATCGCCCATCATGAAGTAGTGACCGGCCGGAACCGTCCACTCGTGATCAGGCGGTGCGCGATAGCGGCTCATTTCCTGGCGGATCTGGTGCTCAACCTCGCCCAGCTTCTCGTTGTACAGCTCGGCGCTGCCCAACGTGCCAGGTTCAGAGCCGATCAGCTGTTTGGCCACCAACTGCCCGTTGACGAACAGCTGCTTGTCATTGGTGTAGCGGACGGTATCGCCCGGCAGCCCCACGACACGCTTGATGTAGTTGACGGTCGGATCGCTAGGGTAGCGGAACACCATCACATCGCCCCGCTGCGGATCGCTCACCGGGATGACCTTGAGGTCGATCACCGGCAGACGGATGCCGTAGGAGAACTTGTTGACCAGGATGAAATCGCCCACGTCCAGAGTCGGCTTCATCGAACCCGACGGGATCTGGAACGGCTCGACCAGAAACGAGCGCAGCACCAGCACGATGAACAGCACCGGAAAGAACGATTTGCCGTACTCGACGAGCAGCGGCTCCTTGTTCAATTGCTCGACGACAGCGACATCCGGCTGGCTCACGCTGCCCTGATAATTCGCTATCGCGGTCCGCCGACGCGGCGCGAGTATGATCAGATCGAACAAGGCCAGCAAACCGCACACGAATACGGCAATGACCAACAACAGCGGGAAGTTTAGTGACATAGGGCCTGACTATTCCAACCTGAGCACCGCAAGGAAGGCTTCTTGTGGGATTTCCACGTTGCCGACCTGCTTCATGCGTTTTTTACCGGCCTTCTGCTTTTCAAGCAGCTTGCGCTTACGGCTGACGTCACCACCGTAACACTTGGCCAGTACGTTCTTTCTGAGGGCCTTGACGGTTGTGCGCGCGATAATCTGGCCACCGATGGCAGCCTGGATTGCCACGTCGAACATCTGACGAGGAATCAGTTCTTTCATCTTTTCAGTCAACGCCCGGCCTTTGTAAGCCGCGTTGTCACGGTGCACGATCAGCGCCAGAGCGTCGACCTTGTCGCCGTTGATCAGTACATCCAGCTTCACCAGATTGGCCGACTGGTAACGATCGAAATGATAGTCCAGCGACGCATAACCGCGACTGGTGGACTTCAGACGGTCGAAGAAGTCCAGAACCACTTCGTTCATCGGCAAATCGTAGGTCACCTGGACCTGGCTGCCCAGGAACAGCATGTCGTGCTGGATACCACGCTTCTCGATGCACAGCGTAATGACGTTGCCCAGGTGCTCTTGAGGCACAAGGATGTTCGCCCGCACGATCGGCTCGCGCATGTCTTCGATGCTGGAGAGGTCCGGCAGCTTCGACGGGTTGTCGACATAAATGGTTTCACCGGTCTTGAGCAACAGCTCGAAGATTACGGTGGGTGCGGTGGTGATCAGGTCCAGGTCGTACTCGCGCTCGAGGCGCTCCTGGATGATCTCCATGTGCAGCATGCCCAGGAAGCCGCAGCGGAAGCCGAAGCCCAGTGCGTCGGAGCTTTCCGGGGTGTATTGCAGCGACGAATCGTTCAGGGTCAGCTTCTGCAGGGCTTCGCGGAAATCTTCGAAGTCGTCGGAGCTGACCGGGAACAGACCGGCGTAAACCTGTGGCTGAATGCGTTTGAAGCCCGGCAGCACTTCAACATCCGGGGTCGAGCTCAGGGTCAGGGTGTCACCCACCGGCGCACCGTGAATGTCCTTGATGCCGGCGATGATGAAGCCTACTTCGCCTGCTTTCAGGTCAACCGTTGCCGTGTGCTTGGGGTTGAACACACCGACGCTGTCCACCAGGTGGATCTTGCCGGTGGACTTGACGAGGATCTTGTCGCCCTTCTTCACGCGGCCGTGACGCACGCGCACCAGGGAGACAACGCCCAGATAGTTGTCGAACCAAGAGTCGATGATCAGCGCCTGCAAAGGCGCTTCGATGTCGCCGGTCGGCGCAGGAATGGTCTTGACCAGACGCTCCAAGACCTCGTCAACGCCCATGCCGCTCTTGGCGCTGCAGGCCACGGCGTCGGTGGCGTCGATGCCGATGACTTTCTCGATCTCGTCCTTGACGCGATCCGGATCGGCCTGGGGCAGGTCCATCTTGTTCAGGACCGGCATGACTTCCAGGCCCTGCTCGATAGCGGTGTAGCAGTTGGCGACGGACTGCGCCTCCACGCCCTGACCCGCATCGACCACCAGCAGCGCGCCTTCACAGGCGGCCAGCGAGCGGCTGACTTCATAGGTGAAGTCTACGTGGCCCGGGGTGTCAATGAAGTTCAGTTGGTAGGTGATGCCGTCCTGCGCCTTGTAATACAGGGTGACGCTGTGGGCCTTGATCGTGATCCCGCGCTCGCGCTCCAGGTCCATGGAATCAAGTACCTGGGCTTCCATTTCACGCTCGCTCAGACCACCGCACATCTGAATGAAACGGTCGGCCAGCGTCGACTTGCCATGGTCAATGTGGGCGATGATGGAGAAATTGCGGATATGACTCAAATCACTCACGGATCAACACTCGAAAAAGGTTGCAGGCAGGCTGCCCGCCGAAAAATAGCCGGGAATTGTACCTGAAGGAAGGCTGGGGCGTCACGCTCACACGCAAGGCCACACTGCCGACAGTCAGCCAGATACAAAAAAGGAGCGGCTGGCCGCTCCTTTTCCCTGTCTGGCTGATTATTCCGCCAGTTTGAAGGTGATGAACGTCGCGCGGCCCTGACGCAGCACCCGCATCGACACCGAACGGTTCTTCGGCAGGCCCTTGGCCACTTCGGTGAACTGCTTGGCCGAGGTGATGGCCTGGTTGTTCAGGTGAGTGATGACATCACCGGTCTGCAGACCGATCAGCGAAGCCGGACCGTCCTGCACTTCCTTAATGACAACGCCGCCCTTGAGGTCCAGCGACTTCATTTGCTCGGCGCTCAGGTCGGTGACCGAAACGCCCAGACGATTGCTGCTGCGCTCCACGCCGGCGTCGGCCGTGCCCATTTCCTCGCCTTCGGCAGGCAACGCGCCTACGGTCACGGTCAGTTTCTGGCGCTTGCCGTCGCGGATCACTTCAAGTTCGGCCTTGCTGCCGTCTTTCAGGTTGCCGATCAGATGTGGCAGGTCAGCGGACATCACGATTGGCGTGCCATTGGCGCTCAGGATCACGTCGCCAACCTGCAAGCCGCCCTTGGCGGCCGGACCGTCTTCAAGCACCTGGGCCACCAGCGCACCGGCCGGCTTGTCCAGACCGAACGACTCGGCCAGGTCCTTGTTCACTTCCTGGATCACGACACCCAGCCAGCCACGATTGACCTTGCCGTTCGCCTTGAGCTGGTTGGCAACGTCCATGGCCACGTCGATCGGGATCGCGAACGACAGGCCCATGAAGCCGCCCGAGCGAGTGAAGATCTGCGAGTTGATACCCACGACTTCGCCGGCCATGTTGAACAGCGGGCCACCGGAGTTACCCGGGTTGATCGCGACGTCGGTCTGGATGAACGGCACATAGGTGTCGTTCGGCAGGCTGCGGCCCTTGGCGCTGACGATCCCCTTGGTGACCGAGTGATCGAAGCCAAATGGCGAACCAATGGCCAGTACCCACTCACCCACTTTCAGCTTGTCGGAGTTGCCCAGCTTGACGGTCGGCAGGTCTTTGCCATCGATCTTCAGGACCGCCACGTCGGTGCGTGGGTCGGTGCCGATCAGCTTGGCTTTCATTTCGCTGCGATCTGACAGGCGCACGAGGATTTCGTCGGCACCGTCGATCACGTGGTTGTTGGTGAGAATGAAGCCGTCAGCAGAGATGATGAAGCCCGAACCCAGAGATTGCGCTTCACGCTGGCGATCGCCCTTGCCCGTGCCTGGGGCACGGGATCCTGGCGGCATGCTGCGTTCGAGGAATTCGCGCAACATCGGTGGCAGACCTTCGAGGTCCGGCATCTGACCTTGTGCCACCGAACGATCCGGAAGCTTCTGGCGAGTACTGATGTTCACGACGGCAGGTGAGGCCTGTTCGACGAGGGTCGTGAAGTCCGGCAGGGCTTCGGCCTGCGCAGTCAGGACCTGGCCGAGCATCAGCACGGCGGCCATCCAGGACAGATAGGTTTTCAAGCGTGGTATCGACATACGGCTCCCGTTCACAACGAGCATGGTTAAGCGGTACGAACCGACAGGTTCGAGGAGCATCTGCACGGCACGAGGGTGCACTGCAGGGCTCTCAGCCAGTTTTACTCTCATTTAGCTTTCTGGAAGCTGAAACAGCAAAGGCCAGAGCTGCGAAGCTGTGACCTATAGAAAAAAAAAGGTGTGTTTGCAACCTGCAAAGCTCACCAAACATTTCAGCGTCTCTTTCAAAGCCAGCAATCACGAGGCTAGCGGCTTGAAACGCCCAGTATGAAACCTTTTTCATACTGGGCATTCACAGGAATGGTCAGGTTACTTTTCGGTTGTCGCCGCAGGGGCGGCATCATTGCGCATGGACAGCGCAATGCGTTCGGCCGTACCGATCGGGATTTCACCCACAACGGTAACCATCGCATCGCCTTTTGGCGTGGTCAAACGGCGCGAGACCGCGACAGTCGGGCCCAGTTGCGTGCGAATATCGGTGACCGCAGCGCCACTGACAGGCTCGATGAACACCGAAAAGCGCGCCAGGCCATCGTCATACATGAGGCTGGTGACCAGCGATTTGGAATCCGGGTCGTTACGCGCGGCTGCGCTGCTGAGCTCGAAGCCCGGCGGCAACCAGTCCGAATGCCAGGCGACCTGTTGCTTCTGCGGTGCGTCAGCCTTGGTCTTGGCCACTTCCACCGGCTTGCAGTCACCGCTGGGTTGCAGCTTCTGATCGGTCGGCTCGGCAGTGTCGAATTCGGTGAACTGGAAACGCTCCAGCAGTTGGCCCTTGTCGCTGAGCAGCAGCGACTTGAGCGGCAGACCCGTTACGCTGTCCAGATGCAACTCGATGCCGTAACGATGCTGGTCGCGCGGCGTCAGTGTCACCACCGTTGCCGGACGCCCCGCCACGCGCGAACTGCCCGCGACTTTCATGTCGTACCAGGCCGACAGCTTGGCAGCGTCGAAGGCATGGGCCGGGGAGTCGGGGATGTTAGACACGCCCGCTACAAGCGTACCGCTGACGCACTGGGTCACCCCATCGACGCGCAATACTTCCTGAGCGGAGCCATCGAGCTGAAGAAGGTGTTCACGAACCTTGCCGTCGATAACACGATGCCAGATTCGGTGAGTGGAAAAACTTCCGTTGCGTTCGTAGACGAAAGTGCCCTGGAAGCTTTGCTGCTGTTCTGCCTGCGCAAGACGCTTGAGCTGGTCTTGCGCATCATCGGCATGAACTGGAAGGACCAGCCATCCACCAAGCAGAAGCGGCACTAGAGGGATGGCGCGCATGATCCTCCTTAACGGTTTTCCAGACTGGCGGCGCGTGCATACGGCAGTGCGCTTTCAGTGCCTTTCAACGCAGCTTGCTGAGCATGTTGACGCAGGTAACCTGGCAGACGCTGATCGTGCCAACCAGCCTGGTTCTGCAGTACGCCGCTGGCCATCGGGCCCGGGGCTTGCTCGCTCTCGGTGTAGCCGGCCAGTACCGCTGGGCCTTTTACCTGAGGCATTGCAATGTTGGCAGGCTGTGCCGATTGCTGGGCCAGTTGGGCGCCAGCGATTTCGTCCTGGTTGTACAGGCGCACGCCTGCCAGAACAGCCACGGTGACAGAAGCAGCGACAGCCAGACGACCCAGCGTGCGCCAAGGACCGCGACCGGCCTTGAGGGGGCTGACTTCATCGGCGATCGCGGCGGAAACGGCTGCCGAGATGTCCAGATGAGGCATCAACAATTCTTTATGCATTGCCGCACGGGCAATTTGATAACGCGACCATGTGGCACGTGTATCCGCATCGTCGATTGCGTTGAGCACCCGACGTAATTCCAATTCGTCCGCTTCGTTATCCATCACCGCGGACAGCGATTCCTGCAGGGCTTCACGACTCATGGCGGTTCCTCTCTTTTGGCTATCGCCGCTGTCTCAGGTTTCCTGCAACAAAGGCTGCAGGGCTTTATCAATGGCTTCCCGAGCGCGGAAGATGCGAGAGCGCACGGTACCAACCGGACACTGCATGACGCTCGCAATGTCCTCATAACTCAGACCGTCAAACTCACGCAAAGTTAGAGCAGTACGTAAATCTTCTGGCAGTAGCTGGATGGTCCGATGGACGGTGCCCTCGATCTCATCCCTTAACAATGCACGCTCCGGCGACTCGATGTCCTTGAGGCCATGATCGCCGTCGTAGAACTCCGCGTCTTCAGATCTGACATCGCTGTCCGGCGGCCGCCGACCTCGCGACACCAGATAGTTTTTCGCCGTATTGATGGCGATCCGGTACAGCCACGTATAAAACGCACTGTCGCCGCGGAAGTTCCCAAGTGCACGGTAAGCCTTGATAAAAGCCTCTTGCGCGACATCCTGGGCTTCATGGGTGTCGTGGACGAATCTCACGATCAACCCAAGAATCTTGTGCTGATATTTCACCACTAGCAGATCAAAGGCTCGCTTGTCGCCGCGCTGTACGCGTTCGACCAGTTGCTGATCCTCTTCCTGGGTTAGCATGAACACTCCTCATAAAGCTCAAAGGAGTGTTGCAGAGGCTGCTTCACAGACTTGCAACCATAGACTCGGGCTTTTCGCAAAAGTTCTCCCCCCTTCAAGCAAGTTTCCGGCGAGCGTCGGTAGCCCGCACGAAAAACGCAGCTCGAACCAGGTCGGCTGCGTGAATAATCTTGTCGTCGAAAGCGCTCGCGCAGATGTAAGAGCCACCTTGCAGAGCACCGACGCTGTCCCTTTATCGGCAACCCTCTATTGAACGTGGGGCTTTATGAAAAGTTCCCACATTTCAATCAAGAGCGTAAGACACCTGCCTTGGCGGTTGTAGGATCCAATCCAGGTGCAACCCTGGGATGGCATTTACCCGCCAAACGGTATGCACGATGCGGCGCAGTAGCGCACAATCCGCCCCCGCTGCGATTCACAATTGCCATAAAATCCCAGCCATTGTGCCGTTCTCACCCTTTACATACTAGTGGCCATTTAGAAGCCGGAAATAAGAAATGAGTCGACATTTGCAGCACGACGTTTTGGTGATCGGCAGCGGTGCTGCGGGATTGAGTCTGGCGCTGACGTTGCCCGACAACTTGCGTATCGCCGTCTTGAGCAAGGGCGACCTGGCCAACGGTTCGACCTTCTGGGCCCAGGGTGGCGTGGCCGCCGTGCTGGATAACGCCGACACGGTTCAGTCCCACGTCGATGACACGCTCAATGCCGGGGGCGGCCTGTGTAATGAAGAGGCGGTGCGCTTCACCGTCGAGCACAGCCGCGAGGCGATTCAATGGCTGATCGACATGGGCGTGCCCTTCACCCGCGACGATCAGTCGGCGGTGGTGGACGGCGGTTTCGAATTTCACCTGACCCGCGAAGGCGGTCATAGCCATCGGCGCATCATCCATGCCGCCGACGCAACCGGAGCAGCGATTTTCCGCACCCTCCTCGCCCAGGCGAAAGCGCGACCGAACATCGAACTGCTGGAACAGCGCGTGGCGGTCGACCTGATCACCGAGCGCCGCCTGGGTCTGGAGGGCGATCGCTGCCTGGGCGCGTACGTGCTGGATCGCTCGACCGGCGAGGTCGACACCCACGGCGCACGCTTCACCATTCTGGCCTCCGGCGGCGCGGCCAAGGTCTACCTCTACACCAGCAACCCCGACGGCGCCTGCGGCGATGGCATCGCCATGGCCTGGCGTTCGGGCTGCCGGGTCGGCAATCTGGAATTCAACCAGTTCCACCCCACCTGCCTTTATCACCCGCAGGCCAAGAGCTTTCTGGTGACCGAGGCCCTGCGTGGCGAAGGCGCTTATTTAAAGCTGCCGAACGGCGAGCGCTTCATGCAGCGGTTCGATGAGCGCGCAGAACTGGCGCCACGCGACATCGTCGCCCGCGCCATCGACCATGAAATGAAGCGTCTAGGAGTCGATTGCGTCTATCTGGACATCAGCCATAAACCCGAAGAGTTCGTCAAAAGCCACTTCCCCACTGTTTATGAACGCTGCCTGGAATTCGGCATCGACATCACCCGCCAGCCGATTCCGGTCGTGCCGGCGGCGCATTACACCTGCGGCGGCGTGTTGGTCGATCAGCACGGCCGCACCGACGTGCCAGGCTTGTACGCCATCGGCGAAACCAGCTTCACCGGGCTGCACGGCGCCAACCGCATGGCCAGCAACTCGTTGCTGGAATGCTTCGTCTACGCGCGCTCTGCGGCAGCCGACATCATGTCCAAGCTGCCGGATATCCCTCAGCCGAGTGACTTGCCGTTCTGGGATGCGAGCCAGGTGACCGATTCGGACGAAGACGTGATCATCGCGCACAACTGGGACGAACTGCGGCGATTCATGTGGGATTACGTCGGCATCGTGCGCACCAACAAGCGCCTGCAACGTGCGCAACACCGGGTGCGTCTGCTTCTGGATGAGATCGACGAGTTCTACAGCAACTATAAAGTCAGCCGCGACCTGATCGAGCTGCGTAACCTGGCTCAGGTGGCCGAGTTGATGATCGCCTCGGCCATGGCGCGCAAGGAAAGCCGTGGGCTGCATTACACGCTGGATTACCCGGACATGCTGCCTGAGGCGGTTGACACTATTCTGGTGCCGCCCACCTACGGCGACTGAATTTCAGGCGCAGACGCAGGCGTCGATGAAGATCCGGCGCCATCGCGTCGCCTGGGATGCACAGGCTGCGGATCCACAGGCGGTTCAGCCAATGCCCGCTCATGAGGCGAAACCTCAGCACCACCAGATGCGGCCGCGCCATGCTGTCCCGACACAGTTGCACAGGCTGCCAGCCATCGCGCGGGTTCCACAGAGACCAGCCGCCAGGGTCGCGGCGCAAGCCGCCAGGGTCGCGGCGCAAGCCGCTGAATGCCCGCGGATCACTCAAGTGAATGGACCGGGGCAGCGTACGCACCCCGTGAAGCACGCACAGCAACGCGCCGACCGATTGGGCCCAAAGCGGGATTTCAAGCAGGAAAATCGAGATCAGTGCCAGCGCCTGCGCACCGAGATAGGCCGTCAGCAGGGCGCGAGAGCGCTGCCAACGGCATTCGAAACGGTCATTTCGGCTGGACACGGTCCAGAATCATGCGGACCATGCGTTGCAGCTCGGGATCTTCCGACTCGCTGCGCTCCATGAACCAGCCGAACATGTCCTGATCCTCGCAGGTCAGCAGGCGAACGTAGAGCGCGCGGTCGACTTCGTTGAGCGATGAATAGACCTCTTTGACAAACGGCACCAGCAGGACGTCCAGCTCAAGCATGCCGCGTCGGCTGTGCCAGAACAGACGGTTGAGTTCAATTTGTTCGACCATGAAACGCTCCTCGAATTTGCCGGCGAGTATACAGGGGCATCCTCGATGGGCGTACCCGCAGTTAGTCGCAGGTTTTTACGCCTGCCTATTATCAGAGCTCAGATATACCCAATCACCTGGCTGGGCACTATGATGGTGCCCCAGACTTCTACCCCTGCGATGACTCATGGCCGATTCAGCTTTTTTCTGCCCGCTCTCCCACGAAGGTGTGCTTGCCGTTCGCGGCGTGGACGCCAGCAAATTTCTTCAAGGCCAACTGACCTGCAACATGGATTACCTGAGCGACGCCAAAGCCACGCTCGGTGCCCGCTGCACGCAGAAAGGCCGCATGCAGTCCAGCTTTCGCATCCTGCTGGAAGGCGATGG